>Ga0208904_1000001_pt1 | contig 590380 bp, 564 predicted proteins | sample AntAceMetag02UKB_FD_184774 | JGI IMG/M metagenome (GOLD analysis project Ga0208904, IMG submission 184774) | Saline lake microbial communities from Ace Lake, Antarctica - Antarctic Ace Lake Metagenome 02UKB (SPAdes) (version 2) | ecosystem: Environmental > Aquatic > Non-marine Saline and...
TCTTGTATATTCAGTATGTAACATTTGATTGATACTGAATACAACTTCCTTTCTTTCATTTGTTATAATTTTAATAGGTACTGTGGATTTGTTTCATTTTTTTAGCGCTTGACGCTCATGGGAGATTCCTACCACAGTTCCTGTTTTTATCTATCAATAAGTTTATTAGCGCTTGACGCTTGATCACAAGAATATAGAAAACAGGAAACTCGTGACTGACCATCAGTACCAAATACACTTTAGGAGGTGGAGATATATGTACCATGCTGGCATTGATATCTCTAAATTCAAGCACAACTGCTTCATAGCTACAGACGCAGGAGTGAAGGTCAAAGAATTTGTCTTTGACAACAGCAAGTCTGGTTTCACAGAACTCGAAGGGTCCCTTAAAGCATTGGGAAAACCTAAAGAAATAAAAATAGGTTTCGAATCAACGGGTCACTATGGAACAAACTTGAAATCTTACCTTTCCAACTTAGGCTATACCTATGTGGAATTCAACGCTTACTTAACGCATATGTTTTCAAAGGCACTATCGTTAAGAAAGACAAAGACTGATAAGGTTGACGCTAAAGTCATCTCTAGTATGTTAGGATCCGTTGATTACGAAACACTACATACTAAATTTTATCACATCAATGACCTAAAAGAACTAGTTAGACAAAGAAATGTTTATTTGAATCATCGTTCCAAAGAACTCATTAAGTTAACAAATCTCTTAGATAAGACATTTCCTGAGTTCAAACCCTTCTTTAACAATCGTTTAGGCATTGGGGCTCGATTCGTCTTAAAACGGTTTAAAACAAAAGCTCGTATTGCTAAATTAAGTATGTCTGACTTTGATCTCATCAAATCTAAGATGATGGGAAGGTTTACTTATCCAAAGTTTAATTGTTTAAAACAACTGGCAAATGACTCGATTGGTGTTTCATCAAAAGCTTATGACTTACTCATTCAAACAGCTATAAAGCAGTATGAACATTTAAACGAAACACTCAAAATCATTGACACAGAAATTATTACCCTTTATAAACAAACAGATTCCAAACTGTTAACTATTCCTGGACTTGGCATCATCACAGCAGCAACCATCTACGCTGAGGTTGGTGATTTTAAAAACTTTTCTAATCCCACTAAACTGATCGCATTTGCTGGATTTGATGTGAGAATTATTCAATCAGGTACTCAAGAACATTATGGAAAATTAGTCAAGCATGGGTCTTCACTACTTAGAAATGCCATATGGACATATGCGCTACCTGCTGTAAAGTTTATCCCAACAATCAATGATTATTATCATAAGAAGAGATCTCAAGGTAAACATCACAAAGTCGTTCTTACTCATATCTGTCGTAAACTCATTCGTATGATTTATTTTATTGAATATCATAACGTTTCATTTGATTCCAACTTGAGTCGCTAGGGTGTAGCTACCTAAATTGATTCACAAATAATCAATTTATGACCTGTAACTAGGTCTTTTTCTGTTTACTCAATTTTTTCACTTGACTTCTTATAGTTTATCTCCTTCAACAATTTCATTACAGCGATCACATAATCCATTTTCATGAACATGATCAACAATATTCCAACATCTATCACAGGTTGTTCCTTCTGCAGGTGAAACCTTGACAGATAATTTACTACCAATAGTCACGCCTACCTTGGAAACTATGAGGACTTGATGAAGTTTCATTTCTAATGTGTCGATAGCGTTCATTTGTTCTTGAGTGACTGTTAAATCTAGTTTTGCAGCCAATGATTTACCAATAATCTTAAGTTCTCTTGCTTCTTCTAATTTCTTTAAGATAACCTGACGCATCTCATCAAAGATTTCAAAAGCATCAATTAAATGCTGATCCATATCTTTACCAACACTTGGCATATGTTCTAAATAAACATCTGCTTTTTCTTTGAAAGGTAATAACTCATATGCTTCAGATGTTGTATGAGGAATAATTGGTGTCAATAGTTTTAATAGACCCAAAGTCATATCGTATAATGTTGATTGAATACTTCTACGCTCAAAATCATCTTCTTTAGCAATATATAATATATCTTTTGTATAATCTAGGTAGAATGCTGATAACTCATTTGTCATAAAAGGCACAACTAAGCGATAAACATGATCAAATGCGTAAGTTTCATAAGCTTCTAATATCTGTTTAACCAAAGTATTATATTTTAATGTCATCACACGATTTAGTCTACCCCTCATTGAATAACCTATATAATTATCATTTGGATTAAATCCATTTAAATTACCAAGCATAAAGCGGAAAGTGTTTCTAATCTTACGATACCCTTCTGAAGTTTGACTCATCATATCATTACTGATTCTGACATCACTTTGATAATCAACAGTTGCTACCCACAATCTTAATAAGTCAGCACCTTGTTGTTTCATAATTTTCAGAGGATCAATCGTATTTCCTAATGATTTACTCATTTTGCGTCCTTGACCATCAAGAACAAATCCATGAGAAACAACTCTCTTATAAGGCGCTTGACCAAAAGATGCAACTCCAGTTGTTAAGGATGAATTAAACCATCCACGATATTGATCTGAACCTTCAAGATATAAGTCTGCTGGGTAAGGTAATCCTCTAGCTCTTAAGACTGAGTGCGATGTACCTGAATCAAACCAAACATCCATAATATCAGTTTCTTTTCTAAATATTCCATTAGGGCTTCCTGGATGCGTATATCCTTTAGGAAGCAATTCTTTTGCTTCTCTTTCATACCAAACATCAGATCCAAATTCTCCAAAAAGATTACTCACATGGAGTAAGACATCTTGTTCTAAGATAGGTTCATCGTTTTCAGCATAAAAGACAGGAATTGGAACACCCCAAGCACGTTGTCTTGAAATACACCAGTCTTCACGATTAGTAATCATATTTGAAATTCTCACTTCACCCCATAAAGGTAACCAATCAACTTTTTTGACTTGTTCAAGTAATTCATCTTTTAACTTATCAACACTTGCAAACCACTGTGGAGTCGCTCTAAAAATAACTGGTTTTCTCGTTCTCCAGTCATGAGGATAAGAATGGGTAAATTTGTCGTATCTAAGTAATACATGACGTTCATCTAAAGCTTTAACGATTGCATCGTTTGCTACTTCATAATACATTCCAGCAAACTCTCCAGCTTCTTCGGTCATAAAACCTTTATCATCTACTGGACATAAAATATCTAAACCATATGTTTTACCAATACGATAATCGTCTTCCCCGTGTCCAGGTGCTGTATGAACAAGACCTGTACCATCAGTATCTGTCACATGATCACCAACAATTACAGGTGAAATGCGTTCATATAAAGGATGCTTATATTGAGCAAATTCAAGTTCTTGCCCTTTGAAAGTTCCTAAGACTTTTACTTCTTCCCAATTTAATAATTTTTTGAGTTCTTCTAATAGTGTTTCACCAACGACATACTTCTTTTCATCAACAAGAATAATTTGATAATTAAATCTCGGATGAACAGAAATCGCTAGATTAGCAGGTAGTGTCCATGGTGTAGTTGTCCAAATAAGAAATGATGCATCTTTTAATAAGCCTTTACCTTCATACGAAGGAAATGCAACATAAACAGATATAGATTGTTTATCTTGGTATTCAATTTCAGCTTCAGCGAGTGCTGATTCTGAAGAAGGTGACCAATAAACAGGCTTTAGGCCCTTATATATTAATCCACGACCAACCATTTTAGCAAACATCTTAATTTGACTCGCTTCAAAATCCTTATCATAAGTGATATATGGATGATCCCATTCTCCTAAAATTCCTAATCTTTCAAATTGAATCTTTTGTTTTGCTACTTGTTCTGAAGCAAATTTTTGGCATAATTTTCGGTAATCAAATAAAGACATTTCTTTACGATTGATGCCTTTTTTAGTCAAAGCAGTTTCAATAGGTAATCCATGTGTATCCCAACCAGGAATATATGGAACGTATTTACCTTTCATCGTCTGGTAACGCAAAACAAAGTCTTTTAAGACCTTATTCAAGGTATGCCCTATGTGGATATCACCATTCGCATAAGGTGGCCCATCGTGTAATATAAATGACTCTGAATCCTTATTTTGTTCTAAAACCTTTTGGTAAAGGTCGATATCTTTCCATCTTTTCTGAAATTCTAATTCTCTAACCCCTAAATTTCCTCTCATTTGAAATTCGGTTTTTGGCATTAAGAGTGTATGTTTGTAATCCATTTTTTCTCTCCTTTAATTCCTATAAAAATAAATTCGTCCTTAACTCTAAGGACGAAATCAAATTCCGCGGTACCACCTTAGTTCTAGAAAAATCTCTAGCCCTCAATTGATTGTTTGCTCAAAGGTGATACAAAACTTAAAGTTGTTATTAGGCTTCCACCATCCCTAATTCGCTTGAAACTAAAGTTTAAGTTTGTCTGTCCTTCTCATCGCAAGATTCTATTCAACAATATCCTTTAAAAAGTCTTCCATTGATCCATCTTCGTAAACATCGCCTTTTGCAAACATGAATACTTTTTCTTGTACATTCACAATTTCGCCTTTAATAGCATAAATGACACCTGATAGAAAAGCAATCACCTTATTAGCTTGATCGATATCTAAGGTATCAAAATTCAAGATGAGTGGATGACCATTCATCATCTGTTCTGCAAGACCAGTCAAGTAAGCATCATCATCATTTTGGAGCTTCTCAAAAATAATTTGATCAGACATTATCTTTTTTTCTTCTAAATTTAAATCAATTTGTTTCTTTTTCTTACCGATACTAAAAAGTCCCATAAACCCTCCTAATCGAGCAACTCCATGAATTTTCTTCCAATTCTAAGGTGTGTTGCATGATGCTTGATCGCAAGACCGTAATCATTTGACATCCCCATTGAGCGTAAAGGTAGTTGATAATTTTGAGCAAGTTCATCAAGTTTTGCAAAAACACGCTCAGTTTCAATTAAATCATTATCCTTACCAATAGTCATCAAACCGATTAACTCTATTTTATCATATTTTTTAATTTCTAAAAGAAATTGAGGCAAATTTTCGAGCAAAACTCCACTTTTTTGATCTTCCTCTGTCAAATTGACTTGGATGAGGCATTTTACTGGATTATTCGCATATTTTTGAATGGATTCTATCAAGCTTATGCGATCTAAGGTATGCAAATAATCAATTTTGTTAATGAGATCTTTAACTTTATTTGTTTGAAGGTGACCGATGAAATGCCAAATGATTTCTAACTCGCTGAGTTCTTGTTGTTTTCTTAGTAAGTCTTGTACGCGATTTTCTCCAAAATGAAAAACCCCTTTTTTATAGAGTTCTTTCATTTGTGATGTATCAAAATATTTAGATGCACAAACAACCGTTCCTTCAAAGTTTTCAAACATTATACATTAAACCTAAAGAGCATGATGTCACCATCTTGGACAACATAGTCTTTTCCTTCCAATCTCACTTTTCCGTTTTCTTTACAAAGTTGGGGTGTCCCAAATTTAATCAAATCGTTATAGGAAAGTGTTTCTGCTTTTATAAAACCTTTCTCAAAATCTGTATGAATAATACCTGCACATTGTGGTGCTTTCATCCCGTTTTTAAAGGTCCAAGCTCTGACTTCTGGTTCACCAGCTGTAAAGTATGTCTTAAGACCTAGTAGGTAATAACTCTTTTCTATTACTTCATTCAAACCAGATTTAGTCAATCCATAAGCTTCAAGAAAAGTCAATTGTTCTTCTGGTTCTAAAGAAGCAATTTCCATTTCTACCTGTGCAGAAATAAAGATAACTTCAGTTCCTTCTTTTTTTGCAAAATCCAAAAGATTCTGATAATGCTTGTTTGCCTCAGGATGATGTAAGTCTTCTTCTGCAACGTTGGCGATATAAATCATTGGTTTTAATGTCAAAAGATTGAAATTTTTCAAGACTTTAAGTTCATCTTCTTCGAACTTTAATAATCTTAGGCTACCATTTTCATCTAGGACTTCTTTGATTCTAACTAAGATTTCATGTTCTATGATTGCTTCTTTTAATTTAGCTTTTGCTTTCTTTTCAAGTCTAGCAATACGTTTTTCAACGGAATCTAAATCAGCAAGATTGAGTTCAATTTTAATTGTTTCAATATCACGAATAGGATCAATTGTGCCTTCAACATGAGTAATATTGCCATCTTCAAAACAACGGACAACTTGACAAATTGCATCCACTTCACGAATATGACTTAAAAACTGATTGCCAAGACCTTCACCTTTTGATGCACCTCTGACAAGACCTGCAATATCAATAAATTCATATGCAGTAGGTACAACTTTTTTTGGTTTATAAATTCTTTCTAAAACATCTAGTCTTGGATCTTGAACATAGACGACACCGACATTTGGATCAATGGTAGCAAACGGGTAGTTTGCTGCCAAGGCTTCGGCCTTAGTAATGGCATTGAAGAGTGTTGATTTTCCAACATTCGGTAAGCCGATAATTCCTGCTTTAAGCATAATTTAATTCCCTTCCAGTAAAAAAGGCTTGCGCCTTTTAAAATTTTCCTTTTTTTGCCAACCATGAAGGTAGATTGCGTTGCTTGCCTTCTTTTGGCTTATTGTCCCCATCATCTATTGCATCATCCGATACTCTCAAACCTGATTTAGTTAATACCATTTGTTCATCAGATGTCTTATTAAATATTTCACTCGCTAGATTTTCAATTGTTGAATCCTTAGCTTTGAGCTCATATCCAGTTGCAATCACAGTCACAATAAATTCATCATCTAAATCTTCATTAACAGTTGTACCATAGATGATATTTAAATCGCGATCAGTTGCATTCTTAATTTCTTGTAAAGCTTGATCAGTTTCAAATAAAGTAATATTTGTACCTGATGTAATATTAACAATTGCATCAGTTGCACCATCAATACTTACTTCAAGTAATTTTGAATGAATTGCTTTTCTTGCTGCTTCAACTGCACGGTCTTCACCAGATGCAATACCGATACCCATAAGTGCAGTACCTTTGTTTTCCATAACAGTTTTAACATCTGCAAAGTCAACGTTAATTAATCCAGGAAATGCAATAATCTCAGCAATTCCTTGAACACCTTGACGTAATACATTATCTGATTCTCTAAATGCATCAAGTAATTGAGTTGTTGGACCTGAAATTGCAAGGAGTCTTTCATTAGGAATAACGATTAAAGTATCAACATGAGGTTTCAATGCTTCAAGACCATAAATTGCGGCTTGCATGCGTGCAGGGCCTTCAAATGCAAATGGTTTAGTAACTATACCAATTGTCAAGCATCCCATTTCTTTAGCTTTTTGTGCAATGATTGGTGCTGCTCCTGTACCAGTTCCACCACCCATACCTGCAGTAATGAAAACCATGTCAGCATCTTTTAAGACATCTTCAATCTCTTGAATGGATTCTTCAGCCGCAGCTCTTCCAACTTCTGATTTTGCTCCAGCTCCTAATCCTCTAGTTAAATATTTACCAATTTGAACTCTTGTTTCAGCCTTAGATACCTTTAAAACTTGTGCATCGGTATTCATAGCAACAAAAACAACGCCTTTAACATCGTTTTCAATCATCCGATTTACGGCATTACCTCCACCGCCACCGACTCCAATTACTTTTATTACCGGTTTTTGTTCAAAATTTCCTGATTCGCCAAATACCATAGGTATCCCTCCTAGCACTACTTCTATTTTACACGAAGATGTCATTAAAATAAAGATGATTTATCTCAATTTGAAATAATTCGTTTTTTTCTTCATTTCTTCCTTGTAATCCAAGAGTCTATCTTCGAGAATTGCTTGTCTAATTTCAGCCATTAAATGCTTAATATAAGCTAAATTTTGATACGTAACCAATCTCTTGCCTAGCATTTCCTCTGCTTTAAACAAATGTCTAATATAAGATCTCGTATATTTTGAAACTGGTGTCTTTAATTCTGGGTCAAGTGGTTTCATATCATGTTCATAGGTTTGATTCTTAATCACAATCTTTCCTTCGGTTGTTAATGCGGATCCATGTCGTGCGATTCTTGTAGGAAGTACACAATCAAACATATCCATACCATTGATTATATTTTCAACTAAATCATCTGGAGAACCGACACCCATTAAATATCTTGGTTTCTCAAAAGGTAAAATGTCATTTAAAAAAGAGGTCATTTCATACATTTCGTGTTTCTTTTCCCCAACTGATAATCCACCAATAGAATAACCTGGGAAATCCATTTTAACCAATTCTTCTGTACAATATTTTCTAAGTTCTTTATTAAGTCCGCCTTGAACAATACCAAATAATGCTTGGTCAGTAGCTAAAGCATCTTTTCCTCTTTTAGCCCATCTGATCGTTCTATCTACAGAATCTTTCATATATTCATAGGTTTCATAAGGAGGTGGACATTCATCAAAACTCATAATGATATCAGCACCTAAGTCTTCTTGAATCTTAATTGATTCTTCGGGTGATAAAAATAGTGCAGATCCATTTTTGTGATGTTTAAAATAAACACCTTCTTCTGTAATTTTGCGCATATCAGTGAGTGAAAAAACCTGAAATCCACCACTATCAGTAAGTAGAGCTCCATCCCATTGCATAAACCCGCGGATACCACCATGTTTTTTGATTAGTTCTCTTCCAGGTTGTAGCCATAAATGGTAGGTATTTCCTAAGATTAAACCATCTGAGACTTCTTTGGTTTCTTCCGGAGTTAAGGTTTTAACTGTTGCTTGTGTACCTACAGGCATAAAAAAAGGCGTTTCAAAAACACCATGCGGTGTTGTTAAGCGCCCTAAACGTGCGCCACTTTGTTTACATACATGTAATACTTCAAATTTTATGCTCATAATCTTATCCTTTAACATTGTAATTATAACACATCTTTGATACAATGTTAAAGTAATAATCATTAGCTGTACCCTAGGAAACCAGCTAAATCAAAACAGGGAGATTAAAATAATGAAAAACATGGTTTTGAAAGATTTTTTAAGACAATCAATGATTGCTGCCGTTTATGTAGTCTTAGTTTATGCATTGCAATTTGCAAGTTTTGGATTGATTCAATTCAGAGTTGCAGAGGTTTTAATGATCTTAGTGATATTTGACAAAAAGAGTATCATTGGGGTGACATTAGGCTGTTTTGCAGCAAACTTAATCGGAGGAGCAATATTAGTTGATGTGATTTTTGGATCAATGGCAACTGCGATTGCAGGAATTTTAATGCATTTGACAAGAAAGAATATTTGGTTATCCTTATTTTGGCCTGCTTTAGTTAATGGTGTCATCGTAGGAATTATCTTAACTTATGGATATGGTCTTGGTGTACTTTACGTGACAATACCTGTTGTTTTTATCGGTGAATTTGCGGTGATGTATGCATTAGGTTTACCTATTTACTTATCTTTAAAAGATAATCAACATTTTATAGAATTCTTTAAAGGTTAAACCACGGGTTTAGCCTTTTTTGCATAAAAAAACTAGCAATTATTGCTAGTTTTTATTATTTCATCAATTAACTTAGACACACCTTTAATCCCTTTGTAATCTAATTTAAATACACCTGAATCTTCTAAGCCACGTTCAAATTTTTTTCCTACCTCATCCAATAAATATTGATGTGTGATTGACTTTTGCTGAGCTAAACATGAAATCCATTTTTGATGTTTTTCTAATTTTCGATCAAGAGGTATCTCTTTATTTAGATACTGATAAATCAAATCAAGTTCTTCTTTCAAACGTCCTGGAAGAATTGCTAATCCCATGGCTTCAATTAATCCAATATTTTCTTTTTTAATATGGTGAACATCCGCATGGGGATGAAAGATACCATCTGGATATTTGGGTGATGTTCTATTATTTCTTAGAACGAGATTCATGACATATACATTTTCTGATTTTCTAAGAATAGGTGTTATCGTCTGATGGGGTGTTGTTTTTGTATACGGAATAATATCTAAAGAAGAATCTTCATAATCTTTCCAAACATCTAAGATGTGTGATGACATCTGTGCGATTTGACTTTTTGACTTTGAAGTCAATCTGATTGTTGATAAAGGCCATTTGATATGTTCTATTACTAAATCATTTTGACATTGATAAGTTTTAATAACTTCTGCATCTTCAATTGGAAAACGATGCTTTCCAGCTTGAAAATGATCATGATTTAAAATTGATCCACCGACAATTGGTAAATCAGCATTGGATCCTATAAAGTAATCAGGAAACATATCCACGAAATCTAGAAGATACTCAAATGTTAAATGACAAATCTTCATTGGCCGATGTTCATCATGTAAAATAATCGCATGCTCGTGATAATACTGATAGGGCGAATATTGAAAATGCCATCGTTCGTTTGCTAATTTTATAGGTGCAATTCTTAAATTCATTCGAGCATTATCATAATTTTGTTCATTTTCTTTACATAAGACACACAAAGGGGTATCAGAATCCTTTTTCATTGGTTTATTTTGAGCCAATGCTATCTCTTTAGGATCTTTTTCCGGTTTCGCGAGATTAATGGTCATTTGTAATGTTCCATATTTTCCTAAATAATCCCATGAAATGTTTTCTTTGAGTCTTATAGTTTTAATATAATTCACATCTGATGATAGCTTAAACAAATAATCTGTAGCTTGGTTAGGTGTGATTTGATATCTTTTTTTGAATTCTTCTTTTACTTCAATAGGAGAAGGCATGACCAAATCCATTAATTTTGCTTCAAACGCATCTCTTTCGCTAGAAATATTGGGTTCAAATAACTTTTCATCATAAGCTTTAAGAAGTAATGGTTCAATAACTGATAAGAAATCGTCTATTTTTTTATTAGGTTCATATGAAAAAACATCAATTTTAAAAAGATGACATAGTTTATCAATAGAATCATCGATATATTCTTCTGATATCAAATTGTGGTTAAGTGCATATTGTACTAAAGCATTAATTTGATTACTTATGGACATCTTCTTAGCCCTTTCTAAAGAAACCGTAGGTGATATGATGTTGGTAGTGTTCATTTTTTCTCAAAATAGCTGAATTAAGATATTTGTGATGGATTCCACCTGGTTCATATTGGCACTCCAAAGCGATAGATGAATGAATGCCTAGATTACCTAATTGCTCGAGTTTTTTTGCTGATGGAATATTATGTGTATAAATGACAATACTTGGATAACTTGAATCAATAGTTAATCCTAAATTTGATTCAGGATCAAATAAAGTAACTTGATTTTGTTTTTGGTCAAAAATCCATGTATGATCAAAACCTTCAAATGATGTTTTACTCATCTTTTGAATACGTTCTTTCAAATTAGTTGTTTTTCTTAAATCAAAAGGTGTTTTACTTACTGAATCTTTTGATTGAATAAGATAATCGGAATCTATATTTAAATAATGAGATGCTTGGACCGATAATTCATGATTAAAGATATTTGTTTTATTCTTTTGGAAATTAAAATATGGATGACATGTTACATTGCATAATGTATCCTGATTTGATTTCGCATCATAATTAATACGAAGTTCCATCTGATCATTTAAAGTGTATGTGACAAAAAGAGTTAATTCACCAGAAAAATTTTCTTCTTGGTTGCAACTGATATATTTCATAGTAACCGATACTCTACTTTGATTGATTTTTTCTTCAACAATTTCAAAATTTTTAAATGAAAAACCAATCTTTCCACCGTGAAGATTTGTTTTTTTTGATCCAACGGGTTCTACAGGATATTCTATACCCTCAATTTCATATGATGGAACAACTAATCTTCCACTGACTCTACCTATCGTTTTCCCGTAATAAGAAGTTGATTTCAAGAAATCATCTAAATCCTTTGGTCCAACGAGCATTTCATGCTCACTCATATAGATTTGATAAAGTGCTGCACCATAAGAGGTTAACTCTACTTTTAGATCTTTACTTATCAAGGTGATAAATTCAATACTTCCAACACTTGTTAATCGGTGTTCTCTTTTAATTTCCATTTATTTTACCTCGTGTACGCCATCTTCGAAGGTGACGTTATAAAATTCAGCATCTAACCCAGTTTTATCTAAATAGATTTGATGAACTTCTTGTTTCATTGATTCTAATTTTGAATTTTCAACTAACGCAATCGCACATCCTCCAAAACCAGCACCTGTGACTCGAGCACCAATGGCACCATGAGTTCTCGCTGCTTCACAAAGGGTATCTAAATGAATTCCAGTCACTTCATAATCTATTTTAAGTGATTCGTGTGATTGGTTTAAAAGATTCGCAAAAAGTACTGCATCGCCTTTTTCCATAGCAACCTTTGACCGAATGGTCCGATCTTGCTCCGTGATTACATGTTTTGCTCTTTTGTAAAGTATCTCATCAGATACTAATTCCTTAATCTTCCTTAAATCTTTTACTTTTAAATCGCATAAATAATTAATATCATATGCAGTTTGAATTATATTTAATGCTTGTTCGCATTCGCTTCTTCGTTCATTATATTTTGAACCAGTCGTTTTTCTTTGATACTTCGTATTCATAATAACCCATTGATAACCATCAAAGGTTGCATTTTTTTCTTGAATTTCAAGCGTTGCTGTATTCATAAATAAAGCTTTATCTTTGACTCCACAAGCAATGACTAGTTGATCCATAATGCCACAATGCATTTTCATATAAGTGTTTTCAACCGATTGAGAAATAAGCGCTAATTCAGCCCTATTAAGCCCTAGTTGATATAAATCATTAGCAATATATGAAACTAAGACTTCCAAAGATGCACTACTAGATAAACCTGAAGCTGTTGGTAAGTCTCCTGATACAAATAAATCAAATCCAAATGAAATATCATAATTTTTTTGGATGAAGTAATCGATGATTCCTTTGGCGTAATTTGCCCATCCGTGATCTCTAACGTATTCTAATTGATTAAGATTGCATTCAATGATGCCTTGTTCTTTAAAATTTTCTGAGTATAATCTGATTTTTTGATCTTCATTTTTTATGACAACTCCATATGTCCCTAAACTAATCGCCGCAGGAAAAACAAAACCGCCGTTATAATCAATATGTTCTCCAATTAAATTGATTCTACCCGGTGAAAAATAGATTTTAATATCTTCTCTATTGCCAAAAATACGATGAAATTCATGTTTCCACTTTTCCATATGATACCTCGATTACTTTTCACTTAAATTATATCATGTTTCATTAACTCAAAAAACCTTATATTTTTCTATGTGCAATCGCCATCGGCACTTCATTAAGTCTTTGTTTACTCACTTCAATCCATTTTGGATATTGACCATGAATCAATCTCACCTGATAAACACTCATCATCCATATTTGATGAGTAAAAGTATGTTTATATAATTGTGGATTGTGTTCTATGAGTTCAAGTTCAACTCCTTGATCCTGCAGATCACTTAAAACAGTAAAAATGCTTTCTGATTCAAATTGTGGATATTCATACATCCCCAAAAGAAGAGCTTCTTCCCTTTTATTGAGTAAATATCCATTTTTTGTATGTATGATTAAAGTAATATAACTGATGATTTGTTGTTTTTTTAGTTTTGACATCACAGGAAAGGATGACATTAATTGATTTTCGAATGCATAACAATGATCATTTAATGGGCACATCTCACATAAAGGATTTTTTGGTCTGCAAACAAGTGCACCAAGCTCCATCATCGCTTGTGTATATATTGAAGGGTGAGATTTGTTGATGTTTTCTTGATTGATTTGGTCTAATTGTTTCTTGTTTTTTTCTAATCTCATATCAGAATCAATTCCTAAATATCTAGACAAAACGCGAACCACATTACCATCTAAGGCACTATAAGGTTTATCATAGGCAATTGACATAATTGCTCCAGCTGTATATTTACCAATACCTGGTAATGATATCACTTCTTGATAGGTTGTAGGAAATTCCCCTTTAAATTTTTCTTCGATTAATTTTGCAGCTAAGTGCATATTTCTAAATCTTCGGTAATATCCTAACCCTTCAACATCTTTATGCAATACTTCATCATTTGCATTTGCCAAAGTTGTGGTATCAGGATATTTGAGAATAAAACGCTCAAAAAAGGGTAAGACAGTTTCAACTTGAGTTTGTTGAAGCATAATCTCACTTACCCAGATTATATATGGATTTTTACTTGTTCGAAATGATAACTTCCGATGATTCTTAAGATACCATTTTTCCAATTTATTAATATTCATTATAACTTAACTTCTCTTACTCCACAATGTTCGATAACATCATCAAAACGTGTTAAAGTTGAAATAACAATCCCATGGCATACAACAATAGCTTTCTTATACTTCTTATATTTTTGAAGAGAATTTACAACACGTTTTTGTAATGTCTCATAGGATTCCCAACGATATTTATGTATACTTTTTCTAACGCCTTTGGCTTTTAAATATTCTTGAAAGGATTCATTGGCATCTAACTCAAATTTAAAGGATGTATCCGGCATCCATTCATGTATGTCATTTTCAACAGTTAAAGGAATGTTGGTGATTCTCGATATAATTGCTGCTGTTTGAAGTGCTCTAGTATAAGGTGAAGAAATAATAAGATCAGCACCATCAAATATTGGATCTTTTGCTCTTTTTTCTGCTTGTGCAATACCGTTTTCTGTGAGCTTACCTAAATCATAACCCATACCAAAATAATGTCTTTGAAGTACTTCGTCATACCTAGGTTCTCCATGCCTTACCAATATATAATGTGTATTCATATAGACCATCCTTTCTTCATCATTATAGCATAATTAGAAATGCAAATTCATTTCACATAATCATTGTAAATGATATACTTAGAAAGGTTTAAGGAGGTAGATATTTATGTCAAAATTATTAGAACGAAGAGCAATAAGAGAATATGATTCATCAATTAAGATCGATCGCAATGAAATGAAAGAGATACTCAAAGAAGCAACACGTGCTCCATCATCGATGAATATGCAACCTTGGAGATTTGCTATTGTTGAATCTCTTGAGGGTAAAGAAAAATTAAAACCTATATTAATGGGAAATCAATTGCAACTCAATACTTCTTCAGCAATGATTGTCATTTTTACAGATTTACAAAAATTTGATTATGCTGAAAAAATATTTGATCAATCAATCGATAAGTTTATGATGCCTAAGGACGTTAAAGAAAAACAATTGAGAAGTATCGCAAACATGCTTCCAAATCTATCAGATGAAAGACTTGAAAAATCAGGTTTGATTGATTGTGGTTTAGTCGCAATGCAGCTTATGCAAGTAGCCAAAGAACACGGTTATGATACATGTCCTATCGGAGGATTTCATCATAATCAAATAGCTAAAGCTTTAGGCTATGATGAAAAAAGGTATAAACCTGCGTTAATCATATCAATCGGTACGAAAGCTGAAAATGGTCATTCAACAACGAGATTAGATGTAGAAGACATTACACGGTGGATATAAAGGAAAGAGCCTTGTTAGGCTCTTTTTTATTATATATCATATTGTGATAAAATTTGTGCCGGTGTCTTTCTAAGAAGCAAGACAATGGGGAACATGCCACCAAGAATATTGATTAAATAAACAACAATTATTCCCAAAAATATGGTCAACGGGTTAACTAAAAATAACCTGAAGTTTCCTAAAAAGGATTGACTTGCTAAATATAGACCATAAGATGAAATAAGATATCCAATCAATGAAGTGATAGTTGAAATGATTAAAATCTCAACTAAAAAGGAAACAAACAATTCGCTTTTTCTCATACCCAAAGCACGGTAAACCGACAATTCATAAATTCTTGAAATCATTGAAGAATGCATGATGAAATAAAATCCAAGGAGTGCAAATCCAACAACAACTGCTGATATTATTGATACAGTTATTCTTGTTTGTAACATCGCATTATCAAATATTTTTTTGATAGCAACTGTCTCAATTTGTGCATTGATATCATCTAAATCCATCGCTGCAGCTAGTCTTTCAGGATAGTTCGTATAGATATAATAATTATTGTCAGAATTAAATCTGTGTTTTTCCATTGTTACATTTGATGCAATAACAATAGGTACAATTCCATTAAATACTCCACTAACTTCTTCTTCTAAATTAGTAAATGTTTTAGGCCATGTATTATCAATCGGATCACTCGTAAGTGCATGATACAGACCTTCAGATATTAAAACCTGATTCCCAGTGGGTAACATGCCGTAGGTTAAATCGACATCATCTAAGTGGAGTTTTCCAATATAAGTTGCATCTAATAATGTTGATAAACCAACTAATTGTGGTTGAATAATATTGGTTAAATTTCTAGGTGCGTAAATTATTTTAATAGATGATTTTACAATACCGACTATTTTAACATTGATATCACCAATTCTATATTGTTCGACTAATAAATGTTTATAGCTCCAAATACCAAATTCGGACCCTTGATTTTGAATTACATCATCAGCTAGCTCAGAAGAAATAACAATTTCATCATCTGCTTGTGGCATTCTACCTGATAAAACTCTACCTATGGAGTGTGAATCAATATCAATTGTTCCATTAAATGAGATTAAAGAATCATCTGGATGCACTGGATCAATAACTTGAACTGATATTTGATTCAATGTGTTGATGTAATAATCAGGGTCATCACCAATATAATCAAGAAGTTCCTGATAAGTCATTTTTGCTGAAGGTCTTTCTGAGACAACCACATAATTTTCTTCAAATCTTCTACTTGATAAGTCTGGAATAATTGTTGCTGCTGCCATGGTAATTGCTAATGCAATGACCGCTCCAGCAATGATAAAGCTGAAAAGCATAATCTTTCCTTTTCTTGATGCAAAAAGAATTTTCTGAAATGCTAAGACAAAGATTTGTTTGATTGAAACAACCATTTTAAAGTTTCGATTAACTTGTTTATTTTCTAATGCGTCTAATTTAAAGCTTGTTTCAAACATCTCTTCGCGGTTCTTTTTTATATATTTTTCATCTTTAATGATTAAATTTGATGTTGAATCAATCAGTTTAACTTTATTGATTGAACTATCAACATCAATGTAAAGTGTTTTGTTTTTAATGATCAACTTAACTTTAATAGGGTCGACAACTTGTTGTGAGTCATTATAGAATCCTAAAGACACATGATTATCCTTTACATCAGATAATTGATCAAGATCTTTTAGATAGATAATATTTTCATCGGAGATATCATGTTCATGAAGCGCACTATTGACATGATCATCAATGACAACACCATCTTTAATTTCAATGATGCGATCTCCATAAATTTTAGCAATATCCTTTTCATGTGTCACTAAAACAACTAATTTTTGTTTGGATATCTCTTTAATGATGTTCATGATATCAAGTGTATTTTTTGAATCTAGGTTTCCTGTTGGTTCATCAGCAATAATCACTCGTGGATTTTTAACAAGTGCTCTCGCGATAGCTACACGTTGTTGTTGTCCACCGGAAAGTTGCGTAGACTTCTTCTTACGGTAAGGAAACATATTGACTGCATTTAAAATATAGTGCACACGATCAGTGATTACATCTGGATCTGTGATACCCATCATCTTTAAAACTAATGCAATATTATCGAAAACAGATAATTGAGGTAGTAAATTATAATTTTGAAAGACATAACCAATGGATTCATTTCTTAATTTATCCCAAGACTTCGTGTCATATTTATCTAATACATCATTATCAAATTCAATCGTTCCCTGTTGTACATTATCAAGTCCACCAATAACATTTAACAATGTTGTTTTACCAGATCCAGATGGCCCTAAAAGAACCACTAATCCTGTATCAGGAAAATCAATAGTCATATCATTTAAAACATGAATTTCATTTTTCTTGTGTCTATAGAAATATTTATGTAATCCTTTTACACTAATCATGACTATTCCTCCCTACTTGAAACAATCGATTCAATAACTGACTGTTTAAATACTCTTTTATTAAATCTAAGGCCTAGCCATCCACCAAAGAATAGGAAGAATGCAATTAGAGTCACATAATTACCAAATTCCATATATTGAATAATCCTGTAAATCGAAGGAACATTTTGACCTAAAAAATAGAGGGTCGTCAACATTAAGGTTGCTGCAATCGCAGCAATTGAGATTTGTTCTAAGACAACCAATCTTGCCAAAGTTGTTTTAGAAGTACCAATTGACCTGAAAATAGCAAAATCCTTCTTCCTGCTTTGCATAACATTCTTTGTTACTGCATGTACGATTGAGTAAAGAAGCATTCCTACAACCAACATCATTACACCCGTATATAATCCATTCATAAAGGTAATTATAACTGCACCTGGATTTGGTATATTTGCTGGATATATGGTTCGGTAAGTCTCATAATCAATTGCGTTAACCGTTTTAACTCCATTATTTAAACCTTTTACCGATAATGAAACAACAACTCGGTTTTCAATCAAATACATGTATTCATACTCTTGTAATACATGATCCTTTAAGATATTATATAAATCTGTACCCATCATGCCATAATCCTTCTCTGTTGTGTTGCTATAGATATCAACATCTTCAACAAGAACTGTCACTAATTCTTGATTGTATGAGTAGTCTGTATAATTATAGATATACGTTTGAAATTCAAAATCTTTTGTTTCAACATAAACGGGATCAGCACCTGATCTATCATCAAATACAATACGCTTTCCATCTATTTGATTATTATATATTTCATATATAACATCTAAACTCTCAGCAGGAATTTGCCAATATCCAGCCATGCTTTCTAATTCAGATTTTTTTTGTACGTTAACCGTATATCGATCAATATCCGAATCTTCTAAAAAAGCATCTGATAAGTATAAGATATTATTTTTTGATTTGTCAATACCTGTAATCGTAAATACGCCTAGAAAACTATCGGCATCAGGATTAAATATATCTCTTGAAGTTGCAATATGTATTGTTTCACCTATTTGATAATCTCTCCATGAATGTCCGATAACAATATCGTATTTTCCGACTGGCATTTGACCATCAATTTGGTTTGATTTTAGCGTAGAAGCAGCATCGGTTCCAGCCACTTGTGACCCATTATAATATTGAATATTTCCACCATCACTATATGTGTTGTCATCTTGGAATATATATAATGGTAAGGAATTATAAAAACTAAGACCATTTTCATACACTTTACTAACGAATCTAATACTTTCAAAATAATTAAGATCATCTTGAGTAAAATCTGTACCATCTTTACGTTCGACTAATACTCTTGTTTCAACAACATTTGGAAAACGTGCTGATTGAGTAATTTCGGTATCTCTCATCACACTTACTCTAAATGTGAAGATTAGTGTGAAAGCAATCATCATCAACATTTGCATCATCACTAAAAATATAAGTCGTTTGGGTGTTGAAAACAAGCTGCGCATTGTAAAACGAATTAAAGTCAAGAAATGCATTCTCTTTTTTACAATCTCTTCTGTAAGTACAACTTCTGAAGTTTTACGTATTTTTTTATCTTCGACGACTTCTCCGTCGTGCATTTTAATTTTTCTAGTTGCAAACTCTTTAACTATATCATAATCATGTGTAACGACGACAACTAGTTTTCCTTCACTGATTTCATGAAGTAATTCCATGACTTGTGCACCAGATACACTGTCAAGATTACCTGTTGGTTCATCGGCAACAATGATTGGACAATCTTTAGCTAGAGCACGAGCAATAACTGCTCTTTGCTTCTGACCACCTGAAAGCTTTGATGCCTTATGATTTTTATGGCTAGTCAATCCAACTTTTTCTATAAGTTCTAGTGCTCTTTGTCTACGATGTTTTGGATCATAACCTTGAACTTCTAAAGCTAGAAGCACATTTTGAAGAACAGTAAAAGAATCGATAATATTATAATTCTGAAAAACGAAACCAACATAGGTTCCACGATACTTTTCCCAATCGGGAATCGTATAATGTGATGTTTCTTCTCCAAATAAATAGAGTTCACCATCTTCATAACCATCAAGACCACTAATGACATTAAGTAAAGTTGATTTACCAGATCCAGATTCACCTGTAACAGCAACAAATTCACCTAAAGAAAACTCTAGATTAATCTTCTTCATACCTACTGAAACAGTTTCTTCTGATTTATAATATTTGGATACATTTTCTAAACGAATCATACTCATAAACTTATTTTCCCCTTTAATATATTAAGTAAATCTTTTGGACGATGAATAATATAGGTTGCATGATGTGCTTCTAAAGTTTTTTGATCTCTAAATCCCCAAGTTACCCCAACACTTTTCACTCCTGCATTGTTTGCAGTTATGATATCGACATCAGAATCACCTACAAAAAGTGCTTCTTCTTTATTTACGTTTAAAATCTTTAATGCTTTATAAACCATATCTGGTGCAGGTTTAATAGGTATACCAGGAGCCTCTCCTATTGAAGCATCAAAATATTGATGAAAAAGTTTGATATTTAGTTCTTGAACTAAATATTCGTACTTATTAGAAACAACAGCTAATTTATATCCTTGATGTTTTAAAGTATCAAGAAGTTCCATGATACCTTCATAAGGTCCTGTATGGTGATTGTTATTTTTATCGTAATGGGCTTGATAAGTTTCATAAAGCTCTTCAATCTGTTGTTCTGTTAGGTGATTAGGAGCGAGTCTTTCAATAAGTGTATATGCTCCACTACCAACAGCCATTTTAACAGCATCTACTGTTTGTTTTTCATATCCTAATTGGATGAATGCATGATTGATACTTACTGTAATATCGTCAATCGTATTAAGTATGGTTCCATCCATGTCAAAAATAATTGCTTTTATCATTATTGTCCTCACATCTTGTTTTTTTATTATTATACCATCTTATAGATGGATAATTTGGTCAACTGCTTTTAATAAATGTTTAATTATTCAATATTTAATGAATGTTTACAAATTTGTTGAGTGATTTTTAACATAGTTATATTATACCATTCTAATTTTCAATTTTTTCAGAAAATATCTTTACAAAGAACACAAATTGATGTATGATATATGCGCTGGGGATGTTCTGGATTCGTCACGGCATAGAGTAGTGTATAAGCATGTCATGGTTGCTCATGTAAAAAAGCCGAGGTTATAAAATAACCGGAAACCAATCTTTAAGTTTCGCTACCTAAGAAAAGGTGCGAGCCAACTCTGAATTTACTTACGGTTCTGATGCGGCCCAATTTTAGTAAGTTATATTTATTGTTTTTCCTAGAACAATAAAAGAACCCTTTAGGATAGTGTGATAGTCTTTTGTTCATTTAGATTAGAATACGAAATTCATAAATGGAATAAACATGTAGAAAGTACTCTATAAAGTGTCTTGCACAGGGGTTCGATCCCCCTCATCTCCACCACCTGCGAAGATGACGCAATATGAACCCTTTTACTCGGACGGTTCATATTGCTTTTCTTTATCTTTTTAACGATAAAATATTATCACAATCTATCAAACCTCACTTTAAGACCGCTGTATAGTGGTTTTTTCATAGCAATCGACGATAAATACTTCAATGGGGTACTTATGCATTGACAACTGTCTCAATGGGGTATATAATATGATTAGAGGTGATACCATGAATCAACAGTTAAAAACGATAAGAGAAAATGTTGGTCTAACACAAGAACAAGTTGCTAACCTTACTGGGATTCCAGTAAAAACCATTAGAAACTGGGAACAAAACATAAGAAAGCCAAGTGATTGGGCAATGGATTTGCTTATTGATCGAATATTAAGACAGCAAAACGAAAAACAATTGCCACTGGATGAAACAAATGGCATTTTATCTTTTTTAACCATAAAAAAAATTATTGAACCCATTGCAGAAAAATACGACATAAATCATATATATTTATTTGGATCTTATGCTAAAGGTGAAGCTAATGAATTGAGTGATATTGACTTCTACATGGAATCTAACTTATATGGTTTGGATTACTTTGAATTCGTTGAAGTCTTAAGAGAAAAGTTAAATAAAAAGATTGAAGTTTTAAGTGATAAAACTATTGTGCAATCATCAAGAATAGATGAAGAAATAAAAAAGACTGGAGTATTAATTTATGAAAGATAATGTATACATTGAAAGAATAACTAAGTATTCAGAAAAGATTGTTAAATACATGAGTGAAATCGATGCATTTAAAGATTTTGAAGTTAATGATGAAAAGATTGATGCAGTCATACTGAATTTAGAACAAATCGGCGAAACTGCAAAGAAGTTATCAAGTGAGATTAAGGCTACATACAGACATATTAATTGGCCAAGCATTATTGGTTTAAGAAATATGATTTCTCATGAATATGAAGGTATAAAACTAAATATTATTTATGATATTGCAATCAAAAATATCCCTGAATTTTTAAAACAATTAAAACTTAAAATATAAACTGATAGTAAAATAAATAGATAGGTTTGAATCGCAAATACACTAAATTTTTTCTCAACTGTCTTAATATTTGATAATAAATAATAGATATATAGACACAGCAACTTGGGTATGACAAGACAACATAAAAAAGAAAAGAACATCATTGGTTTTATGAAGCCTAAAATCTACATTAATGAAACAAACATCTTTGTGGTGGTTCACGCATAACTAAGCCTATAAGTTAGGCTTTTTTATTTATTTAAAAAAATATTCCAATTTAGAAGTGAAAATGAAAATTGCTATTAAAACAAAATCCATCTATTTTTATACTACATTAATTGTTATGTTTTTCACTTATTATTGTATGGATAATGTAATAAATTTCATTTAATTAAGGTGTATACTATAGGCAAGGAGGTGTTTTTAATGAAAAATAATCTTATATACTACATCATGACATATATAATGTTTTTATATCCACCATTCATTTACTTTATGGTTATGATTAATTTTGAAGATATGAATGATAGGAATCAATGGATTGTTGGCTTGATAACAAATGTGTTATTTGTGCTCATAACAACTGGAATTTTATATGTGTTGGCTATTAAAAAACGGATTACAAAAATCGAAAATGATGAAAAGAGCCATTTTATTTTCGGATATATTGGAAATGTTGCCGTTTTTTTGTATACTTACCAATATTTAATGGGAATTGAAAGACTAGTTTCTGTGTTCAGCTTAGTTCTGCTTTTGGTATTAGCTTACAAATATCTCATATCCAAGAAAATCACTTTTAAAGAGGTCTTTCTTTTCAGTATAGTTTTTGGAGTGCTCGATTATATTATTATTATCGCAACTGGAAATACTTTATTTAGTGAAACTGAAGCTTTTACTAATATGCAATCTATTATATTCCAAATTCTATTTATTCTTGTTATATTGTGCAGCATTTGTTTTTATGGATTTAAGCTATATAAAAATCATCAGTGGACTATTTTAAGATATGCGTTCGTTTCATTTCTTGCAATTTTTTTGATTATCATTTATATTGATGATACTCAGGAAAAATTATTTGCAACTTTCTTTGTCTTGGCATTATTCACATGGATGATTGATCTTATTCTTAGATTGATTCATAAAGAATTTAAAGTATCTGATTTAGTTTTTTATGCTAGAATAATTCTATTAACTATCATAATATTTTATATTCATGAAATGGAAATTTATAGAATTCCGGATTTTCAAACTGTTCAAATGGGATTACTTATTGGTATCTTCTATGTTACAGGTTTTTCCGATATATTAATGCATTTATCTCCTAAAAAACAAACGAAAATCAATCTGGATTTGAGCATTGAAGACTATATAAAGATTATTTATAAACCCATCATATCAAGATATAAAGATGTATTGGTAATTTCTAAGCAATCTGATTTACCACATGAATTAAGCAGTCTAGGAAGAGACATAATAATCAAATCGAATTTCGACGACACCCAACATCTAGATATTAGTGCCATGTCATTTGTTATTTTGTATTCCGATAATGTTGATGACATTAGCGCTATAAAAAATCAATTTCCATATACTGAATTATGCGTTATAAGCGAAAATAGGATTACTGAAAAGAAATTAAAAACATGTTATACAGATTTTAAATATTACATTTATACTATATAGAAAAATAGCGTGTTTTACTCTAGAGTTATACCAAATTTACTTTTTGTGCACTAGAAGCTTACAGCTTTTTAGCACAATCCTCATAAAAACGGAATTTACTCTTGACAATGTTTTTTTAAAATGGAATTTTGGAATTTCCAGATTTTCGTGTCCATATTTTGAAACAAATGGAAAAAATATGTAAAAATTAAGTCTCTGAATGGGATATTACTTCCTCTCGTCTCCACCATTTTGCAACCAAGATGCACACCATTGGCTTCACGAAGCCAACTATTACTGTTTCAGGTTTCTCAATCTTCATGACTGCATATCGAAAAAAAGAGCCGTCGATTAGGCTCTTTTTTTCTATCATGATAGTTACAACACAAACTTATGTTTCTTAAGATGTCATTTGGAATCTTTGAATACTTGACTTGTATTTCATTGTCCTTTATTATATACCTTCAGATATATATACATATATTAATTTACACTGAGTACAACTTTTTGAGATTAGTTTAAATTTATACTTTATCTTCCTTGTTTGGTGCCAAAATGAGATTTAGTATGATTCCCACAAGTGCTGCCAAACTCATTCCACTTAAAGATACACTGCTATTCAATTGAATTGCTACGCCCCCTAAACCAATGACCAACATTGCACCGACGATAATAAGATTTTTCATGTTCGTCAAATTGACCTTATCTTCAACTAAAACCTTGACACCATTTGCTGCAATCAAACCATACAAGACGATTGTCATGCCTCCTAATACACCGTTAAGAATACTTAATATGAAAGCTTGAATATACCCGAAAAATCCAAGCTATAATGCTTTTAGGTCTTTCATGTACATCCAGTAAAATTTTATTATTCATCTACTTCCTCCTGAGATTCTTATGTTTATTCTTAGATTGATAAACTCCGTATTACAATTATACTACATTAGAACCAATCTAAAATATTAAAAAAAATGACGGTCTCACTTACATAAAGATTAATCCCATTTAAAATGTAATTGATCTTCATAAAATAATGAATTATTGAAAAATATTAAATTTAGTTCTATAATTAAACTAGAGCAAAACTTGCAAACAGGACATCTTTGTTCTGTTTTTATACTTTAAAAGGGATTTAGTTATAAAACATATTTTAATTAATAATTTATTACGGTAAATCTTTTATATAAAAAAGATAGGGTGATACGATGAATTGGTTTGAAATGATTAATAAAGCAACAGCATATATCGAAGATAACATTACGGATGATATTTATCTTGAAGACATTGCTAAAGAATGTAATGTTTCTTATCACTACTTTACGAAAACATTTACACTGATTACGGGATATACCTTAAAAGAGTATATCAGAAATCGACGCATCACATTAGCTTCTTATGAGGTTTCTAATACAGACCACCGAATAATCGATATAGGAATAAAATATGGTTACAGCTCCAACGAAGCGTTTTCTCGCGCGTTTAAAAAGACACATGGAATCAATCCAAGTGTTGCGCGAAAGAACAATATTACAGTTTATACACACTTTCCAGTATTAACCTATGAAATTCCTAAACAAAACATTCTTAGCCTGAGATATGATATTGTTCACGACCTCGAGTATACATTTATTGGACAAAGCACTTTTATTTCAGAGGAACAAGATGGATATAGTGAAACTCAAATACACCATAAGCGTTTCCTCAATAGCTTTCAATCTTTATATCCAAGTGAACATAGCATTTATTGTGTTCGGTATAATCTAACACTCAACTTCATGCAATATGATTATTTTGTAGGCTATAAACATCAAGATTATTCGAATGAATCTAATAATTTAAAAACTTTAAAAATATACGCACCAAAAGCAGTTCGTTTCATCAGTAGAGGAACAAGTAGAGATCTCATTCCAAATATCAAATTGATTATCTATAAGGAATGGCAAAAAAATGGTTTTATTGCTGATTTGATTTGCGAAATTGAGTATGTAATCGAAAAACCTAATGGCAAGGTAGACTTCTATTATGTTGTTTCTATTGAATAAAGGTGATTTTCGGATCATCTTTTTTTATTGATACATGTGAGCAAAAAAAATCAAGTATGCATCTTTAAACAATTATATAATATAGGTAGATGATGAGATTATTGCTAGTGTTTATCAAATGAGAACTATTAATCACAGACGTAGTTCAATTCTTCAAGAAAGGAAAATAGGTGAATAAAATGAGTAAATTTCAATGCTCAACAGCTCAACGTTATCATCACCCAAGATGTACAAATTCATCAGGTATCGTGCATATTAGTTCAACATATATGGCTAGAACAGGATTTTTAGAGCATAATGCACAAAATATCGTTGATATTCAAGAACAAGATACCTCAAATTTTGAGCTGTTACAAGACTTAAAACGAATTGTACGCTAAGGATAAAAGACAATTGAAGAATGAAGAATTACTTTGTGAAAAGAATTGCTATGCAAACTCATTTAAAACTCCTTGCACTAGCCGTTTAATAGCCCTAAATTTTTGATAAACCCTATATTGAATCACTCTGAATTAAAATTATATTTCTATATGCAAAACAAAAACAGGATTTAATAAAATCCTGTTTTTAATGAATATGCTTGCTATTTGAATTAATTATTGGGTTTGTAAATTTGGTTGTGGTAATGTCATTTGTATTATAATAGAATTGAGATGAAAAAGTTTCCTACATCATTCTAAAAGAGCATGCTATGTCAGCACCTTATTCAATTCCGGTTTTAAGCATCATATTTATGTTTATTTCAGCTTTTATAGCATGAATAACAATCCAAATAGCACACGATTAATCTGTTTTTTAATGTAAATCAATAGCTTGAGTGACTAACTTATTAATTGTCAAAGTTTCGAGAGTTTAATCAACATTAGTTCCATTTTCATTTAAAAACTATCTATAGATATAAAAAGAGCTTAAAAAAGTGGTAAAATATAATTGAAAAATTCAAATTTAATTTAATAGCATGTATTTATTCTTTATCTTTGGAGGGATGATAATGATTGAAGCAATGCTTTATCTCAAGCAACCAAATAAATGCGTACAATGTAATGTTTGCCAACTACATTGTATAATTAATGATGGAAAACGAGGGGTTTGTGGTGTTAGAGAAAATATAGATGGCACACTCTATGCTCTTAATTATCCAATAGCAATTGCAACGGCTATCGATCCAATTGAAAAGAAACCTTTGAATCATTTTCTTCCTGGATCTAAAGTTTACTCTTTTGCAGCTGTCGGGTGTAATATGCGTTGTTCATGGTGTCAAAATTGGAGAATCTCGCAAAGCCCTAAACCAAATCGTTCTATAGCTGGTGTAGAAATGCTACCAGAGGAACATGTTAAAAAAGCTTTGGAGTATGGCTGTCCATCTATAGCGTATACCTATTCGGAACCTACAATTTTTTTAGAGTATGCATTAGCTACCATGAAACTCGCGAAAAAAAATGGCCTTAAAAATATATGGGTTTCTAATGGTATTATGACAAAAGAAACCTTGGATGAAATCATTCCATATTTAGATGCAGCAAATATTGATTATAAAGGACCTAATGATGGTGTTTATGAAAAGTATTGTGGTGGAAAAGCAACACAAGTCATGGAAAATTTAAAATATTTAAAAAAAGCAGGCGTGCATCTTGAAGTGACTACACTGATTATCCCTGGAATTAATGATCAATTTTCTCAACTTACTGAAATAGCTAATTCCATCCAATTAGAATTAGGAACAAATGTTCCTTGGCATATCAGTAGGTTTTTTCCGGCTTGGAAAATGAATAACCTTCCAGTAACACCATTAAGTACACTTAATATGGCCAATGATATAGGAAAAGATGCAGGAATCAGAATGATTCACATCGGAAATGTCTAATACAAAAAGGAGCTGAATTTATGCCTCTTATCGCAACTTTTATAGTTCCACACCCACCGTTGATAGTACCTGAAATCGGAAAGGGTGATCAGAACAAAATACAAAAGACCATTGATGCATATCAAAAGATAAGCACTCAAATAGCTCAACTTAAACCTGATACTATTATTCTATCGACGCCACACTCAGTACTCTATTCTGATTATTTTCATATTTCACCTCATGAAACTGCTGAAGGAAACTTTAAAATGTTTGGCGCTCCTCAAGTAAAGATGAATGTCAATTACGATACCGATTTAATTGATTTGATTATTAAAAATGCTAATGAAGAAGGAATTGCTGCAGGTACTCTAGGTCAAAAGGAAAAAACACTTGATCATGGTAGTATGGTTCCATTATATTTTATCAATCAACTATATCAAGATTACCAATTGATTCGTTTATCTTTATCTGGTTTTTCTCCCATTGCTCACTATAAATTCGGCAAGCTGATTGATAAAGCTATTGAAAAATCAAACAAACGTGTCGTATGGGTTGCAAGTGGAGATTTATCTCACAAACTAAAGAAAAATGGTCCATACGGATTATCTGAAGAAGGTCCAATTTTTGATAAACAAGTTACACAAGCTATGTCACAAGCTAATTTTATGAAATTTCTAACCTTTGATGAATCATTTTGTGAGAAAGCTGCAGAATGTGGATTGAGATCGTTCATTATGATGGCGGGTGCACTTGATGGTAAAAAAGTTGATGCACAACTTCTTTCATATGAAGGTCCTTTTGGAGTTGGATATGCGGTTGCTTCTTTTTTAGTTACTGGATTTGATGAAACAAAACATTTTGATCTAATTTATGAACAAGAGGAAGCTAAAAAAATAGAGATGCTCAAAAAAAATGAGGATCCCTATGTTAAACTCGCTCGGATGTCATTAGAATATTACATTATAAACCATCACTATATGACCCCCCCAGATTATCTTGAGGGCGAACTAAAAGATCAAAAAGCTGGAGTTTTTGTATCAATTAAAAAACACGGAAGGCTTAGAGGATGTATAGGTACCATTTCTGCAACAAAATCTTGCATTGCTGATGAAATTATTTACAATGCAATTAGTGCGGGTACTCAAGATTATCGTTTTGATCCTATACAAGAAAATGAATTAACTAAACTTACTTATAGTGTTGATGTTTTAAGGAAAGCTGAGCCAATCAAATCGATGAGTGAATTGGATACCAAACGATATGGTGTCATTGTTCGATTCGGCCAGAAAAGCGGATTACTACTTCCAAATCTTGAAGGGGTTGATACACCAGAGCAACAAGTAAATATTGCTTTACGAAAAAGTGGAATTAGAGATGATCAACCCTATAGAATGGAAAGATTTGAAGTTGTAAGACATTATTAAATGATGTAGATTAAAATTAGATTGGAAAATTAACAAACTAGAATTAGTAATTCTGGTTTGTTTTTATATGTAGGTTATTATGTATACTACTGAAACTAAAGCACTATAAATAAAATTTATACCATATATGATAAAAATATAATTACCAAAATAACAAATTAACATTTGATTTTATCATAATGCATTATGATAACAATTATCAAATAATTTAAAAAAAAGCTAATTTATGTAAATATAATTACTTATTTAAAAAAAATGCTTTGAACTTCGAAACATTTTTGCTATAATGTTATCAACGGTCTATAGACTTACATATAAACTATTGACTGAAATCTTCTTCCAAATAAACACAAAAATGAATTTCATCACTTGGTGATAGAAATATATAATTGAAGAAAGGAGGAAAATGACATGAAAAAATCTTTATTACTCAATATATTAAAAACATCAGTTCTAGTGTTATTTGCTGTTGCTTTCTTTTTACCTTTTGTAACTGGTAGTCATGTTGTACTTGGTACATTTTCAGATTCATTATGGAACATTCAAGACTTTGCAGTTCGCCTTGGTGACACAGCCTCAAGCCCATTAATTTTTGTAATATTATTTTTAGTTGTTGCTGTATTAGCAGGTTTATCATTATTTTACAAAGAAAACGTGAGTAGAATATTCTATTTAGTAGCTTTAGCAGTTGGATTAGTAGTCATCGGTTATGTATATTACAAAATATTCATTAATCTTGATCCAGCTCTTGAAGGAGCAATCAATGCTGGTGCATTTAATATGAGTTTAGGATTCGGAGTATATTTACAATTAGTTTTATTAGTAGTTGGATTAGGTCTTGAATTTTTTGGTAAAAAATTATTAAAAGATTAAATGCTTATAAACATAGATAACCAGAAAGAGGCTCTCAAAAATTGAGTTCCTCTTTTTTTTCTTAAATAAGCCTATTCTGTAATATGATTTTTCATTATCTAGTCTTTATGAAATATTTTTTAAGAAACGATTACATAAAGATGTGAAAGTTATAACAAACTAAAATCAATTAAACCATCGCCATACTTTCCAAAATTGTACATCTCCTGTTAAAACGATACCTATGATATAGGTTATAATCATGAAGGTTATTAATCCTATAGCACTCCATAAGGTAATCTGATTGATTAATTTTGATTGATTTACCTTAATTACTTGATGAAGCACACGTCCTCGAATTATTTCTTTATGCCATATAGAAAGTCTTTTCATCAAAGTATTATAGAATTTGAATTGGATTACTGATAAACCAAATGATGTTACACTTAAGGCAATAAATGATAATCCAGAAAATTGTGCAAATGGAAAAACAAGCACTGGGATAACATCCAAGACATTCATCATGAACATTAAATAAATACCCAGAAGTAAACTACCTAATGATAAAAGAATTGCTGATAGATTCAATAAATATAAGGATATCATTCCCATATAGATAAAGATATCTGATATTATAAGTGAATATACCGACATTGCCTTCCTCGATTTTGTAGAAGGCTTTTCTGATTGAAATTCAACAAGAATATCACTAATCTTTCCCAATTCATGACTAATCTCTTCTTCTGTCTTCCCTTTTAACACTTCATTATCAAAATGAGATTCATAATCTCTAATGATTTCATCGCTGTCGATAATTCCGATTTTTTTAAGCCCAGTCGATAATTGATCTATAAATATTTTCTTATTCATTCTTACCTACCTCCAAAATCTCTAATGTCATTTTGACAAAATCTATCCACTCAGCTTTCGAATCTATAAGTTTCTTTTTTCCACTTTGAGTGATCTTATAATATTTTCTCGCAGGTCCACCACTTGTTTCAGATAAATAGGTAGTTACCAAACCTTCATCTTTTAGCTTCCTTAAAATAGGGTAGACTGTACCAGGTGATAGACTGATTTTCATACTGAGCGTATCAGAAATATCATATCCATACTGATCTTTTTTTTCAAGCATGGATAAGACAAGTACGTCTAAGACACCTTTTTTATATTGTATGTTCATGGTTGATTACCTCATTTCTTGAATATGCTTCTTGTGGTAAATGGTGCATGGAATAAAGTTTTGTATTCACTTTATAATAAATAGAAATCATTCCTAGATAGATGGAGATGATTAAAAGATTATAGGGTAGAAATACAAACCCATCTATATCAACATTTTGAAACAGATTATATAATATTCTACCATCAAGTAACATATATATAAATAGGAACTTGTTATCAAAATTAATGATGTACTGCATGGCTATCGAATAAGTAATAAATAGTAAAGTGCCAATTAGAATAGATTTTCTACTTTCGATAGGGTAAAGAAAATGTTTCATAATAATGATACTACCTATATATAAAAGACTGTGATTGAATAATGATAACAATGCTGTTGTTAAGCCATTACCAGATATAAATGCAGTGCCAAGAAAAGGAAATGTTATCAAGTATCCAAGACCAGATAAGAACGCAGCAAATGTAACAAATGGTTTTAATGATTTTATATTGAACAAAAATACAATCGAAAATAGGATATAAGTGAATGCAGAATACTCAACTGGCATTTTTGTAAAATCGCCTTGAATCCAATACAGCCCATATTCAATGGATTTATAGATGATAAGTGTCAAAGAAATTAACCGAATAATACGCATACTTTGAGTTTTATTAAGTTTTAGAAATAGTCTAAGCATGATATGAATAATGAGTATCCAGAGAATTCCGTAAATGATCATATAGATATGACCTCCAGTAGTAAATTAAGTGTTGTTTTATGTCTACTACTATTCATTATATAATAGTTGATTGCTTTTGTCAATATATATTTTGTCAACTTGTGATTGACAACAATATTTGAGGATGCTATAGTATAAATATGAGGGATGTTGTTAAATCTAAAAACGAAAAGAGAAATCATGATTAGAAAAATAGGCTTACCGTTTGTATATTTTATATTTGGAATGCTCGTAGCTTTTATAGAAAGTGAGTGGAGTGTAGGTTCATATGTTTTCTGGAACCCATTCAACTTAATTTTTTTTTCACAGTTGTTTTCTCTCATCTTAATCTTTGAAGTGAGGTTTCAATTCAAAAAGATTAAAACAATGCAATTTAAGTATTTATATTTGATTTTAACTGTAATCATCCTAGCTGCAATTTCGTATTACTGGATTCAATATCTTGTGTGGAAATAATGAAACCTATGTATATTTTTAAGAAATTTATCACGTCATTCATATTAGTGATAAAATAGAACTATAAAATATGAAAAGAGGTAAACAAATGAAAGGTTATGTCGTACTGGGAGTATTGATAAATAATAGAATGCAAGAAGCTGTTGAAGTACAGGATATTTTGACTAAATATGGGTGCATCATCAAGATGAGACTAGGATTACATGAAACAACCAATGTTTGTGCTGAAGATGCCTTTCTTCTACTACAGTTAGATGGTGAAGATTTAGAGATCAAGAATTTAGAAGACAGTTTAAATGCACTTGATGGTGTTAAAACAAAATTAATATCGCTTAGTTCAGATTAATCTAATACATCATTCTTACAGTAATACAATCAATTAATAAAAGACAAAGACTGATTTTTCCACTAAAAAGGAAAAGATCAGTCTTTTTACTTATTAAATACTTATGTAATTAGGTTAATAATTATCTTTCTATAAAAAAAATCCTTGACGGATTTAAAAAGACACCATATAAAATAGGTATTCCCCATATATACAAACACAAATATCTACACAATTACCGTAAATAGTAAATCGTTGCTTAATGAGAAAATTGAAACTGTGAATCCCAATACTAAACTCTTTAATCTAGTTAAACTAAAAATCTATATATGGGGAATACACTTTTATTATACTCCTTTTTTTCGAAAAAACTTATTAAATATTTCTTACTTATCTTTTTTTAATTAAAATTCAGTCATATTTTCTTATAAATCAAGCATTTTTTTGGCAATAATTGTCTTAAGTTCTTAAGTTACATTTTTGGGGTATATAAAAATCTTCCTTCAGTTTCCTCAAAAATGAGTGAAAGAGAAAGAAGATTATATATTCATTAAGCAGTAATCGAGATTTCTCCAGCTTTTTTCAAAACCATCTTAGTGACTACTGGTCCTATCAATTCATAAATCAATACGGTAGCTAAAATAACTACTCTAATTTGACTACCCAAGACACTACCAGCACCAAAGACGGCTGCAGCAGCAATACTTAACCCAATCGATACTCCTTCTTGCGGAATCAAAGTAAATCCAAGTAATTTAGCAATTTTTTTATCCGTATGTGCTATCTTTGCACCAAGCCATGCACCAAATACCTTACCAAATACTCTAAAGAGTGCATAAATTACACCGATAGCTCCAATACTTAAGAGGACAGATAATTGTAATTCCGCTCCACTTAAAACAAAGAACATGATATAGATGGGTGGTGTTACAAAGTAGATTAATCCATTAACTTCTTCATATTTATTAGATAGATTGGCGAAGAATGCTCCGACGATCATACAAGCAAGTAGAGAAGATCCACCTGCCCAATCTGCAATAAATATTGTTAAGAAAATAACTGCAATAACTAAACTGATTCTATTTCCTCTACCGGTAAACCATTTACTACCATAGGTTACAATCAATCCGAAGAATGCACCGACTCCTAATGATATTAAAATTTCAATAACTGGTGCAAAGATTTGATGAATTAAAGAAAGGTGAACAGCAACAGGATTTAAAGCATTTGCTATGGCAACAAAGATACCAAATAAGACAATTGCTACTGAATCATCAATTGCAACAACACTTAATAAGGTATCAGTTAAAGGACCTTTTGCCTTATACTGTCTAATTACTAGAAGTGTTGATGCTGGAGCAGTTGCAGCAGCAACGGCTGATAATACAAGTGAGAATCTTAAGGTTTCAATCGTAAAGTTGTGTGTAACTATAAAATATAATATCAACATTGCTAAAACAAATAAAACTCCGAAAAGTGCTTCAAAAAAGGCAATGATGATAGACCCAGGTCCAACCCTTTTAAAATACGATATTTTAAATTCATTCCCAATTGAAAATGCAATAAAGCCCAAAGCGACAGTTGAAATTAATTCTAATCCTAAGAAAAAGCTTTGATCAAGTAATCCTAATACACTAGGCCCAACGAGGAGCCCACCAATCAAATACCCTGTAACATTAGGTAATTTGACTAATTTTGCTAATTTGCCGAACAATAAACCAGTTGCAATCATTAATCCAGCGTAAAATAATGGTGTTATATCCAATGTCATCCCCTCTACTTCATTAACCCTTCGAAATAATCAATGGGCATAGTGAACACGATACCTGTATTGGGTTTTGTCATATCACCAGCAACTTGATGGATTATTTTTATGGCTAGATCAACGAGATTATCTTCTAAAACCATAAATATCATATGAGATTCAGCCCTAGGATTATCAAATAAGACCTTGAGTGAACCAATAAATTCCATATCATCATTTTCAATTAATTTACGTGCCATTCCTGTACTATTTATAATGGTCGCGCCTTTAATATCATTTTCATTACACAAATGTAAAAAATTTTCGAGTTTAGATTTATCATGCATTATATATACGACTAATTTCATAAAGTCATCTCCCTTATACCGTTTAAAATTATACGCTTAACAAATGTATTGTCAAGTGGGAATAGCGTATACATTGAATTTTTTTAGAATAAAATTCGTTTAAATTTCATCTTTTAAAAGTAAAAATTGCGCTAAATTACAAATTTCACTTTTGTAAGTTCCTCTGAAATGTTCCATAATTTTTCTGCATCTTCAAAAGAATGAGAAGCTTTGTTTGATTTAACTACACTTGGTTTCTTTTTGGTAAACATGAAACCTTTAGGTCCATAATACTCACCACTTTTAACATTTGGATCAACACATGCTCTGATTTCTGGTAGTGCACCCCTGTCAGCTTGTGGAGCGAGTTTAAAAAATAAACGAAATATTGGTTGTATGATACCATCTGATTTCACAGATCTCGCTAATTTAGTATTTGCAACTCCAGGATGAGCAGATAAGACTTTCATGTCTAAATTCTGTTTTTTTATTCTTCGGTCCAATTCATAGGTAAATAATAAGTTGGATAATTTAGATCTACTATATGATTTGAACTTACCATAATCCCCATTTTGAAAAAGATAATTATCAAAATCCATCTTACCCATTTTATGCGCACTACTACTCACATTAACAATTCGAGAGTTTGGTGTTTTCTTGATGATATCAAACAATTGTGCTGTTAAAGCGAAATGCCCAAGGTGATTAATCCCATTTTGACGTTCAAATCCATCATGAGTTAAATCATATTGAACCGACATGATACCAGCATTATTTAAGAGTATGTCAAGTCTCTTATATTTTTCTTTAAATGATAAAGCAAAATTCTTAACAGATTCAAGACTTTCCAAGTCTAAATGCATCACAGACAAATGGCTTTTAGGATACTCATTAAGTATTTTCTTTTTTGCATCCTCTGCGCGATTAATAGAGCGACAAGCAAGAATCACTGTTGCATTATTTTTAGCAAATACTTTTGCAGCTTCATACCCTAATCCAGAATTACCACCTGTTACAATAATGACTTTGTTCTTAAGATTCTCTATTTGATCAATTGCCCATTTTATTTTACGCATGTTTAAATCTCCCTCTTCTTGCAAAAAAGTTCCTGTATCACTTAATATACTAACTATATATTCTAAATATTATTCTTCTTCAATGATATTCTTATTAGGATAATTTTCTTCATAAATTTCCTTAAAGTATAATGTTCTTGCTGTCATATGTTTTGGCATTATCCAAAACCATAGAATACCAAAAGTAAATATGCCTATAAAATACCAACCAAGATAGCTTAAATCTAAAACAAATAAATCAGATTTATATCCATCTGTTAATTTTTTTGATTCATCAATAGCTTCAGAGGCAATTAATTCTGGTTTGCGAAACAAAAGATAAAAGCTCATAGAATATGCATAAGCTTTAATTATTCCAGGAATAATGAACAATAAAATCCATAATACCGTGAAAAGAGTAACCAAAAATTGTAAAGCAATGGAACGCATAGGTTTTTCTTTTATCCCTATGACTAAAATCTCTTCTAAAACTGGTAATTCATTATCAGAAGTTAGAATGAACATTTTCGTTGTAGAATATAACAATATAGCTCCAACAATAAATCCTATAACTGAAAACCCAAAGACTAATGTTGGATTACCCGCGCTGATGAGCACCATTGTTTGAGGATCAACTTTTGGTCGATTAGCAGTTACTAAAGCTGATAACCCTGATTCAACAAATCCTATTAATAACAATGCTGGGATGACAACTCCATATTTTCCAACCATATTCGATACTGCCTGTTGTTTGTAAAGATAACGTTCTTGTTTCATTATTTCCTCCTAAATTCATTGAATTATACTAAACTAATAATACCATAAAAAGACTTATTTTTACCCCTTAAGAAGTTATAAATATATAATATTTCAAAGCCACTTCACTTTTATTTCATTTATAATATGGTAAGATTAATTTATTCAATAATTTGGAGGTTTCTTATGTTAAAAAAAAGAATAACACTCATTATGATCTTCACACTTCTCATCTTAGCATCCTGTCATAAACAAACTATAGAAGATGACCCTATCATATTACCTGATGCCATCATATCCACCAGTGGATTAGATGATATAATCACTACTCAAAACGAATATTTTGATCCACTCAAAGGTGTTAATATTGAAAATCAAAATGGTGAAAATATTGCTTATATGATGCAAGTCACAGGTTCTGTGAATTATGGAAAACTTGGTACATATTCATTAAATTATCAAATGACTTATGGTGAGGATTCAATTAATGAAACGCGAGAAATTACTGTTAATCCTGGGACAATTCAGCGTGCACCAGAAACAAGAGACACTGAAACCAAAACTATCATTCATTTCGCTGCAGGATCTTACCGTGTCGGTTCAGCACCAGGTATTGATCATCCTATAAACCCCCAATTACTAAATAGTGACTTGTTGACAACCGCTGTCCCTTCAAATGGTTGGTGGACATCTTTACTTGCAGCAAATTATGGCGGAGGAAATGGTATATACACCAATCCATTAAGATCTGCTTTTAGCAATGATGGCGCAGAAATTACTAATCCGGGTTCAGGTTTTGTACAATATTGGAATCCTGATGGGTTAAATACAATGGCTAATTTTTCATTAGCTCTTCCCGATATGTTTGTCAAAACATCAACTTTGAATCTTGGTTATGAAACTCACGTTGTTGCATATAGCGATACAAATGTTAAAGTGGCTATGAGAAATCCATCTGATCCAGAGGATCATATGGTACTAACTTATACTCAAGGTTCACCTTACGTCTTCGCTGAGGTCATGGATTCAAGTTCCCCATACATCATGTTGGGTGCGAACGGTGTAGATAGTTATTCATTTTACACTGTAGACGGCATAGCATTATCCGGTACAACATATGTTGGTTCAAGTATAATTATCAAATTAGTGCATAAGCATGTTGGATATGATACATATCAACCTGCACAAGTTGGACAACCAATTTATGATGATAGATACTTTCTAATAAGTACCCCAGAGCAGACAAGTTTTAATTTATCAAGTGTTAATCATCCTAATGGATTATTAAATAAAATCAGCATAAATTTAGCAGACGATAATTACTTTTCTGTTGCTGCTATTCAATCTCTATCTGAAGCAACATTCTTTCATGATCATGCTTATGTAAAAACTCTCGAAGGTAACGTTTCATATTTTGTTGATACGAAAGATAGTAATGTTGAAACAAATTTCCAATTTGCTACCCAGTATTTAGCAAATGATAACAATAATGAACCTGTACAATTTTTAATGCCTCATCATTACCAAAACAGTGATCATGAACTTACCAATTACACCTTTGAAACAGTCCGAGGTGAACTTAAAGCAATTGTTGGTTCTTCTTTTAAAACCTCACTAGCATTTAATGGCGTACTCCCTGGAATAACTTTACCTACTGATAGTGGATTTAGTTCATCTGATTTAACAGGTTACTTAAATGATTTAAATACTAGAACTGAGATTAATGATACAGAGAATTTTTTAAATGATGGTGGTCCATATTGGAACAGCAAAGCAATCTATCCATTGGCACAAGGTATCATTATCGCTGATCAAATGGGGAATACATCATTAAAAGATGATTTTATTGAAAAATTACGATTTGTATTAGCTGATTGGTTTACTTATACAATTGAAGATAATAGATATCTCTATTACAATGAAGCTTGGGGATCAGTCTATTATTCTAATAATGATTTCAATACAGCAAGTGAATTAAGTGATCATAGTTTCACACATGGATATTTAGTCTATGCATCAAGTGTCCTTTCAATGTATGACAGTACTTTTATGGAAGATTATGGTGATATCGTTACTTTATTACTTAATGATTATATGTATCCAATCAAAGATGATTATTCATTTGAATATTTAAGATCTTTCGATCCTTGGGCTGGTCATACATGGGCACATGGGTTTGGAACATTTGCAGAAGGTAACAATATTGAATCTTCCAGTGAAGCCCTTCAATCTTGGATTGGTGGTTACTTGTGGGCACAAGAATTAGGAGATACTCAATTAAGAGATGCAGCCATTTATGGTTTTGTGTCAGAACTTAATTCTGCTAAAACTTATATGTTTGACTATTCACAAACTATTTTCCCATCTAAGTACTCAGATTACGCTTCAGTTACTGGTATGTTATGGGGAGGAAAATATGATTATGCAACATGGTTTGGAGCAAATCCAACCTTCATTTATGGAATTCAATGGATGCCAAATGGTGAATATTTGTCAAATTATGCCACAAATGATTCAGAAAGAGTCAGATTAAATGCTGTTTATCAAAATTATTTGAGTGCAAAAAATCAAACAATTGATACATGGTTTGCTAATATGTGGAGTATTCAAGCAATTCTTAATCCATCGGCTGCTGTCAATCAATTTAATGCAACTAAAATCTTGAATGATGATTATCCAAGTGATTTAGCTCAAACCTATTATTTGATCCATGGATTCAATACGTATGGACAGAAAACAGATACTTATCACATGGAAATTCATCAATATGTTACTTCATCAATTTATATGGATCCAAGTGGTAAAATTACAGCACTTGTTTGGAATCCAAGTAATGAGCAGCAATTATTAACATTTGTAGATGACTTAGGAGCAAAAATAACCAAAACAATTCCCGCTCATAGTTTTCAAGCAATTGTCTTGTCTTAAATCTATACATTACAAATATTATTATTATTTAAAAAGAGTGTGGATAGATCCAAAGATTATATTTTTTTAACCATAGGATATGTATGGTATTATTGTTTTATAATCTCATAAAAAAATATCAAGAGAGGAGCATTATTATATGACAAAAAATTTAGTCGTTTATTATTCTTTTGAAGGTCATACAAAACATATAGCTGACGTCATTGCTCATGAAATAAATGCAGATATATTGAGAATAAAACCTGTTAAAGAAATGAAATCAAAAGGATTTGGTAAGTACTTTTGGGGTGGTGCACAGGTTTATATGAAAAAAATTCCAACATTGGAACCTTTTGATATTGATTTTGACATTTATGATTCTGTTTTTTTAGGTTCTCCGATTTGGGCATTTACGATAACTCCACCAATAAAATCTTTCCTTTTGGGTGATTACTTAAAAGATAAGGATATTTACTTCTTCTATACGCATGATGGAGGTCCGGGAAAAGTTGAATCAATTGCTAGAAAATTAATTGAAAAAGAGAACCGATTATTAAGCACACAAAGTATCATCAATAAAAAAAATGGAACTGAAGAAATAGATCAACAAGTTATCAATTGGGTACATTCACTAGAACTCGATAAATAGTAAAAAAAGGCGAATACCTTAGAGGTACTCGCTTTTTTCTATATATTAATAGGTTTTATTGATCCAAGAATTTTCTTAATCACATCTAAAGCAGAATATGACCATGAACCATTCTTGATAAATCTCAATACATTCTTTAAATCGTCACCAGAAGTTACCAGAGGTAGTTCAGCATCTCCATCTTTTCTTATTTGTCCCAATCCGATACTTGCAAGTAATCCATTACACAAACATTTCCTGTTAACTGTATCTTCTATCTTTCCACCCTTAGAAACGTAATCTTCTTCGGGTTCTGCTGCACATCGATATCCAATTAATCCATCTTTTTTCCTAAATGCTTCACGTAAAAATCCCAAATCACATATTTTTTTTCTTTGATTAAATACCTCGGGAGTTCCCAGTGTCCCTTCTAGTTCCACAACTTTAAATGGGAATCCTGTTGGTGATGCTAACGGATCTGTAAACACTTTGGCTTTATTTAAACCAACTGCTTTTAGTATGCGTTGTTTTAAAGATGTATCAAATCCTGATTCATCACATAAAGAAAATACTGTTCCTACCTGAATACCTTCTGCACCTGCGGATAATGCATATTCTAATTGTTCATGACTCCCAAAACCACCAGCTAACCAAAACGGTAATCCTATTTGAACAAAAGTAGGTATATTTACTTGATCTTTAATACTGTATATGGGTTCGCCATGTTCATTTTTTTCATATTTTCCTCTCGGTGGTGCATTATGACCTCCAGCGATTGGTGATTCCACAATGAATCCATCGGGTGAGCCATAGCTAGATCGACTTAAATGTTGAGCAAGTGTTGTTGAACTCACAATTGCTAAGAATTGAGGTCTTCTTAATTGGTGCAGTTTCTCACCTAATCCAAATTCTTCGGGTGAAAAAGTCATCAAAACTTGTTCGGATAAATACTCATCAGCAATCTTTAAAGGCAATGATACTTCTTTGTTCTCTGAAAGATCATCTAATATTTGCGGAATTTTCACTGGGATACCCGCTCCCATGATAATGTAATCAACATCAGCTAGCATAGCTCCATAAAGTGAGGGTAGTGTGGGTAGCTGTATTTTCTCAAGAAAATTAATACCTACTAATCCACAATGTCCTTTTTTAGCTAGATACACTTCTATGAAGTTAGCAATTACTGTTAATTCAGTTAACTCTTTTCCTTGATTAAGTGAGTACATTTGAATTCCTAAAAATCGGTTTAATAACTTTTTATGACTAGGTTGCGAATACTTTTGCCAAATACGTTTTGACATTTCTTTAAATGGAAAACGATCAAAAGCATCTTTTATTTCTTTCTGATCGATTCCCAAACTCATTTTTCTCACAAGCGTAACTGCAAGCGCAGTTCCAGCTACAACACCTAACTGTCCATTTGAAGCAACTGCATTTGCTAATTTATAGCTTGAAACACCAACTCCCATGCCACCTTGTATTATCATCGGTATATTTAAACTCATGATGTATTATAACCTTTCTTTTTGTTATTGTTTTTTTCATGATTGAAAACCAATAAAAACTTATTGCGAAATAATTATATCAAAGTTTGTTTGAATATCAAAGAATTTTTTTGCTTATTTTTTAATTCCACAATTATCACTTACTAATATTCCTAAATTCAAGTATTTTAAGAAAACGCTAACACTAAATCAATTAGAAATATCAAGTCACTATTTGAAAAGCAATTTTACTTAAATTTAGTCAAATAGAAGTGTAAATTTAGAAAAACACCCTTTTTATCTAATATCTAAACAAAAAGATATATATTTGTACATAAAAATATTAAATTCATCTTGATATATCCGAAACCAAGTGTTATGATAGAAGAGTAATGATGAAAACCAACAAGTTAATCCAAAACAGAGACAGAGAGTATAAGTAAAAAGATATTGCTTTTTTTACACTATTACTCTCATTTTATTAAGGTGATGAAATGAGTCCCTTAATTTTTTTACAAAAATAAAGAAAGCGTTTTCATAAATTGGGTGAGGTTCATGTATTTACAGCTTAAAAACAAAAATCCAAATCTTAAACTCTTCCATGTGCAAGATCCATTATTTTCCTCATTTGGAAAAGTTCTGAATTTTAGTTATTTCGAAGAAGCAAAATCTTACCTAGAACAACAAACAAGTATCCCTAGTAAAGATAACGTCTACGTTGCCCACGATGATTCATTTCTACAAACGCTAACTGATTTATCAATTTACAAAGATCTGTTTGGTGATATCGCTTTAGAATATGGTTATGTCAATGGACAAAATCAAAAACTCAATGCATTAGAATTTCATAAATCTTCTGAAATAAATATTGCAGTAACACCTTTAATACTACTTCTAGGTCATACAAATGATATTATTAATGGTCAATATAATTCGAATAATGTCATTGCATTTTATGTTCCAGAGAAAACAGCAATTGAAATTTATCCTAAAACACTTCATTTCTCGCCATGCAAAGTTTTAGACTCAGGATTTAAATGTGGCGTCATACTTCCTTATGAAACCAATATGAATTTTGTTAAACCAAATCATTTGGATGATGAGTCTCGTTATTTATTTAAAACGAACAAATGGTTACTTGCACATCCTGAACATCAAAAAATGATCAGTCTTGGAGCTTACATAGGCATCACAGGCATAAATATAGAAATCAAATACTAATCGAGGAAAATCATGATCAAAATATTACCTAACAAAGATGCACTATCCGTGTGGTTTGAAAATCAAGAAATCATCAGACACGAAAAAAAACATCCCGCATTCTATTTGGGATATGGAATCGAGAAAATTGAGAGTTATCGAGGCTTTTATCAATTTGATGATTTCATTGAGCAAAAAATAGGATTAGAATCTTTTCAAATAATTGGTCATTCTATCATTTTTTCGCATAACGATTTAAGATTAACACTTGATTTCCAAGAAGTTAATCATCGTTTGATTTTACATTTAAAGTCAACTGATGGGTACAACCGGTTTTGGATGAGATTATTTGCAACTCCTGAAGAAAAAATATATGGTTGTGGTGAACAAGCATCATATTTCAATTTACGCAATAGAAATTTTCCACTATGGACATCAGAGTCCGGAGTTGGAAGAGATAAAAATACTTTAACTACATTTTATGCTGATTTAAGAGACAAAGCTGGTGGAAATTATTATTCGACTTATTATCCTGAACCCACCTTTATTTCTACAAGAAAATATTGGATTCATTTCGATTCCTTTGCATATGCGGATTTTAATTTTAAAAACGATCATTTTCATGAATTATTCTTTTGGGAAACTCCAAAGAAAATTATTTTATCCTTTAAAGAATCTTATTTAGATATTCTTGAAGATTTAACAGAATATACTTCACGACCACCACTACTTCCTGAATATTTACTCGATGGAATGACATTAGGGGTTCAAGGGGGCTTAACGCAAGTTTTAAGTTATTTAAAACAAGCTCAAGATGCTGATATTCTTGTTAGTGGGCTTTGGTGCCAAGATTGGGCTGGTCATAATTATACCTCTTTTGGAAAAAGACTATATTGGAATTGGGTATTAAATGAAAATGTTTATCCTAATTTAAAGGAAGAAATTAAAAAATTAGACAAAGAAAATGTTGCCTTCCTAACTTATATCTGTCCTTTCCTTTTGGAGAATGAAACATTATTTAATGAAGCATCTTCTCATGGTTATCTTGTACAAAATCATGAAGGCTCATCTTACAAAGAAGATTTTGGTGAGTTTTATTGTGGAATTGTTGATTTGACAAATCCAAAGGCTTTCAATTGGTATAAGCAAATCATTAAATCAAATATTATTGATTTAGGAATCAAAGGTTGGATGGCAGATTTCGGTGAGTATTTACCTATAGATTGCGTACTCCATAATGGAATCGATGCAAAATTAATGCATAATGAATGGCCAGTATTATGGGCTCAATGCAATTATGAGGCTGTTGAAGAATCTGGAAAGCTTGGAGAAATCTTCTACTTCATGAGAGCTGGAGCACATGGATCACAACATTATGCAACCTCTCTCTGGTCAGGAGATCAAAGTGTGAACTGGGATCTTCATGATGGAATTGCTTCTGTTATTCCTTCAGCATTATCTACAGGAATTATCGGGAATCCATTTACTCACAGCGACATTGGAGGATACACAAGCTTGCATGACAATATCAGATCAAAAGAATTGTATGATAGATGGCTTGAGATGAGTGTGTTTACTTCTTACATGAGAACTCATGAAGGAAATAGACCCACAAAAAACTTTCAATATTACCAAAATCAAAATTCCTTAAAGTTAATGGCACGTATGACACACATACGTGTAGATTTAAAACCTTATATTAAAGATTTAGTGAGCGAAGGATCAAATAAAGGCTATCCGATGCAAAGAGCATTATTCATGCACTATGAGGATGATCCAGTGGTTTATGATTTGCAATATGAATATTTGTTTGGTTCAGACATGTTAATTAAACCTGTTGTTGAACAAGGACAAATTACCCAAAATATATATTTACCAAATGATTTATGGGTTCACTTATGGACGGGTGTGGAATTTAAAGGCAAACAAACAATCACCATTGAATGTCCAGTTGGATATCCACCAGTGTTTTATAGAAAGCAATCGAAATATAAATTCCTATTTGAATCAATCACTAAAAAATACCATGATTAAGGAGAGTATTCATGACGAAGAAAGAACAAACCTATAGGTCTTATATTCTAAAACAAAAAATAGTTCCTTATCTATTTTTAGTTCCAAACCTATTGATTTTTTCCATATTCATCATCTTGCCAGCAATTATTGGTATCTACTATTCATTTACTGATATGACTTTGTTTACATTTGATAGTCCAAATTTTGTTGGACTTGCAAACTATACAACATTGATTCACGATGAAGATTTTATTGCTGCACTACTTAACACAGTGAAATTAGTGTTTGCTACTGTTCCAATTATTTTCGTTACTTCTTTAATGGTTGCTGTGCTTTTGGTACAACCATTAAAAGCTAAAGGCCTGTTCAGAGCTATCTATTATTGGCCAGTTATGATTTCAGCTATTGTTGTTGGGATTATATGGCAATGGATTCTAGCAGGCAACTTTGGTTTATTCAATACAACCTTAAAGGCATTGGGATTAGATTCAGTAGATACATTGATAAATCCTCGTTTTGCATGGTGGTCAGTTGTTTTTGCTATTGTTTGGTCAAGAACAGGGTATTACATGATTATTTTCGTAGCAGCATTATTAAGTATTCCAGAATCTCTTTATGAAGCAGCACAGATGGATGGTGCTAACCGAATTCAAAAATTTATTCATATTACCTATCCATCATTAAAAGCTGCAAGATTAATGGTATTTATACTTGTTACGATGGAAATCTTTAAAACTTATCCATTAGTTGTCACTTTGACTGGTGGTGGACCATTTGATGCCACACAATATACAGTTCAATATATATACGAAATGGCATTTAAGAGTTATCAAATCGGCTTAGCAAGTGCGATGTCTGTCGTGATGCTCATCATAGTAACAATCTTTACTGCATTAAACTTCTTCGTATCAAGAAGAGGTGAAGATAAATGAAAAAGATGTCCTATGTGAACTATTTAATTGCTACAGTGCTTGTATTAATTTTCTTAATCCCTGTAATCTATATTATTTCATCTTCATTTAAACCCATTGGTGAATTATTTTCTCCTTCACCAACATTCTTCCCTCAAACATTTACTTTAGATAATTATACTGAAGCATTGTCGAGAGGTAATTTTGGAAGGTATATTTTCAATTCATTCTTAGTTGCAATTTCATCAACTATTATCGCAATTTTGATTAATACTATGTCAGGTTATGCATTAGCTAAATTCCGATTTAAAGGTGATAACATCATCATGCTAGTGATCTTATCAACCATTATGCTTCCACTTGAAGTTATCATGGTTCCTATCTTTTCAGTTCTACGCTTCTTTGGTCTATATAATTCTTTATGGGCTCTAATTATTCCACCAGCTGCTACACCTACAGGAATCTTTCTGATGCGTCAGTATTTATTAACGATACCTGATGAAATTATTCAATCGGCACGTATTGATGGTGCGAGTGAATGGCGAATTTTTAGAAGTATTATTTTACCCAATGCAAAACCAGCAATTGCAACACTCGCTATCTTCTCGTTCATGTGGAGATGGAATGATTATGTTTGGCCACTGATAGCAATCAGTTCTCCAAAAAAATATACATTACAACTTGCAATCGCAAATTTTACGGGTGAGTTTGGAGCAGATTATAGTTCAATTCTTGCCATGTCAGCAATTTCGATGATTCCAATGTTGATTGTCTTTATTATTTTCCAAAGACAATTTGTTCAAGGCACAGTGGAATCTGGTATGAAAGGTTAATACTGTGAAAACACAGGAAATTAATAAAAAAATAGGAGGAAGTTATGAAGAAAGTATTATTGTTATTAGTTGTAGCTATGGCTGTATTCACTTTAGCTAGCTGCAAAGAAGATGCAAAAACTCTCCAAATGTTATGGTGGAGTGATGGTACTGAGGGTGATGTCATGCAAACTCTTCTTGATGATTATCTAGAAGAAACTGGCGTTACTATTGAGATGGTTCCAGTTGCTTATAACGATTATGAAGCGCGTTTAGCAACTATGATAAGTGGTGGAGAAGCTCCAGCATTAGCACGTGTAACTGAAGGTCACTTAAACAACTTTAAAGCTAATATTCTTAGCCTAGATGATGTTTATACAACATCAGGATTCACTAATTTATTTTATAATGCTGATGGAGATGTGATTTCATTACCAATGGACATTACAGCTAATGGCATGTATGTTAACACAACTTTACTTGATAAGTATGAAGTGAACTATCCTGAACTTGGCGATCCAGTTTGGACTTGGGCACAATTTGAAACAGAAATGTCAAAGCTTGAAGGTAAAGATGATGTTGCAGCTCCTGGCGTATTTGACCATCAAGGTCATAGAAATATGACTTTATTTTACCAAAATGGTGTTAAAATCTGGGAAACTCCCTACACAGTAAGCAATCTTAAATCTGCTGCTGCTCAGGAAGTACTTACAACTATCAAGGGATGGTATGAAGATGGTTTCTTAGCTCCTGACACTTACTCTCTTAAAAACAGTGCAAATTTATTCAAAACTGGACTATATGGATTCCATTTGTCAGGTAACTGGAATGTAAGTGGCTATGCTACTGGTATTACTACATTTGATTGGGCAGTTGTTCCTATGCCTTACTTTACAAACCGTGCAACAATCTTAGGTGGTAAATCACTTGCTGCATTTGCTGACACTGGATTAGAAAAAGAAGCTAAGGCATTCATCGCTTGGATGGCTGAAGGTACTCAACATGACACTTATACTGGTGGTGTTCCTTATTTAACTCCAAGACTAGGTGCTACTGTTGACTATGGTGATTTTGCTGATCAATATGCTGTGTTCTTAGATGAAATTGCAGCAACTAACGAAATGTATGTACAAGACTGGTTAAATGAAGTTATGATTCCTGGTATGTATCCATTAATCAATCAATTATTTGAAGATAATGCAAATCCAGCTGGTCAATTGACATCATTACAATTACTTACTGCTTTAGAAACTGATTTAAAGGCTGTAGCTCCTACAAGCTAAGTATTAATGCAATAATATAAATTGATTATTAGGTGCTGCTATGATGATAGTAGCACCTAATGATTGATGCATTAAATTCTTTGTTTAGTATAGGTTAGAGAACCCAGAGAAGACTGATTAACCAAACAGTTTAATGCAAATAGGAGAAATATATGAAAGAATTTACAATTTTATATTGCCCAATTGGTGTGCCAACATTTCATCTTGAATCAGCACAAAAAGCATTTGATGATTCCATTCAACTTATTCATTCTATTGAACCAAATGCAATTGTACCTAAAGAAATGTTATTATCAATTGAATATCTAAAATCATTTATCCAAGATAAAAACCCTGATTTAGTGATCATTCAAAATGTTACTTTCGCTAATTCAGCATATGCTACTGAAATTTTTAAAACATTCCAATGTCAGTTTTTACTTTGGACTCTAAGAGAACCTGTTATCGATGGAGGTAGACTTCGTCTAAATTCTCTAACAGGTGCTTTTTCTGCTGGTTATGCATTTCATCAGATGAATGAAGGAAATTTACAATATATCTATGGATCTCCATCTGAAAATTCAGTTAAAGATCGATTAACTAAGACTATAGGTGTTGCAAAACTCAAGTACGATATGAAAAACATGAATTTATTAGTGATAGGTCAAACACCTCAAGGATTTGGTTTTGGTAGAGCTTTAGATTCTGAAATGATGAAATATTTTGGAGTTAATTTATTAACAATCGAATCTCGAGAATTAACACAGTTAGCGAAAAATCTTAAAGATGAACAAACTGAGGAAGTCTCTAAGATTGCTCATCAAAAAATGGTGGGATTGGACAATACTGTTCCTAAGAATCGGATTGATTTCTTAAAATTATACGCTGTCTACAAGGATTATATTGATAAAAATAATATTAAAGTGATTGCTTCACGATGTTGGCCAGATTTCTTCACGGATTATGGCACTCCAGTATGTGGAGTTTTAGGAATGCTTAATGATGAAAATATTGCTGCTGCTTGTGAAGCGGATGCATATGGTGCATTATCCATGTATATTGGTCAGCAATTAAGTAAGACTCCAACATTTTTAGGTGACCCCGTTTCCATTGATGAAAATGAAAACACAATTACCTTCTGGCATTGTGGAACTGCAGCTTGTTCTCTTGCAAGATTAGACACCGGTGCGCTTACTGGAGTTCACCCTAACCGAAAGATTGGTCCAACAATGGAATTTGGTCTCAGACCAAACAAATTGGCAACAATCTTTAGAATTGGTAGAAAGCCAGATGGAACATTCAGATTCTTTTTGGTAAAAGGTGAGATATTAGATAAACCTAAACAATTTTCAGGAACTTCAGTAGTTGTTCAGGTAGAACCAAAAGTTAAACCTTTAATTTCAAAACTAGTTAAAGAAGGTTGGGAACCGCATTTCATCGTTATATACAATGATGTTATTGAAGAATTAGAAATTTTAGCAGAGATGCTAAATATAGAGATTTGCAAATATTAGGAGGATTATGATGGATAAAAGAGCTTACTTGGAATTACAAGCAAAAGAAATTAGAAAACATACATTAGACTGTATTGCGACTTTAGGTGTTGGCCATGTTGGTGGTAGCATGTCAATTGTTGACGCTTTAGCAGTTTTATATTTTGATCAATTAAATATTGATCCAAAAAACCCACAAATGCCAGATCGTGATAGATTCGTTTTATCAAAGGGTCATGGTGGACCAGCAGTTTATTCTGCTCTCGCTCTTAAAGGGTATTTTCCTATGGAATTACTTAAAACTTTAAATATCTCAAATACGAATTTGCCTAGTCATACTGATAAGAATAAAACGATTGGTGTTGATATGACAACGGGTTCATTAGGGCAAGGCTTTTCTGCTTCAGTTGGTATGGCTGTTGCTGTTCAACTTGATCAATCACCATTTTATATTTACTCAATAATTGGTGATGGCGAAAGTCAAGAAGGTCAGATTTGGGAAGCTGCAATGTTTGCAGGAAATAGAAAACTTGATCATTTAATTTCGTTTACTGATTATAATAAAATGCAAATTGATGGTGATATTAGTGATATTAATGATGTTAGCCCACTAGACAAAAAATGGGAAGCTTTTAATTGGCACGTTCAAGTGATTGATGGTCATGACGTTATGGCTATTAGAGATGCAATTCTAGTAGCTAAGAAAACACTAGGAAAACCTTCAATGATTATTATGAATACAATTAAAGGAAAAGGTGCTGACTTCGCTGAAGGCCAAGCAAGTTCCCACAATATGAATGTGACAAAAGAAATGTCGCAAAAAGCAATTGAAAGGCTGGGTTAATCATGGAACTTAGAAATAGAGAAATGAGAGATATTTATGTAGATTTACTCATGCATTATGCTGAACTTTATCCAGAATTAGTGATTGTTGAAGCTGATTTGATGAAAGCTTTAAAAACTTATATTTTTGCTGAAAAATTTCCAGAACGTGTCATTAATGTCGGCGTTGCTGAAGCCAATATGATTGGTGTGGCTGCTGGACTATCTAATATGGGTAAATTACCATTTACGCACACATTTACACCATTTGCAACACGCAGAGTCTTCGATCAAGTCATGTTATCAGTTGCATATGCTCAACTCAATGTAAAAATGGTTGGATCTGATCCAGGAATCATGGCGCAGCTCAATGGAGGAACGCATATGTCATTAGAAGATGTTGGTATCATGAGAAATATTCCTACAATGACTATTTTCGAACCTGTTGATGGCGTTCAGTTGGCAGCAATGTTCCCTCAAATAATCGAACATTATGGTCCCGTCTATATCCGTTTGTTACGTACAGAATTTGATTCAATTTTTGAAGATGATCAAAAGTTTGAACTTGGAAAAGCAACACCCATTATTGAAGGAAAAGATGTTTCAATATTTGCAACTGGTATTATGGTTAAAGAAGCATTGGATGCTCAAAAAATCTTAAGTGATCAGGGTATCTCAGCGAGTGTTATCAATATTCATACCCTCAAACCTATCGATGTTGATGCAATCGTCAAAGAAGCTAAAAAAACAGGTGCTGTCGTTACTGCGGAAAATCATAATATTATTAATGGTTTAGGCAGTGCAGTTGCTGAAGTATTAGTTGAAAATTGTCCAACTGTTATGGAACGTGTTGGTACTAAAGACCATTTTGGTGAAGTTGGTAAAAAAGATTTCTTAATGGAAAAATTTGGACTTACAGCACATCACATCGTTGATGCAGCCTTAAAAGTTCTAGAAAGAAAAAATACTGCTAAGTAGAGGAATTGAAACAATGAAAAAAATATTTATAGGTTCAGATAAGTCTGGATTTGCGCTTAAAGAAGCCGTTAAAGCATACTTATTTGAAAACGATTATACTGTTGAAGATATCGGAACTACTGATGAAAATAAGCCCTTTGCTTTTTATGAAGTCGCTGAAAAAGGTGCAAAGAAAATTCAAAATAAAGAATATAAACAAGGCATTTTAATTTGTGGTACTGGCATGGGAATGTCCATTGTTGCAAATAAACACGAGGGTGTTTATGGTGCTGCATGTGAATCTGTTTATGCTGCTGAAAAAGCTCGCGCAATTAATGATGCGAACATCCTATGTATGGGTGGTTGGTTGATTGCTCCAATTATGGGAGTTGAAATGGCGAAAGCATTTTTAAACACAAACTTCACTCAAAACTTAGAAGATTGGCGTGCTAAAAATCTAGAAAAAGCTAGAATTGTTGTAAAAGAAATTGAAAAAAACAGCTTCCATAAATAACCTAAGGAGTTTTAACCAATGATTGCAGTTATATCACTTATAGCCATTGTCGTCGCTATAGCGATTGGCTTTTGGAAAAATATTAACGTTGGATTGATTTCCCTTGTTTTTGCTCTATTTCTAGGGTATTACATAGGTGGAATTCCAATTAATACAATTATTGGTTATTGGCCAATTAAACTTTTCATTACAACTTTTGGGATTACGTTGCTTTTTAGCATTGCTAAACTCAATGGTACACTTGAAAAAATCTCAAAAACAATTATTTATCAAAGCCGTGGTAAAAAAATATTAATACCAATTATTTTCTATGTACTTGCTGTAGTAATCGCATCTGTTGGCCCTGGAAATATTTCAACCAGTGCACTTCTATTACCAATTGGTTTAGTAATCGCTTATCAAACTGGCATTTCAATATTGATGATGAGTACCTTAATCATTTTAGGATCCATTGCAGGGGGCTTGTCTCCTCTAGCCCCCAATGGAATCGTTGCACTTGATTTAGCATTAAGTAATGGTGTAGGCGATTTAGGATTTAGAATATTTGCAAATAATGTTCTTGCAATGACGGTATTCTCATTACTTGTCTTTATTGTTTTAGGTGGTTTAAAATTACGAGGAGCTCGTGTTGAAATTTCAAAAGCTGGAGGATTTAGTAAAAATCAAATTATTACCTTAATTTCAATACTTATTTTAGTTCTTTGGGTAATTATTACTGGTGTTAATGTTGGTTTTGCAGCATTTACTTTATCCGCAATTCTACTCATCTTACGTACTGCTGATCAAAATGAAGCAATTAATCATGTTCCTTGGTCAACACTTCTACTAATTTGTGGTACGGCAGTCCTTGTCGGTGTCGTTAATGAATTAGGTGGGGTTGATCTTCTTACAAAATTTTTAGCAAGTTTAATGAATCAACAGACTGCTGTTCCAATTTTAGCAATTTTAGCAGGTGTAATGTCAATATTTAGTTCTGCAGTTGGCGTTGTTATGCCAACACTAATACCAACAACTGTTAGTTTATCAAATGAATTAGGACATGTTGTTTCCCCAGCTGTTTTAACAATTACGATTGCTGTTGCTTCTCATATTGTAACCATGAGTCCTTTTTCAACAATGGGTGCATTAGCATTAGCAAGTTCGCCTGAGGTCATTGATAAGAAAAAACTATTTAAAAATCTATTTTTTATGTCATTTTTCTCACTATTATTTATCGCCATATTTTTAGGGTTATTGGTAGTAGTTGGATATTTGAATTAAAGGAGAATTCACATGGAAGAAACTAAAAACATCATTGCTTCTTATTTAGAAAAAGCAAGAGCTGCACAAAAATTAGTCAACAATTATACTCAAGAACAAATTGATGAGGTTTGTGTTGCTATCGGTTGGGAAGTATATAATGATGAAAACATTAAAGAATTGGCTCATAGGGCTGTTGAAGATACAAAAATGGGTAATGTAACTGATAAAATTGCTAAACACAAAAATAAAGTTTTAGGTGTGCTTAAAGATGTTAAAGGCGTTAAATCAGTTGGACTTATCGAAGTTGATGAAGTCAAAAAAATTAAGAAATATGCAAAACCTGTAGGTGTTGTCGGTGCATTAACACCAGTAACTAACCCTACTGCTACTCCCGCAAGTAATGCCATAACGATTCTTAAGGGTCGTAACGCAGTTATTTTTGCACCTCATCCTAAAGCAAAAATCTCTTCAAAAATGGCAATTGACTTTATGAGACAAGGATTAAAAAAAGTTGGTGCTCCAGTTGATTTAATTCAAATCATTGAAGAACCATCAATTGAATTCACTAACGAGCTTATGAAACAGGTAGATGTCGTTTTGGCTACCGGTGGAGGCGCGATGGTTAGAGCTGCGTATTCATCTGGAACTCCTGCTTATGGTGTTGGTCCTGGTAATTCAGTTCAAATTGTTGCTGAGGATGCAAATGTGAAAGATGCTGCAGGAAAAATCATCATGAGTAAAGCTTTTGATTATGCAACTTCTTGTTCTAGTGAAAACTCAGTCATTATTCATGAATCGATTTATGAACAAATGATTGCAGAATTCATTCGTTTAGGTAGTTATTTTATAAAAGGTGAAGATCGTTTAACACTAGAAAACTATATGTGGCCAATAAATGCAAAAGGTTATCGTTCAATCAATGGTAAAATTGTTGCTCAATCCGCTGAAAAAATAGCTTCTGATGCTGGAATTAAGATTCCAAATTCTACGAAGGTATTACTTGTTGAAGGTAAAGATGATATTGAAAAAGATTTCTTCTCTCAAGAAAAACTATCCCCAGTACTAACAGTTTTTAAATACAGAAAATTTGAAGAAGGATATGACATTCTTGTTAGATTAACCGATAATTATGGAACAGGACATTCCTGTGGTATTCATACATTTAATCAAGATTATGTTAATCATCTTGGTATGTACATGAAATCAAGTCGTATTATGGTTAATCAAGCACAAGCTCCAGCAAATGGTGGTGCATTCTTTAATGGAATGCCATCTACTGTTTCTTTAGGTTGTGGCACATGGGGTGGAAATGTTACGACTGAAAATATAAATTATAAGCATTTTCTTAACGTCACTTGGGTTTCTGAATTTTTCCCACCACAAAGACCGACTGATGATGATATTTTTGGTGAATATTTTAAGAAATTCAAATAGAGGTAGATTATGAAATTATATGAGTTTCAAGCAAAAAACGTGTTCAAAGAAGCGGGTATTCCTGTTCCTAATAGCGTATTGATACATGAAAAATCACAATTAGAAGATGCATTATTAAATGTAGGGTTGCCATGTGTCGTAAAATCACAGGTCTTAAGTGGGGGTCGAGGTAAAGCTGGTTTGATTTCTTTTGTAAAAACAAAAGAAAAAGCTCAAGCTGAAACAAAACGTCTTTTTAACCATGAACAAAAGATTAAGAGTCTATTGATTGAACAAGCTATTGATATTCAAAAAGAAATTTATGTCTCAATTACTATTGATCCTTATTTAGCAACTGGCTTATTAATCGTCAGTGCAGAAGGTGGTATTGACATTGAAACTTTAGCAGTCACTCAACCAGATAAAATTATTAAAGAACCCATTGATCTTCGCTATGGCTTGATGCCTTTTCAAGCAAGTCAAATCGCATATTCTCTTGGATTAGATATAGCTGTTACAAAGCAATTAATCAAACTATTTTTGAAGTTATATGACGTTTTTGTTAAATATGATGCTGAACTTGTTGAAATCAATCCATTATTCATTACAAAAGATAATCAAGTTGTTGCTGGTGATGGAAAACTCATGATTGATGATAATTCGATGTTTAGACAAACTCGTTTTGAGCAAGTACAAAGTGATTATAAATCCGAAGCTGAATTTGATGCAAATCAAGAAGGAATTCCTTTTATCCAGTTTGATGGAGATATTGGTTTGATGTGTGCAGGTGCAGGCTTAACAACAACAGTCTATGACCTTATTCATTACGAAGGTGGAACAGTTGCTAATTATCTTGAATTTGGTGGTCCTAACTATAAAAAAGCTGTCAAAGCAATGGAAATTTGTCTTAAAGTACCTTCAAAGGTTATTTTGATTGTAACATTTGGAACAATTGCTAGAGCTGATGTTATGGCTGAAGGTATTGTTGATGCAATTAAAAGATTAAAACCAGATCGTCCAATTGTAACTTGTATCAGAGGAACAAATGAACAGGAAGCTGTCAAAATGTTAAGAGAAGCTGGTCTTGAACCTCTCTTTGATACTGAAGAGGCTGTTAAAAAAGCTGTTCTTCTTGCACGCGGAGGTACAAAATGAGTATATTTATAGATCAAAACACTTTAGTATGTGTGCAAGGTATTACTGGATCTGAAGGTAGTTTTTGGACAAAACATATGATTGAATTAGGAACAAAAGTTGTCTGTGGAGTCACACCAGGAAAACAAGGGCAATTCGTTGAAGGAAAACCTGTTTACCATTCCGTAGCAAAAGCTGTAGAAAATCATAAGATTGATGCTTCTATGTTATTTGTTCCACCAAGATTAACCAAAGATGCCGTCATGGAAGCACTCCATGCAGGTATTAAAAAAATAGTTACCATTGCTGATGGTATTCCATTACATGATATGGTGCTTATCAGACAAGCTGCAAAAGAACATAATGCTTTCGTTGTTGGAGGAAACACCTCAGGTGTTATTTCTCCAAAATTAGCAATGATGGGAAGTTTTCCATACTGGATTGATCGTGTTTATAAAAAAGGTAATATCGGTGTAATGACACGTAGTGGTTCATTAACTAATGAAGTCACAGCAATGATCGTTGAAGCTGGTTACGGCGTCTCTACATTAATTGGAGTTGGTGGAGATCCAGTCCCTGGTACACGTTTTGCAGAATTTTTACCACAATATGAAGCAGATTCTGAAACAAAAGCGATTGTTATTATTGGCGAGCTCGGTGGTACCATGGAAGAGGAGGTTGCCCAATCGATCAAAGATGGCATCTTAACCAAACCTCTTGTTGCTTTTTTGGGTGGTAGAACCGCTCCTAAAGGACAAAAGATGGGACATGCAGGTGCTATCATATCTGGTGGAAAAGGGTCTGTAGAAGACAAAATTAAAGCTCTTACTGAAGTTGGTGCCTTGGTTGCTGAACGCCCAAGAATGGTAGGTAAGTTACTTGAAAAACTTGGAGTTCCTAAAAGTTAAACTTTAAAACATCAAGAGTAAACACGATAACTGTTTACTCTTTTTTAAAAAACTGTATAATGATTATATGTTCTATTCTTTAAAACTTCTGATTGGAGATGATGTGAATTGGATTTCATCTATATAAACAAAATACTGAAAACACCAATTTATAGACAGATTGCAACATCAATTACAAAAGCAATTGAAGATGGTTTGATTAAATATAATGATAAGTTACCTACTGAAAAAGAAATTTGTCAGACTTTTTCTATTAGTCAAACCGTTGTAAAAATGGCTTATGATCAACTCATCAATGAAGGCAAAATTAAACGAATTAAGGGTAAAGGAACCTATGTAACTAATCGGCAAACATATCATACTTTACTACATGCATTTTATGCTTATGATATTGAAGATAGTCAATCAGATACAATTTATAGTAAAGAGATAATTTTAATGGACTCAATAACTGAAGATGTGAGTGCTTATCGAGCTTTGAAATTGAATATGGGAGAAAAATGTTATTTAATTGTATGTGTAATTAAAAATAAGCAAAACCCTGTTCTTCTGCAAAGAATTTATCTCCCTGAAAAATTTTTTCCTAATCTAGAAAAAAACATTAATTCAACTGGTAAGTTGTTTCAACTCATTGAGAAGAATTATGACCATGAGATTATGCATTTACATAACACTTTCAGTCCTATTAATGCATCTTCGGCAGAAGCTCTTTTGTTAAAAATACATCCAGACGATGCTATTTATTTTGTAAGAATGAAAATTGTAGATACAAATAATCAAATTATTGGTTATATCAGTAATTACTTTCCAGGAGAATTTACAGAATTCGAGGTGATGGTTCATGCGGTCTAATGTGATGGATATCGTTGCTATTGATCGAAGATCAGCTATCGGATTTGATCAACAGATCAAAGAAAGTATTAAGTCCTTAATTCTTGATAAAACTTTCTACTATAAAACAAAATTACCTAAACCAACGCAGCTTGCGAAACATTTGAATTTAGATCCCAAATTTACAACATTAGCTTATAATCAGTTAGTTCTCGAAAGATATATCAAGAAATCTAGTGACGGTTCTTATAGTGTCGCCTATTTTGAATTGACAAATTACTTTTTTGATCGAAATGTTGCTATTTATGATGCAATCATCGCGTTAGGATTGACCCCTTCAATTGAATGTGTAGAAAAAAAGGTTATTAAATTAGATTTAGAAACCATCCTAGCGATGGGTTTTGATCCAAATGAGAATCACACTTACTTCTATTTAAACAGACTATATATGGGGGATCAGCAACCTATTATTATTTTAGAAAACTATTTACCTTTACATATCTTTCCAGACATAGACAAGAATTTCCATGGTAATGAACCTCTAAATGCTTATATGGATACTCATTATGATATTCGAGCAAAAATTTCAAATCGTACAACTCAAGCAGTAAACCTTTCAGCTACTCTTGCCCTTCATTTAAATGAAAGAAAAAACGCTGCAAGCATACAATCAACCAATCGAGTGTATGATCAAAATCAAAGACTTATCGATTTTGGACGAAGCCATACGATTAGTAGTTACTATTTTCAAGCTTTGATTACAAAAGAAGAAATACAAAGTTACTTCTAATATAGCTAAAAATAAAAATCCCTTTCAACATCAGAAAGAGATTTTTTTTATTTAGTTAATGAGTGACTATTCTTCCTTATCCACATGTTCATGTTCAATAATAATATCTCTAAATTTCGCCTTTATATCGTTTCCATTAAATGTTACAAAACTGTTTTTTTGTGGGAAAAAGATTGTATTAATTATAGGGATCAACAGGAACACAATCCACGTAGGGTGCCATTCATGCTCAATTAATCCGTAAGTTACATACGCAGCTGTAACAAATAATGCAACCAATTTTCTTGGGCTTATCTTTCTTTCAATAATCATATCGACTAGTGGAATTGAAAAGAATACTAGCCATCCTGGATGCCATAAGTCAAAACCAAATCCTAACCATAAAAAAACTAACAAACTAAAAAATGGCATCATTTCTGGTAATTTTTTGATTGGGTGTCTATTTAATAAGATCAAACTCAAAGGAATTAACAAAAAAAATGTCCATCCGAGTGGCCAATTCTCGAAATATAGACCAGAAAATAAAAACAATAAAAGACTTACGAGTGGTGTAACAGCGATGATTCTTCTTCTCATATAACTACCTCCATAATATAGTTATTATATCATTTTTTTGAATATAATAAAAAAAACACCTAAGGTGCCTTATTCATAACTAAGTAATGACTTGATCTGATTTTATTGTTACTGGTTTTTTTGTGGATTTTTTATTTTTTTTACTTTCAATATAAGTCCAAATTCTCAATCCGAAATATAATGCAAAAATACCTATATAAAATAACATACGATCGTTTTGAATTAAAATAAGATGTAGTCCAACTGCTAAATAAAAAACATACGATAGTTTATGAAGTCTTTTCCAATTTTTACCCTTCATTTTTTTTCTAATCTTCATAAATGATGTGAGAAATAAAGGAATGGCTATTAAAAGCGAGATAACTCCAATATAGAAAGACAAAGGCGCAGAAAATAAAACCTTTAAATCAAAGGTGTAGTATATGATTGATTTCAATCCGTGTACTGCTATAAAAATAGTTCCTAAAATCGCCATTTCAGCACGAGTTGCAACTAGACTTTTCTTTACTTTTCCTTTTTCAACAACACCAGAATACATAACCACTAAGAAAAACGATAGACCAACATAACCTAAATTAATGATATTAATCTCTTGGGTCATTGAGATAGCTCCAATGATTGCAGCTATCCAAAAGAGATAAACTTTATATTGATGTATCTTTTTATATAAAAAGAAATTAAGAATTATCAATACTGCAGTTAATGTGAGTAATATTGTCATTGGAACCTCCTCCATTATTTTTTTATCAACGTTATATTTCTATCATATCATAAGGTGTGTTCTAAAAAGGGATGATTAGCTTATTATATCTAAACAGCGCTTGTTTATTCATAATTTTTTTTATTATTTATTTTTTTTGTCAAAAACACTCAAAAATATCATATAATAACAAGGTAGAATAAAGAACAAGAGGTGTGTATATGAGAATCGAATCAGATGATAAACTTGATTTCAGTGATGTGTTAATTAGACCCAAAAGATCCACTTTGGTTAGTCGTAAAGATGTCGATTTAAACAGGGAGTATCATTTTAAACATAGTGGTCAATCATGGTTAGGTGTTCCCATTATGGCAGCTAATATGGATGGCGTAGGAACATTCCAAATGGCAAAATCACTTCAAAAATCTAATATTTTCACATGTATGATTAAAGATTATGTCGTAAACGATTATCATAAGTATGTAGATGAATTGAATCCGGAATTCTTTGCAGTTAGTACAGGCACTAGTTCACATGATTTAATTAATTTGAAATCTATTATTGATGCAACCCCTTCTATTAAGTTCATCTGTATTGATGTAGCAAACGGATATTCTGAAAGTTTCGGTACTTTTGTTTCAAAGGTGAGAGTACTTTACCCTAAACATACCATCATCGCAGGTAATGTTGTAACTTCTGATATGACTCAAGAATTAATATTAAGAGGTGCTGATATTGTCAAAGTTGGTATTGGACCAGGTAGTGTCTGCACGACTAGAATTCAAACCGGTGTTGGTTATCCTCAACTTAGTGCGATAATCGAATGTGCTGATGCAGCACATGGATTAGGTGCACACATTATTAGTGATGGTGGTTGTACATGCCCCGGTGACGTTGCTAAGGCGTTTGGCGCTGGAGCAGACTTCGTGATGTTAGGTGGTATGTTTGCTGGTCATGACGAAGGCGGAGGAACAATTATTACTGAACATTATGATACGCTAAAACGTGATTTAATAACAAGTAATCCCATTATTGAAGAAAAGAAATTCGTCGAATTTTATGGAATGAGCTCAGATACAGCAATGATTAAGCATCATGGTGAAGTTGCTGATTATAGATCATCAGAAGGTAGAACAGTTCGCATTCCTTACAAAGGTTTAGTTGATGTTACCGCTAAAGATATTCTAGGAGGAATCAGATCAACATGTACTTATGTTGGCGCTCCAACATTAAAACAATTAGCAAAATGTACAACTTTCATTCGTGTTTCGAAGCAATTCAATGATGTTTTTGTTAATTCTAAACATTAAACAATAAAAAACAAGTTCGATTAGAGTAGAGTGAACTTGTTTTTTTTATTTTTATCCAAATACTTCATTTAAAACTTCATTGAGAACGCTCGGTCGATTAGTCATAATTCCATCAGCACCATTTTCTATTAATCTTTTCATTTCATCTGGATCATCAATTGTCCAATAATGCACAGCAATGTTATGTTTATGTGCCATGCTTATAAAAGATTTTGAAGAAAGATTAATACCAAATTGTTCTGTGGGTATTTGAAGTACATCAATTCTTTCTCTGTAGAAAAAACTTAATCCTGTAATATATAAAGCAAAAAACTTAATCACACCATTTTGTTCAGGAGCAAGCTTCAAATTGGGGTGCGTAGATTCTTTTAGTGTTACCATTTCTTGAAACACTTCTTTATGAAAGGTAACTAAAACAATTCTTAGATAGGTATGATATATTTCATTTAAGTCATCCATGAGTTCAACTACCTTATCTAATGCTTGCACTCCAATATCACCTGATTGTTTTATCTCGACATTAATTGCATTATACGGAAATGAAACAATTAATTCCTCAAGTGTTGTTGCTAAAAATATTGTGTCATTTCTTGCTGTTACTCCATCTGGATATGAGACATCCAATGGTGTAACAGTTTCATCTAAATAGGTAGTATATGAAGTTAATTCTCCTGATTCATTATATCCATTAGAATTCGGTATTACATTATTTTCATGTCCAAAATTAATTTGTTGATCAATTAAATCTGCATAATTAATATCAATAATATCTGCATATTGCAAACTTGTCTTTCGATCTAATGTCGTATCGTGCGATAAAATGATAACACCATCCTTAGTGAGACTTACATCTGTTTCCATCATCGCAAAAGGATCAATCGAAAAAGCGTTATAAAATGCCTCTAAAGTATTATCTGGAAATTCTTGATTCCCGCCTCCATGAGCAATAAGTAATGGTTTATTGTCACTGGTGAAGCCAATGATCTCACTTCTTAATAAATGATTAGTTCCAGGAACACTTGTTGGTATAGGTAAAAAAACAATCACTAAATAAATAATTAAAATAGCTAAGAGAATACGTTTAAATATATGTCTTTTTTTCATAGAATACCAACTTTCATATTATATTTATTATATAGCATTATTGGTCACATCTGTTATATCTTTTCCTTATATTTCTCGAGATATAATCTTGCTTCATCAGATAGCGCATATAACCCTCGACGAATTCTAACAAACCATGCGTAATAATTCTTTTGCAAGATTGATGCTGTTTCTTCAATATTTGTAAGCTCTTTAATCATTTGGGGTGATAATGCACGATATTGTTCAATCATTAATGCTATTTTGATTGATTTTTCTCGATAAACAGTCATTTTTTTGCCTTTACTACCACCTGTATTAAGATCTTGTTCGCGATTTTTGAATTCACTTAAGATTCGATTTCGCTTTTTTGTATAACGTTTTTGATTCATTTTAGTATTGTAATCCTGAATATCAAGCATTAATTGAACATGGTTGTGATCAACAACTAATAATCCAATTGATAATCTTTTTAATAGTGATAGAAATGATTTCATGCTTGCACTATGGCTTTTCATTGCAGACTTTGGAATTGCAATAAATACTTCATCAGCTATTTTTTGACGATCTATGGCTTGATATATAAGCTTAAGGGTTATCTGTTTTTTGAGTTCAACGGCTACAGAGTTTTCTCCCTTCATTGCAAAAACATCAATCGCTCCTACTTCTCCTTGAACATAAAAGCCTAAAGATTCCAAATATAATTTAATTGGTAGGTATAAATCTGTTTCATTCATAAAATTAACCCCATCACGAAGTGATTCTTGTTTTACATATTTTACCATGTATCCATATTTTTTGTCTCTAGTGGTATAATAGAAGTGTCAAAACAAGGAGGAATTTCTATGTGTCATTTAAGACAAATGAACGCCTATGAATTTGAACACTATGCAGAGAAAGCAGTTCATTCTTATGCTGCCGAATTAGTAAAATCAGGAAGTTGTTCTGAAGATGTTTCTTTAAAGCAAGCTCAAAAAACTTACGATTCACTACTACCAAAAGGTCTTGAATCAGAAGGGCAATATTTATTCCACATCATTAATGATACCGATGCAGTCATTGGCATGATTTGGTTTGGAGAACGTCCGAATCATGAAGGATTTATTTATGACTTTTCAATACTTGAACATTTCAGAAATCAAGGATTTGGTACTAAAGCACTTGAACTGGTTGAGGTTGAAGCGAAAAACAAAGCTATAAAAAAACTTAGTTTACATGTATTCGGTCATAATATCAACGCTATTAGATTATATAAAAAAATGGGTTATGGAATATATAGTATGAATATGTCAAAGGAGATTTAATATGATATTTGCATTAAACATGATTGCTGAACAATTTAATTTGGCTGAAATTACTTGGGCACTAGGCGGGTCAAACGTCCTTAAAAAGTATGGTATTATTGATAAAGTTAATGATATCGATATTTTTGTTATGGAAAAAGACATTAAAAGAGCAAATAAAATATTATCAGAATTGGGAACGAAACTTGCTCCAAATCTATTATCGAAATATGAGACAACTTACTTTTATCAGTTTCAAGTTCGTGATGTTCAAGTGGATTTAATTTGTGATTTCAAAATCAAATACAATGATACGCTTTATACTTACATATTTGATGAAAAAAGTATTACCGATGAAGATCAAATTGCTGGAATCTCTATTTATTATACTTCATTAGAAGATTGGTATATTTTATATCGTTTAATGAATCGACCTGAATCTGAAAAAATCATAAATCTTGAAAAACACTTTCAACTCCATGGAATCAAACATATGAAATTATTATCAAGAACACTCGATAAAGTTCCTAAAGAATTGAAATTTAAGATTAAATACCAATTAGCTATCGAATAGCTAACCAGATACATGAAATTTCATGTATCTTTTTTTATGTGCAATCATCACATTTACATCACCCTAAATATCATGTATAATCACAGCATATAAAACATAATAGGTGAGTACATGAATAGATTTGAACAATTACAATCAATATATTTGGATATTTATGGAAATAACAAAAATTCGATACAATCATACACTGATCTTGTTTTATTAATGAAGCAATATATCAATCATAGAAAACAAGATTTAAAAAAGCTTGATCAACATACAAATTGGTTTTTTAGCCAAGATATGATTGGAATGACGTTATATGTTGACCTTTTTGCTGGAAATTTTAGCAAGTTAACAAAAAAAGTAAATTATTTTAAAAGCTTAGGAATTAATTTCATTCATTTAATGCCTCTTTTAAAATCACGTGAAGGTGAAAATGATGGTGGTTATGCAGTTGAAGATTATCAACAAGTTGATTCTAAATTGGGTTCAATGGATGATTTCACTCATATGCTTGATGTTTTTAGAAAAGAAGGTATTTATGTCTGTATTGATTACGTAATCAATCATGTAGCAAAAGAACATCATTGGGCACAAAAAGCTTTGCAAGGCAATAAAGATATGCAAGATATGTTCATCATGTTTGATAACGATGAAATGCCCAATAGATACAATAAAACAGTACCTGAAGTATTACCAGTTAAATGTCCTGGTAATTTTACTTACTATCCAGAAATCAAGAAATTCATCTTTACTTCTTTTAGTAGTTTTCAATGGGATCTCAATTTCAAAAACCCGAAAGTATTTAATGGCATGGTTGAAAACATGTTATATTTGGCTAATCTTGGTGTCAATATGATTCGTTTAGATGCTATTCCTTTCATGTGGAAAGAAATTGATACATCATGTAGAAATCTAGATCCAATTCACAATCTTTTACAAATGCTTAATTTAATAAAGGAAGAAGTTTGTCCTTCTGTTGCTCTTTTGGGCGAGGCGATTGTTGAACCAGTTCAAATTGTTAAATATTTCGGCAATGAACATAATACTGAATGTGAAGTTATGTATAATGCGAATCTTATGGTAGATATATTCAACTCTTTTGCTACTAGAGATGTTAGATTATTAATGGTTGATACAAATCTCCATCAAATTCCTTCTAAAGGTACATGGATGAATTATATAAGATGTCATGATGATATCGGTTGGGGTTTTAATGAAGATGCAATTTCATCATTTGGAATGAACCCATATGATCATAAACAATTTTTAATTAATTTTTATGGAAATAGTTTTCCAAAAACGTTCTCGAACGGGGAACACTATCAATATAATGCAGCAACACATGATGCCAGAACAAATGGCACACTTGCAAGTTTATTAGGTTTAGAAAAGGCTATTAAAAATCATGAACACTTAAAAATTGATACTGCAATTAGAAGAATTAATTTAACTCATGCTTTAATCTTATTTTATCGGGGTTTCCCTTTGATATATTCTGGTGATGAGATAGCAACCATCAATGATCAATCCTATAAAAATGATTTTTCAAAATCAAAGGAAGGACGATGGGTACACAGACCTTATTATGACTGGGAAAGATCAAATAAAAAGGAATTATGCAATACACCTGAATTCCAAGTTTATCAGACATTAAAAAAATTAATTGCAACGCGTAAAAAATTACCTTACTTAAATGGTCAAGCAACTCAATTTGCAGTTGATTTAAATAATAAGAGTGTTCTTTGCCTTATTCGAAGAAACAAAGGTAAAGCAATGTTTGGTTTATATAATTTTAGCGAACATCCACAGTCTATTCAAACAGATGCTCTAAAACAAAATTTGACTTCTATCTCATATTCCGGTGTTGTCTATGGTAGAACTATAAACTTAAGTGATTCAACAATTGAATTGTCACCATATGAATTCATATGGGCTAAACCTTCATCAATTAAAAGCACGAGTTAACATTAACATGTGCTTTTTTCTTATCTTGATTTATTGAATCCTTAAATAATGATATAATTTAATTAATGACACAGAGATGAGGACACATTAATGAATGAACAAGCGCACAAAAAACAAATCTTAAAGTTTGAATTATATGGTTTATTAAAAAACTTAAGATTCTTCGAACCATATATGATCATCTATTTCTTGCTTTCTGGACTTAATCTTTTTCATATTGGTCTACTTTTTTCTGTTCGCGAAATCATTATTTATATATTTGAAATTCCATCAGGAGTAATTGCTGACAGATATGGTAAAAAAACTGAATTAGTTATTTGTTTCTTATTTTATATCTCTTCTTTTGTCATCTTTTTCATTGGTGGTAGTTTCTTAATTTTTGCTTTAGCAATGGTATTGTTTGCTCTTGGTGAAGCATTCCGTTCGGGTACTCACAAATCTATGATTATGTCTTATATCGATCATCATAAAATTACTGATTCGAAGACAAAAATCTATGGATTAACTCGTTCTTGGTCCTTAATTGGCTCAATGATTGCTAGTTTAACATCAATTCTTTTGGTTTTATGGTTACCTCAGATAAAATATTTGTTTTTAGTAGCAATCATTCCATACATGTTGGATCTCTTATTAATCTTATCCTATCCAGATTATCTTAATGAACGAAAAGATACAGAATTTACGATTAAATCATTTATTAAATATAACATAGAAAGCATTAAATATGCTTTTGCAAAATCGAAGGTGAGAGGTGCTATTTTTAACTCGGCATCTTTTCAAGCAGCTTTTAAAAGCATTAAAGATTACATTCAACCTGTCCTGCTGACAGTCACAGTTTCTTTTGTCTTATTTTCATCATTATCACTAGACGATAATACAAAAGTTTATATTGGTTTAATCTATGCATTTATGTATCTAATCAGTTCTTTTGCTAGTAAAAATGCTTACCGTTATAAAAAATGGTTTAATCCATTGTCCTTAATCAGATATATGTGGTTGTTATCTGGTATTGCTATCATTATATTAAGTATTTTTATTGATAATATTTATGTTGTTTTTGGTATCTTTACTTTACTCTACATCATGATGAATACACGACGTCCAATGATGGTTGAACGTATTGGTAATGTAACACATAAAGATATGAGAGCAAGTGTTTTAAGTGTTGAATCTCAAATGACATCACTTCTTATAGCAATTTTGGCTCCATTAATTGGACTTTTAGCTGAATATTCAATGTCAGTCATGTTCTTTGTTTTTGGATCGTTAATGATCGTTATATTTGCATTCAGTCTTTTAATTCCTAAGGACTAAAAAAAAAGAACGAGATGAACTCATTCTAGATTAATCCAATATCTTTGAATATAATGTCGGTCAACTTCATTATAATCTTCACTGTCAAAACTTCCACCTATACTTAATATGTGATCACATAAACCATTATCCGTCTTATCACACACAAACTTGATACGTTTGATTCCCATATCTTTTGCTTCAATTAAAGCGAGTTCTAATAGTTGTTCAGTAATCTCTATAGTGCGATGTGATGGTTTAATACCATAGGATATATTTCCTCTAACATTTAATAACATTTTGCTGAGATGATGTCTGATATTTAAAAACCCGATAATTTCATCTTGTTCGTTGATAAATAAATAGTTCGCATCTGGATAATAGCCTTCAGGTAAGGTAACTTCGTTCTCAAGTTCATATAATTCTTTCAAAAGTGTTTCGAACCTTCTGCCTCTCAAATCAGATACAACAGGAGCAATCGTTTCTGATCCCCACTGCTTCAAATATTCATAATATTTCTTTTTGTAAAATATCGTCGGTTTGACAAGTCTAAATTGCATGAGTGTACTCCTATCTCTTAAGAATAGAATAACACTTTTTTATATTTTTGCAAAGAAATTTCTACTATTTTGTTTAATTTCTTTTCAGGATTTCAAGATATGAATTTATAAATCAAAATCAATGATTTATTGAGTGTGTTCTATTGCATAAAGAAGATAATTGCTATATAATGCAAGTAGAATTCGAGATTAGGAGGAAAGTTTAATGAATCAAATGAAATATGGCTATGGATGGGTATTAAAGTTTGTATTAGCTGCAATTTTACTCGGTGTTGGTATTTACATGGTTTTTGCTGATGAAGTTGTTTTCACAATCACTGGTGTAGCAATTGTTATCTTCTCGTTATTTAGAGTTATTCCATTGATGAAATCACTAAATAAAGAGATTTTAAGAACAATTAATTTAATTGAAATCATCTTTGATACAATCATTGGTGGTGTGATGATTTATATTGGTATAACAAAAGGTGCAAATCTTGCAAATGAAGCGATTTGGAGTAGTGTTTATCGTTATTCACTCGTTTTCTTCTTTTATGCAAGAGGTTTGGTATTTTTTAATTCTGTTGTATTTCTTGGTGAGAAGACTGAAATCCCAAAATTTTGGATCCATATTGCATCACTGACTTTAGGTGCTATAATTGCTGTACTACCTAATTTTGATTATGCAACCGTTGGTATTTTCTTCTTAATCATATCTTTGATGGGTGCATCTTATCTTGGATACGATGGTTATGGTGGATATCGTAAATATAGAGAATATTCAAAAGCACTTAATGCTGGTAAAGAAAAAGAAAAACAGATTGATGAATCGAAAAATATAGACAAAGAAGTTCCAAAAGAAAAAGTCATTGAAGAACCTGAAGAAAAACGACCTTATGTGAATTAATTATTTTATAATCTGAACGATGAATTCATTTTGAAATCATCGTTTTTTTTTGCTTAAAGTACATCAATTAATGGTAATATAAATTAGGAAGTTATAAATGATAAAGTTGAAAAGGTAAACTGAAATGAATAAACATGTACACATCGCTGGAGTTCTTTTTGCAATTATCTTTGGATTCACTTTTATGTTTTCAAAGGTTGCATTAAATTATGTCATACCGATTGGACTCATTGCCTATCGGTTTTTAATAGCATTCATTGTTATAGAGATTTTAAGAAGATTAAAAATTTTTCGTATTCGCTTTAAAAAAGAATATTTTAAAAGTTTATTTTTAGTTGCTATATTTCAACCTTTTTTATACTTTTTGTTTGAAACCTATGGTTTATTAAAAACAACGAGTGGCGAAGGGGGAATGATGATCGCAATGATTCCTATATTCGTAACTATTTTTAGCTCAATTTTACTTAAGGAAAAACCTAAATTAATCCAAATATTCTTTATATTGCTTAGTTTATCTGGTGTTTTATTCATTCAAATCTCAAAATTAAATAATGGATTAGAGTCTGAAGTGATAGGTTTTCTTTTACTTTTTGCAGCAGTAATTTCAGCAGCTTTATTTAATATTACTTCTAGAAGTGCTTCAAAGACACTCAAGCCTTATGAACTTACCTATTTTATGATGCTCGCAGGTGCCATTTCTTTTAATATTATTTATCTTGTGCAACTCGGAGTTGAACATCGAATCACAGATTATGTTACTAATCTGTATCATGTTGAATTGATAATACCTATTTTGTATTTAGGTGTCATAGGTTCTATTGGTGGCTTTTTTCTTGTGAACTTTGCACTTAGTAAGCTCCCAGCTCATGTAACGAGTATCTATGCGAATTTATCAACGATTGTTGCTATTGGTGCTGGTGCGTTCTTACTTTCTGAACAATTATATTATTATCACTATATTGGTAGTTTAATGATCTTGATTGGTGTATATGGAACCGTTAGGTTCAATGGCATTCAAAAAAGCCAAATTAATATCTAAAGAAAACAAAAAACAGTTCAATTTTGAACTGTTTATTTTTTATATTTAATTCCTATTAAAGGAATTCTAAATCTACATTGCATATCCCCACGCAATACATTTTCAAGCACTTCTATTTCAAGTTCTTGATCTAATATAATCTCAAAAGGATATTTTCCAAAACCTGCACTACAATTACACCACACTCCTGAAATATTGGTTTGTGTGCTTTTTATAGATTCTTTTGCAAAAGGACAATGACATGCGTGATATCTCTTTTGCTCATTTGTGGAAGCACTTAAATATGCTTTTGTGTCATATGGAATTTTTGTAACATATAAATAATCATCTTTTCTTACTGCAGATAAGATTTCTTGATTTGATTTGACAAAATCAAGCACTTCCTGTGATATTTCTTGTTCAAACCATACCGTACCATTCTTGAAATGATTTCCTAATATTTCTATTTTTCGCTGATGAAGTTCTTTAAGATACTGATCTAGGGAATCAGAATTTTCATAATGTGTTTTCTCATCTAAGAAAGCTGATGATGGAATTTGATGATGATTACCTGCCAACACACATTTGACTGTTTTTTGATCTAATGTGTTTTCTAATAATTTAACAAATCCTTCAGTAAATTTAGGAAATTCATTAGGATGAGTTCCTAACTCTGGTATTTTAATTTTTTGTGTTATTTCCCTATGCTTTTCTTTGCCTACGATATGTTTAAGTCTATCAATAATGCTTTCGATAACACCCAAACCGCCTGTATACTTGGTTAAATGAATGAAAAGGTCATTACGCTTAATCATTCGATAGTAACGCATTAAAACAATCATAACGTCTATTGTACATGCATGATTTTGTTTGAGACTCGATATAAATTGATCCAGTTGCTCTATGGATGCATCATCAATTGAAATTTGATTAAGCCTTTCTTGGTAATTATTTAAAATTAAAATTGCTTCTTCGTACTTTTTTTGATCGATATGATTTTTTTCATATAATAATTTAAATTGTTCTAATTGCATATAGACCTCCAATGAGATTTCATATTTATTATATCATTCTTAAAATATTAATTATAGAGTTTTTAAAATCAATTATAGTTTCTAAGTTAATTTCATAGGATTCAACTTTAAATTAGTGTTATAATAAAGGTGTAGTTTTGAAAGGAGAAAATATATGAATTATCGTAATTATTTGAATCAGGAAAACCCTGCAGTAACTATAGAAATCAAAGGATTTGGAACAATCCAGTTAGAACTCTTTTATGAAGTTGCACCTAATACTGTCAGCAATTTCATCTATTTAATTGAAAAAAAATACTACGATGGCTTAAATTTCCATCGAATTATTCCCGGATTTATGATTCAAGGTGGAAACAGTGAAAAAGAGGCTTGCGCAATTAAAGGTGAATTTAAAATTAATGGGTTTCAAAATCCTTTAGAACATACTAGAGGTGTAATCTCTATGGCTAGAACAAATGATCCTAATTCACAATCCAGCCAATTTTTCATCATGCATGGTAATGCACCTCATTTAGATGAATCATACGCAGCATTTGGTGGTGTCACACATGGTATTGAAATCGTAGATAAAATTACGGATGTGCCCAGAGATGTTAGAGATGCTCCATACGATAATATCGTCATCGAAAAAATGACTGTGGACAAACATGGTAAAACATACCCAGCACCTACTTGTCATAAGGCTAAATAAATGGCGGTTAGAATTAATAAATATTTAAGTGAAGCAGGCTACTGCTCTAGGCGTGAAGCTGATAGATTAATCGAACGTGGGCTTGTTAAAATTAACGGTGAGAATGCTCTAATTGGATCCAAAGTTAATGAAGATGATGTCGTGACGGTTTCTGAAAAGAAGATTAAACATCATGTTGATATGATTTATCTTGCATTTAATAAACCTGTAGGCATTGTTTCAACAACAGATCAAACAATTAAGAACAATATTGTTGATTATATAGGATACTCAAAACGCATTTTTCATATTGGTCGCCTAGATAAAGATAGCGAAGGCTTAATCCTAATGACAAACGATGGAGATATCGTTAATGAGATTTTACGTGCTAAAAATAATCATGAAAAAGAATATATCGTAGAAGTTACTCGTAAATTATCTAGTGATTTCTGTGAAAAGATGGCAAATGGTGTTCCTATCTTGGATACCGTGACTAAGCCGTGCATCGTTAAAAAATTAAGTGATACGAGCTTTAAGATCATCTTAACTGAAGGTCTTAATAGACAAATCAGAAGAATGTGTGACGTTCTTGGTTATCAAGTAGAAAATTTAAAGCGTATAAGAATCATGAATATTAAGCTTGACATACCGATTGGCGAATATCGCGATTTAACTGAAAAAGAAAAAACCACACTTTTTGAATTGATTAGAAAATAGAATTTAATGATTAATTACAGTCCGTAAAAACTAATTTAGGACTGTAATTTTTTTTTTTATATTTGTTCTTTTTTAAAATGAATATAAATGTAAGATTTCCTGAGAACACTTTCATATATTATCATTGAATTTTACCCTTCCATTTTTGATTTTAATTGATATAATGGTGGCACAAGAGGGGTAAGCTTATGGAAGAATACAAGCTGCATCGAAATATTTTGTGCATCGATTTAAAAAGTTTTTACGCATCTGTCGAGTGTGCAATTTTAGGCTTGGATCCATTTGAAACACCTTTGGTGGTTGCTGATGCCTCAAGAGGAGGCGGCTCAATTGTCCTTGCGGTGACTCCTTACCTTAAGAGACTCGGTATGCCGAGTCGTTGTCGGATTCATGAATTACCCCAAGATATTCCTATTATTTTTCAAAAACCTAGAATGGAACTTTATTTGGAATACTCCACTAAAATTATTGAAGTATATCTAAAATTCATTTCTGAAGACGATTTGTATATTTATTCTGTTGATGAAGCTTTTGTCGATCTTACCGAATATTTAAATTATTATCAAAAAACAGATATTGAAATTGCTAAGATGATTTTGGATGCAATTTATCATGAGACAAAGTTATTTGCAACCTGTGGTATTGGTCCTAATATGTTAATCGCAAAATTAGCCTTAGATATTGAATCCAAGAAAGCGCCCGATTTTATTGCAAAATGGACTTATGGTGATATACCTGAAAAACTATGGCCAGTTACTCCATTAAGTGAAATGTGGGGTATTGGTAGTCATATGGAATTTAATCTTAATCGTTTAGGATTGCATACAATTGGTGATATTGCCCACTACGATGTTCGGACACTTAAGAAAATTTATGGTGTTCTTGGAGAAGAGCTTTTTTATCATACTCATGGTATTGATATGAGTTTAATTCAAAGCAAGATTAATGTCCGTTCAATCAATAAAAGCTACGGTAGTGGTCAAACTCTTTTTCATGATTATCTCCCACCAGATATTTTTCAAATTATTCTTGAAATGGTTGATGATGTGAGCAGACGACTTCGATTGGCAAAAAGAATTGCTAAAACAATACATTTAGGTATTGGGTATAGTAAAGAAACTGGTGGAGGATTTTCTAGACAAATCACTTTAGAACAGCCAACATCTAATGCATCTCTTATCTATCAGACATGTTTATTCTTGTTTCATAAGTATTACGAAAATGAACCCATACGACGTGTCCATATTAGTGTAACCGGATTAATAGAAAATCATATCTATCAATTTTCGATTTTTGAAGATGCCGAACAGCTAATCAAAGAACAAAAACTACATTCTGCAGTTGATGAAATAAAATTCCGCTATGGAAGAAATAGTGTAAATCGTGCTTCTAGTGAATTTGAAAGTTCCACTATCAAAGCTAGAAACAAGATGATTGGAGGTCACCATGCATAGTGAAATCTATCGAGATCGTGGAATCATTAAGTGGGCACCTTTTGATGCACTCGTTGGATATCACTCACTTATCAAAGAGCTTAAATATCGCCTTGGTAAGCAAAATAAGCCTATCATGAGTGATGACCAGTGTGATGAACTAAATCGCAAATTAAGTCTAGCTTTCAATCGAAATTTAGAGATTGAAATAGAATTTTTTAGTGATGGCTACATGAAATACACATTCGGAAATATTCGAAAAATTGATTGGATTAATAAAATGATTATCCTATCAAATTATGAGAAGATTAATGCTGTTGATATTATTGATATTCATATGCAATGAAATCTGATCATCTTATAAAGATAAACTTTCTTTATATATAAATTTGCTAATTTGTCAATGAAAACTCACTTGACATTTATGCCTAAAGGCATTATAATAAGATTAGAATTTAAGAGATGCTTAGAGATATAGAGCGGAGTCAAAATGTGCTTACATAAGCTATTTTGCTTTGCTATTTATTTTATAAGTTCTCAGGAGGAATAGACATGCTCCAAAGTCAAAAAATTATTCCAGCAATTAGTAATCATCAAGATTTAAAAAAATTCTTGACACTGCCTTTGACTTACGGCATTTTAATGAATTTTCAATTAGCTCAACTTCCTGAACTCGTTAGACTGATGAAGGAGAACAACAAAAAGGTTTTAATTCATTCCGAACTCATCAAAGGCTTATCAAGTGATGAATATGGAGCCATCTTCTTAATTCAAAATCTTAATGTTGATGGCATCATTTCTAGCAAACCAAAGGTTATTGATGTCTGTAAAAAACGTAAAGTTATCGGTATCTTTCGCTTCTTCTTAAAAGATTCCGTATCACTTAATCAAAGTCTAGAAATGGCGAGAAAACTCGAACCTCAATATCTTGAAATATTACCCGCATCAAGTGTTGACATTATTCCGGAAATCAAACAAAAAATTTCTGGAGAAATTTTAATGGGTGGTTTAATTAGGAGTAAAGAACAAATTAATAGGTGCATCAATGCAGGAGCTATAGCAGTAACAACGAGTAACACTGATTTTTGGGTATAAAGACAAGTTAATCAATAAAAGAGAAATAGAGAGAAAAAACAATAAAATTTTGTTTTTTCTCTTTTTATTTTCATAGGAGGTACACATGTACGATTATATTATCATTGGTTCTGGAATAGTGGGAACCACAATTGCTAGAGAGTTAAGTAAATATGATGTAAAAATCTTAGTTTTAGAAAAGGAAAATGATGTTGCAAATCATCAGACAATAGCAAATAGTGCAATTATACACTCAGGACATGATCCTAAGGAAAATACACTTAAAGCAAAGCTCTGTGTTGAAGGAAACGCACTTTATGAAAAAATGGAAAAAGAACTTCACATACCGTTGCTTAGAACAGGTGCTTTTGTCATTGCACATGATGCTGAGGAAGAAAACACATTGAATGATTTGTATGAAAGAGCACTTCGTAATGGTGTCACAGAAATTAATTTCTATACTAAACAGGAAGCTTTGAAATTAGAGCCTAATTTATCGGATGATATTACGAAAGTTTTATCTCTTCCATCAACTAAAGTTACTTATCCATGGGAAGTAGCATTTGCGTGTCTTGAAAATGCAATTATAAATGGCGCAACTTTTCAAAAAGACAGCGAAGTCACGCAAATTAAAAAAACGGGTGAAATCTTTGAAGTTGAAGTGAATTCTAAAGAAATTATTCAAACAAAATCTATCATTAGTGCAGCGGGTGTCTTCTCAGATACAGTAGCCCAGATGATTGAAAAAGATGTTCAATATCAAATGAAGCCACGAAAGGGAGAATATTTGGTTCTAGATCGCAAAGTCAAAGGGTTTATGAAACATGTAATTTATCCTTTACCAACTGCAAAAGGGAAGGGTGTATTAATCGTTCCTCAAGTTCATGGAAATATACTTCTTGGTCCTACCTCTACTCTCCAAGATGAAAAAGAGTTAGCATCAAATACTAAAGACGGTTTGAATCAGATTCGCGAAGATGTTAAGTATTTAGCAAAAAACATACCTTTTGATCAAGTAATTAGAACTTTTGCTGGTATAAGATCTTCAAGTACTTATGATGATTTTTTCATTCAAGAGTCTAAAGAAGTAAAAAACTTTTTCCATGTTGCTGGAATTGATTCGCCAGGATTAACTGCAGCTCCAGCAATAGCTAAATATTTAGTTACCGAAATTTTAAATGCACATCAATTAAAAAAGAATCCAAATTTCAATCCAATTCGTGTAAAAAGAGATGCATTTTATCATCTTGATGACAAAGTTCAGCAAGAGTTAATCAAAGAAAATCCATTTTATGGTAATTTAGTATGTAAATGTGAAAAAATAACCGAAGCTGAAATTATGGAAACAATCCATGGACCTCTTGGTAATGACACAATTAAAGGTATTAAGAAACGTGCACGTGCAGGAAGCGGATTATGCCAAGGTGGATATTGTGAAGGAACGATACTTCGAATTATCGCTAGGGAAACAAAACAACCCGTTAATAAAATTAATTATTATAGCAAAAATACACCTATTTTAGTACAAGAAACGAAGGTGAAACCATGAAAATAGATATTGCTATCATCGGCGGGGGTGCTGCTGGATTAGCAGCTGCTATTGCAGCGAATGATCCTGCTGTTCGTATTCTTGTTATTGAAAGGGAAGAACAGTTAGGTGGCATATTAAACCAGTGCATACATAATGGATTCGGTTTGCATGTCTTTAAAGAAGAACTTACTGGTCCTGAATATGCATCGAGATATATGGATGCTTTTTATGAAAAAAATATCGAATTTATGTTACATACAACTGTTGTTGACATTAAGAAAACAAATGATTTTTTGGTAACTGTCACAAGTCTAGAACAAGGACTTCAAAAGATTGAAGCTAAAGCTGTAATCCTTTCAAGTGGATGTTATGAACGAACCAGAGGTTCAATTATGCTTCCCGGTGAAAGACCTAAAGGTATTATGCCTGCTGGAAGTGCACAAAGATATTTAAATATCGATGGCTACTTAGTCGGAAAAAGAGTTTTTATTTTAGGTAGTGGTGACATTGGTTTAATCATGGCTCGCAGAATGACCCTTGAAGGTGCAAAAGTTTTAGGTGTAGCTGAATTGATGCCTTACTCAAATGGGTTGACAAGAAATATTGTTCAGTGCTTACATGATTATGATATTCCATTATATTTATCGCATACTGTAACCAATGTTAAAGGTAAAGATCGCCTTGAACAAATAACAATTCAAGAGGTCGACTCAAAATTCAATCCAATTGATGGAACTGAAAAGATTTTTGATGTAGACACTCTTCTGCTATCTGTTGGTCTTATTCCAGACATCACACTATTTGATTCATTAAGTCTGATTAAACATCCAGTTACAAAGAGTGCAATTGTTAACCAGTTTTATGAAGCGAATATCAGTGGGCTCTTTGTATGTGGTAATGCACTTCATGTACATGATTTAGTTGATTATGTAACTATTGAAAGTGAAAAAGCAGGTAAAAATGCATTGGATTATGTCCTGAATCCAAGAAAACCATCAAAACAAGTTCACGAAATTAAGTTAAATGAAAACATTAGATATGTTGTTCCCCAAATGATTGACTTTGAATACTTTGATGTCCCTATTGAATTATCGTTTAGAGTCACTAAAAAAATGAATAAGGGTATTTTCAAGTTGATACAAAATGATCAAATCATTATGACCAAAAAAGCTAAAAACTTAGCACCAGCAGAAATGGAAAAAATGAGCCTCAATCCAAATGTTTTGATTGATTCAAGCCCTTTAACCCTAATTCTTGAGGAGGTTGAAGCATGAGAGAAATGATTTGTATCGCTTGTCCAGTTGGATGTCATCTAACAATTGATGAAAATTTGCATGTTGAAGGAAATCTTTGTCAACGAGGTGAAAAGTATGCTATTGAAGAAATAACGCATCCTACACGTATCTTAACAACAACAGTTAAAACAACATGCTTGCTCAATCCAAGATTGAGTGTTAAGTCTAAAGATCCAATTCCAAAGGAACTCCTATTTGAAGCTATGGAAATTCTTAATAGTATAAGAATAGAAAATAATGTTAAAATAGGAGATGTAATCGTTAAAAATATTCTAAATACCGGTGTTGATATGGTAGCAACTAGAACTATCATAATAAATAAATAAAAAAGGGGCGGAAAATATGAAAAAATATATCATGGCAATTGATCAAGGAACAACGAGTACTAGAGCTATTATTTTTGATCATGAAAGTAATATTGTTGCAATAGCAAGCGATGAGATTTCACAAATATATCCTAAACCTGGCTGGGTTGAGCACAACGCAAATCAAATTTGGGTAAGTGTATTAGCTGTTATGGCTCGCGTCTTATTAGAAGCTGATGTTCATGCAGATCAAATACACTCAATTGGGATTACCAACCAAAGAGAAACGACAGTTGTTTGGGATAAAGTCACTGGCCAGCCCATCCATAATGCGATAGTTTGGCAATCACGACAGACAAGTCAAATTTGTGATGAGTTAAAAAAAACAGGTTACGATCAGCTATTTAGAGACAAAACCGGATTACTCATTGATGCTTATTTTTCAGGAACGAAAATCAAGTGGATTTTAGATAACGTCCCTGGAGCAAGAAAAAAAGCTGAAAAAGGTGAATTACTCTTTGGAACTATTGATTCCTGGCTAGTCTATAAATTAACAGGTAAAACACATATTACCGATTATACAAATGCATCAAGAACCTTAATCTATAATATTCATGATCTTAAATGGGATCAGGAATTATGCGAAATTTTAAATATCCCTATGTCAATGTTACCTGAGGTTAAATCATCTTCTGAAATATATGGTTACACTATTCCATATCACTTTTTCGGTGAGAAAGTTCCAATCAGCGGTATTGCTGGAGATCAGCAAGCTGCATTATTTGGTCAAGTATGTTTCGAAAAAGGTAGTGTAAAGAATACATACGGAACCGGATGTTTCATGTTGATGAATACAGGAGATAAACCAGTAAAATCTAGTCATGGTCTATTGACAACAATTGCTTGGGGTTTAAACAACAAAATTACTTATGCTCTTGAAGGTAGTGTATTTGTTGCAGGTTCTTCTGTACAATGGCTAAGAGATGGTATCAAATTAATAAGTTCAGCTTCTGAAACTGAGGAACTTGCTACTTCACTTGATAGTAATGAAGGAGTCTATATAGTTCCTGCATTTGTAGGATTGGGTACACCTTATTGGGATTCAGATGCTAGAGGTGCAATATTTGGATTAACACGTGGAACGAATAAGGAACATATTGCTAGAGCTACACTTGAAGCAATTTGTTATCAATCTATGGATGTGCTCCGCGCAATGGAAGAGGATACGAACATCCCTATTCAATCATTTAAAGTCGATGGTGGAGCGACTGTGAATAACTTTTTGATGCAATTTCAATCAGATATTTTAAATCTTAATGTTGAACGCCCTGTCATACAGGAAACCACCGCATTAGGCGCTGCATATCTTTCTGGATTATCTACTGGTTTTTGGGAATCTAAAGAAGAAATACAAACATCTTGGAAACTCCAAAAATTATTTAGTCCAAAAATGAAGGAGAAAGCAAGAGCAAAAAACATAAAAGGCTGGAAAATTGCTGTTTCTGCAACAAGACAATTCAAAAACAATGATTGATTTCTAACTTGATGTATTATAAAAAAGATAAAACTGGAGGTCATAAAAATGTTCATTTATGCGATGGAATATGATGAATTACTGCATGATTTCAAAAGACGAGTAATACTTAATGATAAACCTATTCTAATCATCCATATGATTGATAAAGTTTATGCATTTGATGATCGTTGTACACATTTGGGTTCTTCTTTGTCAAAAGGAATGATTAAAGATCATACTGTGGAATGTAAATCGCACCATGCTAAATTCAATATTGAAACTGGAGAAGTTATTGACAAAGCGCATATAGGATTTGTAAAAATGCCAACTAAACCAATAAATGTTTATGAGACTCAAGTTAATGAAAACAAAGTTTATGTGAAATTATAAAAAAAATAAAAACCAATCATAAAATAAAATGTACCCTATAAAACGGACTCTTTGAAAAAAGACCCGAGCTATAGGGTTTTTACTTTATAATAGAGATATATAGTAGTTAATGATTCTGCACTCTTTCTTATTTTTGCTAACTTCATATCATCATGTAAGATTTAAAGTGTATTAAGTTAGATTTTAATATCTTTAAGTCTTTACTCCTACAGATATGATACCTTATAACTCTATGCCGTTCAAATCAAACACAAAAAAAAGTAAGAGTATGAGACACCTCTTACTAAAAAGGGTATGGGTAATGTATAATTAAAGAATTTTCTTAGGATGAATTGAGTTTCCATTTACTTCTTCAATCATTTTTTCTCTAATATAATCGAGTAACGTTGTAATAAATAGAAAGATTAATACCATCAATACTGCAAATTGTAAATCAAAACTTATGATTGCATATGTGATGAAAAGCAAAGCTAAAAAGATATAGAATCCATATAAAAATTTCCCAAACATGGGTTTGTAACGTTTGAGTTGTTCATAATTATTCTTCTGTAATACGACAACAAAAACAATTAGAAAAATATAGCCAGTCATTCCACCATAAATGAAGAGTAATGAAGAATTCGCTATGGAATGATTACCTGGCAAGAAATAATTAATTGTCAAGTCTCCTGCATAATATACTAATGCAAAAGTACCGATTATCATTATAAACTTAATGATATTTTTCATTGATGTCAAATCCTTTCAAGTGTGTCAAGTAATAATCAGCTGTTAAGATCGATTTTTGACCATATTGCATATATAATCAATGCTTCAATAGAGGTATGATTACAGCCCGTGAATTAGCCCTATTCAAATCTTTAAAATTTTCCAATTAAAGCATTGACTATATATACAATTTAGCTTTTCGTATTAACTCCTAAAAATGAATAATATAAGTATAAAATTAAGTTGTTAATGTTTTTTGTATATGAAAATAAATAAAGGGATTGAGAAAAAAGTTAGATATTAAGAAATCTTTCACAAATTTATTCTGTGGTCATAACAATTGAATTTAAACAGCTATCACGAATACGAGCTAAATACTCAAAAATATTTCATGAAGAAGAATAGGTTTTCAGATGTTAATGAAAACAATAATTTGTGTAAATTTTTAGATTTTATTAAGTTGAAAATATGTTATAATGAACATGAGTTCATAGTTCATTAAAGCTCAACGTGTATTGGTAAATCAGAGTTGTGAAAACCTAATTCAACATGTGTTGGTAGACCTGAATTATGGAAACCTAATTCGACATATTCTGGTGTTCCTGAATTTGCAAAGTCTAGCTCAACGTATTCTGGTGTTCCTGAGTTAGCAAAATCTAACTCAACGTATTCTGGTGTTCCAGAGTTTGCGAAATCTAATTCAACATATTCTGGTGTTCCTGAGTTTGCGAAATCTAATTCAACATATTCTGGTGTTCCTGAGTTTGCGAAATCTAATTCAACGTATTCTGGTGTTCCTGAGTTAGCAAAGTCTAACTCAACGTATTCTGGTGTTCCTGAATTTGCGAAATCTAATTCAACATATTCTGGTGTTCCTGAATTTTCAAAATCAAGTGTTCTATTTCCGAAGGAACCGGATTCTTCTAATTGATATCTAAGTGAAACAGCAATTGAAACTACACAAATTAAAACTACTACTAAAATTTTTCTCATGGCTAATGCCTCCCTTTTATCTAATTGTATAACCAATTAGGTTAAAAAGACAGGGCGTATATGTCCTATTCTTATAGAAAATGGTTAAATTTTTATGAAATCTAAAGAACTTTGCATTTTCTTGGAGCGTTTACGTTCCGCAAGGAACATATCTCAAGAAAGCTTCACAGATAATGTTGTATCACTTAGACAATATCGAAGATACTTGAGTGGTGAGTCAGATGTTCCTTTCCAAGTCATACAACATTTAACAGAAAAAATCGGAGTAAAAACCGATAATTTACTGCGTGAGTTTGAAATTGCAAAGGTTGAAGAAACAGAATTGGTTAACAAATTATTTAATTTGGCAGTGAATTATGCACATGATGAATTCGTTGAGATTTCAAAAAGACTACCAATCAATCAAATCATCGATAAGAACAATCAGCTGATGTATCAACATAGTATAATTCTCGATAAATTTTATTCTCAACAAATTTCAAAGATTGAAACCGGATTACAAAATGCAAATTTAATTAACTATCCTGAAATTTTGGAATCACAGATTATCACTTCGATAGAAATGCTTGTCTTAAGTTCCTTAATTGATTTTTTGGAGCCGTCTCACCATGCTGCAATCATCAAAAAAATCCAAGATTTTATTGATGATAGATCCATTGTAATCAGTGGTGTGAATGAGAAAATATTTACCCATATTTTAGCTAAAATTTCTAAGTATTTTGGAGCGCATGAGGATTTTGATAATGTGTTGAAATTTTGTGAAATGGGTGTTGAAAAAAACTTAGAACTTAAGTCATACTATCTAATGGACTACTTCTATTATTACCAATCATTAGTTTATCATCGCTTAGAAAATTACGATAAATATGAACTAATGCTCGCAAATTGTTTTAGTGTTTTACAATTTGAAAATAACGAGAAAAAAATCGAGAAATTTACTCGATTGATTGAAGAAGATTTTAATATTAATTTTGCTCAATTTGTTGCTGATTATTTCACGAGAAAGAATAAAACTTTAGAATCTTCAAATGAGGAATAATCAAAGGTTGTGATGATTAAATGTCTATTTGTAAAATTTATTTAAAACCCAAAGAAGAATTGCGTATTTTGCAGGGGCACCCATGGGTATATAGTAATGAAATCGATCATATTGAAGGAACAATCCAAAGTGGAGAAATCGCTTATGTATATTTCAATAAAAATACCTTTCTCGGAAAAGGTTTTTTGAATACTTCTTCAAAAATATTTGTGAGAATATTAAGCCGACAAGAAGATCAAATAATTGATGAGTCATTTTTTTATGATATTATTAACAAATCAAATCAATCGAGAATTGATTTAGGTTACAAAAACAGTTATCGAGTGCTTTTTGCTGAAGCAGATGGAATTCCAGGTTTTATTGTTGACAAATATAACGATTATCTCTCCGTACAAATTCTTTCTCTCGGTATTGATTTAAGAAAAGAAATGTTTGTCAAAATATTGGTGCAAATATTTAATCCAAAGGGTATCTATGAACGAAGTGATGTTTCTGTAAGAAAAAAAGAAGGTTTGGAATTATTCAAAGGAGTCATCTACGGTGAGGTCCCTGAGTCTATCGAAATTAAAGAGAATAATCTTAAGATGGCAATCGATATAATTAATGGTCAGAAAACAGGTTCATTTCTTGATCAGCAGGATAATCATGAGGCCATAAAATATTATGTTAAAAACAAAAATGTCTTAGATTGTTTTTCTCATATCGGTGGTTTCGGTTTACACGCTGCTTATCATGGAGCAAAATCTGTAACTTGCTTAGATATTTCAGAACAAGCAATTAATCGAATAATTGAAAATGCAAAGTTAAATAATTTTAAAAATATATCAGCAATAAAAACAAATGTCTTTGATGCTTTAAGGAACTACAAAAATGATGATCACTATTTTAATGTGATCGTTCTTGATCCACCTGCTTTCGCTAAAAAGAAAGACGATATGAAGAAAGCGTATAATGGCTATAAGGAAATTAATCTTCAAGCACTAAAAATCATCACTGATGGTGGATACTTAGTAACTTGCTCATGCTCGCATTACATGACTCCAACTCTATTTTTAGAAATGTTGATGGAAGCAGCAACTGATGCAAAAAAAGCAGTTCAGATGATTGAGTTTAGAATTCAAGGAAAAGATCATCCGGCACTTCTTGGATCTGATGAATCACTTTACTTGAAATGTGTTATTCTCAAGGTTAAATCTTCAATATAAAAACGCTTTGATAATATCAATTATCTTAGCGTTTATTTATTACATTATACGCTTTATAAAGCCATATAAAACAATATAAGTTTATTTTTATACATCTAGGAACATCAAGTTGTGATCATAGAATTTACCATCAAGTTTCATTGCCTTTGGCATTGTCCCGACATACTTAAATCCTAGTGTTTCATATAATGAAATTGCACTGAAATTATCTGTTCTAACTTCTAATTGAACGATATTCAATTGGTGATTTTTTTTCGCATAATCAATCAATATTTGCATCATTTTAAAGCCTATTTTTTGTCTCCAAAATTTCTTTTTTACTGAAACTCCTACTTTAGCAATATGTCTAATTCGCAACTTATCGCTAACCGTTAAATTTGCAATAGCAACTATTTCATCTTCAATAAAACACCCGATTAACTGTGATATCGGATGGTTGTAATAGCGTTCTAAAACGTCTGCTTCTTCTCCAACACTTAATTCGATTCCTCTTTCATCAATCAGTAAATAATTTGTTTCCCCACCGACTAATTTTAAGTATTCTAAAACTTGTCTTGCATCACTTTTTATAAGCTCTCTAATGAAGGCTTGATGCCCCATGTTCGTCTTAAATTCTGAATTCATAACCGTTTCCCCATTTCTAGGCATACTTCTTTTTTTTGAATATCATCATTTGAATATTCCATAGTGTTTAATCCAATAAAATGAAGTCCTTGTTTAATATAAAACTCTATTCCAGGATCGTTACACGATTGTACTTCAAGGATGATTGCTCTTGCCCCAACTTTTTTTGCTACATTTTCAATATGCTCAAATAACGCTTGTCCTATACCTTGTCTGCGATACTTTTTTTCAACAAGTAAATTCCAAATTCTATATCGATTATTCCAGGATTCGAGTGAACCCTCAATAACACCTACTATTTTTTTTCGATCAAATACTGCAAATACTTGTGAATTTTCAATATGATCTTCAAATAGATGTGAAGTAAATCCTTTTTCAATTTTTTTTCTTAATTTCTTCCTTTTTATCGTTATTTTTATCTCATTTTTCTTTTTTATTGTGACATCAAAATAAGCTTTGGTTAGATATTTGAAATCAAGTTCATATCCTTTATATTCACTTTTATTCAATTCGATAATTTTCATTAAATACCATCCTATATACTGTTAACTATATTTTACCATGAGTAAATTGAATAATATAATTCATTCTTCATAATTTTACATTACATGTTAACAAATACATTTTTTATTTAAATGTTTAAATGCTATGTTAAACTATCTTTGAAGGAGTGATGAAATGCTTAAAATTTTAATTAGTGGTTTCATGCCTTTTGATCAAGAAAATATAAATCCATCATTTGAGGCAATCAAAAATATTCAAATTAATGAGATTAACTTGAAATTAATTCGTATAGAATTACCAGTTGAATTCACTCAATCTAGCCAACTAATTATAGAAAAAATTAGCGAAAAAAATCCTGATATTATTCTAATGATTGGGCAAGCAGGTGGAAGAGAATATATTTCACTCGAAAGAATTGCAATTAATCTTGATGATGCAACAATTGCCGATAACATAGGCAAAAAACCTATTGATCAACAAATAATTAAAGGGGGTTCTTCTGCTTATTTTCAAACCCTCCCAATAAAGAAATTATATACTGCACTAAAAGAAAAGAACATTCCTGTCATCGTTTCCAATACAGCCGGAACTTACGTATGCAATCATATTATGTATTCTGTTCTTCACTATCTAAGAATTACTAATCATCACGCAATTGCAGGATTTATACATGTTCCGTACAGTCACGAACAAACACAAAATAAACCCAATGTTTTTTCAATGAACTTAGAAGAGATTACTTCAGCACTCGAAATTATCATCCAAACATTGATTGAGGTGAACAAATGAAAGAATATACTTTATCAGAATTGATTTATGGACTTGAAAATAATCAATGGACATCACTAGATTTAGTTAATATGTATCTATTACAAATAAAAACACTGGATACATCTTTAAATGCAGTAGCTGAATTAAATCCTGATGCATTATCAATTGCTCAAGTTTTAGATGAAGAAAGAAAAATCAGAGGTCCAAGAAGTTTGTTACATGGGATCCCTATTCTAATTAAAGACAACATAAATACCAAGGATCAAATGCATACAACTGCTAATTCATTGGCACTTGCAGATTTAATAACACCTTATGAAGCCACAATTGTTACAAAATTAATTCAGGCTGGAGTTATTATACTAGGTAAAGCAAATTTATCAGAATTTGCTTATTTTATGAGTTATGACAAAATGCCTTCTGGATATGGTTCAAGGAATGGACAAGTAAAAAATCCATATAACGAAAAGATTGATCCACTCGGATCTTCTACAGGATCTGCAGTAGCAGTTGCAGCTAACATGATTCCAGTTGCTATTGGCACAGAAACAAATGGCTCACTCATGGCACCGGCATATCGAAATTCGATTGTATCCATGAAGCCTACATTTGGATTGGTATCAAGATATGGGATTATCCCTATTAGTGAAACACAAGATACAGCAGGACCGATGGCAAAAAGTGTTGAAGATTGTGCTCTTCTGTTAAGCTTAATGGTCGGATATGATGAAAAAGACCAATATACATCGAATGCACAAAAAATAAATTTAGACTTGGTTGGAGCTACTCAAAAATCGGTTGTTGGAAGTAAAATCGCAATTTTAAATTTTTCAAATCACCCATATAAAGATGAAGAAATGAAAATATTAAATGAGGCAAAACTCAAACTTCAAGAAAATGGATTGATTGTTGAAGAAATAACAATTGAATCAAATCCTATGAAAAATGATGAATCACTGCTTTATGAGTTCAAAAACAGTTTAAACGCTTATTTGAAAACAGTTCATGGTTACACAAAAATGAAATCATTAACTGAAATTATAGATTTCAATCTCGAACATCAAGAAAAATGTTTAAAATATGGTCAAAGCATCCTTGTCGCCGCTGATAAAACGAGTGGTGATTTAAATGATCCTAATTATATTAAAATTAGAGAATCACTACTCACGGAAGCAAATCGTCTCGAGGATTTAATGCATGAAAAAGGAATTGATGCCTTACTATCTACTACGTGGACTTCATATGCACCAATTGCTGGAAATCCATCGATATGTGTTCCTGCAAAAGCATTAACTGATTTAAACCCCATATCTATTGTCTTTGTTGGGAAAAAGTGGAATGATGAAAAACTCATTTCAATTGCTCACACATATGAAAAGGCAACACACCACAGAATCCCCCCTAAATTAGCAAAATAGATTCAAAAAGGCATTTCTTTATGTGTTTTTTAACACATTTTTGAGAATTACCTTTTTCATTTGCACTTCTCACGATTTAGGTATATTTTTAAAGTGTAAGGTGGTGATGAACATGACTAAGTTGTATATTATAACAGGAGCAAATGGTCACTTAGGAAATTCAATTATTCGTATGCTTGTCAATCAAAATGTTATAATTAGAGGTTTGATTTTACCTTTTGATTCAGATAAAATGTTAAAAAAACTAGGTGTTAAAGTCTATCGTGGTGACATTAGAAAGATTTCCACGCTAGAGCCTTTATTCGATACATCAAAAATTAATGATAATCAAATAGAAATTCATGTGATTCACACCGCAGGAATTGTTTCTATAGCTGCAAAAAAATTACCTCTATTAGAGGCAGTCAATATAAATGGAACGAAAAACATAGCAGATTTAGCTTTGAAACATAAAGTTCATAGATTTGTTTATATTAGTTCAGTTCATGCTATAGAAGAATTAGACGAACCTTTTGTAATTGCTGAAGCGAATCATTTTAACCCAGATCTTGTTCATGGAGCTTATGCAAAAACGAAAGCCATTGCTACACAATATGTCTTAGATAAAGTGCCTGAGGGTCTAAATGCTATCATTGTTCACCCTTCTGGGATTATTGGTCCATATGATTATGGAAAAGCTCATATGACGATGATGATTGAGGATTATCTCAATGGATACTTAACATCAAGAATTAACGGTGCTTATGATTTTGTTGACGTCAGAGATGTTGCAAGTGGATCTATTCAAGCAACAATGACAGGTAGGATTGGTGAATGTTATATTTTATCAGGGCATCACATTCATCTGAAGGAATTATTTGATAATTTGAAGCTTCTTAGTGGTAAAAAACTAAAAATCAATGTACTTCCAATGTGGTTTGCAAAAATAACAGCACCTTTTGCAGAAATATTTTATAAATTAAGAAAATTACCACCTATCTATACATCTTATTCACTTTATACTTTGAAAACCAACTCTAATTTTTCTCATGATAAGGCTAAAGCTGAATTACTTTATAATCCAAGACCATTAAATGAAACTCTATACGATACAATGAAATGGCTAGTTTCTGAACATCGATTAAAAAGAAATCACGTTATCAGATATATTAAATTGCTTAAGCCTCTCCAAAAGTTATAAAAAGAAGTTCACTCTGAACTTCTTTTTTTATTTGAATTTATTAAATTTTTCCAAATCTGCAATCAACCAATATTGATAACCATCTGGAGTTCTATCTAAAAAATGATAAATAATTAAATATCTCCTAATGGTGACATAATCTTCATAAACGTTCCTTAAAATATCGTTTACTTCTGGCTCTGTGTAATTTTTATTAGGGACAAATAAGTGACATATCATACAAAGCAATATGTATTTCTTTTTTTCTCTTGCTGGAAATTGTTTGATTTGTAATGGATTTTGTGATATTAGCAAAATATCTTTCGCCCTTTGAATATCACTTTCACTAATTTCAAACATGATTTCACTTTTATTGTTCATATTCTATTTCACTTTCTTTATTTTGATACCATTCTTTAGCAGCTTCAATTTCTTCACGACTTAACTGATGACCATATTCTGTCCAAAATACTTCTACATTAGCATTTGCACTTTGAAGCATTTGTGTCAATTCTTCCACCTCGTGATCAGGCATCATTTTATCAAATCTACCCGCACCAATGAATACTTTTGTTCCTTGAAGATTAGGTAAATCCACTTCCCTTAAAGGAACCATAGGATGAAACAAAATAGCTTTTGAAAATGCTTGTTCATAATGGAATAAAACACTTACTGCTATATTGGCTCCATTGGAGTATCCAATCGCAACTACTTTTTTACAATCAAATTTATATTTATTTCCACAACTTCTAACAAAGTCACAAAGATTATGAGTTTCTTCAATCAAACTATCTTTATCAAAGACACCCATAGTAATGCGTTTGAAAAATCTAGGCATACCATATTCTAGCACATTACCTCTCACACTTAAAATATTGGCTTCTGAATCAATTTTTTTGGCTATTGAAATTAAATCATTTTCATTACCGCCAGTACCATGAAGCATCAGTAAAGTTACATCCTTATTTCCTTGAATAAATATATGTTCCATTTAAGTCCTCCATTATCTAAATCTAATGTCAGCAAAATAAATACATATGCATAATGATGAAGTCGTTTAGTACTATTATATATCTTTATTAGATAGTCATTTTCATCTATGATTTTACCACGATAAAGAATTTTATTCATGTACTTTACAAAAAATTATAGAATATTTGATTTTTTCATTTTTTTGTACTGTACCATTTTCATAAACATTAAAAAAGTGTATAATTAATATAGACACTCATTACTGCTTGACTGTCAACAAGGAGTGGTCAATTGAAAAAGAAAAAATATTGGTATAAACTTGATAATGCAGGTAAGATTTTTCCTGCAGTTTCCAAAGACGATCGAAGCAATGTTTTTCGCTTGTCTTTTTACCTCGATGAAACAATAGATCCTGTGGTTTTAGAGGAAGCTGTTAATAAAGTACTTCCACGTTTTGAAACGCTTGCTGTTCAATTGAAAAATGGACTATTTTGGAATTATTTTTCTTCAAATCATCGGCATTTTGTTGTTGATAAAGAACCTGCAGAACTCTGTAAATATTTCAAACCTATGAATAATCATGGGTTCCTTTTTAAAGTATATTACCTTAATAACAAAGTAACACTTGAAACATTTCATGCTTTAACAGACGGTGCTGGTGCGCTTCATTTCTTAAAATCTATTATTTATCATTATTTCAAGCTTCGTGGTTTCAAAATTGATCACGAAGGCAGCATATTAAGTGAAAAACCTTATTCTAAAAAAGAGAGCGAAGACAATTTTGTTACCAATTATGATAAGAACAAAAGACGCAATCTACAAGAAGAAAAAGCATATCATCTTGAGGGTGAACATTTTAGTCATCATTGGGTTCTCTTACTCAAGGCAAAAGTAGATACAAAAGCCTTAATAAATCTAGCGAAAACTAAATATCATGCAACAATCACTCAATTCATCACTGCACTTTTAGCATATAGTATCTACAAAGAAACAAATGATTTCATCGGCAATAAAAAACCATTAAAGATTTTTGTTCCAGTAAATTTAAGACCGTATTTTGATTCAGTTACATTAAGAAATTTCTCATTATATATAAAGGGTACATATGATAGTAAAAAAACAGATTGGACCTTTGATGAAATGTTAGCTTTAACAAAAGAACAATTTGTTGATCAGCTCGATAAAGATAAGCTTCAATCAAGAATTAGTTCTTTAGTTGGATACGAAAAAAATATTTTTATTCGCATCTTGCCTCTTTTCTTGAAGACCATAGCATTCAAAATCGGATATAGCGTCCTTGGAGAAAGCATTAGTAGTTGTTCAATTTCAAATTTAGGAATTGTTACCTTACCTATAGAATGTGATCACAAAATACTCGATGTGGATTTTGTTAATGCTGGTTATGGATTGGCAATGACATTAATCTCCTTACATTCATTTACAAATATCACTCTTAGCACCCCACTAAAGGACTTATCAATTATTAACCATGTCATATCATTTTTAGTGGATGAAGGCTTAGAAATTACACTTGATACCAATTACAAGGAGGGCTATGATGAAATATTGTAAATCCTGTAAAGTTAATTATGATACAACATTAGAACATTGCATGCTCTGTAATTGTGAATTAGAAGAAATCGAAAACACAGAAGCAACCTATAAGTTTAGTGAAATAAAAAAAAGATCTAATTCTCGTTTCTTTTACCGCTTTTTCTTCTTCATCAATATTATTAGTGCTTTAATATCAATCTATTTAGACTATAGCGCTAATGGTTTCCCTCTAACTTGGTCTTGGGTAGTTGCAATTAATAATTTATATGTAATGGTGATGTTTATCATTCTTGCTATACCTACAATGTGGACTTCTAAGTTAACTAAAGTTTTGATTACTACTGTCATGTTAGTCTTATTGATTGGACTAGCTATTAGAGACTATTATTGGGCAATTGATTACGTTTTACCAATTGTTGTAGCAACCAACATTCTACTGATTACAATTTTAATTATTACAAATAAGAAAAAATGGTACGATTATTTTGCGAGTTTAATCATCATCACTGTTATTGGATTGATTCCTGGTTTACTGAATTTAATCCATCTTACGCATGAGCCTCTTCCTAGCTTCATTTGCTTTGTTTATGCACTCATAACACTCATGGGAATTATCTTTCTTCCTTCAAAATCTAGTCGAGAGGAATTCAAAAGAAGATTTCATGTATAAAGGCGAATATTTCGCCTTTTTTTATAGACCCACATCAAGAAAAAAACCACATTACTGTGGTTTTATTTGATCTGTATTACTTTTATGTGAATTTTGATGTGTGGAGATATTCTTATTTATCATCTGTTTAACCATATAGTTAAATATCTCTTTTCTTGTAATCAACCCTATGAATGTACCAAAATCATCTAAAACTGGTACAAAATTTTGTCTTGTTGCTACATCAATAATATCTTCCATATTGGTATAAATAGGAACTGAAACATTATCTTTATTTCTTGGAACCTTTGAAACTAAGATGGATTCGGTTTTAGAAAAGTTGAGCTGTCTTTCTTTAATAAACCATAACAGGTCTCCTTCGCTCAGTGTACCGACATATGCTCCCTTTTTATTTAAAATAGGGATTGAATTATATCTGTAGATTTGCATTTTCTCTAAAGCTTGACGAATCGTAAAATCATCATAAATATACGCTACTTTTTCCTTAGGTGTCAAACAAAATAAAACGTTCATAGTTACTCCTTTAATCTTTTTTTTAATTCGGTGTTTAGTTGATTACGTGAGCTTATGAATTCATCATTTCTAGTTAAATATCACATGAGACAAAAAAGAACTAGCCCTATTTAATAAATTGGGCATCTTTTTAACAAAAACCACAATTTACTGACATTGGTTACATAATATCTGTGTCTATTTGTCTAAATATGATGATTTAAGTATGCTGCCACATACTTAATATACATACATTTTGAAGAATTCGTTATACTGTAATTCGTGCTAAATGATCTGGATTGGATTTATACTTTTATTATAACATAGTTATAATTATTTTAAAGCTAAATACTAGATTAGATGCGTATATCACATAATTTAATATAAACCATGTTTAGTAATTTAATCCTAATCTCAATTATTATCATTATTCTACTTATTTCAACAAAAAATAGAAACTATTCAACATAGTTCCTATCTTTTTTTATGTGTTTTTTATTAAAAGCTTTTCCAAAATTCTATATTCAATTATACGTTGACTCCTCTTTTGCCTCGAATCAGCAAAATGATTGCAAAAATTATTGTGTATAACGAACATCCGAAAAATGCTATCCAACTCCACAAAGTTTCATTTGCTGTACCATATGCCAAAGATGGAATAAATAATATAGCAAATAGTGGTAATGCCATTGAAATAGCTGTACCTGAACCAAGAACCATTTCTTCTGCTACTGGAGTTTCCAAATTCGGATCAACACCCTTTAAGAGAGCTAATCCAGTTGAGGCAACACCTGTTAGCATCCCAAATAATCCAATAAAGTATTCATCTTGATATTTTGGATATATACGCTTAGTCATATATTTCAAATAGAACAACGTTACTGTTCCTGCAATTGCAGCAGTAAGAATTAATTGAACACCATATGATGCTAGGAAGTCTAAAGTAATCGTTAAGACAGAACCCGCAATCATAACATTAAACGCAGCAGATGCCATATTTGAAAGAATATAATTATTTGTCATGAAACGAATATTTTTGCCCTTCTTTTCAAAACGTCTTAAAACTTGTTTGTATAATAATGCTATCAGAATACCTATAATGAAATTAAAGCCTTTGAGAATGCCAAAAACTGTACCTCCTATGCCTGTTTCACCAAGCACCTGATGTGCACCATACAAAATCAAATAAACTAGCCCATAGATAATTGAAATGATAATACCTTGAGTAGTTATACCATCAAGCATACTAATTTCCTTTATCGTGTCTATTTCTACAGTCATCTTATTCACTGATAATTCATCATATTTCTTGGGTTTCAAAACACCTCGTTTTTTACTTACCAAATTAATAAGGATAACCCCAACGGTTCCACCAAAAACAAACCCCAAGAAGGCATAAGAGACCCCTAAGGTAGGTCCATTTCCACCTAACATATCGGTCCACATTTTACCAATAGATAGCGCTAAACCCGGTCCTTGTCCAAAACCTAAAGCTACCAACATTCCAGATCCAACAAATTTATCACTAAATAAAACGAAAACAAGGAAGATACCTATAGCAGCTTGCAAAGCATATGTACTCGTAATAAGCATTCCTGTTGACCATATTTTTTTCTTAATTTTGCTATCATCTCTTTTTAATGCTAAAGCAATAAACCCAATAGCTAGTGCATGATAAACAATATAACCCATGGCATTCACATCAATAAATGTATCTTCACCAATAAGAATTGGTGCAAAGACAAGTGAGATAACAAGACCGATAAATCCACCCAATAAAGCGGTTGGGATGACAACCTTATTTAAACCGGGAACCCATGTCTTTAAGACTTTTGCTACAAACATTAAAACTCCAATTAATAGAAAATATACGATAATGCCCCATTCTTGCATGTTCTTACTCTCCTTTTATGTAGTTGATTGAATCCATAATTATTATTGGATCATTAATTCTGATAAGATAAGTCTTTTCCTCATAGTCAAATGATAAATAATTTTTTTGAGTTAGGACAAGTCCACTTATTACATCAGCATGAAATGTATATTGATGCTTTTTATTTGATAAGAATAAATCATTCTTATTTAAGGTAATATTCATATCACCAATTACAATTCTTCTATTTTTAACAAAATCAATTTCAATAAGCCTTCCAAAAGAATGTATTTCATTTAAAATTGCTTCTGGAATCTTTTTCTTCTGCAAGTGATCCCATTCAATCAAATTATCAAATGGTAAACCTTCAATAAATTCATATGGGTTAATATGAGCAATTTTTCCACAAGATTTGCAATATATATCATTTCCCTTTGTTTCTATAGTTTGAAGATTTTTACAGATTGGGCAATAATAGATATATTTTTCCAAACCAACAGCTTTTTCCTTTGATCGATAGATGATTTTTTCTTTTCTATTCCATTCATAATCATTAAACGAAATAGCTTCTCTAAGTTTTTCTTCAATCTGAACAATAGATAAATTAGCTATCTGAGATTCATTCATCAGTGGTTGATAGTGGATGTGAAAATCACCTTTTTTTCTTCTCTTCCCCCATCTTGGAGAAGCTAAATAACCACCATTTATTTTGGCTAAAACAACCTCATGTTTAATTTTTTTGATTAATTTTGCAGTACTCACGTATGAAACTTCGGTTTGCTCTCCAAAATATGAAGCATTACCTTCTGGAAATATCATAATACCCCGGTGATCATGATTAAAAGCATGAATAATACCTCTAATCGTCTGAATATCATTTTGACCTTTCCGTTTTGCAATAGATTTCGAAATCTTTGTTAATAAAAAATTATACCAAGGATTTGTATACAATAGATTACCCGTAATGGGATAAGGATACTCTTTTAAATTCAATTCTACATATAAAGGATCATTTAATGATGCATGATTTACAATCAAAAAATAGGGTTCCTTTCTTTTAGGATCAAACTCGGAATATGTAAATTTAAAGTTATATCTAGGATAGAAAATGAGTTTTAAAACAAGTCTGCCAATTTCTTCTCTTATCTTCATAACACTCTCCCTTTCCTATCATTATACGATAAAATACTTTGAATTTCCAACAATTTTTTCATTTTGACTTTTATGTTGATAAAAAAAAGGGGTTAAAGTGAACTTTAACCTCCTTATTTTTTTTAGATTTCCATCAAAGGTATATCAAATGCCTCACAAACACCAGGGCATGTACAATGACCTTGGTAAATGTTAACACCCTTTTTAAGAGGCTCTGAACGATTCATTGCAATATCTAAACCATCGTCTGCAATAAGCAGTCCATACTTAAGCGTTGCATTATTCAATGCGATTGTTGAAGTTCTTGGTACTGCTCCTGGCATATTAGCCACTGAATAGTGAATGATACCATCAACAACATAAGTAGGATTATCATGATAAGTTGCTTTACTTACTTCTGTTGAACCACCTTGGTCAATAGCAACATCCACAATAACACTTCCTGGACGCATATCTTTATAATAAGATCTCTTAATCAGTTTTGGTGCTTTTGCACCAGGTAATAAAACAGCTCCAATAACTAAATCAGATTCTTTCACAGAACGCTCTATATTATCGTTACTGCTATATAAAGTCTGAATACGATTTCCATAAATATCATCTAAATAAGTCAATTTTTTTAGATTTACATCTAAAATAGTAACTTTTGCTCCCATACCTACAAGCATTTTCAATGCATTTTCACCAACAACACCGGCTCCTATAATTGCAACCTTAGCTTGATCAACGCCTGGAACGCCAGAAATTAGAACACCACTTCCGCCAAAGGGTTTTTCCAAATATTTCGCGCCTTCAATAGCACCAAGTCTACCTGCAACTTCACTCATTGGTTTTAAACATGGTAGTGAATGGTCTTCAAGCTCAATGGTCTCATACGCGATTGATTGAGTTTTAGATTCAATTAGTGCATTTGTTAATGCTTCATTAGCTGCTAAATGCAAATAAGTATAAAGCAGTAATCCTTCTCTCAAATAAACAAACTCTGATTCCAAAGGCTCTTTTACCTTGACAATCATCTCTGATGATTTCCATACATCAGCTGCAGATTTAATAATCTTTGCTCCAGCACTGATGTAATCTTCATTGCTAAAGCCTGAATTAACTCCTGCATTATTCTCAACTAATACGCTGTGTCCGTGATGGATATACTCTTTTACACTACTTGGTGTCAATCCAACACGAAACTCATTGTTTTTTACTTCTTTTACTGTTCCAATAATCATGATTTTCTCCTTTGAAAATAATCGTATCTTCTACAATTATTGTAACATAAGTATGATATAAAATCATATGCTTTTTTATAGATTTTTATTAATGTTCTGATAATGCTTAATAATGATTGATTTTATCTTTTCAGGTTCTCTAAGTAATGCGTGAATTTCATTGAGACCTTTTCTATTTTTTTTAGTTTCTAACCATAATTTAAGATATCCTTTAGGACCATATTTTTCATTGATATGTTCTAATGCTCGTTTTACATGCTCATCTTCACTTAAATCAGGATAATGCTTAAATCCAAACTGAACTGTTCTTTGAATAACAATTTCAGCATTAATATCACGATCAGCTTCGGCAATAATCTTTCCATAGATGCTTCTTGGAGCATTACTATTTGATGCTCGATGATCCTCAATTGCTTCCTTCATTAAAGTTCTTTGTTCCTTATCAAACCATGGTGTTAACTTAGTGTCCTCAAATAAAAAACGACCACCTGTTAAGTGATGATCTTTTCTTCCAAATTGCATTCCAATATCATGATAACAAGCAATCACATAAACCATGTCTAAGTTAACATCGTAGTTGTTAGCAATATCAATAGAATTTTCTATGATGCTATAAACATGATTGGGTTGATGTGCCATATCAAAAGATTGATACATCTGAATAATGTTGTTTTCTAAATATACTTTGAGTTGCTTTTCCATAAGTACCTAATTTCCAAACTTGATATGATCTTTAAGTGACTTGAATACATGTTTATCAGATTTATAGCTAAGCATATCTAAAACATCTGTTTCGTCTACCCATATGGCTTCAGCAATTTCTTCTTCTTGTCTATTTAGTACATACGTTTTCGCCTTTGCTAAAAAATAGACAACATCTTTAAGCACACCCGGTCTTGGGGAATATCGAGTTTGGTCCTTGAATTGATCAAATATTTCAACATCAAGACCAGTTTCTTCTTTAACTTCACGTACAGCGGTCATGATTTCACTCTCATTTTTCTCTACATGACCTTTTGGAAAGCCAAAATGCAACCCGAATTTTTGTTGAACGAGTACGTATTGATATTTATCTTGATATTTTCTAAAGATGACGGCTCCACATGATTTTTCTTTTCTCATATTTTACACCTTCTTATTCTTATTTTTAGTATATCATATTGTTAAATCATTTTGTTTTTAATTGGCATCTTCAAGTTGCCAAAAGCGGTTTCATAGGGTATAATTATACTAGTATAAGTAAAATTTAACAATTTCGATAAAAGGAGTGTCTATCGTGAAGATTCTATTCTGCAGTTCTGAAGCATTTCCATTTAGTAAAACCGGTGGCTTGGCAGATATGGCTCTTTTTTTACCTAAATCACTTAAACAACAAGGTCATGATGTTAGAATTATTACTCCTTATTACAAAAATATCGCTAAATATCACAAGGAAATGACATTACTTGGTTCATCAACAATAACCATGGGTGGAATTGATACTGTGGTTCATTATTATCAGTTACTTTATGAGGAAATCCCTTATATTTTTGTACAAAATATGCATTATTTTGAACGTGATCAACTTTATGGATATCATGACGATGCTGAAAGATTTTCCTGTTTCAGTTATTCCATTCTTGAAAGTTTAAAAACGCTTGATTTCTATCCTCAAATTATGCATTTGAATGATTGGCAAACCGGTATGGTTCCATTTTTGTTAGATGAACACTACCGAAAAATAAATGATCAATATTTCTGTATCCACACATTACTCACAATTCACAATCTTGAATATCAGGGATCATTTGATCCATATGTTGCTAGGTTTTTTAATGTGGATTTTAATTATACTTACATGCATTTTGAACGTGTAAACTTTTTAAAGGCTGGTATTGAAAGATCTTCAAAAATTAATACTGTTAGTCCTTCATATCGAAATGAAGTATTAACCAGTGACTTCGGTTTTTCATTAGATGGAGCATTAAATAATCGTGCAAATGATTTTATAGGTATTTTAAATGGTATTGATAAAAAAGTATTTGATCCAAAAACCGATCATCATTTAGTTGCTAATTACGATGCGACGAATTTTAAAGAGGGAAAACTAAAAAACAAAGAAAAATTACTGCATCATTTTGATTTAGACGTTGATCTCAAAGAACCTTTAATTGCATATGTTGGTAGATTAGCAACACAAAAAGGTATCAATTTAATGACTCAAATTCTTGAGGAAACGATTGAATATAGCAATTCAAGATTTATTCTCATGGGTTCAGGTAATGACGCTTATCAAGACTACTTCCGTTACTTATCTTATAAATATCCAAAACGAGTCGCGAATTATATTGGTTTTAATGAAGAAATTGCCCATCAGATTTATGCTGCAAGTGATTTATTCATGATGCCTAGTAGGTTTGAACCATGCGGACTAGGACAACTGATAGCAATGAAGTATGGTTCACTTCCCATCGTACGTGAAACTGGAGGATTAAAGGATACAGTTATCTCTTACAACCAATATAACGGAGAAGGTACAGGATTTACTTTTTCGAATTATGATGCTTACGAATTAAAGGAAAAATTATTTGAAAGTATTCATTTATATAAAAACAAAAAAAGAGCTTGGCAAAAATTAGTTAAACAAGCAATGACTCAAGATTTCAGCCTTGAAAAAATGGCAAATGAGTATGAAAAGCTATACCAAATTATATTAGGAGTGTGAACATATGGAAACATTAGCATTAATCCTTGCAGGTGGCAAAGGAAGTAGACTTGACATTTTATCACAAAGACGCAGTAAACCCGCAATGCCATTTGCCGGTAAGTTTAGAATTATCGATTTCACATTAAGCAACTGTGCTCAATCTGGATTATATGATATAGGTATCCTAACACAATATCTACCACTATCCCTCAATGAACATATTGGTAGTGGAAAGCCATGGGATTTAGATAGAAGAGATTCTGGTGTAACACTTCTACAGCCTCATAACTACTGGTATCTCGGTACTGCTGATGCAGTTCTCAAGAATTTAGAATTTATTCAAAGAAGAGGACCTAAATATGTGTTAATCCTCTCTGGAGATCATATTTATAAAATGGATTATCGCAAGATGATTACACTTCATGAGAAAAAGCATGCATCATTGACCATTGCTACTCAACCTGTCCCAGAGGAAGAAATTTCTCGTTTTGGAATCATGTCAGTTAATGATGATGATGAAATTATCCAATTTCAAGAAAAACCAAAAGTATCCAAATCAAATTTGGCATCAATGGGAATTTATTTGTTTAATTTTGATTTACTTAAAGACGTTCTTCTAAATGTTAAACAAGATGATTTAGATTTTGGTAAACACATCATCCCACATTTAATTAAAACAACCAGTAAAGAAGTATTCGCATATCAATTCAAGGATTATTGGATGGATGTTGGTACATATGATTCATATTTAGACACAAATATTGCAATGACTAAGGATTATACAGAACTTGATTTATATGATCCTACCTGGAAAGTATATACAAAGAGCGAAGATCTTCCACCAGTTAAAGTAGGCAGTGAAGCAGTTATTCAAAATAGTCTTGTATCTAATGGGTGTGTTATTGAAGGAACTGTTATACATTCCGTACTAAGCCCTGGTGTTCGAGTTGGTAAAGGTTCTGTCGTCAAAGATAGTGTTATTTTGAATAATGTAATCATCGGTGAAGATGTGACAATTCAACGTTCAATTATTGACAAGAAGGTGATTATTGGACATAATGCATTTATTGGTTATGGCAATGAATTCACTCCAAATATGGAAAAGCCCGATTTATTAGTAACCGGGATCACCGTAATTGAAAAGAATTCTGTAATTCCAAGTGATGTCCAAATTGGACGCAACTGTAGAATATTTAAGACTGCTAAATTTGATACGCTTAAAATTCCAAGTGGTTCCACTCTAAAATAAAATTATTACAATCTGAATCAATTTAAAGGTAGAAAAATTATTTCTACCTTTTTTATTGTGCAAATAGTAAAAAAAAGATGCAAGCTGCTGCTCACATCTCAGATTAGAGTATTTATTAATCACATAAAATCATAAGGGCTTAATTTATCTTCTTCATCGTTGGTATCACCTGATGTTAAATTTTGATTTAACCGACTTGCTAGAGTTGTTTGTCTTTTTTCAGATAAATGATTTGCTGCATAGACGAGTAAATTCAAATCTCCTAAAATAATTAAATAACGTTTAGCTCGCGTAATGGCGGTATATATAAGTTCTTTTTTTAACATATGCATGTAATTGCGTACCATTGGAATCATAACAATTTTATATTCACTACCTTGTGATTTGTGAATACTGATTGCATAAGCTAAATTAAGTTCATCCAAATCAGATTTTTCATACATCACATCGTTATCATCAAAAGTCACAACCATATATTGATCATTTTTTGAGTTATACTTAATATCCTTTACAACTCCAATATCGCCATTCATAATCAATCTTTCAGGATCATTAACCAATTGAATGACTTTATCACCGATATAATAGGTCTTATCTCCAAATGTCATACCATCTAGCTTATTGGTGTTAAATTTGTCTTGTAATAGCTGATTGAAACTATCAATACCCAATTCACCTTTGTACATAGGTGCTAGGACTTGAATATCATCAATCATGCTATAACCTTCATTAATGGCTCCTTCAATCTGTTTAATAATAACTGATTTGATTTTATCCGCTCGTGCTCTATATAAATAAACATCTTGATCTGAAATCAGATCTTCATGATTTAAATTTTGTTCATTTACAGATCTAGCAAGTTGGATGATTCTTGAATCTTTAGCTTGTCTGTGAATTTCATTTAATCTGACAACAGGAAGAATATTTGAATCAATAAAATCAGCCAAAACCTGACCTGGTCCAACACTGGGTAGCTGATCAACATCACCTACAATAACAACCTGCGCACCTGATTTGATGCATGAAAACAATTTTTTTGCTAAGAAAATATCAATCATCGAAGCTTCATCAACAATGATTAAATCCTGAGTGAGTTGGTGATGTTCATCATAGGTAAATAAACCATCATAATTGTATCCTAATTGTCTATGGATTGTCTTTGCTTCCATATCAAGTAGTTCTTTCATTCTCTTTGCTGCACGGCCTGTTGGTGCCATTAAAGCGATTTTTTCATAAATTATTGGATTTTTATAATTGAGATTATGATATATTCTATAAACTTCCAATAATCCATCTATAATCGTCGTTTTTCCAGTTCCAGGACCACCCGTGATGATTGAAACGGGATTAGATATCGCTGTAATAATAGCTTCTTTTTGAACCTTTGTATATTGCATACCTCTTTGAATTTCAACTGCATCAACTAAAGTCTCTAAATACTCGAGATCATAATGTTTTGTTTCAGTATTAGAAAGTTCAATCATCTTATCTGCAAGTCCTATTTCTGTGAAATAAGATAAAGAAAGATAATATCGATCTTCTTCTAGAATCAACCTTGATTCTTCAATAAGTGTCTCAATACCTAATTCTAATATAGCATCTGTACCTAAAACTTGAAGTGCATATGATCTTAATTGTTCTTCAGTTAGGTACAAATCTCCATTTTGATATGCAATATTTTGCATCGCATAAATAATTGCAGCCTTGATTCTTCTTATATCATCTTTTTCTATACCTAGCTTAAAGGCTATTTCATCAGCTTTTATAAATCCAATGCCTTCAATATCATCAATTAAGCGATAGGGATTCTCTTCAAGCTTTTCTAAAGTTAACATTTGGTATTTGCTCAATAATTTCATTGCAAGCTTTCCAGATAAATTATAACCATAAAGAGCAACCAAGATATGCTCATTGGTTTGATTTTCAATGAGTTGTTGATAAAATTTCTCAATACGAATTGCATTAAGTCCAACAGATTTTAAAATGGATTTATCCTTCATTATTTTTTTTATTGCATCAGGACCTAATACTTCAACCATTCTTTCTGCAGTTTTAGTGCCTATACCATGAAAAAAAGGGCTAGATAAGTAACTTATCAATCCTGAAGCACTTTGTTCTTCACACTTATGAAAGGACTCTACTTTAAGTTGATCACCATAATTTTGATGTTTTACCCATGTTCCCTGAAATTCATAATCAATATCTTCACTGATAATAGGAAAATATCCAACTAGGGTTACTATTTCTTCTTGCTCAGTAATGAGGCGAGCAATGGAGTAACTATTTTCGTCATTATGAAATACGTAATTTTTGATTTTTCCTTTGATGGTTTCCATAGTTTCTCCTCACTTAATGATTACTCAAATTATACCATTTTAGATGTATAAAAAAAAGGAACCGGCGTTCCTTTTAACTATATTGTCTTATTTTTTTATCAAGATACGCTTCCTGAATAAATCCAGCTCCTAAACAGACATCTCCTTGATAAAAAGCGCACACTTGACCGGGTGTGACAGAACGAATTTTTTGCGGATAAGAAACTAAGATTGTTTGATAGTCTATCCACTTAACTGAAACAAGATGATCTTTTTGTCTATATCTAAATTTTGCAGTCATCTTACCATCAATTTTCGGACCTCTCCAAATCACATCTGTAATAAGAGCTTCATCTGAAAATAAATGCGGATGTTGGTCATCAGGCTCTACATAAAGTGTATTCGTTTTTAAATCCTTACCAACAACATACCAAGCACTAGTACCTTCCTTGGAACCACCGATGCCTAGTCCTTTTCGTTGCCCTATTGTATAATGCATTAATCCTCTATGTTCTTTAATATAAGTACCGTCAAGTCTTTTCATTTGTCCAGGTTGAGCTGGTAGATAATTATTTAAAAATTCATTGAAATGTCTTTCGCCGATAAAACAAATACCTGTAGAATCTTTTTTAGTTGCTGTTGCTAAATCTTGCTCAAGAGCAATTTTTCTCACTTCTTTTTTATCTAGATGTCCAATTGGAAAAAGTACATTTTTGAGTTGGTCTTCTTTGAGTTGTGACAAAAAATAAGTTTGATCTTTGTTATTATCATGTGCTCTTTTTAAAACTGGATAAGACCCTGAAAGCTCAACTTGTGCATAATGTCCCATAGCAATATAATCAGGTTTAAATTTTTTAGCATAGTCTACAAATGCCTTAAATTTAATCTCATTATTACATAATACATCAGGATTTGGTGTTCTATTTTTTTTATATTCATCAAGAAAATATGAGAAAACCCTTTCCCAATAATCTTCAATAAAATCAACTTTGTGTAACTTTATCCCTAATTTATTTGCTACTAATAGTGCATCTTGGTAATCTTTTTCTTGTTCACATATTTCATCATATGCTGTTGGATTTCCTAAGACATCTTGATTTGCTGCACTATCCCAATTACGCATAAAAACGGCTTCAACTTCATAGCCGTCTTTTTGAAGCAGATATGCAGCTACACTGCTATCTACACCACCGCTTAAACCAATAATTACTTTTTTCTTCATACTTTCACTTTCTTTTTCACATCACTTGGCATCCGATATTGACCTCTAGGTGATAAACTTATGCCTAATATTTTAGGTCCTTCTGGAAGCGTCGTTCTTTTAAACTGTTGTGTGTAAAATCGCTTAAAAAAGCGATTTACGTAATGTTGAGCTTCACTGTACTCAAATTCAAAAGCTTGTTCTACTAACCATATAATTTTCTTTTCATCAGCACCTTGTTCAAGGTGATGAAATAAGATAAAATCATTTACATCATATCTACCAATTGTTTTTTCAGTTTCTTGATTTTCTAATAACTCTGGTGTGATTGGTGCTTTCAATATTTTAGCTAAAACAGTAAATAGTTCTTTATATTGATGTTGTGCATGATAACCAATTAAATGCTGTACCCATGTTTTGGGTAGGCCTGCATTAACTGCATACATGCTCATTTGATCTCCATTATAGGTCATCCAACCCATTGCAATTTCTGATAAGTCGCCAGTACCTAAAACAAAGCCTCCATGCTTATTCGCCAAATCCATAAGAATGAGTGTTCTAATACGTGCTTGGGCATTTTCATAAGTCACATCTTTTTCTTCATGCTTAATTGTTTTTAAATGTTGATCAACAGATTCACTGATTGGAATTTCCATCATCGTCACACCTAGTCCTTCCATTAAACTGATAGCAGCTGACTTACTATTCTTGGAAGTTACATGAGCAGGCATTGTAACTGCAATGATATCTTTTGGGCTCTTGTTCATTTTCAACATTGCTTGATGACTAACAAGTAATGCAAGTGCTGAATCAAGGCCTCCTGATATACCTATCACTATTTTCTTTGAACCTTCAGGAAGTGATTTAAGTCTTTTTACCAAACCAAAAACTTGAAGATTATTTGCTAGTTCTAAATCTTCTATACTTAATGGATTGGTGATAAATGGTTTTTGATTGATCGCTTGTTCAAAAATATATTCTTTAGAATTATCAAATAAAACAGGAATAAATTGGTACTTATTTTGAATCAACATATGCATATCTCTATATGTGCTATCTTGTCTCTTTTGATAGTTTATGGCACTAATATCAATATCTGCTGTAAGTACAGTTGAATTGGTATCAAATGAAGTACTTTCAGCAATCATAATCCCTTGATTAGCTATAATTTTTTGACTTGAATAAACAACTTCTGAACTTGATTCAAAATGACCAGAACTTGTATATACATAAGCTGCCATTTGTTTTCTAGAATGATCTAATACCAAATGTCTTCTAACCGTTGGTTTACCTACACGTTCGGTGGATGCTGATAAATTAAAAAATAAATTCCCACCTGCAAGACTCATATCATCACTGGGACTATAAGCTGCCCATAAATCCTGGCAGATTTCAACTCCGAATCGAACACCATTTTCTGCATCTTCAAATATCAGATAGCCAAATGGAACCTGTTCATCATATAATTTAATATCTTTCATCGTTGTCTTAAATCCTGAATGAAACCATCGTTTTTCATAGAACTCTTGGTAATTTGGTAAATAATGCTTAGGAACAACACCTAAGATCTTCTTTTTTTGAATCACAACCGCACAATTATATAAAATACCATAGAGATCAAGAGGTACTCCAAGAATATAGACGCCTTGATATATCGTTTTTTGAATAATATCATTTAAAGCATTTTTAGCTTCAGTAATAAATGATTCCTGATAGAAAAGATCACTTGATGTATATCCAGTTATTGTTAACTCAGGAAAAACAATAATGCTGGCTTTTGTCGCAGCTAAAATAGTAAGAATCTCATCCTTATTGTGTTCAATGTCACCTACATTAATTTGTGGTGTTGCTGCTGCTACTTTGAGAAAACCGTATTTAAACATTGTTTGGCTCCTTATATAAATGATTTTGATTGATATATTTTAGAACTTCTTTCGTCAGTAACGATAACCTTTTTTTCGGATACTCTCTAGCATCAGTTGATGAAATTTCATCATCAAAATCTATCAAGGTGAAATTATGCTTAACATCATTAAACATATAATCTATATCATTTATATGATCATCACCCTTTCGATTCATAACAATGAATGGGTATGTTGCAAGTAAATCCTGATATTTTATCCATTTTCTAACACCTTGCAAATTATCCATTCCAATAACAAAATGTATGTCCTTATATGTTTTACTAAGTTCATTTAAGCTTGCAAAAGTGCCTTGAAATTTTTGATATGCTTCCAAATCAGAGATAGAAATTTGTTTCAGTGATTCAGTCATTATTTCTAACATTTTCAATCGGTGTTTAATATCAACCAGTTCTGGTTTCAAATAATGATTGCCTACTGGTAAAATTAAAACTTGTGAATCTGGATAGATTGACAATAATTTATTTATTATATTTAGATGCGCTTTCGTCGGAGGATTAAACGAACCTCCAAACACTAAGATCATATAATCACCATATTCATTATATCATTTTTCAAAATGATATGTATACTACATATAAAACAATAGCATTAATGTATTTTGATGATATGAATCATGATAATGAAATGCATAGTTGCGTTTTACTTTAAATCAATTATAAATATTGATATAATAAGAATGTAGTTATGTTTATATAAATTATCTCTTGAAGGAGTTTGATAAAAGTGGATATAAAAGAAAGATATTATCAAAGAATTAGAACTGAAAATATGCGTTTGACAAAAAGCCGTAAGGCGATGATAGAAATATTAGAAAATCAGCACTTAACTTTTAAAGAAATTCAAAAAGCTTTAGCAACTAGAGGTTTCTATAATGTTTCAACAATTTATAATAATCTTGAATTTCTCGTTGATCAAAAAATCGTTGTTGAACTTTACATCAATGATACGAAGTATTATGATCTAGCGATGGGTAATCCAATGCATAGTGCAGATAGCCATATTCATATCATGAATAAGGATACCAATACGATTACTGAAGTCAACAGTACTGACATATTCGAATATCTAACGAATCATCCAGCATTTAAAGACTTAGATTTAGAATATATAAGAATCATTATTTCAGCTCAAAATAAGAAAAAATAAGCAAATTTGCTTATTTTTTTTATTTATTGATTGAGGAGTTTTTCATCAAACCCCTATTTTTTTCTCGCAACTCTTAGTTTAGCTGATTTACTGCGTGAATTTCTTTGACATTCTTCATCTGAGGGATAGATAGGTTTTTTAGTAATTAATTCTAGTGGTGATGTATCTTCTGGTATAATCGGTAAATTCTTTGGAATATGCATACTGCTATGTTCTTTAAAGAAATGTTTAACAATTCTATCTTCTAAAGAATGAAATGATATGACAACAAGTCTACCATCTGGATTTAGAATGTCTAATGCATCTTTTAAGACTTCTTCTAACACTTTTAATTCATCATTGACGGCTATTCTTAATGCTTGAAATACTCTTTTAGCACTATGACCCCTTTCCTTATAGTTGACTTGATCTGTAATTTTTACTAATTCCATTGAAGTTGTCAATGGTCTTTTTTCTATAATTTTTCTTGCAATTTTGAAACTATTTCTTTCTTCACCATAAACATAGAATATTTTAGCTAGTTCTTCTATGGTATACGTGTTTAATATGATTTGAGCACTTAATTCTTGTTGTTGATCCATTCTCATATCCAAATTTGCATCTTTTAAATAAGTAAATCCTCTTTTTTCATCATCAATCTGGAATGACGAAAGGCCTAAATCTAATAAAAGTCCATCAATACCTTCAATATTTTCTTCATGAAGCTTCTCTTTTAAATATTTAAAATTACTTTTAATGATTTTATAGTTAGAGTATTCTTTTAAAACTTCTTTTGCATAATCAATAGCAAATTCATCTTGATCAAATGCATATAAAAAACCATCTTTTAGATAATCTAAAATCAATTTAGAATGACCAGCGCCACCTAAGGTGCCATCAACATAGATACCATTAGGTTTGATATTAAGATATGAGATTGCTTCATTTAGTAATACGGTTTCATGTTTCATAATTTCTTCTTTCTGTAATTCACATTCACTATATATGAAATACTATTCTTTGTCAATTATTCAAAGAAAAAGGTGCCTGTCGGCACCCTTCCTTAATCCTGTTTGGATTCTTTCTTGGTTAAAACTTGTTGTCCTTTGTAATAACCACTGTTTGGTGTTACACGATGTGGTAGTGTAAATTCACCTGTTTGCGGGCAAACAACTAAAGCAGGAGCGGTCAATTTGAAATGCGTGCGACGTTTTCTCTTAGCGGTTTTACTCGTTCTGCGAAATGGAACAGCCATCTGTTCACCTCCTATTTTTTCACAATCTTATCTAAATCAGCAAATGCAGGATGTGGACTCTTTTCTTTTTCAAAAAGAGTATCTTTAGCATCTGGATGATAGATGGTATACGGTTTTTCAGATACAATGTATCCAAAGATAATATCTGTAAGCTCAAGTGGGTTTGTCAATGGATAATCGGCATCATTTGAACTGCCAAAAACGATCTCATCACTAAATCCCAGTTGATATGTAACGGGCTTTAATGTTTTTGAACAAGCGAGTTCCATTTTAACATCTACAGTTAGCTTCATTAACAACTCATCTAAGACAAAATTAAGATCACAAAAGATGTGTGCAGGTTCAATTGCTAATATATCAACAATGTCATCTATCTGTTTTGTAAAGTCATAGGTGAGTTCTAGTGAGGTTTTGTCTTTCAGTTCATGTAAAGAAAATTTCATAATATCACCTCAACTAATTTATTATACATAATTATACTAGAATTGTCAATGAATTAAACATAATTTAATACACAGGAAATTCCCTATTAATGAGAACGACTTTCTCTGATTTTGCTCTTCAAAATACTCAATATCTTTTTCTCAGTTTCCGTAAGTAAACCTGGCAATGTATAGTCCTGATGAACACGGTGATTTCTTAAATGAAAAGTGATAATTGTGCTATCACTCAAACCAATTTCAAGTTCAAGTGTAATATATTTAGGTTTATCAATATTATCATATTTAAGTTCTGTTTCCATGTGAATAACATCGGAATAATTAAATTCACCTGCAATATCTGTTGCTATATTACCATTTCTATGATCTATATTAGCGCGATAATAGAAAAGTGAATTCTTACCGAAAAATAGAACATATACTAATGCTTGATCATACATCATTGTAAATGTGCCATCTTCTTTTTTATCCAACCGGTAACTTACACGTGATCCATGTCTAAAGGCATCGGGGACAGTGATAAGAATAGGGGCGCTATAATCATATTTTTCAATACCGGAAAGTTGATGAGCTCTTTCAATGGCCTTTGCATAGTCCGCTTTAACCATTTCGTCATAAGTATCTAAAGCTCTTCCTGAAAATTTCTTAAAATATTTAGCAGTTACTTTTGAACGAGCTTTTGCTTTTTTAGGTTTTTTGACTTTAGGTGCTTTGACTTTACGTTCTTTTACTTCTGGTTCATCATCAAAATCAAGCTTGCTTTTTTTTACTTTCTTTTCTTTTGGTTCTTTTTGAACTTTTTCCTTCTTTTCTTTCATTTTATTACCGCCTTTCGCCTTCTATTCTATTTTAACAAAAATTTGAAGACCTAGTCAAATAATGTTTGACTTTTTAGGATCAAATTGATAATTTCTTCGTTTAAATGAATTAATCTCCTAAAATTCCCTCAAATAAGAGTTGTTTGAATTCTTCTGCATTTGCATCAAGGATATAGGATTCGATATGATGGTGTTGTAAGATATTTTCAATCTCTTCTTTTTCATACGGAATATTTTTGAATGAGTTTTCAAATGAAGCTAATGATGTCTTGTCAAAGAAATCACCCTGTATTGCTATATTGTTAATTATACCATCATCCAAATCAAGTTTGATTTCATAAAGACCACCAGACATTCTTTTCTTTAAAATCTTTGTATATGCTGGTTGTTTTTTATATATCCAATCTTTAGATTCATATTTCTTAGCCATTTCATTAATTCTTTTTACTTCTGAACCACTTAAAACATATGTTTGGTTTGTTAATGTATTTTCGAAATGTTTAATTAATTGTTCTTGAGATAAACCATTTAAATATGGTTTTAAATTTGTGACTCTTGAACGAACACTATCTATACCTTTTGAGACAAGTTTTTCATCACTTGGGCTGATTGCTCTAACCATAGTTTCTAAATCACAATCATAAAGAAATGTACCATGCATCAACATACCATATTTATTTTGTAAAAATGCATTTCCCGAGATTTTTTTGCCTTCATATAGCAAATCATTTCTTCCACTAAATTCAATATTAACATTCAATAATTTCATCGAATCAATGATTTTTGAAAGGTATGTTTTAAATGTAAATTGTTTATTTGCTTTTTTTGTAATAATTGAAAACATGGTGTTCCGATGGTCTGCATAAACACATCCTCCACCTGTTGGTCTTCTGTAGATATCAATGTGATTTTGTTTTAGAAAATCTAAATTAACCTCATTTTCTATGACTTGATTTTTGCCAATAACTACACCATGAATTTCCCAAGTAAAAAAATATGTTTCGTCATCTTTTAATAAGTTTTTTAGAATATATTCTTCAAGAGCAAAATAAAAATACGGTTTTAATTGACCCTCGTTTTGGTGTCTAACTAGAATCATAATCAATGCCTCCTACTATGCTATTTGATAACCAAATTATAGCATGCTTCTCTCATAAAGAGAAATCTTATGTTTTCTAAAGTTTTGAATATAAAAGCAATATTAATGAAGTATGAGTTTCAAAGTGGTATAATAATTATGAATAAGGAGGATGTAAAAATGTTAACTTTCTTAAAATTATATGCAGTTTCATTTATTATTTTTTTCGCAATTGATCTTTTCTGGTTAGGTATCATTGCTAAAAAATTATATCAAGTGGAAATAGGCCATTTACTAAAAACAGACGTTAATTGGATTGCAGCAGTTCTCTTTTATTTATTATTCATTGGAGGCTTGGTCATATTCGTGTTAATGCCTGCAGTTGAATCAGGAAATATTGTAAAGGCAATTTTATTAGGTGCTTTGTTTGGATTTATTACTTATGCAACCTACGATTTAACAAATCTTGCAACACTTAAAGACTGGCCGTTAAAAATAACAATTATTGATTTAGCATGGGGAACTTTTTTAGGTACTTCTACAAGTACGTTATCTTATCTGTTTTATAATCTAATTTTTTGAGGTGAACAATGTCAGAATATCTATTAACAAATGAATTAATTTATAAATCATTTATCTTTGGTGCGCAAAATGTTATTCGTGAAAAAAACAGTTTGAATGCAATTAACGTATTTCCTGTTGCTGATGGTGACACAGGAAGTAATTTAGCATCAATGATGACAAGCATTATTGAAAGATCCAAACTAGGTGAAACAAGTGAAGAAACGATTCAATCAATCGTTGATGCTGCAATCGTGGGTGCCAGAGGTAATTCAGGAATCATATTTGCTGAATATATTTACGGTTTTTCTCTCGCTCTAAAAGAGAATACCATCGATACCGATACATTTATAAAACTCGTAGAAAATGCTTCAGATTATGCTTATCAAGCGATAGCTATACCTGTTGAAGGTACGATGATTACCATCATGAGAGCTTGGGCTCAAGCATTAAAGAAATTTAAAAGTGTTGCAAGTAGCTTTATTGAACTTTTGGGTAAGGCTTATGATTTTGTCCTTATCGAACTTTCTAAAACTACTGAAATGCTTGCTGTTTTAAAAGAAAATAATGTTGTTGATGCTGGTGCAAAGGGATTTGTTCATTTTATTGAAGGTTTTTTAAGAGCTCTAAAAGGTGAAGAAGTATCTCTTGATATAGAAAAAATAGAAACTGTTGAGCAATTGCACGTGGAACACTTAGAAGACTCTCAAAATAGATATTGTACCGAAGCCCTAATTAGAGGTAATGATATCGATTTAGAAAAAATGAAATCCGAATTAATTTCTTTTGGTGATTCACTTGTTGTTGCAGGAAGTAACAGAACGGTTCGTATCCATATTCATAGTAATCATCCTGATCAAGTCTTTGCTTATTTGGATGGTATCGGACAAATAGCAGAACAAAAAGTTGATGATATGAAACGTCAATTTGAGACTGCAAATCACAGAAAATATCCAATTGCTTTAGTAACTGATTCAATTGCTGACTTACCTGAGTCAATGATAGATCAATATCAAATTCATATGTATCCACTCAATTTATTAATCAATGACACAAATTATTATGATAAAGTAACAATTCAAAACTCTCGGTTTTATGAATTGATGGATTCAGTGAAAACTTATCCAACATCAAGTCAGCCTAATGCAAAAAACCTTGAAAACTTCTTCTCATTTTTAACAACCTATTACAAGGATGTAATCGTTGTAACTGTTTCAAAGAAAATGAGCGGTACATATCAAGCATTTGTTGATGCTGCAGCTAAATTTAAGAATGCTCGGATTAATATCATAGATTCTAAACAAAACTCTGGATCTGAAGGCTTACTTGTTATGAAGGCAGCAGAAATGATTGATCAAGGTCTTCCTTACGAGGAAATTTTAGAAACAGTTGAATCTTTAACTGCAAAATCAAAGATTTTGGTTAGCGTTAAAACATTAAAATACATGGTTAGATCCGGACGAGTTAGTAAAGTAACGGGTCTTCTCGGAAAAATCATGAATTTGAAGCCCGTTATCTCAATTGATGAAGATGGCAACGGTATTATTTTTGAAAAATCACTTAGTTTAAAATCAAGCAATAAGAAGATTCAAACTCACATAGAAAATGTTCAACAAACTGAAGGTATTGAAACTTATGCTATCGTTCATTGTAATGCTTTAGATCGCGCACAAGAATATGCTTTAAAATATGAAAAAATTATTGGTAAAAAACCTGCTTACATCATGGATATCTCAACTATAATAGCAATGAATGCAGGTATTGGAACAGTTGCTATTGCTTATATCAAAGGAGAAAAATCATGAATTTTTTAGTTAATGCACTCGTTTTATTTGTTTTCTTTGTTATCTTCTTCATCATTGCTCAAGTTAAAAAGAATAACGGACTAGCAGATATGGCTTGGGGTTTAGGATTTGTTATCATCGCATATACAAGTTTAATTTATGCAGGAACATATACATTATCCGCAATCGCAGTTACCGTACTTGTCAGCTTATGGGGTTTTCGATTATTTTTCTTTATTGGAATAAGAAATTGGAATAAACCTGAAGATTTCAGATATGTGAACATGAGAAAAAAATGGAAAACAAAAATTCCACTAAAAGCTTTTATTTATGTATTTATGTTACAAGGAACATTCATGTATATCATTTCGTTACCTATACAGCTTGTTAATTTTCATGCTGAAGAAATCAGTAGTACATTAGGTTATGTGGTTTTACTCGTAGGTATCATTTTATGGTTTGCTGGGTTCTTCTTTGAAACAGTCGGTGATGCACAACTTAAAGATTTCAAATCAGATTCCCTAAATAAAGGGAAGATTATGCAATTCGGATTATGGAAATATACAAGACACCCTAATTATTTTGGTGAATCACTCATGTGGTGGGCTGTTTGGATTGTCTCAATGTCTAGTTTAGTTTGGTTAAATTCAATAGGTGTTATTGGTTCAATATTCATTACATATCTTTTACTCTTCGTTTCAGGAGTTCCACTTCTTGAAAAGAAATATAAGGATAACCCTTTATTTCAAGCGTATGCTAAAAAGACATCAGTCTTTATTCCCTTACCACCAAAGAAATAAGTTAAAAGGCCTAGTTGGGCCTTTTTTTATATAAAAAAAGGTGTTCTATGAACACCTTCATTATTAATTTTTAAATAGATTTTTAAATTTTTCCCAGCTTGAATCTTTATGTTTTGTATCCAATTTTTCTAATTGTTCATATAACTTCTTTTCAGCTGAAGAAAGATTTTTTGGAACCTTGATTTCAACAATCACTTGTTGATCTCCCTTACGCTTAGAGCGGACATTTTGAATACCTTTTTCTCTCATTCTAAGAATAGTTCCATGTTCGATACCAGAAGGAATCTTTAAATCAACATCTCCATAGATCGTTGGAATTTCTACGGTTGCTCCTAAAACAGCTTGAGTCACTGTAATCGGTACTTCTAGAATAATATCATCATCGTGACGTTTAAAGACTTTGTGTTGTCTTACTCTAAAGGTTAAGTATAGATCGCCATGTGATCCACCTTTTGTTCCTCCGTTACCATATCCAGCAACTTTAAGTGACATATTATTGTCAACACCTGCGGGAATATTAACATCAACAGTCTTTGTTTGTTTAATTCTTCCTCTACCATTGCAAGTTGAGCAACGTTTTTTAATGACTTTTCCTGCACCACCACATTTAGGACATGCTTGTTGAGAACGCATCGTACCAAACATTGTTCTTTGTTCTACATTGACAACTCCATCACCATGGCATCTGTCACAAACTTCAACATCCTTTGATGATTCCGCACCTGATCCATGACAGACATGACACTCATCATCAATTTCAACGCTGATTGTTTTTTTAGTACCTAAAACAGCTTCCATAAAATCAATCGTGATGTTTCTTTCTAAGTCTTGCCCATGTTGAGGCCCATGTGCATTATTGCGTTGTTTCTGTCCACCACCAAAAAATTGGCTGAAAATATCACCAAAACCTCCGAAATCACCAAAACCTCCAAAACCTTGACCACCAGCACCACCAAACGGACTACCTGCATGACCATATTGATCATAAGCTGCTCGTTTTTGTGGATCTCCTAAATTGTCATAAGCCTCTTGAACTTCTTTAAACTTATTTTCTGCTTGATGTTCAGATGAAACATCAGGATGGTATTTTTTTGCTAAAGTTCGGTAAGATTTCTTGATCTCGTCATCACTTGCATTTTTAGGAATACCAAGTACATCATAATAATCTCTTTTATCTGCCATATCATCAACTCCATAGTTTAAAGTAGGACGAAAAGTCCTACTTATATTTTTTATTTAATCTATTTGTTTATTTTTCTTCGAATTCTGCATCAACAGTTTTTTTACCATCATGCTCTTCTTCATCTTGTGGTTGGTCATCCTGTGGATTTTCAGCTTGATGTTTTTCTTGAGCTTTTTGATATGCTTTGACAGCAACATCTTGAGCATCTTTTTCTAAAGCTTCCTTCTTAGACTTAATTAATTCTAAGTCAGTTCCGGTTAATGCATCTTCAAGATCTTTAATTAAACCTTGGAGTTTTGTCTTCGTTGCTTCATCTACTTCTTCCTTTAGGTCATCAATTGCTTTAGTTGTTTGGAAGATGAGGCTAGAAGCTTCATTTCTTAAATCTGCTTCTTCACGTTTTTGTTTATCTGCTTCTGCTTGTTCTTCAGATTCTTTAACCATACGTTCAATTTCTTCTTTTGATAATGAACCATTATTCTTAATGGTTATATTTTGTTCCTTATTCGTACCTAAATCTTTAGCTTTTACACTAACAATACCATTCGCATCAATATCAAATGATACTTCGATTTGAGGTACTCCACGTGGTGCAGCTGGGATATCTCCTAATTGGAAACGACCCAATGTCTTATTATCAGAAGCCATTGATCTTTCTCCTTGAAGCACGTGAATATCAACAGCTGGTTGGTTATCAGCAGCAGTTGAGAAAACCTGTGATTTTGATGTTGGAATAGTCGTATTTCTTTCAATTAATTTAGTAAAAACTCCACCAAGTGTTTCAATACCTAATGATAATGGTGTAACGTCTAATAATAAGACATCTTTAACATCACCAGCTAAAACTCCACCTTGAATTGCTGCACCCATTGCTACAACTTCATCAGGGTTAACGCTCTTATTAGGATCTTTTTTCAATTCACGTTTAACCATTTCTTGTACTGATGGAGTTCTTGTAGAGCCACCAACAAGTAAGACTTGGTCAATGTCTTTATGTGTCATTTTTGCATCAGATAGTGCGCGACGAACTGGTCCAACACATCTTTCAACTAAACTAGCAGTTAATTCATTAAACTTAGCACGTGTCAAAGTTTTTTCTAAATGCAATGGTCCAGCGACACCCATCGTTATGAAAGGTAGTGAAATTGTTGAAGAGGTAACTCCACTCAATTCCTTTTTCGCTTTTTCTGAAGCATCTTTAAGTCTTTGAACTGCCATTTTATCTAATGAAAGGTCAACACCATTTTCTTTTTTGAAATCTGCTACTAAATATTTCATGATTAGATCATCATAATCATCTCCACCTAGCTTATTATCACCGGATGTTGAAATAACTTCAAATGTGCCATCTGCAAGTCTTAAGATTGAAACATCGAATGTCCCACCACCAAGGTCGAAGACCAAAACGGTTTGTTCTTTATCTGTTTTATCAATACCATAAGCAAGTGCTGCTGCAGTTGGTTCATTGATGATACGTTTAACATCTAAACCAGCAATTTTACCTGCATCTTTAGTCGCTTGACGCTGAGCATCATTGAAATACGCAGGTACTGTAATAACTGCTTGCGTTACTGTTGCACCTAAATAATCTTCAGCTGTTTTCTTCAAATTTTGAAGAATCATTGCTGAAATTTCTTGTGGTGTGTATTTCTTACCTTGAATGTCTTCGCGATAATTTGCATCACCCATATGACGTTTGATTGAACTTACAGTGTTAGGATTTGTAATTGATTGTCTTTTTGCGACATCTCCTACACTAATTTCAGTGCCTTTAAATGAGACGACCGATGGTGTTGTTCTTCCACCTTCTGCATTAGGGATGACTTTAGCTTCTCCACCCTCCATTACAGATACTACTGAGTTTGTTGTTCCTAAATCGATACCAATAATTTTATTTGTCTTTGCCATTTTCTTCACTCCATTCGTTTACTATGACCACGGCAGGTCTAAGTATTTGTTCTTTATATATGTAACCTTTTTGAGTAACCTCTAGATTTATTCCATTAGGTTGTTCCAAATCACTAATCTTTTCTATTGCATGGTGTAATTTGGGATCAAATGGTTTATTTAATGCATCAATTTCCTTTAATCCGTCTTGTTCTAAGGTTGCATAAAATTGATCATTAATCATCTTAAAACCGATGAGAAAATTTTTGAGTAAATCATTGTCTGTTTTCATATTCACAGCTTTATTCATCTGTTCTAAGGGAATCAAAATATCTCCAAGAAGATTTTTTGATGCATACTTTCTATCCATGATGCGTTCTTGAATCATTCTCTTTTTAAAATTTTCAAGTTCTGCAGCATTACGAAGCAATTTATCTTTATAACTTTTAACTTCGTTTTCTAATTTTTCAACTTGTTCTTTATGCTTATTTTTTCTTTCTTTCTTTTGAACATGCGTTTCTTCTTCAATTATTTCTTCTTCATGTTCAACAACTACATCTTTTTTTTCTTCCATAATCATTTTCCTTTACTTTTTATAGAGTTTTCCTACATTACTTGCGATATATTCCACTAAAGGAATGACTTTACTATATTCCATGCGTGTGGGTCCTACCACAGCGATGGTTCCGTGTTCACTATCACTAATTCTATACGGCACTGAGATGACCGTGCAATTCTCCATAGGAATCAATTGTAAATCACTACCAAACCTAATACTTAATCCGCCTTCATCACCAATTAATTTCATTAATTCTCTTCTATCAAGCATTTCTACAAAACTCTTGATGTGCGTCACATTATGAAATTCCGGTTGTTCAAATACATTTGAAACTCCTGATAAATAAAAATTATCTTCTGCAAATTTAGCAAATGCATGAATGAATGAGTTCATTAGTTGAGTTTGATACTCAATAAATGAAGCAATTTCCTTTTTAGCAAATGCTGTTCTTAAGATTTGAATAGCTTCATCAATATAACGATTTTTCAGTAATTCATCCAATGTCTTAATAATATCTTTTAGATCATTAATCTTCATTTCTTCTGGAATCGTGATATTTTGATGTTGGACATGTCCTTGATCAGTCACAATTAGGATCACTGCATCAGAATCAGAAATAGGGATGAAATCAATCTTTTTAATTGTATTTTGACTACTACTAGGTCCAACAGCAAGTGCTGTATAATTGGTTAATTCACTTAGAAGATGAATTGCTTCTTCGAGTGCGTGCTCTCTTGCCATCTTATTCTTTAAGAAAACTTCATCAATCAAAGGATATGAATCAAGGACATCCTGATTTCTGGTAACTAAGTGTTCTACATAGTATTTATAACCTTTTTCAGAGGGAACTCTACCACTTGATGTGTGAGTTTTTTCCAAATATCCAAGTTCTTCTAGCTGTGCCATATCATATCTGAGGGTTGCACTAGAAAATTTTAGATAAGGCATTTGTGTTAATGCTTTCGAACCTACAGGTTGAGCATCTCTGACATAGGCCTCAATGATTGCTTTTAAGATTAGTTTTTGTCTACTGGTAATCATTCGCGCACCTCACATTAGCACTCCTTTTGGTTTTGTGCCAGTTATATTGTATTATAAATAATTGGCACTGTCAAGCATTATGTGCTATTTTCCATAAAAAAAAGAAAAGACACATAGTGTCTTTATTTTGTGGTCTGTTTGAGCCATTTAACATAAAATGGATTATTCTTCTGTTCATTCCTCATTGTTGAGGATTCATCGTGTCCAGGATATATCTTTACATTGCCTGGAAATTTACCTAAAGCTAGTACACTTTTTCTTAATTCAGTAAGTGATCCAGAATATAAATCATGACGCCCCACACTACCTTTAAATAAGATATCACCTGTAAATAGTTTTTGTTCGTAAAGGTAACAGACACTTCCCTTGGTATGACCAGGTGTATGAATCACTTCAATATATTGATCTGCAAAAGGTATCTTATCATTGTGAGATATATATTTTAAATCAAGATTTTTTCTTTTATATGGATGTTTCTGTGGAGCATATCCATTATATCGATCCTCAAATAATAAATGTGCATCATCGAGATGTATATAAATTGGCACATCAAATTCTCCAATCAGATGAATATGATCTGAATGGGCATGTGTAATGAGTATTCCAACTAATGTTCTTCCATTTAAGGCTTGATTTATCGCTTCATAATCGTGGGAGGAATCGATTAAAAAGCAAGTATCAAACCGGCACAGTAAATAACTGTGAGCATATGTTTCGTTTTCTTTAAACTGTTGCATATGGTTTTAAGAAAAAAAACTATTCATGGAATAGCTTATTTCTTTTCTCTATGGATTGTATATTTTCTTTCACGTGGGCAGTATTTCTTCAATTCCAAACGCTCTGGATGAGCTTTTTTATTTTTGTTGTAATGGTAATTTTCTTCGCCACATTCTGTACAAACCAATTTGACTAGGTCTCTCATGATATTCCTCCAAACGTACGGTAACATTATAACAAATGAATGCTACAATATCAATCATTTTCATCTCTTTTTATAAAAATATAATACTGGGTGATAAAATGGTCGCAATTTGCGACCATTTTATGCATTAATTTCAATTGTTCTTTTAATTATACGACAATAATCGCATCTGTGGGACAAACAGGATCACATAATCCACAATCTATGCAGACTTCTTCTTCAATGACATAAACATCGCCTTCAGTAATACAATCAACAGGGCATTCTTCAGCACATGCACCACAAGCGATGCAAACATCCAATATTCTTCTTGGCATACATTTTCCTCCATAGGTTTTCTTTATATCTATTCTATTAAATAACTAACATAATGTAAACCTTTTTTCCAAACATTGTCTCAAATTATGAATTTTAAATCATATTTTATTCAGTATTATTATAATTTGGATTACATAAAGTGATTTTGATGTGTTTTGTGCAAAGTTGATTTATAATAGACATAGGTGATAAATATGCAAAGAGAACAAACAAGACCCGTCAAGGTTGGTCCATATCAACTAGGTGGAAATAATAAAGTCTTGATTCAAAGTATGACAAATACATATACAAAAGATGTTGATTCAACCGTAGAACAAATCAAAAATTTGACAGCTGCAGGTTGTGAAATCGTTAGAGTTGCTGTCCTAGATATGCAAGATGCACAATCTTTAGGTGCAATCAAGTCACAGATTAGCATTCCTTTGGTTGCAGATATTCATTTTGATTACAGATTGGCTCTTGAAGCAATTAATCAAGGTGTTGATAAGATCAGATTGAATCCCGGTAATATTCCAAAAAGTGAACATGTTGCAATGGTCGTAGAGGCATGTAAAGAAAAAAATATACCCATTCGAATTGGAGTCAATTCAGGATCCCTACCTAACCATATGGCTCCAACGCCAGAAAACATGATCGAAACTGCAAAACACCACGTAGAAATTCTTGAATCATTAGGATTTTATGATATCGTATTATCTTTAAAAGCTACAAACATGAATTTAATGATCGAAACGAACCGTCTTGCAGCAAAAACATTTCCTTATCCACTACACCTTGGTGTAACTGAAGCAGGAACTGCATTTAGCGGAGCAATTAAATCAGCGATGGGTATTGGTATTCTTCTTGCTGAAGGCATTGGTAATACCATTCGTGTTTCTTTAACAGATAATCCTGTTTTAGAAATACAAGCAGCAAAAGAAATTCTAAAAAATCTCGGGTTAAAAGATAAAGTTCCTAATTTAATTTCATGTCCTACTTGTGGTCGAATTCAATATGATATGATTGATATCGCAAAACAAGTCGAAGCATACTTACTGACAATCAATAAAACAATCAATGTGGCAATTATGGGATGTGCAGTCAATGGTCCAGGTGAAGCCTCCCATGCAGATATTGGTGTTGCTGGTGGTAAAGGTGAGGCAATTTTATTTAGAAAAGGAAAGATTATTAAAAAGATTAAAGAGTCTGAAGTCTATGATGCTTTAATTGAGGAAATTAACAATTTTGATGATAATGAAAAAAAAGAAAGTGAACATTAGCTGTTCACTTTTTTATTAGTCAGTTGTATATAAAGATATTTCGTAGTCACAAATATCCTCATAAAATTCTTTTTCATGAGAAACCAATATCAAGGTGCCTTGATAAATCATAAGTGCTTCTTTGAGTGCTTCTTTTGCTTTTACATCTAAATGATTTGTTGGTTCATCCAAGATTAAGACATTTCCTTTTTGATGACGCAACAATGCAAGTCTAACTTTTGTTTGTTCGCCACCAGATAGTGTCGTAATATCTCTATTTGCCATATCGTAATCAATTCCGTGATTTCCCAAGAGTGACATTACATCTTTTTTTGTGAAATAGGGATACCTATGATGAACAACCTGAAAAGGGGTGAGCCCAACATCAAATATACTATCTTGTTCGAAGTAAGCAATCTTTGCAGTATCAATCCATTTAAATTCACCTGCAAGTGTTGGAATCAAATCTATTACAGTCTTAACGAATGTGGATTTACCAATGCCGTTTTTACCTGTTATAGCGACTTTTTCGCATTTCATGATAGTTATGCTTAATGGTTCTAGCAAAGGCTCTGTGTAGCCTATTTCGAGCTCGTTAGTAACAAGTACATCTCTACCTGTTGTCGTAGACAATGGAAAATGAAAATGATAGGTCTTACTGTGCGTGGGCTTGACAACTCTTTCGAGTTTATGTAGCATTTTTCTTCTGCTTTGAGCTCTTTTTGTTGTTTTAGCTCTCGTGATATTTTTTTGAATGAATTCTTCAGTTTTTTGAATAAACTTTTGTTGCGCAACATAAGCTTTTTCTTGCTGAGAAACACGAAGTTCTTTTTCAGATAAATAAAAATCATAGTTACCCTTATACCTTGTTATAAATCCATTTTCTAAAGCAAACACTGTATTTGCGATATCTCTTAAAAATTCTTCATGATGTGAAACAACAATATATGCTTTGGGATATTGAATTAAAAATTTGGTCAACCAATCAATATGTTTAATATCGAGAAAGTTCGTTGGTTCATCTAAAAGTAGGACATCAGATTCTTCTAATAAGAGTTTGCCTAAGATGATCTTTGCTCTCATTCCTCCAGATAAGTGTTTAATAGGTTCATCTAATAAATCCATAGATAAACCTAACCCATGAATGATATTACCTATCTTAGATTTAAAACTATAAAATTCTTTTTCAATTAGATATTCACCAATAGAGGATGCCCAATTTAAGATTCTGTCATGGTCAGCTTCTTGTGCTTTACCAAGACTTTCATAGAGCACCTCCATTTCTTTTTCCTTTTCAAATAAAGGTAAAAAGACTTCATATAAATAATTTTTAACCAAAAGTTTAGGATCAATTGCTGCATATTGATCAAGATAACCTATTTTCTTATTAGGCATCCATTTAATTGTTCCTTGATCTGGTTTCACTTGTTTTTCTAGAAGTTTAAGTAATGTCGTCTTTCCTGTGCCATTCGCACCGACTAAGACAGCGTGCTCACCCTCAAAAAGGCGCATCGACGCCTTTTGGTATAGGTTTTCACCACTATAGCTAAATGTTATGTCTTCTACATCTAATATACTCATTTTGGTAAATTGAAGCTAGATGGAGAGTTTTCGTCTTCCACATAGATCCATTGCTCCTCTAAAAATTTATTTTCATCAACAATATTGTCGATAGATTTTTTTATATATTTCCCAGTGCACGTTGCCAATATTTCATTATTTTTATCGCATAGATAGCCTTCACCTTCAAAGATTAAGCGTCTATTATTTGTAACCCAACCAACAACTTTTAATTCTTGATCTAAGGGAACTGGTTTGATAAACTTTGTTGTTACCTCAATTGTTACACCCCAAGAATTAGGTTCAATTATCTCTAAAGCACGACCTATCGTTTCATCTAGAAGTGCTACTATGATACCACCATGCATCCGTTCTGGATAACTTTGATGGATATCTTGGCCATTAAACAACCCTAAAAGTCTGCCATTTTCTAATTCATAAAAATGTGTGTGTAATCCTGATTCATTTTCGATGCCACAAACAAAGCACATTTTAGCATTGTTTTGTTTTTTCGATACTTGATAAATCATATGAGATCAAGATTCAAATGCATGTACAACACAAAGATACTTGCTAAAAACATGGCTATAAAGAATAAAACAACTAAAACTCTATAGATTTTGGTTAAAGCATTTTTGTCTGTGATATGTTGATAAAACCCAATAGAACATGGCATCAACAAAATATAGAGTGTCTTTTTTATTTCAAAGCGTTTGTTTAATACAAAATACAGTCTAAATCCAAATAACGTCAATGTTCCTCCAATAAGAGAAATCCAAAAAGCATAGATAAAGATTAAAACTAATGTGCTAAAAATCATGCTTTTTTACCTCCTACAAACAGATAGACAAGTGCAGCTACAGGAATAATCATGAACAAGAAAGAACTCGTAAAAAATAAACCGAGAATTGCCCAAAAATAGGATGATAGTAAAACTAAAAACCGATCTCTAGTCTTCATCTTAGCTGACCTCGCTTTCAAATACTATATATGTAGAATTTGTAGATAATTCACCAAGTGCATTAATTTCAATATGTCTACCACCAAGCTCTAGATTTCCATATGCATTAAATCCGGTTGCTCTTCCATAAGCCAAGATGATATCATCTTTAATAAGGTAAAAATCATTTTTATGGTCATGTCCAACAAAAACACCTTTAGACATACCATAAGTTACCATAGCATCATAGAAGCCTGTATCTCTACCTTGAGCGTAAACCTTATCTTCGTTAAACGTTCCTACATACGTTGCTGGATTTATATATTGTCTTAAAGGAATGTGCATGAAAACAATTGATTCAACTGTGTCTGTTGAAACTAAATCTTCATACCATTGTACTTGAGCGGTTGATAAATAATCATATTCCCCTTCTTCTTCAGTGTAAACAGCTCTTTCAGCTTTCGAATCAAGGAAATAGGCATTGTAGAATGGTAGACCATCTTTAGTAAATTCAATCTTGAAATTACCGTAGCCACCATCGGTTAATTCAGGTCCAACTTTAAAATACATGTACTCTGTTTCAACATTGACTTTTGCTAAAATCTCAGTATAGCTATTAAAGTCTGCTTCATGATTACCAAAAACAAATGTCCATGGAATTTCAATGGATTCCATATAATTGATGAGTTTCGTAAATAGTGCTGGTGCACTAGGCGACATTGTTAAATCTCCTGAGATTACAATTAAATCATAATCATCAGCTTTTGCAAGATTATGAATCAATTTTAGCGTTTTATTATCATAATCATCAATACCAAAAGTCAAATGTAAATCTGTAACCTGCAGTATTTTTACAGTATCATTTTTCATAGCAATTTGAAAAGGATTATTATCAGTATATTCAACTGTATAAGCTTTACAACCATATAAACTGATTAATGACATCAATGCTATGAAGATTAAGATGATTTTTTTCATAAGATACCCTCACTTAAAAAATTATTTAATTCTGATTTGAAAATAAGATGCATTTGATAGAAATGATCACTTGGTTTTATAAAGACCATCTCATTTTCATTGATATATCGTTTGATTTGAATTGTTGTTGGATAGATGATCACAAGTTTTTCCTTATCTGAAGATAAAAAGCTTGATTGATCGATCAGCTGAGATGTTCCACCTTTATTAATTTCCCATTTTGTTTTGCTATTAATTGTTAGTTCCGCGAATAATGGAACATAGAAAAATAAAATTTGATACGTTGTTGTTTTAGTAGAAAATAAAATCTCTTTTCCGTTAAAAGACATAGAACCATAATCCTTTAGTAAAGCAAGAACTTCTTCTTTGATAGAATCAGATTTCTTTTTATAAAGGATAAGAAAAATAAAATATATAGCGATTCCTAGAGCGAGTACACCGCCTGCGATTTGTAAGAACATTTAGATAATTTTCTCCTTTGTAACAGATTTCAATACTTTACCTTCAAAAGTACAATGATAATGGTATCTATTGGTATCGCTTAATACACCAGGTAAAAAATAAGGAATATTGTCTGCGACACCTTCGTTATCAAAATCATTGATCCATTCAATCTTTTTCCAATCAAGAATGCCTTCATCAACTTTTTTAGGTGTTTCATAAATAAAATCCTTTGGTAAATCAATTAAGAATATATAGAGTCCCTGACCTAGAGCACCAAATGTATTCCAAGTCAAAACACCTTTATCCGTAATTTGATTTAAGGATACTATAATACCTGTTTCTTCTTCAATTTCTCTTTGAATACACAAGAGTGCACTCTCATTTTCATCTATTTTCCCACCAACACCATTCCAAGCACCTTTCCAGGGACTTTTTTCTCTGTTGACAAGTAAGATTTCATGATTTCTTCTAATGAATCCTAAGGTGTATCTATGCATTTTTCATCCTCTTTAAGTTACTACTTAAAATTATAACATGAAATAATGAGTGATTAACAAAAAAGGATTAAATCATCCTTTGATTGTTTTTTCAATTTTGTTTTTGATGTAAATTAGAACTATTGATAGTAATGCAATAGCTGGCATCATCATCAGAACTATAAATTGAAGAACACTTCCCAATCCATTTTCTGAGACATTCATGAAACCGTATGGATAGAATCCCGTAAAAGGACCTGTTACTAAGAAAAAAATAAAATAGACAAAAGGATGGATGAGCAACACCCAAAATTGTTTAATTTTTATGGTTTCTTTAACACTCAAAAAGTAAAATATAAAGTAAAGAATAGGAGTTAATGTATGTGTTAAATGCGCTTGAAAGCTAATCGGTGGAGTTGCGAGCATCACATGATAGATTATTCCTGTCATTGTAATATTAATTAGTGTGATAGCAGCTAGATATGGGAACCATTTATTATTATTTTTTGCAACAAAAAACAATAATACCGTTATAGCAACGATGAGATTAGCTTGATTTGTAAAGTATTTCTGATCTGCTATTCCCCATTCAATTAAGGACCACATAACACCCCATATTGAAGTAATAACTACCAAGAGTAAAACGATATTAATTAGAATTCCATTCTCGCGTATTTTTGTCATAAAAATTCCTCCATGCCATACATTATATCACTTTGTTTTTTCTTTGTATATTAAAACAAACTATAGTTTTCATTTGATTATTAAATGCTGATTAGTACCTTTGTTATTTCATAACAAGATTAAACAAGTAAAAAGACATTTATTTTAGTATTAAATGTTTTTTTTTATATAAACCTGTGCTATAATAAAAACTGCACGAAGAAACATGCCTCCTTAGCTCAGTTGGTAGAGCAACTGACTCTTAATCAGTGGGTCAACGGTTCGAATCCGTTAGGGGGTACCACTAAAAAACAAACACAAGCGTGCTTGTGTTTTTTATTTTTCTATTGAAAATTTCATCATTATCGGGTAATGATCTGAAAGAAATATTTGATTATTTTGCTCATGAATAATCTTAAAATACTGATTTTTAATAATTTTTGAAAAATATATATAATCAATAGGTAATCCTTTTATCTCTCTAGTAAAGCCATGAAACGTTAAAACGTGCTCACTCATATCACGATAACAAGAAATAAAATACTGATTCAAATAATTGATTGTCTGACTTTCCGGATATTGATTAAAATCTCCTGTCAATATAATCTCACACTGATATCTTAATTGTATTTTTTCTATAATATCAACAAGAATTTCTGTTTGTTTTTTACAAATCTCATCAGATGCGTAATCTAAGTGCGTATTGAAGTATGCTAACAAATTGTTACCATCACGCAAGATGACATAGGTCACAATTCTTGTAAAATAACTACCATCAATTTTGGATTCAATATCAGGTGTTTCTGACAACCACTGGGTTTTTGATTCAATTACCATAAATTTATTTTTTTTGACAAAAATAGGAGTTGCTTCTCCTATCGCGTCACGTCCAATACCATAGCTTTTATAGTTGCTTAAATTTTGATTCAGTTCAACATACATATCAGGAGTAATTTCTTGAAAACCTATTAAACTAAAATCATGCTTATTAATAAAATCAAAAACATATGGCTTTCTATGTGTCCAAGCATATTTTCCATCATTTATTGTATTTACTCTTAAATTAAAACTAAGAACTTGATACTCTTTCATATGCAATCACCTATACTTATTATACGTGATTGTCTCAATGTAAAAAAAGAAAATAAAAAAAAGTACATCTAATTGATGCACTTTCTAAAATTCATTTGTTATTGAATACTCCGTTTGAATATATTGTGGCAAAATAATGATATTTGCATCAGGCATCCCCATTGATACATCATAACTCCAACCAACAAATGTATATCCATCTTTTATGGGTACCACCGGAAGATTATATTGACTCAAATCTGCACCAGAGGCAAATAGATCAGATTGTAATACATTTCCTTGATCGTCTTCAAATGTAATTGAGTGGATGTGTATACTGGTTGCTTCTGTTTTGGATATGTGTAATGTTAAATTCACAGATAGTAAAACAACCACCAAAACAGCTATTATTGTTTTCATCATATCCGCCACCTTCCATATATTATAAAACTACTATCTAAATTATATATGTTATATATTAAGCATTTATTTTGAAATTCTTACTTTTTTCTTAATTTATACAATATTTAAGTCTCTATATGTCATATGTGCCAAATGCTTATGGATTCCCTCTGTCAAAATGCGATCAGTCATATGCATATCGCTCTTATTCTCAATTGCTACTTTGTAGTTAAGTCTTGATCTGTGTTGTTGTCTAAATTGTTTTTTTAACTGTAATAAGTGTTCTTCTTCAAAATTAACACACGATAAACCATTTTTATTCAGATGACAAACTGCAAGAGTTCTGCAGGGATATTTCCCTTTTGTAAGATTAAATCTCATCAGCGTATCAAATACTTGATCTATTTTAACATTAACGAAATAATCTAATTTTCGGTAATCATAACGATGAATAATCTGCGTGATATCTCTTTCATCAAATGCAAGTTCTTTGAATGACAATTGATGCTGTTTAATAAACCATGGGGAAAACTGAAGTGTTAAAGAAGTGTTATCTTTGTTATATTCCAATAAAAAGGCCCAATTTAATTTGCTAATATCCATGTCTTACCTCCATAACTACTTTGATTATAGTTTTTTATAGTTTCTTTAATCTTAAATGGATATTACAAATCTCTTAAATAAAAATGCACCTGGTTGGGTGCATATATTACTTATTCTTCCTTACCTAATTTGTAACCAAAACCCCACATCGTCATTATAATTTTAGGTTCCGATGGATTGTCTTCAATTTTTTCTCTTAAACGTCTAATGTGAACATTAATGACGTTGTCATTAAAATAGTATTCTTCTCCCCAAATTGTTCTATACATCAACTGCTTAGAAAAAGTTTGATCAGGATGAGTTAATAATAATTTTAAGATTTCAAATTCTTTTAGCGTAAGATCAACAGTATGACCATTTTTGGTCACTAAATAATTATTTAAATTAATTTCGATATCAAATATTTGATAGTGAGATTTGAGTGTTTTTTCACTTGATTTTTGAGATCTTCTTAGAACAGCCTTAACTCTAGCGACCAATTCAAGCATTGAAAAAGGTTTTGACAAGTAATCGTCAGCTCCTAGACCTAAATTAATTGCTTTTTCAACATCTGAATCCTTAGTTGAAATAATGATAACTGGGATATCACCCTTCGAACGAATATGTTTTAGTACTTCGTCACCATTTTTTATTGGCAGCATCAAATCTAATAAAACCACATCATATGGTATCATATCAAACTGCTTAATCGCATCTTCACCATTAAAAACAGGTTTAACCTCAAACATCTCTTCTTTTAGTTTTGTTTCTAAGCTTCTACTGATGATGACATTATCTTCAACAAGCAATATTTTTTGACCCATGGTTTAACCTCATTAATTCATCAATAAATTGCTGAACCCTTTCAATTTTGTTTCTGTTTTTCTTATACGTAAAGTATACCACGTTTTAAAAAGGTGTGATATATAATATTGCCTAAGATATGTGATTATGGCTTACAAAATCGCTGAAAGACCCAACCGTCAAAAAAGAGATTCTCAAGATAAAGGGAAAATCCAAAGATTGGTTGAATCCTTCAGTCAATTTATTATACTTTAAAATATATAACGAATTTCTTTGTAATTACTTACTTTTTTCTTAAGTTATCAAAACAAAAAGGGAAGTGCATCGCACCGCCCTTTTAAATTAAGTTATTGAAAAGTAAATGAGAATGGATCACTTAATGCTGAGACCCTTCCAACAAAATCAACTGCTTGAACTTGAACTTGGTAACTTTGATTTTTAGTAAGTCCAGTAAACGTGACTTGATTTAAATTTGAGTATTTAGCGAAAGCACCGTTGACATAGATAGCGTAATTCTCAATACCGTAATCATCGGTAGGCTGACCCCAATAAATTGTATTTGCAAGTTGTGCAAGTGATATACCTGTAGGAGTCGCTGGGATAACTTTATCTACTGTAGCATAGTCTTGTTTATAAACTCTAGCATAATCCACTTCTAAAGCTGTGGGAAATGCATTGACGTCAATACCTTGCACACCGCCCCAACTACCACCAACTGCTAAATTAATAATCATGAAAAATGATTGATCAAATGGAAATGCTTCATGATAAGCAACATCAGAAGTTAATGCAGGCACATAATTGAATTCACCACTAAGATCTCCATCTACAAAGGTTTTAATTTGACCTGGAGACCAGATCATTTCATAATCATGGAATTCGGTTTCTGCATTTTGAATTGTTTTTGAGAATCCAATTTGGGTTCCTAAATTATGATTGAATTTTTCAGTGTGAATCGTTGAATGAACAGTATCAACATCATAACCTACATATTCCATCAAGTCGATTTCGCCACTATCTGGCCATCCGCCATATACATTCATCAGTGGCATAAACCATATCGCTGGCCATGTTCCTCTTCCTGTAGGTAGTTTTGCACGTACAACTGCACGTACATATTGAAATGTGCCTTTATATTTTGTAGTAATTCTAGATGATGTATAGTCTTTGCCTAAATAAGATTCTTTATTAGCTGTAATAATGAGTTTTCCATCAGTAACTTGAGCATTTTCTTGAGTATAGTATTGTAATTCTCCATTACCGCCACCATCACCATTAATCTCAAAATTCCATTTAGTCTCATCTACAGCGGTTCCATTGAATTCATCTGCCCAAACACATGTCCAACCACCATCTAAAGTGGGTTCATCACAATCTGTTACTGCTGTAAGGGGTTCAAGACCATTAGGAACCACAATGGGATCACCATTGGTCTTACATCCCGCTAAAGTTAATAATAAGATCAAAATAATTAATATCTTCTTCATAAATCCTCCTTTTTTACTCACCTGTAATACCGGTACGATCAATACTTTCTACGAAATAGCGTTGTGCAAAGAAATAAAGTACTAATAACGGTAATATAGTGAGCATATTGCCAGCCATCATAATTGCTTCATTCAATTCACCACCTGGACTTCCAGGAGGGAACAATGTTGCATAACTAGATCTAAACGCTTGAAGTTTAAGTGGTAACGTCACTTGACCACCAACGTAAAGCGCTGTGATGAAGGTTTCATTCCAATACCAAACAAAGCTAAATAGAAATACAATAATAAATGATGGTATAGCAAGAGGAATTGCAATGCGCAAGAATATCTTCACATGCGATGCCCCATCAACTTCTGCTGATTCCATCAAGACACCTGGAATCGTTTTAAAGAATTGATAAAAAATCAAAATATAAATTGCTGCGTTAATCCCTTGTCCAAATATAGCAGGTAATAACATCGAGTTTTGTGTACTCATAATGCCCAAATTTCTAAAGACAAGCATATTCGCTACCATTGTTACTTGTGAAGGTAGGATGAATGTAGCTAACATTAGAGCAAACATCGTTTTCTTAAGTGGGAAATTAAATTTAGCAAACCCATAACCAATAATTGCTGAAGAAATTGTCACAGCTACACTAACTTTAAGTACATAAGCTGTCGTAGACACAATCGAGCCAGGCAATTTCAAGACTTGAATTGCTTTTGCGTAATTTCCAAATTGTAAGACGCTTGGAATCCATTTAACACCAGGATTAATTAAATCATCCACACTCATGAAGCTGTTGACTAACATGAAGAGTACTGGATATAAATAGATATAACTAAAACTAACTAATAATGTGTAGATGACAATCTTATAAATAAAACCATCCACAAAATTCATGCCAAATAAAAACTTTCTAACTTTAATTTTAAAGTGTTTAGAATCGAAGTTTTTCATGTGTCTATTTCTCCTTTCTGCGGATAGAAAGTATACCCACAAAGATTCCCATGATGATAACCATCAAGAAGAAATATACCCATGCAATGGCTGCTGAGTATCCATAACCATGCCAGAAATTAGAATCAGGTGCTCCGACGAGCATATGCGTACGTGCCATATCTAGAATACCACCTGCTTCAACAAATAGCGACATTGATACAACAATATAGATCACAACAACGGCGACTAAAGGTTGAATCGATGGTAATGTAATCTTCCAAAAACGATCCCAAGGCGATGCCCCATCGATAGATGCAGCTTCGTAAATTGATGAATCGATTTTTTGCAGACCTGCAAGGAAGATCAAAATCGGAATACCCGCATACCATAAGATTAATAACATTGATGTCAGTAATGTTTCAAGTGGATTTGCAATCCATGGTCCTAGATTCTCAGATATGTAAATTAAGACTGAACTATCTTGAAGTGAAGGAAGCGATGTTGCATCTTGATTCGTTAATTCAGCAATAACTGGACCGGTTGAAATAACAACTGGTAAGAAGAAAATTGTTCTCCACAAACCTTTAAGCTTGATTGGATTATTGATCAGTACAGCAATCATAATTGAGAATACAACAACAAGTGGAACTGCAATAATCATCTTACCCAAATAGGTCCCAAATAATGGGAGTAACACCTGGCTTCTAAAGATGTTTAAATAATTTTGAAAACCAATATATGTCGTTATAACGCCATCTTGGAGACTATAATAAGCTTCATGAAAACTCAAATACAATGAGTAAAACATTGGATATAAAGTAAATACTAAAAAACCGAATATCCATAATAAAATGAACATTAACCCAAAGAAAGCTTCACGATTTTTTCTTGTGATCTTGATCTTGATAAATCCTAATATCGTTAGCCTTAAACCCTTTTTACGAATGATAAAATTATGAGTTAAAGCGTAACCAATTTTTTCAAATACGACTGATACCTTATGGGTATAAAATGAAGCAATCGGTTCCCAAATCTTTAAGAATGCTTTCTTAATTTTAGCTCCTAGCGAGGCGAAACTCATCTTTAATTTTTTCATGATTCCACCACCTTATAGCTTCTTGCTGAAATCGATATTAATCCATCCATTTGGTTTGTATAGTTATAATTTACATAAATTTTAACTCCATTTGAATAGGTAACAAGAACTAAACCGGTACTGATAACTTCTCTATTTTCAATAAATGCACCTGTTACATATTTTAATGCATCATTAACAAATTGATAAGTATCAATAATTTGTTGTTCATAATCAGATAATGTTGTTGTGTAAAAAACATTTGCTGGTGTATAACGCATCTCATATGTTTGTTCTGAAGTTAAAATATAGCTTGGATTAATCCCAAAATCAACCATCGTTAAATATCTATCTTCAGCAAGTGCATTAAAGTTTAGATAAGGTGTGTAATAAGACAAACTACCTTTTAAAATAATAGGAATCAACGGTACCAAGTCCGTATAGTAATCATATTGACTATTTGTAATCGGTAAATCCATATATCCATCAATATAACTATACATGTAAACGTTAGGTCTAGACAATGTCAAAGAATCATATAAATCAGCGATTGCTTGATAAAATGAGATGCTCGTGCTTCTTGAATTGTTTTGCCCATCATAATAACTGAAAACTATTGAGCCTAAACCCCCCATCGATAAACCAGATATACCTAAGTTATTAAAGAAAGGTGCATCATCTTCTGCCAAGGCTAAGCTGCGGTTAGGATATAACAAATAGAGATCTGTGATTTGACCATTAAGTGATCTGCTATTGATGACCATCTTTAATTTGGATAAGTTTTTTGCGACATCGCGATTATATAAAACCCTTGATGATAATTCTGATGAAACTACATACTCGTTATCTAGATAAATAGTATTACCATCATTAATAACATAATCAGCTAGATCTTCATAATCACCCTTGCCAGAGATTCTTGTTTGATATGGTGCGCGATTAACAAATCCATTTTTACTCCATCCCATGAGAGTGAGTTGCTGATTAGTAATTCCATTTGAGTTAAAGAAATCATAGGCTGACTTCACTTGATCAATCGTAGTCATCGTAACCTTGGTTGTTCCTATAAATGATGGTTCTTGGTCAGACATGATGTAACTTAGCTGAATTGGAATTTGACCATCAACAATTTTTTCTTGGTTGCTAAGGATATCTTCTCCAATTAGGTAATCACGATAATCTTTGGCAATACCAACATAAGATGAATCCTCACTACTTAAGAAATGATAGGAAATTCTATAATTTGAAGTCGTCATCTCTTCTGCAATCGTTTCGTTTCCATCTCCTGCTTTATTAATGACATTTTTAAATATTTGTCTTACATTAAATCTTGAGGATATTCGGTTATATTTTGTACTATCTCCCCAAAAATTAGCAAGTAAGGTTGAAGTTTCAGATCCTTCAAGGATATTTACATAATATCCATTAGCACCAGGTTCATGGACCATGCCGTAAATCGGAATCGTAAGTTGTGGTAATGTTTGTGATTGATATCCAAAATCAGTGCCATAAAAACGTGCTTGGAAATATGTGTTGTATCTTTGATTCATACGAACCAATGCACCTACACCATCAGGAATAACTAAATATCCCGGAACATTCGCTTCTCTTGCAGCACCGAAATATGGGAAAACTTGAATACCCATCAATCTATAAAGATCGCCACTTTCAACGATACTATCTGAAGGAATATATACTTCTAAAGATCCTTGTTTTAAACTGATTTCTACATCAAATTCAACATCGAGTTCTTTAATATTAACATGTGTCAAGAATGAAGATGCTGTTCGATTTTCAATTGAAACAAATACTTTTCTTGTTAAGTAACTACCAAGTTCTAATTCATAAGGTCTTAAATGATCCGGATTTTCCGGTGTGATTGATGCATCATTTGCAAAGTTCACTTCAGCAAGTGTATATAAAGATGCAGTCGTTATTGTAGATGATGATACATTTTGGGCACGCGCATAATCAACCCATAATCCTGAATCCATTAATCTACGGTTAGCCTGATTATCTTCACGACTACCTGAAATTCCTTGGAATTCAGGTCTAGATGACCAAAAATATCCTGTTTCCTTATTTTGAACCATTAATGAAAAGGAATCTTTTTCAAAATAGACTGCAAATTCACTCGTATCAAACATCAAATCGAATCCTAAAGTATCAAGTTCCAAAGATGTATATGATAATGTATATAAATTATGATAATCGTCTAAAACTTGTTGGGATACATCATCAGTTTGGGTATATCTTGAACTTTCAAATAATAACTGATTAATATATGGATAATTTTCAACTGTCTCAAGATTTGCTAAAGGTTCAGTTGAATCGCTCGCATAAACAATACCAAATGTCAACATTGTAAATAGTACGAGTACAATCAAATACTTAGTTATTTTAGCCACGATTGATCAACTCCCTTACAATATCGGACAAGAGTGTCCAAACTTCGTTTAATAATAGATAAATAATGAATATGATTGCCAACAACATAACACCAGTGAATATCGTAATTAGGATATTTGATATCGTAGGCTTCATATCATAAAAATGAATTTCTTTGACCATCACAATCATATAAATGATGGTAATACCAACAGCGATAAACATCAGTGTTGTATAAATAAATGATTCATTATAAGTTAATCCATTCGATATGATTGTTAATAAAGGTAATGCAATAATCATTGGTAGTAATGTATAAGCTGTTGCTTGATAAACATCACTGAATTTTCCTTCTCCATCCCTAATGCTACAAACAAGATAGTTTGCAGACACCCATACAAAGAATGGGACAAAAATGGTAGTTAATTGTTGGAACATATTAATCTCTGATGGAATATTGTTGTTGAATAAGAAACTTGTCTTATAAATCCAAAAGACATAAGCTGCAAAAAACAAGAGCAGATAAATCGTTGCTGATAAATTCGAGCCCTTACTCTCTCGCTTAATTCCATAATAGCCATCACCTGGATGCCTAATGATATAAAATGGGAAAACCAATTCATTATAGAGTTTATATTTTTGGAGGAAAGTCTTTAATTTCTTAAATGGCTTTCTTACATAATCCATGAAATGTACGAATCTATTAACGAAATACAGTACAATCATGCTCAAAAATACACCGACAATAATCTCGCCACTGTTAAGAAGTGCATCATTTCTGACTTCCCAGAAAGCATTAGAGAATCCATCAGTATCTCTTGCTACTCGGAAATATTCCATCGCTTTTTCATAATCCATTTCAGAGAAATATGCATTACCGATACCTTTATTGGCTAAATCAAATAGACTGTTCATGCGAAGTACTTCTTGCCATGGAACAAGTGATTCAGCATATTTACCATCTTGATATAACTCGATAGCATAATGAACTAGATTTGCAAATTCCGTAGGAATAAATACTTGAAGTGCTGAAGTGTCTTGGTCAACAACATATATATTACTCTTAGAATCTACTGAAATACCCGTTGGATATTTAAATAGTCCTTTTTGATTATACATATCAGGTCCACTGAAAATAAATAGAACAGAACCATCAGGACCATATTCAGTAATATACCCATCTGAAGTAATCGTAAAAATTGTATTATAGGGACCAACAAACATATCTTCTACGGTATCGAAGCCCCAAGTTGATTGATTATAAACAAAATTAGCAATATTTAGTTTCAAATATCCCTCATTGCCTTTGGTGGTCGTTAAAATTAAACCATCATGGTCAACACCGATATTATAAACGGGTTTAGGAATCATTTTAAACCATTGTCGACGTTGAGCTTCATCAAATAAGATAGATTTTAAAATGTTATCCCATGTACTTGGCAGTGTATTACCACCAAAGAAACCAAAGAAATTTCCATTATTTTCAAATTCAGCAAGCCCATTGATGTTACCAGCTAATAACATATAAACGTTATTCCCTCTATCGGTAATAATCTTAGTTGGATCAAATGCATCACCGGTTGAAAAATAAGGTGTATTGATTGGTTTTGTATACGTTGACCCTAATGAATAAGAATCGGATAATTCATCATAAAGGAATTGATAACCTGCTTTGGTACCAAAATCAGCAACATATAAGCTTCCATCAAGTCCAACATGAACACCAGTTGGTTGATCTAAGATATTATCTCCTATAATTGAAACAACATCATTTTTTAAACTATATTTAATAACTCTGGAATTTCCAGTATCAGCAATATAGACATTATCAGCACTATCAATTGTCATATCATTTGGAGTATCTAATATTAAACCTCCTAAGTCATAACTAATAGACAAAGGTAAATACGCGTCTTGTGTCCATACAAAACGATGATTTGCAGATGAATATGTATACGTCGCATAAGGTAAGCCATTGGCAGTGACAGTAACACTTAGGGATGGGATCAATACCGCAAGCATAATGATTAATGCAATAATATATTTTTTCATTATTTAATACCTGAATGAGCCATTGTATTCATAACCTTGCTTTGAAGGATAATGAATAACAACAGATTTGGAATAAACATCAGTAACCCTGCAGCGGCGGCCATCCCTTGACCAGCAACTGTGTTGCCCTGCGCAGAAGTTAAACTCATCATATAGAACGCAAGCGTTCGTTTACTTTCATCATTGATATATAATACTGAAGTTGTCGTATCGTTCCAGATTGCTTGAAAAGCTAGAATTCCAACCGTTGCGATTGCTGGAGCGATAATCGGCATAATAATCTTGAAGAAAATTTGCATTTCAGATGCTCCATCTATCTTAGCTGATTCTATCAACTCATTTGGAGTCTGATCAATAAATTGCTTAATCAAAAACATAGCAACCGGCATAACGATAACCGGTAATATGTGTGCTGCATAAGAATCAATAAGTCCTGATTTTGCAATAATTAAATATCTAGGAATCTGAACAGCAATAGGCACAAACATCAAAGCTAACGTATTTAATTCAAACAAGAACTTCTTACCTCTAAATTTGAGCTTTGATAATGCATATGCCGAAAATGCAGTGATAAAGATTGCTAGTGTCACACCAATAGCAGTGACAAGCAAGCTATTCACAAAATATCTAGAAAATGGTACACCTGATGCTGATACAATTCTTGATAATTCCAAAAAGTTATCGAAAGTAGGTGTTCTAACGAAAAACTTAGGTGGATATGCAAATAATTCACTTTGAGGTTTAAATGCATGATTGACAATAAATAGAATTGGCAATAGCATCAAAAGTGAAAATGGAATTAAGAATGCAAAGAAAGGAATCTGACTTCTATGAAATGAAGTTGGATTTATTTTTGTTCCTTGGAACGAGCCTCTACTTTTAGCCATGTCATCACTCCCTTTCCCCTAAGATTCGCCAAGTTATCTTGGATATGAAATAAACCATGAGTAATAAGACGACACTGACTGTTGCTGCATAACCCATCATATACCTAATAAAACCAAAATCTTCAATGTGATTAACGATGAGCTGTCCAGCATATTGTGGTGTCGGGTTTGATCCTGAAAGAGCAACCCCGATACCTCCAGCTTGGAAGGTGGTCACCACGGCCATAACAGCCCCGAATAACATCTGTGGTCTCATTGATGGAATTGTAATATAAAATATTTCTTGCGCTCTGTTTCTAATACCATCCATATAAGCGGCTTCATAAAGCGTTTGATCAATATTAAGAACCCCTGCAAGCATAGCTAAAAATCCGACCCCCATGCTGCTCCACAGGGAAACAACAATCATAATGGTCATCAAGTATTGCGGTGATTGTAGAAACTGAATAGGTTCTAATATGAGCCCCCAATTAAGGAGAATGCTATTTAAATACCCTTGTGAGTCATCCGAAAAAATGATGCGCCACATGGAAGCCATCGCAACCCCCATTGTCAAAGATGGAGAATACAATATGATGGCGAGAACCGTTCTGGCTTTTGATGGAATTTGAGCTAACATCCATGCGAGCAAGAAGGAGAGTAAATACCCAAAAGGGCCAACAATTAGAGCGAATTTGAGTGTATTGGATAAAACGTATTGCATAAATACGGTATCCATTGTAATCAATTCAATATAATTTGTAATTCCTATAAATTTAGGAGCTTGTATCGCATTAAAATAAGTAAATGAAAGAAATACTGCTGCTAATACTGGTACGACAACGAAGACAAAGAATAATGTCCAATAAGGTACAATAAACCATGCCGGATGATTCATTTTCTTAATCATGAGGCACCTCCGTTAACCAATCATCAATATTGTAAATACTAGGAACAATATATTCCTTGATGATTTCTCCTTTAGATGTATATCCAAATTCTGCCATTTTATAGATAATTTCGCGATTTGATATTCGCACAGCTTCATCTAAGGCTTGTCTTGGATTTTCATTGTTAAATACAATGTTTGTCCATGCATTACTAATTTCACGTTCAACCATATATGCTCCAGGAATACGCGATGCTTCAATTGCATAATCCCATTGTTCAAGAATAATATCTTTATATTCTTTTGGCATGGATAAAGTTTTAAATGCATCAATATTAGCTGTATTCCAAAAATATGCTTGACCATAAGTCGATTGAAGAAGGAAAGCAAAATCGCTTTGAACATCTGTTGACATCCACCACTTCAAGAAATCCCATGATTCATCTGGATATTGAGTATCGCTCATAATCATTGATGCTTGAGCACCAACTGCTGCATATCGATTAATTTCACCTGTATCTGGATCTAATACTCCTGGATGGAGATCCATTCCCCATAATCCATCAAGTTCAACAGCTGCTGTATCTAACAAGATATAGGTTGATAAATCCGAAATACCAATAGGAAGGAGTCCATATCTAAAATGATTATAGAAACTTCCCACATACTTAGGCATGTTATATAAAGTGAAGAGCTCAGACATCAAAGTGATACCTCGTAAAGTTTCTTCACTATTAATACTTGTTTGCATACCATCAGGTGAATATAAATCTCCACCAAATTGATATATAAATGGAAGGGTTGCAACAAATGGTTTAAGTCCACTGAATTGTGCTAATGGTTCAAAATAATTCATACCATAACTTTGAAGCAGTGGCAAAATCTCAATGATTTCATCCCATGTTTGAGGAATATGAGTAATCCCAATGCTGTCTAAAATATCTTTACGATAATAAGTTACCCAGAAGTTTTGCGTTTCGGGTAAACCATAAATACCATTTTCAAATACATAAGGAATCATTGCACCTCTTGAAAAATGTGAGACAAGTTCTTCATAACCTTCAAACTGTCTAAGGTCTAATGATGCATCTCTCACGGCAAAATCATAGGGGATCCAGTGATTGACGCCGACAGCAATATCAGGTGATTGACCACTTGCATTTGCTAAGACCAATTTGTTTTGATCAGGCATTTGCGATAAGGTTATCTTCATCGGTCCACCATATCTCTCATCAATCATAGATTGCATAATTTCAATATATTGTCTTGGATGATTTACCCAAACGGTAATCTCATTATCAGAGCGTGATGAAGATGAATACGGATTATTAACAAAGGATAAAACTAAACGTTTTGTTCCTTCCCAAAAGCTAACAAAGAAGTTGGAATATGGCTTTGCAATGGGAACATCACCATGAATAATTGATCTTTCTAATTCAAGATTTGAACGCATAAGTCTTTGCATTAAATTACCAAGCATCTGATTAACAGATGAATCACCATCAGAGAATTGAACCATATGACTCGGTAATTTATTAATGTCATTTGCAATAGCAACAAGTCTTGTAGCTGCGACTTTTAGGTTTCCAATTTCTGAAGGTTCTTTAACTTCAGAAAGACTGAGCAATCTTCCATAGGTTTGTTCAAGTAGTTGAACCCAATCGAGGATATCTGAAGATGCAGTTGGGAAATATGTTTCAATATCCCAATCGCGATACCTGTCAGTTCCACCACTTGTATAACGTTTAATACTAAGCGACAATTGTTGAATTTCATTCATGACATATTGAACTGTTTCAATGGTTTGACGATAGGGATAATTAACAGCTTCTAGCGTCAATTCATGTGAACCAGCTTCTAGATAAACTTTAAGATTTTCATTATTTTCATCAGTTAAAGTTCTGTTGATAAATGATACTGTATATGGAAATGCATAACTATCTAATAAATCAAAAGGTACCTCACCATCAATTCTAATCTTTCTAAATACAGGCATATCTTTTATCATATATTGACGATACTTAAATGATAGGTAATAATAACCTGAAGTTTCAACATCAATCTTATAGGTCACTGCTTGACCGCTATTCTGCCATGAGTCACCAAAGATAACATTTAATCTTAAAAATTGTGTGTTGTAATATAAATTTGATGAGTCTTGTTCTGCTCTTAAACGAATGGATGCATCATTTCTTGAATCCATTTCTCTTGCAGCAACAGTAATGCTTTCGTTAACGACTAATGCATCACCATGAGATTGTAAATAATCATCATAGGTAGGAATTTGATCTTCTAACACATAATAGATTTGTCCTAAAAGAAGTTGTCCATTCACATAATGAATTTCGATTACATCATTTTCACTGAGTTCAAAAGCAAATAATCCAGGGTGCATACCTCTATAATCTGAAATCTTGTGATTAAACCATTCTTCGACTTTATCTGAACTCGGTTGAATTTCATTTTGATATCTGTCTAAGGTGAATTCACTTGTAGTTAAAACCCATTTAGAAGGTAAGACTAAAGTTTGGCTTTCATAAAATGGAGTTTCTCCATTAATTGTTATACTTATTTGTGTGTTATCAATACTTGCTTCCAATTCATAATAGTCAATTGCGAAATAAAATAAACCACTTTCAGTGCTTGTGTTAATAAAGGACACTGAATGATCACTATCTAATAAATAAGCATCCTGATCAAATCCAGTCTTAGCAATATAATCAGTAACAAGTGATCCATAATCAGAATCACCTCCAGTAATGATCTGTCCAGACATTTCGCCTGTTAAAATTGTTTTTTCTACACCAGTCTCAACGATGTTGAAATCCATATACTCTTGCATAACTGTGGTGTATTGTGGAATGCTGTATGCAGTACTTAATGTTTCATTTTGATAATTGTATACTAAATCAGAGGTATCATAAAAAGTATCTATCGATGATTGCTTAAAAAAAGAAAGCCCAATAACCAATAGTAAGGTAAATGCAAGCAAGATAATAATACTCTTTTTTGCATTTAGACTGGCGAAGACTGTTTTCATTTTGTTAATTCCTTTTTTAAAGAATAAGGTTAATATTTTCATGATTCCTCCCTAAATTTAAAATGGATTAAGGAAGGGAAATATTCCCTTCCTATTCCATTAAAGTTTAAATCAATCTGCACCTAAAGTATCTAGTTGTCCTTGAACTAATTCATTTGCTTTAGCTTCCCATTGAACTGCATACGTTGATACAGCCGTTGGCCCTGCTTCTAGTAGATTTGTCCAATTATATGCATTTTCTGGATCGTTAACCCATGCCCAAAAATCTTTGTAACCTGGTAACCATTTATCAAGGTCAGGTTTTGCATATTCAATACGGTTTAAGGTATAGTTTAATCCTTCGATATCATCAACTAAATCGTAAACTCTATCCCATACCCCAGGATAATCAGCAACAGGGAAACGATCCAAATGAACTGGAAGTTCACCAGCAGCGATAGCTTCTTCACGATCAGCTTCTAATAAGTTAAGACGTGTTTCCCAACCTTCTTGTCCGAATGTCATCCACTTAGCAAGTAGATAAGCTTCATTTGGATGTTCAGTTTGTGAAGAAACAGCTTGATAGTCAAGAATTGTTGGAGGGAATAAACCGGCAGTGCCACTTGGATATGGCCAGAAGCCTAAGTTGATATTGCTATCTTCTTTTGCTTGGTTAATTACCCAAAATTGCCATGATCCTTCAATGTCCATCGCTTCATATCCAAATTGAATTAGATATTGTTGAAGAACATCATTCGCATCATAAACACCATCAGCATAGCTATTAATTGTACCATCAGTCAACTTTTGAAGAGCAACTTTTTGTTCCATTGCATAAACCCAATCAGTAGATGTATAATGGAAAGCAGCACCATCCCATGTATCATACTGAACATCAGCATCATTCATCATAGGCCAAACTTGTTGGAAATCTGGTGCACCATACCATGTATCTAAACCAACGACTAAATTTTCTGGATTTTCTAAGTCAAAGTTTTTAATTGCTTTTGCAATTGCAACGAATTCATTAAATGTCCAGTCCTTAACAGGGTAACCGTCAAGGTCGATTCTATAATTAGCAGTTGTTACTAAATTCGCATCAGCAAAGATATCAAGATTAATCATGATACCCTTTAAGAATTGGAATGAAGGAACTGCATATCTGTGACCATTATAAACGCCAGTTAATGCAACGTTATCATAAACTAAATCAGTATCTGGATCAGCATCCCAAAGGGTTGCAAGATCCAAAGTTAATCCAGCATTGATAACTGTTGGTACATTATCAGTAGCGAATACGTCAGGTAATAAACCAGCTTGTGCAGCAGTTACAAGATTTCCTGTAAACTCAGCACCACTTCCAAGAATATCACCACGCAAAGTAACGCGGATATTAGGATATTTAACCATGAAGGCATCAATCATGCGTTGATTGAATTTTGCATCTCCCCAATCTGCATAAGTTAATTCTATAGATTGAACGATGGGAGGACCTTCTGGTGTATCTTTACCACATGCATTTAGACCTACAGCAAATAATAGGACTACAAATAATATTAATATTTTTTTCATTTTCTCCTCCTAATTAATTGAAGTTAGGATAAACCATTATTTCATGTAGTGTGAAAGTACCAGGTAATGAAACAAGTGTTCCACCCAATGTACCTAAATCTAATTCAACTTTGATATTTGTCGTTGCAGCATCTAATGTAAAATTAACAGTGAATGTAGTCATTTCGTCTGCAATAGCATTGAAATCAACAAATGAATCTGGAAGAATTGAGCTATATCCAGCATCTGGTAATACCATGTTGAATCTGAAATCACGAGTTACACTTGAAGTAAGTGTGAATGTTACAGTGTAATCACCAGCAGCTAACTCATCAACTATCACATAATAATGTGGTGTGTATGCAGCTCCACCAAGACCGGTAACAACAAATTCAAAACCAGTATCACTATAACCTGCAGTACCAACGCCACTACCGGCGTTATCATAAGTATGACCACCATAAACTGTTGATGCATCGCCATTAACGACGAGATTTGGAGCATCTACTACATCTTTTTCAACAAGTGAAATGTTATCCAATGTAACTGAACCTGCAGCAAATGCATCAGTTGCACCCATTTCAAAGCTTAATTTAGCAGCTGCAACAGCATCAGTAGTTGTAAAATCAACTGTGAAAGTTTGCATTTCAGTAGTAAGAACGTTAACTTGTTTTGCAAGAGGCGAGCCTACAACTTCAACATTAATATCTCTAGCAACTGATGCTTTAGCATCATATGAAAGTGTATAAGTCTTAGCAGCTTCTAAAGCAACTAATTGATTAAATTGAACAGCCCAGAAAGCATCTCCTGCTTTATCAGTAGTAACAACAAATTCACCAGCAACATTTTCAGCAGTTACTGTTGGAGCATCTCCCCAGTCTTGGAACCATAAAACCCATGGAGCTAATTGATTGAAATCACCATTAGTCAAAATTGGTTCAACATCAAGTTCTTGAAGAGCTACATTATAGAATGTAACAAGACCATCAGCAAATCCAGTTTGAGAACCAAGTTCAAATGTTAATTTAACATCATGAGTTGCTTGTGTTACTGTAAATAGATATTCATATGTATCTTCAGTAGTTGTAATTGCTATACCATTACTACGGGCATATTGCACATATGGATCGCCATAACCTAAAGCAATATTCAATGAACGAGCAACTTCTGCAGCTACATCAAATGATAATCTGTAAGTCTTACCTTGTTCTAATGTTAGATAACCATTTTGAGTTAATTGAACAGCCCAAGCAGCATCGCCACCACCTGTAATATCAAGTGAGAATGTTCCAGCTGTATTATCTAAGGCAGTTACAACAACAGGTGCTGTACCCCAGTCTTGTGACCAAACAGTCCATTCAGGAGTTGTTGCATCTAAAGCTGCGGTAAAACTTGGATTTTTAATTAAATTAGTATCACTGAATAATAAACCAACGATATTTACAGTAGTTGTTGCGAATCCAGAATTTCCAAGTGAATCCTCAACAGTATAAGTAACTGTATAAACTGCTTCTGCACTTGTATCTATTGCAGTAACAGCAGCACCTAATGAATCAGCTATAGTGATAACGATTTGATCAGTAACATCACCATCGGTAATATCAAATGCAGTAACACCAGCAGCTGGATCATATGTTGCATCAATTAAGACGTTAACAGAAGCCATAGCACCTGAAATCACTGGAGCTTCTAAGTCAACATCAGGAGTGGATTCTTCAATAGTAATATTGTCAAACCACATTGTTGCATCAACTGAAACACCACCGATTGTACCAAGTTCAAATAAAACGCCACCTAGTTGATCATCAATAGGCATTGTGAACTTATAAGAATAAGTAGCCCATTCGGTTGTAATATCTTTATGAATTGTGATATTAGGTTTGAAATCGGTAAACCAAGGAGCTGCAGCTAATATTTCACCAACTTGTAAATTGATAGTCTTAGCTACGCTAGATTTAGCATCAAAACTAATTTCATAAGTTTTATCAATTTCGAATGGAACGCCCATTTGTGTAATTCTTGGAGTCCAAATATTAGATCCAGCAACTACAACAGCTTGCAAAGCGCCATCTACGACTGAAAGATCGATTGATGATCCATCAGCACTGTAAGTATCCCAACCAGTTATTCCTAAACTGAAATCGGCATTAACAAGCATTTCGCCTTCGATTGCTTGTGGCTTGTTAACAGTAATATAGCGATTATATTCAGCTTTAAAAGTGTCAACTTGAACAACATATTTGACTAAAAATATGCCATCTATTGTTGTATCAAGATCACCAGTAGTTGAAATAGTTGCTAATGACTGCCAAGTAATACTTGAAGTATAGTCAACGCTATCATTTCCCAAAGCTGTAACACCAGTTTTGACATTGAATGCTTCATCATAGTCAAGTGTTACATCGCCAACACCACTAAATGCTATGCTGGATAAAGCGGGTACTTCTGGCGTTGCGTCTCCACAAGAAGCCAAGAAGAATCCAAACATCATAACAAGTGCCATAACAATAATTCGTTTTTTCATTTTTATTTTCCTCCTCTAATATAGACATTTATTTTAAAGACATGACCGTTACGGATGTCCCTTGTCCACTTACCCAATACTTTTGACCCTTGAACCTCACAAACCTCTGATTCGGTGTGTAGGGTCATTTTATCGATATATGCTTTTTTATCATATGTATCGATTTCATCAACGAGATGATAGATAATCGTTGTTTGATTGAATAATCTTGTTTCAACGATACCATCTTTAAAGAACGATTTTGGAAGTTTAGGACTAAGTTCAAATGCAAGTTGCGAATCTTCCATTGTAAATAAGTGATCACCTACGAACATATAACGCCACATTGATAACATTTCTGCAGTTGATCCGGATAATCTTGAGACAAATCCTTGTCCCCATTTCTTTGGATCAGGATTTGAGGAAGTTGCCAAGAAAGATGAATTCTCAATTGGAGATCTTCCATAAATTTTGGGATCCATGAAGCATGTATAGTTCGTCTTTATTTCTTCATAGAATTCTTCATATAATCCTGATTTAAGCAATCCAAGTAAATATTTATATGTCATATGTAAGAAATTGGATTCTCTTTCTAACCATCCGGGAGTAAACGCGCGTATGCGGCCGATTTCATTACTGTAAGCATCTAATGACTTACTTGTTTGATAAAATTTGAGCTTCTGATCATATAGTTCCATTTTTTTGATTTCTCGATAGATTTGTTGTGCTTCCTTTTTAGAACTTAATGATTTCAAGTACCTCGCAGGAGCTTCTAGAAAACTCGGTAAAGGGTGTGCCTTAAATTTTTTTACCTTAACCACCGGAAGTCCATATTCACCAATAACATCTTGTCCTGAACTATCTAAGATTTTTTCATAATCTTCGACCTCATAGGTGATGTAGGTTGGGTAGATAGAATCCATTGATTTTGCTTTTGATAATGCTTGATTCAATTCTTTTTGAATCTTTTGAAGTAGTTCATAATAATAATCAACTTGATGTTCAATAACTTCCTGATCTTCAAGCAATTCTTTTCTGTAATTTTCAAGATGCGCCATTCTAGAATCCCACAAATCCATTTCATTTGTTACATTCAATACTTTATATTGATCAGCTAATTTATCAGTGCTTCTTAATAACTTAGCTATCTTCGTTGGATGTTCTTCAACAATTTTTATCAAAAAATTAACAATTCTTTGAAGTTCTATCGTCTCTGATACACCTGATCCAAATAGCCCAGGTACCCCGTTCATGGCATCATTCCATCCGGGTTTATTACCTTCATATGATAATCCGATTCCAAACGGATCTAAATGACCATACTTATTTAGAACAAGGGTTAATAATTTCCCAAACATATTTATCTCAATCAATCCATCACGATTGGTTAACCAGCCATCGGGTTGATTTTGAATGTGTCTTATAGCTCCATACTGCCTCACTTTACCATCAGATCTAAGTACATACTTTTCACTTCTAGGAAGAACGAGAACAGGCGATACAAAGAAGGGAATCTTTTTATTAAACATTATTGATTCTAAATTATCCGGATAAATAGATAAATATGAATCAATCAAGTCATATAAATAAGTGAAATGATCTTCCCAATAACCTTCTCCAAATCCAGCTTTGATGATTGCTTTACTATCTTTCAAAACCGCAGAAAGCGTAGGCTCTACATCAAGATGATTGTTAAATAGTCGAGTAGCAATCATTCCTGGTGTAAATTCATTTTTTAAAAGATTAAATAATACATCAGGTATATGGTTCAAATTACCTTCATACTTAAATGTGACCCCACCAATACTAAGTGGATTATAGCCATCTGCTTGAAGCAAAGATGCAAATTGATAAATATTGAAATCTCCAATTTCAGGATTGAAAAACAGATCATTTATTCTATTTTGCAAAACATCTCTAAAACTTCCATTACCTTGTGAATAGAAAGATGGTTCTAAGCTGAAAAAGTTATAATCTCTTTCTAAATCTCCGTGCTTTCTTGAATAGATGTGATATCCCATTTTGCCATCTTTTGTTGTAATAACCTTGGGCTGTCCCCCCCTAAGCACGTTATCAAGGTAACATTGTTTCAAATAAGCATCAAATATTGGATAATTCGTTTTAGTTTCAATTGTAGAAACTAACTTTTGATGTAGATTATAATTTTCTTTTTCTTTTAGATTAAAATAACTAATACTAAATTTGTTTATTATCTGATCTAACATGGATTTATCAGAAACATTTCCGATCAAACTCACAAATGACGCTTCATTAAGATTTTTAAATTTCAATCCACTCATCGCACAAGGAACTTGATTAACATGAACTTGTTTAATTTGAGAAAGATCTTCAATCGAATGCTTAACAAATCCATAAGGAGTTTCTAAGGATGTGTCCTCATCAAATATTAATTTATAATCGCTAATTAGAAGTGGTTGAACTGTAGATTTTGTGAAATAAAAATTTCCATCATGAACTTCATTTACTTCAGCTGAATCACCTGTTGATGCTCTTAATTTATAAAACACGTAGTCTTTTTCATGAACATTGTCCATCCAACTTTGCATTAAATTAGAAACAGCTTTATATGTGTCATTACCTATTCCTGGTGGAAGCAGTTGAGCAAGTCCATCGATAATTTCTAAATTGCATGGTTTACCTAAATTTTTAATTTCAACTTTTCTTACTAACCCAGCAATGGGTTCATTCGGAAGTGTGAAATATGTAATTTTTACAATGAGATCTAATTCTTTTTGATGTTCTTCTATTGATACTTGATCTTGTCTAATAATTAAACGTTGATTTGAGTTTTTTTCCTTGAAAAATTCATAAATCTTACCATCTTTTTTAACAAAGGTTCTAAATCCAATTCTAGAAACAAAATGGTATGCATTATTTGCAGGAAAAAATTCCATAATGACACCGTTTTTATCTTTGATACCAAAAGATGAGATAAGTTGACCTCTATTAACATAAAATGACCAAAGTGGAATTCCCATTTCTCCAGCAATGCCACTTAGAAAACTAGAAAAAGGCTTTTGTTGTTGAAAATTATCGATGATGTACTCGTCCTTTTTACCAATAGTCATAAATTCCTCCTAGGAAACCGGTTTCCTTTTTTGTTATATATATATAATATCATATTGTGATAACGTTTTCAACAATTTTATTCAATTTTTTATTTTTTTGTTGAATCTCTTTCAACTAAATTTACAGGTAGTGTGATAATTTCATCTATTTCATCTTCTGGAGACTCAATTAATTGAATGAGCATCTTAGCTGCAGTTTCACCAAGTAGTTTCCGATTTTGCGCAATTGTTGTTAAGGATGGTGTGAAATGACGAGCAAATGCAATATCATCAAAACCTATGACTTGAATGTCATCGGGGACATTATAGCCAAGGGTATTTAAACCTTTTAAAACACCTAATGCAATATCATCACTAGCAGCAAGAATAACTTCGGGTTTACTTTTAACCTGTTTCATTAATTTCTGAACTGCATTCAATCCACCATTGAATCCAAAACTTTCCGATAAAACAACATCTTTACTAGTTGTTTCAAACTTCATTTTTTTAGTGTAATTTTGAAATGAAATTAGTCTTTCAACAAATGCTTTAGAACTATCTGGACCAGCAATCATAGCAACCCGCTTTTTCTTCAATACATCTCTGATATATTCTAGACTAATTCTAATACCTTGATCATTATCACTTACTACTGTATGCAATCCTGGTAAAAACATATCTGTTGATACAGCAGGAATTCTGCTTTCGAGAATTTCGTGAAGTCCTTGATCATTGAAATCACCCACGACAATATAAACACCATCTACGCGTTTGTTCATGCACCATTCGTAGTATGTTAGATGATTTTTACCCAGTTTTCTAACAATGAAAGATAGTTCATAGCCTTCTTTTTCTACATATGTTTTAAATGCTTGTAAAATACTTGAAAAGAAAGAATGTTCTAAGCCAATATCGGCTTCTTCGGTAAAAACAATACCAATTGTATATGTTCTCTTTGATTTTAACATGCGTGCGCTTGACGTAGGAACATACCCTACTTCTTTAATATATGCAAGCACGCGTTCTCTAGTTTTTTCACTTACATTACCTGTTTGATTTAAAACTTTCGAAATGGTACCTGGTGCTAAACTAAGTTCATTAGCTATATCATATATCGTTTTTCTTTTTACCAATTGAATCACTTCCCTCATATATTTTTACGGATTTAATTTGAAAAATCACTGGGAAGATTGTCTCATCAATCTGCCCTCCCCAAGCTCCTCCAAGAGCAAGATTAATAATTAAATAAAATCCTTGATTAAATGGCCATTGTTCTGTTGTTGCATCCTTTGATTTATTAAAGGTTTTCTGCTTTTTGCCATCAAGGTAAAACGTAATTTCATCTTCATGCCAATCCATAGCATATTCGTGAAATTGATTAACAATGTTCTTTTGCTTTACAACGATGGTCGGTTGGTTATTTTTATGGAAATAATTTGTTTTGGAGTGAAGAGAAAAATGAATAACATTGGGGTTGTGTCCAACATGCTCCATGAGATCAATCTCACCGCATAATGGCCAACTCACTCTTCTAAATTGTTCACCTAAAAGCCATATTGCTGGCCAGGTTCCACCACCACTAGGGACTTTAGCAACAATTTCAATTCTACCGTGTTGAATTGTTTTAATTCCTTCAGTTGTCAATTTTGCTGAAGTATATTCGCGATTCTCATGTTTTTCTTTGTTTGCAACAATATTTAGGGTACCATCTTTGACAAAAATATTTTTAGAGTGATTCGTATAAAATTGTTGTTCGCCATTCCCAAATCCATGACCCCCTGTTTCTATAGTCCAAATTTCAGGATTAGGCATGCCATCTTTATCAAATTGATCTTCCCATAATAATTTATAGTTCATTCATCTTCTCCTGGCAAGTTTTGATTAATAGATTTCTATCTTTCTCACTGATAATTATTTTAGGAGAGTTATCTTCACAAGTATTTTCTTCTTCAATAATCAGCAATTTTGCATCTTTGGATAATGTATGTGTGTGATATACTCCTGCTTCAATTCTATACACTTTATTTTTTTCTAACTTCAAGGTCTCGAAATATCTGATTTCATTTGATTTTACTTCTGCAAAAAAAATCATGCATGAGCCATCAAGAAGCACAAATACTTCATCTGTATTTTGATGAGATTCAAAGTAAGTAATTTGATCTATTTCAAGTTCGGCAATGTAATTCAGAATTGAGACACGCCAATTTTGGTGATGAAATAGCTTTTTATATCCTTGTCCATCAAAATCATAACATTCATAGTTTTTCATCTAAAAGCACCTCTATATCTCCGTCTAAACTTCTAAATTCATTTTCGACCTGTAGTTTATTAATCGAGATTTTCTTAATTTGGTATTTTCCATAATCAAGATTTTTAGGATTATGATACGTTACTGTTCTCAGGTGATTAAATATATAGGTCGTAATTGTTGCCTTATTTTCAATGAAATCATTTTTCTTTAATTTAGGCTTAAGTACCAAAACACCAAGTTCAAGAGAAACTCCAAAGATTTCATTTCTTAGAAGTCTTAACATCCAACTTGCTGAGCCGGTTAAATATGGATATTTTCCTATACCATCATTTGTAAAATATTCGGGAATCCCTAACAAGACTTTACTTTTGTTATTTTGAGCTTGTTCTAACAATGTAAAAGCAGCTTCGTGACCTAAGTTAATAAGTCCATACTGATAAAGTCCATAAGCATACATAATAACCATATGAGAAAATATGGCACCATTTTCTTTTTGCCCGTAGGCAAATCCAAATGCTCTTCCCATATTCGTCAAGACATTATTATAATTGCTATTTAAGTGATATCCGCCAATTTTTTTATCAAACAAATGTTTTTTAGTAGTTCTTGACAATTCAATAGCTTGCTTCTTTGTTGCAGTCTGACATAAAAGTGCCATTGTTTGTCCAGTTAACGCTGTTGTTCCATCTACATCTAAATCGTTACCGTCATTATCAAAGTAACTTTGAAATTGATTGTTGAAATATGCATTTTCTCTTAAATATTTAATACGTGTTCGAGCAAGTTTGTCCAATTGATTAGCTAAAATGAATTGATTGATCCATATTTGATGTCCTTTAAAATCAGCTACTTGATCAAAGAAATCTGAGATATTAGCATCATTTGTTAGCAGTAATTTCAGTTCTTCAAACATAACAATATTACTCGTTGGTAGTTTTCTGATTAATGATGCAAGTGTGCGTAAATTATTGGCATACATATGTGTAAAAGCAATCGTTTCACCACGATTGTGCGCCATATCCAATCCATCATTCCAGTCTGCATCCTCAAGTCTAACAAATCCATGTTCACCTATGTTATGGTGTCCTACAAGATTTTGCAATAATAAATGTTCAAGTATCGTCCCTACATAAGGTTCTTTGACATCATTTAACAATAGGTTTTGCACTGGCTTTTCTTTGACTTTCTTCGTATAATGTGTAAATTGATCATTAAAGTAATGTTGATTTTTCAAAAGAAATAGTAAATCGCCTGTCTCATCAATATACATCTTAGTCGTTAACAACGGCCAGGCACCGTGATCTGACCAAACACGAGTAATCATATTTCTGTCAGCTTTGAATTCTCCAGGTTCATCTCCAATAATTGTGGCATTTGAACCGTCAATTCTTATACCCTGAAAATTATTGTATAGAAGTTCAAACACACTCTTATCATTCATCATGATTAAAGCGAGTAAGTCTTGCCATAAATCTCTCCATCCTCTTCCTCCATGACCGTAGTCATGATGAGGGAGATAAGAATTACCAAAATATCTGCGTAACATGGGTTGAAGAATTACCCATGATAATTGATTGCTAGTTTCTTTATTAGAAATATTGAAATTTAATTTATTTACGTAATCACTAAAAAATTTACTTGATTCTTTTAAACCTTGATTAAAAAACTTATTGTTTAGATATTTCATGTTATCCTTGATGACTTGTTCTTTATCAGAATGTATCCCAATAGAAAGATAAAGTGTGATCATCTCATTAGGCTGTAAAATCAGTTTTTCATACTGAATACCACCCATTGCTTCATATCCTTCATGATGAGATCCTTTTTCAACTGTGTTTTTCAAACCCTTTGGAAAATGAAGTGATCCTCCATCTATGAAACTATCTAAAGTAGGAATATAACCATTAATCTTCATATCATCGGAACGAGAAAAAACGCTATAGAGCGTAGAATTGATCGTGTGTCCTCTTTCGTCAAATGATAATGTTGGTTTTACGATAACCCCATTCTCACAAACATCTATTTGATTTAATAATGAAGTAACCTGTCTATGATCTCGTAGATTATCTGCGCTTCTACCATAAATAGGAACTGCAGTTGTAACTTGTAAAGATAATTCTTTTTGACTAACATTCTTAAAAATAATTTGATGTAATTCTATTTGAGCATCAATAGGAACATAAGATATTGTTTCAATTGAAAATTTATTATTTTTTCTTAATACTTTTTGATAAAGTAAATCCGTCTCATAAATGAACTTATCTTTCTGTTGTGAATATGTCTGTCCATTTAAAAAATAATATTTCCCATCAACATCAAAAATGATGTTTCTTGACGAAATATTATTATACATATCTACTTCTGATGTAGGTTCAAGTGCATAATGATGATAATCTAATTTCACATCACCTCCAAAAAATGGAGAAATAGATGATTTTATGCCTTTGAGATTGAATAACGGAAAGTAGTAACCATCATTCTTTTTTATTGTAATAATTTTTTTCATTGTCGTTTTTACCTCTGGAAATCGGTTTCCTATTCTTATTATAAAACCCTTATCAGTAAAAGTAAAGGGCTTTCATAAATATTTTTAAAAATAAATTGTTGCATCATTTTTATTGGTTCTTACATTCAAATCAAACTTATGTTTACATAGATCAAATTTTATAATGCAATATGAAATCGTGTACCAACTCTTTATTATATAAAATGAGAAGTTTAGATTGTGGAAAGTAATAATTATTGTATAATGTAAATGAGGTATAGCCGTGAAAAAAAAGATTGTAGATATTGCTCGTGATTTGAATCTTTCTCCAAGCACTATATCAAAAATAGTTAATAACAAAGGACGAATCAGCTCCGAAACGAGAGAACGAGTACTAAAATATGTGAAAGACTGTGGTTATATAGCGATGTCAAGCGCTAGAATCCTCAGTGCTAAAAAGAGTTGGACAATTGGTGTGATTTATTCTGATATTTCACTAATCGGATTTGAACATCCCTTTTTCTCTCGTGTTTTTCAAGCTTTTAAAGATTATGTCGCAAATTATGGTTATGATGTGGTTATGATTGTAAGTAAGCTTGGATCTAATGAACTCACATATCTCGAGTGGTGCCAAATTAAAAAAGTAGATGGTGTCCTCATAATTATGGGTAATATTAACAATCCAAATATATTAGAAGTTGTCAATAGTTCTTACCCATGTATATCAACAGACATCGCAATGCCTAATCTTCAAACAGTCATATATGATGACGAACAAGGTGTAAGATTAGCAATAGAACATGCACTTTATTTGGGTTTTTCAAAAATTATGATGGTCACTGGTCCAAAAACAGCGAGATCTTTCTACATGCGTACAATTCACTTTGAAAATGAAATGAAAAAAAGAAATATCCCCTTTTTAAAAAACGATATCATAACAACGAATGGTTTCGGTTTTTCAAGTGGATTTAATGTCGGTCAAAAAATAGCAAAAAGAAAAAAATTACCTGAAATAATCATTGTTAATAGTGATGTTATTGCTTTTGGTGTCATTCAGGGACTAAACAGTATGGGTATTGATGTGCCTAAAGATATATCCGTTATAGGTTATGATGATATTGAATTCTCAAAATATTTCACACCTTCACTAACCACTATTTTACAAGATACAAAATTACTTGGAGAGCGAGCAGCTGAAGAACTACTTCTTTCAATCTCTCAAAAGTTACCTAAGAAACAAAAAACTACCTATTTGCCAGTCTCATTAATCGAAAGAGAATCAACAAAAAAAGAAATTTAACATAAGAATTGACAATCAAAATCAAAAAAGATATAATTGCACTGTAACCGCATACATCTAATGCGTGCATGACGAGTGTTTAAGGCAGATGTCAAAAGACACTTATATTTATAAGACATAGGAAACCGTTTTCGCTAAAGATTAACCTGGTGCCTATATTTTTTATTAGTTTTAGGAAACCGTTTTCTCAAATATCAGGAGGGTATTATGTTTAAAAAAGGATTTGTATTATTTTTCGTAATTACAATGATTGCATTGTTTGGTTATTTATTTCCATTCAATCATGTAACTGCTGCAACAACACATCAAACTATTAGCAGTGAAAGAAATCACGTTTTAGCTGATGTAAATGAATCAATCGATCTAACTGCATTAAATGTTTCAGGTGCTTTTGGAACAATCACTTTAAATCAAGCGACTATTTCAAGCGCTAATCCCGCTGTAACAATTACAGCAACCACCTTAACAATTAGTGAAGTTGGTGTTTTTCCAATTTCATTTAATTATCAAAGTATTCAAATGACGATTTATTTTATTTCTAAATTAACTGAAGATACTGAATATGTGATTTATGAACAAAATTTCACAGGTATGGCTAATGGAGCTTTACCCTCGGGTTATAATTTATACAATAATCTAGGTGTTGGTGGTGGATCTGCTGCAATTAGTTCTGAACGCTTAATGCTCAGCCCTAAGACAATTGTATTGTTCCCAGCTTATCTATCTGGATTTACAAACTACGTTATTGATACAGACATGCGTATGACAACTGCTACAAACACAGCAAGATGGACTTCAGTTTTATTTAGATACTCAACTGAAAATTATTTCCAAATGGCAATTCGTAATGATGCTTCTGCTGCTAACGGTGTTGAATTCGCTAAACGTATAGATGGTGGTTGGAATGTTCCAATGACAGCAGCTTATACTGAAGCTTTAAATCCAACAACAATTTACCATTTAAATATCGATGTTAAAGATACAACAATTATCGAATCTATTGATGATAATGTCCTGGTGAATTACGATTCTGCATTTGAATTCACACATGGTCGTATAGGTGTGCAAGCTGACGATGTCACTGTTTATTATGATAACATCCGCATTACACTTCCTGAAACTTATGTTGAAGGAGAAACTTTTAACTTCATCTCAATTCCTGATGTTTATCAACCAGAAACTGGATTAGTTGCTCCAGCAACTGTATTAACATGGTTTAATACTGCTGATCAAATTCCAGCACTTAGTGCAACCGTTAGACCAGCAACCTTTATTTTCTCAATTAATGCTGATCTAGATATTGTCACTCCTGATGGAATAGTCATTATGACCTTACTTGATACACTTACAGCTATTAATGGAAAAGTCATTCCTGCATTCTACACCAATGATGAGGCAATAGCAACAGCTCTTGGCGAAGCATTAAAGGGTTACCGAATCTTCGATAGTTTTATCGTATCAGATTCTGGTGATATCATTTTAGCTGCTAGAGCTGCACACAGTTTAATGCGTGGTGTCCTAAATTTCCCTATGACCGATAAAACGTCATTGACTGAAAATGATCTATCTGACGTCAGACGTCAAACTAACATCGCACAAGCAGTTGCTCCAATCATCCCAGCTCATTTACTCAACCAAGCGTTAGTTCAATATATGCAACATCGCTTAATGACTGTTTGGGTTTCTGCACAAGATAATGATCTCAGTCTATATCAAGCAATCTTAAGTGGTGCAAATGGTATCGTCACACAAGATTATGAAGGTTTATATACAATTTACTCAACTTTTGGACCTAATACTCATGTTAGACGCCCTTCTGTTGTTGCACATAGAGGATTATACGATGGAGCTAATAGCCTCTATCCTGAAAACACCATTGAAGGTGGATTAGAATCACTTTCCAAGGGTGCTGATGTTATTGAATTAGATGTACATTTAACACTTGATTGGGAAATCGTTGTGATACATGATAATACAACTGCTAGAACAGCATCAGATTATCCTAGCAGCACAGTAGCAACAACAAGATCAGAAGATTTACTTGCATTAACTTTACATGATGCTGTTGGCGGAAGAACTGATATTCACATTCCATTGTTTAGAGAATATCTTCAAGCATTCAAAGGTACTGGTGTTGTGATCTTCTGTGAAATCAAACCTTCTCAACCTCTTCTTGTTGAAAAACTTGCTGAAATGATTAATGAAGAAGGTATGTACGATCAAGTTATCATTATCGCATTTGATGCAGCAAACATTAGAAAAATGAATGAAGTTATGCCTGAAATGACAAATGGTCACTTATCAGGTGCACTACTTAATGCGCAAAACGATACAACATCAATGACTAATACATTAACTGATGTCGTTCCTATTAATTCAACACTCAATCCGAGTTATGGCGCTTTAACAGCTGGATTCATACAGGATTTAGTTCATAGAGGAATTACCATATGTCCATGGACAATTGATGATCACAATCAATTTGTTTACTATTATAATTTGGGTGTTGGTGGGTTGACTACAAATTACTTAGATTATACGAAAGACACTTTTAACCGTATTACCTTTGAAAATTACAATCTAGATTACACACTTGGTGATACCGTTGGAACTCAACTCAAAGGTCAAATAGAAACACAGTCTGGTCTAATTTATCCACTTCTTCCTACTTTTATTACAATTGATGATGGTGGTACAGGACTTGCTTTTGACAGTCAAGGAAAAATTACCGAAGCTACTGCTGCTGGTACAGCCTATGTTTATACAACATTTACAAGTACAATGCCAAATGGTGCCAGTTTGACAATCGCAAGTGATATCATTCAAATCAACATTGCTGAACCTACTGGTATGAGTACAGGAGCAATCGTTGCAATTTCAATAGGTAGTGCTTCAGTATTAGGTGTTGGTGGATTCTTTGGTTTCAAATGGTTTAAATTAAGAAAAATAACTAAGATTTGAACGCTAAACGCGTAAAAATAAATTAAATGGAGGAAATATTATGAAAAAAGTGTTTTATATTTTTATCATCTTATTTGTCGCATTATCATTAGTGGCATGTAAAAAGGATCCTGTCGTTGAGGAACCTATAGATACAACACCGCCATTATTATTTGGTATTGCAGATGCAGTAATTGATGTGGGATCAGTGTTTGATCCATTAGATGGAGTTTCAGCAATTGATGATGTGGATGGTACAATTACTAGTAATATCGTCGTCACTGGAACATATGATGTGGATACTGCTGGCATATATACAATTAATTTTGCAGTTGAAGATGCAGCAGGAAATCCAGCAACTGGCAGTATGCAGTTGATAGTTAGAATTCCACCAGAAAGTGAACTTTATATCATAAACGGTGATTTCTCGGAACCACTTGATGGTACTTGGACTCATTGGTCTGGAGAAGGTGGAATTAGTACAGCAACTATCGTTGATGGTGTTTTAGAGTACGATATAACTGCTGCAGGTAGTCAATGGTGGAGTAGTCAATTTTCACAACCTAATTTAACCATTCCACAAGGCAAAGGCTTTATATTAGAATTTGATGCTAAAGCTGATATCGCAAGACCAATGGTCGCTAAAATAGAAAATGCACAATATGTCGGATACATTGACGAAAGTGTACTTCTAACGACTGAATGGCAAACATTCCAAATTGAATTCTTTGTTACAGCACCTACGATTACAAATGGTAAATTGATTTTTGGTGGTGGAACAATGATGGGTTATAACTCAATCGTTGGCGCACTTACTACAATTTATCTTGATAATGTTAAGTTTATTGAATTAGAGGAAGTAGTAGATACCGTTGCCCCTGTAATCACTGGAGCAATCGATAAGACAATTAGTATCGACGAAACTTTTGATCCATTAGCAGGTATTACAGTATCTGACAACATAGATATTACTCTTACAGTTGATGATATCGTTATTACTGGTACAGTTGATAATACAACAGCTGGTGATTATGTATTAATTTATACATTAAATGATGCTTCATCTAATGAAACAGTTGTTACAATAACGATTACAGTTGTCGCAGGTCTTGCACCTTCATCATGGCTTGTTGCTAATGGTGATTTTGAAACAGAACAACTCGCTTCACTTCCAGAACCAGCAGAAACAGGTTGGGGTTGGAAAACTAGCGGTTCAGGTGCATTTACAGCATCAATTAGTGGTGGTATTGCAACTATTAATGTTACAAACTTAGGTACCGCTCCTTATGGTGTTCAATTCTTCGAACAAAATAGAATCATTGAACAAGGAAGAATCTATCAAGTTACATTTGATGCGAAAGCTGATATAGCTCGTCCGATTCAACTTGCACTTGAAGAAGGTTGGACTCGACGTTTTGACACAATCATTGATCTAACTACTGAATGGCAAACATATACTGTCCTTATCGATCATATTTTACCTGGTTATACCAATGGTAAATTTGCATTCTTTATGGGATTAGTTGGCTCAACAAGCATGCCAACTACTATTTATCTTGATAACGTCGCTGTTGAAACAGTGGCTGCAGTTGTTGATTCAACAGCTCCAATGTTATCAGGCGTTAGCGAATATAATGTGCTTCAAGATTTTGCATTTGATCCATTACAAAATGTTAAAGTCGTTGATTCAATTGACAAAGAATTAACAATTGATGATATTACAGTGACTGGTACAGTAGATACTGCAACAATTGGAGATTATGTCTTAACTTATGAAGTAACTGATGCTTCAAGTAATACTGTAACAGTTGAAAGAACGATTCATGTTCTTGCCTCTGCAGATATGTTAGATTCAACACTTGTTGTTGTAAATGGAGACTTTTCAACTGATCAATCAGTTCCTTATGCACAACCTGCTATGGACGGTTGGGGCTGGCATGGTTCCGGAACCTTTACCGTTGATATTAGTGGTGGCATTATGACTGAAGTTGTTACAAATGTCGGAACTGTTCCTCATGGTACACAATTCTATCAACAAAATCTAATTGTTGAAACTGAAGCTACTTATCGTGTTACATTTAGAGCTAAAGTTGATCTTGAACGTTCGATCAGATTCTCTCTTGAATCAGGAACAACACTTAAGAATTTTGAAATTTTCGATGTAACAACTGCTTGGGCAAATTACGAAATCGTGTTCACTATTCCTGAAGCAGGATTTAGCAATGCTAAATTTGCATTCTTTGCAGGCTTAGTTGAAGCAGATAGCCCTGCAACTACATTCTATCTTGATGATATCGCTATTGAATTAGTTGGATATTTAGTTGATACAGATGCACCTATGATGTTTGGTGTTGGTGATAAAGTTATTGAAGAAGGATTAGAATTTGATTCACTTCTTGGTGTAACTGTCTTTGATACAGTTGATAAATCCTTAACTCCTACAAGTATTGTTATTACGGGTGACACTGTTGACTATATGACTCCTGGATACTACACATTGACTTATACACTTACAGACCGTCAAGGTAATGAAACAGTTGCAACTCGTTTAGTCACAGTTACTGAAACTGGTGGAGAACTTCCTTCTACATTAAAGATTATTAATGGAGATTTCGCAGTTGATCAAACCGCTCCTGCTGCTTCTGGTACAGGTTGGGGTTGGCATGGTAGTGGTAAATTCATGGTTAACATTGCAGAAGGTGTTGCTAAAATTTCGGTTTATGAAAACTGGACACTATTCTATGGTGTACAATTCTATACTTTAAATCGTGAAGTTATTGAAGGTCATACTTATCAAATAACATTTAGAGCTAAAGCTGATGACGCGCGCGCAATTCAATTAAATCTTGAGTCAGGCGGAGCTAAATTCAGTGCGTACTTTGATTTAACAAATGTTTGGACTGACTATACTTACGAGTATACTCATAGCACAGCTAGTATTACTAATGGTAAATTCTCATTCTTCTTTGGTAATGTACATGGCATGACTTCATCTACCAATATTTATCTAGATGATGTGGTTGTTAAACGTATTGAAACACTATCAGATGATACAGTTGTTCCTCAAATTTGGGGTACTGAAGCTATTAATTGGGTACTTGGAAATACATTTGATCCAATGGAAGGCATCCGTGTTTATGATCACGTTGATAAAGAATTAACTGTTGATGATGTAACATATACTGGAACAGTTAATACTGATGTGGTTGGCGATTACGATTTGGTTTACACGTTAACTGATGCTTCTGGAAATGTTGCAACTTATACAAAAGTTGTATCAGTTATTAATCAAGTTGATGCACTCGATGGTAGAGTAGCTTTAACAGATGGTGATTTTACACTTGAAAGTACAATCACTTCTTCAGATTCAAATCCAGGTTGGACACTTAAGGCTGGTGGATCTCCTGGCACATTTGATACACCAACATTTATTGATGGTGCAATTAGAATTAATATTACTGGTGTAGGTACAGTACCTCACAGTATCCAATTCTTCCAAAGAAATGGATTTGTTGCTGAAGCTGGTGGAATTTATGTTATGTCATTTAAAGCTAAAGCAGATGCTGTTCGTGATATTCGTGTCTCATTTGAAGAAACTAAAAATTGGCAAGTCCTTGATTTTGAAGTCGTTGGATTAACAACTGATTGGGCTACTTATAATGTCGTTCTTTCCAATAGATCGAATGGTTATTTAGATGTTAAATTTGGATTATTCCTCGGATTAATCGATGCTGATCATCCAGAAAATAGTGCACTAACAGCTGTATATTTTGATGATGTTTCAGTTCAACTTGTTGGTTACTTTAAAGATGATGTAGCACCTATGATTTATGCTGCTGATGCCACTGTTGAACAAGATGTTACATTCACTCCAATGACCGGCGTTATGTATGGTGATGCTCAACAAGGTTGTATAGTTGTTATTACAAGTGATACTGTTGGTTTGGTTACTGATACTGCTGGTGTTTACACAATTGATACTTCAGTTGTTGGTAATTATGTCTTAACTTATACAGTCACAGATGTTTTTGGAAACGAAACAATCTATACACGTAACTTTAGCGTAACAGCTCCAGTTATTTAATAAATCAATTTTCCTCAATCTATAAAGAACAAAAGGAATGATTCGCCATATCATTCCTTTTTTCTTTGCACTTATTTAATTTGTTAGCTATAAAATTAATGTGGAGATACTATGGGCATCAATTGTGAGTTTAACTTTTTCCCTTAGTCCTTTAATATTTATATTTTGAGCTTTTTCTTTTTCATTTTGAATGACAATCACTTGACTTTGATCAGGATTGATAAAAGAAACATATAATAATTTATCAGTCCCACTTGATGCCATCTGAATAGCACCTGGTTTAATGAATTTTGAAAAGTGACCAATATAATAATATGAAGACATATAGATTAACTCTTCATGAAAAACCTTAATCATCATCGGAGATGAACACAAATTGTTCACATGATTGGGTCCTCCTGTATCATCTAAGAAAAGATTCCAGTCAATGTAACCTTCTGTATAATTTCTGAGATCATTAATCATATTTCTCCCATAACGTTCACCTACATGATATTCACCAAAATGCGGTCCACCTTCTTGACATCCTTCAGTAAATAGGAGGTGTTTATCAGGAAACAATTCATGTGTTTTTCTGACTTCATCAAATTGTTCATTTTCATACCAATGAAATGCGGTGCCATAAACATATTTATAAGCTTCTTTATCACTTAAAACAGCTTTTGATCGTTCTACCATTTCATCTCTATTATGGTCCCATATATATATATGTTTGTCATTATATCCAGCTCGCTCTAGAGTAGGTCCGAGGACTTTAACAAACATTTTTTCTTCTTCCCCTGAATAGATACAGGAATCCCATCTTTGAACTGCAGCAGGTTCGTTTTGAACGGTTACTGCAAACACTTCAATACCTTTTTTTTGAAAAGCGTCAATGAATTTTACAAAGTAGTCAGCCCATGTTTGATAATATTTAGGTAATAATTTCCCACCTTTAATTGGCGATTGATTATCCTTCATCCAAAACGGAGGCGTCCATGGAGAACCTAAAATTTTAATGGGTTTTTGTGCATATTTTTCAGCATCTTTAATTAGATCAATAATCGGTTGATCTCTTGAGATATCAAATGATTTCAACGTATCGTCGTAATCTTTGATATATAAATAGCTTCCCAATGAAAAATCACAACCATGAATTGAAATGCGTCCAATAGAATATCCTAGGCCTTTTTCTGGATCAAAATAAGCTTCAATTGCTTTTTCTCGTTGTATTTTATCAATACGGGATAAATTATAGGCAGATGATTCAGTGAATGCCCCACCAAAGCCAATGATTTCTTGTTTCAATTCTTTTGGATTAATCATAATTTGCTCAAAAGATTGTTTTTGAGTTACTTTGACATCAACTAAAGATAACCACTCATTTGCTCCTTTTTTTGTTCGGTAATGTTTCATTTTCTAATGACTCCTTACTTAATAATTTTCTTTTTCAATATGAAGTTTATGATTGCTCCAACAACTATGTCACTGACTAAAAATATTAAAATATTTTTCATTAGAGCAGGTTGAATGTATGCAGATAAATTAAGTAATTCTTGTATTTCTGTATCAGTGAAACCTAATGTTAGTGTCCCAAGATTGTTAGGATTATAAGTTATGTAATCAACGATTAATGTTTCATCTAAAATATTTTGAGCATTATAGTCTTTTAGTGTGATATCTAAGGTATAGCTTTGATCTAGATTAACAGCATAGTAATAAAAACCAATACGCTCAATCCCGTAACTTACTGCATAATCATCATAATCAGAATCTGAAGCAGTTTCATAGATGACATCCGAACTGTCATGATCAATCAAAGTGATTCCTGTATGGTCATTTGAATCACTCAAAACACTTGCACTATTTATATCGCCTTTCGGTAGAACAAATATTGAAAATTGATTGATGTACTCATCATCAATTTGAGCAATCACTTGATAGATATGAAATGAGTAATCATCCGTTTCAATCTGATCATATTTTTGATATGCTACAGATTGATATTTTACGAATTCTTCTAAATTGTTGGATTCTTTAGCTTCATCAGCAAGGATGTAAAATAGGTTAAGTGAACGACTATTAGACTCTTGGATAATTGTAATTAAAAAGACAAATGCAAGAAAAATGACACTAAACACAGCATAAAATATCATAAATTTTTTCATCTAGATTTGACAACACCCTTCTTGTTATATAGTTTTTGTGCTGATTGAACCACTTGAATCTCTGTACCATCGATAATAAGTGCTCCATCATCAGGAATTGTATAAATATCTTGATGGTATGCACGATGCACTTTTCTTAATGAAGATTTTTGTTTCTTTCTTCTTCTATAATGTACTTCGACAAAAAAACCCTTTAATAAATTTAATCCTTTTTCATAGCTAAATGATTTATAATCATCATCTGGTGAAATATGATAGTTTTCAAATTGAATCATTGCTCCTGCCGAAGACCCAATATATACCTTTTGATGAGCTTCCAAAGCTTCTTTGATACCAAATGCTTCAATTCTTTTCATCATCAAGTCAGGAGACCCACCAGGAAAATAGATGATGTCAGCCTTTTTTATTTTATCAAGTGCACTTTGTTTGGTATCCTTGAAATAATGAATCCATTTGATTTGTGACTCTTTTATACCATATGGAGTAAAGCTATCAATCATTTTTTGATAATATTCTCCACCTTTTTCATAATATAAATTATAATCTGTCTCTGTAGGTGTATATAATGGAAAATGAGAAAGTGCAACAATCAACACTTGATTATTTGATTGAATAAATGGTTTAAAATTGGGAATCATAATAGGGTGTCCTAATAATCCTCTACTCATTAAAATATTTGTCATTATGTCTCCTTTTTATTAAAGTTATTGCATAAAAATCATCATATTGATTATAACATGAAATAATCAAAGGAAAAGAATGAAAGAAAAAGAGACTATAATTAGTCTCATTATTTCTTATCATATTGTCTTAAAAAAGATTGGACTTCACTTAAATCCGGTATAGCATGCATGGCTCCTAATCTTGTTGTAGTAAGCGCGGCTGTTGCATTTGCAAATTTCAAATACTCAACCAATTTTTCATCCTGATTCTCATCATTTAGTTCTTCTTTAGCTAATTGATATAAAAATGCACCAATAAATGAATCTCCTGCACCGGTTGTATCAATGGTAGAAACCTTGAATCCGGGTGCATGATACACCTTAGATTTTGTGTATAAATCAACACCTTCGATACCTCTAGTTAAAATGACATATTTAACATCACCAACAAAACATGATGCAATCGCTTCTTTTTCATCATGAATTCCACTTATAAATTCTAATTCGTCAAGCGAAATCTTTAATAAGTCCGCAAAAGGTATAAATTCTCTAATGATTTTCTTATACTTTTCATGATCTTTCCATAAGGCAAGTCTAACATTCGGATCAAAACTAATAAATCCGTTATTTTCTTTCATGATATGAATTGCATAGAGATGAGCAGCCTTAATAGGGTCATCGGTTAGACTGACTGAACAAAAATGGAAAATTGAATTATCAAATGACTCCTTTTTTATTTGTGAAGAATCGAACAATTGATCTGCACTAGGATTTCTAAAGAAAATAAAATCTCTTTCCCCATCTTCAGTTAATGAAACAAAAGCAAGTGCTGTTTTCGCTTGATCAGTTTGTTCAAGATATGTGACATCAACATGATACTTTTGTAATGTTTCTTTTAAATAATCACCGAATGCATCTTGGCCAACCTGACCTATAAATCGCCCTTTTCCTCCTAATTTTGAAACAGTTGTTACTACATTAGCGGGTGCTCCTCCTGGCATTTTTATAAATTCGTTCACATTCTTTAAGAATACCCCTTTTTGTACAGGAATAAAATCAATGAGTAATTCTCCCATTGCTACGATATTTTTCATATGACACTCTCCAAGCTTTAAGATTAAGAATTTATAAATCTGATTTTATTAAAAAAGAGGGCACAAGTACCCTCTTTTCCAATATTACTGTTTAAGAGTTAAGCTAATCCTTCAATTTCATCTGTAAGTTGTTGGATGAATTCTGCTCTAGTTAAATCTCCAATAGCATAAAGTGAATAGATTGGACCTAAAACTTCCATACCAAATCCACTAGGAAGATCATTTTGCCACCAAGCATAAGCATTACCAGCTTGATTCCATTCCATAACTGCAGCACTAAGTGGTGTAGATGGAACTAATGTAACGCTATTGAAAGCAGGAACCATATGTGCTTGATTAACCATGTAATCATGACCAGCTGTTGTAGATGCCAAATCGTTTAAGAATTGTTTAGCTTGATCACTCATTTTTGTATCCTTGTTAATTACATAGTATGATGGTGCACCAATAAAGATTGAATCATTTTGTCCTGCTGCTGCAGCATGTGGTAAATAACCCATGTTGAAATCAGAATCAGCATAAGAACTGTCAGTCCAGTTACCTTGATGTAAGAAAGCAGCTTCGCCAATAGCGAATTTACCAACTTGTTCATCATAACCACCAGTAGTTAAGATAGTTTGATCAGCGTATTCAAATAATACATCAACCCAACCAACATAAGCATCTAAACGAGCTGTATCCACGATTCCAGCATTGACATGATCAATGATTGATGAATCTGAATAAGCAAGACCTGATGATAGATAACCATTAAAGTTATGAAGACCAGTAACCCATTCCATACCAGCACCAGCTGCCATTGAAACGACTGCATAGTCTGACATAGTTGCTGATGAATCATAATAATCTTGAACAACTTGGAAGACTTCAGCATATTCTGCTTGTGAAACACTTTCCAAACTAGCAATTGTACGGCTTGCACCTTCAAGTGCGAAAGCTGCTGTTAAAATGTCTTCATTATAAGCCATACCCCAACCTTCAACTGCAACAGGGAAACCATAAGTTACGCCATCAGCCTTGAATTCAAGGTCTGTATCTGCTGCCCATGCTTCTCCAGTAAGGTCAAGGATCTTATCTGCATAGATATTATATCCGCCCATACCTTCAATAACAAAGATGTCAGGTTGTTTGTCTGCTTGGAATTCAGCTAGAATTTGAGTACCATAGGCACAAGTATCGCCACCACAAGTCTTCACTTCTACTTTGATGCCAGTTTCTACTGACCAAGCCTGTGCATAAGTGTTCATTACTTCATCAATTTCCACTTTATTTTGGAAAATGACTAATGTTTCTTCTTTAGGTTGGCATGCTGCAACTGTAGCAGCTACGATAGCAACCATTATTAATAAAACAAGTTTTTTCAATTTTTTCTCCTCCTTTATTTTGTAAAAAATTGAATTTCTCTATCTAGTCAATCTTTTGACTCCAAATTTATAATCCTTGTCCACTGCAACAATTTCTCCATAAACCTTGAGTTTAATGGGTAAATCAGTAACAAGGTGCAACACCTGATTATCAAGTGTCATTTTGATATGATGTCCTTGATAAATAAATCGAATCTCTGTTTTGTTAAGTTGATTTTGGTATGCGGGTTCAAGTGACAAAACTTGACCCATTCTTACACCAAATATACCGTAGATTAACATCAGATAACTTCCGCCAAGATTTGCAGCATGCAATCCATGTTGCGTGTGTTTTTTTAAGTTTTTTAAATCTAGGAAAGCAACTTCTTTAAAATATTGATATGCTAGTTCGTCATACCCAAGATGATAGGCAGCAATTCCATAAACACATTTTGATAAACTCGAATCATGCGTTGTACGTTTTAAATAATATTCATACGTATTGCGATATAATCGAGAATCCTCTTCTCCAAGTAATACCAGAGATAAAACTGCATCTGCTTGTTTGAGTACTTGGTGTTTGTATATAAATAACGGATGGTAATTAAGCAGTAAAGGAAAATGATTATTTGGCAATGAATTAATGTCTAATTCCTTCTTGTTCATAAAAGAAGAATCTTGCTTAATAATCTTTGCCTTCTCATCAATTAATAATGTCATCTGATCAGCAGCTAGTTTAATGTTTTTTATCTCAAATTCATTAACTCCAAGGTGATTAATCAACGATTGAAGTTCTTCTTTGTGATTTGTCCAATAATGGAAGGTAAAATCAAGATGTGCTTTAGCCATTGAGTTTGTATAATAATTATCATTAACAATAGCAGTATATTCATCTGGTCCTGTGACAGCATCTAGATGGAATTGGCTCTCTTTAAAATGCCCATATTCAAGAATAAACCTGGCGGTTTCCAAGAGCATTTCAAATCCATATTTCAACATGAATTCATCATCAAGGGTTGCATAAAAATAATTAATTACCGCAAGTGCAATATCACTATTAATATGAATTTGAGCACTCCCTGCTGGATAATAAGGAGATGATTCCTTACCATTGATTGTTCGCCAAGCAATTTTCGCTCCATGTTTCACACCGAGATTACGTGCTTCTTGTCGAGATTGGTCGAGTGTATAATAGCGATACAACAATAATTCCTTTGCTTTTTTGGGTTGTGTCAGGATGAAGAAGGGAAGCATATATGCTTCAGTGTCCCAAAAATAGTGTCCTTCATAACCTTCCCCACTAATACCTTTTGCCGCAATGTGCGTCTGGTAATTAATGCCAGCACTTTGATTCAACTGAAATGTATTATAGATAAGTGCTTGTTGTAATTCATTATCTGTTATTCTCAAATGATTTTGTTTCCAAAACCGGTGATATTCATCATTATCTTCATTCAAATAAACTTTAAAAGGGCGAATTGACCTAGTCATATCATGAATTGATTTCTCTAAATCAGCAGAATCAATTGATGTTGCATAAGCTTGATACTTAGTAAATTCTATATTGTGGTTTGGTGAAATATCCGAATGATTTATTCCAATTACCAAATCATCTAAAATTTGATAATCAAAATCTATATCATGTGTAATTGCAGCGATAACATTCAACTGTGTTAATGTCGTTTGTGCTTTTAACAATGCGACATTTTGATCAATACTAATCTTATTAAATGTCAAATGCTTTCTTGCATGAGGCAATCTTGGATCATTAAATGCATTTGCTTTAGATATTGGCATCCTAAGATACGAAGATAGCTTTATTTTACCTTCATAATTTGTAGTTGAAAGTGAAATCTTAACAACTATTAACTGTTTTTTTAATAAAACATGCTTTTCCTCGTGCAATAAAAACTCATATCCAGAAGGTGTTCTATACATAGCATCTCTCATTGATAATCCCTGATACATATCTAGTGATCTCTTTAGATCAACTAGCTCAGCATGTTCAAGATCAATCACTTCTTCATTTGCTTCAATTTTCACATATGAAGCATCTGGTAACAAGACAATGGTTTGTCCTTCTTGAGGAAATTGTTTATAATTTTCCTCATAACGAAAAGGATAAGTATTATAAAATCCATTCATTAAAGTTTGAGGATAATCACCCGATCCGTATCCTTCTATAAAATGACCTCGGGTACCCAAACTACCATTAGTAAGAGAGAATATGGTTTCATCTACGCGTAATTCTTCAAATGATGTTCTTCCACTTCTTTCCAATATATAATTTTTTTTTAAATCCGATTTTTCCATAATTAACCTCAAAGTTGTCAAACCAACTTGTATATTATTTGATTGCACCTGATGTCATACCCTTTATGATATGTTTTTGTGCAAAGAAGAACAGGATTAATACAGGTAAAGCCGCCATAAGTACGCTTGTAAGAATGAGTCCCCACTGTTTATCATAGAAACCAGCTAAATTAGCAACAGCAAGAGGCAACGTCTTAGTTGACCCACCTAATCCGATGACAAGAATTGGAAGCAAATAGTCATTCCAAATCCACATGCCATTTAGAACCAATAATGTAACAAAAATTGGTTTTAAGATTGGTAAAACAACTCTAAAGAATACCTGTGATTTTGTACATCCATCAATAATCGCTGCTTCTTCTATATCTATAGGTATTGATTTAATAAATCCATGAAATAAGAAAATACTGAGTGGTGCTCCAAATCCTATATAGGCTAGGACAACACCCCAATATGTATCTTTTAATGGAATACCTGTTGCATTTGTTATAAGTTGTAATAAACGTACAAGTGGTAACATGACAACCTGGAAAGGAATAACCATACCAGCTAAGAACAACATGAAAATCCAGAATGAATATCTCGTTTTTGTCCTAACTAAAACCCACGCAGCCATTGCACTAAAGACACCAATAGCAAGTAAACTACTTGTTGTAATTACAATAGAGTTAAAGAATGATCTAAAGTAATCAATATTTCTTCTTGTCAAAATTTCAATAACATTTTTCCATAAGTTGCCCCAATTGTCAGGAAGAGCTAATGGAGATAAAGTGATTTCTTGTATTGGTTTTGCAGAGTTTATAATAACCATAAGAAATGGAAAGAAAAACAAAGCCATTAATAATATCGCAAAGATTTCTAGTAGAATTAAACCGATTTTTTTATTTCCCATTATAATTCCACCTCACGCTTCTTGTTAAAGTAAACCTGAACAAGTGAGATGAGGAGTAAGAAGACAAAGAATACAATTGCTTTGGCTTGACCTATACCCAACTCATAATTGCTAAAGGCGGTATTGTATATATTCATTGCGATCAAATTCGTAGATTGAACTACCGGTAATGTTTCAATCCCAAATAAACTACCAAACCACTGAGGCAGTACAAGTGAAGGACCACCTTGAGTCAAACTGACCAGTGTATCAAATTGCTTAAATGAAGTGACAAGTGTTAAAAACATTGCAACTGTAAATGCTTGAGCAACCAAAGGCATTGTAATCGTCTTGAGTCGTTGTAGTGCATTGGCACCATCAATCGTTGCAGCTTCAACTAAATCCTGTGGAATATTTTGTATTGCTGCAATGTAAATCATCATGATATAACCCGCATATTGCCAGGATACAACAATAATTAACCCAAACAAGGCCGATTGTCCTCCTAATAGAATACTTGTTGCAAATACTCCTCCTAAAGAAGTAATCGCTTTGTTGTATATAAATTGCCAAATATAACCAAGAACTAAGCCCCCGATAAGATTAGGCATAAAGAATCCAGCACGATAAACATTTTTTCCTTTAAGATTTTGTGTCACTAACAATGCTAATGAAAAGGCAACCAAATTAATTGCAATAATATTTAAAACGGAATATAAAATTGTTCTCCAAAATGAAAATAGAAATCTCGTTTCAGTAAAAATCGTTTTGTAATTATCCAAACCAACAAAAGATTCACGTCCCGTGTTGAGTCCATCCCAATCCGTAAATGATAAATATACTCCTTGGATAAAAGGTGTGACAACAAATAATAGAAATGCACCTAATGATGGAAAAAGAAAATAAACAAAAACACGATGGTTTTGTGCTTTTTCAAATGGTCCCAACCATTGATAGATAATAAAATCAAGAATAAAATTAGTACTCTTGTATTTCTCAAAAGTCATAAATTCACGATTAAATAATCTCCCAATTTTTTCAACAATGAAAATAGCTGGAAGCGTGATTACAATAATCAAAGAAATCAAACTAAAGAGAAGATACTTAGGAATGCCAGCTAAATACTTTACAAATTTATTCTGTTCCTTCATATTTCACCTCAAAATAAATCTTAGTGGAAAAGTTTTCCTATGATATAAAAGAAAATATATTACATTCGAACGGAGCGAGAAAGAAAATTTATGAAAACCTTTCCACTTCCTGATAGTTTGATTATATCACTACTTGTAAGCGCTGTCAACGTAGTTATGTTCATTTTATAAAAAAAAATACGGTCACGCCGTATCTCCTTCTTGAAAATAAACCGGTACAACTTTATTTTTTACTTCCTTTTTGTTGTAATAATTCTGTATGATTTCTCTAATCGCCTCGGCAATTAATTTGGGTGATTGCCCAATTGAAGTTATTCTTTTTCCTAAATTGAGGAAACTCCTTCCCCCATCAAAACCCATGACACGTACATCTTCGGGTACTCTTTTCCCGTGTTTTTCTAGATTTTTAATCACTTCTGCTGCTACAGCATCACTAATACAAAAAATGCCATCAACCTCCGGATGAGATCTGATAATTTCATGAATGTAATCCGGAATGTAAATGTAATTTCCAAGTGGATATTCAATATTGATTACATTTTTGATTCCATGATGTTCCAATTCTTCAAAAAATGCTATTCTTCTTTTACTAACTTCAGTAACCACTTTTGTATGAGTTCCTTGAGCATCATCACCGATGAACATGATATGTTTGCATCCTGCATTGATGAGATGTTGCGCTGCAAGTTTACCACCAGCATAATTGTCAGAAGTAACAAAGGGTACTCCTTCAAAAGTTCTGTCAAACGAAATAATAGGTAATCTCTTGTCTAAATATTCTTCAACATCATTATTTGTTAATAAAATAATTGCATCAACTCTATTTTTTTTCAACAGATCAATATAAGCAATATCCTTTTCTTGCTGCATACCAGAATTGCAAATCATCATTTTATAACCATAATTAAATAATTCCTCTTCAACATGGTAGAGTAACTCTCCAAAAAATAAGTGTGTACTATTCGGTAGGATGAATGCTATAATATTATTTTTTTGCAAAGTCATACTACGCGCAATTTCATTAGGAACATAACCTACTTCCTTAATAATTGCTTCTATTTTCTCTCTTGTTTCTTTTTTCACATACCCCGAATTATTTATGACCCGGGAGACAGTCGCAATACCTACCCCAGCTTTTTTAGCTACATCAATAATACTTGCCATTACTATCACATCACTTCCAAGTTTATTATATATCACGAGTATGGAAACAGCAAGGTTTTCCATATGAAAACTTATGAAACAAAAAAAAGGACAAAGTCCTTAATTTTATCCAAAAATCGATGTAATAAGATTTTGACCTAATTCAACTAGATTTATTCCAAACAATCTCAGAAATAACGCAAATGCAGAATATTTTACTGTTCGTCCTAATGCAACGGCAATTAGAAATCCTCTTCTATTCAATCTAACTGCACCTGCAGTGTAGATTGCTAAGGTGAATGGTAAAGGTGTACTAGCAAAGAAAAACATACCGACATTTCCATACTTCTGTAAATTTTCATTTGATTTTATAATATCAGCTTTTTTTGCTTTACTAGCAAATAACTTACGCAAGGTTTTAGTAAACCTGTAACCAATGAAAGCAAACAAGGTATCCGAAAATACTGCAAACAGGATAACAAACACGACATACCAATCTGAATAAAGGTTTGTACTAGAAAAAATCCTAAGCAATTCAACATCAAAAACCGAAATGGGTAATATAAGTAAGGTTGCAGTAGCCGATAAGCTCATCCAACCAACAAGCCGTCTTAGAAAACTCATTACTTCTGGGATCATTGAATCAAAGATGGATGTAGGAAATAAAATAACCATGACAATTAAGAAAATTGCAAATGTAATTAATAATGGTTTATATAAAGATTCTTGTTTTAGAGTGATATGTTTTAGATTGTCTTTTTTGCTAGATGCTAAATATCTAGGATGACTCTTTCTTCTATATCTTTGCATTATATTCCTCCTCCTTTAAGTTAATGAACGATAATATTATACAACATAATTCAATAATGTCTTGACAATATTTAAATGAGTTGAAATTTATTATTGTAGAAACCTCGAATAATTATGTGATTTTAGCCTCTCGTAATCAAGGATAAAAATGTGATTTAATAGCACCTATTCTCAAATTTGCATTATCAAAATTTTGTGTTACAATGATTACGTATTGTTAAACTTAGTGTTTAATAAAATTAAACAAAAGGAGTACCCAATGAAAAAAATTAAACTTTACGGTTTCAACAATTTAACAAAAACATTAAGTTTTAATATCTATGATGTGTGCTACACCAATACTGCAGAAGAAAGAAAATCATACATCGCTTATATCGATGAACAATATAATTCAGATCGATTGACAAGAATTCTAACTGATGTAACAAAAATTATAGATGCCAATATCCTTAATATTGCCAAGCAGGATTATGATCCCCAGGGTGCAAGTGTAACACTTCTAATATCAGAGGAAAAAGTTGAAGATCACCATTTAGATGCGTCATGTAATAATGGCGTTTCTATCGAAAAAAAGAGTATCGTTAGTCATCTGGATAAAAGTCATGTCACAGTTCATACATACCCTGAAAGTCATCCCGATCAGGACATTTCGACCTTTAGAGTGGATATCGATGTTTCTACATGTGGTAGGGTTTCACCAATCAAAGCTCTTAATTATTTAATTAAATCATTTGATTCAGATGTCATTATTATGGATTATAGAATTAGAGGATTTACTAGAGATATTGATGGAATTAAACACTATATTGATCATGAAATCAGTTCTATCCAAGATTATATTGAAAATCAAATTTTAGATTTGTATTCAACCATTGACGTTAACTTGGATCAATCAAATATCTTTCATACAAAAATGATGTTGAATCAATTTGTAATTGATAATTACATGTTTACCAAAAAAAGTGCTGATTTAAATCAAGATGAAATCAATATAATTCGCGAAAAAATAAATCGCGAAGTTGCTGAAATATTTTATGGTATGAATATTCCTCATATGAAGTAGGAGGTTATCACAATGTGGTTTACTGAAAAATGGTCACCAAATATACACTTTTCTATTGAAGTTAAAGAACACTTATATCACCAAAAAACACAATTTCAACAAATGGATTTTTATGATTCCTATGAATTGGGTATATTTTTTGCTTTAGATGGTATTATGATGGCAAATGAAAAGGATGAATTTATCTATCACGAGATGATTATACATACACCCATGTCTATTCATCCAAAGGTTGAACATGTTTTAGTCATTGGTGGGGGTGACGGTGGTAGTGTGCGTGAGCTTACAAAATATCACAAGATCCAATCTATTGATTTAGTCGAAATCGATGAGCAGGTTGTTAGAGCATGTCAAAAATATTTACCTAAAATGACCATTGGACTTGAAGATCCGCGAGTAGCTGTCTATTTTGAAGATGGTTTACAGTTTGTCAAAAACACAAATAAAAAATATGACTTGATTATTGTCGATTCAACAGATCCTATCGGACCTGGTGAAGGATTGTTCTCAATGGCATTTTATCAAAATTGTTATCGCATTCTAAATGGTGATGGTATGCTTATCAATCAGCATGAAAGTCCTTATTTTGAAAAAGAAAAAAAGGAAATGCAACGTGCACATCAAAAGATTAAAAATCTGTTTCCAATTGCTTCTGTTTATCAAGCATTTATACCAACCTATCCATCGGGTCATTGGTTATTTGGATTTGCATCAAAAAAATATCATCCCATCACAGATTTTAGTGGTTCTTCGACAGAAAAACTTGGTATAAAAACGAAATATTATAATGATGAAGTTCACATAGGATCTTTTGGTCTTCCAAATTATGTTAAAAATGCTTTATCAAAAATATAAAAAATAGAAGTCTATGTCAGATATGATACATAGACTTTTTTCACGCTTATAATTCTATTGTGAAATATATTGAGTAAAATCTAATTCAGCTGCTGTTTCCTCATAAGTTCGATGAAACGAATGTGAGATTCTAAGAATATACTCCTTTTCATCCTTTTATAGCTGTAAATGAAATTCTCGAATCCACCTATTTCAAAAAGTTCATTAAAAGATACTCCAAAATAGTTACCAGCTTTTTCTAAGATTTCCTGTTAAATAATTTCTTTATTCTAGCTTCCATAAATTCTCCTTCGAAATAATTAGAAAGAAAGACCTCTTAGATGAGATCTTCCGTATCATAAGATGCTAATTTTTGTGATTTTTTGATATGCATTAATGCTTCTTCGAAAACCTCATCTTCACTTTTACCACTTGTATTAAGAATTACATATGGAATATCGTAAATGGAACATTGTGCAGCAATCTTGGTGACATAATCTTCTAATAGACTAGAAAAGTAAGGTCTATTCTTTTCGAAGTTGTCAATTTCCTGCTCTCTTCCTCTAGTCATGACACGTTCTTCAAAGTTATCCCAATCTACATCTAAAATGATATATATACTTGGCTTGATAATTTGATTCATATAAGAATGAAAAACTCCATTATACATATTCATAATTGTTGGCATGCTTTTTAAATTATGCTGAGCAAATAACCAATGCTCAACTAAATCACGGTCAACAATAAAGTTTCCTGCATATTTTTGTTGATTCAACCAATGATTGTGGATAAAGTAAATTTGAAGAAGCATTTCAACGTTTGATTTCTGTTCATAGAGCCATTTTAATAGCGTATTGAACACCTCGTCATCTTTTTCGAACTCTTCCATCACAGGTAAATCTAAAGCGTCTCCTAGTCTTTTAACTAACGTTGATTTTCCAGAAGCTATCATGCCACCTACTGATATTTTCATAACAATTTCCTCTATTCTATAGTTTATCTGACGTTAAATAGTGAACGCCCATTTTCTTATATAATTCAGCGTGTCTAAAATCATCAACTGTCCAGACACCGATTTTAAATCCTTCTTTTTTAAGTCTTTTTACAACATCTTTAGTTAATATCTTTTTATCCAAAGATAAATCAAGATGATTTGCTCTACTATCATAAATAATATCATCATTGATTTTGTCTGTCAAAAGCTGCAAAGTGATATCAGAAAGAGCTCTAATAAACTTTAAGTAGTTGATATCAAATGAGATAATCACAGCTTTTAATTTAGGGTAACTTTCGATGAGGGTGAGTAAAGATATAGCTTGAGTAATGTCATTTAAATGTTTAATTTCAATAAATGCAGTCTTTTTGGATGATGCACAAATACCTAGAAATTCAGATAGCATAGGTACTTTTAAATCTGGATACTTTTTTATATTCCTTCCCGATTTAAATGAAAACTCTTGAAGTTCTTCATAGGTCAATTCAGAAATTGTCAAAGGTGATTTCATCAACCTGTTTAGATCATTATCATGAAAAACGACGAAAACATCGTCTTTAGTTTGATGAATATCACATTCAATACCAAAATGAAATTTACTTTGTGATGCAAGTTGAAATGAAGGGATGGTGTTTTCTGGTGCTTTTTTAGGAAATCCTCTGTGTGCTATAAGTTTCATATTTTCCTCATTAGAATCATGATAGTTATATTGTAATATAATTAGTGCCAATGTGCAACCAAAAACCTGAAAGTAATTTCCAATAAAAATTCATAGTCACGAATACACTATCTAACTAAATTAAAATCATTAAAAATAAAAAAAACACCCCAATAATTTTACTATTCAGATGCTTTAGTAGATAGTATTAACTTGTTTTATAACTATTATTAGTTGAATAAATCGCTTCAAGTGTTAAATGTTCAGTAATAGGCTCCAAGAAATTCACCTCTCCTTGTTTATTACTCATACTATTTACGTATTCCCAATATAAAAATGTATATCCTTCTATAATTGGTATTGATGGCGCAACAAGTAATCCTCCTGAAGGAATTAATTGATTGGGCGTGAATGTTCCTCCCACAGCCACAAAAGCTACCAAATAGAAATCTTCTTGATCTACTTCAATATATTTCGCATACAATGTTATTTCATCATTTTCTAATAAAGCATCAGGACTATATAGTACTGAAAATTCAGAATCTAGATACCAATTGACAAAGTATGAATTTAACTTATTTGGAGTAAGAGGATACCATTGAGGAGAGTTTGAATTCACCGTTGATGTCATGTTCAAAATTGAGCCTCCGTTAGGCTCATAAGTAACGGTTACTGTATGCGTGTTAGCACACCCAACAAATAAAAAAGCAAAAACTAAAATCATTAAGAGTTTTTTCATGATTGGCACCTCCAATTAAAAACTTCATAGCATGATTATATATCATTTTTTTAGAAATGTTATCAATAAAATGAATATTCTTTATGATAAATTTAACTATTGAAATTTCAAACCTTTTTATTATTCTTATTGAGTTGTTTAAATAATGAATAATCATTATTTAATAGATTCATAATATTTGCTTAATCTCTTCTATTCTTTCCTTAAGTGATAAAACACACCCACAATATCTTTGACAATATAACCCGAATTCCTTAGCTTTCCTTTGCCCTTCTCTAAATCCCACTCTAAAATCCTCATAATAAAATGGAATATCGAATTTCTTCGCATATTTTTTTGCTATTTCTATAATCAATTCATGCTGTTGATATGGACTTACCAATAAAGATGTGGTTACTGCATCATAACCCTTTTCTTTTGCAAACTCAAAAGCTTTTTTAAGTCTCATATCATAACACATATTGCATCTATGGCTATCCTTATCAGCTATTGCTTTCCATAAGTCCTCTTCAAAATCAGGAAGGTAATGAACCATAAATCCTTCCTTAGCAGCAAGTTTTTCAACACTTTCTTCTCTTTTAATGAACTCATCATAGGGATGAATATTGGGATTATAATATAATCCATCAAGTTCTATCCCTTTTTCTTTTAAGACTGAAACTGGATACACTGCACAAGGAGCACAGCACATATGCATTAAGACCTTCATTTTTTACCTCTTATATATGGTTCAGGAAACGGAATTTCATTCCCAACATCTTTTGCATGGTTAATAAATAGATACGGTTCTCTTAAAAGTACTCTTCCAAAGTAAACCATATCACATTTTCCCGCACCTATTGCATGAGTTGCTAAAACTAGATCGGATATTAAACCACCACCAATGACAGGTAATGAAGTCATTTCTTTGATTTGTCTAGCCAATTCTAATTGATATCCAGGATAAGCTTTAATCTTAACTAAAATATTGCCACCTGAACTTACATCGATTAAATCAATTCCTAAATCCTTAACATAGTTGATTGCTTCTGCAATAGACTCAGGAGTAGCTCCACCTTCGACATATTCATAAGCTGAAACTCTGAGTGCTAAGACCTTATTTTTTGGCCAAACACTTGAAATAGCTTCTACAACTTCTTTTAAAAATACTTTTCCATCTTCATATTTATCTGTTCTTAAATTAGAGATTGGAGATAAAAATTCAAAAATTAAATATCCATGGGCTCCATGAATCTCTAAAACATCATAACCTGCTTCATCAGCACGTCTAGCTGCTTGTTTGAACGCTTCTACAACTTCCTTGATATCATTTATAGTCATTTCTTTCGGTGTCTTGTAATCTTCACTATATGTGATTGCTGATGGTCCAATAGGATTTTCAACTTTTGCTTTACGACCTGCATGATTGATTTGAATACCTGCTACAGCACCGTTTTGGTGAATGGTATCAACAATGTGCTTCAAGCCAGGAATATGTTTATCACTCCAAATACCTAAATCATTGACTGAAATTCTTCCATCAGGTAGAACTGCGGTTGCTTCTTGAATAATTAGTCCGACACCACCAATTGCTCTGGATCCATAATGAACAATATGAAAATCATTAACAAATCCTTCTTCATTAGCACTATACATACACATAGGTGGCATTACTGCTCTATTTTTAATTTTTAAATCTTTAATTGTAATGGAATCGAATAACATAAAAAAATCCTCCTTATATCGTTGATAACAATATATATTTTAACACGAATCAATACTGTAATATATAATTTCCTTAAGATTCGAGAAAACTCTGATGATAAGTTCAAAAAACACTATCGATATCTAAAAATCACTTGATGATATTCAACATAAACAGGATACCAAAAACAATTAACATGGCACCAATAACTTTATAGAAATTATGTACATTATCTTTCCATAATAATCTCGATCTTGCTGTCAAAAGTTTATAAATAATGAACTCACTCTTCATAAATGCACTAATGAGAAAAAACAATCCTATAAATATGATTAATGATCCCCATAAATAATTCATATAACCAACTCCTCGTATAATATGTAGTGTAGATTTAGGTAATACCTATCTACATATCATTATTTATAAGTTTGAAGTCCTAGTGTTATAATTAAGTCAAGATGTAACCAGAAGAATCTGCTTAAAACTCCTTGAAATCTCAATAGTTTTTTGAGATAGAATATAGTGGATAGCGTTTAAATATTCAGTTATTTTTTTTATTTAACTCTTCCCATTTATCTTTAATTGCTATTTTATTGGATTGATCCATTAATATATATCTTTGTATAAACAGCGCAGTAACAATAATAAGCGGAATAACAGGTGTTCCCGGTCCAAACCAAAAAAGCATTACAGCACCTCCCACTGCTATTAACCAAGCATTTCCTGATAAGAAACCTATAACAAAAAAGATAAGTGCCCAACCATGAAAGATCATATAAGCTATAAATAATGAAATCAAACCTCTGACTGATTTCATACTCTTTATGATTTCCCAAATTATGATGAAAAAGTTTTTCCAAAATTTAACAAATTTATGCAACATATTTTGTTAAAAAAAGAAACACAAAAGTGTTTATTTTTTTGTAACCTCTGGTTTCAATTTTCCTTGATCGAGTGCTTCTGGATAAGGATATGCTTCTTCTCTCATTCTCTTATAGAGAACATAGATTAAACCACGTTCAGTGTCAATACGTGTAATGACACCAAAACCCTTTTCATTTTCAACCTTAACTTTTTCACCAATTAGATACGTTTCATTACTCCATGCCATATAATTACACCTCACAAAGTATTATATCATAAATCTTAAAATGGTGCTGATATCTTATAATAATTTTGATGCAGCTTCTTCATCTAAAATGATTGTGCAATCCGAATGAAGCTGAAGGATGGATGCGGGTAGTTTATTTGTAATTTTTCCTTTAATCATGCGAGAAACTACTTCTGCTTTTTCTTGACCTGAAGCAATCAATAAAATCTTTTTTGAATACATAATATTTTTGATACCCATCGTTATAGCATATCGAGGAACTTCATCAATATTATTGAAAAATCTTGAATTATCTATTCTTGTTTGTTCGTCAAGTGTTACAATAAATGTTTCACTGTCTAAAGGTGTTCCCGGTTCATTAAATCCTATATGTCCATTGCTACCAATACCTAAGATTTGTATATCCATTTGATTATGATGTAACATGAGATTATAATCGTCAGCTATTTCATCTATTCTATCAAGATTATTATCAGGAATATGAATGTTTTCTTTTACCATATCAACATACTTAAAAAAGTGTTCATACATAAATGAGTAGTAACTCTGAGGGTGAGATTGATCGATACCAATATACTCATCTAAATTATAAGAATTCACTTCTTTAAATGATATTTCCTTGTTTTGATAGGCTTTAATTAAATTTTTATAAAGTCCCAATGGAGAAGAACCTGTTGCTAATCCTATTTTCAATTGTGGATTAGCTTTTAAGTATCCGATTACAATGGATGCTGCTCTTTTTGAAACTTCATCATAATTTTTGCATACGATTATCTTCATAATTTACCTTTATATTTTCCTTTGCTATTTATGAGCTTTTAATGATTCTCTTATATTCCCGTGATGTGCATCTAGTAATTCTGCAATTTTTTCTTTATCTTCAATTTTTGACATGATTGCAAAAATCGCAAATTTTACTGAATTATATTTATTTAAATAATGCATCGCAACTTCTTTTGATACTCCTGTGATTTCCATCACAATTTTTTGTGCTCTGGAAACTAACTTATCATTAGACATCTGAACATCAATCATAAGATTTTCATAAACTTTACCAATTTTCACCATGGATGATGTTGTAATCATATTTAAAACAAGTTTTTGAGCAGTTCCTGATTTCATTCTTGTTGAGCCAGTAATTGGTTCAGCACCTGTAATCGCTTCAATTGGGTGCTTCGCTACTTTAGCTATCTCTGAATCAGCACTTGTCGTAATACATGCTGTTTCACATTCAAGACTATTTGCATATTCAAGTGCACTCATTACATACGGTGTACGGCCACTTGCAGCAATCCCTACAACAATATCTTTTTTATTCAATTGATATTCTTTTAAATCGTGTATTGCTGCTTCCTTTGAGTCTTCTACGCCTTCGCTTGAAGTCCTAAGTGCCATATCTCCTCCAGCAATAATTCCAATAACCAAATCATTGGGTACACCAAAAGTTGGGGGACATTCACTCGCATCTAAAACACCAAGTCTACCACTCGTTCCAGCACCAATATAAAATAACCTACCTCCTTGAGCAAAAGCTTCAGTCACAATATCGACGACCGCTGCAATCTGAGGTATTGCTTTTTCAACAGCTGAAGGAACTTTTTTATCCTCAATGTTTAATAGTCTTAACATTTCTTCTGTTGAAACTATATCAATGTTTTTAGTGTTCTTATTTCTATCTTCGGTGCTTATTTTACTTATATCAATCATTTTCCCACCTCTTTAAAAGTTTCACATAACCTAAATAATATGCTCCAATTACAGGTTCTGCAGGATTATCATCAATTTGATAGTTTTCTAAATGCTTTTCTAAATCATTCATCAATGTGTCTTTTACATAGGGAGCTTTTAGGAGAAATCCTCCTCTAAGAGCAACAATCACATTGTCTTTATGTATAAATTTCTTGTAAGCATTGATTGTTTGTTTTGCCAAATATTTTCCTTCTTTTTTTAATAAATAGATTGCATCTTTATCATTTTTTTTAGCACATTCAGCGATAAACATTGATAGATTTGCAATAGTATTCTTATTTTCATTGTAAACAAAGTTTTTTATCTCTTGATCATTTTTAGCTTTAATCTTATCAAGAATTTTCCGTGTTAAATCTTTATCTGGACGTCCACTTTCGCGATCATCAATAATCATTTTAAATGTTGAAATGACTAAGTGATAAGCTGATCCCTCATCTCCTAATAAATGACCAAAGCCACCAATAATCTGAGCATTATCATCTTCACCAATCATTAAAACACTTCCTGTACCTCCAATGACAATGATGACATTGACATTCCTGTGTCTCTTAACAGCATATAATGCAATTAGTGCATCTGAATCCAAACTGACTCTAGCATGATACATCTGCCCAAGTTTTTCTTCGTAACATTTAATATCTGTTAATTTTGATACACCAGCAATTCCCATTTGAATGTATAGATCTCTCGGCTCATCAAGGCCATTAGCAAGCTCACTAATCGTTTTTTCAATATGGTGTTTTGCTTCTTTTTCTCCCATACTGAAATTAGAAAAGTCATTTTCCACTCGTTTAAGTTCCTGACCGTGAATATCAAATAGCACACCTAATGTTTTTGTTCCTCCACCGTCAATTCCAATAATATATTTATTCATAGTGAACAGGTAGTTTCCCATCTAGGGAAACATCTCCTTTCAAATAATCTATTAATACTCTAATTGAATTTGGAGTGTATTCATATAAACAAACAAAGTTTTGAATTTCTTTTGTGAAGAATAAGTCATATGGATTTCTCATTGCTACAATGTGTAATTCAATATTTTCATGTGCAAGTTGATTGATTAAGTCAATTTGAGATTGATAGATATTTGCATTATAGGTTGTTAGAATGATTTGCTTGTATTTTTTAGATGTCTTAATAATCTCTTTGATTTCTTCACTTGAAGGATCAATAGATGAAACCATTGTATTTAGGTTTCGTAATTCGTTATTGATTTGCTTGATGATGCTATGCTTTCCATCTGCTTCATCCGCGATTGTCGTTGCTTTTGGTAAAACACCAACAAATAATGCATGTTTACCTAATTTTAGAGATTTACCCTTAACAAGCGTTGCAGCTTGTTTAACAATTTGGTAGGAAACATTCTTTGTCATCTGATTTTCAATCAAATCTTTTACATTTTCATATGATATTGTTAAATCTAAGTTATTTAATTCTGATTTGTATTTTAATACGCGTTCTACTCTTTCATTAATTAATTCAATGGGTATTTCATTATTTAAAACCGCTTCTTTTACCCTTTTGATTGCTCCTATTTGCAGTTCTTCTGAATGACATACCATCACAATATTAGCTCCAGCATTAATTGCCATAACTGATGCACCAATTGTCGTATAGTTATCCTGAATAGCTTTCATTTGCATACCATCAGTAACTATTAAACCATTGAAATCTAATTCTTTTCGCAAAAAATCAGTTAAACACTTTTTAGATAGTGTTGTGGGTAATCCGTCTTCAGTTAGCGCAGGAAAATCAATATGAGAACTCATGATAGCCTTTATGCCACCATAAATTGCCTTTTTAAAAGGTACAAGTTCGATTTTATTCAATCTATTCATTTGATATGAAACTCTGGGTAATGCTAAATGTGAATCAACCTGTGTATCGCCATGTCCAGGAAAATGTTTACCAGTTGCAATGATATTTTCTTGTAATCCTTCAATAAAAGCTACACCATAGTCGGCGACTATTTGTGGGTTATCAGAAAAACTTCTCACACCAATAACTGGATTTTTAGGATTGTTGTTTACATCAAGCACAGGTGCAAAATTCATATTAACACCTAAATGCTTCAATTCTAATCCCATCATTTTCCCTACCCAATAAGCATTTTCAAGTTGGTTACTTGCAGCAATTGTCATTGCACCAGGAAAAAACGTTGATCCTTGATGAATTCGTGTGACCATACCACCTTCTTGATCAATTCCGATAAATAAAGGGATACCTATAGACTCTTTTGCTAGTTTTTGCAGATTCAAATTTAACTCGAAAAGCTGTTTTGATGATTTAACATTTCTTGTGAATAGAATTACATTACCCGCTTTATAATCCTTGATGAGTTTTATCGCATGTTCATTAATTTCAGTTGCATCAAAACCAAACATAAAGAGCTGACCAATTTTTTGATCCAGTGTCATTTGGTTTATATCATATTTAATCATAGAGATGGTACCTCACTTTCATATTTTTGAAAGCTTCTGAATCTATGTTTATTTTTTTAAGTAAGTCTTGTAGATCTAATCGATTGGTTCGGACAATATCATCACCAGTCAATAAATCAATCATCTGATTTGACCCCTTCGTATAAGGAGGTAGAAACTCAAATTCATGATGCAATTTTCTAATCAAATAAAGAAGTGTCATTCCGGTTTCAATTGGTTTAAATCTTTTCTTATCTGTAATAAATAATTCAATTCCTTGGCACAATGTATCTTTATGCTTACTAAATGTAGGTGTGAAGTAGAGCTTTCTAAATTCAACACCTAACAAGTTTTTTAATTTCAAAGCTTCAATAACTTTACCTGCATTAAACCAAGGAGCACCAAAAATCGAAAACGGCTTTGTTGTGCCTCTTCCTTCTGATAAATTGGTTCCTTCAAAATAGCATGTAGCCAAATAACTATATGTTGTTTCTGGTTGTGGGATATTTGGTGAGGGCATTATCCAAGGACGTTCTACATCTTGGTAATCCATCGATCGGTGCCAGCCGTCCATTTTGACAATATGCAGATTACAATTGATTTCATATTCAGTATTATAGAGCAAAGCAAGCTCACCAATTGTTAGTCCGTATCGTTGAACTAATGGATAATAACCAACAAAAGAACGGTATTTTATATCCAAAATATTGCCTTCAACTTCAATACCACCAACAGGATTTGGTCTATCGAAAACCACAAAAGTTTTGTCGTTTTCTTTAGCAGACATCATCGCATATGCAAGTGTATATATGAAGGTATAAAATCTTGCTCCTACATCTTGAATATCAAAACACAAAACATCAATTGTATCCATCATTTCTTTCGTTGGCTTTTTGTTTTCGCCAAAAAGCGAATATACAAAACACCCAGTTTCCGAATCTCGATAATCGTTCAGATGAATACCGGCTTGCAAATCACCTCGAACACCGTGTTCTGGTGAAAATAAAGCAACTAGATTTGTCTTCTCTTTCAATATATCTATTGTAGTAACAAAATCTTTTGTCACACCAGTTGGATTCGTAATCAAACCAACGCGTTTGCCTTCAAATAAATATAAGTATTCTTCTAATCTTTCTAATCCCACTTTAATCATTTTTTTCACCAAGTTTCTCTAAATACAAGACAATAGGTTTTGTAATAATAACATTTAAAAATAACGGTATTGAAATACCAGCAAAGACAAAGATAAAGGTTGTTACTGGGAGCAATAACATCGCAAATGGTAAAACTGTAACAATAACAAGTAACAATGTTCTTAAGAAAAATTTACCTATGAGGAAAAATGATAGTTTTAATAAGACAAAGATTTTCGCATCAGGAAAAACCTTTATCGTAGTCACGGATAATAATGTGATGACAATTGATAATGCCAAGAATGCGCTTGTAACATAATAACCTGTTAAATAGAACCAATTACTATTTTCATCCAATATCCTTACATAGTATGTAACATTCGTATATCCTAAATATAGTATGATTGATAAGATAATACCTAAGAGTAGTTTTTTAAGAAAATGTTCTTTTAAGTGTCCAAAATAACCACTAAATAACTTAACTTCATCCTGTTTAGCATAATCATGGAAAAGATTATATCCTGCAGACATTGCTGGATATAGCGTAATTAAAGGTATGGATAACGTAATAACTATGATATTAATCATAACAAAACGAATAATCCAGTCCGCAATCGTATTGATTTTTTGGATAATCTTTTTTTCATAAAACATGATATGCCTCCAGGCTATCCAACAATACCTGTTCTTTCAATAGATTCAACAAATTGTTTTTGAACAAATAAATACATAATAAGAAGTGGTAACATCATCAGTAATGCAGAAACATTAGATATCAGTGCTAAGAAAACAGGATTTTCCCATACATCTTGACCAACTAAGTTCAAACCACCAGTATAGAACAATGCTGCATACATATTATCTGCTGCATTGATCAATCTCATCGTTAACAATGGAAATTCTGCTGTACTGACTTCAAAAATTTTAACATAATATGCATCATTCCACTGCCAAACAAATGCGAATAATCCAACTGTAACTAAAGCGCCTCTTGCATTGGGTAACATGATACTTCTAAATGTTCTAAAAACGCTAGCACCATCAATCATCGCAGAATCTTCTAATTCTTGTGGTAAACCTCTAAAGAAGCTTCTAAAAATGTAGATAAAGATTCCGCTACGAATACCCATACCAAGTCCACTCATTAAATAGATGGATCCTTCCTTACCAATTAATCCTAATTCTCTAAAATATAAGAATTGAGATAATGATAATGCTTGAGGTGGGATAATAATTGTTAAAATAACTAAGAAAAATAAGATGTTGCTTCCTTTAAATCTAAGTCTACTAAATGCATATCCTGCAAGTGCTGTTGATGCAAGTTGCAAGAGCATTGAAATACTACTAACCTTAAAGGTATTGAATAAGGCTCTCCAATAATCCAAAACAATAACTGAAATCTTAAGATTCATTAAACTCCAGTGTTCTGGGATCCATATTACTGATGGATTATTTACATCAGCAGGTGCACGAAGTGCCATTAAAATCTGTTGTAGTGTTGGAAATAAAATGACAAAGCATAGCCCACCAAGTAGAATACCTCTAACAATGACTAAAGATAGTTCTTTAAATTTTCTTTGTCTTTTAGCATTTTTCTTTGGGTCTTTTACTTCTTTAATAAGATTGTGATAAGAGGTCTTTAACTGTTTAAATATATTAATTTTCATAATGCGACTCTCCTATCTTAAAGATTTTGGCAATGACGCCTAAAACTATAAAAATAAGTATAATCGTTGCGACATAAATCCATGCCATTGCAGATGACAATCCCCAATTTTGATGATTGAGTTCATCACTAATAATTGTTGATACTGAAGATGTCAAGAATGTGTCAACAAGGGCATAAACTGTCACTGTAATGATATGTGGTGTAACATTTGGAAGTGTAATTAACCAAAACATTTCATAAGATGTTGCCCCTTCAATTTTAGCGGCTTCATATAAGTGTTTGGGAATTGATTGAATGCTTGCTAAAAATAGCAATATTGGAACACCAGCTAATGCTAAGATGTCATATATTCTAGAGATCAATCCTACAATGAAGCCAATTAGTAAAGGAGTCATCCCTGTTTGTAGCAAATAGAATTCCAAATCGAAAATTTGATTGATGCCTTGTTGTTGCAAAATAGCATTGATTGCTTCCCCTCCACCAACAGCCGATATAACTGCAGCAGAATTCAAAATTACAGGAACAAAGAAAATCGCACGAACAATTGCTCTTCCTTTAAATTTCATATTAAGAATAACAGCAATAAACAAACTGAAAATCAATAGAACTGGTAAATTAATGATTACATTTGTCGTGGTATTTAAAAGTTCTACTCTAAAGCTTGAAGATGCTGTAACCTGCGTATTTAATGCATAGGTATAATTATCAAAAGCAATAAATTCTTTTACAATTTCTCCAGCTCTTGGGGTTAATTCATAAAAACTATATCTCAAAGATTCAATAAATGGAACTAAAAATAGTAAAGAGATGCCAACCATCCAAGGTAAAAGAAAGATAAATGCCCAGAATAGTCTCTGTTTTTTGTATGACATTTCTATTTTAGGAAGCTTTGACATGAAACTTTGTTTTTTCTTCGTTTGATCCATGTTAAACCTCCTCTACAATATAGCCAACACTAGGGACTGTGATTGAATCAACGATAACTGGTGATAAGTTATAATTGATTATCACTTTTAATCCATTAGAATAGGTAACGCGATAAACGTTATTTGCTACTCTTTCATGATTGACTAAATATCCTTGATGTATTCCTAGTTGATCAAGTTCTTTAACTTGAGCTTCTATAATATCCAACCAGTTTTCATAGTGTGTGGACATAAAATAGTTATATTCCGTGTTGAGTAATTCTCTAGAATCATCATATGTTAGTGTGTATTTGATATTTGATCCAGTTTCAATTAACTTTAAAAATTGATAGTCAACACTTCTATCATTAGGCAAGTTCAAACTATTGCTTGTATAATCTACGTACTCAGACAAAACCAGTTGTAGTAAAGGTATTTGATAATCAATAATCGAATAAAGCGTCGCTTCAACAGGCAAATCTATAATATATTTAGCGTAGCTAAAAGCATAACTTAAAGGATTGATAAACATCATACTTTGTTCGACTTCATCTAACAATTTAACTTGATAATCAATAGCATCTTGTTTATAGATGATTTGATTTTCATGATAACTACCAGCAATCATTGATCCAAAATATGAAAATGCTAAATGATCAAATGCATAATCTTTGTTTAGTTTATTAAAAATTGTTTCATAGTATAGCGGATTTATGACATATGCATCCTTACTATGTTCATATGGTGTTTCTGAATATGGTAGTTTTGATGGGTAATGATAGTTAAACATAAGAGAATGATCCCCATTGATTCTACTTGCAGTATATCTAAATTGGTCGAATGCTTTATTGTACTCTTTAGCAGTCATCAAATTGATTACTTGATATACATCAATACCCAATAGATCAAGTGCTTCTTTTAAATCGTTATATCCTTTTTTTCCACCCAATACTTTCTCAAAGTTTACGCGATCATTTAGACTTTGAGCAAGGCCACCATTTATTGTACCTTGATAAACAACATTCATTAAATCGATATCTCTATCATGAAGTTGTGAGATGATTTCCTCTGCTTGATCAAAAGTTGTCATTGATTCAACTGTATGATAAGGTATACCTAAGAAAAATTCTTTACGATCATATGCTCCGATAAACTCAGTAGTTAATACTGTACTATTCGTTTGATCTTGGTCTTCAAATCCAAATGAGTCAATCAAATATTTTTTGTATGCTTTAGCAACTCCTGCATAATTATTATCACTTCCCTCTAAGAAATGATATAAAACAGTAAAGTCTGAGTTAACAATATCTTGTGTCCATAAATCCACACCATAACGATTAAATCCAGATCCAATAATAACCGATTCAACTTCTCTCATTGAAAATTGAGTAAACACTTTATTATATGAATCAATTCTTCCAGAAACATCGGCAGTAATCCACGCCATTGCATCTCCTTCAGTTATGATTGCAGCAAACCCTCCATTTTCTTTAATCATTCCATAAACTGGCATGGTTATTTTTTGTTGCTGTTCACTCATTTCAAATGGTAAAAGTGCAATATCTTTACTATATAAGCGTTTATTGTAGGCATTTTGGAAATATTTACCATTATTAAATTCAATAATAGCACCACTGCCATCAGGTAATACAATATACCCTTCAGTTTCAACACCTGCAATTTCAGAAATTGCAGTACCAAAAAGTGGATACAGTGAAATTTTAGCGATTTTAACATTTTCAGGTTCAACAATAGAGTCACGAATAATAGTAGTCTTTAATCCTTCATCTGTTAACTTCAATTCGATAGCGATTTCAAATCTTACTTTCTCAAATTGCTCGAAATATCCATACAGCATATTTTCTTCAATTGATCTTTCTCTTGTATACTCCATCTCCTCATAAAAAACTTGGTATAATCTTTTTTTAACTAGACGGCTCATACTTTCATATTGAACAAGTTCATATAATTCTGTATTTTCATTGTAACCCGTATAAGCAATACGACTTAATACATCGAATTGATCAAATGCCTCAAAGACATCTTTGGGCAAATATTTAGGAAAGTACAGATAATCAATTTCCAAGTCTTCGATTGCGTATTTAATTTGAACACCATCTTCGATATACTTAATAGAAAAAGTGCGGTCACCTTTATCATTCAAGATGCTCTCTGGGTGATAAATACTTAATCCGTAATTATTAATTGTTGCCAAAGATCCCGATTTGTTAAAGTATTGAATCTCAAGTGTTGATTTCTGTTTTTCAACAGCTGAAGGTGTTAATAATTTTGTAGGATCTGCAGCCCAGGGATCTTCAACACTAGGATTAGAAGCGTAAATTTCTCCATTTCTTAAATCAAGAACTTTGAAATATGATGTTGTTTCATCAATATACAATTCAAAATCATCATTGGATGCAACTAATTTTTCTGTATTAGTAAGCTCATTTGCTTCAGTAAACTCACTCGCATCATAGTTAAGTAACTGGTAATTAAGAGATTCTGATGCTTTCATGTTAAATGCAAAAATGTATAACGATAAAGCACCCAAAATTAAGGTAATGATGATAATTTTTTTTAAGTTCATCGTCACCCCTCCTAATATCTAAGATTTAATTCTTCATAAATCGACGCAATAAACGCGATAAATTGTTGAATTAAATCAAAGAACAATAAACCGAAAAACATCATGACACTCATCGCAACGACAGTTGCAATAAATGCTACAATTGTTTTTCCCAATCCATATTGATGAATATTTAAGATACCCATAAATAACATCCATCCGGCAGCAAAATAACTCATTCCGATCAAGAGTCGATAAAATGCCATTTCTTCTAATACTAAATAATTAGAAAGAATAACACTTGGAAATCCAATGATTAGTAAAGGAAATAGAGCGTATCCAGTAACCATAACAATCTCTTTATATTTACCCTTACCCTCCATAAGTGTCGTAACACTCCAATTACCAACTGTAAATAAAATCAATAGTAAAATAACAGAAAAAATTTCCTGTAAACTATTGAGCATGAGTGGGTTACGATCATTAACTAAAAACCCCTCGTTTTGATATGTGAAAATTCTAAATAATGCGTATAGCGCAATAAAAACAACAGCAACACTTAACTTACCTTTTTTATACCTTTTAAATTCATCAAATCCATCAAATGGATGAAATAAAATATATTTAGGAAATACGATATAATTAAACCAAAAATTCTTTAGTTTAGTCTTCATACATAATCGTACCTCCTTTTTTGTAGGTTTTGCGAATTTTTAGACCAATCACAACACCGCCAACAAGACCAATACCCAAAATAATATACCCGAAATTTGCCTTAATAAGGTCATTTCGATAACTCTTATAGGCCTTAGAATAATAATATTTATCATGACCTAAATTAAAATATTCTAAAGCTGTTTGATAATCGCCTTCTCTTAAATAGTATTTACCTATACCATTATAGGCAATTTCATAATTCGTATTTAAAAGTAATACTTCTTCCCATATTTCTGCAGCTTTTAAAAACTCTCCTTTTGAGTGATACATCGTTGCTTCATTAACCTTCATGCCAAAATCAGTCAATTGATAAACAACAACTGTTCTTGATTTACGATCTAAAACAAGCAATCTATCTTTTAAATATGCAATAGATACACCTTCTGAAAACTTGTCGCTTTGTGCACCCTCATCACCATTGATATATAATAAATGACCTTCATTATCATAGGTGAATAATCTTGATCGTTTTTGATCCAACACTGTATATATTCCATAATCAGTATATGCAATATCAACTAAACTTGATGGTCCATCAATAACGTAATTATTCATTCCTTCAACATATTGTATATCACCCATCGGTGGTTGATATCCATTTTTCTTCAAAACATCAACACCTTTAGGGCTTATCAATTGAATTGTATTTCTAGCATCTTCCTCTGAAGGTTTAGATGTTGCATAAATGAAATTTTCTTCATTCATCACTAAATTCGTATATTCAGTTGGTAAATATAATTGAAGCTGAGCTAATTGTGCTTCTGTCATTAAAGATCTTTGGAAAATTTCAAGAGGATTCAAAGACACCGGATTCACACCAGTAAATCTATTGAAGTCTCCATCTGAAGCCAATTCGATGATACCTTCATAGACATTTCTAGCTACAACATACATACGTTCAGAATTATCAACTGTTATTTTTCTTGGTTCAAAATTGATTTCGTCGAAAGTTGCATCATTTATATCACTAAAAACATCGACAACTTCAAAATTGTGATTTAATTTAATGATTCTATAATTTCCGCTATCAGCAATATAAATACCATTGTCTTTAACCTCAATACCATAAGGTGCATTCATTGTCTCATCAACAAATTCAGTGATTCCTTCATCCATTAATTTTTGAATATAGGAAGCACTCAATTGGAAATTTGTATATGAGTTTACAAGGTCAAAATTTTCATCGACAACGACTAAACTATTTGCTTTAGAGTCCACCATATAAATGATATCTTCATATACTATAATATCCTCTGGGGAAGATAGAACGACACCTAAAGTACTCTGATTATAGTACGTGGCAAAATTCATACCAGGAGCTGAATGTATCATCTCTCCATAATATGAGTAATTATAGCGAACCACAGACAGTTGAATAGGCAAACTGAATAACATGGAAATAATTATGAAAATTTTCATGTGTCAACCCTCCTATTTCATACCAGAATGACTGAATGTTTCGACAATCTTTGCTTGTGAGAAGATAAAGAATGTTACTGGAACAATCATCATAATAAATGAAACTGCAGCAATCGTACCTGCACGTTCTATCGTGCCTTGTGCAATTTGCCTCAAGGCATAACTTACTGGTTTCAATTCTTCACTAAATATAAATGATCCTCCATCAGTAATCCATAATCTTTGGAACAATAAGATAATCAATGTTAACCACGCAGGTTTGACCAAAGGCATGACAATTTGAAAGAAAATCCGGTACTCACTTGCACCATCTATTTTAGCGCAATCAATTAGCTCATCTGGAATTTGCTGCATGAACTGTTTCATTAAATATAGCCCTAGACTAGATGCGATAGCTGGCAATATGATTGCTGCTGGATTATCAACAAGTCCTAGCCTTGAAACAATAATATAATTAGGTGTAGCAGTTACTTGTGGCGCAAACATTAATGAATAAACAACTAATGTAAATATCAAATTTCTTCCAGGAAATTTATACTTAGCTAGTGGATACGCGCACATTGAAGCGATTAAAACGTGTCCTACAGTTCCTAAAACAGTAATCATAATTGTATTAAAGAAATATCTGCTAAATGGTATCCATGAATTACTAATTAATTCAGATAAGTCTCTAAAATTATCAAATGTGATATTTCTTGGTAATAATCTTGGTGGGAATAAGAATAATTCATCTAAAGGTTTGAATGCATTAGATGCTGTCATTATGAGTGGAAATGCACTAAAAACACCAAATAATGCTAAAATGAGAAACAGTGTAATATCCCCAGTTCTAGAGCGGTTTAACCTTTTTGTTTTACGATATTTCCGACTTTTTATTTGCTTAATAATCTGTTGCATCTTACTCACCTACCTTTCTCAAGATAGAGCGAACAAAGAGATTCGCACTCATCATAATAATGAAGAGTAATGTTGCAATTGCTGATGCGTAACCTAAATTGAATCTTGTTGAACCATAATCAATCAAATGGGTAACAATTGTATGCCCAGCGTATTGAATGGATGGGAACCCCACAAGCTGCATAGATACTTCAGCTATTGCTAAAGATGTTGTAATTTGCATAACAGCACCAAATAATAATTGTGGTTTCATTGATGGTAATGTAATAAACCATAATTCTTGCCAACGATTTCTAATTCCATCTATAGCGCCAGCTTCATATAATGTTTTATCAACACTTTGAAGACCTGCAATAAATGCAAGAAAACTTACACCCAAACTTAGCCATAATTGAACAAGGATAATAACACCTAGCATGTAGGTTGGATCTTTTAACCATAAAATTGGATTATCAACTATACCCATCTTTAATAAAAATGCATTAGCATACCCATGCACATCACCTGAAAAGATTAATAACCAAATTAAAAATGCATTACCAGAAATTGATGGTGCATAGAAAATAAGAGTCATAAATGCTCTTAATTTAGGCTTTAATTCATTAATCAACCAAGCAAAAACAAATGCAAGCATGTAACTGACAGGTCCTGTAACAACTGCTAAAATTAATGTATTTTTGATTGCTATGACAAAGACATCATCATTGAGTAATAAATTTGTATAATTATCTAGTCCAATAAATCTAGGACTTTCTAAAAGATTATAATAAGTGAAACTTATACCCAAGGACATAAATACAGGAACGATTGTAAATGTCATAAATAAGATGACATATGGAGCCATTAGTATGTAATTGTGCTTATTCTTCTTGATTTCTTTCCATAAAAACTTTCTTTTTGTTTTCATGTTTAGTTTTGCTTCCACAATAATGCCTCCTCCCTAATCTAACCCAAACTCACGACGCTTTTTAGTAATTTCATCATTGATGACTTGAACGTAATCATAAATGGTTTCTCTAGGATTTGAACTTTCATCGATAACCAATCTAAATGCATTATCTAAATGTCTACCAGTCATATAACTGCCTGGAATCTCTGGAACACCTTTGATCCATTGCCATTGCTCATATAATTTTTCATATTCTTTAACAGTCCATGGCAATTGTCCTAGTGCCTCAACATTTGCAGTTGGATAACGAGCTGCTGCACCTAAAATACCTTCCATTTCGCGGCCAAATTGTACCTGAATTTCAGTACTTGTCCACCACTTCAAATAATCCCACGATGCATCCTTTTTAGTTGATTGATCCATAATCATGACACCAGAAGTTGATGATACAGCTTCTCTTCTGATTTGTGTTATGCCAAATTCATCTTCATATTCAGTACCAGGTACTGCAACAAAATTCCATTTACCTCTTATTTCAGGTGCGAAAACACTTAATGTATTATATACATTGTAATACGAAATGCCAATTGGCATTTGACCAGATCTAAACCGGTTAACAAAGTTAGCTTCGACAGGGAAGGAATAGTCTGTATAAAATTGAGTCCATCTTTCAAATATTTCGGGTCCCATGCCTTCATTAAATCCACTTTCGGTTTGACCGTTAATGTAAAATTCCCCATCATTTTGATAGAACATTGTTGAAAAAATAGGATTTGGTGGCAAATTCACAACAGCACCTTGAGTAATCGGTACAGGTAAATAGACCTCCAAATTATGCTTTTGCAAATCTGGAATCAAAGAAATAACATCATCCCATGTATTTGGAACCGTTAGATTCAACTCATTAAAGATATCTGTTCTATAGAACATCATCAAAAATATTTGTTGTTCAGGAAGTGCATATGTACCGCCTTGATACTCGAAACTAACTAATCCACTATCCATAAAACGATCAGCGATTTCATCAAAGTCATCAAACTGTGTTAAATCATAAACTGCATTTCTCATCGCATAATTAACAGGAATATTATATCCTACACCCATCGCAATATCAGGACCTTCTCCAGATAGTGTAGCTGGTAGTAAAACAGCACCATTAACAAGCTTCAAGTCTACTTGTATATCTGTTTGAGGAGTAAATGATTCATCAATTAGTTTTCTTAAGATGTTTGCTTGGTCTTTACCAACAGACAACCACACTTCAATTGTTTCTCTATCATCTGTAAAGGATGTTTGACCAATTGCAGCGTAGTTAGTGGTAAAACTTGCTAAAAATGCTCTTATATTAAAGACCATACGACTAAACCAAGATGCTTTACTTTGAGGAAGTTTTTCATCAAGGCTATGAACAATATAATAATCGACTTCTAAAGGTTGTTCACTCAATAAAATAACTAAAGTTCCTAAAGACGATATATTTGCACTATAAGTAGATAAATTTATATGTATCTCTCTTGGCTTTTTAATAAAACCTTCAAGTTGTAAGATAACAGTATCTAAAATACCTGTTTTCTCACTCTTTGAGTTTGCAATCTCAATAATTCTAGCTCTAATATTGGAAAGATTTTCTCTTTCAGTATCTAATCTAGCAACAAGATTAGGAACTCTTTTTTCTAATTCATAATCGCGATATTGATCAGGTTCTGGACCTGTATAGATCAATATTTCACGATATAATTTATTTAATTGATTGATAGAATTTTGGATTTGGGCTATAAGTGGACCATATTCACCTAAGGACACTTCTAAACTTAATTGATGTGTTCCTGCTTCAAAATAGAATAAATAAGGATCTTCTTCATTGCCTAATGTTTGTATTCTCCAATCATTTGATTGCATAAATTGATAATTTTGCATTTCTTTAAACGGAATAACACCATCAATATATATATTTCTACTAACGTTCATTCCTGATGCCAATTTCTGTTTTACTCGCATACTAATGGCATACAAACCTGTTGTTTCAACATCAAAATCCCAAGTGATTTGATCTCCGGAAACCTTCCAATTGGCTCCACCAATAGTATTAAGTTTAATTAAAGATGGATTACTAGGCATTGTTAATGGTGATGTTCTATCATTTAAAGGATAAAGTGTTGGTGATGATGCGAACGCAATTTCTTCAGCTTGATTAATATTTAAGATTCCATCAACAACTTCATAACCTAAGTTTTGATATTCACTTGATATATCTTCATAGCTCTCTAGTGTCTGAATGGACACCACATTGATTTGTTTAATCAACAGCGGTTCCCTTACAGATTCCAATGCAATAGTGTTAATACCAGATTCAAAGTAAAAGGTATAAGGCTCAATAACATAGCCAATCGAATCTTTAATCATAACGGATGTCCAAAATGGTTTTTCTACTTGACTAGCTCTAATGTCGTTTAAATGAATATCTTGTTTGATTTCATCTTCAGTGCCCCATAAACGATAAAAAACGATATCACTCGCTCCACTAAAAGGAATTTCTCCATTGATATATAAGATACGTTCAATTGATGAACTCTTTCCTGAATATGGGAAATAATCTACTTGGATATTGTAAAAACCTTCTTCAGGAATGTCAATTTCCCATGTAACTAATCCACTTTCTAATGTTAACAAAGGATTTGTAATTCCTTCATAAGAGTCAAGAATTTCTTGATCTCCTTCAATTGAAAGATAATTAGAAGCTTGGACTGAAATTTGTTGTCCAACAGGATAGATTGAATCTTTATTTGCTATATAGTTGTAATAATCTGTTGCATCATAATCACCTAGATCGTTTGGATCTACTTCGGTGTCTACTTCGGTGTTATATACTAAATAATCACTTTTTGTACGAACAACAATACTATCAATAATCCCATAAACCACGAGAATCAGTATAATTGATATGGTGATGATTAGAAATTTTTTCAATACAAAACACTCCTTTTGAGATAATCCCCCTTTTTGAGAAAGGGGGATCAGCTTCTACTTAGTTAGTTAAAGTAATCTATTATTGCGGCCTCATAAATGGGGGCAATGCGATCTACTTCAGTTCTTGCAATGCCATCTCTAATAGCTCCATTGATCACTCTTCTAAACCCAAATTCTGTATATGGATTAATACCCATTGCATTAATCAATTCTAAATATACTTTGTCGTAAATTTCTAGATAAGCTTCAACAAATATTTCATCATCAAATTTTGTTAATAAAGATAATTCAAAATCATCTTTTAGTTCTGCTTCAGTTTTCCACATTTGAAGTTCATTCCACACTTGAAAAGCAAGTGCTTCTTTTACAGGTGTCATTCCACTTGCGACATTATAGATTGCAACACCAGATATTGGAGATACATATTCTCCAGTAAATGAATCTGATCTTGGATAAGGGACAAAACCTAATTCAAATGTTAAATTACCCCATCTGTTATCAGCATTAACAAACCATAAATGACCCGGATGTATTGCAACCTTACCTGATTGCCATAATGGTGAGCCAGAATCATATTGACCAGCAGGTTCAAATAAACCCTTTGTCCATAAATCTGATAAGAAAGTATATGTTTCAAGTGCTGGATTTTGTGCAAATGCAACTCTTTGTGTATTTCTGTTAATCAAGCTTCCACCATTAAGCGGAACCATTGATTCTACATAATCACTTAAAACTCCACCTAATGCATAGAAATCTTCACCTTGGGCAGATAGAGCTGTTTGTACTTGAGTAGCCCATGCTTCAAATCTAGACCAAGTCCATAATCCATCCAAAAATAATTCAGTTGGATTATCAACACCTAAACTTGTAACTAAACTTGTATTGTAATATAAACCAACATCAACAGTTAAGTTGTCAGGACCAAATCCATAAACATGATCCTTATATGATCCAACCATTGTGTAATCTGAATGAATATTAGCTCCATATGTACTCATATATTGATCAACAGAAACAATAGCATCCGCTTCAGAAAGTTGTTGCATCCAATCGCTTGTTGTCCAATAAATATCTGCCAACTGATCACCAGCTACGGAAGAATTAATGATTGCAGTTACACGGCTAGGCCCCCATGCAGCACTATCTGGATAAGGCTTATAGGTTACAGTAACATTCAATCTTTCTTCAACTTCTCTTTGAAGTGCTTGTTTTGCGTTTTGTTCAATACCTGTGAAATTAGTATGGAAAGGATCGACTTCATAAGGTGCACCATGCATAATCACAATCTCAGTTGGTTCTGGTATCACGCCATCCTCATTTAAAACAGTAACTTTTCTAGTTGCAGTGACTTCATTTCCGTCACTGCCCGTGACTTTATATGTCAATGTGTATGTTCCTGGTGTATTTGTATTAACAAAACCAGAAACTGTCACTTGACTTGAGATATCTCCATCCACAGTATCAGACGCAGTTACTCCATTTAATCCATCAAATGTCACACCAAAATCAATGGATATATCACTAATGCCAGATATAGATGCTGTATTTGTGGGGTTAACGATTGGAACTTCTTCATCGCCACACGCGACAATGCCAAAAGCTAAACTCACAATAAATAACATTGCAAAAAATTTTTTCATTATATTACCTCACTTTTCTTTGTTTAATAAACTTGTATTTGAAATAGTAAATTACATCTTAATTATACAATGTTTTTCACGTAGTTTATAGGTAAAAATCGATATTTTCGAATATGAAAAATTATTTTCAGTCTGTTTTTAAAAAAATGTTTAAAACTACGTTTTAATAGACAAAGCACCCGATAAAATTATCGGGTACTTATCCATCAAAATTAAATTGCTTTAATTATCTTATTTTTTTCTAAATAGTAAGAATGCTCCGCCGAATACAGCGACAATACTAATTAAAGAAATAACTAGTGATCCGTTAGCAATTGATGATCCACAACCTGTTTCAGGTTCTGGTATAGCTGCTATAGCTGCATCTATTAAAGCTTGAACTTCTGCTTGTGTAAGCATTTGATCATCTAGTAAAGCTTGAACGTCATCTTCAGTAATAACACCACTGTCAATTGCAGCTTGAATTTGATCAGCAACTGCGCCAGTTGTTGGTTTTGGAAGCACTACAACTACATCAAATGATTCTATATCTGTGTTTCCAAAAACGTCTTCTACTGTAACTTCAACTGTATAAGTACCAGGAGTACCTAAGCTTAAGAATCCAGTATTAGATACATAAATTGATAAATCATCTGTATCATCAGTGAAATCATAAGCAACAACATTTGCTAAGATTGCATCATTAACTGAATCAAAATCGTCACCATAAATTTTATAATTGTCATTAACTACCATTAAAACTGGAGCAGTTAAATCATCAACTGTTAATAAGTATGAAGTATCAGTTACGATATCATAATCGAATACAGGAATTTGAGTCATGTCATAACTAATTGGTTCACCGAATGCTAATGCTTTTGCAGCAGTATATGTATCACCCAGTTTGTAACCAACAATAATAACGAATCCGTCAGTTTCTAATGTTAAACCAGCTAACCAAGCATCAAACATACCTGATGCATTTGCTGGTGTATTTAAACCAAGAACATCAACTAAATCCCAATTATGTCTGTCTACGGTTCTAATAACATTTCCGCTTCCATCAACTTCAATAATAACACCTGAACTACCCCAACTCATCGTTGTAAGTTTAAGATTTGTTACATCATCATAAACCGCGATAGTTGAATCCCAGTCAGTAGATAATACATTTAGAGATCCATCAAAATCAAATGTTGTAGTATTTAATGTAATCGTTGGAAATACGCCATCATAATGAATATGATGAGTGAAAGTTAAGTCAATTTCATATTCACCTGGCATTGGATAATAAGGATTAAATCCTTCAGGGTAACTAATTGAAATAGAATCAGTCTTGTCATTACCATAACCATCATCTGCAGTAACAATACCTAATAAATCAATAAATGCACCTTGATCAATAAAACGATCAGCAACATCAGTATATTTAGGAGGCATAACACCAATAACAATATCAGCTACAGCTTCAGCTAAATCGCCAGCTGGTGTTGTAGTAGACCATGTAGCTTTATAACCAGCCCCAAATACACTTGAATCAACAACTGTTACGGGTGCACTTGCTGTATAACTTGTAGTAAGTTCATCATATGTGAAATTAATAGTTTCTAAAACTACATCCTCTTGTGAAATAGCAACTGAATAATCTAGGTTTTCAACGGTATTGATGATTTCATCAGAATCGTTATACATATCTAACCAAGATGCAACAATTGCTGGATCGAGATCAAATGTACCATTATAATCAACAACGATATTAGTACCAGGAGTAACACCGTCATCATCTAATAAAGTTAATCCAGTAAATGAAGCAGGTTGATCGGTATACTCTAATACCATTGGATCTAGACCACCAGCAGCTAACATACCAGGAAGTGTTGTAATATATTCTAAATTTTTAGCATTGCTCGATCTATCTAAGTAAGCAAACGTTAATATTGTCCAACCTGAAGGTAATGTAACATTTACAGGATTACCAGCAATAATTGTTGACCATGCTGTTTCTGGGTCAAGAACGGTATCTGCAAATCTATTAACCATTTGAACAAACGCTAATGGTTCTAATACATAACCATCTGTATCTACGTCATCCATTTTCATTCTAATTGGAGCTTTGATTGTGTCTGGTGTATCAACTAAAGGATCACCATCTGCAACAGCTGTATCATAAGCATCTATTTCAGCTGTCGTAGCTAAACGCCAATCAGGTGTAGCCATGTCACCGTCATTAAAAATATAATATTCATTGACTGCATTTTCAAACATTACAAGTTCACCAGTTTCATCAAAATGAAGCCAAACATCCTGTCTACCACCAGTAGTTAAATCTCTTCTATCCAAGAGATTAAGTGTTGGTGTTAGTTCTTTAGTTTCGGCTGTGTTGTTAATGAAAACTGTACCGAATGATGTCCAGCTAATTCCTGTAAGTTCATTGATATCAATTTGACTATTTGCATCAGCATCAATAAAATCATCTGCATATCTCACAGAACCACGAACTGGGTGGTATCTATAACCTGCATACTCAACTGTCCAATGGTCACTGCCCACTTTAGTATTTAAGCATTCGTTTGATGCTAATGAACACTCAAGTGAATCATATGGATATAAGTCAATAACATCATCAGCTGCATTTACACTGCCACCAGCAAAAAATACAATTGAAGCAAAACCGAGTAAAAGTAATCCTAAAAATTTCTTCATTTATTTTCCTCCTATTTTTTTAATTCGTTTATATTATTTTACATCTAGATGAAAGCGCTGTCAAATGTGTGCAAGTATTTAACTCTTTAAACATCTTTTTTTACATATATTGATAATTTTTTTCAGGAAACATGAAATTAATGAACAGTTCCTGGTAGATAACTATAAAAAGTTCTTGATGTTGAAACATTGTCAATAGTAACAGTTACGGTATAACTAACAGTCATTGCGCGTTCTGGCATTAAAATAACTCTTCCGGTATTATCAACATATTCTGGATTATCTGATTCGAAAATAATATCGGCATTTGCATGCTCTAAAGCAATTTTATACTCAATATCAATAAACTCTTCAAATAGTGGAACCAATCCAGCGTGTCTCATTGTTCTAGGACAATCTTTGCCACTAAAATCATTGTGATATTTTTGATTCTCTCTTGGTAGATTATATTTAGTAAGTAAATCAGCTACTAATTTTGCTGTTCTTTGCCATGTTCTATAAACATCAGCATCCTCATTAACACCCGTTTCAATGCCTATACCATTACGATTCCCACCACCTAGATAAGTCGTTCCTTGCAAAGGTAATGATGATCCGTCACCTGCATGAAATCCTCTTTCAGTTTCAGGCAGATGTTGATATAATTCTTTATCATCAATTGAAAAATGCCATGAAACCCATAATTCAGTTTTATTCACTGTGGCATTCCATAAATAGTTTGCATGAGCAAGCGCTCCTCCACCACTATCTGTATTTGCGGTGTCATGGACGACAACCCAATAAACATTATATGGATTATATTGTGTTACACCTTCGGGATGTGGTTCCATAGGTGCGCCTGGTCTTATTGCGAAGAATATAGGAAGCATCTTGGATTGATTGATTTCATAACTACCAAAATAATATTTAGAAATACTTTCATATTTAAAATCAATATAATTGTGAGTAACACCATAAGCAGTCCATGTATGTGGTGTCGTATAACTCACTTGATTTAGTGTTAATAAATCTAGTAAGTTTGCATCGTCTAATTGATCAAAAAATTCAGCTGTGAATTCTGTGAAGACACTAGGATCATCAAGTAAAGATGCTTTAAATGTTGCCTGCCCAGCTTGAAGAGATGTTACATTACCATCTTGATCAATTGTAGCAATGCTTGGTTGAAGCGACTCAAAAAGCACGAGATCATCTTTGATTTGGAAAGGAAATACCATCGCATCTAATGCAAATGGATCACCCACTAATAAAGATTGAGTTAATACTGTTGGAATAATCTCAATTCCCGGATCAGTGGTAACTTCGATATTCATTGTCGTATTGACTGTAAAATCTGTTGATACTCTCATTGTAACAACTGCCAATCCACTCTTTAATGGTGAAATGACACCAAACCCTGAAAATTGAACAACTGCCGTGTCTGATGTGATAAATCTTACACGATCAGGATCTGCACTTGATGGGAGCACCTCATAATCAATTGTAAAAGATTGTCCAACTTCTAGTAGCACATATGGATCAACCGGAAGAATCTTAACAGGTACTACAGGATTAAACTTACTTGCACTAATAATCTCACTTGGATCACTGTAGAATCCTCTTAGTTCATATTCTGATATATTTATGAAATCTGTATAAATTGGTTCTACTACTCCCCAATAATTTAACGTATATTCGATTTGGTGTGCTATATTAGATTGAGCTGCGTAGGTGCCATAATTAGATACTTGATTAAACCTTACATATGCTTCAATATTTTTTTGACCATTATAATCCAAATTGACTTCAATTGCTCCGTCGGCTTGAGTAATTACATTTCTTTCAATCATAATTTTTGTTGCATCGTCATATTCGTTAACTGCTATTAATGAAATTGCTTTGCCTAAACTTGATATTGTATTATTATAAATACGAATATCTCCAAATAAGAAATTTTCGATAACAATCGCATCTCCACCATCATTAGCGATGGTGTTATTTTCGATGTTTATATTATTTGTTGATTCTAGTGCAAGAAATGGTACTGTTGAAGTGACATCAACAACATTATCTTTGAATTCGAAAGTATCGATTTCAGTATTTGTAATGATATGCGCTGCATTCGTAAAGTTTATATTTTGAATTACCACATGATTCGCTTCAATCGTAATTGTTTGTGAAAAAACGGTTGTGATTTCTCCAATCAATGTCAAAAAATCTACATCAATTGTAAAATCAGTTATGTATTCATCATCACCGATTACATAAATTGTTGCACCTATAACAGCTTGATCGATTGCATCTGATATTTGATCAAACAGTGTTGATCCATAAACAAAAGTTACACCCAGCATATCTATTTCATCACCTACAACTGATGTTTGATTAACTAGTAAAACATTAATGACTTCAATATCAATACTATTGCTTAACTCGCTATCAAATTCTGAAGTAGCTGTAATTGTGACAATACCTGCAGCAACTGCTGTTACAACACCCTCTTCATTAACGGTAGCTATACTTTCGTCACTTGAAATCCAAGTCACCTCGTCATATGATAAATCAGGACCAATTTCAACGGTTAGTGCTTTTTCATCATTCAATATTAACTTATCAAATCCTGAAACAATAATTGTTTCTGCATCTAGAAAAACAGAAACTTCAATCATATAAAATACATCTTCATCATAAGTGGAATATGTTTTAACCTGAGCCGTTCCTTGAGCAACTCCTGTGATTTCTCCACTTGCTGAAACAGTTACAACATCTGTATCTGTGCTTTCAAACATAACTTCGTCATTGGAAGAAAAAATGACTTGTTCAGATTTTCCAATCCATAGGGACACCTCGGATTGATCAACTGTTAAATCAACTATCTTTCTAACATTCACTGTTATTTCTTGATAAATTTCACTATCAGTAACTGATGTTATTTTTAGTGTTGCTTGACCTTCAGCAACTCCAGTAATAATACCTTCGTCATCAACAGTAAATATATCTGTATCATCAGATGTAATTAAAACATCATCGTTTGCTGAAAAATCTACAGTCACCGTATCTCCTACTTTAACTGTTAACGTATCTTCTTCAACCGAGATTGCGATTCTTTTTTCTACATTCACAGTAATTTCGATACTTTGATTTTCATCTGATTTAGAAGTAATCACGATTATTGTGCTCCCTTCCTTAAGAGATGAAATCAAGCCGTCATCACTTACAGTTACAATACTTGAATCGTTCGAAGAAAAAGTTAATCCTTTGTCGTCATTTGTAACGAAAGCAATTTGATATGTGTCTCCTTCTGTGATTGTTACAAATTCATCTAGAACACCAATTGTGATGTCCATTTGTTGACACGCAAATAAATAAAATGAAAACAACAACAAAACTGCAATCATAAATCCTTTTTTAATCACTTTATTTCCTCCCTTTTATCTACTAGCATATTTCCAATTATATTTCTATAGGCAATAATACCATTATTATTTCTTTTAGGATGAACTGCATTAGATAGCATCACAAAACCAATGCCTTGGTTTTTATCAATAAACATATTACATCCAGTAAATCCTGTATGTAGGATCGTATCATCAAAACAACGATTGTCACCTGATGAGCTACCTGCGGTTGGTTTATCCCAGCCCAGAGCACGTTTTAATATATGCCCATTTAAATCTGGTTTAATTTGTTGGACCTTAAATAATAAATCGAGTGTCTCATCTTTTAATACAAATTGATGATTTAAAATGGCATTCATGAATTTTAATAGATCAAAGACAGTAGAAAACAAGCCAGCATGTCCACTTTCACCTAGAGCAAATGCTTTTTCATCATGGACTTTACCACATAATAGACCTTGATATACATCATCATCTCTAACTTCTGTAGGTGCACATCTACTCACATCAGGATGATAGGATGTGTCTTTCATATCTAAAGGTTTGAAAATCAGTTCTTGTCCATTTTCATTTAAAGATTTTCCTGTGATTTTCTCAATGATTAAACCCAATAAAATAAATCCTATATCAGAATAAACGATGTGTTCACCCTTCATATATTTGAGTTCAACATTTTTAATACGAGAAATGACATCATTTCTATTTTTCAACGTACTCGCTCTAATAAGGTCTGCAGGTAGTCCCGATGAATGCGTTAATAAATCATAGATTGTAATCTCATCAAATTGGAACCAATCAAGAATTTGATTTACCTTTGTTTCAAGAGATAATTTTTTCTGCTCAATGAGCTTCATGATTAATGTTGTTGTTGAAACAACCTTTGTCAAAGAGGCAACATCATAAATCTCATTTCCTTTAAGGTCTTCCTTTTTGGGAAACAAGGATTTATACCCTATATAATCTTGACTCATACTTCCATCCATATAACATATGCCAAAGGATGCACCTGGAAAGTGTGATGCTTTCACACCTTCTTCTAGCATGCATTTTATATCTTTTATAATCATATCTTAAACACAAACTTTCTCAAGAGAAATGCACCAAGTCCAAGACCCGTAAATGAACCAACAGAAATTAAAACGATTTGCGTTGTTGAAAGTCCCGGTTCATCTGGTATCTCAATAACAACACATGATCCATTTTGATATTCAAAACCACTTGGACAATTCGTATCCACAATTTCTAAGTTAATCTCGGAAATCTCACTTTCATCTAGGCCATCAACTGATTTGACATAAATAGTTGCACTTCCTACGTTACTAATTTCAATTGGTGAAACATATAAAATCCATTGCCCATCACCAATTTTATAGTAAATATCAACATCAGAAGATAGACTTATCGAAGCTTGATTTTCATAGACCTGACTAGTTATAATGTCACCCGCAATATTGTATGTAGGCGCAGTTAAAGGATCCTTTTTAGCAACTTCACTAGCCCAAGGAAAGCTTGGATAAGTTGTCCAATAATTCTCAGAAATCCTTTCTAATGATTGAACTACATAGGTGTGTGTTTTATTTAAAGTTTTATATGAGAAAAATGCACTACCAATTATACTATCGAATGTAGAAATATATCTGAGTTGTTCTGTGATTTCATTAACATCTTTCCATGCGTTAGTAGTTTCAGCATAACGATAAAATCCGTGACCAATGATTAAATCCACATTGTTTGCTTCACATAATGCTGCCCACCAATCAACAAGATCAGCAAATGGTGCAAGTGAATGATCAAATTCCCAATATAACTGTGGAAGAATATAATCTAGCCATCCCTCTTCAACCCATTTTTTACTATCTGCATATTGATCTCTATAACTTTGAAGTGTGCTTGTAGAAGTATTCGACCCATCTTCTCCACCTGACATCCAAATACCAAATGGACTGATTCCAAATTTTACGTTTTTATTTTGATTTTGATTCCAAGTGTTAATGATTGTAGATAGCTCAGAAATTAAAGTATTAACATTGTTTCTGCGCCAATCATCAAGTGTTTCATTTGGCTCTTTAGTGCGATCATACGTATTTTCATCTTGTATGTCACTCATTCCATTATAACTGTAAAAATAATCATCAAAATGAATACCATCTATATCATATTTACTCATGATTTCGTTGACGATATTTTTAATATATGCTCTTACTTGAGGTTCTCCTGGGTTTAATATTAACTTGCCAGAGTTATCTTGAAGAACAAATTCCGGATGTATCTTAGCAAAATTGTCATCATCTAGTTCACTGAGTTGAATTGTTTTATCACCCGTACCTGTTGAGACTCTATAAGGATTCATCCAAGCATGAAATTCAATGCCTCTTTTATGTGCTTCAGTAATCATAAATTCCAAAACATCCCAGCCAGGATCAACACCCTCAGCTCCACCTAAATATCTTGACCATGGTGCATACTCACTATCATAGAATGCATCATTCATCGGTCTAACTTGGAAGAACATTGTATTAAAATTCAATGCTTCAAGTCGATTTAACATCGTAATAATTTCTAATTTATAATCTGCTTCATTATAAAGTAATCCAATATCAATATTACTTACAGTAGCAACCCAAATAGCACGAATTTCATTTGTCTTTTCTTGATATTCTGTTGGGAGAATGATTGGAATGTTTGTTCCATAATGATTTACAATTTGACCATCTCTAATAACATACATATTGTCTTCACTTAACGGTGTATTAAGTCTGATTAGTTCACTATAGACTTCTGTTTCATTCAGTGCAAGATCTACTACATAATATTCTAAAGTATAGTTAGCATTGATATTTAGAATTAAAGCTTCATCAAATGTGTCCCATGAACTCCAAACACGACCATTATGAAGTCGATACCAAATGACATCTGTTGTATTTATTTCTTCGAGATCAACTATAATTTCTTCAATATAATAAGTGCCCTCTTTTAGTCCGTCGATGACAAGTATTGGTACTTCTGGTGGCGTTTGGTCAACAAAAATATCTTGAGTGAACACCGTACTTAGTGCATCATTATTTCGATATGAGACAGTATAACTTCCTTCTTCTGAAATTGAGTAAGGTTGGTCATAAATAACCCACTCGCCATCATTAATCTTGTAAGATACCGATGGAGCATCACTCGAAATACTAATTACTGGATCTTGATAGTAGGGGTCTTGTCCATTACCTGAAATATTCAAAATGGGATCTGGATATATTTCTAGAACGACAACGACCATTTGGGTTATAGTCTCAGATTCAATACCTTCACCATCGATTGTTTTTACTCTAAAAAAGTAACTTCCTGGCGTATTGATGCTAATTGGATTTCCATCATATAACTGCCAGACTCCAACAGATCCAGCATTAATTGCGACCCAGATTGGATGGGTATTTGCAGTAAGACTTACCTGTACACCTACAATATAGCTTGAACCTAAGCTCTCACCTGTAACAGTAATATGAGGAACATCTAAATTTTGTTTTTCAATTTCAATCGTGATACCTTCAATTAAACTTTCAACTCCTAAACCATCGATTGCTTTAGTATATACAACTTGAGTACCTTGCTCACTTATAACAACTGGAATTGTATAGAGAACCCAGTCCCCACCCTGTCCAATTTTATAATATGCATCATTTGTACTATTTAGTGTCAGTGTTACATCACTTCTATAAACTGAGCCTTCCACTGTGCCATCTAATTGATATGTTGGTGATTCTACAGAACTGTAAGCCCAAGTGTTTAAAGGTTTGGTTGTCCATGCGTTCGTTTCCAAGTAATCCATATGTGCTGTATTTAAATATGACGCACTATACATGACCGAACCTTTAATTTCCGGATGCTGTTGATTGTACTTAAGTTGGTTATAAAACTCAGTAACATCATAATAAGTTCTGTAAACACCATGACCAATAATTAGGTCAACATCCGTACCTCTAACGGTTTCAGCCCACCAGTCAACTACATCCGCATAAGGTGCTAGATCATGATTGAAATTCCAATATATTTGCGGACAAATATAGTGGACCCAACCTTCTTCTACCCACTTTTTAGTATCAGCATAGTGTGTGTAATAAGTTTGAGTTGAACCTGTTGATACATTAGCACCATCAGGGGCACCAACTTTCCAAAGTCCAATTGGAGACACACCAAATCTTGCATCTTTTGAATTGATTGAATTATATGCATCTACATCTTCTTTGACACCACGAATAACGTCGTTGACATTTTCTCGTCTCCAATCACCTAAAGTCTGATCAGGCAGTTTGTAGGTATCATAAGTTGCTGAATCCAAAGTGAGTCCTGCAGAAGGATAAAAATAGTCATCAAAATGAATGCCATCAACATCATATAAATCTAGAAGTTCGGATACGACATTTCTAATATATGCTTTTACAGCAGGTTCACCAGGATTTAAGATTAATTTTCCATCATTATCTGGAATAACTAAACTAGGATTTTGTCTTGCAAAATTTTCAGGATCTAAAGCATTCAGTAATGTGGTTTTATCTCCGCCAGTTGATGTAACGCGGTAAGGATTCATCCATGCATGAAATTCAATACCTCTCGAATGAGCTTCATCAATCAAATATTGCATGACATCCCAACCTGGGTCTTGACCTTCAGTACCTGTTAAATATTTTGACCATGGAGCATAAATACTATCATAAAATGCATCATTCATTGGTCTAACTTGAAAAAGAATTGCATTCATGTTTCTATTTTCAACATCATCAAGTAGATCACTATAAGCTTGCTTATATTGTGTTTCACTTGTATGTAATGGAATATTTAAACTATAAACTGTTGCTATCCAAACACCTCTAAACTCGCTTTCTCTTTCAACATAAGTTGTAGGTGTCATGACTGGATCACTTGAATTGTAATGATAAATGGGAGTTCCATTAATGTATAAAGCTTGTAAAGGTCCGTCAGCAAAAATTTGATGTGACACAAATAATAACAGTCCTATGAAAACAAATATACTAACTAACAATATTTTTATATGCCTCATCTATCACTTCCTCCTGTCAATAGTTTTTTGAGTTCTATCATACCTTGCTTTGATTTATCTTGGTTAATGAACGTTTTGAATGTGAAAAAAATGTTACCTTTGACTATAGGATGCTGATTTGCATATTTGATTTGATTGATGACTTCAAATGGATTTTCAAATTCACCTTCATTACCATATCTATATGCACCATGACCAATATATACATCAACATTTGTATTTTTACATACATCGACCCACCAATCTAGGATATCAGCAAAAGGAGCAATCCGATGTCCAAGTTCCCAATAAATTTGTGGAACAACATAATCTACAAAACCTTCTTTTACCCATTTGAGTGAATCTGCATATTGATTATCGTAAGATTGGCTGCAAGCTGGATCAGTGTTCGATCCTCTTGAATCATTAGCTCTATTTCTCCAGATACCAAAGGGACTGACACCAAATCTAAGTTTTGGTGAGTAGCTTTTGATCGCTTGATGAACACCTTTAATTACTTCATCTACATTTTGTCTTCTAAAATCATCAAGTGTTAAATTTTTATCTTCTCTTTGTTCATAATCCCAAAGATCATTTTCGATATCATCTAAACCAGCATATGGATAAAAATAGTCATCGAAATGAATTCCATCTACATCGTAGTTTTTGACAATTTCTAACATTGATTCAATGATAAACTCCTTTACTTCTTTTCGACATGGATTAAGGATGCTCTGTCCTTTTTTATCTAAAACAATGAGTTCGGGATGTTTTTTAGCGAAATTCAGGTCATCACATGTTTTTAAGTATTCTTCTTTTGATAATTGTGAATTCATTGATACACGATACGGATTACACCATGCATGAAATTGAATCTTTCTCTTTTTTGTTTCTGAAATGATCCACTTCATCACATCAAATGGAGGCTTTTTACCTTCCTTACCTGTAAAGTATCGACTATACGGGTTCAGTTTGGATTCATAGAATGCATCATTGGTCGTTCTGACCTGAAAAAAGATAGCATTAATATTATAAGCCAAACATGTATCAAGCATTTCTATTACTTTAGTCTGATATAAATCAATGTCTTCAGTTGTAGGTAAATCAATATTAACCACATTTGAAACCCACATACCACGTAATTCTTTTTCGTGATAAATCTCTGGAATATCTATTTGTACGTCTGTTTTGTAATAAGTGATGGGTTCTGATGGATTTTTAAATTTATATAGTTTCATTTTTCTCCTTAAAAATAATAAGTCAAGTATTTTTTATGTGCTTCAACAAGTTCATTAAAGACTTTTTCTGCTTCAACAATAGATGTGGTCATCGGATGAATCTGTAAGGCTAATAATGCTTTATCAAGATTTTTTTCATAGATAGCATCAACCAATAATTCTTCAAAGGCTTTCATTGATTGAACTAATCCGCGAATCTGAACGGGTAATCTTCCAATATGAACAGGAACAGGACCATCTTTGGTAATACGACAAGTAATTTCAACTGCACAACCATCATTCAAATCGGTGATATGTCCATTATTGACTGTATTTACGACTTGATAGTCACGTTTATCATTATAAATTGAACTGATGATATTACAAGCAACATCACTATAATAAGCTCCGCCACGACTTTCAAGTTCTTTAGGTTTCTCATTTAAATTTGGATCTTTATATTTTTCAAATAATGTCTTTTCTATTTCTTTAACAAGGACTGCTCGTGTTTTTCCTTCGTGATATGAAGTCATGAATTCAGCAAACATTTCCTCATAAAAATAGAAATATTTATGATATGGGCTAGGATAAACGCCAAGTTCCTTAACAAATTCATATTTCCATGCCAATGGATCAATATTATTCATTGTCATTTGTTTTTCTTTGACTAATTCAATGATTTCAGGTAATAAATCCTTATTCTTATAATAAACATTTAAAACATATGACATGTGATTAAGCCCTGCAAAGTAAGGAATGATATCTTTAGATTTAACGTTAAGAATTTCAGCAAAATAGTTTGTCATATTTATTGGCACGTTACAGACACCAATAAATCTTTCGAAATCCGTATATCTAAAAACAGCTTCACTGACAATTCCTGCAGGATTTGTAAAATTAATGAGCCAAGCATTTTCGCACAATTCTTTGATATCCTTAATAATTTCATAGATGACCGGTACTGTTCTCAATGCCTTAAAAATACCTCCAGCACCATTTGTCTCTTGTCCTAGCATGTTATATTTAGGAGGAATGTTTTCATCAAGTACACGCGCATCTAATTGTCCCACTCGAAACTGAGTTGTTACAAAATCAGCATCAACAAGCGCTTCTCTCCGATTTAACGTTAAATGGATATCGATGGGATATCCCGATTTTTCTATCATTCTTTTAGCCAATGCACCAACAATGTTTAATTTTTCTTTACCCTCTTCGATATCTACCAACCATATTTCTCTTATGGGTAGTTCATGATATCTTTTGATAAAACCTTCAATTAGTTCAGGCGTATAAGATGAACCACCACCGATAGTTACAATTTTTATTCCAGTTTTAGTCATATGTCTATACCTCCATCTAGATTTTTTTCTACTTCGAGACTTTGGTCAATCTCTAGTTCATCAAGTGCGGATAGAAAAGCTCCAACAACTGGTTTATATTTAGGTTTAATTAAGTATGCTTTAGGACATGAGATTAAAAGATTTTTTATAAATTCCTCAATAAGCAATGGACTAACTCCACTAAAGACACGTCCACCAATTACGACAGGAACTTCCAAATCCTGAATATCAACTTGTTTAATAACTCCTGCAGTTTGTTCACCAATATACTTACCCATTTTGATTAGGATTTCTTGACACACTTCATCTCCTAATACAGCATATTGATGAACAAGAGCAGTAATTTCTCCAAATTGTTTTTTTGTTACCTTAGTTGATGGATAGAATAAATCAACAATTTCATTCATATCCTTACATTGCAATAACTTGGGAATTTCGGTTTCTAAAATTGTTTTTTTATATGTGAGTTCTTCTGAACGAAATGCGTAATGCAGCGCTTCTCTAGCAATATCCAATCCACCACCATAGATTCCTAGGGTAAAACCAAGAGATCTTAAAATAGCTTTCTTTCCCTTTTTTCCTATCGCAGCAGAATTAGTTCCTGTTCCACAAATAGCAACCGCTCCAAAAGGGGATTTTAGTCCGCTTCGCATAATAATCCATGCGTCATTAACGATTTTAAATGGAATGTCGCCGAAAATCTCAGTACATGCTTGATTTAATTTAATGAAATCGGCTTCAACATCTGCACCTGAAAGACCTAAAAATACATAATTAATGTCCGATTTTTTAAATTTTACAACTGATAAAGCGTCCAAAAATAACTGCTCAATGACAGATTTAAATAAATGTCCGTCCGATGAAGCGTGATTACATCCAGCACCTATTTTTTGAAATAGAAGATGCCCATGTTCATCAAAAAGACCGATTTGTGTTTTTGTTCCACCACCATCATATGCGATGATATATCTCATAGGAACTCCTTTTCACTTATTTATATAATTAATCTGACCTAAGATGACTGATTTTTTTGCTCCAGTAGCATTCTTTACATTCGAGGGTTTAAAATTAATTGTTTCATTACCTAGAATGATAAAAGCGAGTGCTTCTTTAAATGCACCATCATAGCCGAATGCTTCAACTCTCTTAATTTTTGTTCCCTTTAATTCTTTTGCTATGAGTTCCAGACAAAATTGATTCAATGCTCCACCACCTGAAAAGATAATTTCATCAATTTTAGTATGTGGAAAAACATAATTTGAATAAGCATATGCAATCGATTTTGCTGTGAAATACGTAAGTGTTGAAATAATGTCTTCTTTTGGATGGTTTGCATACTCAGAAATTACTTTTTCTGTGAATTGTTCACCAAACAATTCTCTACCCGTTGATTTAGGTGGAGTAAGTTTAAAATAGGGATGATCCATGAGTTGTTCAAGCATTTCTTTAATTGGTTTGCCTTTTCTTGCAATCGCACCATTTTCATCATAATTAATATTGAATAATTTCTTACAAGCATAATCAATCATCATGTTTCCGGGACCTGTATCAAAAGCAATGACATCATCAAGCTCACCATTTTTAATTAAAACAGTAAGATTGGATATTCCTCCAATATTATGGATTGATCTATTAAGTTGTTCATCATGAAATAATATATAATCTGCATAAGGCACCAATGGAGCTCCATTCCCACCTGCAGCAATATCAGCACATCTAAAATTAGAAACAACAGTTGTTTGAGTTAACTGTGCAATGACTGACCCTTCTCCCAGTTGAAGAGATGATGGAATATATTCATCACTTGAATGTGTAATATGAAAGACGGTTTGTCCGTGTGAAGCAATGAAATCTACGTCTTTCAATTTAATATGATGTTTCTTGCACAACTTGATAACAGCATCAGCAAAAACTTCACCTAATTCAAAATTAAGACTGCAAATTAAGGCTGATGAACTGTGTTCGTCACGAATTGCCATTTTTATTCGTTTTAATATATGTTCTTCAAATGGAAAAGTTTCACATGCAATAGGTTGAATATGAGTATGTATATATGAACCTTCAATTTTAGCTATAACTACATCAATTCCATCTAAAGATGTACCACTCATGATACCGATTGCTAATCTTTCCATATTATCACACCTATCATTACTTCCATTATAAATCATCTATGCGTATAATACCTTGAAGTCAGCAAGTTTTGGTTGTTTTTTTCAAATTCAAAAAAAAAGAGCATCCCCTTGGAAATCTAATAAAAAATGCACATCGAATGTGCATTTTAATTATCTTCTAAATTTTTTAAATGTTTTAAATGTCATTTCCAAAGTTCTCACTGAACGATCAATATCAGTATAAGCACATTTTGCAAATAAAGCATCAACCAAACACATCTGTGAAATTCTAGAAGTCATTGCCGCACTTCTAAATTCTCCTTCTAGTGAGGATGAATATAAAACAATATCAGATAGTTCAGCTAACATTGAAGCACCAAGTTTAACAATACTGATAATCTTTGCTTTATTGTCTCTTGCCAGCAAGGCTGCACTAATGATTTCTTTTGTTTTCCCGGAATTTGAAATAAATATAATAACATCTTTTTGATTAATAAAGGTAGCATCAACAAGTTGATCATGAGCTTCACCTTGTGCAATACAAAATTTATTGATTCTTCTTAATTTCATTTCTAAATCTTTGCAGACTAAATATGAAGATCCTTTACCAAAAATAAGGATTTTACGTGCACTCATGATAATTTCAGCAGCTTTAGTTACTGTTTCATCATCATAGAGTTTAAGTGTATCCTCTAGAACTCTAATATTATTTTCTATCGCAGATCTTCCACAATTAGAATCTTTTGCAAGAATCACATCGCTGTATTCCTTATATTCTGGAATTTCGACTTTAGCATTTGCTAAAATAAAATCAATTTTAAAGTCTTTAAAACCCTTGTATCCAAGTTTCTTACACATTCTGACAACAGATGCAGGAGATGTATATGCTGCTTCAGCAATTTTTTCAACACTAAAATCCTTAAGCATCCCTTTGTTCTCTATCAGGTAGTCAAGAACAACTCTTTCTGCCATGCTCAAATCTTCTTTGTATTTCAACATATTTAACATTACGCTAATTGTAATCACCTCAAATGCTGTTTATTTGTGAACTGAAAGTGTTTCCATTTATATTATAACACTATTTTCAGCTTTTCAAACTATCTTATATTTACAATATACTCGCGTAATATTTATTTAATTTAGAGTTAAATTACTTTTCCTGGATTCAATATATTTTTTGGATCAAAGACATTTTTAATCCCTTTCATGAGTGTGATTTGTTCTTCACCAAGCAGTGATTTCATATATGATTTTTTTGCAAAACCTATGCCATGCTCACCCGATACAAGTCCACCATAACTAAATGCTTTTTCATATAATTTATTAAATCCATTTTCTACTTTTATTTTCCATTGTGCATCTGATAAATCATCTTTACAGAAATAAATATGTAAATTCCCATCTCCAACATGACCAAAATATGGAATTCGTATGTCTAGATCGTGACTTAATTCTCTTACGTAAGTTAAGAATTCACCGATATGTGATCTTGGTAAAACAACATCACATTCATCAATTTCTGATGATGACGATTTAATTGCTTCAAGAAAGCCTCCTCGGACTGTCCAAATGCTGCTACTTCTTTCTTCTGTATCAATTAAATAGACATCAATAGCATGATAAGAATTGATACAAAGACTACTTGCAATCTCGATATCCTCATCAATAGATTCTTCGTTGTTTCCATCATATGTAACTAGCAGATATGCATCAAAATCGTTATGAGGAATTTTTTTGCCTAAGAACTCTTCACTATATTGAATAGATTGTTTTTCAAAAAATTCAACTGCTGTAGGAATCACATGATCGTTAATTAAACGTGGAGCTGCAGCAATTGCATCTTCTCTATTTTTAAAAGGAATTAGTAAACTAACGGTTTTCTTAGGTTTTGGAATCAGTTTGAGGGTTGCTTCTACGATAATGCCTAATGTTCCTTCACTACCAATAATCAAATCCTTTAAACCATATCCAGTAGAGTTTTTTACAACTTTCCCACCAAACTTAACAAGTTCACCGTTTGGCAAAACGACTTCCAAACCTCTCACCCAATCTCTAGTAACCCCATATTTAACAGCACGCATACCTCCAGCATTCGTTGAGATATTTCCGCCAATAGTTGCTGTTTTTTCACCTGGATCAGGTGCGTAAAATAATCCTTCTGGTTCAACATGCCCATAAATATCAAGCAATAGAACTCCCGGTTCAACTCTTAGTGTTAAATTGGTCTTATCTAGTTCTATAATTTGATTCATTTTCGACATATCTAAAAGTATTCCGCCAAATAAGGGAACACATGCTCCAACGAGTCCAGTTCCACTACCGCGTACGGTAACTGGAATATTTTCCTTAAATGCATATTTCATGATTGATGAAATCTGATATTTATCTGAGACAAACACATGTGCATCGGGAAATGCAAAAACAGATCCTAGTTCATCATGAGAGACATCTTTATTAATATCATCACCGATAAAAACATTTTCTTTTGTAACAATTTCTCTTAACCAATCATAATCATTTTGATTCATCTTTTTATAGTTCATGGTTAGCCTCCAAAATTTGATCTATCAATTGATTTAATTGTGGGAGAACTTCGTAAATATCTCCAACAATTGAATAGTGACTGATATCGAATAACTTATTATGTCGATCAGAATTGACGGATATAATTAATTCAGATTCTTTCATCCCTTCAATAAACTGAACTGCTCCACTAATTCCTAGATTGATGATGAGTTTAGGTTTTACTGTGCGTCCACTTAAACCAATTTGTTTTCTTGGATCAAACCAGCCATTTTCAATCAATGGCCTTGTACAGCCAACTTCAGCATTTAATCTCTTTCGTAAAGGCTCAATTAATTCTAAATCCTTCTGTTTTTTAAATGCTCTTCCAACAGCAATAATGATCTCAGCATCACTGATATCTTTGACTTTTGGTTTTTCAAATGATTCAATCAAATCAATTTTTGATTTCGTATCAATTTCATGTGTTGGTTCGATATGCATTTTACCAATTGGTTTGATTCTTTCAGGTTTATCAAACATTTTATAACGTATGGTTGCAAGCTGTGGACGATGATTTGGTGTATTGATTTTTGCCATAATATTTCCACCAAAAGCTGGTCTTATTTGTATCAGATCACCTGACTCTGTCATATCGAGCATCGTGCAATCAGCTGTCAATCCTGTTTTAAGTCTTGCAGCTACTTTAGGTGCAAAACTTCTTCCTAATGGAGTACTCCCAAATAGAATTGTATTGCATTGATGATTTTTATAAAATGCTTCCATGACATTTGTATATATTTCAACATTAAAGTTAGCATATGCAACATGATCATATATAAATACATGATTTGCTCCGTAAATCAATGCTTCTTCAGCAAGATGTCTTACGTCGTGCCCAATAACAATTGCATATATATCTTGGTTAGATTTTTTTTGAAGTTCTTTTGCTTTACCTAGTAATTCCCATGATACTGGATGTGCATTTTTATGATGTTGTTCTACATAAACTGCAATGCCTTTATATTTGGTCTTATCAATGTTTGCTTTCTTACTTTCAATTAGTTCGCAAATACCTTCAGGTCCATTTTTTACACAGATTTGGCACATCTTACATGATGCATTAATTGAAAGATATGTATCTTCATACTCAAATGCATCAAAAGGGCATAATTCGATAAGTTCTTTTACTAGTTTATCATTTAATTTATCTTGATTAACTTTAATATATGACATATAAACACCTATACGAATTTACTTTCTTTTAATATTCTAAATAACTGTGTTGCTAATTCATTTGAATTTCCTTCAATACGAATTGCTTCTGTTCTTTTCTGTGGAGGAAATATTTCATCAACTTGTGTTGGTGAACCGTCTAACCCATAGTGAATAGGGTCGGGATCTTCTAGATCTTTTAATGTTATTGTGTTGATTTTATAATCCATAAATTTTAATTTGCGTCTATATGAAGGAAGTCTTGGAACATTTGCTCCTTTATCTATTGTAATCAAACATGGAAAAAATACCTCAACAATTTCATCATAATCATCATACTCGCTTTTTAAAATGATTGATTTATCATTGATTTTAATAACTTCATTAACATAAGGGACGTGTGGAATACCTAAAAATTCTGCCATTTCTGGGCCTACTTGAGCGGTATCACCGTCTGTTGTTTGTTTACCACAAATGATTAAATCATAAGAACCTATATAGTTAACCAGTTGACTTAATGTATAGGAAGTTGCCAAAACATCTGCCCCAGCAAATCTTCTATCGCTGATAAGTGTTGCTTCATCACACCCCATATAGAGTGCTTCTTTGAGTACACTTTTTGCTGAAATTGGCCCCATTGAGATGGAATGAATTTTTGTATCACTTGTCATACTCTTGATTTGACATGCAGTTTCAAGCGCATAAAGATCAAAGGGATTCATTTTTACATTATTTCCTTCACGAATCAATACACCAGTTTTTGGATCAACTTGTACATTGGAGGAAGCAGGCACTTGTTTGATACAGGTAATGATTTTCATTGTTCACCTCGAATATAATCTACATTATTAAAATATCATAGATATTCAAAACAAAAAAGAACATGTGAATAAAAACACATGTTTTTTCAGTATTAGGAAATAATTATCATTTTATGCAATTAAGTATTAATCTTGCATGTTATATCTTGTAAAGCTTCTTAAAAGTTCAAAAAACTTGTAGAGATCTTCGTGATAAACATGATAAGAGATGTTTTCTGTGTAATCTGATGATTTATACAATGACCCACCTTTAGCACGAACACTAATCTCATGTGCTCCAATTGAAAGGATTAATGGTAGCTGATTATCAATCACAATTGTTTCTCTACCATCGATAACTACACTATAAGAAATACTGCCTTCAACTTCATCAAAATGAAGTATGCCCTGTTCATCAACAAATATATTCGTTGGCAATGATAGTTGATCTCTTGTATCAGGCCATGAGGGTATTGGATCAGGTACTGGTTTTTGTTCACCATTGACAAAGAATACACCATTACTTACACTTCTTACTCGACCATCAGATGGTGTATTTAATATAGCATACTCACCTGATTCTAGATCTTTTAAAGCCATTGTAGATGAACCACCACCATCAAGGTTATATGCGGTTTCAGCTCCAAAATAAGCCATAATTCCGCCAAGCTCAATTAATTTGACACCATCCATACCCATTGGTTTGTTTCTGCCATCAACAACGACAAAGAAGACTGTTCCATCACTTTTAACACCTACAGCAGTTCGTGGAGCGGGAAAATCCCAACTTGCACCACCATTTAACGCGTAATTTATTTCTCCATCTATCACAAGCGGCTGCGAATCCGAACCAACAGCATATCTAACATCATTCCAATTTCCACCTAAGCCTAATTGAACGACAACATAATCATTTTCAGCAATCAATTGATCATTATTAAAATCATTTCCAACGATGATGAATTGATGCTCGGTAATTGATACTTGTTCGGTTGTTGTAGTTACTAGAGATCCTTTTCCATAATATCCGGATAGATTTCTATTAATCTTTATCTCACTTCCATCAATAACAACTTTGTTGTACTGTTCTGGAATTAGATTTGAATAATCATCAAAATAAACCGAAATTTCATTTTCATTTGAAGGATCCTGATTGATATGATCAACTGGAACTCTCTTTTTTAATTGACCTTCGTCGTTATATACTAACAGCTCGTAACCATCAAAATCAGGCACACCAAAAACAACTTCTCCATTATCTTTAAAACCAACTGCATTTCTTGTTCCACCATAACCTCTTTGAATCACTTCGAAATCTCTAACATGTAAAGCCAGTGGTTGACCTGTATCATTAATATCGTAAAAATCGCCATTAACACCACCGATGACTTCGAAATTATCATATCTTTCGTTAACTCTATTGATGATGATTGGTAATCCCGACATCCCCCATCCATAATCGGAGTAATTATCGCTTACAACAATATTTATGTTGGTATATAGTGTTGGATTTGCTCCTATATAATTAATAACTTGGTCTGTTTCAATACCATCTAAATTAATTGTTCCTATAATTTCTGTATGTCTAACGCCCTCAATATATTCTGTAACTTTGGTTGTTTCTGTTAGTCTAAATGCTGCTTGTACATCAAGAAAACTAACAAATGAGAATGTGAAAACGATTAAAACGAGAAATATTAATTTTTTCATAAGTTTTATCCTCACTCTACTACTACTGGTATTGTAATTGAAGTTTCCCCAATAAGCGTAAAATTCATCACCATATGATAGATCACTTCACCGATACCTAAATCAAAGGCAATTTCTGAAATCTTCTCATTATTAATTGCCATCTCAAAGTTTTGAACAGTGCTGCTAGGAAAATCACTTTCAAAAAATGCTTCAATAACATCCAATTCTTGTATATTCATATAAAACTTCCCATCAAATGAAGTAAACATGTCTGCACTCAAATCGTAGAAAAATGAGTAATTCCCAGATTCCGGTACATCTATAATTTCCTTTTGATAGTCATCACCTTGCTTGAAATAATGTTCTTGAGCTCCATTATTGTTTATGTAATAATCCTTTACATCATCGATAGCAAATGATGATTTATTTCCATCGAATTCAATCGTGATGTAATATACATCCAATAGATCATGAATGGCCACAGTAAGCGTATAATCATCAAGTGTATCCAAATTATCAAGTGCATCATTAAGAAGTTTTGCATCTTCATCAATAACGACACAAACTCCATTTTGGAGTTCCTCATAGGATTCGCAAGTGATTGGTACTAGTTCTTCATCTTTCTGACAAGCAGAAAAAACAAAAACTCCAATCATGGCGAAGATAAATAATATTTTCCTCATTTGATACTCCCCTTTATAATAAGTAGTTTATACATTCATTCTATATTTCTTCTTGTGAAAATAAGTTTTAAAATATAAAAAAACACCAACATAATCTGATAGTTGGTGTTATTTATTAAAAATAGAGTGATTTTACTATAAATTATAGTATTTTCTTTATGCGTTTAGATACATCTTCTTTAAAACGATCTATAAATTCTAAAACAAAGGTTTCAATATCTAAATCATCATCTAAAATCAGTGGTGTTAAATCCATTCCTAAAATAATTGCATCTGTTTCATCAACTGTATGTGAAGACGAATATGTTGCATTCGCCATTCTTCTTCCTTTAGTTCCTAAATCGTATCTTTTCCCACCTGAAATTTGAGAATCAAAAACTCCAACAAGTGCAGAAGCTAAATTAGGACGCCCACCCACATCAAATATGACTTTTTCTTGATCGTTCATCCAATCAAGATCACGCCAAACTTCACATCCATATAAAGATTTGGGTCTAAGATTTTTATCTATCATTCTAATCGCTTTGATTACTTTAGTTGTCACACCAATATGTGTATCATGTTTATCAGCTAAATTATGTGTGTAGAGTACTTGAGGTTGTGCTTGTTCAATTAGATCTTTAAATTCAAGAATGATTTCATTATTATTTTTGTCTTTTGTTTCTTTACTAGAATAATCCAATAATGCTAGTGCTCCAAACTCACCAATATCAGCTGCTTTTTTTTGTTCTACTCGTCTGATTTGAATCATTTGTTCATCAGTGTAATCTTCATAAATGCCATTTCGTGCACTACCTGAGCCATTAGTCACAACAACTCCAAAAAACCAATTTTGCTCATTTCCAAAACACTTCAATATACCATCATAAGCCATAATTTCAAGATCATCCTGATGTGCTGCAATAGACATGTGTGTCGTTTGCTTGATTGCATCTTCAATTGTTTTTCGATCTGGAATATATAATTCTGCAGTTTTCTTATTGAATTTCATTTGCATTTCCTCTTTTCATCTTTTAAGTATCGCGGGTAGGCTTGCTGCTGCTATAGATTGACCCACTCTCTTATTTTTTTCGTCTGGTAATGATAATTTAATTTTTTTAGCTAAATCTTTAAATTCAGTTTCTAGAACCAGATTAGCATTATCAATAATTTTCTGACCTGCTTGTTTTGATGTAACTCTACCTAAAATTAGGAGTTGATTAATATCATAAAATTCTGCGTAATAAGCAATAGCATATCCCAAGTATATACCAATAGTATCAAAGATTAAACCAGCTTTTTGATCATTTTGAGCTAATAAATTTTGAATTTCTGCAAGTTTTTCTGCAGGAGATAATTTCTCATTTAATTCAATGCCTACCTTAGTAGCTAATCTAATTGCTGCATCCTGAGAGAAATATTGAACACCACATCCATAATCTAGTGACCATTCATCAACAGATGCTTCTGGGTTATAATCAACGGGTACAAAAGCAAGTTCATTAAGCCATCCAGTGATATTTCCATACTGATCAACATAGCCTGCTGCTTGTGAAGTTCCCATTGCAATTCCTAATACTTTATTTTGATCCAAACTCATTGCTCCTGCAAGTGCAGTTACATCTCCATCATTAGCAACTTCAATAGGAATATCTCCTAAATCCTTAGCAATTTTTAAAAATATATTTTTTATGTGCGCATCAAATTGATCTTGAGGTACTTTTATAAAGAGTGATGCAGCCATTACTTTGTTTTCAATATATACTCCAGCAGCACTCACACCAATACCATCAACACGAGGCATTTTTGATGCAGCAGATTTTATCGAAGAAAGAATACCATCATAATGATACATAGGATCACTTTGTAATTTAGGATGCCAAATGACTTCTTCACTATATATCGCAACTCCATTGACAACTGCTGATACCTTCCTGTCTGAACCACCTGCATCGAAACCAATTCTATACCCGTCTAAATGTCTCCCAATTGGTTTAGAAATCTCGTCAGTTAGCTTAACACTATTCGGTTCAACGATTTCTACAACGAATTTTTTTTCATATATTCTACTCATGAAATTGACATCAAACTGACGTAATCCTGTTTTTGTATATATCTTTTGAAGATATTCACCTAAATTTTTTGGACCTCCAAAAGTAATCTTCCACCCACCTTTAATCCAGAGTAAGCTCTTGACCAATCTTTCAATATAATAACAATTGGCATCAAATTGGTCTTCATAATCAGGAAAAACGAAAGTTTCATATGTTGAACTCTCTTTGTGCATACGCTCAATTGATATTCTAACCAATACAGGGGTTTTCGTCTTATTTACAGCATCTAAAAATTGACGATTTGCCAATACTGGTGGTCTGAAGTTTAAATCTATTTCGGATATTATTTTAGGTTTAACGTTAAATATAAATTGTTTTGTCATTAGAGATAACCATACTGAAGAAACATTATGGTCTATCCTTTCTTTAATTTATGATTCAATTCATATTTATCATACTTTGAATGAAGTTTAATTACAATATTAAGGTGCAAGATATCTCTTTTTTGTCGAAAATGAAAAGTTTTTTTCAATCTATCAACTAATTTTTAACTTTTCAGACGATAAGTTCTTAACATTGATCCTATTAAGAACACTTTCTTTTCATCTTCGGTATCTTTTAGATATCTTAATAATTTATAGACATTCTTATGCGGATTTAAAGCCATGAGTGCAATCAAATCTCTTTGATAAAAAGGATGCTTAAAATCATGGATATTTTTAATTAATGGATAAGCAACTCTCTCATTTTTTCTAATAAATTTGTAAAAGGAACTTAAAATTGAAGGAAGGGCGAAAAATAATCCAGATCCTTTTCTTTTTTCTAAATCAAGAGCAATTTCATAAAGTTTCGAAGCTTGGATTTTGCTGATATATAAAATAAGTTCTTTTAACTCTGGATCTGTTTCCTCCCAATGGATGAGTATTTCAAGTAAACCAAGTCTCCATAAAAAACGGTGACTTGATGTTTCATCTATTTTATATTCTTTAATAAACATCTCTTTGATTTCATACAAAACATCATCATTTAATGTTTCGAATAATGCATAAATCTTTTCAGGAATATCTGTTTTCTTATCTTCATGTTTCAAATAAAGATAGATTTCATTTAAAATATTTTCTTTTTCTACTTTATACTCTTCAATGAGTGGTTTAAATAACACATCTTTAGTGATGACTTCCAGCTTATTTCTCTCATAGATATAGGTCTTATATGTAATACTTTCTTTAGAAAGATTATCCATTGATAAGATAGAAAATCCAGTTGCTCCATCAGGATAAGTTCTATGTGTCGGATGTCCTACGATATCATTTCTAATAAATTTAAGTTCATGAAGCGTTGGATTACTATTGATATTGACATGATATTTATATTGGGTCAACCCAATCGCAAGATCATATAGTGCATCTATCGCAACAAAAAATCCCTGAAGTAGTCCAAAAACATCCAAAAGAATTGCTCCTTGTTCAGATTGTTGTTCACTTAGATATCTTTCAATCATTAAATCAACATTTTCTAACATCAAAAATGATGAAGTTGCACGATATCCATTGCTACTTTTTTCATCTTTTTCTGAATCTGTCACATATTGTTTTAAATTAGATAAACTCATAATGACTCCTTAATTTTTTGAATTAATGTAGGAGCTGGTAATTGTTTATAGATAGGACCTTCCATATACATGATTCCTAAGCGTTCTAGTGCTTCTTTTTGATCTTTAGTTTTGACGCCACGAATAACAAGTGCCATATTAAACCCTTCAAGTAGTTCTTTCATCTTATGCAAATAGCTATTCCATTTAATATTTTCTTTTTTAAGCTCTACATGAAGTGCATTGAATGGATAAGATAATGCCATATCTAAAGATGTTGTGTCCAATGAAATACCATGATCTATTAATTCCTGAATTTGATTGGAATAATGACTTGCTCTTAAATCCATATCACATCTCAATCTTACAAATTCATAAGGAACACCATATTTCTTAAATAATCCTAAGATATATGGGTTAAATGTTGGATCTAAAAATGTTTCTCTAGAAATTGGAATCGTTAGTTTAATCAAACGTTCCGTTTGTTTCTCTAATTCCACAAGAAATTCACATACTTGTCTAATATGGAATCTTTCAAGATCAACTAAACGGTTACGCTTTTTTGCGATGGCTTGTAAATACTTTGAATCAATCGCAAGATTAAACATAACAAGTTCACTTTCATACTGCCAAACTCTATTTTTCTTAATATCGGTAATCTGATTAAAGATTAATCCCAAATTCTTATTTTCAATAGCAATATTTAAATGATCAATGACTTGCTGTTCAAAAAGCTCATCTTCATAATCTCGATAGACAAAAAACTCATATTTTTCTTCTCTTTCTCTTTTCGCCTTCTCTAGAGCAATATCCAAGTAACGATAAAGTTTTTCTTTTTGTTTTTCAATCGTAACAACTGGATATCTTAATATACCCATGTTGACATTAAACTTTTCATACTTCAAGACCTTGGATTCATAGGCTTCAAGCGTCTTTAAGTAGTCTTTAACGGTCTTTGTTACACTTCTAATGTCATTATAGGGGATGATAATAAATAATTGATTAAAATCGAATCTATAGGTTTTTCCGTCTGAAAAACACTTTTTGGTGAATTGTGCGAATTCTTTAAAGAAATGATTCATATTCTCACTGCCGTAAATGTGTTTTAAATCCTGATCAAGTTCAATGAGAATCAAGCTTGCTTTATCTTTTATCTCTTCTTCTAATTCTAGGGACAAAGCATATGAGTTTGCAAGATCTGTTTCTTGATCTATCGTTGCTTTTTCAATTAATTTTTTAGCATTTCCTACTTCTTTTGTTTGGTCAAAAAATATACTCATAACGACGATTTCATCTCCTATTTTTAAACTGTATAGCTTCTCTAGGATGTTTTTTTCTTGATATCTATAGAAGAGTTCTTTTGTCTCTCCCGATTTATTGAGTAAATGAGATATTGCTTCCTTATAAAGATGTATATGTTCATAAGAAACGTCTCTTAAAAATAATTCAAGATGATGATGTTTATCTATATTAAATAGCGCTCGTGCTTCATCATTATAATTTGATCTTGATTCGCTTAGTTCTCTATAAGCCAAAATAGGACTGTTTAAGACGTTGGAATAAAAACGATTTTCCCTTTTCAATTTACTCAATTTTTTTTCATCAAGTACATGAGCAAATAAAATTGCACTCATTAATTTGAATAAATCATAATATTTCCCGGGATCAATAATAACTTCATCAAGATGAATTGCAAATACGCCTACATCCCCTAATGGAAATGCATAAATAAACTGAATATCATCTTCATAGTCTTTCTGACTAATCAAATTTTTTGGCCATCTAAGTGTTTTAGTTTCTTCAAAGATTTCTTCACCGGTAGTAAAAACCCTGCTAATGACGGTGTCTTCAACTAATCCATCAACAATTGTTTTATCATAAAGTCTTTCCTTTTTATAATGAAATAGATTAGGTGACTCATCTTTGAGATAAATAATAAATTCTTTAGTTTCTACATAACTATCAACATGCATAAAAAAGACTCTGAGGTAATCTCTAAGAAGCAACTTATCATCGATGAGGTGTGAGAACTGTATCAAGTCATGACTAGTTTCTAAATGCTTCAGTAAATCTTTATGCTTCATTGATTTGGGTTCGATCTTCTCAATGATTACAATTTCTGGTTTTTCTTGCTCTACTATCTTACTTTTTTTATCTAAAGTGCGCTGTATACTTTTAAGTTTCTTCTGATAAAAATCCAGTGATGGCTTATTATCTAATTTTTGATAAAGGGATATAATAATTTCATATGCCCTTTTCTTGAACTCTTCATCCTGCTTATCAATTAATTCTTCGTATTCAGCTTCCATTGTAGATGCTTTATGGTAATCTTCCTTATCAACATAAACTTCAAGTAAGCATAAAACAACTTCAGGATTATTTTTGTTACCTCTTAATATTTTCATGGCTTTTGAAATGAGTTCATCATATTTTTTTAGTCTCACCAAAAGCTTTAATTCTTCAATATAGTACCTGGATTCCAAATCAAATTCATATAGCTCATAAAGGCTATTTAAAGCCATTTCATACTGATGATCATTTTTATAAATCAAAAACATTTCTTCCAAACAATATATCTTTACAGGGTCAGGAATGACATCCTTTAATACTTTCATTAAATCTTCAAGATAAGGTAATCCTAAAGCTTTCTTATAATCAATATCATCTAAAACAGCTAAATATTGTTTTAGAATAGGAAGCATTTGTCTACGTTGATCAATATATGTTTTAGCTTCTTCAAATTTATCTAGGTGAATGCATGCTTTAATTAAATACTTTAATATTTTTTCATAATAAGGTGTTTCAGTTTGTATTGATATTTCCTTTAAAACCTTTTCTCCTTCTTCAAAAACCATATCATATAGTTCTAATTCAATAGCAATTTCAAAGTAATAGCTAAAAGCCGCTTGGTAGTCAGTATGACTCAGCGGTTGTTCAAGAAAATCTTGAATGATTGAAAGACTATGAGGTTGTTTGGGTAATTTTAAAACATCACTTAATCGCATTTTATCATCCTTTAATTTCGTGATATAGAGATAGTGCAAGCTCTAAAAATTGAGATGCAACACTCTTAAAATTGATATTCAATTCTTGTGATAATCCAATCATTTCTTTTCTGAGTGCAACCTGATACCACATCAATGCTTGATATATTCTATAAAATTTAACAATATCTTGCTCTTCTTTAGTTGCATTTCTTCCAAGATACACATCTAATAATTCCAGTGCATCATCAAACTTTTGATTTCCAAAGCTAGCAATATCATAATAAAACTCATTAGGCCGTGAATATTCAAAATCAAGTAGATAGATCTGATCTTCGCCAATTAAAATATTTGCTTGCTGTGCATCATTATGACAAAAAACTACGGGTTGATTAATTCTATTTTTTTGATATGTTTTTATCCACCAATCCTTGAGCATCAAATATTGTGGTGTTCTTAAATTTGTGTAGGATTCATATAAATTAAGGGTTTCAAATAAACCGGGATATATAGAAAAATCAAAAGATAATTGATGCGTTTTTTTTAATAAGTTTGAAATTTCATCTAAATACGGGTGAAAGTCTACTGAATCGAGAGATTCGCCTTTTATATAAACAGATGCTTTATCGCCTGTTTTGATATCAAAATATACCGTTTCAGATGAGATATTTAAATCTTTAATCTTTTTTAAAGATTCCCATTCAAGCTTTCGATTAACAAAAAGATTTCCATCTTTTCCTACAACGCGGAAGACATAGAAGATTGATTTCACGTTGATCAAATAAGTGAAATGACTTCTTCCTCCTTTAAATCTATTTTTAATTAGAATTTCTTCTGGGTCCACATGAAATACATGTGCAGCTTTTAATCTAATCATTCTTTCATTTTGCATAACTATATTCCATAAAGGTTACTTGATTATTATCATAGATTGCATAACTTCTATGATAATCGCCTAAGGCACCTGGATTAATGAATAAGATACCTTCATCAACCATCATATAACGTTGATGTGTATGTCCATAGATACATATTTGAGCTTCATGAAGTTTTGCTTTTATTTTAAGTCTTTCTATACCAAACTTTACATGTTCTAAATGACCATGGGTAAGCAGTATTTTAATACCTTCAAAATCTAAAAGACGCATATACGGTAAATCACTACCAAAATCATTGTTACCTTTTACAGAAATGATATGGTATTTTTCTAATCTCTTCTGATCGAAGCACATATCTCCAGCATTTATATGATAATCGATATCCTTATGCTTATTGATCACATTTTTTAATACTTCATCATCACCATGAACATCACTTGTGATTAATAATCTCATTGATATTCTCCTTCAGCTTATTCAATGCTTTTGCACGATGTGAAATTTGATTTTTAACCTTTTCATCTAATTCTGCAAAATGCATGTTATGTGTTGGGTCAATAAATATTGAATCGTATCCAAAACCAAAGGTTCCTTTTTCCTCTTTTGCAATCACACCATATGCTCTGCCTTCATAACTTTGATGTACACCATTAGGATAACATATAACAATAAAAGATACGAAATAAGCGTTTCTATTTTGAATGTTTTCCATTTCTTTTAATACCTTAAAATTATTTTGATGATCATCTCCACCTGAATATCTTGCTGAAAAAATACCAGGTCTGTTATTTAATGCTGGTATAACTAATCCGGAGTCATCAGAAATCGTAATTTTTTGATATTTACTGGCGAAATATTTAGCTTTGAGTAAAGCATTTTCTTCAAATGTTTGTCCATTCTCAACAACTTCTTCTTCGTCATGCAAATCATCTAAAGAAATAAGGTGAATCTGTGAATGATTAAAAATCGCTTGCATTTCTTTAATCTTATTTATATTATGACTTGCAATAATGATTTCTATCATAATCTAACATCCTTTTATGTACTGTTTATTTTCTATTCTATATTATCACATATTTTTAAACAGGGTATCAATTCAATATATTTTAAGATATAATGAAATAAGGTGATTATCATGGAAAAGGATAAAGATATTATCCAATTTGAAGATTTATTTAAAGAGCAGCCAAAAGAAATAAAATCAGATCAACACCCAGATCATAGAGGAAAATATAGCTCAGCTATCGTTGTCTATCTTTTAATCATGTTTGTTCTTGCTAGTGGTTTATATCTTCTATTTGGAAATTTATCCTCATTTCAACAGACATATACGGAAGATCAGTTGATCTTAGAAAATGTAGCCTTTGACATGCAAAGTCTTGCTATCATGGACATCTCTGATTACAACACCTATAAAGATGATTATCAAGATTATGTTGCTGAAATTGGTGAGTATATGGGATTTGTTATATTAACAAATGCCAATAATACATATTATGATAGCTTATTTTATGAAACAGATCCAATCACTGAAGAATCTGTGCTTAGTACCGAAAAAATTGATCAAGTCTTTGGATTATCTCCAATAATTACAACTTGGGATAGTCAAGATTTAACGATTAATCTTTATGCTGGAGAATCTCAAGTTCTCCCTTCATTTTTCATGGCAAGTTCTCAAGAAGTTACAGGACCAATAACTCAAATATCTGATTTTGGGAATTCTGTCCTAAACTTCTTAATTTATTTAGCATTACTACCTTTATTGCTTCTCATTTTAAAACGTGATTTTGTATTTGATTTTAATGTCATGATGACTCAAAAAAAACAATGGTTTACCATTGTTGTCATTGGTTATCTTTATTTAATGCTTGGTAATATATTTTCTAATTATGCATCATCTTTTCTTGGAGACATCTTTGGACTCACTCAATCAGACTCACTTAATCAAATCACAATCATTAGAGCCTTAGAATCATCGGGAGCAGTTCTCATGATACTATCTGCAGTCATCATGGGTCCTATTGCTGAAGAATTAATCTTTAGAAAATCAATCTTTGGCTTAATAAAAAGTGATAAATGGGCTCTTGTCATCTCCTCACTTCTATTTGGTTCGATTCACTTAGTTGGAGAAGTCTCAATTTTATCTGCTCTTGTCAACGGTTTAAGCTATTTCGTTATGGGATTTATTTTTGGATATATCTATATTAAAAACAAGAGAAATATCTTTGCACCTCTAGCAGTTCACATCATTTCAAATGCAATATCAATTATAGCAATACTATTTATACTATAAATTTAAGGAGCATTTATGATTCCATACGGAAAAGCAATATGTTACTCAGGCTACAGAGAAAACCATAGTCCTCACAAGAACATTTATCCTACAGAACAAGAAGTTCTACAAGACTTATCTTTGTTATCCGAACATTATGATTATATACGCATGTATGATCCATATCAACATGCTCAAACAGTCTTATCAGTCATAGATAAATATCATTTGCCTCTTAAATTAATCTTAGGGGTTGAGCCCAAAGGTGAAATATCAAATTCCGAGTGTTCTTGGGGTGGTCTTCATTCTAATGAGGAAATAGAGATCAATAAGATTGAAAACTATAAACAACTAGATTTACTCGCTAAATTATGCAATCAATATCCCAATATTATATTAGCAGCAGCTGTTGGTAATGAAAACACTTCTTCTTGGCACTCTAATTTAATGAATCCAGAAACAATCGCTAGTCATGCAAGATATTTAAAATCAAAGGTAAAGTGCCCAGTTACTTTTTGTGAAGGCGCTCACTATTGGAGACTAAATGGTAAAGAAATAGCTAAAGCTGTAGATTTCATCAGTATACACTCATATCCAATGTGGTTGAAAATTCCTTTGGCTAACGCTTTTCAAGCAACCATTGACGATTATGAGCTAACTCAAAATATGTTTCCTGATAAAAAAATCATTTTTACTGAATATGGGTGGACAACATTAGCAAATGAGAGAATGAATATACAAGAGGCAAATGAAGAAAGTCAAAACCTTTATCTTAAAAAGATCGATCAATGGAGTGAAAAAAATAAAATAACCATGTTTATTTTTGAAGCCTTTGATGAACCATGGAAAGGATTAGACAATCCAAATGAACCTGAAAAGCATTGGGGATTATTAAACGTAAATAGAAAACCAAAAAAATATTTCAAACTGAAATATAAAAAATAATAAATTGAAACACACTCATGCGTTATGATATGACCCCCTTAAAGTAGACACTAATAAAAAAAGTCTACTTTTTTTGTTTTTACTTAAGGACGCATAAAAAAACATCATAGGGAAAGTATAGTACTGAAAAAGCTTCACCAATACATGATCAATGCATTTAACAGTGTATTTTGGCATGAGTTTCAATAGTTTTTCAAACCAATTTAACCATATGGGATTTAAACTCATCAGTGCATGCGTGAAAGGCATGTGAAACAATAAGAAAATAAGTCTTAGTTAAGCCATCAAATGGACTTTTAAAATATGTTGACCCTAAGCTATGACCCTAATAATGTTTCGCTACTAGTGATTTTTCAATAAATATTCATTAATATCAAATAGATCTCATATACCTCAAACTTATAACTTTTTGCTCCATATTAATAACTCTTGAGATTGGGAAGCTATTTATATATAAAATAGTTTTCTTTTAGTTGTGCCCGTTTTAATCAAATAGATTCTTAATAGCTTACTATAAGTTAGTGGTGACTCCAAGGAGAATTGAACTCCCGACACAAGGATTTTAATCCCTTCATACAATATATTTATCTTCATATTATATCGCATGTTCAATATTTTTCAGCAAGTAACTAGGAAAAATATATGGTTCAGTTCTATATAGCGATTATAATTCGAGTTTAATATACGAGTCTGATTAGTGTCTCTGTATCTTCTTTTTAAGTTTTTCAATTTTTTTACTATACTTATTGGATAACGCAATCACTGAACCCGTTACAAGCTTCATTGAATCGGTTAACTTTTCATCATTATATCCCTCAGTAAATTTAATAAAGTTTAAAAGTGTGTGAATTGTACAAAGGTATAGAATACCAACATAATCAACACCGGCATATTTGTTATCTATGAAATCGTTATTCATTTCATTGGCATATGAACCTGCATGAATAATTGGATTACATTCTTTCCATATAACATAGAACACATCTGATCTTTTATCAAATTTACTAATGAATTCTTTGACCAAATCGGTGATACTGTCGTGTGTAATTTTATTGCTCTTGTTGTTTTGGGAAGTCCATCCCATAAAGTCTTTTAGCTTGTTTACATTCACTTGATCCTGCAAATTCAATTTAGTTTTGATTTGAATTAGTAGCTCATCTGACTTTCTGCTATCAAAGCCTTCAGTGTATATAGAGTTCTCGAGTAAAACATACGAGAGTAGCTTAAAACTTTCGTTAATACGCTCTGTTGAACTAATCAATCTATCTAGTAAGGCGGTATATTCAATGAACAACCGATACACTTTTTGCATTAATGGTATCTGTTGGAAAGCATATGATACAGCTAATTCATGGTATAAAAATGAAATTATCCAATACAGGTGTCTAATATTTTCTAGTTTGACTGACTTTTTTACAATAGTAGGATAAAAATAATATAGATTATAAAAATATACATCAACAATTGCATACAGTTGATCTAATTCTTTATAAAGTGATTTCTGTAATGTATCCAATTGATAAAACTGAAAGTGAAGTGTTTCCAGATATGATATTTCAGATACATTATTCTCATCAAAATTGTATAGAATTAGTTGTGCTTTTTCTTTTGGATCTTCATGCTTAATCGAATACCGATTATATTTATTGATTATTTTATAGTCACTATTAGGTTTAATCTCTTCCGATACCATCTTGAACTTAAGTTCACCAAGTGATGATATAGAATATTCCACTAACCTATCAATAACAGATTCCTTTCTTAAATTTGTTTTAAAAAATTCCAACATAATGATATAGAATCCTAGTGATGTTTGAAATATAAACTCTCTATAGTCAGAATCTTTTTCATCCATAAAGCTAAGATCATATATATATGTAGATGTAGGATGAACCGCCATATCAGCTGTTTTAATATACCTGTTAAATGTATCTAGAAAGTTCTCATCAAAATAGTCGTTAAATACGAATTCACGAACTTTTTTTGAATTAATGTAATTATAATAATCTCCATTCTCATCAACAATAAGTTTATATGCCCATCCATAAGGTTTAGAATATTCTTTCTTAGCAATTTCAATATCAATATCATGATAGCTTGCAAATAAGAATATACAGGCATTATAGGTTCGTTTCAAATTATCATCAACATATTCATCTTTTGATTTTACCACTTCATATTCCAAAACATGTAAATGATTTAAATATAGTACTGAAATAGCGTCTGGGTGTTTTAAAATTATGTTAAAAACTGTAAAATACTCAATCATCTGTCTAAATATCTGATTTAACATCAATGATTTATTCGATAGCGCTACAATATCCAGAACCTCAGAAAACAGATGATTAACATTTTTCATAATCTTTGTTATCGCAGCATATTTAGAAAGGTTGTAATCAAGTGTTTTTAAGTATTTATTAACTACAACATCATCAATTTCGTGCAATTTAAATTTAAGCAACTGATAAATTGTATTCATTTTATCATACGTATTCTTAGTTTCTTGTGAGTAATCCATATAACTAACTAACGTTTTCTCAGCTATTTTATGTTTTAAAGAAGTGAAATCAACATCAACATCGATTAAGTATTCATCAGCATACATACCAACTACCCCCTAAATTCCTTTGATTTTATTATAGCATAGTCAATGAAATTAATAATATTGAGAGAAATATCTAGCAAAACAAAAACATCCAAGTACTTTATAAAATAAAAAAAAACACTTAATGACTTTACTATAAGTTAGTGATTGCTTCAGGAAGAATTGAACTCCCAACACAAGGATTTTCAGTCCTTTCCTGCAACATTTAGAAGTCAATTATGACTCTGTTCCGCGTTAACGGATGTGGGAGACCCAAAAGTCAGATATAATTAAATTAACAGTAATCATCCATGGAATCCCCGCCAGTCCACTCTAGTCCTTGTGCTATAGTAAACTCTTTTTCTGCTCCTTCAATAGTAAAATAAGTTCTAATTGCTTCATGTACAAATGTTCTATTCTCAAATGTAATCTTTGCTAATGCATACGATTTTATATTTACAGAATCTTCAGCAATTTCAGTCATTACATAAAGAGTATTATCTTCATCTGCAATCGCAGTTTTAAGTACTTTAGTACTGCCGTATCTATTGTGTGCAAACTTCAAACCAATACTAAGGTTCTCAAAATACTTTCTGATAGGATTTTCCTCATCCACTTCAGGGCAATATGGGAATTCAGTTGGTGTAATCCAATTTCTTTGTTCTATACCTTCTGTATAAGATATCTTTTCTGGTTCTGTATGATATACATCTTCAGATTTACCATAAATCCATTCCCCTATAGTTCCACTTTTCGGTTTCTCATCTTGTTGAGACCATTTTAATAATCTTTCCAGACTAACTTGAGCTTCCTCTGGATTTACAGTTCTCATCCAACTGAAGTTAGGATCAAAATCACTTTCACCAAGACATTGAGGATTCTTTAGAAAAGCCTCAACACTACCACAAAGAAAAATTATCTTTCTTCTGGTAATCGGATTACCAAGTGTGTTTTCAAGTTTGGTTACCCATCTAAGATTTTCAGGTCTATTGTTTTGACGATTTGTATCAATATGATCTACAATATGTTGTTTAGAAGGAGCCACACCATTAAAAGCGATATTGACAATTATGTGAACTCTCGCACTCGAATGCAGCATGTAGCCCATTTTATTAGGTTTCCCAAAAGTCCATACTTCATCAAGAGATCTGACTCTCTTACCTTGTCTACCATGTCTCAAAATCGCGCCGTTGTCTCTAGCAGTATATTTTTCATTTTTATACATTACATCGAACTCTTTTGTAAAATCGTTGATATTCTCAAGCATATCGCACCTCTCAAATTAACATTAAGGTTTTACTGATAGTCCTAAGTCTTCATAAAGGACTACATGGTATCTTTTACCATATATGAGACACATGGATTTTCAGTCGTTTACTGCAATCAATTTATTGATTTTCAAATGTTCTTGAAATTCTACTCTTTCCAATTTCGCCAACGATCAACTGCTAAGACGAATGTAATAATTGTTAATATCGCCCCAATAAAGAACATGTATCCTCCAAAATTAGTGTTAAATACACCACCTATCAACATTATATTTGAACTGATAACACAGAAAAAAGCATACAATAAAAATTTCTTCAAAATATCACCTCCTTTAAAACGAATCATTCACTTAACCAAATTATAACACTTTCTCTCATTCAATACTATTTGTTTTATGAGATTGCTATTAGAGATTAGTAAAATAAAAAATATGTACTTAATGATTTTTGGATAGCATATTATACTATACTTTAATGCACTTTCATTATTTCACTATTAAATGCACCACAAAACACATTAGATGTAATGAAATCTGAACTGAATTTTAAAGGTGCATTATACTATAGTTTATTTCATCCTATTAAGTATTAAAACTATTTTCTTGATAACTTTCTCCAGATTGTTTCTCTATAATAATCTTTAGTTTAAAATTTAAATCATACTTATTAAGTTCTTGAGTTTTACTGGTAATAATTAAATTTTTTTGACCACATAATCCCTTAAAGATTAATAATCCATTTTTTAATACTTGTCTACTAAATGGGGTTCACTCTATTATCATGAGTGTGTTTTTTATTAGCAGCAGAAATATTTTATTATAGTTATCGACATATGTCATTAATATGTTACAATATAGATAGACTATTCGAGGAAAGGAAATTAAATATGTCAAGACCACAAAAAGTTAGGACAGTATGCTGTGAAAAAGAAATCGATTACGGCCCTATTGATCAACATGCACAAGGTTCTGTTAAGATGACTATTGAAGAATTTGAAACCATTAGACTTATCGATTATGAAAAATTATCTCAATTAGAAAGTTCTGAACTCATGAAAGTATCCAGAACAACTGTTCAATCCATTTATGAAACTGCAAGATACAAAATATCAGATGCCCTCATGAATGGAAAATCAATCATTGTTCGCGGTGGTAATTATAAACTGTGTGACAAAGAAGAGTATGGAAAAAAGGGCTGCGACGTCAAGCTTTGTTGTAAAGGTAAAAATAAAAATTTAGATAAAAGAAAGTGTGAAAAGAATGAACGCGTATGATATTGTCATCATTGGTGCTAGTGCAGCTGGTACAACTACAGCTGTAACTGCAAGAAAATTTTACGAAACTAAATCTATTTTAGTAGTTAGAGATGCACAAAATGTGCCTATTCCATGTGGAATCCCTTATATCTTCGGAACTGTGGGAGATCCAATGAAAAATCTAATTCCGGTTGATAACATTATGAAAAATAATGGTATCGATGTACTCGTCGATCCTGTTATTAAAATCGATAAGGTCAACAAGATTATTCATACTAAAAACGATAAGATATCTTATGATCGTTTGGTTATCACAACAGGTTCAATACCTATGGTTCCAAAAATTAAAGGTGTTGAGCTAGAAAATGTCTTCACAATTAAAAAAGATGTATCTTATTTATCTAATTTACTATCTTTTGCAAAAGAACCAAAGGATATTGTTATCATTGGTGGTGGATTCATTGGTGTTGAAATGGCTGAAGAATTAAAAAAACTAAACCAATCTCATAAAGTAACAATTATTGAAATGCAAGAACATTGTTTAAACCTCGTTTATGATACAGATTTATGTATTATAGCTGAAGATGCACTTAAAGAACAGGGCATTGAAATTATGACGAATGAACGTGTTGTTGAGCTTACTGGAAAATCATGTGTTGAATCAGTTATACTTGAAAGCAAAAAAGAAATCAAGGCGGATATCGTCATCCTTGGTATTGGTTTTGTTCCAAATAACGAACTTGCTAAAAAAGAGAACCTAGAAATTGGTCCAAAAGGTGGTATTAAAGTAGACCGTTATATGCAAACCTCAGACCCAAATATCTATGCTTGCGGTGATTGTGCAACAAAATTCTCATTTTTCGATAAGAAACATACAGGATTAAAACTTGCTTCAATCGCAACGATGGAAGCTCGAATCGCAGGTGCAAACCTATTCAAAAACTCAAGAGTAAATCATGGTGTTGTTGGATGTTTCTCAACTGCTATTCATGGTAAATGCTTCGCTGCTGCTGGTTTAACAACAAATGAAGCTATCGCTATGGGATATAAAATCGTCGTTGGAAATGCTGAATCAGTAAACAGACACCCTGGTATGATGCCAGGTGGTGCACCTCTTAAGGTCAGATTGATCTTTGAAGCGAGCGAAGGAAGAATCATCGGTGGACAAGTTTACGGAGCACTCAGTGGTGGAGAATTGATTAATGCAATCAGTGCCTTCATCAGTCAAAAGATAAATGCTGAACAAGTTGCTTTGTTCCAAGCAGGAACACATCCCCTACTTACTGCTTCTCCCATTGCCTATCAGTTAGTTAATGCAGCAGAAAACGCAATTGTACAACTGCGCAAATGTAATAAGCGCATTTAATACAGAAAAAGCACGACTTCACTTTTTTGAAGATCGTGCTTTTTTTATTTTATTCTACAATTAATTTCCGTTAACCTCAATATCTCTTAACAATCCTACACATAAGGATAAATTATATTCCTTAGCATAATCCATTGCTGTTTTTTGAAGTCTATCTTTCTTCATCGGTGTTTCTCTTTCAATCAGTTTTCTCAAATAAACATGATCTCTATTTAATACTGCAAGAGCTAATGCTTGTTTTTGAACTAATCTTTCATATTTAGGAGTAACCATATATTCTTGTAAATATCTAATAACATCCTGCTTATCAAAAATCATTGCAGTATCAAGTGGTGTTTCAAATCTTCTATTATGAATATCAATATAGGCATCACTTGCAAGTAACAATCTGATTGTTTCGATTGTTCCAAATCTAACAGCATTGAAAATCGGTGTTTCAAATTGATCGTTTAATGCATTGGGATCAAGATTTTGATTAAGTAATAAATCTAAAATCTGAATACTCGAAGTTTTCGCAGCGTGATGTAATAAGCTATTGCCATATGTATCTTTTAAGTACCAGGTTTGTTTGCTTTCCTTAAGAATGAATGGAATGACATCCAAACGTCCTCCAGCGATTGCATAATGAACTGGTAATTTATCTTCAACAGTTTTTTTATTGAGATATGAACCCGACTCAATAAAGAGTTTAATCATATCCAAATCACCTTTATGTGCTGCTAAATGAATGGGGAGTTCCCCTTGTCTATTTTCTACATTAACTGATGCGAATCTGGTAATCAGTAATTTTGCTATTTCCAACTTACCTTTTCTTGCACAATCAAAAAGAGGTGTTTCACCATGTTGATCAACCATGTTTACATTGATATCTTGATCAAGTAAATAGTGAATTACATCCATTGCACTGCCTAATACTGCGTAGTGAAGAAGGTTTCTCTTTTTTTCATCTACCATTTCTAAATGTGTAAAATGAAGTTTTACGTATTCTAAATCGTTCTCAGTAGCTTTCAAGAAAATACTCATCTTTTTAATCACCTACCTTTACATCTTAATGATATCATAGTAATTAAGAGAACTTTCCCACAACTTTTGTGGAAAAAAAAGCACTTATCCACTGATAAGCGCTCATTTTTTTTATTTTACTGCTTGTTTTAGCAATTTTCCTGCTCTAAATGCTGGTGATTTTTGTTCCGGAACTGTAATAAGTTCTCCAGTTCTTGGATTTTTACCAGTTCTTTTAACACGATTTCTTACTTCAAAAGTACCAAATCCAGTAACAACAACCTTTTCACCACGTCTACCTAAAGTTTCAGATACGGTTTCAGTGAAAGACTTTAGAACTTCTTCAGCAACTTTCTGAGTTACTTGAGCTCTGTTTGCCATAATGGCAATTAATTCAGTTTTATTCATTTAATATCCTCCTTATAAGTGATTATATTTTATCAAATTTATTGAGATTTTGCAATGGTTTTCATAAAGAATTGCCGATTTATTGGCTTTATAAAGCATTTTCGTTAAAAATCTTCCGATTTTAGGTCTCTTGACAGCAATATCGACAATGCATCAGCAACCCCAATTTTATTAGTAATTATCTGATATGCAACATTAATCATCGGTAATTCGATGTGATAAACCTCTGATAAATGGTGCATTGCTTCTATTGTTCTAATGCCTTCTATTGTTTGTTTTTGCTCTTTATAAATGACATCAATAGGAATGCCTTGTCCAATCTTTTTTCCTGCAGTAAAGTTCCTTGAGTTTTCAGAAGATGCCGTAACAATAAGATCACCAATACCGGTTAAACCAAAAGCAGTTTCGCGTTTTCCACCCATTGTTTCAACAACTCTAATGATTTCAACAATACCACGAGTTATAACTGCTGCACGCGCATTTTCACCAAGTCCAAGACCTGTACATGCACCTGAAATGACTGCAATCGCATTCTTAACAGCTCCACCAACTTCACATCCAATGAGATCTGATGATGTGTAAACTCTTAAATATTGATCATTAGAAAAGATTAATTGAATCTCTCGAGCTAAGTCTAAATCCTTGCTTGAAGATACCAAAAGCGTTAATTTTCTTAAGATAACTTCTTCCGCATGAGATGGACCAGTCAAAACAACAAAACCACGCAAATGGTTATCATCGATTTCTTCTTCTACAATTTCGCTAATTCTTTTTAAAGTGTCGGGTTCAATTCCTTTTGATACATTGATAAAAACAACTTTCTTATTTAATAAGACATTGATTTCTTTTAATACTGAGCGAACTGCTTTTGTTGGTACCGAAAGCAAGATATACTCTGCAAAATCAACGACTTCCTTTAAATCTAAAGTTGCTTTTTCATTTTCAGGTAGTACTGTATCAAAAAATGGATGATAGTGACGATTTATTTTATCAACTGCATTTGGATTTAAATCATATATGAACACTTGGTGACCATTATCGATTAATGTTTGCCCTAAGGTTGTTCCCCATGCACCACCACCAATGATTCCTATCTTCATATTATGCCTTCTTTCTGAGTAAAATTTTTATCGGTGTTCCAGTAAAATCGATACCATTTCTCACCTGGTTATTTAAATATCTCAAATATGAGAAATGCACAAAATCCGGATTGTTAACGAATAATGCAAATGTAGGGGGTTTTATTGCAACCTGAGTAATATAATTAAACTGCGCTTTCCCATGATTAAAAATGGGCGTAGGGTTCATTGCTACAGCATCTTGAATTAAATCATTTAGAATACTGGTTTGAACCTTTTTATGATAATTTTCATAAGCTAAATTAATTGCTGGAAAAATAGTATGTATCCGTTCATTATGTTTAGCAGATATAAAAACGACTTGTGCATACTCTAAAAACTTAAATTCATCTCGAATCTTTTCTTCTGTTCTTTTCATTGTCTTGTCGTCTTTTTCAATGGCATCCCACTTATTGACAACAATCACAACTGCTTTACCGTAATCTGAAATATATCCAGCAACATGTTTATCTTGTTCAATCACGCCTTCTTCTCCATCAAGGATTAAAAGGGCAACATCTGAACGTTCTAATGCAGATAAAGCACGTAATACACTATATTTATCAGCGTTTTCATAAATTTTACCGCGTTTTTTAATTCCAGCTGTATCAATAACAACATACTGTTTTCGATCTTTTTTAAACTGCGTATCAATTGCATCTCTGGTAGTACCAGAAATTTCTGAGACAATGACGCGTTCTTCACCTAAAATTGTATTTGTTAATGATGATTTTCCGACATTGGGTCTACCAACAATACAAAAGGAAATGACATCGTCATCATATTCTTTTTCTTCTTCGGTCATGTGACTGATGACTAGATCTAAAAGATCACCAATACCAATACCATGGTGACTACTAATCGCAATTGGATCACCTAAACCAAGTGCATAAAATTCATACATATTTTGGAGTTGATTCACATCATCTATTTTGTTTACCGCTAAGATAACCGGTTTTTCTGATTTATAAAGTAATTTTGCAATATAATAATCACTATCTACTAATCCTGTTTTGGAGTCAACAACAAAAATGATGACATCTGCTTCATCCATTGCAATTTGTGCTTGTGCTTTTATTTGGTTTAAAAAAGGAGCATCGCCAATGTCGATGCCCCCAGTGTCTATGACTCTAAAGTTCTTCGTTAACCATTCAGCTTTAGCATAGAGACGATCGCGCGTCACACCTGCTTCATCATCGGTAATCGATAGTCTTGCTCCAACGAGTCGGTTGAACAGGCTAGACTTCCCGACATTGGGACGACCAACAATTGCCACCTTATACGGCATAATAAAACCTTCTTTGTATTATTTTTTAACTTTGAAGTCTTTCGCAAATAAATCACCGATTGTAGGGTTCTTATCTGTTTCTTCGTCTTCAAGATATTGTTCAAATGAATCACGTTCAGCTTTTTCTAAAACACGTTTGATTGAAAGTTTTAAAGACCATGTGTCTCTATTGGCTTCAGTTACAACTGCATTGACTTCATCGCCAACTGCAAAATAATCTTCAGGCTTGCCAATTTTTTCATTAGATAAGTCAGCAGTTTTAATTTCTCCTAAAGCACCTTGAACCATAACTATTAAGCCTTCTTTATCAACGCTTTGAACAACTGCTGTAACATGATCTCCACGTTTCAATGTAACATTTTTCCAAGGATTGTCTTCTAAAGATTTTTTAGAAAGAGCAATACGTTCTTTTTTAGGATCTAATTGAATAATTGCTAATGTAACTTCATCACCAATTTTAACAACTGATTCGAAATTATCACTTGGATTCCAAGAAAACTCATTCTTATGTAAAAGTCCTCTAACATCTTTAGCAACTTCTACAATAATTCCAAATGGAAGTTTTTGAAAAACAGTCCCAGTGACTTGATCGCCAACCTTATGTGCATCATAGAATTCTTCATAAGGAGTTTTTTGAAGTGCTTTAATTGATAAATCAAGACGGTTTCCTTCTTTTTTAATAATCTTAACATCAATCTCTTCACCAAGTTTTAATACATCTTCAATCTTATCGATACGATAGTGACTAACTTGTGAGATACGAAGTAATCCAACAACATGATCAAAACGAATCGTTGCTGCATGAGCTTCAATCTTATCTACAACACCTTTAAGTACATCCCCAGTATTGATTTGTTCAAGTTCAGTTTGTCTGTCCTGAAGTCTTTGTTCGTAAGCAACTTGTCTTTCTTTTTCAAAGATTGCTTTTCTTGAACCAACAATACGTTTACTTCTACCTTTTAAGGTTGCTTCAATAATTTGAACTTCTAAAACTTTACCTTTAAGGTTCTCTTTATCCTTAACTAAATCATAATCTAAAAGACTGTAAGGTAAAAAAACTTCATTTTCCATATAATTTAAAACAAGCCCTTTATCAAGAATCTGTTTTACTTTCGCTTTTATGTATTCACCTGACTCTGCTAAATTCTGAATTTTAACAAATTTTTCTTCAATAAGTAATGGCAGGCGAGATAAAAGAATTTGAGCTGGATCATCAGTAATTTTCTGAACTCTTGCTCTAACTTTTTGTCCTTCTTCAACCAAGCCAAAAAATGATTCAGGTGCTGGTTTGTCGTAATTGTCCAGATGAATCTTTCCTTCGGTTGTATATTGTACATCCAAATATATTGTATTTTCTTCTACTTTGATGACGGTACCCTCTACGATTTGGCCCACCTTCAACATCTTAAACTCCATGATTGTTCTCCTTTTTGTCTGTCAGTTCTATAATTTTATCAACCACCTGTTCAATGGTCAAATAAGTTGTATCTAATTCAATAGCATCATTTGCTTTTCTGAGTGGAGATTCTTTTCTTGTTGAGTCCTTCTGATCTCTAATGACAATATCTTCTATCACTTGTGAAATTTGAGCTTGTTTTCCTTTTTTCACATTTTCTTTATAACGGCGTTTTGCACGTTCTTCTACATTAGCAGTTAAAAAGATTTTTAAATTTGCTTTGGGTAATACAACTGTCCCAATATCTCTACCATCCATGACAATATTGCCATTTTTCGCAGCTTGCTGCTGTAATTCTACTAATTTTTTTCTAACAGATGGAAAACTTGAAACTAGTGAAACATTGTTTGTAACAGCTTCACTTCGAATAGCTTCAGTAACATCTCTATTGTCAATAAAAATTCGATTTGAATCATAATGTATAAAAGAGGATTCTAAAAAACGGTACGACGCTTCATCATTTAAATTTATTCCCTTTTCGATGGCAAGCAACGTAACTGCTCGATACATCGCGCCAGTGTCAATATGCGTCCACCCTAACTTTTTAGCGATTAAAGAACTAATGGTGCTTTTTCCTGATCCCGCGGGTCCATCAATAGCTAATTTGTAACCAGGCATGTCTATCCTCCATACTACAATAATTATAACATATTTTTATAGTATCTATAGTGAATTTTGTTTTTTAGGTTGTGAATGTGCATATAATTTTTTGACTTCATGAATTTTAAGAAGCCGATAACTACCGCGTTCAACACCTTCTAGTGTTAAAAAATCATAACGAACCCTAGTAAGTTTTTTAACTGGGTGTCCAATAGCATCCATCATTTTTCTAACTTGCTTATTTTTTCCTTCTGTTAATGTAATTGAAATTAAAGTGGATTTATAGGTTTTATCAAGTTCTAATAGTCTCACTTCTTTAGGAACAGCAAGATAATCTCCATCAATAATTACACCTTTTCTAAGTTCAACAATTTTCTTACGTATGACAATTCCTTCAACTCTCGCAAGATATTCTTTTTCAATCTCATGCTCAGGATGTGTCATCAAGTTAGTGAATTCCCCATCATTTGTTAAAAGCAGTATACCTGCTGTATCAAAATCAAGTCTTCCAACTGGGTATATTCTTGTTTGTTTTAATTCGGGTCTTAATAAATCAAGAACGGTTTTGCGGTTTTTTTCATCAGATGTTGTTGAAACATAACCTGTAGGTTTATTTAACAAAAAATAAAGATGCTGAGCAATCTCAATTGGTTTTCCATCGACTTCTATTCGATCCTTTTTTTCAACTTTAAAACCAAGCTCAGTAATGACTACTCCATTGACTTTGACGCGACCTTCGAGAATAATTTCTTCTGATTTGCGTCTAGATGCAATATTCGCATGAGCTAATACTTTTTGTAACCGTTCCATTTTATCACCTGAATTATTATAACATATTTTTACTAAAGTAAGAATGCTAATGTGACGAAAGTAATAAATAATTTTGTTATATGAATTTACAAGAAAATTTACGAAACTTCTATTTCGTCACTAAATCTATTTTTAAATGATAAAACCCATTTTCATGGGTTTTTTATATTTAATGCTATTCAATAAATACTTCTTATTACATATTAGCGAGGTTTTGTCCATCTATTTATTGTTCTAGCTGCTCTATATGTAGAATTGTTATTTCTAGAACTTCTTCTTCTATTTATCATTTTATTATTATCATCTTTTTTTTTAAGATCTTCCCTATATGCTAGGAAAAATAAAATGCAATAAAAGACCACGATAGCAAAAATGAAAAATGCAATAAATACAATGACTACTGGATCGGACATACCATCACCTCTTGAGATTATTATACCATAAATTTAATTGAGTCATTTGTAGATATTAAAAAAAACAGAGGTTGGCCTCTGATTTTAATTGTTAAATCATATGCAAATATGATTATTTATCTCTTGAAACATATGAGCCATCATTGGTGTTAACAATGATTTTTTCGCCTTCTTCAATAAACATTGGCACTTTGACTAAAAGTCCCGTTTGCATAATCGCATCCTTAAGTGCATTTGTCTTCGTATCCCCTTTGACTCCAGGAACTGTTTCTTTAACTTCTAAAACAACCTTATCCGTAAGTGATACCCCAAGAATTTCAACGTTGTTATAAAACATAACTTCTACTGTCATTCCTTCAAAAATGTATTTGAGTTCATGCTCAATTTGAGCTTGCGGAATTTCAATTTGCTCATAATTTTCTGTGTTCATAAAAACATGTTTGTCGCCATCTACATAGAGATATTGCATCATATTTTTATCAATTTGAGCACGTTCTACTTTGGTACCGGCATTAAAAGTGTAATCCGTGACAGAACCTGTTCTTAAATTTCTAAGTTTTGTTCTGACAAATGCTGCACCTTTTCCTGGTTTAACATGCATAAATTCAATGACGGAATAAATATTACCGTCAAATGAAATGGTCTGTCCAGTTTTAAATTCATTCGTACTAATCATTAGTTTTTACTCCTCATAAGTTTTTGCCGTTTATATTATACATGATTAAAATATATTAAACAACGATTTTATTTATTAAAAAGGCAATAGCTTCAATATAACTATCTATTTTCTTACCCATAAATCTCCCATCGACAACTTCATCAAGATAATCTATTTTTCTAAAATCTTCTCTTTCAAGTATGTTTGAAAGATGAACTTCAGCTTTTGGAATGCTCAACATTTCAACTGCATCTCTTAATGCAATACTCGTATGTGTAAGAGCTCCCGGATTGATTAGTAAACCTTGATAATTTTCATCTATCGCATGATGAATTATTTCTATGAGCTCACCCTCGTGATTCGATTGAAAAAAAGTGAATTCAATATCTTGAAATTGATTAGATATTTCTTCATATAAATCCTCTAGAGTAAACATACCATACAATTTTTGATCTCTTTTACCTAACATATTTAAATTTGGTCCATGAATGACTAATAAATTCATAATTTCACCTCATGTTTAATATAATTTTTTATAACTTTGAGTGTGGTTTCAATATCGAAATTATTTGAAATAACTGCATCAGCAAAATCCTGATAATGCAAGTAACGCTCATCAAATAATTGTTCGAGTGTTTTTTCTTTAAGTAAAGGTCTTTGATAGTCAGTTTCAAGTCTATTTTTAATAATCTCAACATCAGTATCCAAATAAAACTTAACTCCTTTCATCAACTCTTTATTTTCTTTTATCGTAACAACCCCACCACCACAAGCAATAACCTGATTTCCATCATGAGAAATGCTTTGTAAGGCTTCTGTTTCAAGAGCTCTGAATTTTTTTTCACCATATTTTTCAAATACTTCTTCAATAAAAAGCAAAGCCTCTTTTTCAATCATGCCATCTAAATCAACATAGCTGTATCCAAGATCTTTGGCTAGTTTACTTGCAATTGTAGTTTTACCTGAACCAGGCATACCTATTAAAAAGATATTCATATCAATTCTCCTTTAAAAACGCTTGAACTAACTCGAGTGCATCATTATGAAGTGTGGGTGATAGTGCATCAAACATGATTGGGTTCATTTGGTTTTTAAACCATGTTTTTTGTTTCTTTGCAAGTCTCTTGCTTGATTTTATTATTTCTTTTTTGGCTTCATCAAGCGTATATATACCATCTAGATAACTATTTAATTCTCTATATCCAATAGCATTAACCTCTATATTTTTTTGTTTCAGTGATTTGACTTCTCCAATGAATCCATCTTCAATTTGCTTGTCCAATCTAACTTCTAAACGCTTTTCTAAAATGTTTCTATCTAAATCTAAATAGATGATTAGAGCATTATATAGGGGTTCATCTTTACTTTTTTTATGAGATCGTGGTTCACCTAAAAGTGCTTGCTCATATGCTCGGAGTAATCTTCTACGATTACTTATATCAATGTTTATTTCAGGATCTAATTCGATTAACTTATGATAAATTGATTCGTTGGATTCCTTATCAAAACGAAGTTCAAAGTTCCTATCTCTGTGAGATTCAATAAATTCATATTGATAAAGAGCTGCTTTAATATATAATCCTGTTCCACCAACAATCATAGGATATTTAATCTTTTCAATAAGTGCTCTGACATCTTTTTGAAAATGATAAACACTATAGGAATCCTCTGGGGATACGATATCAAACAAATGATGTTTAATATTTTGTTTTTCTTCAGGCTTGATTTTCGCAGAACCTATATCAAGATCCTTATAAATTTGAACCGAATCTCCATTGATGATTTCTGCACCAATCTTTGAAGCAAGATAAATAGATAGCCCTGTTTTACCCGATGCAGTTGGACCAACAATAACAATAACTTTTTTCATCAAACCACCCGCTTAAACATACGTTCAATCTCGTAATGAGAGAGTTTGATAATCGTTGGTCTTCCATGCGGACAAGTATATGGATTTGCACAAGATCTCAACTTTTTAACGATACTATTTATTTCATTAAGACTAAGTGATTTGTTTGCCTTTATTGCCCCTTTACAACTGATATCTTTTGCTAATTGATCTCTTAAGATGCTTAACTCAATCGCATGCTTTTCATCAAGCATTGAAATCATTGCATCCAGTGCTATTTCTATTTCACTGTCATTTAGCCATACAGGTAATCCAGTCAAATGAAATGATGGGTTAAAGAAGAAACCATAAGTGTTAAATTGTTCTTGATTTGCTTGAATAGTATCAATATCTTCTTTTGTCAATTTCAATTCTTTTTCGAATAATAATTGCTTTACTGCTTTATTTGGATTAGCTAAAGACTGAAAATAATGTTCATATCTAATTCTTTCAGCAGCAGCATGCTGATCCATTAAGTAAAGTCCATCTTTATTTTGAAACAAAATATAGGTTCCTGAAAAAACTCCAACATAATCGAAATCTGGAAGTTTAGGCAATTTTTTGCCTTCATCAGTGGTATTAAATAAAGCTTTAGACTCATTGATAATCGATTCACCAAAATCCATATTAAAAGGCGTATATGCTTCTTGTTCACCTTTATGAATTGTCTTTAAGTTTTCAGGAATTTGATGTATTTTATTTATTAAAGTGTCTTTAACGAAGGTTTCAATTGAATACGCTAGAATGGATTCATTAACAAATTTAACTTCGTATTTTTGAGGATGAACATTGACATCTAAAAGACTTGGATCCATTTCAAGATGAATCAAAGCAATTGGATATTTCCCAACCATCATAAAACTATGATAACCATCAATTACAGCTTGGATTAATCTATAATTTTTAATATATCTTCCATTAACAAAAATAGAGATATCCTTTTTTCTTGATCGTGCAATTTGTGGACTTAACAAGTATCCCGTAATTTTTACTTTTTGTACTGTTTGTTCAAAAACCGACATATCTTCTGTCATCTTTGAACCATAGATTTGATCAATTAAGCTATAAAAATCATTTGTTCCAAACGTTCTTTTAACAATTTTTTGATCCATAGTTAAAGTGAATCTTATCTGTGGATGAGATAACGCTAGGCGATCAAAAATATCAATAATTGCTTGTCGCTCTGCAAATTCAGACTTAATGTATTTAAATCTTGCAGGTGTATTATAAAATAGGTCAGTAACTTCGACAATCGTTCCTTCATTTAAAGTAGCAATACCATCATCAACAAATTTTCCACCATAATAGATGACCTGAATAGCATCGCTATCTTTTTGTTTAGTTTTTAATGTAACTTTTGACACAGAAGCAATTGCAGCTAAAGCTTCTCCTCTAAATCCTAATGTTCCAATATGTCCCAAATCGTTTTCATCAAGTATTTTACTGGTCGCATGTCGATCAAATGCCAAATGTGCATCTAAAAAATCCATCCCAGATCCATTGTCGGTCACGATAATGGATTTCATACCCATTTCTATGATCTCAACGCTAATGATGTTTGATTTTGCATCAATGGAATTTTCAATTAGCTCCTTGACAACTGATGCTGGACGGTCAACGACCTCTCCAGCTGCAATCATATTGGCAAGTTTGCTATTCATTTGATGAATAATTGACATAAGCCCTCTTATTTTTTAATGATTGATTGTAGATGTTTAATGAGAAGTAAAGCTTCAATAGGTGTAATATTATCGATATTGATTTTTTCGATTTCGTCTAAGACCGCAACCTTATCAGCATCAATCATTTGTTCATTTTCTTCTTCAAATTTCTCATAATTGAACAAATCTAGGACAACCAAATTTTCTTTTTGTTCTAATTTTTCTAAAATTTGTTTGCTTCTAGTAATTAAACTCTTTGGTAGATGAGCCAGTGAAGCAACTTGAATACCATAAGATTTATCAGTTGTTCCACGCTCAACATGATGTAGGAAAACCATTGTGTCATGTTCTTCTTTAGCTTTAACACATAGATTAGTTAAACGTTCTAGGCTATTTTCTAAAACAGTAAGTTCATGATAGTGTGTCGAAAATAACGTTTGAGCTTTGATTTTTTCGTGAATGTATTCAATCATTCCTTGAGCAAGTGCCATACCATCGTATGTTGCAGTTCCTCTTCCTATCTCATCAAATAAGATTAAACTATTGGGTGTTGCTTTAGTTAAAGCTTCATTAGATTCAACCATTTCAACCATAAACGTTGATTTTCCTCCACTGAGATCATCAGATGATCCTATGCGTGTAAATATGGCATCATAAAGCGGTAATATTGCTTTTTCTGCTGGAACAAAACATCCAATTTGAGCCATATAACATATAATTGCAAACATACGCATATACGTAGATTTACCACTCATATTAGGTCCAGTAATTAAGAAGATTTCGCCTTCATCCATAATGACATCATTTGCAACAAATTTGGTGAATTTCTCAACAACAGGATGTCTACCTTTGAGTATTTCAACATTTTTTTCATCATGTAAGATTGGCCGAATAAAATTATATTTTTCTGATATAATTGATAGATTTAAAAAGACATCAATTTGAGCGATCTGCGTAGAAAGTTCTTGAAGAGAAAAAGTATATTTTTCAGCAAAAGTTCTAATTTCCTTAAATAGTTCATATTCTAAAGAAAGACTTCTTTCCTTTGCATGAAGCAAATCATCTTCCTTTTCTTTTAAAACAGGACTTATATATCGTTCACTATTCGTTAAAGTCTGCTTTCTTTCATATCCAAATTCATCTTTGACCAAAGAAGCATTTCCTTTGGAAACTTCAATATAATATCCAAATATACGATTATATCCAACTCTTAAATTTCTTATTCCGGTTCGTTCGCGTTCCAAAATCTCAAATTCGGAAAGCCAGGCTTGACCATGATCAGCAATCGTTCGAAGTTCATCTAGATTTTCACTAAAAGCCTGTTTGATAATACCTCCATCTTTCAGTGTAATTGGAGGTTCTGGCATAATTGCTCGATCCAAATATTCAAAAAGTTCGTGATGATCATCCATTTTTTCTAAGCGACTATCGACAATAGGATGATGATACTCCTTGAGTGCTTCAATTAAATCTGGAACTTGTTTTAAAGTTTCCTTCAATTGGTATAAGTCTCTAGCATTAGCTGTACTAAAAGCAATCCTACCTACTATTCGGTTAATATCATAGATATATCTTAAATGTTCTATGACTCTTTCGCGAGGTTGATAGGGTTTTAATGCATCAATTAAATCATAACGGTCATTCAATGCTTTTTTATCATAAAGAGGATGATTTAACATCGATTTAAGCATTCTTGATCCCATGGCAGTCTGACAATGGTTTATCCAATAAACCAAAGTGGTTTGACTACTATTCACCAATGATTCGTCTATTTCCAAATGCTTTTTGACACGATAATCAATGTGCATATGACCAATTTTTTGAACAACTTGAAAAGGCATCAAATGATTAATCATTTGTTTTTGAGTATTAACTAAATAGTTAAGCAAATGTGAAGCTGCTCGTTTTTGATCTCTTTCAAGATGATGAATAGCTTTTTGTTCAACAATCTGATAATCATCACTATATGAAACTAAGCGATCTGTTTCCTTGAGATTTCTAATAAAATCCTCATCAAAACGGACAGGACATACTATTTCTCTAATATCAAGACTTAAGATCAAATCTAACACTTGTTTTTTCTCAAGACCATCTGTAATAAATGATTCACCAGTAGAAATATCTACATAAGTTAATGCATATCCTTTTTCCGTCAAAAGGATACTTGCAATAAAATTATTAGTTTTCGCATCTAAAATGCCATCTTCTAAAACTGTACCTGGTGTTACTAAACGAATAACTTCACGTTTAACAAGACCCTTACCTGGTTCAGTTGTCTGTTCTACAATAGCAATTTTAAATCCCTTTTCAATGAGCTTTTGAACATAAGGTTTAACGGCATGATGTGGTACACCACACATTGGAACCTTTGCTCCTGCATCTCTTGAAGTTAATGCGATTTCTAAAACTTTTGATGCTAAGATAGCATCATCAAAAAACATTTCATAAAAATCGCCTAATCTAAAAAAGACTATCGCATCTGCGTAGTCTTCTTTAATTTCAAGATATTGTTGCATCATTGGGGTATATTTTTGTTTATCCATGGTTGCCCCCTAAAAATATTTGTATTATAAGCCCAGTGAGGCTAGAATTGCGTGTAATCTATCAAGTAATCCAACTCCACCAATGTTGATTGTGTTTAAGAAATTATTCACACCATCTAAGAATGTGAGTGTTGTTACGAAATATGTAAGCACTGCATATAACAATAACAAGACGACACCAATAACTGCAATGATTAAAGCAAACTTCAACAGTGATTTAAGCACTTTCCAAAATCCTAATCCAATTGCTTTAAACATTTTACCAAAAAATCTTAATTCACCTGGGGCTTGATCTTCATCTTCATCACTACCAACACCAATAGAAGATCCAGCTTTCTTTTCTTCAATGAAACGTTCTCTTTCTTCAGTTTCATCTTTTTTAATAATTTTCTTAAGTGATTTTGGATTACCATAAAATTCAGCAGAGTTTAAAACAATTGCTTCATGGTCTGGTATTTTAGATTCAGGATCAGTGACTGATATCGCATCACGTTCATCTTCCTGTTTAGTATCAAGTTCAGCTTTTTGTGTTAATAAAACAGCTTCAAAAGTTTCTCTGAGTTTTCTAATTTCTGAAACCAAATCAGATAAATCAACATTACTTTGTACCACTTGAGCTTTTGGTTTTTCAACGACTTCTTGAGGTTTTTCTTCTTCTTTTTGTTCTTCAACTTCCTCTTCAGGTTCTGGTTCTGGAGTGGGTTCAACAATGATTTCTGGTTCTGGTTCTAGAATAGTTTCTTCTATCTCTTCATCTTGAGTAACTTCGGACTCATCTGGAACTTCATCATCGTCAGATAATAATTCATCTGGATTATCAGTAACCTCTTCGACTTCTTTTTCATAATCTTTTTGTGATTCTGGAACAAAGTAGGTTTCTTTGGTTTCTTTAGCATTTGCTAATATATATTCAATAATTTCTTCTTTTTTAAGTTCTGTTGATGCTTTGATATCATGATCAATTGCAAATCTCTGCATAACAATTACTGACATACTTCTAATTTCGCCTTCTAATTTTTCAGTATATTGTCCGCGATCTTTAAGTTCTTTAATAATAATATCAGCAAGTTCTGTTTTCTTCAGTCGTCTTGGAACTGCTACATCATATTTTGTGCCTAAATCCCTAACTTCTGAAAGTGTAGAACTCTTATAGAGTACAGGTCTAAATTTAGCAGGTGCTAAACCATCAATTCTTCCAAAACTATCAAAGAACATGTTTTTGATTTCTCGGTTGAACGTTTTCATATTAGGTAATTCAAGACCATTTTTCTTAACATAGGTAATACTATCATCTAATAATTTTTTTAAATGTTTAGGTGCAACTTCTTTTTCAATCAAATATGAAATAATATCTGTCCAAAAGTCTTCAAGAAAACTTCTTTCAATTGTGTGGTCGTCAAAAAAGACAAGTAGATTTTCTAATTGTGTTTCAGTAAATTCTGTAAACCATGATAAACGATAGTTGAGTTCGTCAGCTAATGTCAATCTTGATTTTCTTGTTTCGATAACTTTGGAACGTAACGTTTCCCGTAAGACAAACATTCTCAGCTCTCGAGGTATCTTTAATCCTATTTCGATGAAGAAAGTTTTGATCTGATCTGCTGGTAAATAGATGATTGTTTTTAACAATTCATCAATCTTATATTCCTTGGATCCAACCGTTACATTGCTTTCTCTTGTAAGTCTAGGCATAGCAAACCTCCTACTTGAACTCTTTGTATTCATAATACAATGTTTTGACATTTTTATCAAGTTATTTAGACTTTTTTATCTAAAAACGGCCTGATTAGACCGTTAGGATTGAAAATCTTTTAAGATACCGTCTTCTATTATGGATTGAATCGTTTGTATCATTTCGTTTATGTCGCCTTGTAAAGCCAAATAATCCGACATCAATGGATACTCTTCAATCTCATTTAAAACAACCTCATATTGTTTTTCTAAATCAAGGATTGCTTCCCTTTTTTCAATATGTTTTGCATTAATCAATTGCTTTTGAAGTGCTTTTAATTTGTTGATTTTTGCTTTTAATTCAGGATTGCTATTGATTGCTTTTTCAATCTTCTTATAACGCTGAATTTCTTCATTACTTCCAATCATTTGAATTAATTTTTCTTTTTCTGTCATGCGATTTCACCTAATAAAAACCAAGTTTTAGCAACTGTAATTTTGACATCTACTATTTGACCAAATAAACTTCGATTACCTTTGAAATTAACTAATTTGTTATGTTCAGAATATCCTGCAAGAACTTCATCATTGTGTTTTGAAACACCATCAACAAGTACTTTGACAGTTTGGTTCAAAAACCTTTGACTTCCTAAAAGATATCCGTGATTTACTCTATCATTCAATAAATAAAGTCTTTCCTTTTTTATATTATTAGGTGTGTCATCCTGAAAAATTGCTGCTGGTGTACCTTCTCTTTTCGAAAAGACGAATGTAAATGCACCTTCAAATTGTGCTTGCTCAACAAGGTCTAAAGTTTCAACAAAATCCTCTTCTGTCTCTCCAGGAAATCCTACAATAATATCTGTAGTTACTGATATACCAGGAACAGTTTCCTTAAGTCTATTTAGAACTGCCAAATAAGATTCTTTAGTGTAATGTCTATTCATTTTCTTCAAAACTGTATTACTTCCTGATTGAACAGGTAAGTGAAAATAAGGCATAACGTGATTACAATCTCTCATAGCATCCATCGTTTTCTGATCTAAATCATGAGGATGACTCGTTGTAAATCTAATTCTTTCAATACCTAAATCGTTTAAATCCCTTAAGAGGTCTCCGAAAGTATAATCATTATCACTAAAGTCTTTACCATATGCATTCACATTTTGTCCTAGTAAAGTAATTTCTTTATAGTTTTCACTAACGAGTTCTTTAACTTCTGCGATGATTTCCTCTCTAGATCGTGATCTTTCCTTACCTCGCGTGTATGGGACGATGCAATACGTACAGAATTCATCACAACCAAACATGATATTTACCCATGCTTTAAATTTGTGGTTTCGTGCTTTGGGTAAATTTTCAATAATTTCCCCTTCTTGAGAATATACTTCAACAACACGTTCTTTTGAAAATATCGCAGTCTCAATATATTCAGGGAGCTTATATATATTATGAGTTCCAAAAACAAGATCAACGTGTTGATATTTTTTCAATACTCTTTCAATAACATTTTCTTCTTGGGGCATACATCCTGCCAATCCCAAAATTAAATTAGGGTTTTCTCTTTTGTAGGCTTTTAATCTACCCAATTCTCCCCAAATTCGATTTTCAGCATTTTCTCTAATCGCACACGTGTTTAAAATAATCACATCACTAGTAGTCTCCGAATGAGCTTTCGTAAATCCCATGAGTTCTAAAATACCAGCCATGGTTTCTGTATCTGCTTCATTTCCTTGACATCCATATGTATGAATCATATATGTCTTATTGATACCAATCTTTTGATGGGCATCACTAAGTTGAAATTGCAATTCTTCAATTTTATTTGAACTTCTTTTTCTCGCCTTTTTAAGATCAGGTTTGAAATATTTATTGACATCTACGTTACTCATTAAATCACCTATGTTCATTATACATGAAAAAACAGTATAATTTATACTGTTTCGCTTTCAATATGAATTCTTTTAATCGTCTTTTTTGATAGATCTAGAATCACCGCATTCAATTGTTTCGCTCCGGGTGCAACTTCATTAGGGATTGAAAACCCGTTAAGGAATCGATCCAAAACAATCTCCTTTGTAACACCAATGACACCATTGAGTGGTCCAGTCATTCCTACATCTGTAATATAGAGTGTTCCTTTAGGCAAAACTCTTTCATCAGCAGTAGGAACATGTGTATGTGTTCCCACAATAACATCAACCTTCCCATCTAAATAATGTCCTAAAGCAATCTTTTCACTCGTAGCCTCTGCGTGAAAATCTATGAATACATAATCAGCAGATTCACTTTCTACAATCTTTTCAATCCCAGTAAAGGGATCATCAATATTAGGATTCATAAATGTTCTTCCCAACGCATTAATAATCAATACTTTTTGACCATTATAATTGATAGTTAAAAAACCTCTACCTGGAGCAGCTCTAAAATTCATCGGTCTAACCACATTTGATTGATCAATAAACTCATATAATTCCTTATTGCCCCAAACCCAATTACCCATCGTAATCGCGTGAATTCCTTGGCTCATTAATTCCTTATATATCTTAAGGTTAATTCCTCTACCATATGAAGCATTTTCTGCATTGGCAATGATTAAATTGGGACGATATTTGTCTTTCAATTCAGGTAAATAATCCAAGATCATTTCGAGTCCTGGTTTACCATAGATATCGCCTATAAATAGGATTTTCATCAATTTCACTTCTTTCTAACAAAAAGAGGCCTAAGCCTCTTATTTTGCAGTGTCTGTTGCTCGTGTTTCACGGATAACTGTAACCTTAATTGTACCAGGATAAGTCATTTTTTCTTCAATTTGCTCCTTGATTTCACGTGCGACCTTAAATGTTGATAAATCGTCAATTTGATCAGCTTTGACAATGACTCTTATTTCACGTCCAGCTTGAATCGCATATGATTTTTCAACACCAGGAATTTCATTGGAAATGGCTTCTAATTGTTCCAATCGTTTGATATAATTTTCCATGGATTCGCTTCGTGCACCTGGGCGCGCAGCGCTTAATGCATCAGCAGCAGCAACCAATACAGCAATAACGCTTTCTGGTTCCTTGTCACCATGGTGAGATGCGATAGCATCAGCAACCTCTTTTGGTTCTTTATAACGGTTGACGATGTTAACACCAATTTCAACGTGACCACCTTCAACCTCATGATCCACAGCTTTACCTATGTCATGAAGTAATCCAGCACGTCTTGCAAGAAATTCGTCTTCACCAATTTCTGCAGCGAGTTTTCCTGCTAAAAATGCAGCTTCTATGGAATGCTTTAACACATTTTGACCATAGCTTGTTCTAAAACTTAAACGTCCTAATAACTTAACAAGATCTGGATGAATACGTCCGATACCGGTTTTGAAAACCGCATCTTCACCAGCTTCTCTGATAAATATATCTACTTCAGCTCTTGCTTTTTCAACGACTTCTTCAATACGTCCTGGATGAATACGACCATCTGATACTAACGTACTTAATGCACGCTTGGCAATTTCTCTTCTAATCGGATCAAATCCACTTAATACAACTGCTTCTGGTGTGTCATCAATAATAAGATCAACACCGGTTAATGCCTCAATGGTGCGAATATTTCTGCCTTCGCGACCAATAATTCTACCCTTCATTTCATCATTGGGTAAGTCAACAACGGATACAGTTCTCTCAGTTGTTGTTTCACTTGCATACTTCTGAATAGCAAGAGATAATAGTTGCTTAGAACGACTTTGTACTTCATTCTTAGCTCTTTCTTCTTCATCTCTGATATACGTGGCAATCTCATCAGAAATTTCTTCCTTAACTTTTGCCATGATAATCTCTCTAGCTTGATCAACACTGAGACTAGAGATTTCAATCAGTTTCGTTTCTTGTTGCTTTAATACTTCTTCCGCTTTGCTATTTAATTGTTCGAGTTGTTCTTTCTTTTCATCAAGCTTTTCTTCACGTAGTGCTAAAGTTTCTTCGCGTTTGTCTAAATGAACCGCACGTCGATTCAGGGTGTCTTCACGTTGAGTAACCTTATTTTCAAGGTTAACCACTACCTGTCTGCGTTCACGCATATCATTTTCAAAATCCTTGCGTAACACAAAAATTTCTTGTTTGGCTTCTAAAACACTTTCTCTTTTCGCTTTTTCGGCTTCTTTTTTTCCGTCATCAACAATTTTTTCAGCTAACTCACGACTCGTATTGATACTTTTTTCACGATGCCACACGCGAACAAAATATCCCACACCAAATCCAATGAGTAAGGCTAGCAAAACGGAGATGGCTGTTTCTACAGCACCGAGTGCTATAACTAGCATTCTTACACCTCCATTAAATAATATTTTTAACAATCGATTTAATCTAATTGTCTGATACATGTTGTACTTAACTATTATACCTTATTTTTTATATTCAAGTCAATGAAGAAACCATGCGTATTTTTTGAATTGCCTTTTATTTTTATTAAATTAATGTATAATAGGTATTGAACACTTGAAAAAGGAGTATTTACCCCCTATGAAAAATGAAAAAGTTAAACCAAAAACAAGCTTTTGGACATGGTTACATTATAACCGTTTAAAAGTCGTCATCATCGCATTTGTAGTCCTTGTCCCTCTTTCTTTAATCCTTACTGCATATATTGGTTCCTATACTGCAAATAGAGTGGTCAATTTCGATACTGAAATTACTGCTGATACTGTTTACGTCAAACATTTTTTAGAGTACGACGATATTGATGCATTCAATCTAAATATCGTTTGGACCGATTTAAAACATCCTCATTTAGATTTAAATTCCAATGAACTTGTTGGTGGATATTATATTTTTGATGTATATTACGAAGCAAAAGAAAATTATGTAGTAAAATCTGTTACGATAACACCCGTATTGCAAACTGATTGGAAAGATTTGAGATCTATTGGATCATCTACGAATCTATTAATCATTCCTAAGGCTGTTTTAATACGTTTCAATTATGGCCTACCAGTTAACCCATTATTATTCGTTCAAGTAAATGAACCTCATTTGTATCTCAAGGTTGACTATGTATTAACTACTGCTGGTACTGATGTTTCATTTACCAAATATGTAGAATTTTCACTCAAAGACATCAATCCCTTAAACGTTATTTCATAAAAATGGTCTTAATATCTATTTACTTAAAACAGCAACTATAAAAATAGGCATATCAGATAACTCCGATATGCCTATTTTTCTATACTACAACCTATTTAAATAGCTTTTTGATACTGTTTCCCTATTTTTTACCTTGAACAATACGCTTTCTAATCGCGCCCGAAGAAAATTCAACGAATAGAACAACGACAATGATTCCCCATAAATAAGCTGCAGCATCACGATATCTAAAATTACCAATCGCAGCATTTAAATCAAAGCCCAATCTACCTGCACCAATCAAACCTAAAATAATTGCATTTCTCACGTTAATATCAAATCTATAGAGTGAATGTGAAATGAAATTAGCGGATAATTGAGGCATTATGCCAGATCTTACTTTTTGTAAGGTTGTGGCTCCGGTTGAATCTAGGGCTTCTATGATACCTTTATCCATATCTTCGACAGATTCCGTATAAAGCTTTGTTATCATCCCGGTAGAGGTGAATCCAATGGTTAACGCACCAGCGAATAATCCTGGTCCAACAACTCTAATAAAGATTAACCCAATAACAAAGAATGGCATTGTTCTAATTAAAACAACTAAAACATTTGTAAAAAAGGCAATATATTTATTCGTAATGTTTCTGCTTCCAACAAAACTTAGTGGTATTGCAACTGCAGTACCAATAAGTGTTCCTAAAACAGCAACCATTACTGTTTCATAAAGAAGATAAGGGACATCGTAATCTTTTAAAGACCATAATTTATGCCATGATGGGTTAATTAAGCCTCTAAAAATATTGCGAGCAATTATTAGACCTGAATCGCTTATGCCTGCTAGCAATTCTGCTAGATCCTTAATGCTCCAATAAAACAAACCAACGATAATCATGAAGATTGCGAATTTAAATAAAAATGTTCTTGGTCTACCATTATAAGCTTCTATTACCACAAGATCTTTGGTCATACTAGTTCAACCTCCGTCTCAAGTATCTCGATAGAGATTCAATACTTAACACAACTGCAAATATAACAAGTAATATCATACCAACATCTTCATACTTACGCCAGCCAATACGGTCATTCAATAGAATACCAATACCACCTGCACCTACGAAACCTAGGATGGAAGCACTTCTAATATTGATTTCAAAGTTATATAAAACAATTGAGATATAGCTTCCAATAACCTGAGGAACAACTGCGGCTCTAAGTGCTTGAAATCTAGTTGCGCCTGTTGATTCAATGGCTTCATAAGGAAGCATATCAATGGTTTCTATGCTTTCATATAGCATTTTTGATACGATTGTAAAAGTGAAAATTGAAAGTGCTATTGAACCTGCTAAAAACCCCATACCCACAATAAACATTAGTATTGCTGCATAAACCAATACTGGGATTGTTCTAATCAGTGACATTAGAAATCTAATTGGCACATAGACGAATTTATTTTTGACAATATTAGATGAGGAAAGGATAGCAAATGGAACCGCTAATACAGCACCTACAACTGTTCCGGCAATTGATATTTGGATTGTTTCAAGCAAAGGATCAATCATTCTAGGAAAAAATGAAAAATTGGGTTGTATTAAGCCCCCAATAATACGCCACATATTTGATAGATTGGAGAAAAATAATCCTACATTGATTCCAGTTACACTCCAAGCAACAATAAAAATATAGACTAATATCGCCATAATGTATAGACCAAAAGGATAAGGTGCAACAACCTTAAATTCGTTGGTCTGAAATGTTCTACCTTCTTTAGAGACATACGGTTTTAAAATATCACTAAAGACTGTTTTTATTTTTTCAAAAAATACAATTTTTTTTCTATCTTTTTTCATAAACATTAATCCTTTTTAAACATGATATCATCATCACTTAATTCTCTGTTGTATATTTTTTTCAATATCGCTTCAGTCACAAGATTTGATGGACCATCAAATACGACTTCGCCTTCGTGTATTCCCACAATTCTATTGACAAACTTTAATGCAACATCCACATGGTGCATATTCGCAATTACCGTAATATTAAATTTCTCATTGATGCGCTTAAAATCTGTCATAATCATATTCGCAGTTACAGGATCTAAAGATGCAACTGGTTCATCTGCAAGAATAATTGTTGGATTTTGAGCAAGTGTTCTTGATAAAGCGACACGTTGCATTTGTCCACCAGATAATTGATCAGCTCTGATATAAGCTTTATCAAGAATACCAACATTGTTTAATGCTTCCAAAGAATCTAAATAATCCTTTTTTGAATAATATCCAAAAAGGGATGCGAAAAAACCTTTATCTGCGACTTTCGCAGCTAAAACATTTTTTAAGACTGTTGTACGTCCAATCAAATTGAATGATTGAAAAACCATGCCAATACGTCTTCTAAACTTTCTGAGTGCTTTACCTTTTAAACTTTGGTCTACTGAGACGTCATTGACCAATAATTTCCCAGATGTTGTTTCAATCATTTTATTAACTAATCTAATCAATGTGGATTTTCCTGCACCACTTAGACCAATAATTGCAACGAACTCCCCTTGCTCTATTGTCAAATTTACATTTTTTAATGCGACAACGCCATTTCCATATTGTTTGCTTACATCCTCAAAACGAATCATAATTTCACTCCTAAATGTTAAAGAAAGGCTAGGATTAGCCTAGCCTTCCTAGATTATGTTAAATTGTTAAAATATTATATTGATTATCCTGAAACGATTGCTTGTGCAATTCTTGCTGCTTCATAGTCTTCATCAGTTGCAATTGTATAACCGGTATGGCTATATACTGCAAATACATCTAATCCTGCAGGAGTTCCAACCAACTCTATGAAAGATTCTTGAAGAGCAACCATTAATTTGTCGCTAACAGTCTTATTAGAAACAGAGATTGTATCGTTGAAAATACCAGGTGTTACAATAATGACATCTGTTTCAGCCCAGATTGATGCAGAACGACCATATCCACCTTCTACTGGATCATCTAATATCCATTTAGCTGCGTAGTCTCTTCTAGCATCAGCATATAATGATACGACATCATATGTACCAGCAGCAAGACCTGCTAATGAATTACCATAACTACCAGTAGGTGCAGCATTTGCCAAATCTGTAGTTAACTTACCATCATAGTTTTGTGATAAGTAAACAGATGGATAAACTGTACCTGCAGATGAGGTAGCGCCTTGAGTTCCCCATTTAGCACTATTTAAATCTTCCCAAGTTAATGCTGTTCCAGCATTGACTTTAGCAGCTAATTCTCTACCTTTTGCAGAAGGACCAGCAACGATAATTGAGCGATAATAGGCCACTTGGTTGTCTGTTGGAAGTGTAGCTAATCCATCATTCCAATCTTTAGCATCTGCAGAATCCTTGTTTAAACCTGCACGTGTAGATGCTAAGATAACTGAAATGTTTCCATCACTACTATATAGAGCATATGTTCCACCAGGTAAGAAAGCAACATCAGTTGTACCAGCATCTAATGCTTCACCAGCTGATTCGTAAGTTGCAGATACTTCAACTGTCACTGTTTCTAAATTAGTGAACCCTTTTTCAATTAGCTTTTCTTTCAGCATATTTTCAAGTGGTGTAACATACTCAAGAATAGCTTCTGGATCTCTTGATGGAACGAAAGTGATTTTTAATTCCGTAACATCTAATGCTTCATCTTTACATCCGCTGAATGTAAAACCCACGATTGCAATAAGCAATAAAACTAAAACTTTCTTCATTTATTCTCTCTCCTTTTTATTTTTGTGCTTAGTATATAAAAATAAACCGTAAATTTCTAAAAGCTACTTTCAGCATAAGCCTATTTGAACAGACTTGCACCATTCTTGTAATTATACGATTTTTGGATAGCAATATATCTATCATAAACTTAGGTTTATTGTATATACTATACATATTCCCATTATAACTTAAAAATAGCAAATATGAAATAAGAAAAACCAACAAAATTTACCAAATTCTTTGAATCCTACATTCTATATGTTTTTTTCTATTCACTTATAAAAAGAAAAACCAACGAATCATCTCTCTTAACTTGTGGCAAAAAATAGGAAAGCGTAGACTTTAATCAATACTCTAGGTATAAAAGTTTTTTACGCCCTCAAGGTTCACTCATTTTAAACTACTCCCTCGACTTCTTTTTACTACGAATCAATAAAAATATAAAGACTAGGAGTAATATCTTAGTCTTGGTATACAAAAGCCTACGGTCTTGTGAACCAAGCAAACTGTCATCAATAACATTAATTTGATGACTGTTTTTGATATCACTGCAAAGTACTTGTTTCTCATATTAACTCATACTTCCTTTTGAAAAAAATCGTATACTTAGGATATCACAACAACCTTAAGAATAATTCACATATAAATTACAATGCTTTATAATTTAATTTTAAAGTTTTGCACACTTACGAAATTTATATCTTTAACTTCAATGATATATTCCAAAACTAAATCTGCAAGTGCTATATCATATTCTTCTAAAACATGTGCATCTTTAAACATGGAATAATCTCCACCACCAACTGAACGGTAATTATTTAATACAAGAGTAAATATATCACTTTCTTTAACATTTTGATGTTTATATAATAATTTTGTTACCCTTGAACCGATTTTTTGTTTAATATCAAGTTCATAGTCTATGCCCGCATAAACATCAAAATTATAATGTTCAACTTTTGGATATAAAAAAGTATCGCTAACAACCAATCTATCATCCTTTTTAGAAAAATATTCTGCAGATTTTTCTAACGCATCTTTCAATTGTTTACCATTTATCTCCAATTTCACCAACGTATTGGGATAGATAAAATTAGCTGCAATTTCTCTTCTAGTAATCGTTTGAAGAAAGCCTGGGCATTCATTTGGTAATGATGCACAACTAATCATTGCATTCGATAGTTTCATCTGAAGATGATTGATGAGTTGAAACATTGGGTGATTGTGGTTACGTGCATTTAGTGGATTAGTTATTTCCATAGATATTGAAGTTGTTCCAACATTTTGATCTAACCATTTTTGTGTGCCTTTTTCCCATTTCCCTAGCATTTTAAAAAAGGTATGGTCTTCCTTCATATTCATCTTCACTAATTCAGCATTTTTATTGATGATTTCAATTTGGTGTTCATGTTCTTTATATTCAATTTCTATTTTCCCAAAATCCCTTGCTGATAAACCGGTTTGTAGGATAATCATCTTAGAATCTTGATATATTTGTGGAACATGTTGATGACCTGTTAACAGAAGATCAATACCTTTTATTTGAGAAATATGGTATCCTTGATTTTCACCTGTTTGTCTGCCAATCTCATTGCCATTTGTCATGTTTTTTTCAAATCCTCCATGATATAGTACAACTAAAAAATCACATTGAGATCTGACAATTGGAACGATTTGAGCCAATGTCTCATATGCATCCATAAAATGATACCCTAAAATATTCCGCTTTTTCTCCCAATTAGGTATATAGTGTGTAACCACACCAATAATACCTACCTTAAGCCCTTTTTTTGTTTGATGAATCTTATAAGGACTATAGACATGTTTATGATTGTCATCTAGTATATTTGCACAAATCACTTGAGCATTTAATGCCTTAAGTGTTTGATTGAGATATTTTTGTCCGTAATTAAAATCATGATTACCTAAAGTCAAATATTGATACCCTATTGAATTCATTGCATCAATCAAAGGTTCATTCATTTCAGAATTTAAAATCTTTCCAAAATCAAGAAGTGGACTTCCTTGCAAAAAATCACCATTTTCCAAACATAATATTTCAGAATCAAGATTGTTTATATAACTTGAAAACCGAATCAAACCTTGTTCCATTTTTTCGTTTGTCACGTAATTAGTAGACAAAAGTTGACCGTGAACATCAGATGTATATAAAATTATAAGTTTGTTCTTCATTCGTATTCTCCATTATTCATTTACTATTCAGCCTATCATTATCAATACTATTTTATCATGTATTATGTATATTTATTATGCAAATTTGCTTAAAAAAAAGAACACAATGTGTTCTCTTACTTATGGTACACGATTTTATAATGATCCAAGACTTGTTTATAAATTGTATCAAAGATATCTTGATGATCAGTTAAATATTGTTTTGCATTTTCTCTACCTTGACCAATCTTTTCTCCATTATAAGCAAACCAAGCCCCACTCTTTTGAATAATATCTAGGTCAGATGCCAAATCAACAAGTTCTCCAACTTTAGAAATACCTTTTCCGTAAATAATATCAACTGATGCCTTCTTAAATGGAGGAGCTACCTTATTTTTAACAACCTTGATGTTTGCTTTATTACCAATAATATCTGTAGCATTTTTTATCTGTTCAGATCTTCTTATTTCAAGACGAACAGACGCATAGAACTTTAATGCTCTACCACCTGGAGTAACTTCAGGATTTCCAAACATAACACCTACTTTTTCGCGAATTTGGTTAATGAAAATTGCCGTTGCATTCGCCTTAGAAATAACACCAGATAACTTTCTCATTGCTTGGCTCATTAACCTTGCTTGCAAACCAATATGAGTATCTCCCATTTCGCCGTTAATTTCAGCTTCTGGAACAAGTGCCGCAACAGAGTCAATGACCAATGTATCAACCGCTCCACTTCTAATCAATGCTTCTGCGATTTCTAATGCTTGCTCACCAGTGTCTGGCTGTGACAAAATTAGATTGTCAACATCTACACCTAATGCTTTCGCATATTGAGGGTCTAGTGAATGTTCAGCGTCAATAAATGCTACATAACCGCCTAGTTTTTGAACTTCAGCAATTGCATGAAGTGCTAATGTCGTTTTACCAGAGCTTTCTGGTCCATAAATCTCGATGATACGTCCTTTAGGATATCCACCGATTCCTAAAGCAATATCAAGTCCTAAAGAACCTGATGGTGTAGCAGCTACATGGCGATCAGGTTCGTCACCCAATCTCATAATAGATCCTTTACCATATTGCTTTTCTATTTGTTTCATTGCAGCCTCTAAGGCTTGTGCTCTTTTATCTTTATCCATATTTTTCCGTACCTCCATATTATAATAGACAATCAATCAAGTCTTTTCTTTAAATACTTTCCAAAATTATTTTGCGATTTTTTATAAAATAATCTATACCACTAATTAGTGTAAAAGAAATAGCAATCCAAAAGATGATATTCCCAATGATCATGGGTAATCCAAAATCATTGAAAAGCATTAAAATTAACGCAATCATTGTTGATGCTGTTTTTATCTTACCATAAGGTGAAGCAGCAATCACTTTGCCATGCTCAATAGCAATCAATCTAATACCAGTTACTGCAAATTCTCTGATAATTACAATCATCACAGCCCATAATGGAACACGATCAGGTGTAATTGTCATTAAAAATAGAAATGCAACCAGTACTAAAACCTTATCAGCTATTGGATCCAAGAACTTTCCAAAGGTTGTAATTTGGTTGTATTTGCGAGCAACATATCCATCGAGTAAATCTGTAAATGATGCTAAAACAAATAAAACTGCAAAAATAAATTGATTTAAATCCAAATTTAAAAAGCCGATGGGTTTTTGCCAAGGCTTTATATAAATAAAAACGATCATTACTGGAATCATCATCACTCTAAGAATCGTAAGTTTGTTTGCTGTGGTCATTTTCCATACTTCCTTTAACTTTATACTCTTATTTTACCATAAATATGCGTTTACTGTTGCAATTTTAATATGCATTTGATACAATAGGTATGCGCATATGGGAGGTGAAATTGTGGCACATATTAAACAACAAATCAAACGTAATAAAACCAATGAAAAACGCCGTTTAACTAACGCTTCTTTCAAATCATCTGTCAAAACTGCAATCAAAGCTGTTGAATCAGCTGTAGCAGCTAAAGATAAAGAAAAAGCTCTTTTAACATTGTCTTTCGCACATAAGAAATTAGATAAGGGTCTTGCTAAAGGAGTCTTTCACAAAAATTTCGTTGCTAGACACAAATCTGGTTTGGCAAACTTAGTCAATACCCTATAAGGATGCATCACATGGATGTGTCTTTTTTTTAGCTTTTTTCTATTTCTCGATATCCACCCTTTTGGGCAATGTACTTAACATGTGGTAATCTTACGCCATTAACACCATACTTTGCGTTATAACCAATCACATTAACATATTTCTTTAAATTACTTAATTCAGCATTCATTTTTTTCATCGTTTCAAATGTTGCTTTGATGTCATCTAATGCACGGTGGGTATTATTGATTTCAACTTGATATTTTTCAACAGCATTATCTAATCTATGCGGATAATGATGACGATCTTTGTAAATAGCCATGACGTCTAAGATGTCATTTTTTATTTGAAATGTTGAATTCCAATATTTCTTAAAAAACTGAATCATGAATGAAAGGTCAAATTGAATATTATATGCAATCAATAAAGTGTCTTCACTATACATAGTTAAAAACCGATGAAATGCTTCTTCTTGGCTAATTCCATTTCTTAATAGCATCTCATCAGTTATATGTGTTATTTCAATAATTTTTGCTGGTAATGGTTTATCTGGGATAACTAGTGTTGAAAGTTCATCAATCACTTCATAATCGCCCAATAAATTCTTTTGTAATAAAATAGCACCAATTTCAATAATTTGTTCTCTGTCGGCATATAGACCTGTTGTTTCAAAATCAAATAGTAATACTCTATGATGATTTAACATGCTACGCTCCTAACAAATAAAGCTCAAGGCCCAATTTCTTATCAATTTTACCTGACTTGATATCATAATCAAGTTGCGATAATTTCTTTAAATGATTTTCTAATATGCTAAATGATATAGACTGTGCGTTTTTAACTAGATAGTAAGCACGTCCACTCTTTATATGAAAATGTTCAGCAACTTGTTCTTGTCTATATCCTTTTTCAATTAATAACTTAGTATGCATTAATTCTCTTACTTTACCGACAATATTATTTAAGATTCTTAATGGATCTTCATTTCTAGCAACTAAATCATAGAATATCTCAATGGTTTTAGATTGATTTTTTGCCAATAGAGCATTTGTTAATTCAAAAATATTTTCTTCTAAATTTCTACTGACAAGTAATAAAACAGCTTTTTCATTGATTTCTTTTGTATCGTAAGCAAATAGCATTAACTTCTCTGCTTCCTGATTAATCAATGTGAAATCGAGATTAGTTCGTTCCAATAAAGCTTCAATCGCATCATCAGAAATCATGTATTGATACTTTTTAAACATATTACGAACAAAATTAGGATAATCTTGCTTATCCATTTCTTTTATTTTTTCTATATAAGCATATTTGAATAATGTTGCTCCAAGAGGTGAATCCTCTGGTAAAAGTTCATTTGATACAACGAGAAGAATAACATCAGGATTAGGTTTTTCAAGATATGATACCCAGTTTCTAACAACTGATTCCCCTTCTTTTTCTATTTCCCCTAGATTACGAACAATAATGACTTTCTTTTCAGCAAAAAAAGAAACTGTCTGTAAATCTTCAAGAATATCATCACTTGAGTTTTCTAATAAATCATACTTAATGATATTAAATGGATCTACATTAAATTCGGCAATTTTTTCTTCAATTTTGTGGTTCAAGAGAAATTCATTGTTCGAGTAATACAAATAGATTGATTCGGCCATTAGTATGCCTCCTGACTGTTATTTATATTATACTAAAAACCGTGTCAAAATGGTAGATGTACCACCCATTTTTCTTTCTTTTGATAATATCGATATTCAATAGTTCCCATTTGATCTGTGCGATAAATTTCCGTGTGGGTACTCATAAGTCTATTAATTACTTCCAAATCAGGAAATCCATAGCGATTATTTTGCCCAACTGAAATTAAAGCAATCTCCGGATTTACAAACTTAATAAAATCATTACTTGATGATGTATTAGAACCGTGATGTGGGATTTTAATGATGTCACTTTTTAGTAAATGTCCATATTGTGATACCAAATCCATTTCGGCTTCTTGTTCGATATCTCCAGTAAATAAAAATGTTGATTTCCCCAAATGTATTTGAAAGACCAATGAATTATTGTTTGTATCTTCATATTCTTTTAGAGGTCCAAAAAAATTGATATCTAAATTCCCACATTTAAAATGGTCATTTGAGTGAGCTTTGATTATCTTATCATGTTGAATTGGGTAATTATTATAAGGATTTAAAACAAGATGGGAAGTATCTATATGATCAATGACGTTTTGTGCTTCTTCGATATGATCATTGTCACTATGAGTCAAGATCATATAATCGATGTGATAAATACCTAAATGATTAATCAGCGGTAAAACATTTTGAAAGCTATCAATCAAAATCACACAAGATGGTGATTCAATCAGCATGGAATCACCTTGTCCAACATCAATCATATAAAAATGCACTTCATCTATGATGTTGATATCGAAAATGAAAACACAAAATAACAAAAGAAAATTGATATTCCTTTTTATAAATGAGACAAAACTAGTAGATCTAAATAGGATAATCAAAAATATATAATATATGATTGCTCCCATAAATGGTAATGCTGGCAAATTTATAACGATATTTTTATACTCTAGGTTTCTCATGATTAACTCAAAGAGCTGAATGAGTTGAAAAAATAGATGATCTAGTTCAGGAATGAAAAGAATCATGATTGATAATACAAAAAAAGGTGTGGAGAGTATAAAAATGATTCCTGGTAATAAAATGATGAGTAGTATTGGTATCGATAACTGAAAGGGTAATGTTACATACATAATAATCCCTGAAATCATCATTTTTTTGACATACCCTGTATATTCTTGATAACGAAACCGCATCAAATAAAGAAAATTAAGAATCATAAAGATCATGAGAAAGCCAATGTGATAAAGCCAATAAATATGTGTTACCAACATTAAAAAAAATGCAATATGTATCAAATCTAAATGAGACAATTCAATTTTTAGATACTTAAATAGTTTGCCTAGTATAAAAACAATAAAGATTCTAAGAATACTCATTGAAAAAGCATTCAAATAAAGAAAAATGATGTAAATAAATAGAATAAATAGTGTTTGCTTATTTTCACTTAAGCTCAAATAAAAAAAGACTTTTTTGATTAATGCAATGAATGCATAAATATGTAGCCCAGAAATAGTGAATAAATAGAGAATTCCCAAATCCTTGAACATATCATTTTGTTCATCACTGAAACTTTTTTCTCCCAATATAAGTGCTTTGATATATGAACTCGATTCAAATCTAGAAATGAAGATATTTAAATTTTCTCTGAGCTGATAAAAAGAGGTGTGGTGAGCTATCAAGTGAATATCATCAACATCCAAATATCCTCTGATGTTTTGTGATAAGTAGTATGATTTCTGATTAAATCCGTATGGAATCGTTTGTTTCCGGTACAAATCGATAGTCCCCTTTACATATACTTCGTCCCCCAACGTATATTGATCAGGGTTAACAAAAGCCTGAAACTTCATATTGTGATATCTTATTGTAATCATATCAGAATACTCATATGATTTAATATCAACAATACTAGCATTTCCTTCAATCGTTTCGGGAGTTTCGATCTTTTCATAAAGATAAAACCTGATAAACAAAATACAGATCGCAATTAGAAATATGGGAATCTTAATTGCCTTCCTCTGCCAATATATGTAAACAACAAGTAATCCTAACACCCATGGGTGAAAACACCCTAGAATAGCCAAAAAAAGGGCATAGCCCTCAATATAGTAATCATCCCAAAGTAATATAGGGCTTGATTTTTTCAAGAGTTACTACTCCAATATTTTTAACGTTAATTAAATCATCAAGATGTTGGAAGTCTCCATATTGCTCTCTGTATATAATTAATGATGCAGCTCTTGTTTCGGTCATTCCAGGTATTGTTATTAACTCTTTAAAACTCGCTTTATTGACATCAATCAAAAACGTAGAAACCTCAACAACAATATTCCTTGAAGCTACTCGAATTGAAAGATCATGAGTAATTACTTGAGATAAATTTAGAGATGTTTGATCTGCATCATCTAAAAACCCTCCAGCACGGTTAAGTACTTGATCTAGAGTAATTGATTCAAAAAAAATATAGATTCCGGGAAAAACAACAGCTCCTTGAATCTCAACCTCAATTTGATCAATTGGTATCGCGGTTTGATCTATATATGTAATGGTTTCGGGTCTAGGATATAACCAAAACCAACATAAGATCACTAATACTACAGTCATGACTATTGCTTGTTTCATTTTCCACCTCCACCTTATAGTAGTGTGGATTATTTTTTTTACTTTTTTTCAAAAAAAAACGCCTACTTATAGGCGATAAAGTAAAGCTTTCTCATGTCTACACCAGACTTTGTTTCTACGGTGAATCCAACTGATTTCAGAATTTTCTCGTAATAAGAAATAGGATATACATACTGTTTAATTACTTCTGTTTTTTTACTGATAGTGATTTCGTGAATCAACTGATTTTTCTTCGTCTTGATATGCCATTCATAAGGTATGGGTTCATCATCAATTTCAGTATACCCATTATATGCTTCAACAATATCTTCTTTATAGACATCAAATATGAAAGTTCCACCATCATTTAATGCACGATAGATATTTTTAAATACTCCACGAATCCCTTTGAAGTAATTTACAACATCAAAAATCATTAAAACAACATCAACTTGAACACCAAGTGGATCTTTTAAATCGTGTTGATAGAGCATAGGTTTAAAATGGTTTGAAACAAGTCTGTCATTAGCAATTGAAAGCATTTTAGTATCGATATCAATGCCCATTGCTTGATATCCATTCTTTAATAGCTCTAAAAGTAAATAACCTGAACCACAACCGGCATCCAGAATCATCTTTTTCTTATTCAGATATGGCTTTAACCAACGATAGATGGCATCATAATCTACATCTGCCATCAGAAGGTCATATGCTTTAGCAAACATTATTTAATCCTCTTAACGCCTATAAGACGCTGATCAAATCCATAATACTTTCTGTCTTCCTCTTGAAACAAGTGAACAATGACATCACCACAATCTATTAAGACCCAAGTGCCACCTTTACCTTCAATATGTTTGAAATCATCAGCTAATAAAGCTTTTTTAATATGATTGATTGCTGCATTTGCTTGTCTTTCATTTGTCGTTGCGATTACAAAGTAATCATAAAACGGTGATGTTTGTTCAAAATCAAAAACAGCTAAATCTCTTACTTTTAAATCTTCTAATGCTTGAACTATTTTATTCAGTTTTTCCACAATTTACCTCCATATAATATGTGTATGCTTCAACTTGCTCCTTAGCAGGAGTAAGATTTTTTGTATATAAGTAATCAATACTTGCTTTCATAACAACTTCTGTCGCTTGGTCTAAATCCTTGATTGCAAGTTTAAATATTTTATCTGCATCATCAAATTCTCTATAGGGTTCACAGCTATCGCTAATTAATATCACTTTTTCGATATCAGACATATCTTTTCTTCCCCAAACATGATATCTAATTGCATTGAGAATTTCTTCATCATGAATGTTAAAATCTATCTCAAGTCTTGCTGCTGCAGCAAATGCATGATAGATAACGGGTGTTTCAACATAATCTTTAATAACCATTAAATCCAAATACTGTATTTGTTCTTCAATTGAATCGTATTTCTCATAATCGTGATATAGTGCAGCAATACTTACCTTTAACTCATCCAAGTAATGAGCTCTAGCAAGTTTTAAGGCTGTTTCATAAACGCCTATAACATGCTGTAATCTATTAGGATGATTCTTTAATTTTTCTATCACTTTATTTTTGATATCTTCAATCATTCAAACATTGCCTCCGTCATGCTCAAGTGCATGCCCTTAGGATATAAAATCGTTAGATGTGCAGGTCCTATAATATGTAGAAACCCCATATCAGCAAAAGTAATTTGAATTTTCTTTTTAGGAATTCTAAGTGCTTTTTGCTCATATTCTTTTGCATATATCTCAAAATGATCTTCTTTATGTGTAAGTAGTTCTTTCACTCTTGCTGCATTTGTTTTATGAATTTTAAGATGTTGGTCACAATAAATAACTGCTGTTATATTTTGTCCACCAAAAGTGATACCAATCAACCCTTCTAAAATAAGAGATTGCTGATCTTTTATTTGATATATTCTGGGTTTGATTTGTTCATCAGGAATTAATTTCTTATAAGTCTCATAGGGCAAAATTTGATGTAAATATCCTTCTTGATATAATCCTGGCATATCATAAATCATCTGATCTCCAAATGGTGCTGATAATGCTTCTTGGGTTAAACCTGCTTTTTTAAAGGCTAAAGCTTTCGTTTGTTGTGTTAGTGCCTTGTATATTGTAGTTTTACCACTATTTTGTACGCCAAGCAAATAAATGTTCTTATATTTATAAGATGATAAATATTGTTTTAAGTTTTCAATGTCAAACCGATTGATTGCTGACATCAAAATGATATCCTCAAAAGGAACATTTAATGATTGAGCTTTTTGTGTCAATCGTTTTACTAAAACATCCAGATTAGTGCTTTCTGGTAATAAATCAATTTGATTGATCAAGTAAACAAAATGAGCTTCTGATTGATATCTATAGACAGGATAACTGAATAGCATATCAATATGTAAAATCGAACTCACCATGATAATCAATGAATCCTTTTCTAAAGAAGGTAAATCCTCTGGATGAAAATGAATGTTTGCTTCGCCATAATGCATTAATTTATAACATGACTGACAATATTCATGATCAAGTGATAAAGCATACCCAACCTTCATTGGGTCTTCAGTTTGAAGAATCGCACCACAGCCTTGACATTTAATGACTGTCGACATAAATTCTCAACCTTTCATCATACAATTTGGGATATTTCTTTTGTATTTTCTTTAAAACAAAAGATTCAATCTTTCGATTAAATTTCGTAATTTTTCGATCAGATCTACGTTTGACGGATGCTACTAAAATTGATTTTATACCAAATCTAGATGCACCAAAAACATCAGTCATTAATTGATCTCCAATAATGATTGTTTCTTCCTTTTTTGTATTTACCATTTTTAAAGCTTTTTTAAATCCAACTTTAAGTGGTTTCTTTGCATGCCATAAAAAGGGAACTTTCAATTGATTCAAAGCAATTGAAACTCTTTTATAACTTGTATTAGAAATAATTATTATGTTGAATTCTTTTGACAAATCACTGATTAAATTGATGTGTTTCGTTTTTAATTCACTATCATCGTAAGCAATAATCGTATTATCTAAGTCAAAAAACAAGGATTTTATACCTCGCTCTTTCAGTTTTTGATATGGAATTTCAAAAATGGAAGCATGATAAGCATCAGGTATACATTTTTGATAAATTGACATTAGTTAATTTCCACAATCTCGATTGAAAAGATTCTTCCTGTTTCTGTTTTAACTTCAATGGTATCGCCTTCTGCATGGTTAATCATTGCTTTACCAATTGGGGATTCAACTGAAATTTTTCTTGTTTTTGGGTCAGCTTCAATACTACCTACCAAATAAAATTCTTTAATTTCTTTAGATTCAAGAAAACGAACGCGTACTGTTTTACCAATATTAACAATATCTTCGGAAGTTGTCTTAATGATTTTGACATTCTTCATGATATTTTCAATTTCAGAAATTCTAGCTTCTATGCGTGCTTGTTCGTTTCTAGCAGCATCATAATCAGCATTTTCAGATAAATCGCCTTGCGCTCTAGCTTCCTTAAGCGCTTCTAGGTTTTCTCCACGCTTGACATCCTTTAAAATTATGAGTTCTTGTTTTAAATTATCGACACCTTCTTGAGTAAGTTGAAATGTTTGCTTTACAGCCATTGGTGTACCTCCTTAAATTTCTTAATTATTATACATCATTTTTCAAATAATTGCTATTTTTTTCAAGTCTTTTTGATAAACACGGTGATTTGGCATGAATTCCCCTAAAAGATTATAAAAATCTTTTGAATGATTAAAAACAATTGCATGAGCATATTCATGATAGATTACATAAGATAAGTAAATTGGATTTAATCTAGCTAGGAATGTATTTAATGTAATTTCTTTATTTTTGCGATGATAGCTTCCAAATTTTGATTTTAAATATTTTAGTTTAATAGGAATTAATCTCAATCCTTTTCTAGCGATAATCGCTTCAAACTCTGGTTTAATTAAAGCAATCTTCTTTTCCAATTCCATGAAATAGATTCTCTGTTTTATCTTTTTAATGTCATCCCAAGTTGATTTAACAAAAACTTGTTTATCTTCAATTCGATACGAAAAGTTACCAAAGGTAACATTTAAACTAAACATTTCTCCCCAAAGTTTGATTTCTTGATCAGGTTCAATCATTTTTAATGCATCAATTTTCTCATATAAAGCATCAAATTTTAAATCAATATATGACAAGATGATCTTATGACTTGTTTTAGGATGTGTTGTTACTTGTAGGTAACCATCTTTAATTCTAAAATATGTATTTTTAATTGGTTTCTTTTTGATATGGAATGTAATTACTTTCCCATTTTTTTCGTATGTATTCATCATTTTTTTCTCAACATTGCATAAGTTTCAACCTTAAAAGGAACCTTGATCTTCAATATTTGTTTAGGATGTCTTGCAACATCTAATGGATTGCCATCTTCATCAGTCATGTTATCTAAGATAAATGAACGTTCACTTCCATTGGGATTAAAGATTTCTATTTCTTGACCAATTTCAAAATGATTTCTTTGTTCTATTGTTGCAGTTCCATTTTCTTCATCATAATCTTGAACTAAACCAATAAATAGTTGTGATGGTTGTTCGCTTTTTTTATCGTATAGCAATTGCTCAATCCCAGGCATTCCTTCAAGATATCCAAAGGATGCTCGTCTATTCTCGGCTTTTTGTAATTCAGTAAGATATGGTTTGAAATCATCAATTGAACTTTGTTGGATATAGTTATCAATAAGCCTACGATAAGTTGAAACAACTGTAGCGATGTAATGAAGACTTTTCATTCTCCCTTCAATCTTTAATGAGGAAACCTTAGCATCAATTAAATATGGGATTTGCTCAAGAGCTGAAAGGTCTTTGGATGACATGGAAAACATTTGATTGCTCACGCTTTTTCCATCTTCAACAAGTTCATAAATCCATCTGCAAGAATGTGCACAACCACCGCGATTAGCATCTCTATCTGTCATCGTATTTGATAAACTACATCTGCCAGAATATGACATGCACATACCGCCATGAATAAATACTTCAATATCTGCATTTGTCTTTGAGACTAAGGTTTTGATCTGATATTTATCAAGTTCTCTTGCTAAGACAATACGTGTAATCCCTTTATTATGCCAAAAATTTACTGTTTCAGCATTTAGTGTTGATTGTTGAGTGGATAAATGAATTTCTAATGAAGTATGCTCTAGTGCCATATCAATGATATAGGGTGATGCAGAAATAATTGCATCTACTTCACATGATTCTAGTGCTTTCAAATACTCTTTAACACCTTCTAGATCATCTTCATGAGGAATAATGTTTGTTGTCACATATACTCTCTTACCTTTTTCATGAGCAAAAGAAGTTGCGGTTCTAATATCTTCTAAAGTGAAATTTGAAGCACGAGCGCGCAAAGAAAAATTCTGTCCTCCGATAAAGACAGCGTCTGCACCATACATGAGTGCAATTTTTAATTTTTCTAAATCACCAGCAGGTGCCAATAATTCAATCATAATTTATCCTTTTGTTTATATACTGTTTTTTTGTAGAAAAATCCTTCATCCCATGCTTCTTGATAATCTGTTTTGATTTTTTCTATTAACTGATTATCATATAACCGATTGTGATACAAATTGAGAACTGATTGTGCATAATGATCATCTTTAAATAACGTATCAATGATAAGATAATCAACGGCACTTTCAAGCTCATCCAAATGTTTAAGTGATGTAGAGACCTGGCTTCTGAAAACATGAGTCCCAGCTCGGTCTTCAAAAATTGGATATGGTTCTTCTTTTCTCGTCTCTTCAATTAATCTCATATTCTGTTTATTGTGATAAGGATTTTCTGATTCCGTGAAAACCATAAAATTATCGATTAATTGACGCTTAGAATAAAACATATTCAAATGTCCATGACCTACCATAAACATTTGATACTTCTTTTGATCTCCAATTGATAATACATCACTCAATGTAATTTCTTTTGCAACAAATGCTCCTTGAATGTTATTTGATGATAAAAAATTAAAATCATATGCATTCGTTAAAAGGGTTTCAGGATGATAAACAACCTTCTTTTGCTGTCCTAATTTTTCAAGGACACGTAGTGCACCTAAGTCTGTGACAATGATTCCTTGAAATTTCTCGATAGGGAGTTTTAGAATCCATTTTTCGAAGTAAACTAGTTGCTCATCAGTAAACATCTGATTTGCCATCAAAAATAATTCCTTGTTAAATTTTTCTGTGATCATCAACGCTTCAACAATCTCATCTATTTCAAAACTATGTGTCAATCGTGTTCCGAAATTATCATTTCCAATTAAAAAACCATCAGCATAAGCAGAAAGATTTTCTAGATGATTTAATTGATAAAACGTTGTTAAAATTTTCATTTAGCATTCCTTTGACTAACACTCATTCCGTCCCCGTAATCGTAAAACGTTGTTGTAAAATCGGTATGATTTATTAAAAACATTTTAAATGTCTCTATTTTTCTTAACAATTGCTTGGTATGTCTATTGACATTTTCAGGTTTCAAATCATGGAATCTTAAATTGTCACAAACAACAATGCCACCATTTGATAAATATGGAATATACTTTTCAAAAAAGCGTTGATATTGAGCTTTAGCAGCATCGATGAAGATTAAATCATACTGTTTCAGTTCTCCATCATAGGTTAAAGCATCTGATAAAATCAAATGTATTTGTTTTTTCTCATCAAAAATTCGAAAATTTTCTTTTGCTAATTCAACCATATCTAAATCTTTTTCAATCGTATCAACTTGACAACCCAAAGAAGCCATAGCGATTGCACTATAGCCTATTGCAGTTCCTATTTCCAAAACATGCTTAATTTCATATTTTCTAATGATTGATTCTAAAAACAAAAGACCATCTTCACAAATAATCGGAATATGATTGTCTATTGCATAAATCTTAAGACGATTAAGCATGATTACTCTTCAACTTCTTCGTCGACTTCCTCTTCAGACTCAAGATTGTCAAAATAAGCTTGTAAAACCTTATCTAACATATCCCATTCTTCATCTGTTTCAATATCAGAGAATGAACCTTCATCTTCGGTTTCACCTGCAACATACAAAGCTGCACTTACTTCATGTGAATCCAAAAATTCAAAGACTACATAGTTCTTTCCTTCATGCTCATGAGTAAATAATATCTCACAAACGGATTCTTCTCCCTCTGCATTTGTAACAATCATTTGGTTTTCTTCTAACATAAACTTGCTCCTTTATAATCTAAATAGTTTTGTAATATAACAACAGCAGCGAGTTCATCCTTTTTTTGTTTTTGGGATTTACGCCGTTCTGAGCCTTTAATCATTGCACGAAGTGCAGTTTGTGTTGATAGTCTTTCATCCCACAGGACAACTTCTACCTTACATCTTTCTTCAACCATTTTTTTAAAATCTTCACTGATTTTTCCACGAATTCCAATATCGTTGTTCATGTGTTTTGGATATCCCAAAACAACAACATCAGTCGTATATTCCTTAACTAATTTAGCTACAATATCTGCTGCAGCTTCATAATTATTTTCAGTAAACCGATAAGTTGATATCGCATAAGCAATCACACCTGATTCACTTAAAGCAACACCTAATGTTTTGCTTCCTAAATCTAAACCTAAATATTTTTTCATAAGTTCTTTCTAACCTGTTCTATTGCTTCATCAAGCTTGGTTAAGTCTTGTGTTCCACCTTGTGCCATGGTGGGTTTTCCTCCACCAGATCCTCCAGTAATAGAGGATGCAAGTCTTACTAATGTATTTGCTTGACCTAATTCACTCTTGCATAAGAAGGTTGCTTGACCTTTTTGTATGTTTACAAGGAATAAGGTTTGCGCTTTTATTTTATCATAAAGTGCATCCATCAATTGTTTTAAAACCTTAGAATCAATGTTATCTAAAACAATGACTTGTTTTCTAGATGTTCGATCAGTTATAAAATCATCAAGTCGCTTTAAAACATCTAATTGTTTCATATGGCTAATTTCTTTTTCTTTATCCTTTATTAATTCTTTTAATTCAATAAGATAATGTCTCATATTAATGATATCTTTATAGCTACCAATAAGTGCTGGAATCTTAGGAATTTTAAACTTAATTTCCATTCGATCAATCTTATCTTTTAACAAATCATATTCATTATATAGTGGCTCAATAAAGCCTTTTACCTGTTCTTTAAGGTCGGTACCTGTAACACCTTCCATACGATATGTACCTGATCCGATAGATTCATATGATGTGATGGCAAAATCAACAATCTCTTTCGTATTCTTAACATGGGTTCCACCACATAACTCTTTACTCCAACCCATATCAACCACACGAACAATATCCTGATACTTCTCACCAAATAATGCCATTGCACCAATCTTTTTAGCTTCATCTAAAGGCATTTCTCTAATGATGACATCTAATGGTTTTTCTAGAATATAATGCTTTACGAGATCTTCAACTTTAACAATTATATCATCAGGTTCTGTCTCATAATGGTTAAAGTCAAAACGCCAACTCTTCGGTGAAACTGAAGAGCCCTGTTGATTAGCATGCTTACCAAACAAGTCTTTTATTGCTTGATGAAATAAATGTGCAGCACTATGATTTCTTATTGTCTTTAAACGTTCATATGCATCAACGATAGCTAGAACTTCATCGCCTTCTTCAAAAGAATCTTCTTCAACTTGATGTAAAAATTGACCATTTGGAAGCTTAGATACATCAGTAACCTTCAATCCGTTAATGGTACCTTGATCAGCTACTTGACCACCACTGGTTGCATAAAATGGTGTTTGATCTAATACAATACCTTCATCAAAAACCTTGATGACTTTAGCTTCACTTTGTAAGGTATCATAACCGATAAATTTAGATGGTTCCGTAAAATTCAAGAATTCTTCTTCTTGAGCTTTCATACTACCCATTGTTGTTCTAGCACTTCTTGATCTTTGCTTCTGTTTTTCAAGTTCAGCATAAAATGCTTTTTCGTCAACAACAACATGATGTTCATTTGCATACTCTAATGTTAATTCAATTGGAAAACCATAGGTATCATATAATTTAAATGCTGTTGTGCCTGAAATTAGATTTCCTTCTTTTTCAATTGCATCCATTAAATGCTTTTCGCCTTCACTGATTGTTTCAAGGAATTTTTGTTCTTCTCTTAAAATGAGTTTCTTAACTATTTCTTGAGTATCATTTAAGTTCTTATAGAAAACTCCCATGATATCAACAACATCATCGACAAGTTTATATAAGAATGGTTCTGTTAAATTTAAGGTACGTCCATACTTAACTGCACGTCTTAACAGTCTACGAAGTACATATCCTCTTCCCTCATTAGAAAGCATTGCTCCATCGCTAATCGCAATAACTAATGCTTTAATATGATCTGAAATAACTTTAAATTCCATTTGGCCATCATAGGTTACACCTGATAATTTTTCAGTGTGCTTAATGATAGGGAAAAATAAATCTGTTTCAAAATTCGTTTTTACTGCTTGTATGACACAAGCAAAACGTTCAAGACCCGCACCTGTATCGATGTTTTTATTAGGTAATTCAGGATAATCTTCTCTTTTTAAATTAGGTTTAGAATTGTATTGTGAAAAGACGATATTCCAAATTTCGATATATCTTTCATTTTCTAAATCTTGTTCAATTAATTCCTTACCACGTGAATCATAAGATATCCCGCGATCATAATATATTTCAGTATCTGGACCGCATGGGCCAGATCCTATTTCCCAAAAATTATCTTCTCTAGGAATTAGATGTGAAGGATCAACACCAGAATCAATCCAATATTGTCTAGCTTCTAAATCGTCTGGATAGTATGTCATATATAGTTTATCAATCGAAAAACCAAACCATTTTGGATCTGTTAATAGTTCTAGTCCCCATTCAATTGCTTCTTTTTTAAAATAATTACCAATCGAAAAATTACCAAGCATTTCAAAAAATGTTTGGTGTCGAGCGGTTTTTCCAACATTGTCAATGTCATTGGTTCTAATACATTTTTGTACGTTCACCATTCTAGGATTAACAGGTTTTTCTGATCCATCAAAATACTTCTTTAATGGCGTAACTCCCGCATTAATCCACAATAAGGTTGGATCATTTTGTGGAACTAACGATGCTGAAGGTTCAATTTTATGCCCTTTTGATTTGAAAAACGATAACCATGTTTCTCTGATTTGTGCTGCTGTCATATATTTCATTTTTATACCTCCAAAAATATAAAAATAAACGCCCTTAGCAAATGTCTAAGGACGTATGTTATACGCGGTACCACCTTAGTTCTAGAATAAATTCTAGCCCTCTTTAGTCGTTATGGCCGACATACCTTTCGCTCCCAGATAGCATTCATAAGTCTTTCATCTTCGTTTTCACCACCCACGAAGTCTCTAATCATGAAAGTCTTATTACTCGTTCTGTTCATTGCGATTACATTTTAACATAGTTATCTTTTAAAGTAAAGATAAATATAAGTAGCTTATTGATTTGGATGAATCATCTCATAATGTAAGATATCTTCTTCTAGATATGGCCCTTTAACAACCTTAAATCCAAGTCTCTCATAATAATCTTTTAAATAGGCTTGTCCTGATATTCTAATTGGACTACCTTTTATATCTTCCATTGCAGCAATAATCAATTTATATGCAAGTTTACGGCCTCTATAATTAGGGTCGGTAACAATTCTAGAAAATGCATATTCATCAAATTTGATATGTGGGGGAATCAATCTCAAATAGCAAACAATTTGATTATTGTCTTTAATCATATAATGAATGCTTTTTTGATCTTTATAATCCGTATCTACATACATAATTTGTTGTTCCATAACAAAAACCTTTACTCTGAGATCAAGGATTTGATATACTTCTTCATTTGTTAAATCTTTGAATTCTTTTCTAGTGATTTCTGATAACATTTTTAAATACCCAAGGTGCACCAACTGCAGCCCATACTCCTATCATAAAGTATCTGATAAAATCTAATATTAAATCAAGTGTTGTTGGGTCAAAATCTTCATTGACACTATATGGCAAGATGAACTTAAGTCCTTCTTTTATCGTTAATGCAATCACTAATCCAGTGATAACTTTAATGATTTGAATCCAAAAAACTTCCTTAACTTCATATTTAACATATTCTTTTTCCAAATAATATCCTAATGCAAATCCTACAAATCCACCTGCAGCAACATAAACATCATGGTTTTTAACAAAAAATAGTAACAGGATAAAGATTGGAGCTAACATCAAAGTATAAATATGCTCATTATCACCCATCTTATCAATCAATTTAAAGACAAAATATGAAACAACAAAAGCTAATAATACACCTACAACCACATCTGATGGATAATGCTGTCCAAGATAAACACGGCTTAAAGGAACTAAAATCATGATCGCAATCCCTGTATACCAAATCCATTTTTTACCTGTTTTTTTGGATGCATCATAGCTTGTGTATCCTAAAACACCTGAAGCTTGTGCATGGCCACTAGGAAATGAGTACCCCGTAGTTATCCAAGATGATTCAGCGCTCACACCCGGTTGTGTATAGGGTCTTGGTCTTTTAAAGATTTCTTTTAAACCGGAGTTTACTAAAGCACTAATCATGAAAGTGAAAACAAATTTATGCGCATATTTTTTACTGATGGTCCAATAAATGATGACTGCTAAAGCAATGAAAAAGTATTGATCTCCAATTTGAGTAATCGCATAGAAAATCCAATCTGTAACTGGATTTCTCATCAATTGGATAATTTTGACAAGATCTAAATCCATATGTTTTTAACCTCTTCCTTTAGTTTCTTTTCTTTTTCCTTTTCGATTCTTACATAAGTATAATCTTCTGGTTTACGCCACTGGTTAAATTCATCTAAATAACCCAATGTTTTAAGTTTTTCAATCATGAGTTTACCCATACGATATCCATACTCAGCTTTATCAGATACAACTTTTGGTTTGAAATCTAGGACATCGAGAGGAATCATATGAAATAAATATCGTGTTTCTAAATTGATAAGGAGAATTTTATTTTTTGCGTATTTTCTTGATCTGAACCAACCATCAATCGGAACTGCAATGATAATATCACATTCTTGATCAAGCAATGGTTGAATTGGGCAGTTATCTACTGCACCACCATCGACGTAATACTCATCATCAATACTTGTTGATCCAAATAATACCGGTATTGATGAACTTGCCATAACCGCTTTATGAGGGTCCTTAAAATCATTTAGATGAAAGACTTCCTTTTCCATACGGTGAATTAATATTTGATCAATCAAAGAATCCTTGTGAATTTTCGCAGCCGTAGCATAACCTTGAATTTTACTATTTCTAATTTCGCTCATTGATATTTCGCGTGATAAAACATCATATAAATCCTTAATGCTAAATAACCCTAAACGGTCCTTTTTAAACCGATTAGGTCCTGCACCATAAATACCAGAATTATCAACTTTTTGCCAAATTGCTATCATCCGTTCATAACTGACTTTGGCCATGACCATTAATGTATTAACCGCACCAATTGATGATCCAGATATATGATGAATATCGTCTAAAATACCAGCTTCATCGAGTGCCTTTAACACACCAATTTGATAACTACCTCTAGCACCACCGCCACCTAAGGCGAGTCCTATTTTATTACTCATTTTTCTACCTGTTTTTTAATGATTTTTTCATTCTCATCTGTTGATCTTTTTCTCTCAATGTATTACGTTTATCATAATCTCTTTTCCCTTTTGCTAATCCAATTTCAACTTTGCACAAACCTTCAAGTAAATAAATCTTTAGAGGTATGATTGTTAATCCTTGTTCTCTTGTCTTTGAAAAGAGTCTAATGATTTCCTTTTTGTGGAGCAAGAGCTTTCTTGCTCTTGTTTCTTCGTGGTTAAAACGATTGCTAAAATCATATTTAGCAATATGCATATTGTTGACAAACATTTCTCCATCTCTAAATGTAACAAATGAGTCACTAAGATTAACTTTTCCTAAACGTATCGATTTAATTTCACTACCGAGCAATTGAATACCAGCTTCAAATGTCTCTTCAATGAAATAATCATGTCTAGCCTTTTTGTTTTGACTTATAAGCTTCATATTTATTACCCTTCTTCTTAGAACGCTTATCTACAATGACAAAATCCATTTTCTTTGTTCCCAAATCAACATCTAAAAGTTCAACCTTGATGGTGTCTCCTAAACGATATTTTTTGCCCTTATTACCGATAAAGGTTAAATGCATTTCATCATACATATAATAATCATCTAAATTTCTCAAAGGAACAAATCCCTCAATACCATTGAAAAGCTTTACAAACATTCCCGATGGCATCATTTGTGAAATCATTGCTTTAAAATAACGACCAATCTTATCTTGCATATACTCACAACTCTTAAGTTTGGCTACATCTCGTTCCATCTGAATAGATTTTCTTTCTTGGTCTGAAGTGTGTGTGGCAACTTCATGCATGATATCTTGAAAGTGATGCATATCCTTTTTCATATCTTTCGATTCACCTAAAACAAACGTATGAATCAAACGATGTAACATGAGATCTGGATATCTTCTAATCGGTGATGTAAAATGCGCGTAATATCTTGCACCTAGGCCATAATGCGGTGAAAGATGATCACTATATATAGCTTTTTGCATCGCTCTTAAAATCATCATATGAACGATATAATTATATGGTGTATTTGATGAATTCTTAGTTATAATTTGAAGTGGTTTTGGATTTCCTAAGTGTTTCATATTAACAGGGAATCCTAGTCTTGAAATCATAATAAGTGCATTCTTAAGTTTAAGTGCATCAGGTTTTTCATGGATACGATAAAGCGAGGGTAGCTCAGCATGATACATATGGAATGCTACTGTTTCATTTGCAATCAACATAAAGGATTCAATGAGTTCTTCAGCATCATCTGTTGATCTTTCATAAACGTCTAAAACACGTCCTTCTTTATCTACAACAAATCCTAATTCACTACTATCAAATTCAATTTCTCCGCGATTCTTTCGTATTAGTTTCAACTTTTGTGATAGCTCATTCATCATTATAAGCATCTTCTCGATTGGATCATCTTTAAGTGTTTGATTATTTTTTAAGAATTGATTTACTTCGTCATAGTTCATTCTTCTGTGACTTTGGATAAAACTCTTTTGGATTTCATATGAAACAACTTTGCCATCCAAATCTAAGACCATATTACATGATAAAGTAAGTTTGATTTCGTTTGGATTTAATGAACACCAATCATTAGATAAAAGATGTGGAAGCATAGGGATGACTCTGTCAGCAAGGTATGATGAAGTGCTTCTTCTATATGCTTCTTTATCAAGTTCCGAATCTTCTTTAACGTAGTGACTAACGTCTGCAATATGGACACCTAAATGATATAAACCATCTTTAATTTTTAAAGATATCGCATCATCTAAATCCTTTGCATCTTTACCATCAATGGTAATAATTAATTCATTAGTTAAATCAAGTCTACTCTTTTTTTCTTCATTGATATTGATATGAATTTGTTTTACATTGTCCATAACTTTATCACTAAACTTTTGTGGCCACTCATAGCCAAAAACTATCTTTAAAGTGTTAATATCCGGATCATTGATATGACCAACAATTTTTTTAACATGCGCATAAATACCATATTGCTCAATTGATTCAACTTCAAGCATCACGACATGGCCTTCGACGAGTCCCTCAGTATTTTCAACTTCTAGACGTCTATCAATATATGTATCTGGCTCGAAAAATAAACCTCTTTTTGTTTTTTTAACAGTAGCAATAACAACCGTTAGCGCTCGTTCAACAATATAAATAATCTTGGGTTCAACACCTTCTTTGACCAAAACAATATCATCATGCATTGCATCTGAAAGGTTTCTTTGATCGATATAGATGTCTCCTAATTCCTGTCTTAAAAACCCAAACGTCTTTTTATGGTCTAAACGCCCGATTAAAATATCAGGCTTTAAGCAAATATATTCACCATCAAGCAACAAATAAGGATATTTATCCAATTCGATATCTCGATAATTTTCTAATTTTAATTTTCTTGTTCTTTGATTATAAAAATCTAAATAAATAGTATTCATTTTTTTCTACCTCTAATCTATTATATCATATGATGATGTTACTATTATTGATGAAAAAAAGCGATAAAAATCGCTTTTATTCAAACCATATATCGATTGAAACTTCTTCTTTTGTTTTTTCATTATTTATGATTTGTTCAATGAATTTCCGAGAACTCTTACCATAATGGTAGTGGATTTTGTATTTTATATCATCAATTTGATAATTTACTTCTAACCCATCCAAATGTTTAGGTAAAACTGGATCAAATAAAATATTGCCATGATATCTCTTTATTCCTAAAATATTCGTTATCAATTGCTTGATGTATATCCCCGGTCCACTTGAATATAATCTCCAACCACCTTTAACCATCACTTCTTGTGATTTTATTTTATAAAAATCCGATTTTGCTTCATATCTATTCTTAAACCAAGCATCAGAGCTACTAAAATATACATTGCTCTGTCTATAATATGCATTAGCAACTGATGATTGAATCAATATGGGATTAATTGTAAATAACCCATTGTATGCTTCATCTGCTAATCCGATTTTTGCCATTGCCTCAATATATCTAATATGTGCATGGACATACTGTAAACTAATTTCGCGTCCAAAATTCGCAGCTGTTTCAGCTCTTGTGAAATATGTTTGTTTTCCTCCGTTATATTCAACAGGAATGTCCATGAGTCGGACCCCATCGGGATATTTAAGATTACGATTAATAATTTTAACATATGAATCTATCTGATCCTGATCTGCAAGACCGCCTATCATTGATCTAATCATGGGTAATAATCGATAATGAAGACCTGTTTTTTCATCTCTGGGATGAAGGATATAGGTTTTAGGTTCATTAAAAATAACAAATCCAGCAGGAATACCATCTATAACCATGTGTTTATTATAATCTTTTTTGATATTTAGAATAAGATCACTTAACATTGTAGACAATTTTGGATATGTATTCATGATTTCTTCATTAAAGACATTGAGTGCTTCATAAAGCAATGCAACTGTCCACCCACTCACCATTTTATTTGTTAATTCATGATTTGCTGGCTGTAAGGTATCGTCCCAATCGCCACCACCATATCTTGGTAAGTATGTATCGGGTATAAATGATGCATTTATTGTGTCTATTTGCTTGATGATATGTTCTAGAATAGTTTCTGAATCTACAAATTTATTAAGATTTTTAGACATAAAGGACACTTTTTCATCCAGTATGGATAAATCTTGAGTGTCTCTTAAATAATATGCAATAGATCTCAATGGCCAAATGACAATATCGCCATGCGCTTCATGAGATTGGATTTTATAATATTTATCGAACATATACCACTGAGGAAAATCACCATCTTCAATAAACTGGCGTGAATACACTTTCAAAAGAATTTCTCTGATAAGATCATAATGTTGAGTTGCGCTAAAAAATTCTATCGGCCCCTGGCAAATATCTCTTGTTCCCCAAGCAGCTCCATTATATTGTTCAAGACCATGAGGAGATGCATAATGAACCATCGCATTGTGCGCATACCAAAAAATAATATTTGATAACTTATCAACTTCTTCATGATAATTTTCGTGTTTTATTTCAATATTTCTTGTTAAAGATTCGAAATATTTTGTCCCTTGAATATCTGCTTGATCATAATCTAGTTGAGTTGACTCACCAAACATGCCATCAATTGTCGAATCAATGCATATTTTTATATTATTTACTGATTGAAAATGAAGCAGAACAAGTCCATGCTGATTTTCACATCCAAATCCATCTTTTTCACTCATCATTTCAAATGGGTTGCCACTTTTTATTCGATACTTTAAATTCGGATAGTGTCTTTGCATCATCGATTCTTGAGGCGTTGTAAAAATAATTTCATTATGTTTGATTTTCATTGGAAAATCATATTCATATTCATTAATAGACATTATAACCTGTTGTGATACAACAAATTCATATCTTATTTTATTTTTTGATGAAACTGAGAGAATTTGACTTGTTTTATTCATATCAACAAAAGATTCAACTGTTATTACATCTTGTTCTAGAACATATACCCATCTTGTTGTATTAACACCTATATCATAAAAACTTGGTAACCCTAAAAGATAATAGGTATCTTTGATTTTTATGTAAATTCTTTGACCGGATATTTTTTGTAGATTCAAGGGGTTTCTGACAACACCAAGAAATTTATTAAAACTTGAATTGCCTAAAACAACATGGGAATTAAATACTCCATACATGAAATTTGTTGTTGCCATCACATTTTCAGAAACGTGCATCAAATCACCATGAATCATTAAATGACCATGTGGTCTTTCAACAAGAAGTTCTTTTTTTTGTGTGACAACATGGTGCTGGTTTTTTGTAAAAAATGATAAAATATCTTCTTTATTTTTTTCCACTTGTGACATCAATGAGTAATATGATTTAACATCTTTTTCAGACAAGATCAGTCCATTCATCTGTTTAGATGTATTTAATAATGCTTGTTTTTTTAGAATGCTATCGGGTATTTTTTCAAGTTTCGGACTAATATAAGGATCAGATATTTGTACTGGTTCCGTAACAATCCCATGAAAATCAGGTTGATATAGACCATAAAATATGAGATGCTGACTTGTTTGGCTAACATTAACTATAGCACTTTGTAAAGCGAAATAAGCAAATTCATATTGATATATTTCTGAAATTAATTTCTCTTCTTTCATCGCTATAGGAATACCAGTCTTTTTATATGTCAACCCAAAGAATTGGAATCCATCAGTCGTATACGCAACATTAGGTGTGTAGCTTCCAATTTGCAATAATTGAGTTCTACCTTGATTCTGTCTTGCACACAATGTATATCCATTTTCACTGGAAAAAACTTTATAGTCGATATATTGGACAGTATAAAGTTCATTAGATAAAACACCGTTTTTAGCTTGAATCGCAACATCTTGCCCATAAAATACTTCTGCTTGACAAGGATGATCACTTGATAAAATAACTTCAAAAGTCCACTTGAAATCTGCTAATACAAAAATTACCTGATATTTTACATCATTAAAAACACCTGAATATCTAACATATGAATCATACATTTCAAAATGACTAGGTGAATGATTACCTATTAATTTAGTGAATTGATAGTCTGTTCCATCAAATAGTCGTAAATAAAGATTCATAGTTGATCCATCAATACCATTACCACATATCAAATTAATCAGGTTTTCCTGATAACTAATTTCATAGATATCTCCACTGTCAAGAAAATTGAAAGTGACTCCTCCATGATAGTATTGATGTTGTCTAAGTTGGTTTTTAATAATCATAGTTGCTCCTTAACTAAATCGAAATCTATAGAAAGTACGTCATTTGAATTTGTACCAATCATGACTGCAAATTTTCCATACTCAAATTGTGTATCTCCATTTGCATCTAAATAAGTCAACATATCCATACTAATTTCAAAATTAATAACTTTACTTTCGTTTGCTTCAAACCATAATTTTTTGAAATCTCTTAATTCTAAAACAGGTTTTGAAATAAGTGACACATAATCTCTTAAGTAAAGCTGGATAACTTCATTACCCGAATACTGGCTATCATTCTCAATTTCAATACTTGCAGTAATTTTTTCTTGGGGTGTTATTTTATTTTTATTTAATTGCAGGTTGCGATATACAAATTTTGCGTAAGATAATCCAAATCCGAATGGAAACCTTGGATGATTTGGAACATCCAAATAATAAGAAACATATTCATTATGATTTCCGTCAATTTTGGGTCTTCCCGTTCTAAGATGATTATAATAAATAGGAATCTGTCCAACATTCATAGGAAAGGACATCGTTAACTTCCCCGATGGATTTTTAATGCCAAAAAGTAAATCAACGATTGCTTCATTCGCCTGACTTCCTAAATACCATGTTTCAAAAATAGCATTAGCATCTAAGATATCATCAATAACTAGTGGTCGACCATTGTTTAGCAAAACAATGCTTTTTAAATTGTTTTCCTTTGTGAGTCTCACTAAAGATGATTGTGCATCAGGTAGGTTAATTTCACTTCTGGAATGAGCTTCCCCGCTCTGTCTTTCATGCTCTCCTAAAGCTAAAATAACAACATCAGCGAGCTTTAACTGATTCAAATCTTCTAAAGAAACATCTTTATCATTTGTCGCTTTTTTAACAAATAGTACTTGTGCATCACTAAGCAATAAAGCTTCTTCTAAAGAATGATTTAAATGATTATTTCCGTGCCATGACCACGGTCCATTTGTGTTTTTAGATTGCACATAAGGACCTAGTAAAGCAATTTTTGTTTTTTTAGAGAGTGGTAATATGCCATCGTTTGTTAATAATACAGCGGATTCATGTGCTGCATTCTTAGATGTTTGTAAGTGCTTTTCATGTCTTACCATTTCTTTTTCTTTAATTAGATTAGTCCCCTTATATGGGTTTTCAAAGAGTCCAATGTCATTCTTTAATTTTAAGATTCTCATGACTGCTTCATCGAGCTGAATCATTTCTATCTGATTTGATTCAATCAATTTTTTAAGATAATCCTGATAACATGTCGATGCCATTTCGATATCAAGTGTTGCATTCATTCCCAAATATGCTGCCTCTTGATCATTAACAGCACATCCATGATCAACAACTTGATGTAAAGAATCATAATCAGTAATCGTTACTCCATTAAATTTCCATTGTTCTCTCAAAATAGATTTTAATAAGAATTGATTAACGGTTGCTGGAACCCCATCAACTACATTAAAAGCTGTCATCACCATTTTCGCTCCTGCATCAATGGCTTTTTTATAAGGCGGAAGATAAGTCCCATATAAAGCAAGTCTTGAAACATCTACAGTATTATAGTCTCTTCCACTTTCAGAAGCTCCATAACCTGCAAAATGTTTGATACATGAGATAAGCGAATCATTATTTTTCAGATTTATATTTTGATATCCCTTAACCATTTCAGCAGCAAATATGGATGTTAAATAGGAATCTTCTCCAAACCCTTCAACAACCCGTCCCCATCTTGGATCTCTAGAAACATCTGCCATAGGTGAAAAAGTGACATGGAGCCCTGCAGTTGATGCTTCAATTGCGGATATACGCGCCATTTGATAAGCTAAACTTGGATTCCAGGAACATGCAATTGCCAATGGTACTGGAAAGATTGTCTCATAACCATGAATTATATCTGCCATAAATATTAATGGGATTTTATGTCTTGATTTTTCTAAATACTTCTTTTGAACTGCTATCATCTCACTTGCATTTTTTATACCTAAAACAGATCCTGCTAAAAAGACCTTCTTTTGATTTAAGCCTAAATCGGTAATATTTCCTGATACTTCTTTTTCTAATCCATTAATGAAAAAGAATGGAGCAATCTGCCATAATTGACCGATTTTTTCTTCAATTGTCAAATCATCTAGTAATTTCCCTAAATCCATATTTATCTATTTCCTTCAGTAAGATTTTTATGTTAACAAGACTCTCTAAAAATGATTGAGCCTTTTGGATGACCGATTTCCTTAATTTTTTGATGTTTTACAATAGCTACAATAGCTCCTGCAACTTTTTTACCCCAAACATGATGGTCAATGCCAATTGTTGTAAGTTTTGGTGTGATAAATTCATCAAGATTGATGTTATCAAACCCAGCAACAGCAATATCCTCTGGGATACGAATGCCCCCTTCGCGAAGCGCTTTGATGAGACCTATTGCAGATTCATCATTTGCACAAAAGACAAATCTAGGTTTGCTAACTTGAGTAAGTAATTCTTTACCCGCTTGATAACCACCATGAATCGTGAAATCACAAGGAATCATCTGATGATTGTCAATATGATTTTCAAGAAGTGCCTGTTTAAAACCCTCATAGCGGTGAGTGTTGTTAAACGCAATTTTTGGACCACTTAAATATGCAAAATCTCGATATCCTTTTTTTATCATTTGTAAAATAAAATGATTGACTAAACCTTCGTTATCTATAACACTTGAAAATATATTTTTTCCATGCAATTCACGATCTAAAACATAAACCGGTAGTCCATAGCTTGCATAATTAATCAATATCTCATCAGTCAACTGTGAATCAAATACGATTGCTCCATCAACTTGACGTTCTAGTAATATATTCATAGACGATTTTCCACTACTCACGATGATATTCAAATTATTTTCTTGAAGCTTTTGAAGAATACCTTCAAGTACATCACTAAAAATTGGGCCTGCAAATCCATAGATAAATACACCAATATTTCCAGTTCTTTTTGTCTTTAAGTTGCGCGCACTGCCATTCGGATGGTAACTTAATTCCTTTGCGGCTTCAAAGACCCGTTTTCTCGTATCCGGATGAACGTTGGGCAGATTATTAAGCGCATATGATGCAGTTGATATTGAAACCCTCGCTAACTTTGCAACATCTTTAATCGTTGACACTAGAATCACTCCCTTTGTAATATATTGCTGTATAAAATGGTGGAAATTGTGAATCTTTTGATAACTCAATACATTCTTGATTTGATATAATACATTTCATACCACGATAATTTGATAAATCAATCCGTTCAACTAAATTTGAAAATGATGAGACAATTAGCAATTTTTCCTTTTCATTTTTTCGTTCATAAATAAATAAACTCGGATGATTTCGATCAATTAAATTGAAATTTCCATTTTCAAAAACTGGAAAAGATTTTCTCAATTTGAAAAGCTTTTTAAAATAGAGATACACCCCATTTGGATCTTCGATATCTTTTTTTGCATTGATCTCAATATAATTTAGATTAACATCAATCCATGGTTTCGATTTAGAAAATCCTGCATATGGTTGATCATCCCATTGAAAAGGTGTGCGAGAATTATCTCTACTTTTCATATGAATTGATTTCATAATTTCATCATGAGAAAGCTTTTTTTTACTCAAAATTTCGTAAATATTGAGTGTTTCTAGATCTCGGTACTGATTTATCTCAAAATCAATACCTGTCATACCAATCTCTTCACCTTGATACACATAAGGTGTTCCCTGCATGCCATAAAGCATTGTATAAAGCATCTTTGAACTCTCCAGCCGGTAATTGATATCTCCAAATCTTGAAACAGCTCTAGGCTGATCGTGATTTGCTAGAAACAAGCTATTCCATCCATTTCGATACATAAGATGCTGCATTTTATTAAAAACTTGTTTCAATTCAGTTAAATCTAATTTTTTTAGTGCCCATTTTCCCAAATTGGGCATTTCATCTAAGCTTATATGTGTGAATTGGAATACCATATTTAATAATGGATGTTCTCCTGCAGTAATTTCTGCAGCTCTTTCTATAGAAAGACCAGGCATTTCACCAACTGTCATCACATCTCGATTAGCAAAACAATTTTGATTGAGTTCATTTAGATATTCAATTAAGAAGGGTCCATCACTCAACATTTTTGATTTAACATCTTTTCCAATTAAATCAATCACGTCTAATCTAAATCCATCAATACCTTGGTCAAGCCACCAATTGATAATCCTATAAATTTCTTCTCTTAATTTTTTATTTTGCCAATTTAGATCGGGTTGTTTATGACTGAATAAGTGAAAATAATATTGTTCGCTTTGGCCTTCATAAGTCCATGCAGATCCACCAAAAACAGAATCAATTTCATTAGGTTGATCGTTCCATATATAAAAATCACGATAAGGACTATTTTTAGATTCTTTAGCAAATTTAAACCAGGGATGCTCATCGCTTGTATGATTGACAACTAGATCCATAATAATTTTCATCCCAAAGTCATGTGTTTGCTTGATTAATTCTTGCATATCTTTCATTGTCCCAAATATCGGGTCTATCTTAAGATAATCACTAATATCATATCCATTATCATCCATAGGTGATTGATAAACTGGACTAAGCCAAATCACATCAATACCTAAATTTTTAAGATATGATAGTTTTGAAATAATGCCTTGCAAATCACCTATACCATCGGAATTACTATCCATGAAACTTAATGGATAAATTTGGTAAATAATGGCCGTTTTCCACCACTCTACTTTATTTTTTCCCACTGGAGAGCCTCCATTCCTTTAACAATGATTGGATGGTTCATAAATGAATGGTAAACATCTTGCGATAAATAAGCATTTACCATTAAAAGTTCCAAGCCTTTGTCAAGTGAATAATAACGTTTGCTAATCCATGGTTTTATATTTTCTAAATTAAAGGCATCATAATACCCATATTTTCCCCATAAGCCTTTAATCTCATTTAATCTAGCAATTGCTGGTAAGACAATATCTGGTGTTAAGGGTAAGGATCCTATGATTCCAAATGGTGCAATTGTTCCATCTGAATTAATCTTATTTTCTACATTTGGAAGTGCACCATAAACACGATATCCTTCTGGTGTATCAGAAGCCGTAAAACCAAAATAATACTGATTCATTGTCTTAAAAGTCTCTTGATAATTGATGGAGCATTTTTGATGAGCTCGTGTTGCTAAAGCTGCATTATCAAACCATGAGATACCATCCGCATCAACAATATTTTTCAAATCAAACCATGCCAATGGAAATTGATAAATGAACAAAGCATTTCCTGGAGAATGAATAAAAGAAAGATCCTCATAAGTTCCAAATACACGGTCAAAGCCTTCATAGAGCTCTTTTGCATGTTCCGAATACTTACTTCCGCCAATAATAACATACATCATTAGTTGCTCAGCAAACATATCCCATTGATGAATATATCCGGACTGCCCACGAGCATATGCACCTTCTTTATCTGGATTATACGCCATATAAAGTAATTTTTTACCCTTCTTTTGGTGAATAAAATCTTGCCAATTCACACGATCAAGAATGTTCTTAGCAATCTCCGATAATTCGCTTTGATTGAAATAACTATCAATCGTAATAACCCCACAAAGTGCGATAGCAGTATCAATTGTGGAGTATTCGCTCAACTTGTGACGAATTCCTGTTTTTACATTTACATAGTGCGCGAAAAAACCATTATAATGGCTCACATTGGTATACAGAGTTTTTAAGGTTCCAATGGCTTGTTCATAAGCTTTCTCACGTGGAATATAACCTTGTTCAACACCAATCACCAGTGAGGAAAGCATAAATCCTGTTGCTGCTATGGATGCGATACCTTGTTTTTTTGAATGATCAGGGGTTAATCCATAACCGTTTTCCTCTTTATTAAAATTAGAAAAATCCTGAAAATATTGAAATGCTCTTCTTTGAATTTCTTTCAAGTTGTTATTTTGCATATATACCTCATTAGCTTGTTACTTCCACTTCAACAAAGTCAAGATTTTCAAGACCATCTTGAACATAGGGAACTTCCATATAAATTTTCCATATCATTTTTGATAAATAATTTTCAATCATTAAAACTGAAATTCCCTTATCAATTCCAATAATATCACTATCAAACCATCCATTTGTTGAAGTACTTAAATTATAGGAATCCTTGAACCCATAGATACTCCAAAATCTTTCGTATGTTCGATAATTCTCAGCTGCTGCTATTGCTTCTTCTGATCTAAAAACTATGGATCCTAACGCACCATATGCAGGAACTGTTCCATCAACGAAATGTGCACTTCCTGCTGAAGGGCCACTACCATAATTACCAACATATCCATTTGGACCATCAGCGGCCGACATTCCCCAAGAGTTTTCATTGATCCCAATGTATTGAGCTGTCTGTGTTTTTGCATATGCTATTGCTGCATCTACTGCATTGACACTATTGTCGAACCAATTATATCCTTGTTCATCATTATATGAGGCAAAGTCAATCCAAGCATGTGAATATTGATGAGTGAAAAGACTACCTGTGTATGTTGGATAAAAACTACTATAATCTGATGTTGATCCAACTTTTGTCGAAGATAATTTCATTAATTGATAAGCACCTTTTCCAACTTCATAATCTGGACTTCCTGCTGCTAATACAAAAATCATCAATTGTTCGGCATAGCCATTCCAATATCCTTCGAATCCAGTTTCAGGTTTGTATCCCATATAAAATTTATTTTGCATGAAATCGAAATACCAATTCCATTCGATTGCTTCATAAAGTTCATATGCAAGTTTTTCTGTTCGACCACCAAAATATCTACCAACTGTTAAAACACCATTAATAAGTAATGCTGTATCAATAATAGAAACTTCAGAGTTCCAAACACGTTCGCCGGATTCCATACTTATAAAATGAAACCAAAATCCATGTGTTCTATCCATTTGACTTAAAGTGACTAACGTATAGTAAGCACGTTCTTCACCCTCTGTTCTCGTGATCCAATCATTTTCAATACCAATTGGAATTGCAGTTAAACCATATCCTACTGAAGCAGTGCTTGCTACAGAACCAGCAATACCAGTTACAGTATTAAATCTGTCTGGAATAAGACCATAACCTGGTGATTGCAATTGATCATTTGCTGTTTCCCAGAAAAAATTAAAGCCTAATTCTAGTTCATCAAGAACAACTTCGCTTACACCTGTTAGAACATCAGTACGATATTCTGTTGTATTTACTGCTGGAAACTCAGGCTCTTCAACTTCTGTTTTGCAAGCATTTAAGAATGGTAAAGCTAGAAAAACGAGAATAAGTAAAAATAGTTTTCTTAGTATTGTATTGTTCATATTATTCTCCGGTAATTCCGGTATTTTCAACTCCTTCTACAAACCATCGTTGAATTGTGAAATACACAATCAACATAGGCAATATGATTAATAATGTTGCTGCTAAACGAACACCTTCATTAATTCTTAAAAGGGCTTCACTAGCATACATTTGTGAATATTCTGAAACAAAGTTAGCAAGTCTAAGTTGCATGTTAGGATATCCAGATCCTAAAAATAATGAGGCAATATAGGTTTCATTCCAATACCAAACCAGTCCAAATAGAAATGATGTAATAAATGCTGGAACGGCTAAAGGAACACCAATTTTAAAGAATATGTAGTAGGGTCCAGCACCATCAATTTCTGCAGCTTCGTTTAAAGCAATCGGAATCATTCTAAAGAATTGATAGAAAATTAAAACAAAGATTGCTGAATTTACACCTTGACCAAATAATGCAGGCAATATAATCGATAATGGTTTTTCTAACAAGTTCATATTAAAGAACATAACATATCTAGGAATCATATAAACCTGAACTGGAATGACAAATGTCATTAAAACTAAAACCAACCACATCTTCTTAAATTTGAAATTAAATTTAGCAAACCCATATCCAATCACTGCAGTAACCATGGTTTGTATTAATGCTGGAACCATGGTTACAATTAAACTTTTCCAAAGTGTTGGGAAAAAATTGAGGACTAGAAAAGCTCTTTGATAATTTCCGAAATAAAGTGATGTCGGTACCCAATTAACTACTGGATTAACAATATCAGATTGACTTTTCAGACTATTTGAAAGCATATAAAGCATGGGATAAAGATATAAGAATCCAATACTGATTAACAAAACATAAATGACAAGTTTGCTGAAGAACGAATCAGTTACATGCGTTCCAAAGAAAAATTTCTTAATCTTTATTTGCATAGGACTTAATTTATGTGTGCTCATCTCTTTACCCCCTTAATCTTTTCATTTTTTGGAATAAATATGAGAGCAACGATAGCAATGATAATCATGATAATAATGAAGTAAATCCAAGCCATTGCTGATGCCATACCATATCCGGTATTGATATTAAACATATTACTCTTGATACTGACAATGACCTTATTTTCAGAGAAAGTTGCTAGTAGTACAATTGTATAAATCAAGTTAACAAATACAAGATTTGATAATGATGGCAATGTGATTTTCCAAAATGATTCCCAAGGACCAGCGCCATCAACTCTTGCAGCTTCATAGATTTGTCTGTCAACCTTTTGCAATCCTGCTAAGAAGATGAGTATTTGTACACCTGAAAACCAGAAAATAATGATGATTTGCGAGAACACAGAGACAATGGGTGCTGCAAAAGCAGGTGTAAGTGTATTTTCAATAATGCTAATAAATCCATAACTTTCAAAAATGTTTGCCCCACCAGCACCTTGTGAAATTAATTCATTAATGACAGGTCCACTACTGATAATGACAGGTAGAAAGAATATGGATCTAAACATACCTCTACCCTTTAAGGGTTGATTAAGTAATACAGCAATTAAAACTGAAAATACAATAATGATTGGGACTTGAAAAACAAGTTCCTTTAAGAAGTCAATTAACGCCTCAACAAAAGCAAACCCTTCTTCTTGTTGGAAAATATTTTTAAAGTTTGTAAACCACTGAAATTGAATATCAATTCCGGTACCTAAGATTTTAACTTCGCTCAAACTATAAATTAAAGATGAAATGAAAGGATATAACATGAAAACTAAAAAACCAACAATCCATATGCCTATGAATGAATAACCCACTAAATTTTCTCTTAAAACACGACTTATCCGATGTTTTTTCATCATTTTACCTCCGCATTAGTCATCCAAGGGATTCATGTCATAGACAAGATAGCCCTTAGGTTCTACCAACTGCGACTGATAAGTCACATTTGAATTTGAATAATTGACAATGATTGCATACTCATTATCATAAACAATTTCAACAACTCCCAAACCAATGATATTTCGTTCACTAATTTGAGCATCTTTAACGTATTTCAATGCATCATTTACATAATTGTAGTAGGTTATTACAGATAATTTCAAATCTTGATATTTCGAGGAATAGATGGATTCTAAACTAGTTTTTTCTAAAAGCTTAGGAGATTCATTTGTCAATATAAAGGATGGATAAACACCATAATCAATCAATCTAAGTAATTCATCTCTTGCGTATGGATAAAAGTTGGCATCTGGGCCAAATAAATCCACATGATTAGATAAAGCAATTGATAGGAATGGAACAGTATCATCAAAGGTTACATATTGGCTTGAATACATAGGAAAATCATAAAATGCATTTATTTGTCCCCATAAATATGAATTAACATCTGATAACGCAATTTTTAAATCAGACTCTTGAAGCAAAGTCTGCATCAAAGTAATCAAATCGTTACGATATAGATGATTAGAAAAATCATCATAGAGCAGGTTACCCATCGATTGAATTGATAAACCAGTGATAGGATATTTCTGAAGATCTTTTAAGCTAGTTCTATATGATTGTTCCATTTGCTGATATTCTAATAAATATTTCGTGTCTGTTAAAGATCCATATTGGTATAATTGATCATTAATCTTCTTTGCGAGATCAAAATATTGATTATACCCAGAAGATCTACTACTTGCTTTCATATACTCACTAACAAAATAAAGATCTGAGGTTAATGATTGAATCATCTCTAATTCCTTAGTCGATCCTAATCTAGATGCTACTTTTGTATAATTGGGTGGTGACCAAGTAAGCCCGTTAGATGTAAAACCTTGATAGTTTGCTATGATATTATCTATACCTTCATTCTGTAAATCTTCTAAAATATCAATAAATGCAGCAAAATCTGTCATCATGATTGATTTAGAGAATAATACACCTTGAGTTTTTTCAATTCCAATTGTATCAATTTTCAATGGAATATTTAGATTTGTATCAGTTTCTGGATTTTGACTAAATACATTTGTTTCCAAATAATCTCGATAGGTTTTTGCCATTCCGACATAATTAGCATCTTCATCTGATAATAAATCATATTGAATTTTGATATCAATGTTATTGGCTTCAGTTTGTAATAATGAAATAGTATTTCCCACTTTATCAATAGGTTGACGATATGTTTTTCTAAAAACAAACTCTGAAAAGACGGTTGTAAAACCTCTCGTTCTAGCAGGAAAATATACATTGAGTAATCCATATTCGCTACCACTTATTATGTTTGCAAAAACACCATTTTGATTAACGCCATGAACAAACCCAAAAACAGGTGCATAAACATGCGTTCCACCACTTGTAAATTGATTTAAATTTATTTCTGTATTGTATCCTATATTTCGATCATATATTTCTTTTTGATAATTATTATTGACCAAAGGATCACTGAATTTATAGTCAATAAGTGCTCCGGCTCCATCAGGTATGAATATATAGCCAGGAACATCTGCTGCTTTAACTGCACCAAAGTATGGATATACCTTTATTGATGAAATCTTAAAGTTTCCACTTTCATTGATACTTTCTTGGGGAATTTCTACGAGTATGCTATCTTGTTCAAAAGTGACAACAAGCTCTAACGCAATGCTCGATTTTCCAAATCTAATATTTGATGAAAATCCATTATGAATGAGCGTTGTATCAATTGAAGTTCCTTGAGTAAATAAATTTTCTTCTGTAATTGCATAATTGCTACTAATCGTATTAAAAGATTCGATAATAATTGCACTTTTAGCACGTTGAATAAAAGAATTTGAAAATGAGGGATCATCAGTATTGATTGTTGTTGACCAAAGGTAACCATTGTCATTTTCAATTTGAAATGATAAAGAGCTTTCATCCAAATAGACAGAACCGAAATCAGTTGTTAGTTCAAGGGCATCTGGATTAATGATTTGTTGATTAACTGCAATTTCATCACTTTTTTCATGTGTATACCTATTTGAATCAACAAATAAACTGATTACATTAAAACTTGGTAAAGGTGAATCTGTAAGTGTATCAGCAAAAACAAATTGTGTTATTCCTGTCCATAAAAATCCAAAAACAAAAATCGTTAATAGGATGCGTTTCGTTAGCATAAGCTTAGACACGGTAGATCACCTCCTTGATTACAGAAAGAATGAATTCAAATAATTGACCAATAAATGAATATATGAGTAGTCCAATAAGGACAAGAATAAACATGCCAAATATAATAATGAAAATGTTTTTTATTGTTTCCCAAAATGTATAATTATGTAAGTTTTGTATAGAAAGAAATAGCAGTATCATCGTCCATATTAAAACTATTTGATGATAAAAACTAAAAATGAAGGCTTCATTATAAGTTAGATAATGTGATAACAAAGTCATTGGAAGGGTAAGAATAATAAATGGTACTAAAATATAACTTGTTGAAATGAATACATCCTTAAATCTTCCTTCGCCATCATTTAATGTGCTAACAAGATAGTTGACAATAACATATAGGAAGAATAATCCTAGGACCATGACAACTTGAACTATAACATTATTTAAGTTTTGAGATCTAAACAAGAATCCCGAGGCATACATATCAATCATGTAAACTAAAACAAATAATGCGAGAACAATAAATCCAGATAAATAGCTCGTTTTATTGTATCGCTTGATACCAAAAAACATATCTGCTGGTTGCTTGATTACATTTAATGAATATAAAACTTCTGAAACTTGTTTTTGATTTACAACTTTTTCTTTTTGTTTTACCGCAGACTCATAGAAACCCGTTTTTCTAATAACTTTGCTTCCAACTTTCCATAAAACCATAAATGCCAATAAACCAATGAAGAAAGCTCCTAGATAATCTTGAATGACAATATTTCTGATTTCCCAATAAGTATCTGAGTAACCCTTATAATCTTTAGCATCATAAAATTCACTTAGTGCGAGTTTATACTGTCCTTCTTTTGCAAGTGCAGATCCAAGTGCTGAATGTGCTAAGGCAAATGAAGAATTCTGACGAATAATTTCTTCCCAAATAGGTTTTGATTCGACATATTTTCCGTCATTATACATCGTGACAGCTTCATGAACCAAATCAACAAACACGGTTCGTTGATAGATTTGTACAGAATTATAACCTTTATCTAAAATATATAAGTTACCTAATGAGTCAGTAACAACACCCTTTGGTATAGAAGTCAATCCTAACGATTGAGTGAGATTACTATCGTTTGTATTAAAATAAAACAGCATATTACCATTTGCGTCATATTCATAAACATCTCCTGAATCTGAGACGAGGTAAATATAGTTTTCTTGATTTAACCAAATATCAGACAAACCCATATCCGGATAAACTGTCGTATCATGAAGCGTATTCGCACCTGATATGTTTAATCGTTTGAATGTCTCTCTTACATTATCATTTGTTGTCAAAATAGAACCTTTTTGGCCTAATGTAAGATTTGTAGGTGAGGGAGGTAAACTTGAAGCAAGATTAGAGTCTTGAACAAAGAAATTATAAAGGATTTTTCTTAAACTCAATGTGACTGTATTGATACCTAGATAACCCACAAATTCTCCAGCATAATTCATTTGTATGACTCCGCTGGTAGAACCTTCACCTATAATATAGATACTGTCACTACTATCAACAGCAACCTTTGTAGGAACAAAATCATTTTGTTGTCCAAAAATTGGTGATGTTGGCTTAATAATCGTCATAACGATTTGCTCAGTTAACAGATCAATTTGAAAAACGGATTTAGCAACCTTGTCAGCGACGTATAAATAATCATCTTTGACAAATACACCTGTTGGCAATTTAAACTCGTCAAACTCATATGTATTAACAAGCTGTCCAGCAATTGTAGAAACAACAATACGAGAATTTCCAGAATCAGCAATATAGATTAAACCATCAGTAAAAAACATATCCTCAGGTGAATCGAGATTTAGTTCTTCTCCAAATGTGCCAACTGGTAAATATGCAGTTTGCGTCGGTATGAGCTGATTGGATGATGAAAGTGTGTAGGTTTGATAAGGTACTCCATAATTTTCCGGATGATTAGCAGCTTCAGTCTTAAAATTAACGATCGTAAAAGTGAAGCATAACACCACAATCAACATCAATGTCCATATTCTTCTCATATGTTCACCTACTTAATACCCGAATGCACCATCGTATTCATAACCTTACCTTGAAGGAATATGAAAATGATGAGATTGGGTAGAAACATGATTAATGATGCAACTGCACTCATGCCTTGTCCTGCAACGACATTAGATGATGATGAGAGAGTTGCCATATAATATGCAAAGGTTTTTAAAGAATCTGAATTAATATAGGTTGCTGAAATATCCGCATTATTCCATACGGTTTGAAATGATAGAATTGCGATTGTTGCAATCGCAGGTTTAATTAACGGTAAAATAATTTTCATATAAATCGTAAAATTGGAAGCTCCATCAATTTTAGCCGCTTCAATCAATTCATTTGGGATTTGATCAATAAATTGCTTCACCAAAAATAACCCAACTGGAATTGCAATAACTGGAATAATATGTACAAAGAAATTATCAATAAATCCCAATTGTTCAATGATGATATATCTTGGAATAATGACTGCTGTTCCAACAAACATCATTGCCAAAGTGTTAACTTGAGAGATTGCACCTTTGATATGAAATTTTAATTTAGATAGTGCGAATCCTGTAATTGTACTCAAAAAGATTGATAAAAAGACGACAATAACTGTAATCACAATACTATTAAATAAATATCTTGATACAGGAATTCCTGTTGTAGTAGCTGTCTGAAAGAGTTCAGTGACATTGGCTAATGTTGGTCTTCTTACGAAAAATCTTGGTGGATACTCAATCAGTTCATCAAAGGGTTTAAACGCATGATTAAAAATATAAACTAGCGGCATGAGCATGAAAAATACGACCGGTAACACCATTAGTAAAAATGGCGTCTGGCTCAATTGAAATTTGGGAGGATTAACTTTAATTGCTCTAAACTTCTTTTTCATCGATATGCCCCCCCTAGTCCTTTTCGCCAAAAAGCTTCCAAGAAAGCTTACTGAAGAAATAGATCATGAGGAGTAATACAAGCGACAATGCCGCGGCATATCCCATGTCGTAACGTATAAAGCCATAATCCTCAATATGATTGACAATCAATGAACCAGAATAGTTGGGCGTTGGATTAGAACCAGACAAAGAAACCCCTAGTGCTCCCGCACTAAAAGTACCTACGATTGCCATAACGGCACCAAACAGCATTTGTGGTTTCATTGATGGAATTGTAATATAGAATACTTCCTGGAATCTGGACTGAAGACCATCAATATATGCGGCTTCATAAAGCTCCTGATCAACATTTAAGATCCCCGCAAGCATCGCTAAGAATCCTACACCCATACTACCCCATAATGCAACAATAATCATGATGGTAAATAGAAAATCAGGGGATTGTAAAAATGCAATAGGTTCTACAATCATTCCAAGCTGAAGTAAGATGTAATTTAGATAACCCGTGGAACTTCCTGCAAAAAAAACTTTCCAGACAACAGTCATTGTAACCCCAGCGGTTAATGAGGGAGAATATAAAATAATAGCAAGTACAGTTCTTAATCTGTGAGGAAGCTGGGATAATGCCCAAGCCATAAAGAAGGATAAGATGTATCCACCCGGACCAACAATCAGTGCGAATTTAATCGTGTTTGGTAATATATACTTCATGAATTCTTCATCGCTTGTTAATAAATAGATATAATTATTAAATGCATTGAATTTAGGGAAACTTACCATATCAAAAGTTGTAAATGACAAATAGACAGCAAGAATGATAGGAATAACAATGAATGTCATAAACAATAAGATATATGGCAAAGTAAAAATATAGGCTGTTTTATCATCCTTTTGAAATAGCATCTTTTCTTTTTTTATAAAGCGAGTAACTCTATTATTCTTAACTGTATTCTTATTCATCTTCATACCACTTCCTAATCTGTTCTGTTGTGGGTATGATGAATGGTCTGATGATATTTCCCTTATCATCTAAGTATCCAAATTCCTTCATTTTTCTTGCAAGTTCTTTATTGATTTTTATGATTGCATCGCTTATAGTACTTCTTAAGTTTGCATCATCATAAACGACACTATTCCATGTGTTGCTAATTTCTCTTTCAATAATATAACTTCCCGGAATTTTTGGATTTTCTTTCAAATGTGTCCATTGTTCCAAAATAACTTCTTTATCTTTTTCACTCCATGAGAACAGTTTAAAAGCCTCCAAATTTGCAGTGTTCCACAAATATCTAGTCCCTAATGTATTTAAAAGCGTTTCTGAAAATAAAACCTGAGTCTGTGTTGACATCCACCATGAAAGAAAAGCCCATGCTTCTTCTTTCTTTTCACTCTTTTCAAAAATAATACCTGCTTGTTGAGCTCCACCCATAGACCTGTTAATGACTTGTGTAATTTCTAGTGTATCAGAGTTGACTTCATCATGGGCAATACCTGGAACTAAAGCGATATCCCAAAGACCACTAATATCAGATGCTGCATTCATTAACTGGAGATACATACCAAAATCACCAATACCTATAGGTATCGTTGAATAACGGAAACTGTTAAAGAAACTAGGTACTTGAAATGGCATACTATACTCACGATAAAGGTCTGTCATAAATGTAATTGCCTCAATTGTGTTTTCATCATCTAGTGCAGAGCTTAAACCATCTGAGTGATAAACTGACCCATCAAATTGATAAATAAATGGTGCAGTAGAGTCAAAAGCTTTAAGTGCACTGTTATTTGATAAAGGTACATAAAAACTCATACCATATCTTCTTAATACAGGCAACATGTCAAGAACATCATCCCATGTATTAGGCACTTCTAAGTCAAGTTGATCAAGAATATCTTTCCTATAAAATAAGACAAAGAAATTTTCGGTTTCAGGTAACCCATATAATTTTCCATCATAGACCATGGGAATGAGCTGTTCTGGATTGAAAACTGAAATGACATCTTTAAAATCACTAAATTGAGTCATATCATAAAGCATACCTCTCATACCATATTCATTAGGAATCCATGCTGATATTCCTAAAGCTGCATCAGGTTGTTGATCTGCAGAATTGGCTAAAAGTAATTTCCCATCATCACTCATTAAAGAAATTTTAACTTTGATTCCAGATGCAGTTGTAAACTGATCATCTGTTATTTTTTGTAGTAAATCCACATATTGACGTGAACGATTAACCCAAATTTCAAGCTCATCACCTTGAGCGTTTTCAGAATATGATGAGTTAAAAAATGATAAGAAGAATCTAGATACACCTATTTTTATACCATCCCACAAATTTCCATTTGCATTGGGTAGTTCGTGATCTGGTGTATAAACATATAATGCATCCATAATCATCGGTTGATCAATAATCGAATCAATTTGATTAGCTATCAATTGTACAGCACTGGATGAACCTGTAGATAACAAGGTTAGTCTTCGAGGTAATTCATTGATGCTTTCTGCTATTTTTTCGATTTTTCCTATAGCAGCTAAAATATCTTGAACAATCTGTGAATTTCTATTGAACCCATAGATTGTCTGAATCATGTCATCTAGATAAGTTAACTCATTAATCCATGCTGTAAGTTGGTTGTTTAATTGTGGAAAGTAGGAAATCATATTCCAGTCAATCCCTTTATCGGTATTATTTCTAGTGAGTTTTGTCACATCTAATCCTAATTGACTCATTTCATTCATCGTTACTTTTAAGCGATCGGCGATCTCTTTAAACATTGAACTATTCACTTGCAAAGTGATTTCATCACCAGGTCTTAGATAGATTTCTAGAGGTCTACCTTCTAAACTGTGCAGTGATATATTTTGCCAATTTTTATCATAAGAAAATGCTAAAAACCGCGCTTCTTCATAAGGAATTTCTCCATTGATAAGTAGCGTACGATAAACTGTTGTATTCATTGTGTTTTGCAAAACTTTGAAAGCTATTTGATAGTATCCAGGTTGATCAATTTGTGCAGCCCATGTCACGGCATCACCCGAGAGATCATAAGAATCCACACCAATGACATTAAGTTTCAGTTTTGTCATTGAAAAAGGTAAAACAAGCGCATCGCGATTAATACCTCGTCCAATCGTTGATGAATTTTTATAAAGTGCTTCTTCTGCTTCAATTCTTTCAAAATATGATTGTGATGTCTGTGCATGTAATGATAAATACTCTTCATATGTTGGAACAATTGGTTTAGAATTAACTGAAATTTCTTTTAATTTAATTGTCCCTGAAATTTTTTCTATTTCAATCGTATTCAATCCCAAATTTAGATAAAAAGTTAAGCCTTCATCATAGAGTCTGCGTGCATCTTTTAAAGATTCATTCTGCCACTGATCATATAATTCTTGACTTACACTGACATCATTACCATAACGATCAGTGCCAAGATCTCCACTTTCTTCACTCCAAAATGTATCGAACGTTATCTGTGATGCTTCATAGTATGGTGGATTATCTTCACCATTCAATTGCACAGAAAGAACAATTGGCATATGCGTACTAGTCGTTGACAAATACTCTAGGTGAATAAAATAAAGACCTTCGGTATCAACAGTTACATCAAAGCCGACTGTTTGGGCGTCTTGCCAATCATAATAGCTATTATCATAAGATATTTGTTCATCTGGTTCTAATATAAATTCTGTAGGTATGATTTGGTATGATGAACCATCATCAATAATCTCGTTTTGATGCAAACTTAAATACGATGAGTAATATCCATCAATCACCGCTGGTTCAACTTCTATAAGTTCAGGATTTGCGAGTTCAGAGTTTTGAAAAACACCTGATATTGCGATAACTATCCAGGCTAAAACAACAAAAATAAGTGTTGTGAGAACATATTTTTTTATTTTAAACATATTCATATGTAACCCCTAAAAGTTGAGGAGAATCCTCAAAAAGAGGATTCTCTCGACATTATTTATTGTTTATTTAAGTGCAATTGCAGCATCAAATTCATTTTTTGCTTCAAAGTATAGCGCATTCGCACGTTCATTCAATTGTACTTTAATATCCGCAAGTAAAACTTCACCCGCTAATAATCTATTAACGATATCACCCATTTTGTTTTCAGCATCATAAGTACCCTGATATCTTGCATTAATATATCCAGGTAAATATTTAGGTGGTTCAACAATGAATGTTCCATTTTGAATAATCGTTCTTAAGCTTGAAAATGCAGGATATAATTCAAAGTATTGATCAAGTAAATCTTCATCATTCTGTATAGGTGCAAAATTAACTTGTGATATACCTTCTACAGCCTTACTAAAATCAATTCTCTTCGAGTATCCATCTACTCCATAACCCATCCACTTAGCGAAAAGATATGATTCTTCTGGATGGTCAGTATTTGAAGCGACTGTGAAAAAGTCAGCAACGATTGGAACTCTTTTCACACCATTAACATAAGGTGTTCCAATAAAATCAAGGTCCCATGTATACTGTCCTGAATTAATATTTGCTTGAATCCAACCAAAATCCCATGAGTAGAAAAATTTGCATAAGATGACTCCATTATTGAAAAAATCACCTTCTGGAAAAATGTCTCCAATTGAAATTGTTGAATCTTCTTGTCCTGCAGCATCATATAATGCTTCAAGAACAAATGATGTATCCGTTCTAAGTGAACGATAAAGTTCCATTGTTGTAGCAAATTCAGTTGAATCTAAATTAAATCCATCATCAGACATTGTAAACCATCTGAAATCAGGATTGAGTTGTGCAGGGTACCAATGAATAATATGTTCAATACCTTCAAATCCAACAACACCAGTATTATTATTACTAGAATGATTTGCTGCTGCACTAGTCAGCTGTAAAACTTCTTCAAATGTTGAATCAACTGTTGGATAATCTTGACCTTGACGATCATATAATGTTTGATTGACTACATACCCAGCATAGTGGACAGCATTTGGTAAGGCCATAACTTTCCCACCATAAGTTGCTACACCTCTAATATCTTCACTAACGTTTAGATATTCGGGATCAGCATTTGCAATTTCAGTTAGATTGTAAGCCCAATCGTTAATTACATAATAGGGGATATTATCAGCCTGAAATACGTCCGGTAATGTTTGAGTTGATGCGCGAGCAGCTAAAAATTCATTCCATCCGAGATCATCATTTGTTCCAGGAATTTTAGGACGTTCTATAATCTGCACTTCGATATCTGGATATTTTTCCATAAATGCATCAATCATTAACCGTTCCATATTAGGTTCTTCAGAATCTGGAGATCCGAGGTTCCATGATGCATATGTAATTACTGTTTTATCAGTACCTGTTGTCTCTTTTTTGCAAGCTATAAGTGAAACAGCGAACAAGAAAAGAACAACCATAAGTAAAATTTTCTTCATGATTTCCTCCTTACTTATAATAAAAATTAAATTAATCTGTTTTTCTTTGATATCCAAAAATTGCGAGCAGTTTTTTACAAGATTAGAAAAGGAGATCTGCTCGCAATATAATGGAATGTATTATTAAAATTTATGCAGTTGGTTCAACATAGGTAGCAACAGCACTTATGATTTCAAATGTACCTGTTGCATCATCTACTCCACCTTCAGCAAACATAATAATTTCTGTAAATAAATCTGCAGTAAATGTTACTGTTATTGGATCTGTACCAACAAATGTTACCCATTGTTCTACACCATTTACTTTGACTAGAACTTGTTTAGTATCTGTGCCTGATAAAGTAATAGTAAGTGTATTCATTCCTGTGATTTGTTCTGTAGTGAAATCTGCCTTCATGAAAACCCAACCTTGAGCAACCTTAGTATAAGTAACCAATATTGTATCATCTAAAGTAGTTGAGAAAGCATAAGTTCCAGCATCATTTTCTAACCATTCATCAAGTGTGTATGTATAACTTAATGTTGAACTAAGTATTTCAAATGATCCTGCAGCAGGTGCAGTTCCTGGTTGTGCAAATAAGATCACATTAAGTAGTGAATCTGAAACAAAAGTAAGTGTCACTGGATCTGTGTCAACAAATGTAACTGATTGTTCTAAAGCGCCATCATCGTTAGGCTTGATTAATAATGTATCGCCAACAGTACCTTGAACAGTTATTGTTAACGTATTTAAGCCCATCATTACATCTTGGTCAAATATTGCTTTCATCCATTCCCATTCATTGCCGGCAAGTTTGTTATAATCTACTTCAACAACGCCAACAACAATTGCGATATCATAGATTGTATCAACACCTGCAAACCAATCGCTATTAAAATCAACAACTAAAGTTGGATCAAAATCCGCTTCCACATATGACAATGTTGCACTAAGAATAGTGAAACTACCACTTGCGGGTGCTACATTAGGTTGTGCAAAGATAAAGATGTTTGCGAAAGCATCAAAAGTAACTGTTATCGTTACTGGATCTGTATCAGTAAAAGTAACTGATTGTTCTAGAGCGCCATTATCATTAGGCTTAATTAATAAAGTGTCACCAATGGTACCTTGAACAGTCATTACCAAAGTATTAAAGGTCACAACATCATCAGCATTGAAAACAACTCTCATCCATTCCCATTCATTTCCGGCTAGTTTGTCATAATCAACTTCAACAGCACCATCAACGACTGAAATATCATAGATTGTATCAACGTTTGCAGCCCATCCTTCAATCATGTATGTATAGCTTAATGTTGCACTTATGATTACAAATGAACCACTTACTTCAGCAACATTTGCTTCTGCAAACATAATTAAATTTGTAAATGAATCAGCATATACAACGACAGTTATTGGTTCAGCACCAAATATAACCGTTTGTTCTAGTGCACCACTATCATTAGGTTTAACAAGAACTTGTTTATCTGCTGTTCCTTGAAGAACTAATGTTAATGTGTTTAATCCAGCAGTTTCAGTAGCATCAAATGTTTGTTTCATGAATGACCATTCTTGACCAACACCCTTAGTGTAATCAACTTGAACGGTATCACCTACATTTGTAAATGCATATGTTCCAGCATCATTTTCAATCCAATTTGAGTTAACATCAACAACTAAAGTTGGATCTAAATCAGGTGCAACATAACTCAAATTAGCACTTACTATTTCAAATGTACCAGTCGCATTATCTACACCGCCTTCAGCAAACATAATAATTTCAGTAAATAGATCTGCAGTATATGTTACGGTTACTGGATCTGTTCCAGCAAATGTAACCCATTGTTCAACACCGTTTGCTTTGACAAGTACTTGTTTAGCATCAGTGCCCTTCAATGTGATTTCTAATGTATTCAATCCTGTAACTTCTTCTTCAGTAAAGACACTCTTCATATAGACCCAACCTTGAGCAACCTTAGTATAGGTAACAAGTACTGTGTTATCTACTGTTGTTGAGAATACATATGTTCCAGCATCCTGTTCAGCCCAAGTATCTTGTAAACTGAAATCTCCAGTCATAAAGGTTGTACTATGGATAGTAAATGTGCCTGCACCAGATCCACCTGGAGCTGCAAAGATAACTACCTTATTAAGTGTTTCAAGTGTAGAAAGAGGTAATGTTGTTAAATCAATGAAAACAGTTTGTCTTGTTCCATCAAATGTAACGGGTAATTCAATATTTCCACTTGGACCTTCAACCTTAAATAGTGCAGTCTTGTTCAAAGTACCAGTAACTTGGAATTCAAGTTTAGTAAATGAACTAAAATCGCCTTCAAGATGAGCAACCATATTTGCCCAATCGGCAGTCTTATCATATGTAACTGTTACATCATCCTCTACAACAGCAAATTCATAATTCATATCTCCGCCATCATACCAATTGCCAACAGCAAATTCTGTATCTACGCCATCATAAATATTCTTTATAATAACTGGAGGTTCATAATCATAAGTCGCAGCCATAAATGCTTCATGGATTACAAAGTTACCTGTTCCAGCTACTCCTGCAAGACCAAATGCAAAGATTGAAGTAATTGCATTCTTTTCTGCAGCAGTCATTGCTGAGATATCGACCACAACTTCTTGCTGTTCGGCTGTAAGGAATACGAAACCTTCATAACCATTTGCAGCTTTTAATAAGAATTTTTGTCCAACGGTTCCACTTACGATTGCAACGACATAATTAAAGTCTGTGAAATCTCCTTGAACTCTTGATTGCATTGTTGACCATTCTTGGCCAGCTGCTTTATCAAATGAAACAACTGTTGTACTACCACTATATGAGATTGTATAAGTTTCTTCTGCAAAATTTTCCCATTTAGCGTTGAAATCAAACTCTACGTCTGTTCCGTTGTATTCATTGACATTTGTTGGAATATTCGTAAATCCATCTTGAATAATATACCCATCAGCAACTGTCTTTTCAAACATCATTGATGTAATCTGTATATCACCAATTGATGTTTCTTTACCAGGTGCAGCAATGATGACAATTTTGTCAACTTTTGCTAGAAAAGCTGAATCATTCATCAAATTCCATTCATACGTTCCTTGAATACCTGTAACATTTAACCCAACTTCTTTAGCTGGAGTACTATCAGTAGTTTCAAGTTTAACCAAAATGGTTCCTGTACCTTCAACTGTAATGACTAACTTCTTAAAAACAGATAAGTCTTCAGTAATGTCAGCACTACGCATAAACGCATATGGGAAAGTTGCTTTCGCATATGAGAATGCCAATTCGACTTCAGTATTGGTTGTTATGGTGTAAACACCATCTCCGCCATCCGTCCAACCACTTAACACATTGACTTCGGTCACTTCAGGAATTTCTTCTTCTTTTTTACAAGCTGATAGACCGAAAATCAATCCAACCATTAACAATATTGTTAATAGCTTCAAAGTTTTCTTCATTTTTTTCTCCTCCTAAAAATTTTTTTAATATCTGATTCTAATATAGATAATTTAACATCGAAACGTTTCGAGTTTTCGATAAAATATAATCCAGATCATGTTTTACCTCGTCTGAAATCGCTCACATTGAAATTATAGCAGAAATCGATTGGTATTGTTAATGAATCTGGATGTCCATAAATGTGTCTTTTGTATTGTCCGATGTTTCCATCGAAACGTTTCAATTCCATTATATTGTAAACGCTCACATTTTGCAAGGTATAGATGCTATTTTTTTAGAAAATAAAAAAGCCTAAGATGAAATGTACCCTAGACTTTTTTTAATTTCTTGTTTATTTTTTAAAATTATAGAATGTCTTTAACCCGAGATATTGTGCAGTTTCTGCAAGTTGATCTTCAATTCTGAGTAATTGATTGTATTTAGCAATTCTATCAGTTCTTGAAGCACTACCTGTTTTAATCTGTCCAGCATTAGTTGCTACAGCAATATCAGCAATAATTGTATCTTCTGTTTCACCACTTCTATGAGAAATAACTGCTGTATAACCAGCACGTTTAGCCATTTCGATTGCATCAAATGTTTCTGTCAATGTTCCGATTTGGTTAACTTTAATCAAGATTGAATTTGCAATGCCTAGTTCGATACCCTTAGAAAGTTTTTCAGTATTTGTGACAAATAAATCATCACCCATTAATTGAATTTTCTTGCCAAGTTTCTTACTAAGATAGGCCCAACCTTCCCAGTCATTTTCGTCTAGTCCATCTTCAAGTGAAATAATTGGATATTTTTCGACTAGTTCTGCATAGAAATCAGATAATTCTTCACTCGTGAATTCTTTTCCACCTTCACCAGCAAGAACATATTTCTTAGTTTCTTTATTGTAAAATTCAGAAGATGCAGTATCCATAGCTAAGTAAACATCTTTACCTGGAACATATCCAGCTTTTTTAATTGCTTCAATGATTACTTGAAGTGCTTCTTCATTTGATCCTAGATTAGGAGCAAACCCACCTTCATCACCAACGCTTGTATTATATCCTTTTGACTTAAGAACGCTCTTTAAGTTATGGAATACTTCAGCACCCATACGTAATGCTTCTTTAAACGTCTTAGCACCAACTGGCATAATCATAAACTCTTGGAAATCAACATTATTATCAGCATGAGATCCACCATTGATGATATTCATCATTGGAACTGGAAGCTGTTTTGTATTAAAACCACCAAGATACTGGTATAGTTCAACACCTAAAAAATCTGCTGCAGCTCTTGCAACTGCCATGGAAACGCCTAAAATTGCGTTAGCACCTAATTTTGACTTGTTCTTAGTTCCGTCAAGTTCAATCATTAATCTGTCAATACCAACTTGATTGGTAACATCAATACCGACCAATTCTGGAGCTAAAATTTCGTTCACATTGTGAACTGCTGTTAAAACCCCTTTACCTAAATAACGTTTCTTATCTCCGTCTCTAAGTTCTACTGCTTCGTGTTCTCCTGTTGAGGCTCCCGATGGAACCATCGCACGTCCAAAAGCTCCAGATTCAGTATAAACTTCAACTTCAACAGTTGGATTTCCTCTTGAATCTAATACTTCGCGTGCGTAAATATCGCTAATAAATGGCATATTTTCACTCCTTTATTTAGTTTTTGCCTTGTTATCTACTACTATATATTATACACAAATAGCTTGTGTTTATAAAGCATTTAACCAATAAAAACGTTTACTTAATATACCTAATCACATAAATGTTCACAATCAAGAAAAAGACGACATCTAAAATGTTGTCAAGTCCGAAAAATCCAGAGTTGAAAACATTTAAAAAACTAAAGTAGCTGACTGGATTTAATATGTATACAATTGGAACAATTTGTAATGCATCAACAACATAGAAAAATCCAAAATAATAAACAACATTGATCAAGTAATAAGTAAAAAAGACTGCGATGATTGAAATGACTGCAAAAATAATATGATAAGTTTGGTATGATCTTTTAATCCGCCTTGCCATAAAATAACCAAGAATAAAGAGCATCATCCATATAAAAGAATATCCAAATGCTTGATAAACCAATAGATGGAGTGCGCCAATTAATAACCCTCCAATGACTGACATGAAAAGGGCCTGTTTGATAACAGGTATTAAATCTTTCTTATCAATAGGTATTTTAAACTGCTCTAACAGATTCATAAGTTACCTCATATCTATCTTAACATATTATAGTTCCAAATATTTAATCCTTGGTTTAAGAAGTAAGAAGACTAAACTGACTAAAATTCCTTTAACAATATTAAATGGTATATATAATACAAAAGTTGTCCAGAAAAATGATCCATAGGTGAATGGTGAATCCGGAATAAAACCAAAGACTGTAAAATGAACATTCCCACTAATTGAAATACTATAAGGGGGTATCGTGTAATAAAGTGGTGTAGCAACTAAAAAATTAATCGTAAATAGTATAACTGTTAAAAAACCTGTAATCATAACTGATGTAACAATCATTTCTTTAGGACTCACATGATTTCCATTTACACTCACTTCATATAATAATGGTTTATCATTAATTTTTAAAACTTTTCTTGAAACATTATAAGCTAAAATAATCGAAAACGAAGCAAACATAGCGAGCATTTCACCAATAATTTCATCAGGTGCGAATCCTCTGAAAATTCTTCTTGCTATTGTTCTTATAAGAACGACCATGATGGTTTCTTTATTTCCCAAAACCAATAATGCAACTAAAATCGCTACTTCACTAAAATCAAGTTTTAGAAAACTGGCCATAGGCCATGGTATCTCAATTAAAGATAGTACGATTGAAACCGCAGCTAATGAGACAACATATAACATTTTCTTTAATCGTAAGTAATTTGACATGGTTAACCTCCTGAGTAACAAAAAATCGCCAAATTACTTCGGCGACAAAAAGGCATGTCAAATTCGACATTACTTCTTCCATCCAGACTTTACTGTCGGTCCTTGAATTACACAAGGTCTGCCTATTGGCTCGCGGACTTTTACCGCCGGTAGGGAATTCCACCCTGCCCCGAAGTATGATAATACACTATCATTTTAACATAATTTACATAATATACAATATACCAAGCTTGAAAACGTTTTTTTTGTGTAGATTCCCCCATTACACCTGTTTTAAAGTATAATATAAGTGAGAAACATTCGAAGGAGTATATATAATGAATAAAAAATTTGCTGCATTAATTATTATGGATGGCTATGGACTAGCACCTGCTAGTAATAGCAATTCAGTTTCACTTGCTAAAAAACCATTTTTAGATCAACTTTTTAAAGATTACCCAAATAATACGCTACATGCAAGTGGTGAATATGTTGGATTACCCGATGGACAAATGGGTAATAGTGAAGTCGGTCACTTAAACTTAGGTGCCGGACGTATCGTCTATCAGTCTTTGACAAGAATCAATGTTGCGATTAAGGATGGATCATTTTTCAAGAATCAAGCCTTTTTAGATGCAATAGAGCATGCTAAAAAGAACAAGAGTAACCTTCATATTTTCGGTCTTGTAAGTGATGGTGGTGTTCATGCATATCCTACACATATCATGGCTTTATATGACCTAGCAATATCAAAGGGAATCACCCCTTACCTACATGCATTTATGGATGGTAGAGATACACCTCAAGTTTCTGGTTTAGGATTCTTAAAAAACTTAATTGATCATGGGTTGAGAGTTGCTACTGTATCTGGCAGATATTATGCAATGGATCGTGATAATAACTGGGATCGTATTCAATTAGCTTTTGATAATATGGTTTTAGGTACAGGCAAGAAATATCCTAATGCACTAGATGGTACACAAGCATCTTATGATGCTGGAATAACTGATGAATTTATTGTTCCATTTGTTGTGGATTCTAATGGATTAGTCAGTGATCATGATTCTATTATCTTTGCTAATTTTAGACCCGATAGAGCAATAAGAATTGCTACTGCTTTCTCTAATCCAGATGAAGCAAATTCTTACCATACCAAAGGTAAATCATATTTTGATCCAAAAAATACACCAAAAGACATCTTCTTAGTTTCAATGATGCATTACAATAAAACCGTGAAAGGTCCTTTGGCATACGAACTTCAAGTATTAAATAAATTATATGGTGAAGTTATAGCTGATGCAGGGCTTAAGCAATTAAGAATTGCTGAAACTGAAAAGTATGCGCATGTTACCTTCTTCTTTGATGGTGGACAAGAAAGAAAGCTTGATGGAGTTACAAGAATTCTTGTTCAATCTCCAAAAGTGCCCACTTATGATCTCAAACCTGAAATGAGTGCGTATGAAGTAAAAGATAAGGCTGTAGAAGCAATCAAATCAGGTAAATTTGATACGATGATTCTAAATTTTGCAAATCCCGATATGGTCGGTCACACAGGTTCTATTGAAGCAGCAACAAAAGCTGTTGAAACTGTTGACCAATGCACAAAAGAAGTTGTCGAAGCAATTCTTTCAATCGGTGGTGTAGCTATTGTCATTGCAGATCATGGTAATGCAGAAAAAATGAGAAGCGAAGATGGACAACCACATACCGCACATACAACAAACTTAGTCCCTGTTTTAATAACTAAAAAGGGAATCAAAGTTAACACAGGTTCACTATGTGATATTGCTCCAACACTCCTTGAATTATTGGACTTGAAGCAACCTAAAGAAATGACAGGTCATAGTCTTATAATTAAATAAAATTTTTAAGTCCCTATTCATGAGAATAAGGACTTTTTTTATGTTGATATATATATAATAATCACATCATTTTTTTCAAATAAAATTCAATAATACTTTGCGTTCCCAAATCAGCAAAACCCTGATTTGATAGTATTTGATATGCTTTAGTAACTTTTTCTACAATTTCTAATTTCAAATCGCCTTTTTCTTCTAAAACGAGTTTTAAATCCTTCAAATAGTGCTTGACATAAAATCCTGGTTGATAATCATGACTAATCATTTTTGGACCATTATTTGCGGCTTGCCATGATCCAGCTGATCCACCAGTAATCACTGCTAACATTTTATTTAAATCTAAATTTTTATCTCTTGCATAGGTTAACGCTTCTGCAATACCAATAATATTTCCAGCTATGACTGTCTGATTAGCAAGCTTTGCATGCATACCGGATCCAGATTCTCCCATATATGTGATCGTTGATCCCATTAGTTTTAGAAGTGGATAAACCTTATGATACGCTGATTCATCACCACCAACCATAATTGAAAGAGTTCCTTTGATTGCGCCTAAATCTCCACCTGTTACAGGTGCATCAAGCATCGATAATCCTTTTAGTTTTGCCATGTCATAAAGTTCAACAGCAAGACTTGGAGATGAGGTCGTCATATCACAAAGAATTGTCCCTTTTTTTGCATATTCGATCACTGTATCATAAACCTCAATCACATCAGATGGATAACCAACAATACTCAGGATGACATCGACATCTTTTATACATTCAACAATAGAACTAAAAGCTCTTGCTTTTGGCTCTAATGCTTTTGCTTTTTCAAACGTTCTATTATAAACATGAACTTCATGACCCGCATCACAAAGGTGGAGCGCCATAGGTTTGCCCATGACTCCAATTCCAATAAATGCTATTTTCATATCAATCTCCTTTATTTTGTGTGTTCATTTAACCATTCGATTAGATTGGTAAATACCTTCTCTCTATCTAAATCATTAAATATTTCATGATACGATTCTGGATAAATAATTAATTTCTTGTCTTTTGATGGAACAAGATTATATAATCTTTCACTAAATTCAGTGGGAACAATCTTATCAGTCCCACCGTGTAAAATCAAAACTGGAGCATCAAATTTATCAATGTGACGATTTAAAAATCTAACACCACCAACAAACATGTTTCCAGCAAGTGAAAAATAGAACTTTTTAAGATTGAGTGGATCAGCAATGTAATCTTCTTCAACAGCCTTGATTCGTGCTAACTGATCATCAGCAAAATTAGTCTTTTTAGGTAACCATCCAAGCCATCTAAATCCAATAAATCTTAAAGGTAGTACATCTTTAACAAAATTAGAAGGTGCAGCACTTGAAATAACACCATCGACATCGTGGTATTTTACCGCATACATATCGACAATAAGAGCACCCATGCTATGTCCTAAAATAAAGATTTTTTTGGGGTTTGATTTCTTCTCTTCAAGAACGAGCTCATGCAAGTCATCAATGGTTTGATGATATGATTTCAAAGACCCTCTTTTTCCTTGACTTTGTCCATGTCCACGAAGGTCATAGCGAATAACAGAATAACCAGCTTCATTAAGTTTTGAAGTGATTTCTTCATATCTTCCTGAGTGTTCTGCAATACCATGTGTAATGATTACACTGGCTTTTGAATTTTCAACATCATTTCTTTTAACATGTAATAGTACATCGTTGATAAGCATAATAACATCTCCCTTAACTTTATTATACTCGAAAATGGAAATCAAAAAAGATAAAAAATAAGATAAATAAACAAAATCATTTTTTTCTCATCCTTTTACTTTCTCTCGTTTGATTAAAAATTTTTATATAATTCACATAAAACACATAATGAATTTGATTACAATAAAATCTATTTTTATAAAATAAAGATTTTTCAATCATATTCATTTTATTTGTTAAAAACTATTGTATAATAAGTTTAGAAAGCGCTTTTATAGGAGACGATTATGAAAAAAACTGCATTGTATGAAAAACACCTGGAATTGAACGCAAAAATGATTGAGTACGCTGGCTTCGAAATGCCTGTATCATATATAGGTGTTACTGAAGAGCATTTAGCTGTACGTACTCGAATGGGCATTTTTGATGTTTCTCACATGGGTGAATTTGTTATTTCAGGTGAGAAATCTTTATTATTTGTCAATCATTTAGTATCTAACCTAATCACTGAGGAACCAAACAAAGTAACTTATGCTTTAATGTGTGACCAAAAGGGTTTTGTTGTTGATGACCTATTAGTGTATGTGATCAAGCCAACTCAAATTCTTCTTGTTGTTAATGCTGGGAATATGGAAAAGGATTTTGAATGGGTTATGCAACAATCTGAGTCATTTGACGTAGATGTTTCTAATAAGTCCTACGATTTCAGCCAAATTGCTGTTCAGGGACCAAATACTGTAGACCATATCAATCAAATCATTGGACAAGATGTCAATGATTTGAAATTCATGACATTTGCTGTTGTCCCATATCAGGATTTTCACATTATTGTATCAAGAACTGGATATACTGGTGAAGATGGATTCGAGATATATGCAAAGAATTATCTGATTTCTCAATTATGGGATGATGCTGTTAAATTAGGTGCACAACCTTGTGGACTTGGTTCAAGAGACACCTTAAGATTTGAAGCAAATTTACCATTATATGGACATGAAATCAGTGAAAAAATCAATCCAATTGAAGCAGGTTTAAATTTTGCTATCAAACTTGATAAATCATTTATTGGTAGAGATGCCTTAGTTCTCTATAAAGAAAAACCGAAACGAAAAGTTGTTGGTATTGAATTATTAGAAAGAAATATTCCTCGGCATGGCTATGAAGTCTATGCAAATGAAACGTTGGTTGGACACATCACGACTGGATATCTTTTGCCTAATGTAGCGACACCTATCGCTTGTGCATTAGTAGATATTGAACATGCAAAGATAGGTACTGAGCTTTTTGTTCAAATTAGAAAGAATAGAGTACCTGCAAAGGTTAGAAATAGAAAATTTTATATTAAAAATTATATTAAATAGGAGGGTTCACATGATTTTAGAAGGATTGTTATACGCAGAAAGTCACGAATGGGTGAAAGTCACCAATCATGAAGGCTATGTAGGAATTTCTGACTATGCACAACATAGTCTAGGAGATGTTGTTTTTATTGAATTACCAAAAGTAGGTTCGACAATTAAGAAGGGTGAAATGTTTGGTGCTGTTGAAAGTGTCAAAGCTGCTTCTGACCTCTATCTTCCAATAACAGGTAAAGTTCTTGAAGTTAATACTAAACTTGAAATCTCACCTGAACTTTTAAATGAAGATCCTTATGGAAATTGGATTGTGAAAGTTGAAATTTTAGACGCAAAAGAATTAGATTCATTATTAACTGCTGATAAATATGTTAGTTATTGTGAGGAATAGGCATCATATGCATAAATACCTACCTCACACCCCAAAAGATATCGAGGATATGCTTAAGGTCACCGGTGCTAATACAATCGATGATCTATTTTCCGCTATACCGAAAAAATTGCGTTTAAAAGATCTTTATCAAATTCCAAATGCGTTATCTGATGATAATTTAACAAAGCATATGCAAAAACTAAGTCAAGAAAACTCTGAATTAGTTATTTTTAGAGGTGCCGGAGCTTATGACCACTACACACCAAGTGTCGTGAGTAGCTTAATTAATCGTCAAGAATTCTTAACTTCATACACACCTTATCAACCTGAAGTTGCCCAGGGCACACTTCAATATATTTTTGAATATCAATCAATGATTTGTGAACTTACTGGTATGCAAGTATCTAATGCATCAATGTATGATGGTGCTACTGCTACTGCTGAAGCCATGTTCATGGCTCATGCACAAACAGGAAAGAATACAATCCTAGTTAGCGAGACAATGAATCCACGAATTATAGATGTAATTAAGACATATGCAAGATACCGGAAGATGACTGTGCTTGTTGTTCCTCAAAATGATGGTTTAACTGATTTAAATTTTATAAAATCTCATTTAGATGATGCAATGGGTCTTATCGTTCAAAATCCTAATTACTTGGGTACCATTGAAAATTATGATGGCTTTGCAGATATACTTCATGAACAAGACAGTATGTTCATCATGAACAATGAAGCTCAATCTCTTGCCATATTAAAAACACCTGGTGAATATCAGGCAGATATCGCCTGCGGTGAACTTCAATCCTTTGGTATTCCGCTATCATTTGGTGGAGCTTATGGAGGATATTTAGCAACACAAATGAAATATGTTAGAAAAATGCCCGGACGCATTTGTGGAATTACAAACGATGTCGATGGAAAAAGAGCTTTTGTTCTAACACTTCAAGCTAGAGAACAACATATCAGACGCGCAAAAGCAAACTCTAATATTTGTTCCAATCAATCTTTGATGGCACTTGCTGTCACTATTTATCTTTCTGCCATGGGTAAACAAGGTTTAGTTGATGTAGCCAATGAATCTTTAAAAGGTGCACATTACTTGTACAATCAATTACTAAAAACGAAGAAATTCGAAAAAGTAAACAAGCATCCATTCTTCAAGGAATTCACATTAAAAGCGACGTTTGATGTTGAAAAATTCGAAAAAGTATGTCTTGATGATGGCATTTTAGGACCTCTTCATTTAGGGGATCAAAACCTATTATTTGCAGTAACTGAAAGACGATCCATTAAAGAAATGGATAGACTTGTTCAAAAGGTGGTGGAACAACGATGAAATACTATAATAAACTCATCTTTGAAATATCTGAAAAAGATCGAATTGGTTATAACCTAGAAAAAAAGAACTTACCCGAAGTTACACTTCCAACGGAAGTGCTACGTTCAAATCAAGCCGAACTTCCAGAAGTATCTGAATTTGATGTTGTACGTCACTATACCAACGTTAGTCAAAAAAACTTTGGTGTTGAAACTGGATTCTATCCCTTAGGATCTTGTACAATGAAGTACAATCCTAAAATAAATGATGAACTTGCAACCTTATCAGGATTTGCAAATATCCATCCATTACAACCCGTAGAAACAGTCCAAGGGTTACTTAAAATTTATTATCAAACTCAAGTGATACTTTCTGAAATATCAGGATTAAAAGCATACTCATTAAATCCATTTGCTGGAGCTCATGGAGAACTTGCTGGTTTAATGATTATTAAAGCCTATCATCAAAAGAACCAAGATTTCAAACGCAATAAAATTATCGTTCCAGATAGTGCTCATGGGACAAATCCTGCAAGTGCCACTGTCTGTGGATTCGATGTTATTGAAATTAAATCTAATCCAGATGGCACAGTGAATTTAGATGCATTAAAATCAGTATTATCTGATGAAATTGCTGGATTAATGTTAACCAATCCAAATACAGCTGGTGTTTTTGAAAAGGATATTTTAGAAGTTTCAAGACTTGTCCATGATGCAGGAGGTTTACTCTATTATGATGGAGCTAACTTAAATGCACTCCTTGGTAAAGCGAAACCTGGCGATATGGGATTCGATATAACACACATTAATTTGCACAAAACATTCTCTACTCCTCATGGAGGAGGAGGTCCTGGATCAGGTCCTGTAGGTGTTTGTGAAAAGCTTGTTGATTTCCTTCCTAATCCTATTGTTAGGGAAAAGAAAGGATTCTACTACTTTGAGAATTCAAAAGACTCTATCGGTGCATTAGGTCAGTTTTATGGCAATGCTAGTGTTTATATCAGAGCTTATGTTTATCTCATGACTCTTGGAAAAGAACATATGAGTGATATCGGTCCACTTGCAGTCCTTAATGCTAACTATATCAAAGATTCACTTAAGGATTTATTTGTTTTGCCTATTGATGGGCATTGCATGCATGAGTTTGTCTTTGATGGTTTAAAAGACGATTCAACCGGTGTAAGAACACTTGATCTTGCTAAACGTTTATTAGATTATGGATTCCATGCGCCTACGATATACTTCCCACTCATCTTCTCTCAATCTATGATGATTGAACCAACTGAAGTTGAATCAAAAGAAACTTTAGACGAATTCATTAAAGTGATGAGAATTGTAGCAAAAGAAGCAATCGAAAATCCTGAACTTGTAAAGACAGCACCTCACAATACAATTGTTCGAAGACTTGATGAAGTCAAAGCAGCAAGAACTCCTATATTAAAATTTAAAGATATCAAATAAGCTAAAATGAAAACCCCAATCAAAAATCGATTGAGGTTTTTCTTTTAACAATTATGAAAATTTAAAATGTTTGTTGTTCAAAATAGCAATTTTTTAATTATTTACCAAATTGAGCATCATTGTTACCAGAATCAGTAGTCCACATATCTAGGAATGTAATAGCATCGTTATAGTCACCTAACCAGCCATTACGAGCAAATGTGTAGTTTCCATCTTTTCTAGTATTTAAGAATGTTCCCCATTCTTGAGAATCCAATGTGATAATGATGCCATATTGTGCGAAAGCTTCTTGGATGTATTCAGCAATTGCTTGGTGTCCAGTTGAAGTATTGAATAGATAATCGAAAGTTGTAAAGTTTGTAAATTTACCAGTCACTTCATCATATTCAAAATATTTCTTCAAAGTTTCAACAGCTGCTAAACAGTTACCAGCATAAGCACTTGCAGCTACATTATAATAACCATTAAAACTATTATTATGACCAGCTGTTGAGTTAAATTCAGTTCCATCAGCATTTTTGATACCAAAAGCAACATATGAAGATGCTGGAAGTTGTCCCGCTTGACCAATTTCTTCTACGATATAATTACGATCTAGAAGTAATGATAATGCCTGACGAATTTCTTGGTTAGCAAGTAAATTTTCATTAGCTGTCATATCTTTGGATATAGCTGAAGGTATCAAATCTTTATTGTTATTAAAAATAACATAATATGTACCTAACTGACCACCAATGTGAAATTCATCTGCATAATTCACTTTCAAATCAGCAATTTCATCATTTGGTACGGAATCAATGAAATCATAATCTCCAGACTTGAATCCACCTAAAATTGCAGTATCATCATCTGATAAATAGAATGTGATTTGTTCCATTGTAATTGAATCTGCATCCCAATATTGATCATTTTTTGTCAAAACGATACTTGAGTTGTGCGTCCATGCACTTACAGTATAAGCACCATTAGTGATATAAGTTGCAGCTTCTGTAGCCCAAGTATCTGGGTTTGCTGTAACAATAGATTCCTTAACTGGCATAAATGTTGGGAATGCCATTAATTCAAAGAAATAAGGTATATCAACAACTAATGTAACAGAAAAATGTGTTGCATCAACAGCATCTATATTAAGTGCTCCATCTGCATAACCATCGATGATTGAATACAAATAGCCATAATCTGCTGCAGTGTCTTCAGCAGCAGCACGATTCCATGCATATTCAAAATCTGAAGCTGTTAAAGCGGATCCGTCAGACCATTTGAGTCCAGGTTTAAGTTCAAATACATAAGTTGCAGTACCATCCGCGTTTTCAGTAGGTGTTGGTAATGCTACAGCTAAATCAGCAACTAATGCACCAGTTTCATCAAATCCAATAAGTCCTGAAAACGCATGTGAGATGTATGTAGCACCATCAACAGCACTATTTAACGCTGGATCAATAGTATCAGGTTCAGAAGCCATTGTTACATTGATATTGTCTGTTGCTCCATCAAGATTTGTATATTTGAAGAATTTTGTACCTGTTGGTGAAGAAAAGAAGCCTTCAAGATTAGCATCCATCATATAGATGTCCGTATAATAGTATATAGGAACAACTGCTCCAGTCGACATCAATAAATCCTCAGCTGCATGATATAATGCAGTTCTCTTAACAATGTCAGTTTCAACTCTTGACAAACCGATGATTATATCATAGGTTTGAGCCCAAGTTCCATTAGTTACAACAAAAGTTTCGTAACCTGCGATATCCGATAAATCCATTGAATATACTGTTGCTGTGGAATTATCAACATCTTTAGCTGACTCGCTAGTAGGTTTGCTGCACCCAAACAGTGCCAAAACAAATACTAGTGATAAAAATAGTAAACCAATTTTTTTCATTTTTTCTCTCTCCTTTTTTTTTATTTAAAAGCTCAACATTTGTAAATCGTAACTGATATACAGACACAAAGCTTATAAATCATCTAATAAATGACAACTTGCAAAATGATTTTTCTTTACTTCTCTTAATTCTGGCTTTTCAGAAACACATCTTTCAAAAGCTTGTGGACATCTTGTTCTAAATGGACATCCACTTGGTTTTGCCAATGGACTTGGAACATCACCGGTCAAAACAATTCTCTTGGATTTTCTAGCAGTTTTCGGATCTGGAGAAGGTACAGCAGATATCAATGATCTTGTATAAGGGTGCAAGGGTGAATCAAATATATCTTTAGTGTAGGCAGTTTCAACAAGTTCACCAAGATACATCACAGCGATTTTATCGCTGATATGTCTTACAACCAATAAATCATGTGCAATAAATAAATATGTAAGGCCAAGTTTTTCTTGTAGATCTTCAAACATATTGATGATCTGGGCTTGAATGGAAACATCTAAAGCTGATACAGGCTCATCGCAAACGATCAATTGCGGACTCACTGCTAATGCTCTAGCAATTCCAACTCGTTGACGTTGCCCTCCACTGAATTCATGTGCATATCTCGTAGCGTGCTCACTGGACAAACCAACAGTTTCCATCAATTCACTAATACGTGCACTTCGTTCTTCTCTTGTTGTATATAAATGATGAACATCTAATGGTTCTCCAATAATATCTCCTACAGTCATTCTCGGATTTAAAGATGAATAAGGATCTTGAAACACCATCGATGCATTCTGTCTGAAATTCTCTATTTCTTCTTTTGTCTTGATTTCTTTTCCGTTGAAAAAAATCTGACCAGCAGTTGGTTCATAAAGATGTAATAAGGATCTACCAGCAGTAGTTTTTCCACAGCCAGATTCTCCAACTAAACCCAAAGTTTCTCCTTTATTAATTTTAAAGGAAATGCCGTCTACTGCCCTAAGTTTTTTGGATTTTAATAAGCCTGTTTGAATATCAAAATACTGTTTCAATCCAATGACTTCAACCAAAACTTCTTTTTGCTTACTTTCGCTCATAATCAGCACCTCCAATTCTCAAAAGGTCAGTTTTTGATTTCTTCATATTCTTCATCTGTCAAAATCTCTTTTTTTTCAATTGCCTCTTTAATGTTTATCCAACAAGCAGCACTGTGATGCTCTGTGATATGTATCATTCCACATTGGCTTTCTAAACAAATTTTCATGGCTTTGCTACAACGTGGAGCAAATGCGCATCCTTTTGGCATACTGAGCATGTCCACGGGAGATCCTTCAATTGGTATCAAACGGCCAGAAGCTTTAGATCCATATGGGATAGAACGTAATAAACCTTTTGTATATTCGTGCTTTGGATTGTAGAATATTTCATCAACAGTTCCCTTTTCGCAAACTTTCCCTCCATACATGACAATCACTTCATCGCACATAGACACAATTACACCTAAATCATGGGTTACCATAATGATTGCCATACCAAATTCTTTTTGAAGTTTTTGCATGAGCTCCAAAATTTGAGCTTGTATGGTTACATCTAGTGCAGTTGTAGGTTCATCAGCAATTAAGATATCAGGTTCACAAGCTAACGCTATGGCAATCATGATTCGTTGTCTCATGCCACCGGAGAGCTCATGTGGATATTGTTTCAATCTTTTTTCAGGCTCATTAATACCGACCAGTCTAATCATTTCAATTGCACGTTCTTTGGCCTGTGCTTTATTTCTTGAGGTGTGTAATCTAATAGCTTCAATAAGTTGGTTTCCGATTGTAAAAACCGGATTAAGACTTGTCATCGGATCTTGAAAAATCATGCTTATTTTACTTCCCCGTATATTTCGAAGTGTTTTTTTATCAGCATTAACCAATTCTTCACCATTGAATTTAATGCTTCCTGAAACAATTTTTCCGGGATTGGAAAGAATCTGCATGAGTGAATATGCTGTAACACTCTTACCACTACCGGATTCACCTACAATACCCAATACTCCACCTTTTTCAACATCGAAAGAAATACCATCAACAGCTTTTACTTCACCCGATTCAGTTAAGAATGATGTTTTTAAATTTCGAACTTCTAGTATACTCATATCATCACCTAAACTTTCATTTTTGGATCAAACGCATCGCGCAGACCATCGCCAAGCAAATTGAGTGATAACACAATTAAGCTGATAAATACAGCAGGAATAATCAAGCGGTAAGTATAACTATATACACCACTGAGTGCTGCACTTGCAAGAGAACCTAATGATGGCATAGGTGCTGAAACTCCAAGTCCTAAGAAGCTAAGGAAGCTTTCTGTAAAAATCGCGCTTGGAATTTGAAGAGCAGTCGATATGATAATCACACTAATTGAATTTGGTAATAAATGCTTTCTAATTATACGTCCATGAGATGCACCAATAGAACGTGCAGCTAAAACATAATCTTGTTCTTTAAGAGATAATATCTGTCCTCTAATTAATCTTGCCATACTTACCCAATAGAGCAAACCAAATACAACAAATATGCTGATCATATTCGCCCCTAGAGAGGCAAACACAGAATTGGCCAATGTCTCTTTGAATAACTGGTTAAGTACTACCGAAAGCAAAATGATGATAAGCATATCCGGAAGTGAATAGATGATATCAACGATACGCATCATGAATAAATCAAGTTTGCCTCCTATATATCCTGCAATAGATCCATATAATGTTCCTATAATCAGGACAATGAGACTGGCGAAAAACCCTACAGCTAAAGAAACTCTAGCACCATAAATAACACGAATAAAGTAATCTCTTCCAGCTGAATCCGTTCCAAAAATATGTGGGAACAAATGTCCTCCATCTGCTATAATACTGAGCTCTGTTTCCCCATACTCAAAGGGTTTTAAATTAGAAAAACTCGGATCAACTGACTGTCCCTGTGAAACACCAAGTTGATCCTCATAGGAATAAGGCCACATCAAAGGTAGAAAAATAATAGCAATGATAATTATGGATATGACAAACACACATGTCATAGCCACTTTATTCTTCCATAATCGTTTTAAACCATCTTTCCAAAAACTGGTGCTCTCTCTTAAGAGAACCTGTTGAAGTTTTTCTTCAGATGTCGCAGGAATAAAACTTTCCACATTAACATGAAAAGAAAATGGTTTATTATATAATTTTACTTTTTTATCAAGTTTGTTATTTTTCATTTTGATTTCCTCATCATATTCATTTAACTAAAGTCAATTCTAGGGTCAACCACTTTGTATAATATGTCAGATACCAAATTCATCAAGACAACCATCGTAGCTAAGAAAATGGTAGTACCCATAATTAGTGGGTAATCTCGATTCGTAATAGCAGTGATAAAGGCTCGTCCTAATCCTGGAACTGAAAATATTTTTTCAACTACAAAGCTACCTGTCAATATATATGCAATCATTGGTCCTATATAGGTAATAACAGGAATAAGTGCATTCTTTAAAGAGTGCTTGAAAATCAATAAGAAATTGGATACTCCTTTTGATCTAGCGGTGCGAATGTAATCCTGTTGTAAAACATCCAGCATACTTGATCTTGTCAATCTAGTGATATAGGCCATTGGATATAATGCTAGTGCTATTGTTGGTAAAACCATACCTCCTGGTAAACTACCATTGGCAGGAAATATCTGCCAATAAACACAAAACATTATGAGTAAGAATGATCCGATAACAAATGAAGGCATCGCAACGAAAGCAGTTGTAGTAACCATAATTGTATTATCTATCAGTTTATTTCGCTTTATTGCAGCAATTGATCCAAAAGTAACTCCAAATCCAATAGCAAAACCTGCAGCAATAATGCCTAATTTACCCGAAACTTTAAACCCCTCAGAGATGATGTCAATAACATCTCTACCACGGCTTTTCAAAGATGGGCCGAAATCAAATTGAAGAATACCCTTTAAATAAGTGAAGTATTGAGTCATAAGAGGTTGATCCAAACCGTATTTTGCATTTAAAGCATCAGTAACTTCTTGAGTAACAGCCTTTTCACTTAAAAATGGTCCGCCTGGTATAGCTTTCATAGCAAAAAAAGTGATAGTGACTATCAGCCATATGGTGACTATCGCAAGTAAAAGTCGTTTCAAGATATAGACCATCATTTTAGAATCCATAATTGCTACTCCTGTCTGAATATATATTCTCCTTAATGTTGATAATAATTTATGTTATTAGTATTCTTTGTAAAACATCTTTAAAACTATTCTATATAAACCCTTTAAAAAAAAGATTTTTTAATAATTATCCCGAGCATTTTTCATATTTTATAGTTTTTTTACAGTATTTGGGATTAAATTTATAAATTTATCGGAAAAGAAAGGGCGATATCGAGGACTTCCCGATGAGATAATTTTTGATAATTCTACGACTTGTTCCTCTGTGAAATAATATAATCCCATTTCATCACCAGCTTCCTATTATCTCTATTATAAAGTAAAAACCCTATAGCTCGGGTCTTTTTTCAAAGAGTCCGTTTTATAGGGTACATTTTAAATGGGGATTTTATTGTTTCGATATTATAAATCTAATTCATTAATCAATTTAACTGCAATATCATTATAGATTTTTCCAGCTTCTTCATTGCCAGTAAACATATATTCACCACTGATTGGTTGACCGATTGGAATTTGTCCTAAAAGCGTTGTTCCTAATTTCTTAGCAACATTTTCTCCACCACCAAAACCAAAGATATATTCGCGTTTATTGTTACAAGTATTCAAATAGTAACTCATATTTTCAACAACACCAATCACTTCATGACCAAGTTGTTGTGCTCCTAGACCAGCTTTAATAGCAATACTTGATGCATTAGCATGTGGTGTAGTAACAACAATTACTTTACTTAGGGGAACATAGGTTTTAATATCTAAGGCAACATCACCGGTTCCTGGTGGCAAATCAATAATTATTAAATCAGTACCTTCATGCCACTCAACACCATTGAAAAAGTGTGTTAAAAGCTTACCTAGCATTGGTCCACGCCACATTACAGGCTTTTCAGGTGGCATAAAAAATTCTGTTGATATGACTTCAATACCATCTTTTGATAATGGAATCATCTTTTCATCTGCCGTTGCTTTTAAAGGTTTAACATCTAAATTGAGCACATAAGGAATGCTCGCTCCATAAATGTCAGCATCGATAATTGCAACTTTTTTACCTTGTCTAATCATCGCAGCAGCTAAGTTTACAGCAACAGTAGATTTCCCTACGCCACCTTTACCTGAAGCTACAGCCAAATACTTTATTACTTTTTCACCCTTTGGTACGAATTCAGATTCGAAAAAATCAATTTTTATTCCTGGGAATCCAAGTTCAATTTTTACAAGTCTAATAATTTGAATTTTAACTTGTTGTTCATATTTCACTCTATCCTTTAAATAAATTTCTAACTCTGCGACTCCAGTTGGTCCAACAACCAATTTTTTAATTCCATTTACTTCTTTAAATGGCTTATTAAAACCTGGGTCAATGATTTCTTCAATTCTACTTTTTAAATCATCATATGTCATCTTGACTCACCTCAAAACCATTATAACAAAAACACATTCGAAATGCTCGTTAAATGTTAATTTGAAAACATTTATTTATTTTTAATAAATCTCATTTATAATAGTTATAGATGTATTTTTGAAAGGAAACTTTATGATCATAAACTATAAAGCTCCAATATTAGGAAAACACGAAGACATTTCTTTAACACCAGATGATACCTTTTCTTTATATATGGTAGGAAAGGGATTTGTCATTTTTCTTACTGATAATCAACTCTACTCACCTATAGACGGTGTGATTTCACATATATTCTCAACAAATCATGTTATTGCAATCAAGCATGAATCAGGCATTCAAGTTCTAATCCATCTCGGTCTTGGTTCAGTAGAACTAAAAGGTAAAGGTATAAAATCATATGTGGAGCTCAATCAGCGGGTTAATCAAGGTGATTTAATCATGAGCTTTGATTATGACTATTTAAAAACTCATATCAAATCATTAGCTATACCTATCGCTTTTGTTCAAAAAAATTCACTCAAAATAAATAAGATAATTAAAAATGAACCTTATTTAAACATGATTCTAGACATTGAATAAGTTATTATAGAATATCAATTGAGCATTTTGTGATAAAATAAATGTTGAAGGTATAATATCATTTATGCCGTGCGCATGGAGGATTTAACATGGAAAAAGAATTTGTTTTAATCGCTGAACAGGGTTTACATGCTAGACCTGCAACAAATTTCGTTAGATACGTTTCAAGCTTACCTTTTTCGGTTTATTTGATTTACAAGGATTTTGTTGCTGATGCAAAATCAATCATGGCAATCATGAGTATCGGTTTATCAAAGGATTCAACTTTTAAAATTCGTATTGAATCAGACAATCCAGAACATTTAAAACAAGTTGAGCAATACTTAAAAGAAAACCATCTCGTATAAAACAAAAGGGACTTCCGAAAGTCCCTTTTTTTATTTTTAGTAATTAATCATCATACTCATCATCTTCATGCTCATCATCTTCGTGTTCATCATGATCCTTATGATTAAGTGAGACATTAATATATTCATCATGTTCATCTTCATATGCATCTTCATGTTCATCTTCATATGCGTCATCATGTTCATCTTCATATGCGTCGTCATTTTCATTATATGGTGTTGAAGCTCCTGCGGTTAAATCACTAGTATCTCCTGTGGAAGGTGTCGATGGTTCAGTAGTTGTAGATGCTCCTGCAGTTAGATCACCTGTTGATCCAGATATCGGTGTTGATGGTGTTGATGGTTCAGTAGTAGATGCTCCCGCAGTGATGTCACCTGTTGATCCGGATATTGGAGTGGTTGGTGTTGATGGTTCTGTAGGTATGGATGCTCCGGTTATAATATCAGTACTTGTTCCAGGTGTTGTTGTTGTTCCTGGTTCTGTTGTACCAATAACTGAAGTTCCAGCGATAATATCTCCTTCAGGGGTTGTTACTGTGATTCCATTTGAAGAAGGGTTTTCTATATAATTTCCATTTGCATCAGTTGATGCACCTGCAATTTGATCAGTATTTTCATTTAACGCTATTTGCGTAGCCCCTGTTACAAAGTCAGATATCGAATGAATAGGTTGAGTAACTGCGCTGACACCAAAGAGACTCAAGAAAAATGATATTATTATTTTATTTTTCATCAAATCACTTCCTTTCGACTAATTAAAAAGAGGACTCCCAAAGGGATTATCCTCATTCTACATGATTCAAGTCAAATATGAAACTCTTTTACTCTATATTGAAAAGATTATGAATTACTCTATCAATATTGTTAACATTTTAAATATTCTTAACTTTTTTCTGCTTTTTTACTTTTTGGAAAAGCCTTTTTAAAATAGTTTTTAACTCTTGCTACAAATTTAGTCTGATCGTAACTTAGAATTGCAACTCGATAAACTGGAGCAACCAAATAAAGTGCAAGAACAAAGAATATAGATACTGAAACCAATGCGATAATTGCTTCTCCGACACTCATTAATCCTGATGCAAAAGCGATGGGTGCCAATATTGGAGTAAATATCGGAATAAATGCCATAACCTTCATAAATGTATAACCGCCTGCGATTGGTGCAAATATACCAATATAGAATGCTGCTAAAAGCATCAACATCAAAGGTGTTTGAAATTGTTGATAATCTTCTTGTGTAACTGCCATTGATGCAAATAACGCTGCAATAACTAAATAGAATAATGTTCCAACAATCATAAACAGTAATGAAAAGATAAGTACAATTGGCCAATTAGGAATAATATCTGATAAATATGATAATAAAGAGGTTGTTCCCGCCGGTAAGGTAACTGCACTTGAAGCTGAACCTAACTTACCAATGAGTGATGCAATCGTCACATAAACAATTGTTAAGGCTCCTTGTACAATAACAAAGAGAATACTAGCAGTAATTTTCGATATGAAGTGCATTTTTGATGGAACACTTGCAATAATCGTTTCAATTGCTTTTGTAGATTTTTCTTCAATAATATCAACACCTACAAATTGTGTAGCCATGATAATAAGAATAAACATAGGCAAAACAAGTAAGCTCGTCAAAGAGCTCAGCATTGCTCCACGGTCGGGATCTTCATAATCAGGTGCAAACACCGTATTTATTACAGGTGGTTGATAATTGATAATCTGATAATTAATGAGTTGTATTTCAAGTTGTGATGCTAAATAATTATTCATTGCTGGTGTTTTACTATATAAGGTGATTGTAGGATTAGCTACAGCTCCAGATATACTAATAGTTATATCTACATCTTCATTTAGCCAAAATTCATCTTCATCAAAATCATTGATTGTCATGGGTGTTAAAACATAATACTCATTACCATCATATGGTTGATTGAGTAAAGTTGCATAGTCACTTACGAGACCTGTTTCAGATGTTTCATTAATCACATTAATATAAACTTGTTGATCTTCTTCTGTACCTCCGCCAAATAAACTAATGATGGAAGGTATATTGATAATAGCAATCATTAATACTGCAATAACTATGTTTGCGATTAAGAATGCTTTTCTACATATTCTTTTTTTTAGACCATACTTAACAAGAAATTTAAACTTCTTCATGGCTATGACCTACCTTTGCAATGAAAATTTCACTTAATGTTGCTTGTTCCACATCATACTTAGTTATATGCTTACAAGTTCTTATATATTCGAATACTTTAGATGCAACTTCTTCGTTTTCAATTTTTGCAATAATTTCATTAGAATTTTCGATTACCTTAAAAACTCCCGGAATTTTTCTTAGAGCTTCAACATCCACATCTCCGATAATTCTAATATTTTGTTTTTTATAATCCTTTTTGACTTGATCAATTCTACCTTCAATAATCGCTTTCCCTTTTTCCAAAACAACAAGCTCTTCACAAAATGATTCAACATAATCTAGTTGGTGTGATGAAAAAACGACCATAGAACCTTGTTTCTGAAAATCACGAATTACCTCAATGAAAAGTTCCATATTAATTGGATCTAAGCCACTAAATGGTTCATCTAATACCAAAAGTTTTGGATTATTGATGATTGCAGATATGAATTGTATTTTTTGTTGATTACCTTTAGATAGTTCTTTAATCTTCTTATTCTTATACTCACTGATAGCAAAGCGATCTAACCAATAATCTAATCGTTCTAGAATCACTTTTGGTTCCATATCTTTTAGTTGTCCAAAATAAAGCATCAATTCTTTAACCGATATTTTAGTTAATAGGGATCTCTCTTCAATCATATACCCGATTTCATTGACGTTATGGTATCCTACTTTTTTCCCATTATAAAGAATCTCACCTTCTGTAGGTTCAAGTAAACCCATAATCATTCTAAATGTTGTTGTTTTTCCTGCACCATTCGTTCCAAGTAGACCAAAAATAGCTCCCGGTGCAATCGTAAAACTTAAATGGTCCACAGCAACTAAGTCACCGTAAAGCATTCTTGCATTTTTCACTTCTAACATATTTTTCCTTCTTTCAATCATCAAAAGATGATCTTAAATTTGTATTTTTTTCATTATTTATCAATTGTTTACTCTCTCGCTATTTTCTTGCTTTTAATACTTAGTACAATCATATAAATAATAAGCAATATCGGTATTCCGATAAAAATTCCAAAATTCAAATAAATCATTTATTAATCTCCTTATCATCACGCTCTTTTTCTTCTTGATCAAATTTAGCCCAGATATCTTCAGTATCCCCATAAGCCTCATCTATTTTCTTTACTTTCTTCTCGTCTGTTTGATTATGGGCATCTTTTGGAAAAATCGATCCAAAAGGTTTCTTGTTTGTTTTTCGTTGTTTTTTTTGTGTAGTAGACATAATAAGCGAAAATAGAGAAATGATAAATATTATTGAAAATATAATAATTAAATCCGTCATAATGTCTCCCTCATTTCAAATTTTCAACACGTAATGTATATTATCAGATTAATCTGACAGAATAATTATACCATAAATTATTTTTAATGCAACATAAATTATTATATATTATTCTAAATTTTTTCTTTTGCTTTATTAATGCACATTAAAATCATGGTACAACAAAAATATCGCACCATGACTTAAGTTTATCTTGATTTATTCTGGCTTTCTTTAGAGATTAATTCGATGAATTCCTCTAAAGATACTGTGATTTGTTTTTGTGAATTATAAGCTCTATAGGTTACTAGTCCTTCATCTTTTTCCCTATCACCTAATACTAATGAATAAGGTATTTTTAAAGTCTGAACCTCTCTAATTTTATATCCTAACTTTTCTTCTCTTAAATCACTTTCCACTCTAAAGCCCATGATTTTTAGTGCTTCATGAACATCATTCACATATTGATGATGTAGTTCAACATTGACCGGTAAGACCTTAACTTGTACAGGTGCTAACCAGAAAGGGAATGCTCCTTTATATTCTTCAATCAAATAAGCAACAAATCTTTCCATTGTAGAAACGATACCTCTATGGATGACAACAGGTCTATAAATATTCTTCCCATCTTCACCAACATATGTCAGTTCAAATCTTTCAGGTAATAAGAAATCTAATTGAATCGTTGATAAGGTTTCAGAATTACCCATCGCTGTTTTAACTTGTACATCAAGTTTAGGACCATAAAAAGCAGCTTCACCGATAGCTTCATAATAATCTAGGTCAAGTTCATCCATGGCTTCCTTAAGCATTTTTTCTGCTTTATTCCATATTTCATCATTTGAAAAATATTTTTCAGTATCTTTTGGATCTCGGTAGCTCACTCTAAATTCATAATCGGTAATATTAAAGTCTTCGTAAACAGCGAATAATAATTCCATTGTTCTTTTAAACTCGTCTTTGATCTGATCCGGGCGAACAAAAATATGTGCATCATTTAATGTCATTTCTCTAACGCGTTGAAGTCCAGATAAAGCACCACTCTTTTCATAACGATGCATCATTCCAAGTTCAGCAATTCTCAAAGGTAATTCACGATAGCTATGTACATCGTTTTTATAAATCAACATATGATGTGGACAATTCATAGGTCTAATCACTAATAATTCTCCATCACCCATATCCATTGGTGGAAACATGCTATCCTGATAATGATCCCAATGTCCTGATGTTTTATATAATTCTGCATCAGCAAGAATGGGCGTATAGACATGCATATAACCTAAGTCTAACTCCTTATCAGTAATATATCGTTCAATAACACGTCTGATTGTAGCTCCTTTATATAACCAGAAAGGAAGACCAGCTCCAGCTTCTTTACTCAACATAAATAAATCTAATTCTTTTCCTATTTTACGATGATCTCTTAGTTTTCTTTCTTCGAGTAAAACCAGATAAGCATCTAAATCTTTTTTAGTCGTGAAGCTCGTTCCGTAAACACGAACTAGCATTTTATTTTTCGAATCACCCCGCCAATAAGCTCCAGCTAACGATAAAAGTTTAAAGTTTTTGATATATTTCGTGCTAGGAACATGCCCACCACGACACAAGTCAGTAAAATCACCTTGAGAATAAACAGTTAATCCAGCTTCTTTATGTTCTTCGATTAATTCCAACTTGTACGGGTCTTTTGCAAATATTTTTTTCGCTTCTTTGTAACTGATTTCTTTTCTTTCAATTTTCAAATCAGCTTCTGACATTCTCATCATTTCTTTTTCAATTGTTTCTAAATCTTCATCACTTACTTTGATATCACCAAAATCAACATCATAGTAGAAACCTTCATCGATTGCAGGTCCAACGCCAAAAGCCACACCTGGATAAAGGTGAGTAATTGCTTGTGCCATCAAATGTGCCGTACTGTGATTAAGAACTTCAACAATTCTTTTATCTTTATCAGTCAATAACTCTAAAGTTCCATCTTCTAACAATGCTCTAGATAATTCAACATAGTCACTATTAAAAACTGCAGCGATTGCTTTTTTAGCAAGACTCATAGAAATACCTTCAGCAATTTCAAGGGGTGTAATTCCTTTATTAAATTGTTTGTTACTACCATCTGGAAATGTAATTTGAATCATTTTTATCTCTCCTTTTAAATAAAAAAGTCCTTAGAAAAATCTAAGGACGAAAATTCGCGGTACCACCTTAGTTCTAGCATTGCTAGCACTTAGCCTATGGATAACGGCATGACCCGGACTATTTTATAGCCACTCCAAGGGAGTAATTCAAATCTTTCGCAGCTTTCACCTTCCTGCGTCGCTAGGTTTGATTTAAACCATATCCTTTTCTTCGTGTTATCTACATTATATCACTTGTATCGCAAAATTCAAGTGATTTTATTCTTTATATTGATCAGCTGTTAGTTTTACATAAGTCATGAGATCTTTGAGCCTTTGAATTAGTCTTGCTGCCTTCACTCTATTCATTTCATCTTTGTTCACAGTCAAAGCTTCAACAAGTTGAACATACTGAAAATTAGAAGTCATAAAGACGGGAAGTTGTGCAGAAAGACGGTATTGCATCACAGGTACTAAGATTTCATCTCTAAACCATGGTGACATATTTTCTCCACCCATATCATCCATCATCAAAACATCTGCTTGTTTCAATTGATTAATCCTTTGTTCTAGATTACCTTCATTCATACCTTGTCTAATACTTCTGACCAGATCAGGCATATAGACAAATAAGACAGTAACATTTTTTTCAGCAAGTGCTTGAGCGATAGCTGATAATAGATAACTCTTTCCCGTTGCATATTTACCAAAGATGTATAATCCTTTAATGTATCTATCTCTTCTATAGTTTTCTACAAAATCTGATGCAAGTTTATATGCTTTTTCTCTTTCGTCATTGAAAACATCAAAAGTTGACAAACTTGCATTTTGAATATAGATTTCACTATCATAAAATTTCAAGTGCTCTCTAATTTTTTTTCTTCTGAGTTCTTCAGCTTTTTCTTTTGTAGGACGATAAACAATTTCAATATAAGGATCCGTTTTTAGAACTGGCTGATAGCCATCATTAACAAAATGCTCATCACGACTCAAAATATATTGATACACCTTATAGATGTCAATATCAAGTAAACTCAAATTCTTTGTTTCAGGATCACTAGAAACAACTTTTCTCATCTCATCTAGAGTCATTATTATCCCTCCAATTTCGCTAGGTCTTTAATATAATCATCCATCCAATCAGGCTCGGTGACTTTTTGGACCTTTTTCTTCTTTTGATATTGTGTTTCAAGATTTGTTGAATAGCTGAGTGCATCTTCCGTTGTCTGAACACCTTTATTCAACCAATCATGTAATACTTTTTCCATATAGTTAATATTTGGTAGAACACCATCTTTATGTTTTAAAACAAGCATAAGAATAACATTGATGATTCCCGGTTCAACAGCATTTCGTTCTAAAAGCTGAGAAGCAGTTGATAATGCAATTCCTTGTTGATCAGTTTTCGCATATTTCTGAATGATTACTTGTGGAGCAACTTGATCAATTAAGCTTGTAATAGGCATATCTTTTTGTTTAATGGTCAATGATTGATGTTTTTGATCATAATAAAGTTTAGCCTTCATATTGAGTTGAGCAAAATTAACATTTTGTCTTGATTTTGCTGCGTTTTCGTAAATAGCAACCATATCAGCAACATCATATTGATAAACAAACGCGATTTTATTCACCTGTTCTTTGAATTTTTCGTTTAAGAGTTGAGAATTCTTTAAACGTTCAGGTAGATGATCAACAAAGGCTTCATAATTAAATTTAAAGTTGAGTAGACTACCTCCGTTTTGTTGTCTCCCCTGCAGTGCATGTGAGACATTGAGCAAGTTCAGACTCTTAAATTCATAAAGTGTATCAAATGATTTAGTGATATTATCAAACCCTTCTTTATCAACAACATCCATTTTAAAGAGTAATGTCAAAAGGTTCATATTCTTTTCACCAATTTCTGATTGTAAATAACTACCAAAAACTGTATCAACTAAAAATTGTTTAGCAGTCAAAGGAGCCTTCATAAAGTATAAATAATAGTCTTCTTTTTGATAAACAGTTAATAGATTCAAGGCTTCTAATTTATTTCTAATCTTAAGAAACTCTTGCTGTTTCAAATTTAATAAGTCGAAAAGTTCAGTATGAGAATAACTGTTTCGTCCTGTTTTATTGATTAACTGGTAGAAGGTATTATATAAAGATTCTCCTTCTAAACCCATCAACGGCTGATATAACAATGCTAAAACTTTAAAATCAGCAGCACTTAAATCAGATTGACTTTGAATAATAAATGTGCTACTGTTTTTCATTTTTTATACCCCTTAAAAAAGCATTGATTTGTTCATATAGGTTTTCTTTTGATTCATTGTTGTCCAAAATATGATCTGCATGTTTAATTTTTTCTTCTAAAAGTAATTGAGATCTAATCTTTGTTAATGCTTCAGATCTATCTATTTGATCTCGTACCATTAATCTTTCAATTTGAGTTTCTTGATTAACATATACAACCAAAACATAATCACATAACTTTTGATATCCAACTTCAATAAGCAAGGGCATATCAATGACAATAAATTCCTGATTTTTATATGTCTTTTTGATTTCTTCAATTGTATCAAATACATAAGGATGAACAATCTTATTTAAGGCTTCTCTTTTCTTCATCTCATGAAAAATAAGATGACTTAATTTTTTTCGGTCCTCATAATTTCTCACTTGAAAACCAAAATAAGTTTCTACTTTTTTCATCATTTCATGATTTGATTCCCAAAGTTTTTTAACGATGAGATCACTATCAATTACTGGTATATTAAGTTCACTAAAATAACCGGAAGCAGTAGACTTACCACTTGCGATACCTCCAGTTAAACCGATGATAATTGGATTAGTGTTGACATTTTGGACAGACATATGTTCCCCGTCCTCCGACTTTCATTTTTATAATTTCTGTTCCACATATTGGGCAAGGCTCACCCTTTTTCATATGGACATTCAGTTCGTTTTGAAATCTTCCATGTACGCCTAAACTAGATGTGTATGATCTAATGGTTGTTCCACCTAATTCAGTCGCCTTTTCTAAAACCTTGGTTGCTGAATCTACGATGAGTTTTGCTTCTTCTAATGTAATTGAAGATGTTATTCTAGTTGGATGAATCTTACTTATAAACAGAGTCTCATCGACGTATATATTACCTAAACCAGATATGAGATGCTGATCCAGTAAAGCTTGTTTAATCGTTATTCTTCGTCTTTTGAGCAACTCATAAAATATGCTGAGATTTATATCCTTTGGTTCCTTACCTAAGACGTTAAGTGGATATACATCAAGATATATTTTTTTGTCAATTAATGTGATTGTTCCAAATTTTCTTACATCATGATATCTTAAATTTCTTCCGCTTTTAAAATTAAAAACAATATGTTCATGTTTCAATAATGGTTCGTTTGATTTAATGTAAAACTTACCTTCCATACGCAAATGAATAATCATGACATATTGATTCAAGATAAAGATAAGATACTTACCCATGCGATCAATACGTTCTATTGATTGATTTTTGATTTCTCTTAGAAACCAATCCAAATCATTGGTGATAATTTTACTGTAGTGTGATTCAACATCTATAATGATTTCATTTCTAATTTCTTTTTCTAATGTAACTCTTACTGTTTCCACCTCAGGAAGTTCTGGCATTTCGTTTTCTCCTATTTGAGATCGTACCAGGTTTTACCGACATCACATGAAGTTTCAAGTTCTACCTTAAGCTTCATCGCTTGACTCATCATCTGTGGTACGATTTCTTTCATTTCTTCGAGCTCTTCTTTTGGTACTTCAAGAATTAATTCATCGTGCACTTGTAATAAAATTTTTGATTTCTTCTTGTTTTTCTTTAAGTAATAATACAAATCCACCATTGCTTTTTTCAAAATATCTGCTGCACTTCCCTGAATGGGAGCATTAAGTGCTGTTCTTTCACCAAAAGCACGTTGCATAAAGACTGAAGATTTTAATTCTGGGATATATCTTCTACGCTTCATAATTGTTTCAACGTATTCGTGTTCCTTAGCAAAGATAATAATATTTTCCATATAATCCTTGATCTCAGGATATATGGATAAATATTGATCAATGAATGCTTGAGCTTGTTTAGGTGAAACGTGTATATCTTCGCTTAAGCTCCATGCTCCAATGCCATATATAATACCAAAGTTTACGGCTTTTGCTGCTCTTCTTTGTTCAGAGGTAACCTCTCTTACATGAAACACGTCCTGAGCGGTCTTCGTGTGTATATCTTGGTTTTGATTAAACGCTTCAATCAATGATTTCACATTTGCTATATCTGCAAGTACACGGAGTTCAATTTGAGAATAGTCAGCGCCTAATAAATAATCATCATTAGATGCTTTAAATAACTTTCTAATTTTTCTTCCTTCTTCAGTGCGAATTGGAATATTTTGAAGATTTGGATCTAATGAGGACAAACGACCTGTCGTTGTTAAAGCTTGCATATAGATGGTATGTACTTTTCCATCTTCAAAAATATTTTGTTTAACACCAATAATGTAAGTTGAATGAAGTTTTGTTAGTTGACGATATTCCATAATGTAATCTATAATTGGATGCTTTCCATGAAGTTTTGTTAGAACTTCAACATTTGTAGAATATCCTGTTTTTGTTTTTTTACCATAAGGAAGTCCTAATCTTTCGAAAAGAATTTTTCCGAGTTGTTTCGGACTAGATACATTAAAATCTTCACCCGCCAATTCAATAATCTCTTTTTCAATATATTCGATCCGAGATGATAAATCCTTATCTTGAATTTCTAATTCGTCTCGATCAACATATAATCCTGTAAATTCCATTTCAGCTAGTACCTCTGAAAGAGGTATTTCTAATTCATAGAGTAAATGAATTTGTTCCTGAGCTTTAAGTTGTTCTAAAAGTGGAGTTCTTAATTCAAAGATGGCTTTTGCTTTACTAACGATATGTCTTTCATATATTTCCTTTTCAGGTAAACCTTTTTTAGCACCTTTACCATAGACAACATCGTCATATAAAATATCTTCATATTCAAATGCCGAAACGATTCTTTTAAATTCTTCCTTTCCTAGATGTGAATTGATCAGGTATGCTGCTAATAACAAATCAAAAATAACATGATTTATTTCGAGGTGATTCCATAAAAGGAAGACTTTTACTGCTTTATAATCATAGACAAACTTAGTAATTTTTTCATCAGCTAGATACATTTGAAAATTTATGGATGTTAACGCGAACTCTGGCGGTAGGAAATAATGATTTTTTCCATTAGAAATACCAACACCCCATAACTCAGCTTTATGATAGTTATAATCAGAAAGTTCAAAGTGAAGTGCTAATCCTGGTTTTAAAATCTTTCCTAGTTCATGCTCGTCACCAATTGCTTGATATTCCCAATTTTCATGTTGGGTTGTTGGCAATTCCATTTTTTTTACAAACATATGTAGATCATAAGATTGGAAAAAAGACATCAGTTCATTTTGTTTAACTTCATCTCTTGCTAAATCTTTGACCTGACAATCAATATCAGCATCAAGCTCAATGGTAACAAGTTCTTTGCTCAATTTGGCAAGATGCTCAAATTCTATAATGTTTTCACCTAATTTTCCTTTGATTTCATTTTTATGTGCATAAACATTTTCTAACGATTGATATTCCTGTAATAATTTTATTGCAGTTTTTTCGCCAACTCCAGGAATTCCTGGAATATTGTCTGATTGGTCCCCCATCAAAGCCTTTAAATCAATCATTTGTTCATGGGATAACCCATACGTTTCAAAAAGTGTTTTAGGATCAAAACGATGAACTTCTTTCATCCCTTTTTTTAATAAATTAACAGTTATATTTTCATCTACTAATTGCAGTAGATCTTTATCACTAGAAAATACTTCAACTTGAAAACCTTGTTTACTTGCTTGTTTGGCCAGTGTGCCAATAATATCATCTGCTTCATAGCCTGGTTTACTATAGAGTTTTACACCGCTTAGTTTAATATAATCATATATCAAAGGAATTTGCATCCCGAGTTCTTCTGGCATTTTAACCCGTCCAGCTTTATAATCCTTATAAGCAATGTGTCTTTTTGTTGGTTCTTTTGTATCAAATGCAACAAGTGCATAGGATGTTTGCTCAGTAATTATTTTTTCAAACATGCCAACAAAAGCAAAAAGAGCATTTGTATAAACGCCTTGTCCAGATTGCATTAATTTCGCACCAGGATAGGCAGTTGCATAATAAGCTCTAAACATAATGGAGTTTCCGTCGATCAAAATTAATTTTTGCATTATTTGCTCCCCTTTTATCTCATTTTATCATAGATACATACATTACTTTTCCACAACTTTTGTGGGAAAAAAAAGGATCATCGTCTCCGAAATTGACCCTTTCCTTTACCCTTACCTTTTTTATTTTTTGTAGGTTGCATGACCTTTGATGGATTTTTAGATAAACCCTCGAGTTCCTTCTCATCCATACTCATCATTTTCTTCATCATTTGCTTTTGTGCTTCAAGAGCCTGTCTCAAACGATTGAGATCTTGAACTTTCATCCCAGAACCTTTAGCTACGCGTTCTCTTCTTTTTGAACTCATATCAATTAGTTTTGGATCTTTTTTTTCAGCATCTGTCATACTGTGAATCAGCACACCCATTTGCTCAAATTGTTTATCATCAACCTGTGAAGCAGCATTTTTCATCTGTCCCATACCAGGTATAAATCCTAATATTTTGCTCACAGATCCCATTCTTTTAATCATCTTGAATTGCTTGAGCAAATCGTTATAATTAAAAGTGTTTGACATCAGTTTTTCCATCATACCTTTTGCTTCATCTTCATCAATTGATTCAGTTGCTTTTTCAATTAGTGTTAACACATCACCCATGCCGAGAATTCTAGATGCCATTCTTTCTGGATGGAAGACTTCAAAAGTATCCATCTTTTCCCCATTAGAAGCAAATTTAATTGGAATTCCAGAAACTTCTTTAATTGATAATGCCGCACCACCTCTGGTATCTCCATCTAATTTAGTTAAAATTGCACCAGTTGCATTCAATTGTTCATGAAAACTTTTACAGATATTTGCGGCATCTTGACCTGTCATTGCATCAACGGTTAAGAGGATTTCATTTGGTTTGGCTATCTGTTTGATATCAACTAATTCATGCATCATTTTTTCATCGATATGTAGACGACCAGCGGTGTCAATTATAACAACATCATATCCATTTTTCTTCGCATATTCCAAGCCATCAGAAACAATTGTTTTTGCGTCAATAAGGCCTTTATCGAATACTTCAACATCAATTTGTTTACCAATGATTTTTAACTGTTCAATAGCAGCAGGACGATATACATCAGCTGCAATAAACATCACTTTTTTCTGTTCAGTTTTTCTGATGTAAACACCTAATTTACCGATTGCAGTTGTCTTACCTGAACCTTGCAAACCAATCGTCATAATTGTCGTTAGACCATTTAAATTATAGCGTATACCTTCAGTATCTTCACCCATGACACGTTTTAATTCATCATGAACAATTTTAACAACTTGTTGACCTGGATTCAATCCTTTAAGGATCTTTTCTCCAATAGCTTTTTCTTTAATATTTGCTATAAAACTTTTGACAACCTTAAAATTAACGTCTGCTTCTAATAAAGAAAGACGTACTTCGCGCATCATTTCATCAATATCGTTATCGGTTAATAAGCCCTTACCTACCAAACGGCGCATCGCCATTTGCATACGTGAGCTCAAACTGTTTTCTGCCATTATTCATCCAACTTTCTTAAGTCTTTTAATAGGGATAAATCCTGTTTTAAGATTGCTTCATCTATGATTTTTTTTCTTGTTTCCTGCATCTTAAAAAGATGAAGTTTTTCCTCATAAGAAATCAAATGATCTTCTACAGTTCTTAACTGATCATAAACTGCATTTCTGCTGACTTGATATAATTCAGCTATTTCCTGCAAAGAATAATCTTCTCTATAATAATGCTCAAAATAGAGTGCTTGTTTATCTGTAAGCAATTGTGCATATAAATCAAAAAGCTGATTAAGTTGTTCTTTCTTTTCTAAGCTTTCCATAGTTCTCCTTAAAAGAAATCCTTAAATAATCCATATATATATTGTTCTATATCAAACATGACTAAATCATCAATCTTTTCACCCAATCCAACATATTTTATTGGTAGGTGATAGAGATGTCTAATTGCTAATACAATACCGCCTTTAGCAGTACCATCAAGTTTGGTTAATATTATTCCACTAACATCAGTTGCTTCTTTAAATACCTCTGCTTGACGCATGCCATTTTGTCCAGTTGTAGCATCAATAACTAGCAAGGTTTCTTGAGGTGCATGTGGTAAAGTTTTTTGAATGACTCTTTTCATTTTTGAAAGTTCTGCCATTAAATTTACTTTAGTTTGAAGTCTACCAGCAGTATCTACTAAAACAACATCATATTTTTCATTTCTAGCAATTTCTAATGCATCATAAATGACACTAGATGGATCGGATCCTGTTTCCTTTTTAAAAACAAATGTCCCACTTCTTTTTCCCCATTCAGCAATCTGATCGATTGCTCCAGCTCTAAATGTATCACCAGCAACCATCATGACTTTCTTTCCGTCGTCTTTGAGTTGTTTCGCCATTTTACCAATGGTTGTTGTCTTGCCGACGCCATTCACACCGACAAACAAATAGACATTGACTTCATTATCATCATAATTTAAATCAGTTTGAACAAGTTCACCCTTCAAGTAAATCTCAAACATTTTATCAACAATAATCTCAGCGAGATCATTAGGATCGTTAATCTTTTTATTTTCAACTTCAAGTCTGAGTTGAGCAATAAAATAAATGACTGTATCAATACCTATATCTGCTTGAATAAAAATATCTTCGAGCGAATCAAAAAGTTCATCATCAATTTGATTTGATGCTGATAGTATTGCTTTAAGATTACCTAAATTTTCTTTAGTTTTATGTAAACCTAATTGATATCTTTCATTCTTAGGTTTTTTACCAAATAATTTCTGAAACAATCCCATAATAATCTCCTAATTCTTTGAATATTATACCATATGAAAAACAAAACCGAAAGATTATTCTTTCGGTAAATTCTTGACAAATGATAGTAGATTATCAAAATCTAAATGTTGACTCATCTCATCCACATATTCAAGATATACAATTTTTCTATGCTCATCCAGAACGAATACGCTTCTAGCTTGAAGTCTTAATTCTTTAATATTTGTGCCATATTTATTTCCGAAATCTAAATCTAGATAATCGCTTAATGTAATAACGTTATCAATACCTGAGTTCCCGCACCATCTCGCTTGAGCAAAAGGTAAATCATTGCTGATCGTTAGGACTGTAACATCGTTTCTTTCAGCTAATTCCTTATTTACTGTTCTTGTTTGTCTATCACAAACCGTTGTGTCCAATGATGGAACAACATTTAAGATGATATATCTGGATTTATAATTACTTAGGTGTTTCACTTCACTATTGACGTTTAATGCTGTAAAGTTTGGTGCAGCATCACCAATATATTTTTCTACTCCCAATAAAGTGATTGGTTTTCCTTTTGATGTTTTCATTTTGACACTTCCTTATTTTTTATTCATCAATATTATATCATATGAAAAATTATTACACCATAAAAAAGCGATCCCCTGAAAAGACAGGGGATCAACTAAGGGGATTTCGTGCACTTCTGTACACTAAAATAGGGGATAAGTAGCATTCAACTTGAATGCAACATCATAATATCACTTTTATTTTTAATTGTAAAGAAATTAATATTCATCCCTAATCATTATGTACAATAGTGTGAAAAAACACTATTTTTTAACATATTTGCACTTAGGAAAGCCACTACAAGCAATAAACTCACCATATTTACTATTTCTAATAACCAATGGTTTTCCGCACTTAGGACAGATTTCATCAGTCATTTTAGGTTCTATCTTCTTCATATCTTTCTGAGCTGTTACAACCAATGGAACAAAACTGTGATAGAATCTCGAAACAAGATGAAGCCCACTTTGTTTACCATCAGCAATTTCATCTAAAACAGTTTCCATTCTAGATGTATAATCAATATTGATAATTTTCGAGAAAAATAGATCTAATTGTTCAGATGTCAATGTGCCTTGTGATGATGGCTTAAATCTCTTTTCAACAATTTCGACATAATCTCTATTTTTTAATGTTTGAATGATTTGTGCATAAGTAGATGGTCTACCAATGCCTAATGATTCCATTTCCTTAATCAAAGTTGCTTCACTATATCTTGTCTTAGGTGTTGTTACTTTCTCAATCGATAATACTTCTTTTGCTGAAATTTCCTGATTAATTACCAAATGTGGTAAATGTTTATCCTTAATTTTTGATTCAGAGTACATCTTGAGATGACCTTCGAATTTTTCAATACTACCTTCTGCTAAATATTTATGTCCATGAGATTCTAGTCTCAACTTGGTATTATCAAAGATTGCAGGAGCCATTAAACTCGCAACTGCTCTTTGATAAATTCTTTTATATAGTTTGTGCTCATCACGTGATAAATACTGTTCCATGCTTTCAGGAGTTCTTTCAATACTAGTGGGTCTACAAGCTTCATGTGCATCCTGAGCATTTGCCTTAGTTGTTACTTTATATTTTCCTAAATAGTTTTTTCCATAATTGCTTTCTATATAATGATGTGCTTCTTTAATAAATGGTTCAGCAAGTCTCGTAGAATCAGTTCTCATGTAGGTAATCAATCCAATCAGTTCTCCATGGATTTCTTTACCTTCATAAAGCGCTTGAGCAACCATCATTGTTCTAGCTGCACTCATCGATAAATTAGATATTGCATCTTGTTGTAATGTTGAAGTAATAAATGCTGGTTTTGGATTTCTTTTTGATTCTTTGACTTGAATATTAGTTACAATAAATGGATTTTGAGATTCTTTGACAATGAGATCAGCTTCTTCTTTGCTTAATCTCTTTCCTTGCCCTATTACGTAATCAGCTTTCATATGGTGGAAGCATGCTTCGATTTCATAATAAGTTTCAGGAATAAATGCTTCAATTTCTTTTTCCAGATCAACAATCAATTTTAATGCAACACTTTGAACACGCCCAGCAGATTTTGATTTAATTTTATTTTGTAATAGCTTAGATAGTTTAAAACCGATGATACGGTCTAAAACACGTCTCGCTTCCTGTGAGAAGACGAGATGCTGGTCAATAGGTCTGGGATGATTTAAAGCCTCTAAAATAGCTGGTTTTGTAATTTCTCTAAAAACGATTCTATTATTTGCTTTTGGATCTAATTTTAATAGTTCTGCTAAGTGCCAACCAATCGCTTCACCTTCACGGTCAGGGTCGGTAGCTATTAAAACATCTCTATTTTTACTTTTAGCAATCAGTTCTTTTATTAAAGATGCTTTTGTAGGTATAATCTTATAGATTGGAGTAAAATCATTTTCTATATCTAGACCAAGTCCATCAACTCCTGATGTTGCTAAATCACGAACGTGACCTTTCGAAGATAAAACAAGCACGTCGTTGCCAACGTAACTAGCGATTGTCTTTGATTTAGATGGTGATTCAACGATGATTAATTTTTTATTCATGACAACACTCCATTTCATATCTATTATAGTGTCTTAATTCTGATTGTCAAGTTAAAAGAGTCACTTAATTTTTATATATATTTTAATAATATATATTTTTCGCTACACCTTATATTAACTAAAAATCACATAATTTCTCTAATAAAGAAAAGAAGTTCATCACTTCTTCTTTAACATTGACTTTATAGGTTCATATGTCTTTCTATGTATGGGTGTTGGTCCATATTTACGAATAGCTTCTAAATGTTCTTTTGTTCCATAACCTTTATGCTGTTTAAAATTATATAAAGGAAAGATCTTATCCATTTCAACCATATAAGCATCTCTTGTTGTTTTTGCTACAATTGAAGCTGCAGCAATGCTCACACTTTGAGCATCACCTTTGATGATACTCTTCATGGGAATATCTATTTCCATTGGCATCGCATCAACAAGTAGAAACTCTGGTTTGATTTTCAATTGATTAATTGCTGAAATCATTGCTTCTCTACTCGCTCTATATATATTGATCAAATCAATTTCTTCAACAGATGAAATACCTATACCTATCGAAATTGCATTCGCTTTAATTTCTTCTAATGCAATCTGTCTTTGCTTTTCGCTTAATTTTTTTGAATCATCAACATATTTAAGGATTGCTCCTTTTTTCAAAATAACAGCAGCAGCAACTACCGGTCCCGCTAATGGACCTCTACCAGCTTCATCAACTCCAGCAATATAAGTTAACCCTTCTTGATAAAGCTCATTTTCAAAAAAGTACATACTAGAGTCTGTCAAAGGATAGACCTCCCAATTGCTTATTTCTAATATCAGTTAATACAATAGTATAGACGCGTTGATAATCAATTAACCCACCTTTTAATAATGCACCTCTTTGTTTACCAATAATATCAAGCATTTCAATAAATTCTTCTTCTTTTTCTATCCCATAACGATCTAATAATCTTTTAGGGTAATATGTCTTAAGAAAAGTGAGTGCATATTGAACAATATCATCTTCAGGTAAAATCTTATCTTTAATAGCACCTGTAATTGCTAAATGATATCCCACTTTTTTATCTTCAAATTTTGGCCAGAGAACACCAGGTGTATCTAATAATTCAAAATCCTCACTTAATTTGATCCATTGTTGAGCTTTTGTAACACCAGGCGTGTTTCCTGTTTTTGTTGCACTTGATTTTGACATTTGATTTATTAACGTTGACTTACCAACATTTGGAATACCTAAAATCATCGTCCGAATTGGACGATCTTTTAAACCTTTATCTCTATTTCTATCTATTTTTTCCTTGAGAACCATCTGAGCGACATCACGTATCTTTGATACATTTTTTCCTGATTGCGCATCAATTTTCAAGGTTGCAAACCCTTGATTTTCATAATACTTGATCCATTGATTAAGTATCGATTCGTCAGATAAATCCATTTTATTAAATAAAATAAGTATTGGTTTATGTTTAATAATCTTAAATAATTCTGGATTCATACTTGATTTAGGAAGTCTTGAATCAAGTAAAACCAAAACGATATCCATTAAAGCAGTTCTTTCTCTGATCTGTCTTAAGGACTTGAACATATGCCCTGGAAACCATTGAATTTGTTTCATCATTTGATTACACCCATTGGCCATAATCTAAAAATGACCTTACCTATAATATCTTGTTCATAAACGGCTCCAAATCCTCTACTATCAAAGGAACCGGGATAGTCTCGATATCGATCCAAAACAGGATCATATGCTTCATATCCATTCGCGTTATCTCCAAATGTTAAATACATACCATCAATTAAAACTCCTTGGTCAAGAAATTGATTAAGAATATCAATTTGATCATCTTGGACAATATAGGCCTCTCCATAAGGTGTTAGTATAATTTCTCCATTGATTCTGACTAAAGATTGGATTGGATCATCTTCATCGATAACAAAATCAACAAAATCTCCAGGTAAGCCAACTAATCTTTTAACAAAGTAGATTGACTCATGTGTAGCAATCACTCGTCCATATTCATCTCTTTCTATATATTTCTCTGCAGATACCAAAGGATATGAATCCTTTGTAATCTCAACAATAATGACATCACCACGCTCAGGAACATATTGAAAATGAGAAATAATGATGCGTTCTCCTGGTTTTAAAGTTGGATACATAGAGTATTGTTCAACATCTGATGGTAAAAATGCGAATGTAAAAATCATAAAGATGACCATAAGAGCAATAGATAAGAAAGTAAACCAATCTAAAATTTCAAATCGGTGCTTTGACCAAAACCCAACATTGACAACTTTTTGATGTTTCATTTGATGTATGGATAAAATAATTGAAAAAATGGAGACGATTGCGGAAATAGTTAATCCAATCATCCCCCATTGTAATACCAATTTAGTTACATGATATGCATAAAGGACGATAGTAAGCATCATAAGAAAAATCGTCAATATTAATGTTTTGTAAGCTTTCTTTAATGTCATATTATCATCCTTAATTTATTATTCGTGTCCTAATATAGTTTTTAATTCACTCAATGAAACAAGAACTTCTCTTGCTTTAGTGCCTTGACTTTGTGAAACCACTTGGTATTCTTCAAGCATTTCAACAAGCTTTTGAGCTCTATTAAATCCAATTTCAAATTGTTTTTGAATACTGTTAATTGAAGCATTGCCTGTTTGTACTACAAAATAGGCAACATCTTCAAATAAATCGTCACTAGCTACTTCACGCATTCTCGCTTGCTGTTTCAAGGAATCATGTTCGAAAATGTATTGTGGTTTATATTGTTCTCTAATAAAATCTGTTACAGCATAGATTTCTTCATCAGGTATGAAAGCCCCCTGAAGACGATGTGCACGGTCAGAACGCTTAAATAGCATATCACCCTTACCCAACAGTGATTCGGCGCCTGCGCCATCCAAAATCGTCGTTGAATCGACAAATGAGGCAACTTTGAAAGCAATACGGACGGGAATATTTGATTTGATGGTTCCTTTGACGACATCAGTTGTAGGTCTTTGCGTTGCTACAAGTAAGTGAATACCAGCAGCTCTAGCTTTCTGAGTCAATCTTTGAATCGAATCTTCGACATCATGAGGTGCAGCCATCATTAAATCAGCTAACTCATCAATAACGATAACGATGTATGGCATCTTATCAGAATCGACTAACCCTCTTTTTACATTATCATTATAAGATCTGATATCTCTACTTCTGCTACTAGCAAAACTTTGATAGCGTTGTTCCATTTCATTCACTGCCCAATTAAGTGCTGCAGCTGCCATTTTGGCATCAGTAATTACTGGTGTAACCAAATGAGGCAAATCATTATATGCAGCAAGTTCGACCATTTTAGGATCTATTAATATTAGTTTTAAATCTTCTGGTGTATTTTTAAGTAACAAACTTACAAGAACAGTATTTACACAAACACTCTTACCTGAATTGGTTGCACCTGCAATCAATCCATGTGGCATAGATTGAATATCAGCATAAATATTTTGTCCATCAATATCAACACCTAAAGCAATTTTTAATGGATGATCTAAATCCTCTAAAAACTCTTTGGTATCAACAACATTACCAAAGGCTACAATTTCAGGTTTAACATTAGGTACTTCAAGCCCTACATAAGGTTTACCTGGGATAGGTGCTTCAATACGCAATGATTTTGAAGCAAGATTCATCATTAAATTATCTTGAATTCCTAAAATTCTTTTGACGTTTACGCCAGGTTCTAGAGCAATTTCATATCGAGTAACTGTAGGTCCTTTAACGCTACCATTAACTTCTCCCTCAATACCAAATTGTTGTAGGGTTGCATTAATTACATCGATTTGATCGAGTAACCATTGAGGTTTTGCGTTCAGGTCACGTTCCAACTTACTGAAAAGTTTGATAGAAGGATAACGATATACAGGTTCAGTGTTAGGATTATAAACTGGATCTTCACTTAGATATTCAGGATCTTGTGGATTTGAATTGGTTCCAAACTCAGAACTAACAATATCTTTTGGCTGTAAAGGTGTTCTTCTTTTGTATGTTTCTACGACGGGTTCTCTATCAGGTTGTTTTTCTGTCATTACAGGTTCAACTTGTGCAACTTGTTTGATTGGAGGTTGAGTTTTAAATGGAATAGGATCTTTTTTATGAACTTCACGATAGCTTTTCGAAATCGGAGTAATAATCTTTCTTTCAGGTATTGTTTCTTTTTCTACATCATTTGTAGGGACATAAGAAGATTCTCCAAAATACTCAGTTCTTGTTTTATTGCTAATGATATTCGTGAATTCGTAATATTTAGTTCCATATTTACGCTTAGCTTCTTCTTCACTAAGTTTCGTTTTTGTTCTGAAAGCATCAAATCTTCTTGTTGTATCTCCTGTGTTTTTTACAGTGAAGGGGACAGTAACAACGTCTTTGACACTTCTACCAAAGATTGGTGAAACAAAATGGGTTTTCTTATAGACATCCTTTCCTCTTATACCTTCAATTTTTGCAAATTGAAAAATAACAAAGGAAGGCATTTCTATATTTAGTTGTGGTGTTTCTTTTTGTTTTCTCATTGCTTCTCACCTACATCCAATAATTCTTTATTTAGTTCTTCATATATTTGATCAATACCCGAGTCAATAGATTTTTCAACATCAAAGACTTTCTTACTATAAATTTTATACGTTTCTTCACCGGTAATTGCTATGACTGTCATCCCTATTTTTATCATAACATAATCTACGGCTACTTTCTTTGTGAGCTTTCGGCCCCAGTAGACTGGATTAACGGCATTCACTATAGCAAGTGTTGTTTTGGCGACATTTTTATATTTCTTTGCTGCTTTGACAATAGAGGAATTTTCTATTTTTGTTTTTGTATCATTCATTTCAACAATTTTAGTGAGTGTCATTCCTCGAGTCAGTCTTAAAATTCTCCCACTTAAAAGTTCTTCTAGTCGATCAGTGATGTAATGGTTGAGTTTCAATGCTTCATCAACAGTGAGTTCTAAATATGGATATTTTGATTTGGGATAGAATTTTTTTGCAATATCTACAGATAATTCTCTATTGATTTCCAGTAAATACTTATAATAACCAACTTCATTTCTAATCCCTTTATTTTTAAATTGTTTTTGAGCATCTTTGATGAGCCATTTGATTTCTTCTTCATCAATATCTTGCTCATCAACACTTCGTAATCTAAGTCCCTTATTCATACTTTTTATTACAGCATATAAATAGATGAGGAGTAATAGTAAAAAACCAAAGCTTATTCCAATCAAAAAACTAATAAATGTACTGTAATCAAATCTAATGGGCCCTATTGATAAAAAAACATTCATCTTTGATTTCCTCCTTATAGAATATTATATCACGGTTAAGAAAGAACATAAAGATGGATTGATTACTAAATAAGCATATAAAGAAAAAGAGCAGTAATAACTGCTCTTTTCAATCACTTCTAATTAAGTTACATCTACTTCGTTATAAAACGTATAAATGGTTAGTTGAACCATGGCACTACCGTCATCAGTATAAGAAACACTGAGTTGATTAATATAATAGATGCGGTCTTGTTCTAAAAGATTATCAATAAAATCAAGAATTAAAGCAGGATCATCAACAAATATCGACATCGAAACTTTTGCAAAATTGACTGTGTCGGGTAAAGATTCTTCGAATGGAGAATCAGCATTTTCATCAAATAACAATTGATAATTTGCAGCAAGTGCTAAACCAGATAGGTTTTTGACAAAACTTAATTCATCGATGATGTCTAACTGATCATAAGCGTTAGGTAAAAATTGAATAATTTGACTAATTTCATGATAGGTTACTAATTGCGAAGATTCCAATAGATCATCAATTTGATTTTGCAAAACTAATTGTTGAGCTTGCAAGTCTTCGAGCTGGTTTGTTTTAATTTCGGTGATTGCGAAATAACCTGCAATAACGATGATGAATACTAATACAATCAAGTAAAGTATTTTTGTTTGATTAATCTTGTGACCAAATATATTTGTTTTACGCATATTGGATAGTCACCTCCATTAATAATGTGGATAAGGTTATTTTTTCGGATTGAGTGACAATCCATCTCGAATCATCTGTCGTATCTGAAATACCATAAGCTTCTTTTATTAAGATGGCATATTCAAAAAGTTCGGTATATGAAGTTGCTGATACCATAATCGTAATTTCATGATCACTTGTATTTAGACTATATCTTACAACCTCTAAACTACCATAAAGTTGATCTAATAAATCTCTATAATAATCCGATGGATATACAAGTTGCTGATTTATAAAGTCATATGTGTTACTATAATCAATTTCTGTATCTGTATATTCTGAAATAATCGGATTGTCTTCTTGGAGCAAATCCAATTGATGTTGTAAAACACTATTCATATTTGTTTGAATATTGATATCTTCATTGAATGTGAATAAAGGAATATAAATCAATGTTATTGTAGTAAAAATCGCAAAAGATAGTACCATTATGTAATTAGCATAACGATTCAATTTTTTCACACGATCAATAGAAAAATTAAAATGTTGAGGTTCTATTGATTTCATCAAAATACTTTCAGCGTAAGCCATGATGCATATTTCATGAACATCTTGCATCTCTTGCTTTTTTTGATAAAGTTCAAGATGAACATCTTTGATTTCTGGTTTAATTTTTTCAGTAATATGTTTATCTGAAATTTCTCCAGAAAAATTAAATATGACGATATCAGTTATCGCTTCAAGCCCTTTTTTAAGATTGAACCTGTAATAATTAGCGACACGTTCTATATAACTTTCAATCATTTCATCATAGCTTTTTAGATTACCTTCGAATTCTTCTATCATTCCGAATACAGGAATATCTTTTTCCATAACGTTAATGGTGAGCATATGATCAAATACTGAAACAATCATTAAATGATCGTATTGTTTTTCGGTTTCTTGGTGATAGATTTGATATAAAACATTGGCTGAAATGTTGAAGCTAACATTCCCAACACCTAAAAGGTCAAATACATCATGATAATCCTGTAATAAATTTTCATCTGTAATCACAACAATAATAGATACACTATTTTCATCTTCAGATTTAATAACATAAGATATATTCGGTTCATCAAACGGAAAGTGAAATATTTTACCCGTTTGTTCGTGAATATAATTTATAATGCTCTTTTTTTGTAATTCTTCTTTAGTAATAATTAATTCTCTAATTAACAGATTTTGATCATGAATAACCATGTTAGCACTTTTCGCGCGAATTTTATTTTGTTTAAAAAAGGTCTTTAAAAGCATAAGTAATGTTTCAGGTTCCTTGATATATCCATTTTCAATAATATTTTTTTCTAATTCTAAATGATAACTTAAGGCTGGCAATCCTGTTTTAGATTGCTGAAAAATACCGATGGATTCATCAGTGATAAATAGATTGATTTCTTCTCTACGAACAGTCATATTTTCACACTCCTAATAAATTTAAATACCATTGAATCATCGTTTCTCCAAAAAAATACGCTATCAAGACTCCCACAAATATAAATGGGACTAGTGCAATTTCTGAATTTCCTTTTTTTCCTTGAAGCAATGCATAAAGTAATCCGAACAATGATGCTAAAAATAAAGATAAGATACCTAACTGATAAGTCAGACAAAATCCAATAAAAAGATAGAGTTTGACATCACCACCACCAAAGGCTTCTTTATGATATATTTTTTGTCCAATCCATGCAAATAAGTAAAGCATTGTAAACATGATTAGGGCAGATAATGCATAATCTAAGGAATTTCCTTGGATAATGCGTATCGCAATGATAGGTAGAATACCAATCATCCAGATTCGATCAATCACAATCATGTATACTCCATCACTAATAGATTCAATCATTAAGACAGATATCATGATGAATGCAACAATCAACTCTAATTTAAAACCAATTAATAAGTAGGCAATAACAAATAGTGCACCACCTAATATTTCAGTTAGTAAATGAGAGATGGGAATGGGTAATTTGCAAAAATGACATTTTCCTAGATTCAATAAATAACCGAAAACTGGCATGACATCAATGAGTCTGAGTTGGTGCTGACAAGCAAGACAATAACTACGACCATTAATCGATTCTTTATTGGGTACCCTTAAGGCAACCAAATGAAAAAAAGATGCTAAAAGTGAACCCAAGATGAAAATCAATATCGAATACATGATGGTCATTAGCATTTACCGCACCCAATCAAGTGATTAAGTACATCTCCCTTATTATTATTATACCTTTTTTAATTAGTTCTCACAATAGAACTTTTTATAACGAATAAAAAAAGAGATTACAATTAAGTAATCTCAATTTATTCAATTAGTTGATGCTACGAATCTAGGTCAGTAACAAGGAATCCGTTAATATATAAATCGGTTTTCGTAGCATGAGTAAGTACAACAACCGATCCTGTAACAGTAATGGTAATATCAGCATTTACAGCGGGATCGATTCCAGCAGCATCATATGTTAAATCATTGGCTTTTAAATCAAATCCATCGGTAATTAAATCTGCTAATGTAAATACTCCATCAGCATCATCAATTGCATACAATCTTGCTTGCTCTTCAAGAGAAACGTAAGTAGCTTCAGCTGCATTTTCTCTTTGTCTTGTAATAAGACCTCCAATGGTAGGTACTGCAATTGCTGCAATAATACCCAATATAACAATAACTGCTAATAATTCTACTAAAGTTACACCCTTTTTACTTCTAAGACTTTGAGTCATAATTTTTTCCTCCATATGATTTCCCTTATCTTTGCTTCTATTTTATCACAGCATTATGAGATGTCAACTACCCTATGTCGAATTAAGAATTTCTTAATATCTAAATTTGACCACCCAATGAGAGCATTGGCATCATGATAGCTAGAATCATTACCCCTACAATTGCATAAACAACAATAAGCAAAATAGGCTGAATTGTGTTTTTTATTTGGGCAACTCTTAATTCAGATATCCCATTATAATATAAAGCAAGGTTTTCCATTAATTTAGGAACATCTCCCGTTCTTTCCCCTGTCGCAATCATCTTTGCCATAATTGGATCAATATAAGGACTTTCCATAAATGATTTTGAAAATGGTTTTCCATCTTCAATATAATTGATTGTTTTGGTCAATAAATCCCTGTAAACAGCATTCTTAATTAGATTTCTAATTGTATGTAATGCTTTTAAGGAATTAATACCATTGGAGAGCATTTGTGATAATGAATTAGCAATCATAATTTGATTGTTCATTTGTATCAATGTCCCAACAATCGGAAACTTAAGCATAAAAACTGTAAATGCATAATGTACAGATTTAAAATATCGATTTAAAATATAAATTGTCAAGATAGCAAGTGCTAATCCCCCAAAAATAAATACCGCGTAATTTGCAGTAAAATCACCAGCATCTAAAAAGAATTGCGTGATTCCAGGCATTTTAGCATCTTCAAAGGATGCAAATAAACCTGTTATGTTGGGAAATACAAAGATGAGCATGCCTGCAGAAATGATAAGAGCGGCAAGTAAATAGATGACTGGCATACGAATAGCACCTTTAATATCGTTATTGATTTTGATCTGTCTTTCGTAATAATAAGCCATTTTCATGATCGTTTGTGGTAGATCTCCAGATATTTCACCTACCTCAATCATCTGAACAAGTAGACTAGGAAATTCCTTTGGTCTTCTTGATAATGCTTTTGAAAATGAAAACCCATTATAAACTTGTTGATAAAGTTCAAAATATAGTTTTCTATGCAATCTATTTTCTTGTTGCAAGCTTAAAAGTTCTAAGGCTTGAACAATATTAACACCTGCTGTTAATAATGAACCCAATTGTTTTAGAAAGAAAATAAGTTGTTTAGATTTCAATGTGCTACCAATAGTAATTTGGTCTAACTTTGAAAATAAACTCTTATATTCTTTAATTGATTTAACTTGATAATTTTTCGTTTGTAAATATTTCAGACAAACGCTTCTATTCAAGGCTTCAATACGTCCCCGAACTATTTTGCCATCAGCATTAATTGCCATATATTTAAAATTACGGAGTTCCAATTGGTAAACCTCCTATTCGCCAGCTACCTTTAATACTTCCTCTAAAGTTGTTGTGCCTTCTTTAATCTTCTTTAATCCTGATTCTAAAATTGTCTTCATACCATCTTTTTTCGCTTGCTTTTCAAGTAGGTCTAATCCTGCATTTTCTGCAATCAGTTTTTGCATCTCTCTTGAGATCGGCAACACTTCAAAAATACCGACACGACCTGCATAACCTTTATAATTACATGATGGGCATCCCTTTGCTCGTTTAACATGGTCAACTTTGATGTGATGCTTTTCAAATATTTCAGCTTCAATTTCATTAGGTTTCTCTTCATAACTACATTCTGTACATAATCTTCTGACTAAGCGCTGAGAGATAACTCCACTTAACGATGATGCAATCAAAAATGGTTCTATTTCCATATCTAATAAACGAGTTATTGTCTTTATTGAATCATTGGTATGTATTGTTGATAAGACTAAATGTCCAGTAAGGGATGCTCTAATTGATATTTCAGCTGTTTCAACATCTCTAATTTCACCAATCATGATAATATTAGGATCCTGTCTTAAAATAGAGCGTAATGCACGTGCGAAGGTTAAGTTTACTTCGGGATGAACCTGAACTTGATTAACTCCAGTCATTTTGATTTCAACTGGATCTTCAACAGTAACGATATTAACATTGGGTTGGTTGAGTTCATTTAAGCAAGCATAAAGTGTTGTTGTTTTACCTGATCCAGTTGGACCACTGACTAAAACAATACCATTGGGTCTTGCTATCATTTCTCTCACGATTAATTCTTCTTTTGGATCTAAACCGATCGCTGTAATTTTATTCATAGAGCCCGATAAATCCAAAATACGCATAACAACTTTTTCTCCACGAACCGTAGGGAGTGTGGAAATACGTAAATCGATATTCTTTTGTTGAATGCTTGTTTGAATACGTCCGTCTTGTGGAATTCTGGTTTCTGTGATATCCATTCCAGACATAACTTTGATTCTACTAATCATCTGATTTAATATTTTTAATGGAAACTCTCTAACAACATCTAAAACTCCATCGACACGATATCTAATTAAAACCTTATCATCCATTGGATCAATGTGAATGTCGCTTGCTCTTTGAAAAACAGCTGATGTCAAAATTTGATTTACGAGTTTAACCATTGGTGTATCATCTAAACCATCGTCTTCGACAATAATTTCTTCACTCATAATACTTTGTTTAACACCCAATGCCTCTAGTGTTCTAGTAAATCCATAGTATTTTTCAATTTGAGTTAAAATATCATTTTTAGGAGCTGAATATGCTTTTGGTCGATGACCGGTTAACATACGCAATTCTTCATTGACTCCAAAGTCCAAAGGATCATGTGTAGCAAATAATATTCTGTTGCCTTCAATTCTCAAAGGAATAACAACATTTCTTCGACAGAAATTTTCATCTACTAAGGTTAAAACATGTTCATCAATTGTAAAATTAGCAAGTGAGACACGTTGAACACCTGTAGAATTTTCTAAAGCTTTAAGAATTTGCATTTCGTTAGCAATCTCTAAACGAACAAACGTTTCGCCTAAACGTTCATCTTTTTCTTTAAGTTTTAAGGCTTCATTTAATTGTGCCTGAGTAATGACTTTTTCTTGTAAAAGGACATCTCCAATACGTTTAAGTGCCATAATTAAATGCCTCCTTTTTCAACAATATTTTCATAATATATTGCAGTGATAGATAAAACTTGTTCACTAAACAATCTTGATTCTTCACTTGCTTCACCCAATCTCGTTGTTGTTCTCATGAAAAATACAACTTGACCATCAACTCCACTTTGAATCAAAACATGATAAATATACTCTGTATCAGTTTCAGTGATAATCACTCCTGGAGATAAATCATCAATATCTGGATTATCTATATAAATTGTTGGGAAAGGAATGGCAACCTGAAATTCAGATGCCGTTTGATAATCGGTGATATATGGATATCCAGTTAATGTAAAACTTAAAGTGGTAGCATTTACTTTTGATATCGTTACTAAGTAATTAAAAGTAAAATCATTAAAGAAAGTAAAATCAAAATTGTTAACTCTAAGAACTCTTACATTTTGGCCCGTTATAGCCCATAAAGGTTCTGTATAATTTTGCTCAAAAATAAATCCACTAAAATTGGTGTCGATTATAACGCCTTGAATACCCGAAGCAATGATACTTAGCTGTTCATTAGTTAAATCAAGAGATCCCAATTGATTGAGTAATGAAAATCTCTCATTTGCATAAATAGTAACATTTGTTACTTCACCAATAATAGAATCGACATCAGCCGCATTAATATTTAACAAATTCTTTTGAGCTAATATGGAAGTTTCAATTGATGATTCTAAATAATCTGATAACTCATAAGTTTTACGGTCTTTAAGATTCTGAATATCTTGATGAAAATCTTGATAAAACTGATCAAAATTAAATTGATTATTGATTGATGATGTGAACTGTTGTTCAATTTCATTTTCTAATATCGTCATATTTCCACTTGTCACGTCAAAATAGGCGAGATTATCTTGGTCTTTAACAAGGTGATCTAGTGTTTGATTATAATTGAAATCAACGAGATCTAGTGGAATGATATATGAGTAATCTTGATACTGAATCTTATATTCAGCATTTACTTTCCATATGTTGATTTCATTATTTAACACACTTTCATATCGGTCTTGATCATAACTTCCTAAATAAATGAAGCCTATACTTGTTTGATCAACAGTGTTTCCAATACTAAAAACTGCAAGCGTGATACCTGCAAAAGTTACGGATAACAATAAAACAATGAGTGTGATCGTGAAATAGGCATTTCTTTTAAATAAATGTTTCAACTTGTTCAATTCCATCACCTCTATTTAAGAATATTATACCAAATGAAGCAACCATTTACGTTGTTTTTTTTGAATTTAGAGGAAATTAACTACTTACCTTATGGATTTGGTTAAACGAAAATGTTGTATTTATAATATAATGATAGTAGAGAATGAAATGAGGTGAGTGCATGAGAAGACAACTTAATCATAAAGGCTTTACCGTCTTGGAAGCAATTGCTTCTATTTTTATCATCACTTTAGCACTCGTTACAGGAATTTCTATTGCTATTAATGTTAGAAACCAAACGATAGCAACGAATGAACGCATTCTAGCAGTGGAAGTCGGGTCTAGAATTAGAGATGATATTGTAAGTAATACAACATATGCTGATTTAACAACATGGATGAACGGACAAGAAGTCATTGTTACTTCTACAAACTGTGCATCTTTAAGTGCTCCATTTTCTTGTGATGTTTTCACCTATATATCAAATAATCAAGTTTATGATGATAATGTCGTTTTGACATTTTTAATACCAACAACTGAATCAACTCTATACCAAGTTATCCATTTTGAGATCACTATAGAATATGTTTATCACCGATATTTAACATTGGATGGTATTGTTTATGAGTAAAAAAGGTGTCACATTAATTGAATTGTTGGCGGCGATTATCATTTTCGGTTTAGCAATCTCATTAACTGCAACAGTTATTACATTGCTTAATAATGCAAGTGATAGAATTGAGATCAATTCACAAGCAAATAGCGAGGGATTATTTATTGATCGAACCTTGAAAGATGATATCCTAGAATTTTCTCCTACAACTTATAGTAGTTGTGGTGGTCAGGATTGTTTTGTATTAGAAAAAGAATTCGCATATGAATTTGATCCTTTACGAGAAAAAGTCGTCTTATCCATATATGACCCAGCACTTGAACATAAAGTTGAAATTTCGAAAGGCGAAATATTAATTAATGATGTTGCACTTGTCATTAATAATTTCACACTAGGTCCGGGAAGTAATATCGATTTAATTACGAGTGGAACACAAGCATACTTGACAATCACTTATGAACTTGTTGCATCTACTGGTGAGGTGTTTACTTTCACAACATCTTTTAGTTTCGCTATTTTAACGGTTCCAGCTTAGCAAAAAGAGAAAGGAGAATTGTTATCATGCTTAAACTCAATCACAAAGGTATTGGAATAGCTACTGCAATAGGAGTTGTCACATTGGTTTTAGCTATAGCATCTACTCTTTTAACTTATGCTGTATTCCAAGCAAATTTGGTTAATAAAAATATAGAAAGAACTGAAGGATATGCGAATGCAGTTCAAGCTGTTGATGCTACACTGCAGATAATTGCGCGTGATCAAAATCTCGATCCTACCTATTTATTAGATTTAGGAACATACATGGGTGTTAGCATAACTGCATACAATGAAAATGTTTATATGATTACTTCAATGGTTACTTCTACCAAATCAGTAACGAGTTATCTTTCTGGTTCATCGGGTGATATATCAACATTTTCTGATGTATTTTCCTATACAGGTAAAGAACCCGCTTTTGAATTAGATCCCCTTATTACTCCTACGGCTCTACTTGCAAGTTATCTACCCCAATTTATAACAACAACATTTCCAAGTATTACGCCTGAAACAGAATTTACTGATTTTCAGAGTATTATGGATTACTTGTACACCTTAACTCAATCCTCAGGTTCCTATAGTTTACAATCGGCAACCATATTGACAAATCAAAGTAACCCAACCGTGAGTGGACACTGGTATATCAATAATGATTTAGATATTCCAGGTGGTAAAAATTTGACAATTCCTGCTGGATATTTATTAGTCGTCGATGGAAGCTTAACCCTCCCTAAAAATTCTTCAATTACAGGAAATGTTATTATTAATGGGAATTTTGATTGTGATGTTAGAAAATCAGTACCACAGATTCAAGGTACATTATATGTTAGTGGTGATGTAATAACAGCATCAACAAATATTTTAGGCACAGAATCACAACCAACTTTCATTCTTGCTGAAGGAAATATCGAATTGGGCACCAGTTCAACAGGTTATGCCTATTTCCTTTCTACAAGCTTCCAAGGAAATAGCAAGAACATCATCATAACTGGGGGTATTTACGCTTTCCCTTCTCCAAATATTAGTAAAACGATTATTTATGACAACACCTCTTTAAGTGAATCCAATTTCTTTAGTTATGCACTGCCTACCTCAGTTCCATCGAGTGGTGGTGGATCAGGATTCGTTTTCACCTCTCCAAAAATGAACTAATGCTATTTATTTAAACCAAATCTCAAAAAGTAGACAGTAAAATGTCTGCTTTTATTCTTATTTTTTGCTGAATTATAATAATATCTTGCTTGATTTTATTCATATTTGTGAGATAATGAACAATGAGGTGTTTTTATGAATTATTTAATCGCATGTGATCTTGATGGATCGTTATTAAACCGTCGAGGAGAAGTAACAACTAAATCAGTCAAAGTCCTTAATCGCTTAACAGAGATGGGTCATATTGTCGTTATAGCAACTGGTAGACCTTATGAAGGAGCAATTCCTAAATATATGCAAATTGGACTAAATACTCCGATGATTACTGATAATGGTGGATCAATTGAAAATCCATCAGATTTTAGTTTTGCTAAACAAAAAACTTACCTACCTTTAAATCTAGTCCATAAGTTATTTGAAAATACAAAGGAATACATTATTACTGCTTTTTTTAGTGATAATAAAGTTGTTTATGCTTATAAATATGATAAAAAACTAGAAGAATTCTTCAGTGGGATGAGCAGCGCTCATGTCATTGATTGTGATTTTTCAAAACTGACTGTCGAACCTACGGGTCTGGTCTATTTAATTCATCAAAGATATATGAAAGATTTAGAGTCGTATATTGCAAATTCTTTAAATGAGACATTATCAACACGTCTTTGGGGTGTTGATAATGGTTATGCACTTTACGAAATCTATTTAAAACATATTTCTAAGTCTTCTGCACTTACTTATCTTCTTGATCATTATGGAATGCAAAAAGAACAACTCATCGCATTTGGTGATGGTATAAATGACATTGAAATGATAAGAGATGCTCATTTAGGGGTTGCTATGAAAAATGCTGTCGATGAAGTAAAAGCGGTCTGTAAAGATACAACAAAAAATAGCCACGATCAAGATGGGATTGCAGAATATTTAATTAATTATTTTCATTTAGATGATTTAAGATAAGCCTTGCGGTTTATCTTTTTTTATAAATGCTTTTTCTATAAAATAAAAACCCCATCAGATGGGGTAAATTATTATATGGCGTTTCAAGAGGGATTCGAACCCCCGACCGACGGCTTAGAAGTCCATTGTTCTACTGTGCATCCATAAAGGGTGCTTTTTTATTGGGGGATTATCAATGACTCATGATCTATTAAGAAAAAAAGTGAATGCAGAAATAGACATTTCACCAAATGGATTAGGGATATATAGAATTTATTCGTTTTTGATGAATCAAACACAGAACAATCAACAAGTCGTTAGAGAGTTCATGGAAAACGAAGGTTTCTCGAAAACAGAAATTGCTCAAGTTAAGAGTAGATATAATCATTATCAAAATAAATGTAAAGTTCAAGCCAGGTACAAGCTTTTTAATTTAAGCTTAAGTCTTAATTGAAGCTATCGAGTACTGCCCCTGGCAGGCTTACTTGATAGCTTCAATTAGGACTTAAAATCTATGCCAGGGAGGATATTATAAATGTCAAAGAAAAAAGAATCAAAATGTAGCAACAATAAAAAGGTACTGCGTTCTTCAATTGCAAGAGCAACTGCAGTACATAAAGCTTTTATGAGAGATGAACCTATTGAATTACAAGTTCATCTAGGACAATTGAGTTGTGAGAGCTTATTGTTTCCAATATTTGATCATGAGGTTCAATCATGAGCGAACAAGAAATCATCAAAAGATTGAATGATTTAGTTTATCCAGAACTTACTGTAAAAAAGAAAATGAAGGCATCAGAACTCACTTCTATTGTTACCTTGGTTGATGCACTACATCTATTTTGTTATTCGACAAATGATAACGGCATCTATAAATTTGCAGGTTTACTTGAAAACGAACATCGAATTGAAAATAAGATTTCTAGAGAGTTTATGATTGAGTTGAAAGGTATATGAAAATGAGATATGTTACTCCTAAAAATCTAAATATCTATGATACTATAGAAATTCTAAAAAATCTCTATGTTATCATTGCAAAAGAACAACTTGAACCTAACTATTATATCTACGATCTTGTTGAAGCAAAATCATGAATCTATTATTCTGGATTATCACAGCTGCAGCGTGGATCATTCTAATATTGTTCTTATATGGTACTTATCATATAACAAAACCTTCTAAAACTCACTTTTGAGTTTTTAAGTGATATGAAAGTGCAATCGGCTAGTCTCCATTGCACTTTCTCCCCCTTAAATTATCGTCTTAAAATAGATAAACATTTTTTCTCCGTTTGAGGATGCTAAATCCCCCCTTAGCATCCTCCCTCCTCCTATGAAAGGAATAACTATGACAAAAGCACAAATGTTAAATGAAATAGATTATCAAACCATATTAAAAATGATGCTACCACCGGATGCAATTAACCAGGTGAAGCATGACGTTGAAGTCTTCTACCAAAGACGTCACAATCTACCTATAGGTGTACTTAATGCTATCTTAGTTAAAACTATAAAAGCAACCGGTCAAAACTTATTTAATGAGGCATATCTTAGAAAAGTAACTGAAACCTTCAAAGCTGAGAATATAAAGACAGTCAATACTGCGATAGAGCATATCGAAAGAAATCACGATCACACTAGAGCTTTAGATAGAAAACAAAGAGCATCTGCAGGTGAACCTGATTGGATGAATGATTACATCAAAGATCTAGCACTACAAGGATAGAAAGGATATTCCATGGCAACTTTTGGATTTGGAAAACTGAATGGTTTACAAATTGAATATATAGATGGTATCGACATGGCTCAGTATTATGCAGCTGGTGGATCCTTTATCGCATCTAAACTCCTCCAAAAGCTTATGTTACAGTATTCAACCTCTGGTAAGCTGTTATTTTCTAATAGAGAGCTGATGGATACCTTTCATGTCACACGTAGAGGTTTACAAATAGCGATGTCAGAGCTTGAAAATGTAGGTATCGTCAAACGTACATTTTCAGATCCTGATACGAAATATATCAGAACAGGATTTATCCTTGATGTTGATATGGCCATCGAATGGCTTAAGTTAACAAAAAAAGATGTTATCGATCGTCCGCGCGGTGATATGTGTAAACACTTCGTGATGCAAGCTGTGATTAAGGTAAAAATGTTTGCTAGAGATTTAAAGAAAATTCTCCGGATAAAAAAGAACGAACTCGATAGAAAAGAGATCCAGGAGAAGCTTGAGAAGATCAACCAGAAACAAGCTGAATATGAAAGCCATATAAAGAGTATTGTTAAACATGTTAAAAAATACTTATCTATAGAAGCCTCAGATGCTGACCAGGACGCTTTAGAATCAACCTTCAGCAAATGGTTAACTGAATTAGAATACACACCTCCTGAGGTCATATTGAACTAAATAGAATACATTGGTTGCCCAGAGCGACCTTTTCGTGTTTTCAATAAACATAAAAAAGGGGTCAAATAGAGCACATTGACAAGGACATCTCTATAAGGTGTCTTTTTTGTTGATGAAGTGTAGATTAGATTTCACCCATATAGAAATAGATTGCCCTCTATAGATTAGATTTCACCCCATACATCTAGGATACATCTATTCGTTTTCCCCATAGTAATTGGAATACTTTTATCTTTGATAAAAGATATTCTTAATAAACATTCTCATTAAGAGGGATACGAATAAAAAAATAGAAAGATTGAAGTTCATATCTCGTTTATATTGTGTATTATAATGATCAAACAATACTACTAAAGATAAAAGAGCGATAAGTGAGTCGTTCGTACCTCACTCGTGAAAACATCGCAGATAAATATATTTCTGGAGAAACCTAATACACTCTGTAATTTAAAATGAGACAAATTTACAAAACATTCTGGGCATAAATTTTAAATAACATCATTACTCAAAGTACTCTAAAAAGAGAAAACCTCAATAAAAGTTAGAAAAACTATATATATTAATAATAATAATAATAATTAATAGGACGTATACGCCCTGTTTATATTTACATCTAACTGATAAAATGTAATCATAAGTTAGTGCAGTCAATAAACTTTAAATTACAATAATCTCTTCGTTTGATAATTATTCTAATTGAATTTCTCGTGGGGGAGAGTTAATATTATGTCATCAAAAGCAATAGTTATTGAAAAAGACTTTGGACATCTCCATGGATTTTTCAACATTGAAAACGGCAAATACTTTATTATACAACAAAATGAAGTGTATGACTCTAATTATATAGAAGAGATCTATAAGGATTTAGAGTTTTTTAAAGTGGAAGAGAAAGTTATATTTGATAACGTAGAGTTACCAGTAATAACGGTTTCATTAAATATAACGTCCAAGTGCAATTTAAATTGCACATATTGTTTCAGCGAAAAAAGAGATAGTAAAGATGATATATCATATGATGCAGCAATTCACTTTATTAATATGATCATGTTAAAATATCCCAACTCAGTTTATTTTCAAATAGATGTAACTGGAGACGGAGAACCTTTGTTGAGATTTGATTTAATTAAAAAATTAGTTGAGTATTCAAAACTTATATCCACAAAAGAAAAAACAGTGAGAGTGGGTTTTTGTACCAATGGAACTTTACTGACTAGAGAAATAATAAATTATTTAGAAAAAAACGAAATTTACTATGGCATTAGTATTGATGGGACTAAAGAAAGCAATGACTACTATAGAAAAAGTTTCGATAATAAAAGCGTTTATAAGACGATTATTAATAATATAAAAAAAAGTGACTTATCGTTCAGAGGCGCAGCTGTAACTTTAACAAATCAATCAATTGATTTAGTTAAATCAATGAAAAAATTAAGTGATTATTTCGAAGTTATCTCAATAAAACCTGTAAGAGAGTTTGATATAGATAAAGGTGCAATCACTAAGGATAATATTGATTTGGTTTTGGAATCATATAATCATTTGCTTGATTTTTTAATCAAAGAAACTCTAAAATTGAATACGTGGTATCTAGTTTCAATTTTAAGGGATGAAGATTTATTTGGGAAATTCATTAGAAGAGTTTTTCTTAATCAATCTGTAGCTACAAGATGTGGTGGAGGAATATCTAAGTTTGCTCTTGGAAAAGATAAGAATATATATGTTTGTGGAGCTGCTTCCAGAATGTCTCAATTTAAAGTAGGGTCAATAACGGATGGAATTGATGAAAATCGTAAAAACGAGTTGATAGATCAACAATTAAAAAGAATAAGTTGTCAGGATTGCTGGGCTCAATATATTTGTGGTGGAATGTGTATGATTCACGAATACAATTACCAAAGAAAATATGGAAATATTGATAAATCATTATGTAAATTAAACCAACATCTGATTGGTTTAGCTTTTGTCCTTAAGGATGTTTTATTTCATAAGCACTATAATATTTATCAAAAAATATATGGGATTTGTATGGACAACCACTATAAATAAATATTGATTAGTTTAGCTTTTGGGGTTATAATTTTTGGGGGAGGGGAGATAATCATGGTTTGATATTATTATATACTGTAAGAATCGAGTTTTTCATGAATTTCAAATCAAAGGAGACTAAAAAATGAAAAGGATTATTTTATTATCGCTTGTAATATTTTCTCTGATATCAATTAATATGTTTACAAATATAATCGGAGTAAGTGACAGTTCTAGTGATAAAATTGATTACAAAGAATATGTTAAAGAAAAGAAAATTAGATTAGAGTTTGATGATTGTTTCAAAGAAATAAAAGATTACGCTAAAGAAAACGATAGTGAAGAAGTAAATATTAGTTTCATTGATATGGAAGGGAATGTTTTGTATCAAGATGATGTAAAGCTTAAATCCACAATCTCAATTGATTTGGATAACATTGCTACTTCTGAGAATTATAGCAGTATCTTAATGCGTATTAATATTGTCGTTGGGGAAAGAATCTTTTCTGGTTTATACGAGAAAATCTATGTATCTACAAATATTGAAGACGAAGAATTATATGAAGCAGCTGTGAAATTACAAACAAAGAAAAATGGAAATATCATAATGAAAGAAGTTATCATGAGTGATGAAAACATTGATAATCTTCCAACTTCTCTGGGATCAAAGAACATAGCTTTGTCTACTTTGCCAGATCCTGAAGAGTTAGAAGATGTTTTTGGATGTATTTTCATTCTGTATTATGGTTTTATTCCGGCAAATCTTTGCTATTTAGCTTGGAATAGAGTGAACGTATATGCAGATGTTCCTATTGCTGATATACAAAGTGTTGAAGGTGTTAAAAACACCTTTACTTTTAACTTAAATAATTCAGTAACTAATGTAATGGATATTGCGATAGGTGCATCATATGAAGGCGTAGGTTTTGAAATTACTGGTAGTAAATCAATTGAAATGTCTACATCATATGGCTTCTCATACACTGTTGAGGATGGAGTGTCCAAAATAATCGGTACAAAATTTCAATTTGTTGAACAAGATGCAGGGATGATTGTTGTAGATTTAGCACATTCAATAGCTTTCGCATTTTCTGGTGTTGCTCATGAAATATATCCTTCAGCCTTCGTTGGAGGTGTGACAGATATGGGTCCATCATACGGTTCAAACTATAAAGTAAGTTATGTAACGAGTATTTACCTGGGAAGTGAATATCAAACATATCCTCAAGACACAAATGACGTTTATTGGGGAAATGGGGTTATTTTAAAATATAGCACTGGTGTTTCAATCACTTTTGGGGGAGTAACCGAACATCTATCATCCGAGGTCGCTACAGTTGGGAATTACAGGTACACTGCAGATTTTAAAAATTATTATGAGGCATTTAATGTTGTGGTTCCAACAAATTTCTTATATTATGTTTACGGATATACAGACAAATCTGGACCTAGATTTACAGTGACAACAAATCCATTTAGACTTCAATACCCATCATCTTGCTAATAAGAAAAAAGGGGGAACTAAAATGAAAAAATTATTAATATTTGTTACAATTTTTATTACATGTCCAATTATGGTCTCATGCAAAAGTGAAAATTATAATGTGTTCTTCTATGACTTATTATCTGAACAATCATATGAGATAGGGTATACAAGTGAGAAACTTGATATTATTAAGTACACTGATTTTGATTTTAGTATTCTTCCTGAAGGAATTTTAGTAGGCTTTATTGGTATTGAATCAAATTCTTATATAGGTGTTTGCCCTTTCTCAAATGTTCGTTTTTCATCAAAACAGTTGCAATTAAGCGATTTTTTATATACTGAAAATACGTTTCTTTCAGAAATTAACACTGATTTGAGCATTAAATGGTATTCCAAAATATCAGATGACAATGTTACTTTTGTTGAAGATGAAGAGGTATATCTTGACGTAAACATCGGTTATTATTCACTTGGAGTACAATCTTTTGGTATAGGAGCTTATAGATTTGGTGTTTATGATATGCTTGGATATGAACTAGAAGATATTTATATATATAATGTTAACACGGGATTCACAATAACTTTGACAGAACCCTCAACACTATTAAGTAAATTTACTTTTTCAAAAATCACAATAACAAACACTGAAGAGAATGTAAAGATTTTCACACCAAAAGCTTATGTAGGAGGAGTTATAAAAGATGTTCTAAGTAGTAATGGGAAAATAACGTACACTTTTGGTAATCAATCTATTGAACTATATACAAGACCTATAGTGAAAAGATCATAGATTAAAAAAAACATCAAGACAACAGAACGCTATCTACATGTTTCAACAAAGCATGTAAAAAAAACTTACCAGGATAAAATCAATAAGTTTGATAATTAAGGTAATTTGTTAAATTCAACAATTTCAACAGCTCTGACCTTATTTTTTATTGAACCAGAACCTTTCATCAAATCAAAATAACTATCATTATAGGTTCTAATTAAGTCAACTTGATAAGAAGTAAAATACTCATTATCTTTAACAATAGTAATTGATTCACCAAACAGAGGATATAAAAATTCGTATATTTTTATCATGTTTTTTTTGTTTTTTTGCCCAGTTTTCCATGTAATAATTACAACTGCTTTTTCCATATTTGCTCAGCTCCTTTCACTTACTATCTAATTCATCCATTACTATAGAATAGTCTCCATGTATCCCAAATAGATCATTTGGTGAGCATTTAAAAATGTCACATAGTTTTATGATCTGTTTAGCATTTGGAAAATTTTTCCCATTTTCCCATAACCAGTAATAGGCTTGAGTAATCATCATCAATTCTGCGACATCTCTTTGGCTCATGTTGTGCTTCTTTCTAAATTCTTTAAGTCTTAGTACTAACATAAGTTAAAACCTCCTTAGATTTGATTTTGATAAGCAATACTTATTTTCTTGTTGACATTATGACAAATATTACTTATAATAAGAATATAGACAAGCAATACTTATCAAACAATTTGTAAAAAATCCCAGATATAAAGGTGCTTTATCTGGGTGTGTAAATTCTAATGGCGTTTCAAGAGGGATTCGAACCCCCGACCGACGGCTTAGAAGGCCGTTGCTCTATCCAGCTGAGCTATTGAAACACATAAGCAGGCAATGAATATTATAACCTAATCGCTTTCGAATGTAAAGTACAAATGAATATCAATATTATTATATAAAAAAGGGGAAGATTATGCAATCTTTCCCATTTTGCTTATTTTATCCAAGATACGCATTAATGCTTGTGTATCTTCTTCACCAAGATTTCTAACTAGGAGTTTGAGTGGATGGTAATATTCTTCTTTGATGGATTCCACATAGGCTTTACCGGTTGCTGTTAACGTGATGTAGGTTACTCTTAAATCTTTTGTTGATGTTTCCTTTTCCAAATATCCAAGTTCAACAAGTTCATTAACTTTATGTGTGATTGCTGGAAGGGTAACTCTAAGTGTTTTAGCAACATCTGTTAATTTAATCTTTTCATACAAATCACAGAACGCAACGCAAAACATAACCATAATATCCGCATTACTCAATTCGGTTGCTGTTCTTTTATAAATACCACTTCTTCTAAAAACTTGAAGAGCACGATCTAATCTTTGTAATTTTTGATATTCTTTCATCTTTTTCTCCTTTGATTACATCACGAAATATTTTGTTAAGATCACGATGCTACACACGAGTATGTCAAGGTGTCTATCTACTTGAATTTTATCACATTCAGACACTTTTATAGATTTTATGCATTTTTTTTAGGGTTTCAAGGCGTTTTTCATCAGCATGAGTCATTATTTTTTCAATTTGATGTGCTTTTCTTGCATAGTAAGGTAGTACATCAGGTTTGGTTTTTAATATTGGTCCAAGGAGTAAATCATCCTCAGTTAAAATCATTTCACCTCTTACTACCTTTAAAATGACATAATAGAAACGATCATAAATGATATATTCATCAATAATCAAGAACCCATGATTCATCAGATATTCTCTTAATATCTCAATTTTTTCATTGGCTTGGAGTAAATAGGTCTGTTTACCTAAAGGAGCGTGATCTAGGATATCATTAATTAGATATGCTCCCATACCCGCAATAATTGCTAAATCAAAATCTTCTTTGATCGCTAAAAAACCATCTGATAATACATAAGAAACTGGATATTTCTTTAAATTTCTTTTTGCTTGGTTGAGTGGCTTTTCTCTTAAATCACTCGCGATAGCACTTCTGATATATCCTTTTTCAAAAGCGCACGACAAAACAAAACCATGATCCGTTCCGATATCTAAAACTTTTTCATATCCTTGAGTAAGTTCTGCTAAAAAAGCAATTCTCTTACTTCTTGCCATAATAAAACTCACGTAATTTATTTTGACGTGATGGACTTCTAAGTTTTCTTAATGCTTTGGCTTCAATTTGACGGATACGTTCACGTGTCACACCAAATTCACGACCAACTTCTTCAAGTGTATGGTTCTTACCATCAAATAAACCATAACGAAGTCTTAAGACTTTTTCTTCACGGTCAGTTAATGTTTCTAATACCTCATCTAATGTCTGCTTAACCATTTCTTGTAGCATAAATTCATGAGGGGTGAGCGCATTAGGATCTGATATAAAATCTCCTAATGATGAATCTTCTTCTTCACCCACATGAGCTTCTAATGAAATAGGTTCTTTTGCAATTCTTTGAATGTTTTGAACTTTTTCAGTCGTAATTCCCATTTTTTGAGCAATTTCATCTAATGATGGTTCTCTACCTAAGTCTTGAATTAACTGTCTTTGAATACGAATCATCTTATTAATCGTTTCAACCATATGAACTGGAATACGAATCGTTCTTGCTTGGTCTGCTACGGCACGCGTAATCGCTTGACGTATCCACCATGTTGCATATGTAGAAAATTTAAATCCTTTTTCATGATCAAACTTATCTACAGCACGCATTAAGCCCATATTACCTTCTTGAATCAAATCAAGAAATAATAGGCCACGACCAACATATCTTTTCGCAATTGATACAACCAAACGATAATTCGCTTCAACTAATTTATTTTTGGCAGCCATTGCACGCTCAAGAGCTACTTTAAGTTCTTCAACATCATTTTCTGGCAACTCTAAAAGACCATTGTTAATTTCATCTAGTTGTTCTTTTGCATAACGACCATTAGAAACTAAAACTGCATATTTTTTTTCATTTTCCTGGTTTAATAGGGGAATTTGACCAATTTCCTTTAAATACATTCGGACAGGATCATCAATTTTGATGCTTGAAGCAATTGTTTCAATATTAATTAATTCTTCTTCTTCAACTTCTAACCCGCTTAGGGATAAATCATCTGGTTCAGCTTCTTCTAAGTCAAAATCAGTATCATCATCTTCTTCAATCTCTAAAGTATCTGCAGATAATACATCTTCAACATCTTCAAGTTCTTCAGGTAAGATGATATCTACATCATTATCCAAAAGTTCTCGTTCAATATTAAAATATTTTTCACTACCTGGTTTTGCATAAGGTAGTACATCTTCAAGATTTAATAGTTTGTCTTTACCAGCTTTCTTGACTAGCTGATTAATAATTTTTTCTAATTCCACAAAATACCTCCTATTTGGTATGCTTTAATGAAACAATAATTTGATCTCGTTCATTAATTAATATATCACTAACATTTTCTTCATTATTTATTTTTTCTCTTAAATAGTCTAGACGACGTTTGAGATTAGCTTCTTTTACTAAGTCAATATAAGACTCTAATTCAGCAGTTGAAATCTCAATGTGATTTGTCCAATACATATCTGTTAAGAGCGTTGTTTCCATGTGTGTTCTTTGTTCCATAGTGAGTTGATCTAGAAATTCATTTAAATCAAGTTCACTACGCTCTTCATAATAATTTTCAATCTTCAATCTGATACCTGCTGTAATTGTTTCTGCAAAATCTGTTTGTTTTAATTTTTTTGCCACTAGTTCTGAAGCTTTTTTAGATCTCAGCATTGCAAGAATCATATATCGTTCTGCTTTTGAATACTTTCCTAACAATCTTGGTTTCTCAATTTTAGGAATGACAGGTTCTTTGGTTAAAGATTGCTTCTTAAATTCTAAAGACTCAACAGGAATATTCAAATCATGCGCTAATTTCTGGATATAAAATCCTCGGATACTGCTATCTGAGTTTTGAATCATTGTCATGACTTGTCTTTTGAATGATTTCATATCATTGGCATCACTTAGATTTTTACCCTGCTTATAGTATTTATATCTGAAAGCATAAGCATCAACCGTGTATTCGCCAAATAACATTTCAAATTTTTCAGGTCCATATGCTTTAACGAAATCATCCGGATCCATTTTTTCAGGAATGAGAAGCACTTCAACTTTGAGTTGCTCTCTTTCAAGTATGGGTATCGCATGATCGATTGCTTTAAGTCCTGCAGCATCTCCATCATAAGCAACAATGACTGATTTTGTAACGTTTCTTATCAGCTTTGCTTGATCTTTTGTAAGTGCCGTTCCCATCGTGGCAATCCCATTTTTAACACCTGCAGCATAGCTGCTAATGACATCAAAAAATCCTTCATATAAAACAACTTGCTTACTCATTCGAATGTCACTTAAAGCTTCATTAAGATGATATAACAAATGTCCCTTCTTAAAAATCACTGTTTCGGGACTGTTAATATATTTAACTGAATCTTTTGGATTTTGCGTTCTTCCACTGAGTCCTACAACATCACCTTTCGGATTTGTTATTGGAAAAATGATACGATCACTGAACAGATCATAATATGATCCGTCATCAGCTTGTTTAACAACACCAAGTAATATCATATCACTAACTGCATACTTTTTATCTTTTAATACCTGATAAAGCATATTTCCATGATTAGGAGCATATCCTAATCTAAAATGTGAGATAAGCTCATCTGTCATTTGTCTTTGGTATAAATATTTTAGTGCTTCTTGACCTTTTTCACTATTTTTAAGGTTAAATTGATAAAAGGAAGCAACCTCATTCATTAATTTATAGTAATTAGTATGAGGATCCTTTTTAATTTTGCTTTCTTTTATTTTGATTCCAGCACGTTCAGCTAAAATTGAAGCGGATTCTTCAAATGAAATATTTTTAATCTTTCGATAAAAATTAATTGGAGTACCACCTTCGCCGCACGACATACATTTGGCAATATTTTTCTCTGGTGAAACAGAAAAACTTGGTGTTTTTTCCTGATGGAAAGGACATAGACCCATAAAGTTTTTGCCGCGTTTAGATAGCGAAACAAACTCGCTGACTAAGTCAACAATCGCGGTTTTTTCATTAATTTCACGAATGAGATTGTTTTCCATCTAGGTCCTCCTTGCAAAATTATCATTCAATTTCTATCACTAAAATTTAATTTGTTCTTCAACATAATTTTTTAAATCTTTAATTGGAATTCTAACCTGTGCCATTGTGTCTCTATTTCTAACTGTAACAGATTGATCATTTGCCGTATCGTGATCAACTGTGACACATAAATAGGTTCCAATAGCATCTTGTCTTCTATATCTCTTTCCAATATTTTGAGTTTCATCATAGACGACATCAAAGTATTGATTAAGTTCTTCAAATATTTGTACCGCTTTTGTGTTGTGTTCCTTTTTGATTAAGGGTAGCACTGCTACTTTATATGGAGCAAGTGCAGGATGAATATGAAGAATTTGTCTAGTATCTCCTGATTCTAACGTTTCTTCATCATACCCATTTGCTAAAAATGCTAAAACTAATCTTTCTACACCAACAGATGGTTCAATGACATAAGGTAAATATCTTTCATTCGTATCTGGATCCAAATATGTTAAATTTTCACCTGAATGAACTTGATGTGCTTTTAAATCATAATCTGTACGAGATGAAATACCCCATAATTCATCAAATCCCCATGGGAATTGAAAAAGGATATCCGTGGTTGCATTTGAGTAATGACTCAATGCTTCGGGTTTGTGATTATCAAAGGTTAAGAATTCTTTCTTTAATCCAAGTGATATGAGCCAATCCATTGAAAATTGTTTCCAGTAGTTAAACCACTCGATTTCATTCCCTGGTTTAACAAAAAATTCAAGTTCCATTTGTTCAAATTCTCTGGTTCTAAAAATAAAATTACCCGGTGTGATTTCATTTCTAAATGACTTACCAACTTGGCATACACCAAAAGGTATTTTTTTTCTTGTTGTTCTTTGAATGTTTTTAAATTGAATAAATATACCTTGTGCTGTTTCAGGACGTAAATAAATTTGATTAGCTTGTTCTAAAACAACCCCTTGATGCGTCTGAAACATCATATTAAATGCACGAATAGGTAAAAATTCTTTTTTGCCACAATTCGGGCATGTCACTTCGTGTTCAACTAAGTATTGATACATCTTATCTGTATTCCAACCACCAGCTGATACTGAAGGATCATGATCTTCAATGAGTTTATCTGCTCTAAATCTTTGATTACAGCTCTTACACTCAGTCAGAGGATCACTAAAACCACCAACATGTCCACTGGCTTTCCATACTTCGCTATTCATCAATATTGAGCTGTCAATAAGTACATTATTTGGTGTTTGTCTCTGAAACTTATTAACCCATGCATCTTTAATATTCTTCTTTAGAAGACTTCCTAAAGGACCATAATCCCAAGTGTTCGCTAACCCTCCGTAGAGTTCGCTACCTTGATATATATATCCTGTAGATTTTGCATATTGTACAATCTGGTCTAATGAAACCATGTGAACACATCCTTTTATGTCTATTTTAGATTTTTTAATGTCGTTTGTAAATGATACTGATAATATTTTAAAATAAATTCTTTTATTTTATCTAGGCTGTCTGTTTCATACACTTCTAAATCTTCAAAAGGAATGAAATTTAGTTTGAGCAATATGATTGCTTCCTTGATCTCTAAATCAATAATATCCAATTCATTTTGGTAGACTAGTCCACCATTTTCAATATTGACTCCTAATACTTTTCTTCCATCAGCATTCAAATCTAAGGGATATCCTAAAGGTTTAAGCATTTTTAATGCAAAACTTAATGCCGATATACCCAAATGCTCCGAGGATAATGCTTCAATCAAATCTCTGTAAACCTCTTGATGATGGTAGTTATCGACAACAAGTTGATCAATAATCTCCAACATCAATGCTGCTTGCTTCGTTAAAGTATAATCTTCTTTGATCTTCGAGAAATCATTGATAATTTTAGCCTCAGCGAGTGTAACAAAACTTTTTTCGGAATCTTTAAACTCAATTTGAGTTAAATACTGTGAAAGAATACGATTTTGATTGTTAAGTTTTTGGGAACCTTGAGCAAGTAATGTTTTTTTACCATGTTTTGTGTAAACAAACAATAACCTTGCATGTTCCTGATAAGGTTGAACCTTATAAATAATGCCTTCCATTAGTTCTCATTCCCAATACCAAATGATTTCAAATCGCTTGGTCTATTTCTCCAATCTTTTTTAACCTTTACCCAAAGCGTTAAATGAATTTTTGTATTTAAGATGTGATTAATCTCTTTTCTAGCTTCAGTTCCAATCTTCTTTATTTTCTCTCCAGCTTTACCTATCAGTATTTGTTTTTGAGTTGTTCTCTCAACAATGATTAATGCTGAAACATCAATCGTATTAAGTTCAATATTTTCTTCTAGAGATTCAATGACAACTGCAACCGAATGTGGAATTTCTTGTTCAGTATGAAATAAAATCTTTTCTCTGATCAGTTCAGACATCAATTGATTTTCGGTTTGATCACTTTTCATCTCTTCAGGAAAAAATAAAGGTCCTTCTGGTAAATACGGCACTAATATTTCTACAAGTTTATTTAAGTAAGTTTTATCTTGTGCTGAAACAGGAATAACCCCTTCAAACGCATAGGAATCAAGATATGAGATAATAATCTGATCAATTCCTATTCGCCCTTTTATCTGATCGATTTTATTAATTACTAGAAAGACAGGAATCTTCAATCCTTTGAAATAAGATAGGATATGTTCTTCTGCGCTTCCCTTATAATCATCAACAACAAATAAGACCATATCAACATCTCTTATTGAAGAAACTGCAATCTTGTCGATTGTCTTATTTAGTAAGTCTTTGCCTTTATGCATTCCTGGTGTATCTACAAAAATCATTTGAAAATCAGGTTGCGTATAAACACCCATAATCCGATTTCTTGTTGTCTGAGGCTTGGGACTCATAATAGCAATCTTCTGTCCAATTAAAGCGTTTATTAAAGTCGATTTTCCCACATTAGGTCTACCGACTATTGCTATAAATCCAGATTTGTGACTACTCATCTTTAGGTTTTTCATCTAAAACGAAAGCATAAGGGAGTAATCCATCAGGAGTTGTTTCCATCGTTTTGCCTTTCGTATTTGCTAATATAATTTTAGTATCTTTTGGTAATAATTCGTGCATGACTTGTCTACATGCACCACATGGTGAAACTGGTCCATGATCATTTGCAACAATCGTCATTGATACGATATCTTCTTTTTTATAGCCTTGGCTATAAAGAGAAAACAAGGCACTTCTTTCCGCACAATTCGATAATCCAAAGGATGAATTTTCAATGTTCGCTCCTAAGACATAGGTACCATCTTTGAGTAAAATTGCTGCGCCTACTTTAAAATGTGAATAGGGTGTATATGCATGACTTCTTGCAATTAATGCTTTTTCAAGACTTTTCATTTGAATTCCTTTCCAGATTCGCATTTTTCAAAATGCGCTCCTGTTCTTCTTTCATTATTTTTTCTTCTTCTTTTGAATGATGATCGTAACCTAATAAATGTAAATATCCATGAACAGCTAAAAATCCAATTTCTCTTTCGAATGAGTGCCCATAATCAACTGCTTGATTTCTAGCTTGCTCAATTGAGATAAATATATCCCCTAATGAATCATCTTCGACATCATCATTAATAAAACTTAGAACATCTGTGGGTCTATCAATATTTCTATAGGTCTTATTCATCTCGTGTATTTTTTCTTGATTTATAAAAATAATTTGCATATTTTTCGATTCTTTAATTGGATTAAAAATCAATTTCAACAAAGCTCTAATTGCTTTAATATCTTCTTTGGTTTGGTTATGAAGATTAATTTTCATTGACTTCATACCTTTCAAGAATGCGCTGAACAATGGGATGTCTAACAACATCTAATTTCTCAAACTGAACAATCTTTACATCTTCTAAATCTGTTAATATACCCAATACTTGATTTAAACCAGATGGTGCCCCTTTAGGCAAGTCAGTCTGTGATGGATCTCCTGTAATCACCATTTTTGAGGCAAATCCCAAACGGGTTAAAAACATTTTCATTTGGACTTTTGTTGTATTTTGAGCCTCATCAAGAATGACAAAGGCATTTTCCAATGTACGACCTCGCATATAAGCTAAAGGTGCAATTTCAATGATTCCTTTTTCCATAAGTGACATTGTTGTTTGAGTACCTAGCATTTCATAAAGCGCATCATATAATGGAACTAAATATGGATCAACCTTTTCTTTTAAATCACCAGGTAAAAATCCAAGATTTTCACCGGCTTCGACAACAGGTCTCGTCAAAATCAGTTTTTTCACCTTGCTATTTTTCAAATCTGAAACTGCTTGTGCTACAGCAAGATATGTTTTTCCTGTACCAGCTGGTCCAACTCCGAAAACTAAATCATAGTTGGACATTGCTTCAACATATATCTTTTGGTTAAATGTTTTGGGGTATATAGAACGTCCCGAGTCATTCACCAAAATTTTTTTTCGGTTTTGATATAATTCAAAAATATTATCTAATTGCTCTTTTTCTGCAAGTTTAATAATATACATAACATCTCTTTCTGATAATTGGATTTGATGTTCGGCAAGTTCAATTAAGACATCAAAAATAGCTTCCAATAATGGCAGCTGTTCCTTTTTAGCGTCCGTAATGATTTCAGAACCCATTACAGAAACATTCATACCCAGATATTGTTTGAAAACCATTAGATTACGATCTTGTATTCCAACTAATCTGGCGATTGCTTCAGCATGATGAATTTGTCGATTTAATTTCATTAAATCCGCTCCTTACCGTGTATTTATTATACCACACGCAAAAAAATAAAAAAGCACTGGTCTACTTTTTTATGTCCAAAATAAAAAAACGCACCCAACTAGAGTGCGAAATTCTTAGAATTTACTTTTTCTTAGCGCGAGCAGCACGTTGTGCATCTTTGCGAGCAACACTAGGTTTCACGTAAAATTCACGTTTACGAGCTTCTTGGAGGTTTCCTGACTTCGAAACATCACGTTTAAAGCGACGCAAAGCATCTTCAATTGATTCTTTATCTCGAACGATAGTTTTAGGCATTGTCAACCCTCCTTCCACGCTATGTTAATAGCCTTATTAATTATATATGATTTTTAGAAATTTGTCAAAGTAATATTAGATGTTTTTTGTTGTTCGAGTTTTTTGATTAAAGTGTAGTTGATATCATTATCTTCAATCTGAATTGAAGCAAGATAGCATGTACCTTGAATACACACAATTATTTCATCTCCATCACGCATGCGCATTACTTTTTTGATGTGATGTGCATCTTGATCTGTGATTTTGTGATTCAATTCAGGTAGAAAATATCTTTGTGGCATTTTTTCGCCTTATTTTAATGAAAAAAGCGCTTCATCAGAAACACCTTTCATTTGAAATTTTAATTTTTTAATGTGGTAAATTGTTTGATAAAACAACAGCAACAATTAGGATTACAGATAACACGGCAGCTCCACGCATTAAAAACAAATCAAAACCTCTTGTTTTTTTATTTTTAAACAATTCGGACTTTTCTCCACTAAATGCATCATTAATGTTATCAGTAGAATGCATCATCATAACAATGATTGCAAGGAAAATTGCATCAAAAACAATAAAATAATCTATCCAAATCATACACTACCTCCTAAAACTCAACTTATGATAACAAATTTTGAATTTTTTGTCAATGAGAAACACAACATTCACATAGATTTTATCCTTATTACATAAGGAAACAGGCATACTATGTTTCATTGATTCATATTATGAAACATGATGTGCTGGAACTCCTTTTAATTTGCTATTCGCAGGAGCGTCTTTTACAACAACAGAATTGGCTCCCACAATCGAATGATCTCCAATATGGACAGGTCCAATTATTTTTGCACCCGCATAAACAATTACGCCATTTCCTAATTTAGGATGTCTATCAACCTTTTCAAATGTATTTGCACCAAGTGTCACACCGTGGTAGAGGACACAATGATCTCCAACAACAGCAGTTTCACCAATTACTAATCCCATCCCATGGTCAATAAATACACAACGACCAATCTGAGCAGCTGGATGAATATCTATTCCTGTTTTTTTTCTTGTCTTATATGAAATAAATCTACCTATATTTTTAAATCCCTTAAGGTATAGTTTATGAGCAATGCGATGTCTTCTTAAAGCAATTACACCAGGATAAGTAAAAAACATCATTAATTTACATGGTGCAGCAGGATCAAATTTTTTAGCAGCTCCTACGTCTCCTCTTGTGCATTTAAACATTTTGTTGGTATAGTGTTGTCGATAAATACCGTTCGCCAGTATCACATACTATGACAACAATCCTCTTTCCTTTATTTTCTTCTAACTTCGCTAACTGTGATGCTGCATATAGGATTGCCCCAGATGAAATTCCTGCAAATACACCTTCAGTTTTGGCAAGCAAACGGGTAGTTTCGTATGCATCTTCATTAGAAACTGTAATAACTTGATCTATTGTTTCCATATTTAAAACACTTGGAATAAACCCAGCGCCGATTCCTTGTATCATATGAGGACCTGGTAATCCTCCAGATAAAACTGGTGAATCCTTAGGTTCAACTGCAATGATTTTGACATGAGGAATTTCTTTTTTCAAAACTTCACCCACACCTGTAATTGTTCCACCCGTTCCAACACCAGCAACAAAGAAATCAACTTGATGATCTGTATCTTCTAAGATTTCAATTGCAGTTGTTTTTCTGTGGATTTCAGGATTTGCTAAATTTTCAAATTGCATTGGCATAATGTAATTGGGATTAGCTTTTAATAATTCATTAGCTTTGCTAATCGAACCCTTCATACCTAACAAACGATCTGTAAGAATGATATTTGCTCCTAAACCATAAGCAACTTGAATTCTTTCTTTACTTACTGATTCAGGCATGATTAATATTAATTTATACCCTTTAACTGCACAAATAAACGCTAATCCAATGCCAGTGTTGCCGCTGGTTGGTTCAACGAAGACAGTATCCTCTTTAACTAAACCCTTTTTTTCAATTGATTCAATCAATGCTAATGCTAGGCGATCCTTCACACTCGAAAGAGGATTGTGATTTTCGAGTTTTGCTATAATTTCGGCTTGACTGCCGATTAATTTTTCATATCTACTTAATCTAAGCATTGGTGTGTGACCAATTAATTCAATATAACTATTTGCTATTTTCAATGTCAACATCTCCTTTAACCGGTACCATTATACTTTTTTTAAGCCACTATTGCTTGTAATATGATTTGGAACAAGCATTATGTTATAATGTGTTTGGTGATAACATGAAAATAACTAAATTCCCTTTGGGAAGTATTAAAAGTAACTGCTATATTGTTCATGAAGGTCAAAAGGCTTTTGCCATTGATCCTGGATATGAAAATAATGAACTCATTCCTTATCTAAAGGGTAAAGGGTTAACTTTGGAAAGCATATATATTACACATGGGCATTATGATCATGTTGGTGGAGTTAAACAATTAAAAGATATTTTTGATTGTACAGTATATGCTCCTTTAAAAGATAAAATTTGGATGATACAAAGCCCTTACAATCAAGTTGGGCATATTATCCCAGTTGACGTATGGGTTGCTGATTTAGATGACGTCACGTTAATTGGAAATAACTTCAAGGTTTATGAAACACCTGGGCATTCAGAAGGGGGAACAGTATTGTCTCACAATCAAATTCTTTTTTCTGGAGATACCCTTTTCTATCAAAGTATTGGACGTACTGATATTCCATTTTCAAATTCACAAGATATTTATAAAAGCATAAAACGTATCTATTCACTATTTGATGATGATGTAATCGTTTATCCAGGACACGGTCGACAATCAACTATTGGTCATGAAAAAAAATATAACCCTTTTGTAAAAGGATAAAAAAAATCAACCGCAGTTGATTTTTTTATTTGTGATATAAAATCACCAAAGTTTCCAGTGAAGTTGTGTGAAAAAACATTCGTAGCGGGTAAATATCTTTAACTTCATATTTCTCTGACAATTGAACTAAATCTCTCGCTAAAGTTTTAACATCACAGGACAAATAAAATATTTTTTCATATTCTTGAGTTAATGCTCCGCTGAGAAACTCAGGAGTTAATCCATTCCGTGGCGGATCAACAATTAAGTAATCTGCATCAACTAAATGTATCACTTTTTCTGCACGCTCATCAATGATTTCGAAATGATTAAAGCTGTATTTATCTTTTGTCATATTAGCCATGTTTATACTATCTTCACTAGATTCAATCAATATCATTTTTTTAACTTTATTGGCTAAATAAAATCCTATGCTACCAACACCACTATATGCATCAATAACAATTTTATCTTTTCCAATTTCATTTTCAATCAGTTGATAAGCTTTTTCTATAACCGGCAGGTTAATTTGAAAGAATGACTGATCTGAACACATGACATCAATATCTTTTAATCGCTCAACAATAAGGTTTTCACCATACAGTACAATCGATTGATCTCCAAGAATCCGATTTGGATTTTGATTAATATTCAGTGTGATTCCTACAACATGTTCAATGCTCTTTAATACATCAAGTAATTCTTCTTTACCTAAAAAGTTCTCCTTGTTAGCAACTAAAGTAATCAAAATTTCTTTCTTTTCGTTTGTTCTAAAAACAATGTATTTTAGTACCCTTGGATTGACTATAACACGATTAACAAATAAGTATTGAAGTGCTTCATTTGTTTTTTCATCCGATAGAACAAACTGCTCAACTTGAATCAGTTTTGAATTATCATAATGATACAAACCCAAAGTTAAATATGGTACATCCATCACATGAAATACACTTTTATTCCGATAAAATTTATCTTTTTTATCAGTAATCGTTTCATGTACTTCAAAATCTAAATTCATAATCTTCTTAAGTGTTTCTCTTGTTGTTTTATGTTGCCATAAGAGTTGTTGATATGGCGACAAATGAATCAGATTGCAACTTCCATAAACGTGACTTGAATGATTAATTCGATCAGGACTCGTTTTTATTAGTTCGACAATTTTACCATGCCCATAATTCTTTTTAAGTTGCGTTATTCTTATTTTAGCTTCCTCATGCGTCAGCATGCCGCGAACAAAAACAACATATCCTTGATGCTTAACAATGCCTTGTCCTTGATAATCTATATCTAAAGCTCTTCCAAGAAATATTTCACCAACAGTTAACATCGTCATCCTCCTTATAATACTGAGCAAGCCCACCTTGCGAAGTTTCTTTGTATGATGTGTGCATGTCGAGACCCGTCTGATACATTGTTTGAATTACCATATCTAATGATATTTTTCTCGTATCAGTTAAGAAAAATGCAAGACCACATGCATCGATTGCCCGTAGTGCAGCAACCGCATTACGTTCAATACAAGGAATTTGTACATACCCATTGATTGGATCACAAGTCAATCCAAGATGATGCTCAATGGAAATCTCAGCAGCATATTCAACTTGATCCATCGATAGATTAAATAATGTTGCATGCGCTGCTGCTGCCATCGCGCAAGCACTTCCAATTTCAGCTTGACATCCTGCTACTGCACCACTAATAGAAGCGTTATGCTTGATTAGATTCCCTATTAGCCCCGCCACAGCTAGAGCTCTCATAATGCGCTCATTTGTAACAACATGATGTTTCTCATGCATATAGTATAATACAGATGGTAAAACACCACAAGCCCCACATGTCGGAGCTGTGACAATAATTCCCCCATTTGCGTTTTCCTCACTTACTGCAAAAGCGTAACTTGCTACAAGTCTATTTTCTGTGATTTCAGGTACTTCTTGTTCAGCATTTCTACTATATAAGTCTGGTGCTTTTCTCTTTAGTTTTAGAGGACCAGGAAGTGTCCCTCTATTTGATAATCCATTAATTATGGAGACTTTCATCGCTTCCCATACTTCTTCAAGAAACAAATCAAAACCTTCTCCTTCAACCATGAATACATAATCAGAAATCGATAAATTATGTGCACGACAATACTTTTTGATATCCTTAAAATTATTGTGTGGATAAATTGATGGCTCTTTTTCATCTTCACCAACGAATACAATACGTCCACCACCAACACTCATCACTTCTTTTTCGATGATCAACTGGTTTTGTTGAAAACCTCTTACAACAAGCGTATTAGGATGTTTTGTTATATCGATTGACGTCAAAAAAGCCACTTGGCAAGGTGCCAATGACTCTTTGATTGCTTCTTCTGATAAGTGCCCTTTTCCAGTCAAAGCCAATGAGTTATACAATGTAATTTCGTAAAAATCAAGGTCTGGATATTGATCCTTGATTATTTTTACAGCTTTAGCTGGCCCCATCGTGTGAGAACTTGATGGACCATAACCGATTTGATACAGTGACCGAATTGAGAGCATGATTTACTTCACTATCCTTATTAGTTCTTGAATTTTGCTTTTAAATAGTTGATATAATATTCAGGACTAAAATCTTCTTTAGTCGCAATTTGAAGAATTTCTTTAGGTGTCTTAGTTTGTGCAAATTGATGAATATGTTCTTTACACCATGCGTTAATCTTTGCAATATCATTATTTTCAATTGCATTTTCAATATTGAAATCCTTATTCATGGATTGATATATTTGAGCAGCATATGCTGATCCAAGCGCATAAGTTGGGAAATATCCAATTGCACCACCGGACCAATGAATATCTTGTAAAACACCTTCTTTATCCGTCGTTGGTCTCTTACCAACATACTGGGACATAAGTGATCTCCACTTCTTAGGTAAATCCTTAACCTTTAATTTGCCATTGATTAAACTCTTTTCAAGTTCATATCTAACCATGATATGAAGCGAATAAGTGAGTTCATCAGCTTCAATGCGAATTAAAGATCTCTTCGCTTGATTAATAAACTTATAGAATTCATCTAGCGAAACATTTTTTAATTGTTTTGGAAATAATTCAAGGAGTTTTCCATAATGTATTTTCCAAAAAGCATATGATCTACCAATCATATTTTCATACATTCTAGATTGAGATTCATGGATACCTAAACTTGTTCCACCATGAAGTGCAGTATCATCATATTTAGGATTATTTTGTAATTCATAAATACCATGGCCCATTTCATGAATTGTAGAAAAAATACTTGAAATAAAGTTATTTTCATGATAGTGAGTTGTTATTCTCGTGTCTGAACTACTCACACCTGAAGTGAAGGGGTGAGCACTTTCCTTAAGTAGACCCTTATTCAAATCATAATTAAATACTTCCATCAAATAATGAGAAAATTCTTTTTGCTTGTCCTTTGGATAAACTGCTTTTGTTAGTCTACGATTAAATTTTTGCTTATTATTTGTCGTAACTTCAAGAACAAAGGGTACCAATTCTTCTTTTAATCTATCAAAGAAAGTATCATATTCCTTTATACCAAAGCCTTCTTCATACAAATCAAGTAAAATATCATATCCGTTTAGTTCAGGAGTTTCAAGATATTTAACAAGTTTTTTATTAAATGCTACAATCTTTTCTAAAGTTGGAGCAAACATTTCAAAATCATCTTTTTCTTTTGCTTGTGCCCATATATGAGATCCCGATTGTGCAAGAACTTGATAAGCAATTAATTCATCCTTAGGTACTTTTTTGACAATACGTAATCCTTTATTTGCTTTTTTTATCTCAACTTTAAAGTCTTCATCCTCAAGTTGATCCAAGTTTTCATAGAGCTTTTCAATTGCTTCTACAAATTGAGGATCTGATTCAAGTTTATATGCTTCTTCAGCAAGAACTTGAAATTGTTTGCTACGATATTCTACTGATGCATTAGGTGCTTCAGTTTCCTGATCCCAACTAATTAACCAAATGACATACTCATAAGCTTTGAGTTTTTTTCTGATTTCTTTATAGATTTCAATATACTTATCCATTTTTTTCCTTCTTTCGACTTTTTTATATTATACCATATCTTATATGGTAAAAAGATACAGGTTATAAAATTGCTATCGTAGCAACTCCAAAATAAATAACCAATGTAATGACGTCATTAACGGTTGTCATAATAGGCCCTGACGCTGCTGAAGGGTCTATACCAAAATGATTAAAAATCAATGGAACAAATACACCCATCGAACCTGCAATGAACATTGAACTAAACACTGATATGAATACAATAGTTGAAATTTGAAAAGGTGTTTGACTTCCTGTTGGCACCAATGTCAAAAATACAGTGACATAAGTAAAAGCAATAATTGCTAATGTCAAACTGTTTATAATTGCAATCATCATTTCCTTAGCGATATGCTTTTTAGGTACTTTTTTACTATCGATTTCCTTCATATGAAGCCCTAAAATTGTTACAGCCAAAGATTGTGTTCCAATATTTCCTGACATACCTAAAATTGTAGGTTGAAATAATATAAGTGCAGAAACTTGTACTAATGTAACTTCAAAAATAGATAAGAATGAGGCTGTCACTAAGTTAAGTATGACAGCAATCATCAACCAAGGAAGTCTTTGTACTGTTCTTCTTACGGCAGAGGATGATGGATCAAAATCAGAAATCAGGGCGAGCTTTTCGTAATCTTCTTCGCTACTTTCAACGATTTCATCGAAAACGTCATCAGCAGTTATTATCCCAATAATATGATGTTTTGGGGTAAGAACTGGAATGCTATTTCTGTCATAATCCTTGATGGTCTCAATTGCCTTTTCAATTGAATCTAATTCATAAACAAATTGGAAATCATCTTCCATGATATCACTGATTATTTTATTACCTCTTGTCATAATCAATTGTTTTAAATCAATGAATCCAACTAGTTCTTTATCGCTATTGACAACAAAAATTGTGTCTATATAATCTTGCTCTTTCGATGATTTGACAATATAATTAGTAGCTTCCTTAACTGGTAAATCCTCGGAAATTGTCAAAAAATCTGTAGACATAATTGAAGCAGCTAAATCTTCGTCATATGCAAGAAGTAATCTAATGGTCTTGCGTTTGACCGCAGACAATAAATCAATGATTTCTTCCTGACGTTCTTCTTCGATATTTTCAATAAATGCTTTTAATTCATCACTCTCCAAATTTCTTAAGATGAGTTTCTTTTTAGGTAGTTCTAATCGATCAAAAAACTCAATTTGATCCTCTTCTTCGAGTGATACAAAAACATCTGCAAGTTTGGAAGGGTCAACAAGGCGAACTACTCTTTCTTTTTCGTCATCATCTAGCTTGTCAAATAGAACAGCAATATCATAAGCATGAAGTGATTTAAATGTTCTTTTGAGTGAATCATCAGAGTGCTTGAAATTTATTTTCTTATTCATAGCAACCCTCCAAAAACGAGCGTCGCTAATCCAAAATATATAGTTAATCCTGTCATATCAAGAAGTGTTGAAATGAAGGGTCCCGAAGCGACCGCTGGATCAAGTTTAAGTATTCTTAAAATTGTAGGTATAACAATAGCTACAATTGGTGCAACAAAAACTGTCATCCAAAGTGAAGCACCTACGACAAATGCAACTTTAATTGGTGATACTGCAATGACTGGATGAAGGGATGCAAACAAGTAAGTTGTTCCAAAAGCAATTGTCCCAATAACTAATCCATTCATCATTCCTGTTAAAATCTCTTTGATTGCATTTTTAAATATTCCCTTTTCATTTGTCGAAAACATTTTTAATGTTACAGCAAGTGTTTGCGTAGCAACATTTCCGGCTGATCCAGAAATTAAAGGTTGAAAAATAATTAAGATTGCGACTGCTGTAATAACCCCTTGAAAATGAGAGGAAATTAAGGCAATCGGAACAGATATGGCTAAAAGTAAAACCAACCAAGGAAGGCGATGTAATGCTGTTTTAAATGGAGTTCTATTAACAGTTTCAGGTAGCCCAGCAAGTTTTTCAAAATCTTCTTGAGCTTCTTCTTGGTAAATATCTAGAGCATCATCTAACGTAATCATTCCCAACAGTTGTTGTTCTTCGTTACATACAGGCATTTCAAAAATACTATAATTATTAATGGCTTCAAGTGTTTGTGTGATTGAATCATAGTCTTTCACAAAAGGTGATTGTTCAATTAATTCTGAAATCAGACAAGGTGTTTTGGCTTTTATTAGGTTAATAAGCGTAACAATACCTAAAAAATGTTGATTATCATCAACAACAAAAATCGTATTAATAGATTCAACATCAATTGCTTCTTTGATAACCTTTTTAGTTGCTTGCTTTACATCCATTTCAGGAGTTAAAACAATAACTTCAGTGGTCATTGCAGATCCTGTTTCATCTTCATCATACTGAATTAATTTAACCAGGTCAGAGTCTTCTCCAAGAACTGCCATAAGCTCATCTTGATCATCATCTTCAAGTTCTTGAATAATATCAACAGCATCATCTGGTTCCATCATTTCAATCAGTTTTTTTTGTTTATCTATATCAAAATCAACAAGAATTTCTGCTGCATCATCTATTTCTAAATATGAAACAAGCTCAGCTAACCTTTCATTGGTCAGTAAGCTATAAATTTTCGTTTTTTCATCATCATCGAGTTCATTAAATAATTCAGCCAAATCATAACCATGTAGTTCATTCAAGAATTCAATGATTTCTTTGTTACTACCATTTTTTATCAGTTCTTTGAGCATAGGATTGCACCCCCTTTCATTAGAATAAAAGTAAGTTACCTCCTACGATTATACAACGATATTTCCAAAAAGCATCTTAGCAATGTTCAAACTTAATAAGTGTTCCTCGTTTTTTCCTTCAATTTGAATTATTTGATTAAATGAATCAATCTTTGTGATTAAAAAAACGTCATACAATTTAATATGCTTTTGATTTAAAAACACGAGAAGTTCCTTGTTATCAAGAACCCTAGTAATCTTGAATTTATCATTTTCATGCGCATCTGCAAGTCTTAAATGATCTGATTGTTCCGTATTTCCTTCTAAATCGGGAATTGGATTACCCTGTTGACAGTATTTAGGCTCACCTAAAAAATGATATAGTTTTTCTAGAAGTTCCGGACTCGTTGCATGCTCAAGCATTTCTGCATCCTGATGAAGATTTTCCCATGGAAAATTTAATTTTTCACCTAAAAAAACCTCCCAGATTCGATGAGCACGAATCATTCTTATAGCAACCTTATTACCTTCTTCAGTTAATGATATCCCTTTGTACGGTATAAACGAAACAAGTTGCTTGTTTTCCAATCGTTTTATCATCTCATTTACACTTTGATCGGAATATCCGAAATGCTCCGATATTTCAGTAGACATAATTAATGTCTGTTTTCTTTCTACGGTTAACTCATAAATTACTTTAATATAATCTTCTTCTGATTTATTTATCATCTTTTCACTCCTAGCTTAATGCTACATCAAGAACCATCATCACTATAAATCCGACCATGACACCAAGTACAGCATAATGCGCCCCTTTTGGTGTTACTTTTTGTTGTGCTTCAGGAATCAACTCTTCAACCACAACATAAATCATAGCTCCAGCAGCAAATGCTAGTGCATAAGGTAATAAAGGTCTAACTATAAGCACCAAGTAAGCACCAAGAACACCAGCCATTGGTTCAACAAAACCAGATGCTTGTCCCAATAAGAATGCCTTTGTACGACTCATACCTTCTTGTCTTAAAGGTATTGAAACCGCTGCACCTTCGGGAAAGTTCTGAATACCAATCCCGATAGCGAGACCAATCGCTGCAAGTGTTGCTCCAGTAGCATCTCCTGTAACATAGTGCACAGCACCGAATGCTACACCAACTGCCAAACCTTCTGGAATATTGTGAAGTGTAATAGCAAATACAAGTAAGACTGTTCTTTTCAATCTAGTTGGTAATCCTTCTTTCTCATGATTTGGTCCAAAATGCATATGTGGTATAGTTTTATCTGCAAAATATAGAAATAAACCCCCTGATCCAAATCCAACTGCAACAACCAACCAAGCAATCGAACCTTGTTCTTCAGCCATGATAATTGCAGGAGCTAATAAAGACCAAAAACTTGCGGCAATCATGACACCTGAAGCAAATCCTAACATTAAATTAAATACATTTCTTTCAATTGTTTTAAAAAAGAAGACAAGAGCTGCACCCAGTGCAGTTACTCCCCAAGTAAATAGTGTTCCTATCAGTGCTTGCAATACGATATCCAAGCCCATAAACCAATTTAGCATTATACGCACCTCATTCCCATATTTTAAGGTTATCCTTAATTCTATATTAAGTATAGCATGAATTCAAAAACTTGTCAATCCAATAATAAAATGAATCAAGCATAAAAAAAGAGAGGACTAAGCCTCTCCGCCAATCATCATTGATTCAATATAAACACTAGGACTTCCGACTCTAGATAATCCAAATTTTAAGTCGGAACCAACACCTTTAACGTGATTTAATACATCAAAGAAGTTTCCAGAAATAACAATCATTTTAACTGGATGATCGACTTTTCCATCTACGATTTTAAATCCGCTTGATGTAGTTCGCCCTTAAATGATGCTCGCAAATTTGTAACCAATTTCAAAATTGAATCATAAGATACTTGATTAGTAAATCCATAGACTTCATCAATACCTTCTATAAGACGTACGCCTACACCATGAATATTACTAGCATCCACAGAGGTAACCTCACCGCTGATTACTTTAATAGTTGAAGACACAGAATTCTCAAAAAAGATTTCTGCAAAATCAGCACCTGTTGATAAAGCTTCATTTAGTAATTCTTGTATTTCTTTCTTCTTTAACATTGAAAAGCTTCCTTCGATTGTTATATTTATATTATTTATTTATGATGATAATGCTTCGTTTTCATCATATTGAAGCTGATAAAGATTAAAGTATAGCCCTTTTAATTTAAGTAACTCCTGGTGACTTCCTTCTTCTTTGATTTCACCTTTTTGCATAACTAAAATTTTATTGCTATGTTGAATTGTTGACAATCTATGTGCAACAATTAACATTGTTGAGATATTCATCATTTTTTCTAATGATTCTTGAATTAATTCTTCTGTTTCACTATCAATATTTGCTGTTGCTTCATCTAAAATCATGAGGGTAGGCTTATATACTAATGCTCTAGCAAATGAAATTAATTGTCTTTGACCACTTGAAAAATTGTTCCCTCTTTCTAAAACCATATGCTCATATGAGGTAGGTAAGCGATCAATAAACGTATTTGCTCCAACATAATTTGATGCTGATTTTACTTCTTCTAGAGTGATTTCATCATCTCTAAGTGTAATGTTTTCAGTAATTGTTCCACTAAATAAGAAAACATCTTGAAGCATTTGTCCTATATGTTTTCTCAAGGAAGAGCGCTTAATCTTTTTAATATCTATACCGTCAATTAAGATTTGTCCTTTTTGAATTTCATAATTTCTAACAATTAAACTTAATATGGTTGTTTTACCTGAACCGGTTGCACCAACAAAAGCAACCGTATCTCCTGGATTAACTTTAAAGTTAATTCCTTTTAATACCCATTCATCTTCTAAATAATAAAACCATACATCTTTAAATTCTATTGCTCCAGTAAAATGATCCAGTTCAATTGAATCTTTGCTATCATTAATTTCTGGCTTGGTATCCAAAACATCAAATATCTTTTCAGCTGCTGCAAATGCACTTTGCATAATATTAAACTGTTCAGCTAATTCTTGAATGGGTTCAAAGAAATCACGAACATAATAGAAATAAGAAAATAATAATCCCGCAGTAAATGCTGTTGTGATTACTTCTTGATATCCAATATATAAAACGATCAGTGTACCAACCATGGATAATCCATAAATTGTTGGTCTAAAAATACCGAAAACTAATATTTCTTGTAAATAGCTATTTCTAAGTTTACGACTATGTTCTTTAAATTCTTTCCGTTTCTTTTCTTCTTGATTAAAAATTTGAGTAACCTTCATACCTGATAGATTTTCAGATAAGAATGCATTAACCTCTGATAAATTTGCTCTTACTCTACGATATGATGCGCGCGAGAATTTTCTAAACAGATATGCCGCTAGCAATACAATCGGAATCACAATTATCACATAAAGCGTGATATGAAAATTCAAGAGAAATAATACAATCAAAATAGCAATTAAATATAAAATATTTCTAATCAGATTAATTGCAACTGATGTATACATTTCAGAAATTGTATTGGTATCATTTGTTACTCTTGTCACGAGTTTTCCAACTGGAACTTGATTTATTTGTCCAATTGAAAGATTTTCAATATGATTGAAAACATCATTTCTTAAAGTAACTACTGTTTTTTGTCCAACTTTTTGAAGCATATAGTTCTGATAAAAATTAGTGAAATTACCTACTAACATCGCAGCAAAGAATGCTCCACCCATCAGTAAGATGTTTAGAACCTGTTGGCTTCTTTCCATGGTATCATTACTCACTAAATCAATTGTATACCCGATTAATAGGGCAGGTAATAATTGAACCCCAATGCCAACAAACATTAAGAAAATAATTAGCGCAAATTCTTTTTTATATGGTAATGCATAAGCAAATAAGCGCTTAATAACCTCTTTATCACTACGTTCACGGGTGTTATCCTTAAAATCTTTCAATGGGTTCACCTCCCTGAACTATGTTTTCTAATGTTTGGCGTTTAACCATATCTTGATATAAAGCAGAAGTCTTCATAAGTTGTACGTGGCTACCAATCGCTGAAATCTTACCCTGATCTAACAAGATAATTTTATCCATCTTTTTAACCGTGGAAATTCTATGGGCAATAAATATGGTCGTTTTACCTTTTCTAACACGATTTAAGTTGGTAATGATTGCATCTTCTGTCTTTGTATCAACAGCAGAAACAGAATCATCAAGAATCAAAATTTCAGGATTTTTTGCTAAAGCTCTAGCAATACTGATTCTTTGTTTCTGACCACCAGATACTGTGACTCCTCTTTCACCTAAAATTGTATTGAATTGCTCTTTGAATTCCATAACATTTTCATAAACATCAGATAATTTCGCGGATTCTTTAACCGCTTCTTCATCGGGATTATCAAATGCAAAACCAATATTATTTACAATGGTGTCTGAAAATAAGAAATTGTCCTGTGGGACATATCCAATTGCATTTCTGACTGAGCTCAAAGTCAACTTCATAATGTCGTAATTATCGATAAAGACCTGATTTTCACCCAAGTTATACGTTCTGAGTAAAAGATCAACCAAACTACTCTTACCACTACCTGTTCTTCCTAAAATGCCCACACTTTCACCAGCTTTGATTTCAAATGAAACATTATCTAAGACGAGTTCATTACCGTCTGGATATTGAAAACATAAGTTTTTAACTGAGATGCTTCCCTTTAAATTATCGACAGTAATTGCATCTTCGAAATCCCTGATTTCAACTTCTTCGTCTAAGAACTTATCAATACGGGTTGCACTTGCTCTTGCTTGAGACTGAATCTGAATAAATCTAGATAATGCCATAACTGGCCAAATGAGTGTAAAGAAGTAACTGATGTATTCGGTTAATTGACCCGTAGTCAAGCCTGTTCCATCCGTTCTTAGAACTAAAAAGCTGCCATACATAATAATAAGAAGAATGATAAAGTTCAGCGCCATTGATAATGCAATATTGACTCCGATGATATATTTAACAAAATGAATATTCTTTTGATATAAATCTTCATTTCTATCACCAAAAAATTTCGCTTCTTTCTTTTCTCTTACAAATGCTTTGATGACGGATATGCCTGAGAAATTTTCTTGTGCGAAATCACTTAATTTTTCAAAAGATTCTTGTCTTTTTTTGAATATAGATGAAATTGTTTTACGAATATATACTAAAACAACAGTCAATATCAACATAGGTATTGCTGCATATAATGTTAATATAAAGTTAAGGTTTGCCATTCGATAAATTGCAAATGCCCCAAGCATCAAACCATCAACTAAAGTTAAGATTCCTGGCCCAAAAGACATTCGTACAGCTTCAAGATCATTAATGAAATAAGCCATGAGTCCGCCAACCTTCTCTTGGCTATAGTAGCGTTGAGATAGTTTGGATGCATGACCAAACATCGTATTTCTTAAGTGAAATTCAATTCTTCTTGATGCACCAAAAATGGTGTATCTCCAAACAAATCGGCCGAAAGTAATCATAGCAGCAAGCATTGCAATCCTTAGGATTGAACTTTCAATTGCGGCTGAGTCTGGAGTATCAGAATCTAAGCTGTCGATGATACCACCAACAAGCTTTGGAATATCTAATTGTATCCAGTCAACAACGATTAAGATACCTATTCCGACCAAAAAAAATAAAGCATATTTAAGATAATATTTTCTAAAGTGTTTTCCAAAAAGCATGCTGTTCTCCTTAATACCTATATCTATTATAATACATTGTCCTCAAATAACAATAAAGACGTTCAGATAAACGCTTTATTGTTATAAGAATATTCAATTATTTGTTATTTATTCAACAACGATTCTTACATTATCTCCGTCTGCAGATTCTACGTTAACGATTTCACCCATAACGCCAGCACTGATCATTTCTAGTAATGCATCAATATCGATATCAGTATCTTGCAAATTCATGTTAAACTTACCAGTTTTTAATAATTTTGCAAATTCGATAGGGATTTGAACTCTAACTTTATCACCATCACTTGAATCTACAAAAATCTTAAGCATTTTAAATGGTGCTTTTTTATTACTTGGAAGAACTACTTGTTCATCAAACTTGTTTTCTGATGGACGTTCCATCGCACTTAATAATTTTTCAGCATCATCTGATGAGATAACTCCTTTAGCTAATAAATCTAATATTTTCATTCTTTCTTCTTTTAATTGGTCTTTTGACATTTTATTCACCTTTTCTTTTTATTATTATCGTACTTCTTGATTTAAATCTTGTAACAACTCAAAATTTGGAGTAGTTTGTTCTTGAAGATCTGCAATATTTTGCGTATTACTCACTAAAAATCCCGGTCTTGTTAAATATGTAGAGTTAATATGACGGATGCCTGTTGAATTTGTATATTTTGATTGTTGATAACGTTGATTTCTTGACATTTGATATCACCTATTTTCCTTTCTTGAAGAAATTGATTGCATCTGCAACCGATAGTTCTCCTTTTTCGATCTTTTCTAAGATGCTTGCGTTATTTGCTTTTGTTGCTTGGGATTCTTTGACTGAAGCTTCTTCATCAAATGGTTCTAAGGAATATCCTAAGCCAACAATTACTTCGTCTAACATCTTCTTAACAGTTGGGTAACTAATGTTTAATTCTTTTTCAATCACCTTGATGTTTCCTCTATTTTTAATGAATACTTCAATAAAATATAATTTTTCTGTTTCAAGATAATTGAACTTTGATAATGTGAAATCTCCTTCGATTGTTGTATCACAATGATCACAATGTAATTTAACAACATCTAAATTATGTTTGCATACAGGGCAAGTAGCTAATACTGGGTTTACTTTGTTTCTTTCTTTCATGGTTAATCTCCTTTTATATGGTTTTTATAAAGATTCTAACTTTATCATGTGTTTTAACATCGACTTTTACTCCCCGAATCGAAATCATATCAATCATTTCTTCGGGAGTTAACGGTAACTGTTCAGTAACAGCACCTCTTTTGTTTTTAATTCTTCTTGGAATAAACATTTTCACTAAGAACAAAGGAATTGGAAGGAATAAGAGGAAGCTTAATAACATTGTTGCACCTTTACTTTCAGGAATCTGAATTCTAATAACAATGAATCCAGCCCTTCTTGGTTTTCTTTCTCTCTCTTCTTCAAATAAGAGTTTATATGCTTCTCTTGATTTCATCTTGCTTGTATTCAATTGATTTAGAACTTCATATTTTGTCATTATTTGCCTTTCTTTATTAATAAATTTAACTTACACATTAATTATATTCATTTTTATATCAAATGTCAACACTTTTATTGAAAAAAAGTTAAAAAAATTAATTTTCACCTTAATTTTATTAATAATTTAACAAAAAAAATTAATTTTATGCTATTTTTTTCAATATTTTTGAGTTATAATAAGATTTAGAAGGAGGTTTTGGAAGATATGAATAGACTAATTGAACGGTTTTTAAGCTATGTGAAGGTTGATACTCAATCAGATCACAACTCAACAACATTCCCATCTACTGAAAAACAAAAAGATTTAAGTCGCTTATTAGTTAAAGAACTTGTTGAAATGGGTCTTGATGCATTTTTAGATGAATATGGATATGTTTACGCTAAAATTGATAAGAATAAGGAAGGCACGCGTGCGTTAGGGTTTGTCGCACATGTTGATACTTCTCCTGATGCACCTGGCAAGGGAGTTAATCCAAGAATTATCAAATCCTATGATGGATCAAGTATTCAGCTTAATAAAAATTTGTCCATGGATCCAAATCACTACCCCAGTTTAATAAAAGTGATTGGTGATGATATTATTGTCACCGATGGAAATACATTACTAGGTGCAGATGATAAATGTGGTGTTGCTGAAATTATGGAGCTTGCAGAGTATTTTGTCAGCCACCCAGAAGAAAAACATGGTGATATCTATATTTGCTTTACACCTGATGAAGAAATAGGAAATGGAGCAAACCATTTTAATTACGATTACTTTAAAGCGGATTTCGCATATACTGCCGATGGTAGTGAAGTCGGTGGAATTGAATATGAGAATTTTAATGCAGCAACTGCATTTTTAACTTTCACTGGAAAAAGCATTCATCCAGGCTCTGCTAAAAACAAATTAATCAACGCACTTCATATCGCAATGGAGTTTCACCAATTACTTCCAACATTTAAAAATCCAGCATTTACTGAAAACTATGAAGGATTTAATCATTTAACAACAATGAAAGGCGAAGTAGAGACTGCTCATTCACAATATATCATCAGAAATCATGATATGGCGTTATTCAATGAACAGAAAAAAGAATTTGAAGCAATCAAAGAATACTTAAATCAAAGTTATGAATATCAAGCTGTCGAATTAGTAATTAAAGACAGTTACTATAATATGTATGAAAAGATTAAGGATCATATGTATATTATCGAATTGGCTGAACAAGCGACTAAAAACGTAGGACTAGTTCCACACGCTGAACCAATTCGAGGTGGCACAGATGGAGCAAGACTAACCTATGAAGGCCTATTGTGTCCTAATTTGGGTACTGGTGGATATCAATTTCATGGACGTCTTGAATTTGCATCTATTCAACAAATGGAAAATGCGGTAAAAGTTTTCATTGAAATTGTTAAATTAAACACACGATAAATCAAAAAAGAATTTCTTGAATGCATACGCATTTAAAGAAATTCTTTTTTTCATGATTTTATTGTTGTGTAGTCAAGAAATTATTTAGTATGAATTATTAAGTTTGATATATAGAAATGAACGGAATAATAATAATACCTAAATAAAGAATAATTTTGAGATCTATTGTTAAATTCTCAAATGGTCTTTTAAAAATTTTATCTGAGCGTAATATGATTGCATAATCAATCATAAGAATTAATAAAGAAAGTAATGAAAATCCTATTTTTACTAATAGATTCCCTTCGAAATATGAAACTGTATATGAAACGATATTAATACCAATATATAGAATTAGACCAAATATTAAATATGCTGTTTTTAGTTTTGCCATGTCGATTTTTGTAATTTCTCATAGTTATTGATAGAATACATCAATTTAACAGCAATTTCCAATCCTTGTGCTGCGGCTTTTTCCCATAACTTTTTAGCTTTTGCTTCATCTTTTTCAACAATAGCACCTTCGAAATAAATCATACCCAAATTGTATTGCGCAATTGCTAAGTTTCCATTTGCTGCTTTCTCATACCAAAAAAATGAACGTTTCATATCTTGAGGAACGCCATCTCCTTTTTGATACATAACAGCAAGATTATATTGTGCATGCGGATGGTCTAAAGCCGCTGCTTGTTCAAGCAATCTTGCAATCACTTTATAATCTTTGTCTTCCTGCTTAATTAAAATCATTGCTAAATGGTATAAAGCATTTCTGTTCTTTTTAAGCGCTGCTTTTTCATACCAATAAATAGCTTGTTCAATGTTTTGAGGAATACCCTTACCATTTTGATAATAGAGTCCAACATAATATTCCGCTTCAGTATGATGCTGTTTAGCAGCAACCATGAACCACTCAAAAGCTTTAAGTGGTGATTTAGGTTCTTTTTCATGATAGTAAAGCCCTAAAGTGAACGCTGCTAGCCCATATTGCTGGTTTGCAGCTTTTTCAAGATAAACAACTGCTGTTGACCATTTCTTTTCTTCAATCGCTGTAACCCCTAATGCATATTGCGCATATGGATGGTCTTGTTTAGCAGCCATTTCATAGTATTTCTTAGCTGTTTCAGCTTGATTTTCATTTTCACCAATTGTTTCGTAAATCATACCAAGCATATATTGTGAATCACTATATCCTAAGTCAGCAGATTTTAAAAACCATTCGATTGATTTAAATATATATCTTTGAATATTAAATCCATAATAATAAAAAGTACCTAATATATGGATACTCACTACATCTTTATGTTCTGCCTCAGCAAGTAACATCGCATAGCTCTTTCTAAAATAATCATTAGCAATTGCATCATCTTGATCTACACCCGTTCCGGTATGATGCATTAAACCAATCGCATAATCACATTTAGCGCTCCCTAAAGAAGCTCCTTTATGGTAATATTCTAAGGCTTGATTAAAATCAAGTGAAACACCATCACCCAAACCATAAAAACGACCTAAAAAATAATAGGCATCAGCATGTCCTTGAGAAGCTGCAACATTAAAATGTTCAATCGCTACCATGATATTCTTTTTGGGTGTATTTAATATATAATTTGATAAACCAGCTTGATAATTCGTATTTGCATTCATATAATCATGTAAGATTTAAATTGTATTAAGTTAGAACTTATACACTTTTAAATCTTTGCTCCTTTTCATCTAATTTAATCCTCTGTTTTTAGTTCAAATATTAAATCCCTTAATTCTGCGGCTTTTTCAAAGTTAAGATTCTTCGCTGCATCTTTCATTTCGGATTCTAATGATTTAATCATCTTATCCCTATCTTTTTTAGTAAGTTTATTATAATCCTTATCTTCTGCAATTAAATCTTCCTTAAGTGAAATTTTATCTCTAATATCCTTTTGGATTGTGATTGGAACTACATGATTTTTTTCGTTAAACTCTTGTTGTAATTTTCTTCTTCTATTTGTTTCATTAATAGCAAATTCCATTGCTGGAGATATTTTATCTGCATACATAATGACACGGCCATTCTGATTTCTGGCTGCGCGACCCATGGTTTGAATTAAACTTCGTTCACTTCTTAAAAAACCTTGTTTATCAGCATCTAATATAGCAACAAGTGAAACCTCAGGTAAATCAAGTCCTTCTCGTAAAAGGTTTATCCCAATCAAGACATCATATTTTCCTAATCTTAGATCTCTTAGGATTGTAATGCGCTCAAGAGATTTAATTTCACTATGTAAATATGCAACTTTTACTCCAAGCTGTTTGAAATATCCAGTTAAATCTTCACTCATTCTTATCGTTAAAGTTGTTATCAGAACGCGTTCATTTTCAAGAACTCTTTTTTTGATTTCAAAATATAAATCATCTATTTGTCCCTGTGATGGTCTCACTTCAATAACGGGATCCAAAAGGTAAGTTGGTCTGATGATTTGTTCAACTACAGGAATATCTTTATTAAGCTCATAAGGGCCTGGTGTTGCAGATAAATAAACAACATTTTTCATCTTACTTTCAAATTCATCAAACTGTAAAGGTCTATTATCCAGTGCACTCGGTAATCTAAATCCGTGATCTACGAGTGTTTGTTTTCTTGAGCGATCTCCAAAATACATGCCTCTAACTTGAGGTATAGTGACATGGGATTCATCGACAATCAATAGAAAATCTTCACCAAAGAAATCCATCAAGGTTGATGGTGTTTCACCAGCTTCTCGCAGTGCAATGTGTCTTGAATAATTTTCTATACCACTACAAAATCCTATTTCTTCTAGCATTTCCATATCATATTTTGTTCTTTGTTCTATTCTCTGAGCTTCAAGCAACAAATTATTCCCTTTGAAATAAGCAATTTGTTCTTGTAACTCATTTTTGATTCTGCGAATCGATTCATTTAATTTTTCTTTATTGGTCATGAAATGGGAAGCAGGAAAAATAGTAGCAAAACTTAATGCTTCAATCGCCTGTCCTGTTAAAACATCAAATCGTTTGATTTCTTCAATCTCATCACCAAAAAATGAAATTCTAATTCCTTGAGCTCTTTCGTATGCAGGAATGACTTCAATTGAATCACCACGCACACGGAATGTTCCTCTATGAAAATCAATATCGTTTCTTTGATACGTTTGTTCAACTAACTTATTGATCAATACATCTCTGCCATATTGATCACCCAGACGTATAGAAATCATAGAGTTTTTATATTCGTCCGGATCTCCAATACCATAGATACATGAAACTGAAGCAACAACAATAACATAATCGCTTTCAAGTAATGATGAAGTTGCACTATGTCTCATTTCATCAATTTCATCATTAATTGATGAATCTTTTTCAATGTAGGTATCAGAAGAAACCACATATGCTTCTGGTTGAAAATAATCATAGTAAGATATGAAATATTCAACACGATTATTAGGAAAAAAAGCCTTAAGCTCGCCATATAACTGGCCAGCTAAGGTCTTGTTAGGGGCGAGTATTAAGGTTTTCTTTTGCACGTGTGAAACTATATTTGCAATTGTAAATGTCTTACCTGTTCCTGTTGCACCCAAAAGAACCTGTTCTCTTAATCCATTAAACATGTTGTTTTTCAAGGTTTCAATTGCTTTTATTTGATCCCCTTTAGGTGTAAATGGGGCTATTAATTCAAACATTTCCGCACATCCTTAAATATCTTTATCTATCTCGTGTGGTTTTGGTACTAAAATACTTTGCGGTACATATAATGGTTCAATAACTGAACTTGCAATATTCATTAAATGATCGCCAATACGTTCAAGATTTGATAATATATCAGGATAATTTGCTGCAACGATGAATGTAATTTCACCCTTCTTTAATCTTTCAATATATCGATATCTAAATCTCTCTTCGAGTTCATCAACAACATCTTCATTTTCAACAACTCTTCTTGCAATGATGGGATCTATATTTGCAAAACTTTCAAGTGTATCATTTAACATCTGTTCTAAGACGTCATATAATTCATTTAAATCTGCTGTTCCATCAACTGATAAAAATTGAGATTCATTATATCGATCACGGAAAAATTCAACAATATTTGTCAAGTGATCTCCAATACGTTCAAAATCTTTAATTGTATCAAGATCTCGGGAAAGTTTCTTAGAATCGTTTTTATCTAAACCAGCTTGTGAAATCTTAATTAGGTAATCATGAAGTTTTTGATCATAAGTATCTATCATCATTTCATGAAGATATGCTTCTTCTACGAGCTTAGAATTTTCTTTAAAACTATAGGATCTTGTGATATCAAAATAATCCTTAACAATCGATCCCATATATAACAGGACCTTCCTTACAAATTCTAAGGCAAGGGAAGGCGATTCCTTAATCAATTTCTCATCAAACATATGTTCGGGAATTTCCTTGCCAGACTTATCCTTCACCACTAATTTAGCGACAAAGATCATCTGATTAATGAAGAAATATAAAATAATTGTCATTGTTATATTTTGAACAGCGTGTGCTAATGCAATGGAATACATAGAATATTGTGTTAAGAACCTTGTCTCAAACCATTGAATGAAATTCTCATATGGTATGAGAATAATTAAGAAGAATATAGCTCCAATCATATTAAACATGACGTGAATAACTGCAGCTCTTTTACTTTCAACATTACCACCAATTGAAGCTAAGAATGCTGTAATTGTTGTTCCTATATTTGCCCCTAATAAAATGGGGATCGCACCATTTAAAGTGATCGATTGAACATCAACATTCAATGCATATAATTTTTCAAGTACACCAATAGCAGCTGATGATGATTGAATGATCGCTGTGAAGAATGTTCCAAATACAGATCCTAAAAACCAGTTTGTAGAGAATGTATTGAACATATTTTCAGCAGCTTGAGTTGCTGCAAGTGGCTTAAGCCCGGCTGCCATTGTATTTAACCCAACAAATAACATCCCTAAACCAATTAAAACACCACCAAAGTGATTAATCTTCTTCTTTTTAATAAACGACATGACGACGCCAAATGCTACAAATACTAAACCGTAATCAGCAATTGGTAAAGCAACAATGAATGCCGTAACGGTGGTACCAATATTTGCACCCATAATAATTCCCACTGATTGTGGTAGAGTCATCAAACCGGCTCTCAATAATCCAATCATCAACGCGGTCGTTGCTGAAGAAGATTGAATAAGCACTGTCAAGATAATACCGACAAATATTCCTTTCAAAGGTGTATTTGTTGTTTTCTCAATAATTGATTTTAACCTGGTTCCAGCTGCAGCTTTTAAAGAATCGCTCATGAGAGTAATTCCAAATAGGAAAAGTGCAAGTCCTCCAAAAACACTCATTAAATTATCGCTTAGCGTTAAGGCTATAACAGTCATGACTGATCTCCTTGTAATAACATCATTTATTTTGGCAACCCCATTAAAAAAGCATCTCGTGATGCTTATCTAGCTGCCAGGTTAAAGATTGGTATGTCTACTCGTATTATAACATATAATGTTATCATCAAAAAACAGTATTTGAAGAAAACGTTTTATACAAAAAAGAATGCATCAAATTGATGCATTCTTATCTGTGTTTTATTCTATTGTATCGTAAAGTTTAGCAATAATACTTCTTAGTTGAGCGAGTTCTTCCTTTGTCAAAACTTCGAAAACGCGCTGATGCATTTTTGCGCCTTGTGCTTTGAAAGCTTTCGCAATTTCTAAACCTTTTTCTGTCAACTTGTATATATTCTTATACTTTGTAATATCTCCTTTTTCAAGGATTCCGTTTTCTATCAATTCCTTTAAGGCACGAGAAGTATGTGCTTTGTCAAGAAATGATTTTTCAGAAAGTTCGTGTTGCGTCATACCTTCTTTATTGGCATTGAGCATCATAAGATAAGGTACATGGGCTTTACCAATATGGTATTTATCCATTATTTTTTGATGTTGTTCCATCATTTTCTTTTGTAAAGCGGAAAACAGCATGGGGAGTAATGACATATCATGATTCATATGCATCACCTAGGCTGGTTCAAATTGGCTATTGTATAGATCTGCGTAGAAACCATTTTGGTCAAGCAATTCTTGGTGTTTACCAGTTTCAATAACATTTCCATCCTTTAATACCAATATTAAATCTGCATTCTTAATGGTTGATAATCGGTGAGCAATAACAAATGTTGTTCTACCCTTCATGAGTTCATCCATAGCTTCTTGAATAAGTATTTCTGTTCTAACATCGACACTTGATGTTGCTTCATCTAAGATAAGCATAGGTGCATCAGCAACCATCGCTCTTGCAATGGTTAATAACTGCTTTTGCCCTTGTGAAATATTTGAGTTTTCATCGAGTTCCATTTCATACCCAAATGGGTGTGATTTGATGAAATGATGTACATTCGCAGTCTTTGCTGCTTCAACGACTTCTTCCATTGTTGCATCTCTTCTACCATAGACCAAATTATCAATAATTTTACCTTTAAATAACCATGTATCTTGCAAAACCATACCAAAGAGCTCATGAACATCATTTCTTGACATGTTCTTTGTTGATGTGCCATCAACTAAGATATCTCCAGAATTAACTTCATAAAAACGCATGAGTAAGTTTACAATTGTTGTTTTACCAGCACCTGTAGGTCCAACAATAGCTATTTTTTGACCTGCTTTAATCTTGACATTAAGATTATGAATAATTTCTTTATCTTCTGAGTAACCAAATTTAACGTGTTTAAATTCAACATTTCCCTTAACAGTTCCTACATGATGTGTTTCTACTTCTCTACTCATTTCTTCTTCATTTAAAAATTCAAATACTCTTTCAGAAGCAGCGAGTGCTGATTGCGCTTGAGTCATTGACTGAGCAATCTGACCAAGAGGTTGACTAAATGTTCTTACATACTGTAACATTGCTGCAATATCACCAATAAGGATTGTTCCAGCAACTGCCAAGATACCACCAAATACGGAAATAGCAACATAACTTAAATTCCCAACGAAATTCATAATAGGAAACATAAGTCCTGAAATAAACTGGCTTTTCCAAGTTGAAGTGTATAAAGCTTCATTCGATTTTTCAAATGTTTCGTTTGATTTTTCTTCTGCGTTAAATGCTTTAATAATTTGTTGGCCAGAATATGATTCTTCTATATGTCCATTGAGCTCACCCAATGTTTTACGTTGAGATCTAAAATGTTTTTGTGATACTTTAATAATTCTACTCATGATAAATGCACTAAGTGGTAATGAAAGTACCGCAACAATCGTTAAATGCCAACTAATTGTGAGCATCATAATGAATACCCCAATAATAAGTGTAATTGATGAGAATAATGTTGATACTGAACTATTTAATGCTTGTCCTATCGTATCAATATCATTGGTCATTCTTGATAATGTATCACCATGACTTGTTTTATCAAAATATTTTAAAGGAAGTTTATCCATCTTATCAAAAAGATTAGAACGCATTTCCTTGGTAATTCTTTGTGTCAATCTTGTAATGATAATACCTTGTGCCAAATTGAAAGCATAACTTGCTACATATAATCCAATTAAAATGTATACAATATTCCATATCACATCAAAATTAATATTTGTAATAAATGTACCTAAAATCGGGTTAAATGAAATTCCATTTTGAACTTCATTGATGATATGTCCTAATAGCTTAGGGCCGACAATACTAAATCCAGCACCTGCCATTGCAAAGATTATTACTAAAATCATTTTGAAACGGTGTGGTTTTAAATATGCTAATAACTGTTTTAAAGCTTTTTTGATGGACTTTGGTTTTTCACCAGCGAAACGTCCAGCGGGTCCATGTCCACTACCAGGTCCGCCTCTTACAGGAGTTGATGTCTTTTTTTCTTCATTAGGCATGAGTCAGTTCCTCCTTTGATAATTGTGCAAAAGCAATATCTTGATAAGGTTTACATGTTTCAAGTAATTCTTTGTGTGTTCCCTTACCAACAATAAGCCCTTTATCTAAAACAATGATTTGTTCAGCATCCATAATGGTTCCTATACGTTGTCCAATAATGATTCTTAAAGAATCAGCAGTGACTTTCTTTAACGCATTACGAAGCGATTTATCGGTTCTATAATCGAGCGCAGAAAATGAATCATCAAATAAATAAATGACTGGTTGTTTTACTAATGCTCTTGCGATAGCCAATCTTTGTTTCTGGCCACCTGAGACATTGGTTCCACCTTGATCAATCGTCTGGTGCATTCCTTCTTCTGATTCATTGACATAATCTTTAATTTGAGCAATTTCTAATGCTTCCATAACTTCTTCTTCAGTAGCATCTTCTCTTCCTAATCTTGCATTAGATAAAATATCTCCTGAAAAGAGTGTTCCCTGTTGAGGTACATACCCCATAAGTTTATAAAGATCATGTAACTTATAAGTTTTTATATCCTTTTTATTAATCAAAATTTGTCCTTCGGAGACTTCATAAAATCTTAAAATGAGTTGAACGATGGTTGATTTCCCTGAACCTGTAGATCCAATAAATGCTAGTGTTTCACCCTTCTTAACTTTGAAGTTGAGATCTTGTAAGACACATTCCTCAGCATTTGGATATCTAAAGCAGACATTGATAAATTCGATTTCTACATTATCTGCAGGTTTAATATCAGTTGCATAACGATTGTCTATGATTGGTTTTGTATTAATTACAGCTCTTACTCTTTTTGCAGAAACCCATGCTCTTGGTAAAAATATAAAGAGCATAATGAGCATCATAAATGACATCAAAATAACCATTGCATAAGATGTAAACTGAATTTGAAGTGATAATCCTTCGTATGGTGTAGATCCTAAAAGATTATCTCTAATTAAAAGCGATCCTACTAAAATTAATCCTAAGTTCATACTATACATAATAAAGTTCATACCAGGAAAAACAAAGCTCATTGCTGTGTTTACAAATATATTCGTATTCGTTAATCTTGTATTGACCCCTTCAAACTTCGTCTGTTGAATATCTTCAGCATGATGTGCTCTAACTACACGAATACCCGTGAGAGTTTCTCTAGTTACTTGATTGAGTTCGTCAGTTTGTTTCTGAATTTTCCCATATTTTGGACTTACTAGAATAAAGATAATTGTGATTAGTGTAATAATCGAAACAACACCTGCAATAACGACCATTGACATCGTTGCATTAATATTGGTAATTTTATTAATTCCAGATATTGCCATAATTGGTGCGGTAATAAGCATCCTAAGCATAATGATTGTTGTCATTTGAATTTGCTGAACATCATTTGTCGTACGCGTAATTAAGGATGGCGTCGTAAATTTATTGATTTCTTCTGACGAGAACCCTTGAACCTGTTGAAAGACTTTACTTCGGAGCGTATTTGCAAGTTTTGTTCCAAGTCTTGCAGCAATATAACTCACGATGATTGTTGCGGTAATACTACCTAAAGTAATAAGCAACATCATTCCGCCTTCTTTAAGGATTTCGGATGTCTGTGATGTATTTAGTGCAATTCCTGTTCCAATTAATGTAATAATTCTTCCCATGTACTCAGGAAGTTTTAAATCGAGTTGTACCTGAAGATAGACAAACCCTACAATAAAGAGTATGAAAATCCAGTGATACCATCTAAAAAACTTAAATAATTTAAACATAGTTCACCTCTTATTATTATGACTATCTTTATTATCCTTATTTTTGTTGATTTGTCAACAATTTTGCATTTTTTACATAATTTAATAAAAAAAGACACATCGCAATGAATGTGTCTAAATTATTTTTTTAAATGAGTTACTTTCTAGGGTTCTTGATGTTTGCATGAGCAGCAGCAAGTCTAGCGATTGGAACTCTGAATGGTGAACAAGAAACATAAGATAAGCCAATATTATGACAGAATTCAACAGAGATTGGATCTCCACCGTGTTCTCCACAAATACCAAGCTTGATATTAGGTCTTGTTTGTCTTCCAAGTTCAACAGCCATCTTCATTAATTTACCAACGCCTAATTGGTCAATGTGAGCAAATGGATCGTTTGCGAAGATTTTCTTTTCATAATAATCCTTTAAGAATTTACCTGCATCATCTCTTGAGAAACCAAAAGTCATCTGAGTTAAATCATTTGTTCCAAAGCTGAAGAATTCAGCTTCTTTAGCAATTTCATCAGCGATAAGTGCTGCTCTTGGAATTTCAATCATTGTACCAACATAGTACTTAAGATCAACACCAGCATCTTTAATAATCTTATTTGCTGTTTCAACAACGATGTCTTTAACATATTGCAATTCCTTTAATTCTCCAACAAGTGGAATCATAATTTCAGGAACAACATTCATACCTTCCTTATTCACTGCAATTGCAGCTTCAATAACTGCTTGAGTTTGCATCTTAGCAATTTCAGGATAAGTAATACTTAAACGAACACCACGGTGACCCAACATTGGATTTGTTTCATGAAGTTCATCAATCGTTGTTTGAAGAGCTTCATAAGATAAGCCCATTTCTTTAGCTAAAGCGACGATATCTTCTTTATCTGTTGGAACGAATTCATGTAGTGGTGGATCCAAATAACGAATGGTTACTGCGTAACCTTTCATTTCTTTGTATAAACCAATGAAGTCTTCTCTTTGCATTGGAAGGAGCTTAGCTAACGCTTTTTCTCTTTCTTCAACTGTCTTAGAAACAATCATTTCACGAACTGCGAAAATACGATCAGCTTCAAAGAACATATGTTCAGTACGGCATAAACCAATACCTTGAGCACCAAAGTCATATGCAACTTTTGCATCTCTTGGGTTATCAGCATTCGCTCTTACTTCTAAAGCTCTAAATTTATCAGCCCAAGCCATTAAAGTACCGAAATCTCCAGATACTGTCGCATCTTGAGTTTCAACTTTTTGTCCATAAACCTTACCTGTAGAACCATCTAATGAGATCCATTGACCTTCTTTAAAGAATTCGCCATTGACTTCAAATCGATTATTTTTTTCATCTACGTGAATATCACCAGCACCAGCAACACAGCATCTACCCATACCACGAGCAACAACTGCAGCATGTGATGTCATTCCACCACGTGATGTTAATATACCAGAAGCAACAATCATACCTTCGATATCTTCAGGAGATGTTTCTTGACGTACTAAAACGACAGGAAGACCATCTTTAGCTTTCATTTCTCTTGCACGATCGGCAGTAAATGCGATACGGCCTGTAGCAGCACCCGGAGATGCATTTAATCCAGTAGAAATCACTTTAGCTTTTTTTAAAGCTTTTGGATTAAACTGTGGATGTAGTAATGAATCTAATTGTGCAGGTTCTACTTTTAAGATGGCTTCTTCTTCAGTTAAAACACCTTCTTTAACTAAATCAATAGCAATCTTTAAAGCTGCTTGTGCTGTACGTTTACCATTACGTGTTTGAAGCATATATAATTTACCTCTTTCGATGGTAAACTCCATATCTTGCATATCACGATAATGTTCTTCTAATTTTCTAGCAATTTCATTAAATTCCTTAAATAATTTCGGATTATCTGATGCAAGTTCAGAAATGGGTTTCGGTGTACGAATACCAGCAACTACATCTTCACCTTGAGCATTAAATAAATATTCTCCATAAAGTTCTTTAGTTCCATCAGATGGATTACGAGTAAAGGCAACACCTGTACCAGAATCTTCACCCATATTACCAAAGACCATGCTTTGAACACTTACAGCTGTTCCCCATTCGTAAGGAATGTTATTCATTCTGCGATATGTATTCGCACGTGGGTTATCCCATGATCTAAATACTGCAGTTACAGCTTCAATTAATTGTACTTTTGGATCTTGGGGGAATGCTTCACCTTTAAGTTCTTCATACTTAACTAAAAAACGTCCAACTAATTCAATTAAATCGTTAGCATTTAATTCAGTGTCGAGTTCAACACCTTTTGCTTTTTTCATTTCTTCAAGAAGATGCTCGAAATTTGCTTTTTCAATGTCCATAACAACATCAGCAAACATTTGAATGAATCTACGATAAGAATCATAAGCAAATCTTGGATTACCTGTTAATGTTGCTAAACCTTTAACAGATACATCATTTAATCCTAGGTTAAGAATTGTGTCCATCATACCTGGCATTGATGCTCTAGCACCAGAACGTACAGATACTAAGAATGGATCTTTTGGATCTCCAAATTTCTTTCCTGCAATTTTTTCAGTTGCTACTAAGGCCTCGTGAATTTGATCAACGATTTCTTTAGATACAACTTTCTTTTTTGCATAATAATCATTACAAGCTTCTGTTGTAACGGTAAAACCTTGTGGTACTGGCATACCTAGTGAAGTCATTTCAGCTAGATTGGCACCTTTACCACCAAGAAGGTTTTTCATGGTTGTGTTACCTTCTTTAAACAAATAAACATATTTAGCCATTTGTAATTTCCTTTCTATTTACAAAATTTTATTTATCAAAATTTCTTTTATGAAACTTTTTTAACTAGTTTGTACATCTCATTTTTTGGTCTGCTTTGACCAATAACGTTAGCGAATGGTAAGTAAACCATTCTTGAATCTCTGACACCTACGCATACTCCGAAGATACCATCATTTAATAATTCAACTGCATAAGTTCCCATTCTTGATCCTAGAATACGATCTTCGGGACATGGAGAACCTCCACGCTGAATGTATCCTAAAACTGTAGCTCTAGAAGAAAATCCTGCTTTTTCAGTAATTTCTTTAGCAAGAGCAAAGGGATCTGCAATCTTTTCAGTGATGACGACAATAGCATGTCTTCTGCCTTGTTTTTTATGTTCTCTTAATCTTTTAAACATAAGCTCTTTATCCATTGGGTTTTCAGGTGTAATTATAAATTCTGCTCCACCACAAATACCCGCAAACAACGCTAAATCTCCACTATGTCTACCCATGGTTTCAACAATACTGCAACGTTGATGAGAATTTGAGGTATCTCTAAGTTTATCAATAGCATCAACGATTGTTTCAACTGCTGTATGAAATCCAATTGTGAAATCAGTTCCTGCAATGTCATTATCAATCGTTCCTGGTAAACCAATGGTTTTTACTCCAAGTTTAGCAAGTTCCATAGCCCCTCTATAGGTGCCATCTCCTCCGATTGCAACCAATGCTTCAATTCCTCGTTTATCTAAGTTTTCTTTAGCTTGTATTCTAAATTCTTCTTGTAAAAATAGAGATGATCTTGACGTGCCTAAAAAAGTACCACCAAGAGATAGCATACCAGAAACACTATGTGAGGTCAAGAGAACCATATCATCATTAATCAATCCACTATATCCATCTTTAATTCCGTATATTTTATGTCCATATAATGTCCCTGCGCGAACAACTGCACGAATTGCAGCATTCATTCCAGGTGCGTCTCCACCAGAAGTTAAAACACCAATTTTCATCTTTATTATCTCTCCTTACATAAAAAACGTACTACCTCATATATTATAACACATACTATGTATGAAATACACTTGTATCGACTGCATTTTATCACTTATGAAAACGATTTTATAGGCTATTCTGCTTTGATTATCTTTAATTTATGGTAAAATAACAAATGGTAAAATAAAACAAAAAGAATGGTGATTTTATGAAAAATTTAGTAGGAGCAGCACTTCTAGGACAATCTGGTGGACCAACCAGTGTTATTAATGCAAGTGCAGCAGGTGTCTTCATTGAAGCCCTAAAACAAGAAAATATTACAGAAGTATATGGTGCAGTGCACGGAATCAAAGGAATTCTTCATGAGAATTTCTATGATATTAAACAAGAAGATCCTGAAGAGTTAATGCTTCTTAAGAATACACCATCATCTGCAATAGGTAGTGTACGTTACAAGCTGAAAAATATCAAAGTTGATGATAGTGAATATCAAAGACTTCTTGAAGTGTTCAAAAAATATAATATTCGTTATTTTTTCTACAATGGTGGAAATGATTCAATGGATACGTGTAATAAAATCAGTAAATTCTTTAAGAAATCTGGTTATGATTGCAATATCATGGGTGTTCCAAAAACGATTGATAACGATCTAAATGCAACAGATCATTCTCCAGGTTATGCAAGTGCTGCAAAATATGTAGCAACTACATTAATGGAACTTTATCATGATGCAACAGTTTATGATGCACCTCAAGTAACTATTGTTGAAATTATGGGTAGAAATGCAGGTTGGTTAACTGCTGCAGCTGCCCTAGCTCAATCGAAGGGTCAAGGACCTGATTTAATTTATCTTCCTGAAGTTCCTTTTGATTTTGATGATTTCTTTGTTCATGTTCAACGTGTACTTGCTGAAAAAGGTAAATGTATTGTTGCTGTGAGTGAAGGTGTGAAAACAGCAGATGGTAAATATATTCCAGAATTATTTAATGATTTAAGAAAAGATGCATTTGGACATGTTCAATTAGGTGGAACTGCGCAAGTTCTTGCTGAAGAAGTTGGAAAACGTACAAAAGTAAAAGTTAGAGCCATTGAATTTAGTCTATTACAACGTTCTTCTGCACATTTAGCTTCTAAGGTTGATGTTGAAGAAGCTTATCTTTCTGGTAAAAAAGCAGTCAAGGCTGCGATTCGTGGAACAACTGATAAAATGGTTGGATTTAAACGTGTTTCAAATAACCCTTATAAGATAAAATACGTCCTACTTCCATTAAAATTAGCTGCAAATACAGAACAGACAGTTCCTTTGGAATGGATCTTGCCAGATGGAAAAGGAATGACTCAAGAATATCTTGATTATGCATTCCCACTTATCCAAGGTGAAAGCAAAGCCAAGCTTGTTGATGGACTTCCACACTTTGCTAGACTTAAAAAAATACGAGTTGAAAAGAAATAGATGATTAAAAATAAAAAAAGAGCTATTTGCATTGCTCTTTTTTGTTCATTTTATTCTAAATTGTTATTCAATAAAAGTTATTGTAACCTCATAGATGCCACGCATTGATGCTATAAAACGAAGCTCATATGTTGCTTGAGTAAGTACTACATCATAACCTGGATTCATACTATAAATTCCTAAAAATTTTCCATTAATATCTGACAGATATAATGAGCATCGATATTCTTGATTAATCTCTAGATGATATGTTCCAAACTGTGTTGCATTAAATGATAAAGAATCAGCATCAACCCCAAATTGAGAATTGATAGATTGCGGTGTGTTTAAGACCATAAAAGTATTTTGTTCCGTTGCTAAAGGATAATCGGGATAATCATCCACTTGATAGGTATCTATCAAAGACAGATCGTGAGTATATGAATTCGTATTATAAAGAAAATCCACATCTGCAACAACAAAATCTTTATCGAAATCAAGATCGGTATCAATTCTTTCGTTCAAATAATCAACAGTGTCAAAAGAAATATTAAACAATGCTCCACTTGATTTATCAATTCCAATGGAGACATCAAAATCAGTATTTGAAAGATCATAAGTCCCGTTTTCTTTTAACGTTGTGTTGTAAACTGTCATAAGAAAATACATTGCGTAGCAAGGATTATCTTCAAGAAACGTATTTGCATTCACTTTGAATTGAAAATTACTAAAATTATCATTATCGATTTTTGTTATTTCATCAATTTGAAATGTTGGAAGAAAACTGTGATTTGTCCAATCTTTCATGTCACGATAAGCTAAAGTTTGTATAAAACCACTGTCACCTTGATAATATGCATAAATCTTTCCATCTATGTTTTGGAAAAAAGCTTGTAAATCTTCTCCATATGCAAAAATATCACCTTGATTAAAAAATGAGTAGTTGTCTGTTCTGAAATAATCTTGGTTTCCATACTGTCTTTCTCTGTCTATTTGAATTACTAGGTTATAATCGTCTTCACTTTGAATTTGAGCATATGCAGCTACCAAAGCATTTTGAAATATTGCAACATCAGATAGAGGATTATCTTCTGTGGAATCCGGATTACTGCTACATGCAACCAAAAAAAAGCAAATTACGACTACTAAAGACATAGACATTATTCTTCGTTTAATGAGATATAGCATTTTAAACCCCCATATACTTACTTTACTAAACATTGTAACATAAAAAAATTTAAAATTGAAAACCTAATCATACATTTAAGTGAAAACCAAATATTGTAACAACATTCTTTTTACACTAACAAAAGTAACGTTTTCATTATATAATAAAATAAACTAACGAAAAAGAGGTGCAACTCATGGCATTTTTAAATTCTTGGTGGCTTTATGTGATCATCGGCATTGTTTTTGTCTATGTTCTCTTACAATCCACCGTTTTTTTGTTTAAGGCAAGAAAGAAAGCACGTGCTTTAGGTTTTACAAATCAACAAATCAACAAGACAACAACATCATCGATGATTTTCAGTATCGCCCCTTCTTTTGCAATCCTGATTGGATTGGTTGCTTTAAGTAAGGTGTTTGGACCAATGATTGCAGGAATGCGCTTAGGAACTTTAGGTGCAGTTACTTATGAACTACCTGCAGCAATCAATGTTATTAGTGGTGTTTTTAATTTACAAATTGGAGATGTTCTCACGTCTGAAATGATTATTACCGCTTTATGGGTTATGACATTTGGATGTATTCCACCCTTACTCATTATTCCTTTGTTCTTCAAGAAAATGAATTTAGGATTGGATAAAATAAAGAAAAAAGATTCAACGTGGAATGCTGTAATGATGGATGCATTATTTTTAGGTATGATTTCAGCATTTGTGGGTTATGTCTTGGCTCCCAAAGTTATTGAAGGTGAAACACCCTATATATCTATATTGGCAATTCTAGTGCTCGTATCTTCAGCAATTCTCATTATGATTTTTGGTACGCTTATGAAAAAATTCAAGTGGGATTGGTTAAAAAATTATGCGCTACCCTTATCTATGATTAGTGCGATGGCACTCGCCATCTTATTTGCAAGTTTGGGGGTAAGATGAAATGAAAAGAACATATCAGAATCAACTTCATTTTGAAGGTAGAATTTGGATGCTTGGTGCACTTTTCTTATTTATCAGTGTCCCACTTACAATAAGTATCATTACGGGTGAATGGCCAAGTTTCAGAAATTTCTTCCCCGGTTTCATAGCAACTGCAGTTATCTTTTGGCCAGTAACAACCATTGAAGTATTTACATTTACTCCAATGCTTGGTACAGGAAGTAGTTATCTTGCTTTTGTTACAGGTAATCTTACAAATTTAAAGGTTCCGGCAGCTCTTAATGCACAGGATGCATTAAATGTAACCAAGGGAACCGAAGAAGGTGATGTCATTGCTACAATAGCTGTTGCTTCTTCCAGTATTATGACAACACTAATTATTATTATAGGCGCAGTACTTATTATTCCACTTACTCCTTTTTTGGAATCTGAAATATTAAAACCTGCTTTTGATAATATTATTCCAGCATTATTTGGAGCACTCGGAATCGTTTATATTATGAAAAGATGGCAAGTTGCCATCATTCCACTTATCTTCATGATTATCTTCTTCTTGTTTGTTCCCGGAAGTGGTGGATTAGTTGGAATCATGGTACCAGTAGGTGTTGCAATCTCACTCGTATCAGCAAGATTCCTCTATAAGAAAGGAAAGATTCGATAATGGGATGGTATGCATTACTTATTATACCAATAGTCGTTTTCATTATTCTTTTTAATACCTTTAGATTTAAACCAAAAGGTTTACCTGAAATGAGAAAACGACATGAAATCAATGAACAAAGAGTCGTAGAATCTCTATCGAAAATGCTCCAGTTCAAAACAATTTCAAATCTTGATTCATCATTGATGGACCATCAGGTATTTGAAGCTTTTAGGGCATTCTTAAAAGAAAGATATCCCCTAATTAATAGTCAAGCAACATATAGCGAACATGAACGTGGGGTTCTCTTTCATCTTAAAGGACAATCTGATGAATTCCCAACCGTATTCATGTCTCATTATGATGTTGTTCCGGATAATGGGAAATGGAAAGAAGATCCATTTAGTGGACGAGTAGATGATAAGACAGTTTTTGGTAGAGGAGCTCTCGATACCAAGCACAGTTTAAATGCAGTAATGGAATCGGTTGAGTATGCTCTAAGCAAAAATAAAGTATTTAAGAATGACCTGTATTTGGCTTTCTCTGGCGATGAAGAGATATATGGACCTTCAGCTCCAGCAATCGTTAAATATTTCAAAGAGAAAGGTATTAAACCTTATCTTGTTCTTGATGAGGGTGGAGCAATTGTCAGTAATATGTTCCCCGGTGTAAAGAAAAAAGTAGCTGTTGTAGGCATCGCTGAAAAGGGATTTATGAACGTAAGACTCACAGCAACCTCGAAAGGAGGACACGCTTCCACACCTCCAAAAAATACACCACTTACAGATCTATCAAAAGCAATTATTAAGCTTAATAATCACCCATCATTCAAACTTAAACTCACACCTCCTGTTAGAGCATTATTTGATACAATTGCACCTTATTCAAACTCATTTGGAATTAGACTATTGTTTGCTAATCTTTGGCTATTTACACCCATTGTCAAGCTCATAGCAAAACTATCAGGTGGAGAATTCCTATCTATGTTTAAAACAACTCAAGCATTTACATTAGCAACTGGAAGTGATGCTGTTAATGTTCTTCCATCAGTAGCAACGATAGGAATAAACTACAGATTAAGACCTGATGAAACTTCTGAACAAGTCCTCAGCAGAGTTAAAAGAATTATTGGTAATCCTCATATTGAAATAGAGGCACTCGCAATCTTTGAAGCATCAACAATGAGTCTTTTAGATGATGCGTATAAGGTTATTGAAAAAGCTATTAAGCTGACTTGGTCAGATGTTATCCCTTCTCCTTATCTCATGGTAGCAACTTCTGATTCCAGACATTATCATGAAATATGTGAACATGTTTATAAGTTTTCACCTATGGATGTTTCTAAAGCTGATCTAGCCAAGATTCATGGAATAGATGAAGATATAACAATTGAGAATGTCATCAATGGAACTAATTTTTATTTAAATTTAATTGATCAACTATAAAACACTAAACAAAAAACCGCTTGGAGATTCCAAACGGTTTTTTTATTATGCAATTTCTATAATAGTAATAATGCTGCTGAGATTGAAGCTCTCTTTATTCTAACTGGAGTTGGTCCATCCATTACATAATCATTATTAGCAACCAAACTAGCCTTCTGGAAAGCTGTTAATGAACTATCAATGATGTCTGCAATCATGTAATATATGATTGTATTTGGACCATCGGATATTGCTTCAACCAATAGTTCAATTTCAATAGGTGTTAAAGCTTTCAATTTAACAACTGTAATCTGGCTTGCAACATTCGCTATATCTGTAATTGACAGAATATTCATTGAAACAACAATATGACCCATTTCTGCAATCTTAATATCATATATAGCTGGAAGTGCTGGCAATCCTGAATCGTAATTTTGATCACCTAAAACTGTATGAGATTCATCTGTATCAATATTTGAATCATTAATACCAATTGATATCATACGGTAGATAACTAGTGAATCAACAGCAATAAGGTTCGCCAACATTGTTGGACCGAATGCTGATGGATCTAATCCTACTACCGCATCCGCTAAAGTAGTTGTTGCTGGATCGTTTGTTGGAACATTTCCAATAACTTTTAATCCATCAATTAATTTGGTTAATTCATCAAACTTCAAATCATATGTATTTCTATAAGCTGTTGTTGGAACACCATAGTTGAATCCACCTCTTACATCAGATACTGCTGCAATCATTGGTTCGGATAGAATATGAACTATAAGTGGTGAATAACCATCAGGATAATTGACTGAATCAGTTGTACCTAAAGCAACTACCTGGTCAAGCTGAGCAAATGTAATTTGTGCTGTAGTAATGCTTCCTGCACCGCTTGTTCCAATATTTAATATTTCAAGTGCATCTAGAATATTATCAATTTCAGGTCTCTTAATATCCTTCTTGTTAACTAATTCTGTGTAACTTTCATCAGGAATATTATCGATACCATCAATCAAAGCTGTAGAAATCATTCTATTCATAATAATTGATTGATCAGGGAATGATTTGAGTGTTGCAACACTTAATGTACTTTCTGTAACTGTAATCGCAGATACAAGTGTGCTTGAATTTCCACCAGCTAGAGGTAATAATGATTCTTGCATGTAACCAATTTCAGAATCTGTGAGTCTATTTGCTGGGTTACTTGCAATATATGCTGTATCAGGAATACGAGGTGCACCGAGCATATCTACAACTGAATCAGAAATCATTTGTTTAATAATGACTGAACCGGTTGCTGTTGTATCTAATGCTTGTGTTTGACCAACTGTTACATCAGTGCTTAATGCATTTACTGAGTCACCTGGAGCACCAAGAACTTCTAATGCATCCGCAATAGCAACAATTTCTTCATCACTTAAGCGGTCTGTATGGGTTGTATGATAAGCTTCACTTGGTATATTAGCCACACCAAACATCGTAATAACTGAATCAGAGATGATGAACTTGATGATTGCTGAGCCGTTTGTAGATAGATCTTGTGTTTGACCAACCGTTACATTTGTTGTTGTGATACCTGAAATCTTCGTTGAATCATGATCGCCAGGAACGACAACACCAGCAAATACTTCAAGTGCTGATATCATATTAGTTACTTCTGTTGCCTTTAAGTTGTTATTTGAATTATCTGAAAGATAAGCATCATCAGGTACATTAGCTAAACCAACAGCATCAATGATAGAGTCAGAAATAAGTTTTGTCATAATAATTGATGGTGAAGTTTGAATATCTTTAAGCTGACCAATCGTAATATCAACATCAATTGTTGATACGGGATCAGTTGGAGCTCCTAAGTATCCTAGGACATCAAGCATATCTGAAATTTCTTGATCACTCAAACGGTCTGTATATGTCGCGTGATATGCTGAAGCGGGAATCTTAGGTGCTGTAATCATTGTAATAATTGAATCTGAGATAATAAATTTAATAATAGATGAACCCGTACCTGATATATCAAGTGCTTTTGTTTGTCCAATGGTTACATCTGTACTTACTGATGAAACAGCAACATGATCAACTGCATCAGCAGGATCTCCAGTTACTTTACCAGCTAGTATTTCTAGTGCAAGAATCATGGCTGATACTTCATTTTCAGTTAAATAATTATTTGAATCTCCATTGACATAAGCATCGAGTGGAACATTTGAAACACCTACTGCATCAATAATCGAATCGCTAATCAGTTTTTCAATAATTAATGATGGTGAAGCATTTAAGCTCTTTAATTGTCCGATATTGATATCTGTATCAATTGTTGAAACAGGATCAGCTGAATCACCAAGTACCGATAATACACCTAACATATCTGTAATTTCTTGATCGCTCAAACGACCAGGATAAGTTGTATTATATGCATCAGCAGGAATCTTAGGTGCTGTAATCATTGTAATAATTGAATCTGAGATAATAAATTTAATAATTGATGAACCCGTTACGCTTGTATCTAAATCTTGTGCTTGTCCGATTGTTACATTGGTGCTCACTGAAGAAACCAAGACGGCATCAACATCGCCCGGAATAACTGATCCTGCTAATATTTCTAATGCAAGAATCATTTCATCAACTTCTGCTGGTTTTAAGTTATTGCCAGGAGTATCTGAGAGATAAGCATCATCAGGTACATTAGCTAAACCAACAGCATCTATTATTGAATCTGAGATTAATTTTTCGGTAATTAAGGATATCAAAGCATTTAAGCCTTTCACTTGGCCAATCGTGACATCGGTACCAATTGTGGAAACTAATAATGCATCATTGCCATTAGCCAATATATCAATTGCATCAATCATGGCAGTAATCTCAGAATCAGTCAAACGATCTGCTGGATCACTATTGCGATACGAGGCTACAGGAATATCTCCAACACCAATCATATCAACAACTGCATCTGATATAATTTGTTTAATGATTACTGAATTATTTGTCTTAAGTTGTTGTGTCTGTCCATTTGTAACTGTTGTGCTAACTGAAGAAACTAGGACATCGTCAACTTCATCTTCTGGGTCACCAGCAACTTTTCCTGCAAGAATTTCCAATGCAAGAATCATTTCATCAACTTCTGCTGATTTTAAATTATTACCAGGAATATCTGAGAGATAAGCATCATCAGGTACATTAGCTAAACTAACAGCATCTATTATTGAATCTGAGATTAATTTTTCTGTAATTAAGGATGTTAAGGCATTTAAGCCCTTAACTTGCCCAATCGTGACATCGGTACCAATTGCTGTAACTAATAATGCATCATTGCCATCAGCCAATATATCAATTGCATCTATCATAGAAACAATTTCAGAATCAGTTAAACGATCAGCTGGATCACTATTGCGATATGATGCTACAGGAATATCTCCAACACCAATCATATCAACAACTGCATCTGAGACAATTTGTTTAATGATCACTGAAGCATTTGTCTTAAGCTGTTGCGTCTGTCCATTTGTAACGGCTGTACTAACTGAAGCAACTAAAACATCATCAACTTCATCTTCTGGATCACCAGCAACTTTTCCTGCAAGAATTTCTAGTGCAAGAACCATTTCATCAACTTCTGCTGGTTTTAAATTGTTGCCAGGAGTATCTGAGAGATAAGCGTCATCAGGTACATTAGCCAAACCAACAGCATCAATTATTGCATCTGATATTAATTTTATTGTAATTGATGAAGTAAGTTCGTTTAGGTCTTTAACCTGTCCAATAGTTACATCAGTTGAAATCAATGTGACCGCCAAGTTATGATCACCATTAGCAAGAATTTCAATAGCATCAATCATTGAATCGATTTCTGCATCTGTTAATCTATTGAGCGGATCACTTAAGATATGTGCTTCATCAGGAATCTTGCCTGCATCAGTTGGATCGATTGCATCAATGATCGCATCTGATAATAATTGTTTAACGATATAGGAAGGTGTGCCCTTAAATGCGACTGCCTGTCCTACATTAACATCTGTAGATATTGTTGTAACTAATTCTGTATCTTCACCTAGAATATCTAAGGCATCAATCATTGCATCAATTTCAGTGTCTGTTAATCTATTGAGTGGATCGGATCCAATATAAGATTCGTTAGGAACTTTTGCTGCACCTATTGTATCAATTACGGTATCGGATACTAATTGTTTAATAATATATGATGGAGTACCCTTAAATTCTTTGACTTGTCCAACAGTAACATCAGTTGAAATATTTGCAACCAATACAAGATCATTATGACCCGATAGTGTATCTAGAGCATCAATCATAGCTGATATTTCTGCATCAGTTAAACGATTTGTTGATAATCCTCCAATATAAGCTTCACTTGGAATCTTGCCTTCGTCTAGCGGATCAATCGTGTCAACAACAGCATCTGAAATAAGTTGTTTAGTTATTGTTGAAGGTAAAAGATTTAAATCTTTAGCTTGTCCAACAGTAACATCTGTAGATATTGCTGTAACCAAATCTGTATCTTCACCTAAAATACCCAATGCATCAATCATCGCATCTATTTCAGAATCTAAAAGACGTTTATTTGAATCGCCATCAATATGTGCTTCATCAGGAATTGCGGCTGCGCCTAAAGTATCAATTAAGGCATCAGATACTAATTGTTTAATGATATAGGATGCAGTACCCTTAAAATCTTTGACTTGTCCAACGGTAACATCTGTAGATATTGCTGTAACAAGTACAGTATCATCATATCCAGATAAAATTTGAAGTGCTTCTACCATTGCAGTGATTTCTTCATCTGTGAAACGGTTTGTAGCTATACCGTCTTCTCTAGCTTCTAGAGGAATTTTTCCTTCATCTAGTGGATCTATTTGATCTGCTACTTGATCAGAGATTAATTGTTTAGTAACAAGCGATGGTAATAAAGCAAGTTCGCTTACTTGACCAACATTAATATCAGTACTTATTGCAGTAACGAGTATTGTAGTATCATCACCAGCTAATATTTCAAGTGCATCAATCAACGCGTCAATTTCCGCATCTAATAAGCGACCATCGACATCTCCATCAATAAATGCATCAGCAGGCATTGAAGAAGCTCCAAGTGTATCGACTAAATTATCTGAAATTAATTGTTTAATGATAAATGATTGTGTTCCTTTAAGTTGTATAGCTTTATCAACTGAAACATCTGTTGAGACATCAGTAACTAAAACATCTGGATCCCCAGCTAAAATAACTAGAGCATCAATCATTGCTTGTAATTCTGCATCAGATAAACGTGGTGCAGCTGTTCCAGCAAGTTGAACTGTTCCAGCACCTAATAGGATAATTCCATTGCTTGATCCTGAAGATAAGCCATAAGCATCATCTGGAATGAGGCCAACACCTAATGCATCAATAATCGCATCAGAAATCATCTGTTTAATGATGGTTGATTCTGTATCTGATAGTGCATCAACATCTCCTACAGTGATTGTAGTAACATCAACTTCTGTAATCGTTACTGATGGATCACCACCGCCAAGAATATCAAGTGCAGCAATTAAAGCATCTATTTCAGCTGATGATATTAAGTTATTAATTGGATCGCCTTCATAGGCATCATCTGGAATAGAATCTTCGCCCAATGCATCAATGATTGCTTGAGATAATAAGGATTGAACTATCGCAGAATCTGTTTGCGCCAATACATCAGTAATCTGTCCAATTGTAATCGTTGAAGGATCAATATTATCTAAATCAATATCTAAAATATTAATAGCATTAATGACATCTACTACTTCACTCTTCATAATCATATCTGTAAAATCACCGGAGGTTTCAAATGCTGTATCAGGTAAAGTCAGTGTATCTTGTGATTTAATCATTAAATCGATTACAACATAGAGATAAGTAGAATCTAACAACTCATTAACTTGTGTTTCAGTAAGACTTGTAACTGTATCAATTCCAAGATCAACATTATCAAAATCTGATAAACCTAAAATATTTAATCCAGCAAACAAGTCATAAATTTCTTGACTTGTAAGTCTTTCTTCACCAACTGCGCCTTCTGTTGCGGAATCAGGAAGTATAAAATCAGCTGATGTAAATTGTCCCGCTCCTATCAAATCAATAATTTGATCAGATAATAGAAGTTGAGAAATTTTATCATTTAAATACTTAGATTCAAGGAAACGATCAAAATCATCTTCTCCTGCTAAATCTTCATTTGCACCAACCATACCCATAATGGTTGCAATAGATATATCTGTTCCATCACTTAATCCTAGCATATCAAATGAGACCATTAAATTATGTAATTCAGTTCTTGTCATTAAGTCTTCTTCAACACCAGTTGTACCCTTAGCATCTTCTGGAGCAGACATTGTTAATGTGATTGGATCATCTCCAAATGCACCATTGAGCATTTCGCCTATATAATCTCCAAATGCTTCATCTTCAAATAAGCGAGCTAAGATAACATAGATATAATCCGAAGCGATAAATGTTGTAAAGTCATCTACGGGTACTGTAGGATCTACTAAATTAGAGAATGTATCTAAGCCAATTGTCGATAAATCTCCTAGAACACCTATAGAATTCATCATTCTTCTGAATTCATCTTTAGGAATTCTATTCACTTCGATGGCTTCATCATCAATAGCATTACCAAGCATAGCATCTGGGGGTGTGATATCAAATGTTGTCATGTTAGTACCTAGTGATTCGCTTAATGTATCAGCAACGAATGTTCCTATAGCATCTAATTGGAATACTTTGTCTAAAGTTATATATAAAATACCCGAATCGAAAACGCGGTCAAAATCATCCTGACCTGTACCAGGATCAATATTACGATCAATTAAGTCTGTAACTGTTTCTAAACCTATTGTGGATAAAGCTTCTGAATCGGTAACTCCCAAAGAGCGTACAGCAATTAATAAATTACTGACTTCTTCTGCTTTAACGGCACCTTCGATATCTAATAAAATCGGATCAACTGCAAAGAAATCATCATCAATAACGAATAGATCTTGAGCCTCGTTCATTGTGTCAACCAAATATGATTGCATATCTGGATTTAATAAGACATCACTTAACATACCTCTGATGATCGTTATATCACCTAAGGCATCAAGGCTTTCATCCTCAAGTTGACTATATGCATTAAGATAAGCATCAGTACCTTCTTGAGCTTGAACATCAGCAAGTGTTGTAACACCCATAGTTTCGAATGCATCACTTGCAACAATAGCTAAACCGTTAATTAATTCAACAATCATACCCGTAGCAAGCATTTCGCCATCAAGGGCAATTTCTGGTGTAGTCATTGAAAATCCTAATGATTCGGTTGCTGAACCAGCAAACGTATCAATGATATTTACAAGACTAGTTCTTAGAATTTGTGAAGAGTCTAGGCTACCAAATGCATCCTCTGCTTTTAATGGATCAGCAAATTGAGTAAATAATTCCATTGAAGCAGTTGACGTATCTTCTGTTAAGCCTAAAACATCATGAACTGAGAAGTTCATCACTGATGAACCTTCAAATGATGCACCTAAATCAAGAATAGCACCTAAGAAAGCATTCACTTCAGTTTCCCATACTACACCTTCGGGATCTTCTGTCGCAAGTGTTGAAGGAATAGCAATATATTCTGACATCGATTCATCTTCACTAAATCTTTGGATATTATAAGCAATATTAGTAAATAAAAGATTCGAATGATTTTCTAAAGTCGTTGACATTAAATATGATCTAAATGTGTCATCTGCTAATAATGGTGCAAAATCAATATCTTCATAACTTGAATAATCTGCCTGATTATCATAAGTATATTTGGCTGCATAATATGCTAAACCTAATACTGAGGCGACATCATCACCTAAATTTACTTCAGATGGAACATATAGTTCTTCGATACCAAGTGAATCCTTAGCATAGTCTAACGCGCTTATGCCCATGCGATCTAATATTTGTAAATCCTTAAAAGCATCTTCAAATGCTGTAAATTCAGTATCCGTTAAAGATCCAAACTGAGAAAACAATTCAACCTTTTGATCTAAATCCATGGTTGAAAAATTACCAAGTTCAGAGGCAGTAGTAAATCCATAAACTGATTCGAGTATTGTTAATAACCCATTGACTTCTTGTCCAAAGTTGAAATCAACAACGCCGCTAACTGGATCGCTAATCAATGCCTCATTGATTAAGTCATTCAGCATATCATCTGTGACAAATCTATCAACTAAAGCTGGACTTGCAATTTCAATAGCAACATTTACTACTTGACTATCTTCAAAAATATGTGTAACAATGGCTCTCATTGATGTCATGTGATTTGCTACAACTTCATCAATAAAACCAAATGTGTCTGCATTTTCACCAAATGCAGTTGATAAACCTAATTGTAGTGCTTCTGTATAAATATTACCGATATTCATAATTTCAGCATCCCACTCAATTTCATTTAATGCTGTTGTGATATCTTCAGCAAGCTGTTCTTCTATCATCTGATCACCTAAAACTGTATTGACACCATAATCAACACCAATAGGAATTGCTTCTACAATAAGTTGTAAATCAACAACTTTATCTATAATAGCTCCAATCCAATCCGGATTTTGAGCATCTAAAAATGCTGCTGGATCACTGATACTATCAAATAGTTCAGTGAGATCAACATCACCATATTCATCTGTAAATATTGTTTCAATCAACGAAGCAAATCTGTCAATTTCTCCATCTTCGCCAATAAAGAAATCTGGATCGTCTAAAATAAACCCTAAACGATCTTGGATATATGCTTCAACATCTAATGGATCAACCCATGTGATTTTTGATTGAACTTCATCAAGAGTTACTGCATAACCAAGTCCCGCATTTAATAAAACGAGCGTTTGCATGTCACCCATCGCACGAATAATATCAGTAAATGCCTCTGCTTCTGCTGGAGTCATTTCTAATAATAACTCTGGATTATCTGCATAATTCATTAATTCATCAACTGATCCAAAAGTTAACACAGCTTCAACGATGCCATAAATATTCATGAATTCATCTGACCAATCGATACTCGTAAATAACTCAAGTGCTGCAGCTGCATCAGGATTTTCATATGGATTACCGTACTCTGTAAATTCTGGTAGGGCAACCTGTAAACCATATTGTGTAGCAAAAGGAATTAAGAAATTTAGTAGATCTGAGTTGCTAATATAGATAAATATTTGTTCGATATCATCTAAATTATCACTTGATATCGTATTATAATCGAAATTGTCATCAAGATATCCCCCATCAATCAAAATACCAGCAATACCAAAAATACCCTCAAGTTCCTCACCAAAATTCAATTGAGTTACCTGATCTGATGCATCTTTAACTTGTGTAGTAAATACACGGTTAAAAATATATTGTTCAATCGGTTTTCCACCAATCAAAATATCTTTTGTCATTGAGGATAACCCACCTTGATTCATTTCATTAATATTATCTAAGATGTCTTGAATTTCAGAAGGAATTGCAATGAGTTGTTGGTTACCGGTGCTTAAAGTCTGATTTGATGTATCATCAATAACGACATCAGTTGAAACGACTGATAAATAACCCGAGAAAACTAAAACGGGTATTAAAAAGACAAAAGCAACAACGAAGCCTCTAACGGCACCCATTGCTCCTCCAAAAAATCTTCCTAAAACATTTTTCTTAAGTTTTTTACTTTTAACAAACTTCTTATCTACTAAACCTTTTTCTTCAAATATAACTTCTTGTTTTTCATTTTGTTTTTTCAATAATGCTTTTTTTATACCATGCTTCCAAATTGGTCTAAAAATCGTTAGTGTAAGTGAAAATTTAATGAATGGATATAAAAGAACAAATGCAATAATTCTCAAAACTAAATCCATGATAGCGACAATAAATCCCGATAATGCAGGATCTTCTAAATAAGTGATATATTCTGCAGGGACTAATGAACCTGTATATTTCTCTACGAATTGTAAAAGTGAAGCAAGTGAAAAGGAGGATCCGAAAATCCAACTAAATGAGATGATAGAAACAATCCACAGAGTAATGACCGTCAAGATTATACTTACAATAGTGAAGTAGGTGGACTTGCTAGAACCTCGTAAAAATCCAATCAAAAAGTGTATTCCTACGAAAAAGCCGATAACTCCCCATTGAATCATTAAGAATGATGGCATATGCTCCCGCCTTTCTAACTACTTATTTCTTGTATCAATTTTACCAAAAAAGCCCATTAAACACAATCAAATATAACTACGTATATATTTTATGTGTCCAAAAAGCTCTTATTTAGTAAAATCTTAATATATCTAAAGCAATTACTATCTATGTGGATTTACATGTACCATACAGTGAAGTACCTCTGGAAACTTCTTTTCAACCTGATGATGTACAGTTTCAGCAATTTTATGTGCTTTTTCAAGTGTTAGTGATGCGTCAACTCCAATTTCCACGTCAACATATTCTTTTGTCATATGTTTTCTAACTTTTAAGTCATCAACACTGATTACGCCTTTGACAGCCATGATAATCGTTTTGATACTTTTTATGTCCTCATCACTCGGTGCTTGATCGGTTAAGTAATCAATTGATTCTTTAAGAATTTGGATAGCTAATCTTAAGATAAATAGTCCTATCACTATTGAAGCAATGTAGTCAAATATAATTAAATTGAACTGAGAAAGCGTAATCCCAATGACAGAAAACAATGTCGCCCATGCATCAATCAAATGATTTCTTGAATCTGCTTTTATCGCAAGACTTCCTGTTTTTTTACTCACCAGCAAATAATATCTGAACAGGAAAAGCTTAACAATTAATGCAATTATCGAAATGATGAGAGTCAAAATTGATGGAGCAATCACACTTTCAGGATTTTCAATATAGAGCAAAATTGATTTTATAGAATTATTTTCAATAAAAATAGCCGTGATTAAGAAAATAATACCTAGTAAAAAATAACCTATTCCTTCATATTTTTCATGTCCATAAGGATGATCATGATCAGGTTTTTTCGTAGCTATTCTTAACACAATAAGTAACATCAAACTAATGAAAACATCGGAAAAAGAGTTCAATCCATCGCTTGTTAAAGCTTCTGAATGCCCTAAGATCCCTGTTGTTAATTTTAAGATTGTCAAAACGATATTGACAATCAAGCCAATCGCAATGGCCTTAAATATATGATTTCTATTTTCTTTATTCATTATATCACCCTAAATTTAGAAAACAAATTCTTGGACTCTTTAAACAATTCTAACTGATTCAATAACAAATGATTTTTTATTTTTATAGATGTTTTCTTTGATTCTGAAAATTCTAATCTCGTTTGTTAATAAGTCGGTATATTTTGTATAAACTTCATTAAAAATAGTTGCTTCTATTTGAATCATGCCATCATCTAATTCAACAAATGCCATCGTTTTTGATTGTTTGGTTTTAATCGTTTTAATTTTTTTGATGTAAGCTAAAACTTCAATTTCTTTTTGTGTTTCTAATGCACTTAATGTTCTTAAATGTTGAGATTTAATAATGTCTTGATATGCCATCATGGGATTGTATATGATATTAAACCCAAGCGCTTCCTTCTCATATTCTGCTTTTTCTGCAAATGAATAATCAGTAGAAATCATCATCTTATAATCCGTTACATATTGTTCGTATCCAGCATTATCAATTTGTTTATGGTCAATTAGGGTTTTGTGATTCAATTCAAATTTATCAAGTGCTCCACTATGAATCAACATTTCAACATTTTTTTCATTTAAATCTTTTTTCATTCTTAATTTAAAGTTTTGATAATCTGTAAATTCCCCTTTATCACGTTCTTCAATCACTTTTTGCACAGTTAATCTACCTATGCTTTTTATAGCTAATAAAGGTAAGTATATTGCTTGATCATCGTAGATATATTGGTCAGTGGAATGGCTAATTGATGGGGAAAGCACTTTAATCTGATGTCTTTTTACTTCATTAATATAATCAACTGTCACGCCTTCATTTCCTGTAACACTCGATAAAAGGATTGTCATAAACAATGGAAAATAATTTGCTTTTAAGTAAGCCATTTGATAGGCAACAAGCGCGTAAGCAACACTGTGGCTTCTGTTAAATCCGTAATCAGCAAATTTAACGATATAGTTATATATTTGTTCGCTAATTTCAGCACTATATGATTTTTCTTGGCACTTCTTTATAAATCTCTTTCTTTCCTCTTCGAGAATATGCTTATCTTTTTTTGATATACCTCTTCTTAATAGATCAGCTTCAGCTAAAGTATAACCTGCAAATTCATTTGCAATTCTCATAATTTGTTCTTGATAAACAATAATTCCGTAAGTAGGTTTTAAAATTGTTTCTAATTTGGGATGAATATAATCAAATGATTTCCCATTTCTTCTTGCGATATATTCATCTATATTATCCATTGGACCTGGTCTAAATAAAGCTAAAATTGCCACTAAATCTTCAAATTGATTTGGTTTTAATTTTCTAAGAACAGCACGCATTCCCATTGATTCTAATTGGAATATTCCACTAGTTTCGGCACTTTCTAAAAGTTCATAAGTCTTCTTGTCGTCTAATGTTAATTCAGCTAAATTGAATGATTCTCCTGTTTTTTTAATCATTGAAATCACTTCATCGATAACTGCTAGATTTCTAATACCTAAAAAGTCAATTTTTAACAATCCTAACGATTCCAGATCTTTAGCTTCTAGTTGACTTTGATAAAAGTCATACAACCCTTTTTGCAAAGGAATATGGTTCATTAAATCCTGCTGAGCCAAAATCATACCAGCAGCATGCGTTCCAGTATGTCTAGGGAGACCTTCTATCTTTTTAGCAACGTTCAATAATCTGACCATTTCGTAATCTGTTTCATCAACATCATCATTAATTACTCTTTGAATAATACCTTTAACCCTTGATGGGTCAATTTTCATCACTCGAGCAATATCACGTATGGATGATCTAAGTGCGAATGTTCCAAAAGTAACAATTGAAACAATATGGTGATCACCATATTTTTGTTTTACATATTGGAGCACTTCATCTCTTTTATTATCTGGAAAATCCATATCAATGTCTGGCATACTGATTCTTTCCGGATTTAAAAATCTTTCAAACAATAAATCATATGTGATTGGATCAACATCTGTAATTCCCAAACAATAAGCAACAAGGGAACCTGCAGATGATCCACGACCCGGACCCACTAAAATACCATGTGTTTTCGCATACTTAACAAAATCATAAACGATTAAGAAGTAATTATCAAAACCCATTTTATGGATGACAGATAATTCATAAAGTAATCTATCTTGATATACCTTAATATTTGCATTTGGAATTTTTGTTAATCTTTTTTTCAATCCAATTTTTGCTAATGATCGTAAAAATTGACTTGGTGTTCCATCTTCAACTTGATAAATTGGCATTTCAAATTGGGGTTCTTTCCATTCATAAACGATAGAATCTATCATAAGTTTTAAACTATCAAATACATAGGGATAATCAGAAAACATTTGAATAAGTTCTTTTTTTGATAAAAATGCATAATTGGCATCTTTTGGCATTTCATTTTTATCATCATCAATCTTGATTAATGCTTCATAGACCTCTTTATTCTCTTTTTGAGAATATGATGTTTGATGCAATGGAACCATCTTGATTTTTACTTGTTCTGATAATTGATACATCATTGGAGCAACTTTCATTTCATGATCAAATGTATCTAATGATAAACCCAAATAAAAATCATCAAATGATTCTTTACATTTTAAGATCCAATATTTTGCTGTATTCAAATCCTCTTTAAGGATTGATTGATCTATTTTAGAATCTCGACCTGAACTGATAAAGATTAAACCTTTTTGCAGCGAAACAAGGAAATCAAAATCAAATGTTTTTTCATTCATATTCAAAGCGATTTTAAGTAGATTTTGATACCCTACTTCATTTTTCACATAGATTAAAAAGCCTGTTTCATCAAGATCGGTTTGAACTTTGATCTTGAGACCTAAAACAGGTTTAAGTTTTTCTTTTTTTGCTTCGCGCATGAGTGACAACATTCCATGTAGATTTTCATCACTTAACGCAATAAAATCATATCCCCCCTGTTTTGCTTCCTTTACTAAGGAAGAAAGGGGGATAGTATTTTTCAGCATACTATATGAACTTTGAAGATAAAGAACACCAAACACATTAATCACCTAGCTCTATTATACCAATTTAACATTGATTTATTATATAAAAAAAATGCTGACGTAGCATTTTTTCAAATTGATTAGAATTTTGCAAATGCTTCACCAAAAGCAATACAACTTTCTTCTTCTTCACCGCTTGGTGTTGAATTAATTTTAAAACCTTCATCATAAAGAATTGCACCGATTTCTTTGACATGTTCTTGCCAAATATCCATCCACTCTCCATCACCCCATCCATATGATCCAAATAGAGCAATCTTTTTACCTTGAAGTGTCTTTTCAATCCCATTAAAAAAGGGTTCGAATTCATCTTCTTCAAGATTTTCTACACCCATTGCTGGACATCCAAAAATCAATTTATTGTAATTAGAAACATCATCTATATTAACCTTATATATCGGTTTATAATCTACTTTTGTACCAGTTTTTTCTATTCCTTCTTTTATTTTTTCTGCCATAATTTCAGTATTTCCAGTTCCACTCCAAAAAGTTAGTAATACATCTGCCATATTAACAATCTCCTTTTATTAAAACATTTCTATGTCAATAGACATTATAGAGTAAATGAAATAGTTTGTCAAAGACTTGACCCTATGTCATTTTACGATATAAATAGTAACAAGCTCCAATCCCAATTAATGTAACCATTAAAACGGGCAAGTAATCTGTGATTTCATTTGTAACTTCTCGAGGAGTAATAATTACTTCCCTAACTTGTGTTGTATAGTTACCTCTTTCGTCAGATATAACATAAGTTACTTCTTTTTTTCCTGGATGACTAGTATCCAAAATTTCAGGAAATACATGGATTTCTATTTGATTAAGATTATCGAATGTTGTTATTCCTATCAACGGATCAAAATATTCACCTGTATAAAGCGTCATTTGTGTCATTTCAACTGATGGAGGAGTTCTATCATCAATTGTGATATATAATTTCTTTTCTGTCCTATTCATCGAATAATCTTGCAACTCATAAGAGATAACATAAACACCTAACGATTCATAATCTATATCACCATTTATTGTCATATCATCAACCGACAACATATCATAATTATCAGAAATATCTGAAATATATGATGTGAGATTAACGGGTTGTGAAAAGATTTCAAGTGTCAATAATGATTGCTTTAGTGTAAATTCAGGTTCAATTATATCAATAACTATGATTGTTGTCTCTAATTCCCTAATGTTATTGGATAAATCATATGCGTATACCCAAAGAGTATAAATTCCAATGTTCTCATAATCAACCAATGTATCATCAATTTCAATTGAAATTTGATTTACACCATCATAGTTATCGTTAGCTTCAAAATAATAAGTGACATCTTTTGCCATAAAATCAGTGATGATGATGTCATTAAGCTGATTAATCATAGGCGGTATACAATCAACAATTTCAACATATGTTCCCAAAAAAGCTTTATTTCCGGATTCATCTGTGACCTCAAAAATAATAGGATATTTTCCAACTTTATCCATTTTTACAGATTCACTCATTTTAAAAATCAAATCTTCAAAATCGTCATAATTATCTCCATATTCAACATAATCAATGTAGAAAGGTTCAGCATCAAAAACATCAAATATTAGAGGAGAAATAAGATGAATAGTTGGTTTCTCATCATCAATCACACTAATTTTCATCTTGAGATCAAAACAATTACCCGATAAATCTTCAATGTGATAATACACGTCATAGACACCTAACACATTAAACTCGATATCAAACCAAAATTGAACATCCAAAATACTAACTTCATCATAATTATCACTCACACTCAATATATAATCGTAAAAGTCAATTTCACTTGGAGATGTGAAAACCGGAATTGGGGGCGGTTGACTTTTAACAATGATAGATGGAGATTCATCATCAACAATAATAAGACTATAAAATCTTTCTGTTGACAAAAGATTCTTATCTATTGCAGTAAGTAAAACCACATAAGTTCCTAATTTTTGAAAGTCCACATGCGTTGTATCAACTACAACATCGGGAAACGGATCATCATTATCAGAAATATCAAAATAATCTTGCCACTCAAATGATTTTCCAAATGGTAAAATCAATGCTTCTTTTTGAACAATTACCGGTGCGAGATAGTCATATATTTCAAGCGAAGATACTCCTTGTGATATATTACCTGATGAATCTGAAATTTGATAGAATATATCATAGGTCCCAACCTGATTTAATATGACTTCAAAGCTATTAACACTTACATTGAGATACTCGGAGTCATCATAATTATCAGATATAATTATTCCCTCAAACAAATCTGGCATACGCTCACCTAAAGGTATCCTAAAGATGGGTAATTGGATAATTGTTGGGGAAATAAGATCGACGATATTAAAAACAATATCTTGAGTTTGGACAATCTGATATGTGGGAAATGTGACGCGATATCGAATGGTAAACGTTCTAATGTAATTTGTTGTGACTACCGAAAAAAAGGTGTGATCTACACCATCTCGCTCATAGTACATAAGTGGATCATCAACTTGGATATTTCCGATAAATAGTTGAGCTTCGGGTAGTTCTTTATAATCATCTATTTGTGAGAATAGAGGAATATCAAGAAAATCATTAATCCAATCAACCCTTACTGATAAAATTGTAAAAAAACTAAAAAAGGATAATAAAAAGGACATCTAATCACCTCTATCTTATGATAGTGTGTACGACGTCCTTTTACTTGAAATCAAAGATTATCTTCGTATTCTTTCGCTTTTTCCTTAATGAATTGATTTCGATAGAGTTCATAGTAAGCGCCTTTTTTAGCAAGTAACTCCTCATGAGAACCCATTTCAACTATTTCACCCATCTCAAGCATAACAATCAAATCAGAATTAACAATCGTTGATAATCTATGTGCTACAATAAAGCTTGTTCGATCGTTTAATAACATATCTGTAGCTTTCTGAATGATTACTTCAGATTCAGAATCAATTGATGATGTTGCTTCATCTAAAATCAAAATTCTTGGATTTGCCAAAACTGCACGTGAAAATGATATTAATTGTTTTTGTCCAACAGATAATAAATTTCCGCCTTCTCCAACAAATGTCTGATATCCTAAATCCATATTTTTAACAAAGTCATCAACACCAACAATTTTGGCGGCATCAATTACTTCATCATCGGTTGCATTTAATCTACCATATCGAATGTTTTCCATAACTGTCGTGCTAAATAAATGTGGGCTTTGAAGTACGTAACCTAATTTACTATGAAGCCAATGAATACTTCTATCTCGATATTCTTTACCATCAATTAAGATAGCTCCGGATTTAGGTTCATAGAACCTTGATAAAAGGTTAACAATTGTTGTTTTTCCAGATCCTGTATGTCCAACTAAAGCTACACTTTGACCCGCTTTCACTTTTAAGTTGAAATTGGTTAAAATATTCTCGTTTTCCTTATAATAAAATGTAACATCTCTAAATTCAATATCTCCAACTAAAGGTTCCCAATTTTCCTTGTGATCATCAAAGAGAGAACCATATTTTTCTTCAACTTCTTTCGTATCTACTAAATCAGATTTTGTCTCTATTAGGCTAACAATGCGTTCTGCAGAGGCTTGGGCGTTTTGTAGATCAGAGACAATTGTTGACAGTGCCATAACAGGTTCAAAAAAATTAATTGTATAAGCAATAAACATCTGTAAGGTCCCAATTGTAACAATAGTTTCAAGAACAAATACAGAACCTCTAACTATTGTAGTTGCAACCGCAAAATATGCAATAACTAAGATAATTGATGAGAAAAGAGCTGATGATATAACTGCCCTTACACTATACCGTTTTAATTGGTATGCCGTTTCAGAAAATTCAAAATAATTGTTATCTTCAATACTTAAACTCTTTGTTGTTTTTGCTCCTAAAAATCCTTCATTATACTGTGCTGTCAACTGAGAATTATATCTTCTAGCAATTCGATGTTGTTTTAAAATAAGTTTTCTAAAAACAAATGCGACAAAAAGCATAATGGGTAATGCAACTGTAATGATTAGTGCTAGTTTAAAAAATGTAAGGTATAAAATAACTAAAATAATGACCATTGAGAAAGTAGCCCATACAAAATCAATAATTCCCCAAGATATAATCAAAGATAATTTTCTTGCGTCAGAAGTCATTCTGGCCATAATCCAACCTTGTGGTGTTTTATCAAAATAAGTATGTGATAGCTTTTGAAGATTCTTAAATGCTTGTCTTCTTAGTTCATAGCTAACTTCTGCTTCAATAATTCCTGCTTGATAGATAAAACCCCATATGCCAAACCCAAAACCACACGCTACAAGGATATTAACTACTACAAAGTATGGCCATGAAGAATAGTCCCCACCAATGAAAAAGGTATCAATTGCATATCGATTAATCAATGGAAACGCACTATCCAAAAGTGCAATGAAACCTGAAAAGAGGATCAAAAGCATAATCCTTTTTTTCGACTTAAATACGATTGTAATTATCTTTTTCCAAGTTCCAAGTTGAACTTTATATAAGATATCTTGATCTTCTTCATGATGCATCGCTATCACCTCTTTTCACAAGATCCTGGAATTCTTTTTCAAGTTTGCCTTGAATGCTCCATAACTTTTGATATAAACCCGGTGTTTTGCTTAAAGTTTCATGTGTCCCTATAACTTCAATCTTACCTTGTTCCAAAACAATTATTAAATCAGCTTCTCTAGCTGTTGTTATTCTATGTGTAATAATGATTGTTGTATGCTTATAGTTTTTATTCTTTAATGCTTCTCTAATCATCGTGTCAGTTTTTGTATCGACTGCAGAAAGTGCATCATCAAAAATCAAGATTGGTTTATCTGAAACCAAGACTCTAGCAATTGCTACTCTTTGCTTTTGACCACCCGAGAGGGTCGTTCCTTTTTCACCAACAATCGTTTCATAACCTTGTTTAAAAGTTTTAATATCTTTTTCTAGTGCAGCAACTTCTGCTGCCATATAAATACGATCTTTTGCAGCATTTTTATGTGCAATAGCAATATTTTCATAAACTGTTTTTGAATAAAGGAATGGATCTTGAAGAACAACACCTACTTGAGTTCTCATATGCTTTTTCTTGATATCTCTAAGTGAAATTCCATCAACAAAGATATCCCCATTTTGATATTCGTACATTCTAAGTAATAAATTAATAATTGTCGATTTACCACTACCTGTTCTACCAATAATTGCAACTGTTTGTCCCGCTTCAATTTTAAAATTAACTTTTTTTAACAAATGCTCATTTGTATCTTCAAATTTAAATGATACATCTCTAAATTCAATATTGCCTTGAATTTCTGGAGTTTGTGTACCATCATCATCATATTCGCTTGGTTTATCCAATATTTCATTGATACGATCTGATGCTACTAGTGCTTTCCCAAAATCATTGATCATTCTACCTAACCCACGTATTGGCCAAATGAGCATACCAACTAAAGCAAGTGATGCAACAACACCTGCAGCGTCCATCAATCCTCTTTGAACATAGTAAACACCAATTGCTATAATCACTAAGTATTGAGCAATACCAATGAAATCCATTGCACCCCAATATACAGCAACAATCTTATTTGCTTTGATTAAGGCATCTGCATATTCCTTATTTTTGTTTGTCATTTTTTCAATTTCATACATTTCATTTGCAAATGCTTTTACAACTCTGGTTCCCGATAAGTTTTCTTGAATAACTGTCATCATTTTTGATTCAGTAAGTTCGATATTCATAAATATTTTATCAATTTTCAAGAAATATATAGTTGAAGAGACCGCAACAAAAGGAATGATTGCAAGGGATACCCAAACCATTGTTTTATTAATTAAAAATATTTGATAAGCACCAAAAAATAATGTTGCTAACAGATGAACAACATCAAGCATTCTTCCCGATAAAAATCCTGTTGTTGATTCAACATCAGTTGTACTTCTTTGAATTAAATCGCCGGTATCTGTATTATTATGAAACTGATAGCTTAAATCCTGTATATGCCCATATAGGCGAATGCGTAATTTTTCTGCCATTCTTTCCTGTAGATAACCTCTAGACCACATTTCAAAAAATCTAAGTGAAAATCTAAAGACTTGAAGAATCATTAAAGAAATAGCAATTCTCATAATAATTTCCATAACATTTTGTGTTTTTGTAAAATATGAAAGCAAAAAAGCAGGCAAATGAACTTCACCTACACTAACATTACCAACCGCAATTCCTGGTTGCGCCATTAATGTTTTGATTAAAAATTGTGTAAACAAGGGAACATTCGAATAAGTCCATTGATGAATGGCTGTCAATAATGCACCAATTAAAAAAAGTACGAAGAAGCCCTTTGCTAAGCGGAATAGTTTGATAACTCGCATATTGTTCCCTCCTCAGCTTATATAAGTATATAAGATTTTTTAAATTTAGTCAATTTTTGAATAAAATATGCGTTTTTTTAACTAATAAAAAAGAAAAAGGGATGAAATATCCCTAATCTTCATGTCTATCAGACACGTCTGATTTCCTCAATGTTTTTAATTTTGGTAAATAATGGGTAGTCACTTGAACAGCTTCTTTGTAGTGTTGGTAATTAGAAAATAGCCTTTGTGCATCTACCATTAAGTAATCTAATACATGATATTCATCAGTTAAGTGTTTGATACCCAATATTTCTCTCCTCAAGTAATTTAATAATTGACCTTTATCACTATTATATTTATACTTCAGATGTGCGATGAGAATTTTAGATGTATTGCATATCTCTTTTAACTCATCTAGATGGGTGATGACTTTAACAATTTCTTCGTGCATTTTTTCATAATCTAGCGCCATCAAGTAAAGAATTAGCCATCGGCTTTTATTCCTATAATATAGTTTTCCTAAAGCAATGGATTCACTATATTTCTGATGATGAAACATTGATTTTGCTAAAGCATAATCATAATCTTCCTGACTTAAACTATACATTTTAGACAATGTTTTTTCTAGTTCTTTTGGATGTTTGAAGTACGCTTCAAATTTAACGTATTCGCTTCTAATTTCTTGAAGTAGGTGGTAAAGCTCAATATCAACAACTTTATTGACATAGAGTGGATAATGATTAAGGACTTCAGATATGCGGTGCATTCTAAATGCATTTAATAATCTCCATTTCAATAAAACCAGAACAACATGATCAGGTAGATCATCAAAATTCGGAGCGAGCAATAACAAGTCAAAGGCTTCACTATGCCGATTTTCTTGAAAAAGTTGAATGTTGATAAATATCATGAACAAAGCAAACTCTTCATCATTAAGATGTGGAATATACATTTTTAAATCGTAAAACGATTTCATCGCTTCATCGTTATTGTTTTTGAGTGTATGATAACCCATTTGAATGAGTAATGATTGATAATCACCTTTTATCAAATAAGGCTGTAGATACTCCTCACTGGGAAATGTCCCCGTAATAAAATGATTGCTAATAGTCCTAAGATCTTTTTCATAATTAACGTTGGTTTCTTCATACATATCTTCTAAACCAAATCGTTTCATTAATGAATTGATAAATTGATTGCTAGGTTCAATCAAATTATTTTCTAATTTTGATAAATAAGAAACACTACATATACCCTCCGATCCCTCCTCTAACGTCATTTTCATTGATACTCTTTTAAATTTAATTGCAGATCCTAATGGTCTTGATTCATATATTTTTTTAGTTCTGCGTGCTCGTGCTTGTTTCTTAATATGAAACGTATTTATATTCATAAGTTCCCTCCCGGATATCTTCTCGATTATTATATATTTGCAAAAAAACAAAATCAAAAAATCATTTGATAAATAACTTTTCAAAATGCAAAAAAAACACAAACTTCTAATAAAGTCTGGGTTTTTTTATTTCTTATCAATGAAATTCTTATCTGGATATTTACATAAATCAATTAATGGACATTTAAAGCACTTGGGTTTTTTAGCTAAACAAAGGTACCTTCCGAAAAAGATAAATTGATGATGTACTTTTTGCCATAATTCTTTGGGAATTTTTTTCATCAATTTTTTTTCAATCTCAAAGACTGCATCACCTGTTTTAGCTAGTCCCAATCTCACCGAAACTCTTGCTACATGCGTATCAACAGCTAGTGCAGGTATTCCAAATGCATTACTTAAAACAACATTTGCTGTTTTCCTTCCAACACCAGGAAGAGACTCTAAATCTACTCTGTTATTCGGTACATCACCTTTAAACTTAGAAGTTATTTCACTCGCAAGCATTTTTATATTTTTAGCTTTATTTCTAAATAATCCAATTGACCGAATTAAAGTTTCAACATCTTGAACTTCAGCTTCTGCCAATAATGCAGGGGTTGGATATTTATTAAATAACTTAGGGGTTATTTTATTAACACTAATATCTGTTGTCTGAGCACTTAAAACGACGGCTACAAGCAATTCAAAGTTACTATGATGAACAAGTTCAACTGTCGCATCAGGAAACATATTGTTTAGAGCATCTAAGACTTGATTGATTCTACTCATTTAATCTTTTTGAATATTTCATCTAAAGCATTTTCAGTATCCTGATCAATTTCAATTGTTTCAGGGATAACTTGACTTAATAATCTTTCAATATGTTTGATACTCACTCTATCTTTAGCTGCTGAAATAGCTTGACTAATCTGGTCATGCGTATAATCTTTTTCATCATACCATCTTCTTATATTTTCAAGTTCATGAGACATTAAAGATCTTCCAAGCCCTTGTTCAATAAGTTTAATTGATCCACTAATTTCATTTTCGTGAAGTTGTTTGAGCTTTTCAACTTCATCATTTATATATAAATCTTCTATTTTTTTAAATGTTGTATCTAAATCAAAAATTTCTCTTTCTCTACCATCTTTTTTTTCTAATATGATACTCATAAATCCCTTATTCATTAAAGATTCAACACATGTCCCTATCTCATTTTGATTAAATTCGACTCTTCTAGAAATAGAAGCAATCGAAAAAGTTTTTCTTCTCTTATAAATTGAAAATAAGGCAAGTAAAACCGACATCTCTTGCATCGAAAGTTTAAGACGCTTATATTCTTTGATCAATATCCGTTCAATTGCTAGATCATAATCCTCATACATTTTCTTTAGAATCATAATTCCCCTTCTTCAGTGCATCATGTGCAGCACTTTGCTCCGCTTCTTTTTTTGTTCTTCCCTTACCAACTCCGAGAATGATATGATTATCTAATTTAACGACTGCTTCAAATTCTCGGTCATGTGAAGGGCCTTTTTCTTTAATGATAGAATAACTTATATTTCTTTTATCTCCGCTTTGAATGTATTCCTGAAGTGAGGATTTATAATCTTTAATCTCCCATACAAGATGGAAATGAGGAACAACAATTTTATTAAACACTCGATATACTTCATGGAAACCCAAATCTAAATAAATGGCTCCAAATAGGGCTTCAAAAGCATCAGCAATCATTGAGTCGTTTGCTCCTTTAACCTGCTCACCCCGACCTAATTTAATATAATCTGTAAGTTTTATCTTTGTTGCGTATTTAACAAGAGCTTCCTCACAAACTGCTTGAGCTCTTTTCTTTGTCATTGTACCTTCATTATCCAAATCTTCATTATAAAGATAATCGCTCATTAATAATTCAATAACTGCGTCACCTAAAAATTCGAGTTTTTCATTTTTTTCGGTCTGGTTTTCATAGGCATATGATGAGTGAGTCATTGCCATCACATAAAGTGATTCATCTTTATAAGGGAGATTTAGCTTTTTTAGTAAAGCTTTCATTCTCTTACCGCTTCTTTCTTTGTCAGAACACCTGAAACAATCTCTATGACATTGGCTTCAACCATTTCTTTTGCTTGGCGAATACCATTAAAAAATCCTTTTTCCTTTGATGATCCTTGGGCTTTAATAACAACAGAGTTGAATCCCATCAATAATGCTCCACCAATTTCAGATGCATCCAAAGACATTTTGAAACGTTTTAAAGCATTTCTCATAAATATAGCCCCAATGGTTGCAAATATTGAAGATTTAATTTCGCGTTTTAAAACTTGTCCTAAACCTTTGGCAGTACCTTCCATGGTTTTCATAACAATATTCGCTGTGAATCCATCAGATAGTAAAATATCCGCTTCAGTTAAAAAGATTTCTTTAGGTTCGAGATTCCCATAAAAATTAATATCTTTACTGGCTTTCAGTAAAGCAAATGTTTCTTTATCAAATTCTCTACCTTTACCATCTTCTGTTCCAATATTAATTAATGCCACTTGGGGATTAGATCTCTTGAGTACTTTTTCAGCCATAATTGATGCATAAACAGCAAATTCAAGAAGATGCTCAGGTTTAAAATCAACGTTAGCTCCAGAATCTAATAATATTCTTCCTCTACCATCATATGATGGAACTATTGGGGCAATCGCAACTCTGTGCATGCTCGGCATTCTTCTAATAATAAAATGTCCACCAACGACTAATGCTTGAGTTGGACCAGCACTTACTATTGCATCTGCGTTGCCATCTTTAACAAATTGCATTGCCATGAACATCGATATTTCTTTATTTGTACGATATTGTTTAATTGGATCTTTTTCACCCATTGACAAATAATGTGATGTGTGTACCACATGAAGTCTGGGATGCTGCTTCAAAAAGGGAGCCATTTTGACTTCATCACCAAATAAGGTAATTTCGATATTGTCAAATTTTTCAAGTGCCATCATTGTTCCTTTAACGATTGGCTCAGGTGCGTAATCTCCACCCATACCGTCAACTGCTAAACGTATCATAATATCCCTTCTTTCGTTATAAATCATTATATCATATCTTATATGAGTCTGTAATGGTCTTGTTTAAATATTTGTAGATGTGATTGGTTTTGAAATCTGGTCTGTCAAGAAGTTCTAAAACATTTTTTTGTGCTTCATATAAAATAGAATAATCATTATTAAGATCTAAAAATTTAAACTTAAAATATCCGCTTTGCTCAACTCCAAGAAAATCTCCAGGTCCACGAACTTTAAGATCATATTCACTTAAGATAAATCCATCATCAATTTTAGATAACAATTGAAGTCTTTCTACATCGCTTTTTTCAGAAATTAAATAACATGTACTCTTAAGATTTCCTCTGCCCACGCGACCTCTTAACTGATGGAGTTGACTGAGACCAAAATGCTCAGCCGCATAAATACCAATGAGCGTTGCTGTAGGAATATCAATACCTACTTCAATCATTGTTGTTGCTATTAAAATACTTCCTGGAGTATAGATAAAGTTTTCCATCATACGTTCTTTTTCTTCATTTGGAAGTCTTCCGTGCAGTAAATAAATGGGGCAAGTAAATTTAGAACTTATCTCTTCATAGACTGTATCTATATTATCTGATACTTTCTCTGAATCTATTGCTGGAACAACTAAAAAGACGTGTTCATTTCTTAAAACAGCAGTTTCAATGGACTGGTATAATTCAGTAATCTGATCCTTTTGTATATATTTGGTTTCAATAGGAATCCTATGTTGTGGTTTTTCTTTAATAAGACTTAAGTGAGAATCACCAAAAGCAATCATCGCAAGTGTCCTAGGGATTGGTGTTGCTGTTAAATAGATAACATCTTTTGTGTGTGCTTTGCTAATAAGTTCTTCTCTTGTATTTACACCAAATTTATGTTGCTCATCTATAATGACCAACCCTAAATTATTGAATATTACATCATCTTCAATCAAGGCATGTGTTCCGATGATAAGATCATATTCATGATTTCTAATAGATTCTTTCATCTGATCTTTTGATTTTGTTTTTCCGCTCAATAAGGCGATATTACACGACTTAAACATTGTTGTAAAATATTGATAGTGTTGATTTGCTAGAAGTTCTGTGGGTGCCATAAATGAAACTTGCTCATGTGCGGTGATTGCCGCATAAATTGCTAAAAGTACAACAACTGTCTTACCAGAACCCACATCTCCTTGAATTAATCTATAGCTTGAATATGGCTTTTTAAAGTCTCTAAAAATATCATTCACTGCTTCTTTTTGATCTTTTGTTAATTCATATGGAAGTTCTTCAATAAGTGCTTTAACCTTGTTTAAATCATATAATTTCGGATCTCTTGAGTGATTGGATAAACGTTGTGCTGAAAGCTTTAGATGAAGGTAAAATGCTTCTTCATATTTGAATCTTCTTTCGGCTTGATGGATTTCATCTAGGTTTTTTGGAAAGTGTAATTTGTAATAAGCATCTTCTCTACTCAAAAGATGGTACTTTGTTATAAACTCTTTGGGGATGGTTTCAAATATTAATACTTGATGTTGATCGAAAATACTTTTAATGATTGTTGATAAACTTCTATCATGAATTCCTTCTAGATTATATGTGGGTTTAATGGGAACAGTTTTATCTAAATTCATTATTGAAGCAGCAACAATTGTTTTTCGATATAAGTGATAAACACCTTTGATGACAATATCATCTTTGACTTTTAGTTGTTTTAAAAGATATCCTCTTCCGAAGACAATAATTTCAATCGTTTGTTCAAAAACTTTTGCTTTAAATGTAATTCGTTCCCCCTTCGAAAAACGAAACATTTGAGGTTCTGTAATTATCGATGCTTGAACTGTTAATGTATCTTTATCATTTGCTCTTTCTAAAGACGTAATACTAAAATCTTCATATGATTTTGGATAATTTAAAACAAGGTCATAGGTAGACCATATGTGGTTGTTTCTCAATATTCTTAACGTGTTAGGCCCAATACCTTTAATCTGATCTAACTTAATATCCAAAATTATCACCTACCATTATTATACAAGAAATATCTAAACCCATGATGACTTTAAACCAAGCATATGAAAAAAGGCAAAATCTGCCTTTTTACTGATACGCTTTATTTAAAAGAAATAAGTCAGCTAAAACAATGGCAAGTGCATTTTCTAAAACAATTCCAACTCTTCGTGCAATACAAGCGTCATGTCTTCCACCAACTTTTAGATCTGCAATCTCTTTTGATTCAAAATCGTAGGTTTGCTGTTTCTGTTGAATGCTCGATGTTGGTTTAATGAATACTTTAACTACTAAATCGTTCCCATTAGACAAACCACCAGAGATTCCTCCACTATGATTTGTCTTGGTATGTCCATTTTCATCGATTATTTCGTCATTGAACTCACTACCTAACATCAATAATCCAGAAAATCCAGTTCCAATTTCAACACCTTTAACTGCAGGTATAGAAAACATCATCTTTCCTATCTCTGAATCTAATTTGTTAAAGAATGGTTCTCCAAGTCCAATAGTCATGTTTTTAACTGATAATTCTATTACTCCTCCAACTGAATCACCCTTTTTAATAATTTCTTCTAAGTAATGATCAAGTTTGGACATATCAGTTAATGAACCAACTTGAATAAGCTCATGATGAAATTTAAATGGTAACATCATTTTTGCAATTGCTCCAGCAGCGACGATAGGAGCAGTTAATCTTCCTGAAAATCTACCTCCACCTCGAAAGTCCTGAAAGCCATTGTATTTTTTTTGTGCAACAAAATCAGCATGCCCTGGTCTTGGTTGCTTTTTTAGATGTTCATAGTCTTTAGATCTTAGGTCATTGTTTTCGATCATCAAGTGAATTGGAGATCCAGTTGAATATCCATTAAAAACACCAGATGTAATTTCAAATTGATCCATTTCTTTTCTTGAAGTTGTTCCAATTGCACCAGACCGTCTTTTTAATAAATCATCCTTAATTTTAGTTTCATCAATCATAATGCCAGAAGGCATGCCGTCGATTACAACTCCAATTGCCTTTTGGTGAGATTCACCATATAAAGTAACTTTAAAAATATTGCCGTAACTATTCATCATAAATCACTTCCTTCAATGTTTTCATCAGTTCTTTAGTTAATTCTATTGTTTGATCAAACCAAATTTCTTCGCTCTTTATTGCTTGAATAATGAGCATATGAAGTCCATTATACCCTTTTTTACTATCTTTCATAATTTGAGTTACTTTAGGATTATAAACTAGGTCAATCACTATTTTTCCAGCAACTTCTTCTTTTGTAAGTATAGAAACATTCGTATTAGGATATGTTCCAATGGGTGTTGCTTGTACAAATATATCCACGTGCTTCGTATCAATATCTTTATATTCGATGACATGTTCAAATTTATGTTTATTACTTGTTAAATTTCTTGTAACAACAGTAACATTAGCACTTGAATCACGCAGTGCATGATAAGCTGCTTTCGCGCCCCCACCTGTGCCCAAAATATAAACATTTTTGGATTCTACTGAAATATGGTTTGTTTCTAATAAGCCAATAAATCCATCATAATCAGTATTATCACCAACTACTTCATCATTTCTGTAATAGATCGTATTCACTGCACCAATCTTATTTGCTTTGTGAGTTAATCTATCCATATATGGGATAACTCTTTCTTTATAAGGCGTAGTCACATTAAATCCGTGGTAATACCCTTCCTTGAGTAAATCAATTAATTCAGGAATTTCTTCGGCATCAACATTTAACAGTTCATAAGAAATATCAAAATGAAGTTTCTTACTTATGACCTGATGAATTAAAGGTGATTTGCTGTAATTGATTTGATTACCAATGAGTCCAAATCGTAAGCTCATTTTTGATTCGCCTTAGAAAGATGCATCATTTCTTTGATAAAAGATTCATAGAGTGGCCATTGTTTGTCATCATTAAATTCGATTCTTCTTTTTTCCAACAGTTCTTTTTCTCTTTTTTCATCTAAAACAGGTAATTGATTTGCTTTTTTATATAGTCCGATTTGTTGTGAGACATTCATTCTTTTTTTAAATAATTCCATCATTTTTCGATCAATTTTATCGATTTCAATTCTTAATAATTCAAGATTCACGAATGTCACCTCCTAAGGATTTATATACTTTGAAAAAATTAGGATAAGATTTTTTGACAACATCAGCATTTGTTATTGTCACAGGTCCATCAGCCCGAATTGCTGCAATCGCAATTGCCATAGCAATCCGATGATCACCGAATGAATCAAAAGTCTGATTACCTCTTAATTTCTTTTTACCCGCGATTATTACCGTATCATCTATCATTTTAATATCTACACCAAACTTGATGAGTGTCTGATACATTGCGTCGAGTCTGTCAGATTCTTTTATTCGAAGTCGAGAAGCGTTTGAAAATGTTGTTGTCTTAGAACTGAGGGCTGCTAAAACCATTAATATCGGTCCAAGATCGGGGATTTGACTTAAATCAATTGGAATTCCATATGTTTCGCTAGGTTTAACCTTATATCTTCGGTCTAAATTCTTATAATCAATTTTGCCTTCCATCTCTTTAATAATATCAACAATCTTATAATCGCCTTGTTTACTAATAGGATTTAAATGCGTAAGTTCAATGGGTCCACCAATTAATCCAGCAACCATCCAAAATGCAGCTTGTGAATAATCTGCTTCAACCGTTGCTGTTTGAGGTGTATAGGTTTGTCCACCTTTGATATAAAAATATTGATCAACTTGTAAGATGTGAATACCAAATATCTTTAAAACTTCTAATGTGAGATCTACATACCCTTTTGATTCAAGTGGTGTTAATAATTCAATCACAGAGTCTTTTTTAAGTCTTGGTAATGCAAAAAGCAATCCTGTGATGAATTGTGAACTCACATCTCCTCTCATAAAGTAATATCCAGCCTTAAGTGGCCCTTTAAGTTCTAAAGGAAGATTATCTTCTTCTAATTTTTTATAGTAAATGAGTTTATGATCGAATAAATCAAAATAGACATCTATTGTTCTTTTTGGTAGTCTACCTTTTCCTGTAAAAATTACTTTTTCATTTTGCAAAAGTGCTAAAGGAATCATAAATCTTAACGTAGAACCTGACTCATTACAATCAATTGTAGGTTGATTTAAGATCCAATCATGTCCAGTAACCTGTTCTTCATTAAAAGTAACACCAAAAGCACTGAGTGCCTTTTTGGTAGATTCTATATCATCAGATTTTAAAACATTTTTAATTGTAGAAGTCCCTTGAGCAAGACCGGAAGCAATAATATATCGATGTGATAAAGATTTAGAAGAGACAACGGGAACGACACCTGTTAAAGGTTTAGGATTAATGGTGATATTCACTTAAATATCTCCTTCCTTCAACACAATAATGTCTGATTCTCCAACTTTAGGAACAACAATAAAGTGTAGTCCTTCAGCTAAAAACTTTTTATCATGAATAATATCCTTCTTATAATCTTCCATGACCAATAAAGGTTCTTCAACCAACCCTCTTTTTAGAAGTAAAGATTTAACTTCGTCATATAATTGTTGATGTGTTTCATGGAGTCTAATTCCTAATTCTAATGCCATAAGCATCCCATAACTAATCGCTTCGCCATGTTTATATGTTTCATATTGATGTCTTTTTTCAATCGCGTGTCCAAAAGTATGTCCAAAATTCAAAACCATGCGTTCTTTTTGATCATAAGGATCTAAAATGACTAGTTCACGTTTGACTTGAATAGACATAATGATTTCATCTTCAGTGACGCGCTCATGTGATAATAGATGGTGATATAATTTTTTATCTCCAATTAAACCAGCTTTAATCATTTCAGCTAATCCGTTCGTATATTCTCTTTTTGATAATGTATTAAGAAAATGCATATCTATATATACGAATTGAGGATTATAAAAAGCTCCGACGAGGTTCTTACCTTCATCTAGATCAATTCCAACTTTACCACCTATACTACTATCTACCATGGCTAATAAAGTTGTTGGTATTTGAATAAAGGGGATTCCTCTAAAAAGAGTTGCTGCTACAAATCCAGTGAGATCTCCAACGACACCTCCGCCTAAAGCGATTATTAAATGATGTCTTTTTATTTGTTTTTGAACCAATTCTTGAATGACTTTCTGATAGGTCATAAAAGATTTTGATTTTTCTCCTGGTTCAACAACAACAAAAAGAGTATTGAAATCTTTAAGTGAGTCTTTCAATTTTTGGGCATATAATTTGTTCACATTTTGATCAGTGATGACAAAAACATCATGTCCGTGATAAATTGATTTGACGTACTTATTTAGATTCAACAATTGATTGTTCTCGATAAAAATGTCGTATTCAGGCATTTTAATGAACATCAAAATCCATCCTCTTTTCCTTTGCTTCTTTGAGGTATTTCATTAGTGTTTCTTTATCATCGAGTAGAATAAGTTCTTTTACATATTGAAGTTCCTTAGTAAAATCATTTATCTTACTAACTAAAGCTTCTTTATTTTCTAAAAATAGTTCACTCCACATCATTTCATTGATTTTAGCAATTCTTGTTAACTCTCTAAATGAATCACCGGTAGCTTCTTTTGTTTCTTTGTATTGATCACTTTGCATTAAAGCGACAGCTATCACGTGTGTTAATTGACTAGTAAAGGCAATGAGTTCATCGTGTGTTTGTGCATTTACTACTGTTATTTTACCAAATTTAAGGTTATTTGCGATAAGTCTCAATACTTTTTGATCCTTTTTATGACTTCTTTTACCTGGTACTATTATAAAATTAGCATTTCTAAACATTCTTTCATCTCTGGAATCAAAACCACTGGTTTCTTTTCCTGCCATTGGATGATGTGAGGTATAGGAGATGCCTTCAGGTAATAAATTTTCAAGTTGTTCCATCATCCATACTTTAGTTCCACTGACATCTGTTACGAATTGTCCAGACTTAAATAACTTCAAATGATTTTTTACAAATTCAATATTGTTTTTTGGGTACAAAGATAAAATCACAAGATCAGCTTTTGATAATTGTTCAATCGTATTATCTGATTCAATAAATCCAAGTCTAATCCCTTCACTAATGGGTCTTTCACTTCTATTGTAAGCATAAACTTTATGTCCGTTTTTATGGAGACCTTCGGCATAGGATGCTCCAATAATCCCTAGACCTACAATGAAGATTTTCATTTTATTTTTTTCCCTAAAACATCAGAGACTTTGGTTAGTTCAGCCATCATCTGACTAAATTTGTTTAATTTTAGTGACTGTGCTCCATCACTTAATGCATGTTCAGGATCATGATGAACCTCAACAATTAAACCGTGCGCACCAACAGCAAGACCTGCAAGTGATAGTTTTTCAATCATATCCCATCTTCCTGCAGCATGTGAAGGATCAATGATCACTGGTAAGTGGGACAATTCCTTAACAGCAAGAACTGCACTAATATCTAATGTATTTCTTGTATATTTTTCATATGTGCGAATACCGCGTTCGCATAAAATAACATTATCATTACCACCAGCCATAATATATTCGGCTGACATCAGCCACTCTTCTATGGTTGCTGATAAACCTCTTTTAAGCAAAATAGGTTTATTACATTTACCAAGGGCTTTAAGTAAATGGAAGTTTTGCATATTTCTAGCTCCGACTTGAATGATATCCACATATTCTTCAAATAATGGGATTAAATCAGCACTAGGTATTTCAGTAACAATCGCCAATCCAGTTTCATCGCCAATTTTCTTTAATAACTTTAAACCTTCTACTTCTAGTCCTTGAAAAGCATAAGGTGAAGTTCTTGGTTTATATGCTCCCCCTCTTAAAAGATGAGCACCAGATTTTTTGACACTTTTAGCAATGACTCTTAATTGTTCTTCGGATTCAACTGAACATGGACCAGCCATAATAACAAACTGGTCTCCTCCGATTTCAATACCATTCTTTATTTTTACAATCGTATCTCTTTTTTTGAAACTTCGACTGGCTTTTTTAAATGGTGTTGAAACCCTCGTTACTTCTTTAACACCCTCGAATGCATATAAGTCACTTGGATCAATTGCTAACGTGTCACCAATAATACCAAACACACGCACATTATCAGTGGATGCATCCTTGATTTCTAGATTCTTTGCTTTTAAGTAGTCAACAATCTTATCATACTCCTTTTTAGTGGAGTTCTTTTTCATTTGTATTATCATATCTCATATCTCCTATGTTTTAATAAAAAAATCCCTGAGAGGAACCCCAAGGATGATGATTAATCATTTTTTGGCCGTTCCTTTATTCGCTCAAAAAGGAATGCCTTGCAATCCTTTTTTCTAATAATATGCGTAATAATAGACAGCTTTCATTATTTTTAACATAGAAATCCCTTTCTTTGTTTGTTTTATCGTATCACATTCATTGTCAAAAGACAATATTAGACTATAAAATTAAATTTTTTCGTTTTTTTTTATTTTTGGTATTGTGTTTTGCACAGTAACGTTATATAATGGTAGTGTGCAAAACACAGTAAGGAGGTATATCGTGAACACTCAATTTAAAAAAGGTATATTGGAAATGTGTGTGTTATCTATCATTAACAACCGAGATATGTATGGGTATGAAGTTATCGAGAAACTCGCAAGTGATATTGACGTGAATGAAAACACAGTCTATCCAATTTTAAGAAGACTGACCGGTCAAGGATTGTTTGAGACCTATATTGAACAAACCAATATTGGAGCTCCACGAAAATACTATCAAATTACCAAAGTCGGAAAAGAAAGATTAGATGAGTATGAAACTGAGTGGAAAACATTTTTAAAAGGAGTATTTAGATTATTAGGAGGGAATAACAATGAAAGCTGATTATATTAAAATATTGAAGAATCAATTAGAAGAATTTGACGCGAGCCGTGCAGACCTAGACGAAATTATCAATGATTATGAACAACTCTACGATGATGCACTCGCAACTGGCAAAACAGATGATGAAGTATATAATTTTTTAGGTGATCCAAATAGGGTTGCATATGATTTGATTGATACACTCAAAATCAAACATCATAAAGATAATAGAAATAAAATAGTTGCTTTAATGCCCTTTATTTCCGTTATTATCTATATGATTTTAGGGTTTGGCTATGGTTGGTGGAGTACAGGATGGTTAGTTTTCCTATTAATTCCTATTTCTGGAATAGCATTCAATACAAATTTTAAAAATGGATTTATTGCGTTAACTCCATTTATCAGTGTCCTTGCTTATTTGATTTTGGGTTTTGTCTATGATTTGTGGAACCCAGGTTGGTTGGTCTTCTTCTTGATTCCAATGACGGCCATTATCTTAAACACTAGATTTAAAGACATGTTTATAGCACTATCACCATTTGTTGCTGTCATAACATTTATGCTTCTAGGAACCTATTATGACTTATGGAATCCCGCATGGTTAATCTTTTTGATTATTCCTATGCTTGGCATTTTGCAAAAAAGAAACAAGGTTCAAATGCTCATTTTTGAGTTAACATTTATTGCAGCTATTGCATTTTATCTCTACATGGGATACATTCAAAACAATTGGGCTATAGGAGGTTTAGGATTTATTCTTCCAGTAGCAACCGCCATTCTATTTGGTGATGTAACTTTTGCTTGGAATATGCCAAAAGGTGGAGAACGTAAAAAAGTAATTTTATTACTATTAACTATTTTGTTCTCTATTATAGTATTCTTAGTTCTAGGCTTAGTACTTAATGGATGGGTATATGCTTGGCAGATATTCCTGTTAATTCCTGTTGTATCAATTATTAGTTTTGATAAGTTTAGATTTACATCAATCTCACCATTTGTTGCAGTTATTCTCTTCTTTTCAATTGGATATTTCTTTCACGTATTCCAGTTATCTTGGTTAGCATTCTTAATCATTCCAATGGCTGGGATTATAGAAAATGCATAAATCTATCAACATAAAAATAAAAAGATTCCTTTAGCATTCACCTTTGGATGCTAAGAGAATTTTTTTTTTATTTCTCGCAAGAGTTTAATGTCTTTAGAAGTGATTTCATTGCTTGTTTTATTTCACCAATTTCTAATCCTGAATAACCCAATACAAGTGTGGGTTTATCCTTAATTTCTGAGTTTTTTAGATTGTAGGATTTCAAGCCCGTAACATAAATATTGTTTTTCATTATATGATTCACAATCATTTCTTCAGCTATAACAGAGTCAATTTCCATTAGAAAGTGAAGCCCTGTATCATATCCTTTAATTTTTATATTTGGATACAATTCGATCGTTTTAATAATTATTTCAATCTTTTCTCTATAGGCTTTTTGCATGCGGTTTATATGTCTTTCAAAGAAACCTTCATGCATAAATTTATACATAACAAATTGTTCAAAATTTGGAACTGTACATCCGTGATATGTCATCATTTTCTGGTATTGAGATAGTAATTTTTTTGGTAAGACCATATAATTCATACGAAATGATGGGGCTAAAGTTTTAGTAAATGTATTCATGTAAATGACTTTATCGCTATGATCAAACCCTTGAAGCGCTGGGATAGGTTTTCCCTGGAATCTAAATTCACTGTCATAGTCATCTTCAATGATATATCGCCCAATAGAGCGGTTTGCCCAATTAAGTAGTTCGTAACGTCTTTGAATAGGCATTACAATTCCCATCGGAAATTGATGAGAGGGTGTGATATGAACAACTTGCGCATTTGTATGCTTAAGTTCATCAATAATGATTCCTAAATCATCAAGTGAGACTAGAGATAACTTAACATTGTTTCCTTGATAGATTTGATAATTTTTCTTATAGCCAGGATTTTCAATTGCATAGTGTTTATCTCTACCTAATAATTCAATCAATATATTTATTAATGATGAACTTCCTGAACCAATAACGATTTGATCCTCATCTGCTTTTATACCCCGATACAATTCTAAATATCTTGAAATTTCTCTTCTAAGCAAATTTAGTCCTTGAGGATGAATCATATTTAACATTTCATGATGATTTTCAGAAAGCACTGTACGAGAGAGTTTTGCCCATGTCATATTAGGAAATAATGATGTGTCAACTACATTCGTTTTAAATGCATATTGATATGTCGGTTCTTCCTTAATACTTCTTCTTTGTTCTTGAAGAATTTCTCTTTTATTCGTTTCGATAAGTTCTACTTTCTTATCAACAAAATATCCTTTTTTTTCAATTGAATAAACATATCCTTCAGCAATTAATTGTTGATAAGCTGCCTCAACTGTTAAAGGACTTAGTTTAAGATCTTGTGCTAATTTCCTTTTTGAAGGCAACTTTTGTCCCTCGATATACTTATCTTCGATGATTAATGTTTTGACGTGTTTATATAAAGAAACATAGAGTGGTTCTTTCTTTTTTTTACTTGAAATATAATCAAACATCATATCACCCATCTGGTATGCTTATATTTATTCAAACTGAATATTTTAACATACCAGTTATTATTATATAATAGATATGGAAAATTAACAAGTGGAGGTATTATGTGATGCAAAATAAACGTTATCAATTAAACAAAGAATTAGCTCAAATGCTCAAGGGTGGAGTCATCATGGATGTATCTAACGTAGAGCAAGCAAAAATTGCAGAAAAAGCAGGTGCGGTTGCTGTTATGGCACTTGAAAGAATTCCAGCTGATATTAGAACTGCAGGCGGAGTCTCAAGAATGAGTGATCCAAAAATGATTAAAGAAATACAAAAAGCAGTTTCTATTCCAGTGATGGCAAAAGTTAGAATTGGTCATTTCACAGAAGCTCAAATCTTAGAAGCAATAGAAATCGATTATATTGATGAAAGTGAAGTATTATCTCCTGCAGATGACATCTATCATATTGATAAAACTAGATTCAATGTTCCTTTTGTTTGTGGAGCAAAAGATTTAGGCGAAGCGTTAAGACGAATCAGTGAAGGTGCAGCAATGATTAGAACAAAAGGTGAACCTGGTACTGGTGATATTATTCAAGCAGTTAGGCATATGCGTTCAATTCAAAAAGAAATACATACTATTCAAGCAATGCAGGAAGATGAACTCTTCATCCTTCAAAAACAATTGGGCGTCTCCCTAGATCTTATTCAATATGTTCATGAACACGGTAAACTACCTGTTGTGAATTTTGCAGCTGGTGGAATTGCCACTCCTGCTGATGCAGCACTCATGATGCAATTGGGAGCTGAAGGTGTCTTTGTTGGTTCTGGTATTTTTAAATCCGGTAATCAACAAAAAAGAGCTGAAGCAATCGTTAAAGCTGTAACAAATTTCAATGATCCTAAAATACTTGCTGCTATTTCAGAAGATTTGGGAGAAGCAATGGTTGGTATCAATGAACAAGAAATTGAACTATTAATGGCTGAACGAGGTAAATAATGATTACTATTGGCATCCTGGCGATTCAAGGCGCTTTCATCGAGCATGCTCATAAACTAGCAAAACTTGGCGTGAAAACCTTTGAAATTAGACAAAAAAAGGATTTATTGATTCCTATGGATGGCTTGATTCTTCCCGGAGGAGAAAGCACAACCATGGGTAGATTACTAGATGATCTAGAGATGTTTACACCAATTAAAAATAAGATTGAAGCAGGTTTCCCTGTCTTAGGTACATGTGCGGGTATGATTCTATTAGCAAAATCATTAACTAATTCACCTAAAACGTATTTTGAAACAATGAACATCAATGTGATTAGAAATGCATATGGTAGACAACTAGGAAGTTTTGTGACGGAAGAAAAATTCAATGATGTCTTAATCCCAATGACATTCATTCGAGCTCCATATGTCGAATCGGTTGGATTAGATGTTCAAACACTGGCAATTGTTGATGGAAATATAGTTGCAGCAAGACAAAACAATCAATTAGCTACAGCTTTTCATCCAGAACTCACAACAAGTACTTATGTCCATGAATATTTCATAGAAATGATTAAGACTTCAAACAAATAATAAGTAAAGCTCAGTTTCCAAAGGAAAATGAGCTTTTTCATATTTTTTATTCATTTTATGTTCTTTTCTTAATGCTCTTGATTTTTGATGTTGATTAAATATTTAAGCTTTTTTAAGATTTTTTTCTAATAAAACTTTGATATCCTTTAATAAATCTTCAACTTTTGGTTTTTGAGCATCTAGCACTTCTTGAGCTTTCTTCTTTTCATCTTCAATTAATTTTGCTTCAGTTGCTTCTTCTAATTGCTTTTGATTAGCAAGTACACTTGCTTTATTGAATAGCTTAACAATCAAGAATACAACAAGTGCAATTATGGTAAAATCTATAATATTTTGAATAAAAGTACCATAATAAATAGCATTTTCTGTGATACCATTTACTTCATCAGCAGCTGTAATAACATATTTATAGTTTTCAAATCCTCCTCCACCAATTGCTAGACTGATGACAGGCATTAATACATCTCTAACAAGGCTCGCGATGATTTTTCCAAATGCACCACCAATAATCACAGCAACAGCTAAATTTAGCACATTTCCCTTCATAATAAATGACTTGAATTCATTAAGAAATTTTTTCATTTTTTTATCTCCTTTTTTTTATTATAACATTAAAATAAAAGCCAGTCATTGCATCATGACTGGTATCATTATTTAATCTATTTTAATATATCCTACACCAATACCTTTTGGCCCAGTATGCGCACCAACGACTGGCGTTAAATAAGCAACAACAACTTCTCTTTTTGGAAATACTTTTTGAATTTCATCTTTAAACCATTTTGCTGCTTCATTGTTATGAGCATGAGCAATATAGGTTAAAACATTCAAATCCTTCGTATCTTCAATGTATTTTTCTAAAACACGTTGTTGAGCCTTATGTGTTGTTCTAATCTTTTCTAAAGATGTTACTTTGCCATCATCACCTAAAACCAATAATGGTTTAAGTTGTAACATCGTACCTAACGTTCCTTGAAGTTTAGATAATCTTCCATTTTTCACTAGATATAAAAGCGTATCAACCGCAAAATAAATACGGTCATTATCTCTAATCTTTTCTAAGTGTTTAACAATTTGTTTTACTGACTTGCCATCATCAGCTAACCGATGAGCTTCTAAAACCATATATGCTTCACCATATGCAAGTGTTAATGAATCAAATGCAGTGACTTTAATTTGAACTTCTGATGCAATTCTTTTAACGGATTCAAATAACCCGCTCAGTTGTGAAGAAATCGTAATTACCAATGCTTCTTCATACCCATCTTTGTATAATTGTTCAAAATATTCCATCATTTTCCCGATCGAAACATAAGAAGTCTTAGGTATGTCGTTAGGATTTTTTGCAATTCTTTCATAAAATGTTTTTGCATCCATATCCACAAAATCATCATAGGTTTCATCAGTTCCAAAATGGATAGCAGATCTTAAAATGATAATGTCTTTTGGATAATCTAGATAATCTAAACCGGCATTGCTACATGTTAAAATAGCTATTTTACTCATTTTTTTCTCCCTTAATTATTTATTTTGAGCGAGCAACTAATAATATAAACTAACTGTACTCACAATCTAATTGTATCTTATCATGTTTTAAGTTTTTTGACTATCAGGTGATGACAGTTTTTGAAATTAGATTAACTTTGCATCAATTATTATTTAAAATTATTACCAATTGATACCCCACCATTTCTTTTCAAATCACTATATTCTTTTACCGTGATGTTTTGCGTGATATAATAATATTGAATGATTCGGGTGATTTTATGAATGAAAATGCTATATTTAGTTTTGAATCGATTCCACTCATTAAAGAGCTTTTAGAACTTAATCATGAGGTTTCACTTATAGTTTATGGTGCGAATATGAGACCCTTTTTCTATCATCAAAAAACAGTTGTTACATTAACTAATCCAACTGAAATTTTCAAACGCTTTGATGTTGTCTTATATTATCATCTAGGAGAATATAAATTAAGTCGTGTTTTAAAAGTTCACGGTGATCAATTGATTGTATGTGGTGATGCATCAGTACAACTTGAATATATTTATGCAATTTGTGTTTTTGGAATCGTTACATCTTATAAAAATGGAAACCGTAAAATAAGCACCCATAACCGAAAATATCTTAAACAGGTCCGTCTTTGGTCTTTCTTTAGGCCTTTTAGACCCTTTATAATACGTTTATATAAACCCGATTGATTTTACTAATCAAAGGCATTCCTTATAAAATACGCTAATAGATGGTAGTTCGTACCATTTTTTATATTATTTGATAGAGTTCCTTCATATCATTTATCGTTTTGAAGGCTTTAAGTCTATCCGGATGTTGATGACCTTTTGTATAAAGAATAATATTACATCCAAGTTCTTTAGCCACTTCCACATCATGAAGTGTGTCACCAATCATGGTAACATCTTTACGATTTATCTTATTTTCAATAATAAAATCCTTTGCTACATCAACCTTGCTTTTAGCATAAACATCTGAAGTTCCTAAGATATCTTTAAATAGATGCTCTATCTTAAAATACTTTAATTGACGATGTAAATTATTAATTTCAGAAGCTGATAACATGATATTGATATATCCTTTTTTTTCATAATGCTCAATCGCTTCAATAACGCCTTCATGTAATCCCAAATCCAAGCTTCTTGGTTGATATCTTTCGATAAATCGATGAGCTAAAACCTTAAAACTCGTTTTTTTAAGGTCATAGACCTTAGCATAATAAGCTTCAACGGGAAAATCAAAAATCATTAAATACTCTTCAAAAGTAACCGTAGGTCTTTCTTCTTCAATTAGCATCTCGTTTAAGATCTCATAACATAGATATGCATCATCTAAAACTGTTCCATTAAAATCCCAAAAAATATATTTCATAGAAACCTCACTTATGATAGGGATGATTTTTCAAAATCATATACCCACGGTAAATTTGTTCCATTAAGATGAGTCTCATCATCTGGTGTGGAAAAGTCATTTTTGAAAATGATATTTGTTCATTGGATCTTTGGGTGACTTGTTCACTTAGTCCATAAGATCCACCAATGATAAATACCAAGTCACCTTGATGATATGTTGATTTTTCATCAATCATTTTTGCAAATCCTTCACTATCAAGCATCTTTCCCTTAATAGCTAATGCAATCACGATATCAGAATCTTCAATTTTACCTAAAATTCTTTCGCCTTCAGTGTCAATACCTTGTATAGATGCCTCATCTGAAACTTCTATCCATTCAAGCTTGACTGGAATTTGTTTTTGATAAAAAGCAATCCCTTGATTAAGATATTTTTGGTTCATTTTTCCAACAACTATAATTTTTATCATAATTTTATACCCGGAAGTCCGTATTGACTTGCATAAAAAATCTCAATCTTTGTAGGATCATCAAAAAATTTTACAATCGATTCTTCAATGTCAAGCTCAGTATTACAATCTTCTGAGATATGAGCTACTACCCATTTAGTCGTTTTATTTTTAACAAATAAATTCATTAGCCATGCCGCATCATCATTAGATAGATGCCCACGTTCACTCATAATTCTTTTTTTAAGTAAAAAGGGACGCGGAGACTGCATCAATTTCGTTGGATGATGATTTGCTTCTAATATATATAAGTCCGCATCACTTAATAATTCATGATAACTTTGATCGACATATCCAGAGTCAGTTAAGACAACCAACTTCTTTACTTGATTATCAAGCACGTAGCCTACAGGTTCAGCTGCATCATGCGATAACATGAAGGGTGAAATATTAATCTCTCCAATTGAAAAAGGTTCATCAGCTTTCACAAAATGGGTTCGTTCAAAAAGCGCAACCACATCAACTGGTAGCGCATCGTAAGTCCCTTTTGTAAGATAAATATCTTCAATTGTTCCATGCTTTAGCAACATCTTTAATCCCATCACATGATCGTGATGTTCGTGTGTAATCAATAAGGTTCTCACGTCATAAAGATTTTCATCGTATGCTAGCATTTTATTTTTCACTTTTTGATAACTAATACCAGCATCAATGAAGATCCTAATATCGCCTACTTTTAAGTAGGCCATATTTCCTTTTGATCCACTGGCCAAAATAAAAACTTCCACAGTATCACCTTCTTTCATGATAACATATAAATATGTGATATTATCAAATAAAATGAAAGTGGTTGCAATACCCCCCGAAAAATGCTATATTATATTTGCTTGTATGAAATACACTGAAGGAGTGAACACAATGAATCAAATGAAAAATTTAAGGAAACTTGCTATATTTGTGCTAATATCTGCTGGTTTGCTTACATTGGCTGCATGTACTAGCAGTGAATCAATACCTTATGGTAGTCTCACCGATGATGTTTACATGACAGTAGGCGGAGTCACAGTAACAGAAAAAGAATTATATAACACATTACGTCTGCAAGGAGCTACGATTTTAGCAACTATGATTGACGAACAAGTCTTTTCAGACCAATTAGCAACAGTTACTCAACTACTCGCTAATGGAGATGAGGATTTGAATGTTTATATGGATGATACGGTCAATAGTGCAATCCATGGAACATCAGATGCCGACGCTCTAAAAGATTTATATGACAATTCTCCAGACAAATTTGTTAGAGATATAGAAAAATATGCTGACTCACTGTACTTGCTAGATAATACACTTAATATATCTCAAGCGATTGCAAGTCTTGAAAATCTTGCGACTACACAAGATAATGCATATAGTGGATACTCAAGTATTCCTCTATTAGTGGAAAGATACGGGTTAAGAGTTGCTCAAAGATATTATGCACAACAACTTCTTAATGATGAAATCTTAGATGAAGAAAGTGATTCTTATATCTCTGATGACGACGTACTTGCTTACTATCAAACAAATATGCTCGACAGATATGATGTCCAAGCATTAGTCGTTAGATTTATTAACTTGAATGAAGCAAATGCTGCTCTATATCAAGAAAGCATTAAAGCCGATTCAAGAGGTTTATGGTATAAAATTCCTGATATCAGAATTCTTCCAGGTGACCCAGATTATATCGATTTAACCGATGAAACCCCACAATCAGGATATAAACATGTTAAAAATATTCTTGATAATCTTGGAATTCTAGATAAATTAGGCGTTGACTATGAAGATCGCGCACTCATAGGTGTCGCTGATTACGAAAATTATTACAAAGCTTATGTCATTAGTACGAATAGAACTGATGGCTTATATGATGAAGCTTTAACTACAGCACAAGTTAAAGATGAATTTGTAGCAATTTATAATATTTTAAATCCAGCTTCACAAGTTGAAGTTTTAATTGACGGTTCAATCGTTGCTATTGCAGGTAGTGAATTTACTTCTACTTATACATACGATGATTTAACTACAATGAACACAAGCTTAAGAAGCCATATCTATACAACCTTACTTTCTGAAGCATCAATGACAGATCCTAATGATACAACTGATGGTAAGCCTTATTCTTCAAGAGTACAAACTTATGGTACATCACGTTATTTAGTTTTCAAACTTGGTGATGATAAAGTTGATCAAGAATTAATTTATAATGCTGATTCAGAAGCATTTATGGATTCACCAGAAGCTACTGCTGCTAAAGCCGATGTTGTTGCTGAATTGACAGATAGTAAATTGAATTCAAATTATGTATCAGGTAAGGTGAATGATTTTTATGCTGAAAGTTCATTAGACATCTATGATCCAGTAGTTCGCACATTCTACGAACAATCTTATGGATATGCTGGAACGACTAAAGATAAATCCGGTGATATTATCGCAACTATTAGTGATATCGAAATTACCGTTGATGATTACTTTGCAAGACTTGAGAAGACTTATGGTATTAACCTTGCATTAGATCTTGCATCAAATAAATTCTTAGATGAAAGTCTGGATTATGTGATTAGTGATGAAGATATGACTAGCTATCAAACACAATTTGAAGATATCATTTCACAATTTTCAGGAGATAATTTTACTTCAAACGGTTATCCAGCAAGCATGGGTAGACAAAACTTCTTACTTCTTGCTTTTGGTTCAACTTCAAATACCGAAGCAATCAATCAACTATTTGTATATCCAAATCTTAGACAACAATATTTAGATGACAGTGAAGCACAATACGATGATGTTTATACGAAGTATGCTCAACTCGCTGAATTACAATATAATAACTTCAAATCAATCAGTACAAGTCACCTTCTCATTTATGTAGATAAGAATGGCGATGGAACTCCTGATGATCCTCAAGAATATCTTGATGCATTAGGTACTGCTGGAGCTACGCAAGTATTAACTGGATTAACAGATCTTGTCCAATTACTTTATTCTAAACTTGGAAATTATACGGGTATGGCAAACGGTTTATCTTCACTTGCTACTGAATTTAATAATTCAGGACGCATCGACCGTGGAAGTGTTACACCTCCATATGATTATCAAATTGAACAAATTTGGGCACAATATCGTCAATTAGGTTTCTATTTGAAATATGAAAGCCTTCCATCAGCAATTACTAATACATCAAACTTTATTACTGGTTCTACTGTTTTAGATGAAGTTTTCTACAATCGCGCAATATCACTTTACGATCAACTTGAAGCAATGATAGATGATGATTCTAAGTTCCCATATTTAGATTTATTTGATAGTGTTATTAATGATGCAGCTTTAGAACAAGTTAAATCAGCATTTGGTTGGCATTTAATTCTTGCCACTTCAGTCGCTGACAAAGCTTCTGCAATGTATGATGCTGCAGAAGATGAAGATGGCAGATATATCAACTCTGATGAAACATTGAATGCTTATAATAGCACATCTGATGCGTTAACTGCAACTCAAGTTGAATATTATATCACTGAACAAAAGACTGATGAAGGTGTTGTTCTTCCACCGGTTGTTCAAAAAGCAATTGATAGTTATTTAACACCAGTTCTCTCGCGTTATGGTAATCAATATATGCAACGTGAACTTGTCTTCAAATTATTAGAAGACTGTGTATTCGCAAATACAGATGATAAAGATAGATTTGACACAATCCGTGAAATTAACAGACGTCAATTTTTTGACTACTCATTATCACTAACCGGTTACTTCGATCAAAATTATAACAACCAATATGGTTCATGGTTTGATATTCTAGAAGGTTAAAAACATTAACAAAAAGGACTAAATTTTAGTCCTTTTTTTATATCACTTGTTTAATACATTCTTTTATATCATTTTTTGAACTATTCACAATATTTGATACGGGGTAAGCATACATGAGCGTGGGTTCATAGGGTTTAAGCATTAATCTCAATTGATTTAAGTCTGAGACATGGGGATCAAGCCATGTCTTTTTATTATCTTCTGATAATATCACAGGCATCCTGTCATGGATATCTGCCATTAATTCGTTTGACTTGGTTGTGATAATGGTTGTTGTATATAGTTTTGATCCATCATCTTTGGTAAATGTCGACCATAAGCCAGCAATCGGAAATATTTTTTTATCTTTCATTAATATACGTAAGGGTTGTTTCTGATCCTTACCCTTTTTCCATTCATAGAAACCATCAGCTAAAATGATACATCTTTTATGTTCGAATGAACCTTTAAATGACGGTTTTTCATGAAGTGTTTCTGCTTTAGCATTAATCGTAGCGTAGCTACTTTTTTCATCTTTAGCAAATGATGGAATAAGTCCCCATCTCAAAAGACCTACTCTATTTTTTGTACCATCGTTAATAATCGAAACGACTTCTTGTCCGGGCGCCACATTATATCTTGGAACTTCAAAATCACTTTGAACATCTTGGATATCATAATATTCACTTAAATAATCTTTGAGTTCATCCATCGTTACTGTGATTGTAAATCTTCCACACATCGCATACCACCTCGTTTTTTATTAATCTCATTTTTCAATGTCATTATATCATAAAAAAAATCCCTAAAAGGGATTTATTTTTCTTCTTTTTTGATTGTTGTTTTATAAAAACGCATCTTATCTAATACTGAAACCATATTGGTGAATGCTCCATCCGCGGTATCTTCAAGTGTTTCACCTAAAACAGTAAACTTAGAGTCAATCGTATCAATGAACCACAATAGTAAAGCTTCTCCCGTTTGAGGTTTCTTAGGTGATCCAAAGTTTAATAGACCATGATGTGAAATCATCATATGTTTAAGCAATAGCACTTCTTCTGAATCTTGATAATCCAATAATCTTGCCACACGGTCAACTTCAACAGTCTGCATGACCAAATGACCAATTAATAAACCCTCTTTTGTATATTCACCATCAACACCACTAATTTCATTTATTTTAGACATGTCATGTAGAATCGTTGCTGAATATAATAAATCCTTATTCAAATATGGATATATCTTAATAAATGGATCAATGAGCTTAAGCATTGTTAATGTGTGATGGCTTAATCCACCTACATAAGCATGATGAAATTTGGTTGCTGCTGGATGCATATAAAATGCATTCTTATTTTCTTTATAAAGCGTTTGTGTAATTTTCAGCAAAATTGGATTTTCAATTTGCTTTAGAAATCCTTCAATCCCTTTTTTGATTTCAAGCATAGGTACTGGTGCATAAACATAAAAGTGTTGTAATACTCTTGCTAAATCATCATCAGATAAAACTTTTTCAGCTGGTGTAATTGAAAGACACTTTAAAACTAATTCGTCTTCTAATTTGACAATCGCTTGTGCTTCAAATTGGTAAACCTTTCCCATAGCAACTAATGGGAGTTGATCAAAATCAAGTTTGAGATTGACGTGTTCGCCTTCTTCGGTTTTGACTGTCGTATTGCAAAAATGAACTCCTTGATTGATATTTTCAACCTTTCCGATCATTGTATATGTTTCATTTTGATTGAGTTCCATAATAATCTCCTATTCTTTAACGTGTTCGAGAACATATTGTTCAAGCTCACTTTTTTCATTTTTTAATCTCTTATTTAGTACTTCAATAACCATTTCAGTTTGTAGGTTTTTTACCCAAGCGCCTGCTTTTTTATTTACTAAGCTAATCATCTCAGTCGCACGAAGTTTTAGATCCAAATCACTTTGTATGGGTAAGTTCTTATAGTCATACTCAATTTTGGTCTTTAAGTTCTTTGTTTTTTTAAGCATGTAATTAACTCGATTAGCAAGTAAACATAAATCGATACCATAGGTATAAAGCGTATATGGATCAAACTCTTGATTTTGGTCAGCTAACATTCTTGCTGTTTCGTATCTATGTCTGTGCTTATTTGAAAATGGCCATTCACTTGGTACGGATCCATATAAAGTGAAACAAAGTGTGAAAAATGCGTCAACAAAAGGAATTTCGTCCATTTGTTCGGCATATATGATTCCCTTTTCTAATCCCGGTAACACTTCGTGAACACCGGTCGTAATCATCGATTTCAATGCTTTTTTAACATAGCTTCCTTGAAGCATTTTAATCATTTCGTTCATGATGCGCTCCATAGCAACGCTTTTTAAATTATCCTTCATTTCAGTAATTGCATCTCTAGTTTCACGATTAATTTGAAAACCTAATTTGGATTGAAAATAGAATGCGCGCATCATGCGAAGGGCATCTTCATTAAAACGATCAACAGGATTTCCAATAGTTTTAATAATCTTTGATTGAAGATCACCTCTACCATTAACGTAATCAATAATTTCTTCTTTTTCTGTCATTAAAATACCGTTGATGGTAAAATCTCTTCTTTTGACATCTTCTTCAACTGCCTCACAAAAAACAACTTCTTCTGGATGTCTATTATCGATATATTCTCCATCAATTCTATACGTTGTTATCTCAAAGGTTTCATCACCATAGATTGCTGTGACAGTTCCATACTTTAATCCTGTAGGTTTTGTTTTAAATATTTTAGAGACTTGGTGAGGTTTAGCATTTGTTGTAATATCGACATCAGATGTAGGCTGCTTTAAAAGATGATCCCTGACGGCACCACCTACAATATAAGCTTCATATCCTGCTCTTTTTAGTTCGTATATTACTTTTTTTGCTGTTCTGATTGTGCTCATTTTATTCACCGTATCTATTATACCAAGAGTTCACATATTTTAGTAGTCTGAAGTATCTATTAATGTCTATAACAAAAAAAATGTTACAATCAAATTGAGGTGGAAAACTATGAAAAGAAAAACAATTCTATATATCGCAATGACCTTGGATGGTTATATCGCTGATGAACAAGATCAATTAACATTTCTTGATACGTATCATCATATAAAATTGACAAATCAAACCTATGAGCAATTACTAGAAAGAATTGATACCATCATTATGGGAAGAAAAACCTATGATATACTCCAAACTCTCGTTAAAAAGTGGCCATATCCAAATCAACAAACCTATGTGCTTACATCCTCGTTATCAAAATCACCAGCAGACTCGATTACATATGTAAATCGTGATATTGAAAACTTCATGAATGACCTTATGCTTTCCAAAGGAAAAGATATTTGGATAGTAGGTGGTGGAAAAGTCGTTCAAACTTTATTAAATATGGATTTGATTGATGAATTTCACATCACGATTATTCCTAAGCTTCTTGGTAAAGGAAAACCCTTATTTCACCCACTGAATCACGCCATAGATTTAAAGTTAGAAAGCGTCATTACAGAAGATGATGTAGTCATGTTAATCTACAACCGATAATTATAAGCTTTGTGTTATACTAAATTTGGTGATAATATGAAATATCTAAAAGAAAAAATAACCCATCAAATTGAAATCAATAAATCTATTTTTATTGCTATCCTATATCCCCTAACAAACCAAAATGATATACCTTTATTAATTGATGCAACGAAGCAAGCCTTTCCAAAGGCTAATCACTATTGTAGTGCATCAGTTTTTGGAGAATCAATGGAACATGCGACCGCAAGTGATGATGGAGAACCCTCAAGAACGGCTGGAATACCCATTTTAGAGGTTTTAAAGCATCATGATGTTACTAACACCCTTTGTGTCGTTGTACGCTATTTTGGGGGCATTAAGCTAGGGTCGGGCGGACTCGTTAGAGCCTATACTAAAGCTGCAGCTGATATTATGAAAGAGGCTAGGTTTTATACTAAAAAAATAGTTCCTTCTTACTTAATAGAATTTGAATATGCCTTAATTAACCAAATGGATCATTATTTCGATAAAAAAGCAACCATCACAGAAAAATCTTTCCTAACAACAGTTACTTATAAATTAATTTTATTGGAAGATGATGAATCGGTTATCAATGAGATTATTCATCTGCTAATTCATTATGAAGCACTTGACAAAGAAACTCTTTGGATTAAAGCCTGAAAATTCAGGCTTTTTTTGTGTTTTTCATTTGTTAATCCTCAATTATTATTTTGTTTCCGGGCTTAGTTACTATAAGTGCTACTACAAATGCTATGAATGCAAAAAACATTAAAATGATTCCAATGACAATCGAAAAATCTTCATTCATACAAGATGGATCAGCACTACATGCTGCATATACTCCGGTCCAAGTTAAATACAAAAATCTTCCAATAAGCCATATACCAAAAGATACAAAAATAGCAAATGGAATAAAAAAGATGATTTTCGGTACATTAATAACGTAAATTTTTAAGATAGATAAACCTATTAAGACGATAAATATGCCAATGATGACCAATATAAAAATATCCTTCAATCCCATGAGCGTTCCCTCCCCAATAAATCACTTTAACTATTCATTTGTTTTTCATTTTTCCATAGGATGTTTATCATCTTTCCATTGATACTGGAAAAATAAATCAATATCCATTTGTGATACTTGATTTAAGTGTTTAGGACTCCATTGGAATTTTTTATTTTTATCGACGAAAGTTCCACGAATTCCTTCTTCAAAATCATGTGTTTTTATGATATTCATACTCACATCTAACTCCATCTTAAAACATTCAAAAAGTGTTTTATTTTTACCTCTATTTAAGAGTTCTAAAATAAGCTTTAAAAATGTTGGAGAAAAATCCCTTATTTCCTTTAGAACCTTTTCTGCCCAAGAATCTTTATAACTTAACGCTTCAATGATATCTTCTATTTCATCAAAAGAAAAATTTGTTTCAATGACATCAATCTTTTCTTCAATCGTTGATTCTGGTAAGTCGATTGTTTCATATTGTTCTAATAATTGCGTTAATTCATCTTTACAGGTTTTGTTTTTCCATTTTTTGTTTTTTATGATTTTTTCTAATTCCTTCCATTTTTCACTATGAATGTAATAATCTGCAATTCCTAGAAAAAGTGAATCATTACCATCGATAGTTCTCCCTGTTAATCCTAGGTATGTTCCAACAGCACCGGGAAGTTGATTGAGAAAATAGCTTGCTCCCACATCTGGTATAAAACAGATTTGGATTTCGGGCATAGCGAGTTTTGTTTGTTCTGTAACAATCCGGTATGAGCCTCCAATAGCTAAGCCAACTCCTCCACCCATGATATAACCATTAATGTAAACCAAAATAGGTTTTTCATATGTATGAATTGTATAATCCATTAAATATTGTTTAGATAAGTATTTTGCAGTATACTCATAATCTTCTTTTATTGCATGTTCATATAATGCCTTAATATCCCCACCAGTACAAAACGCCTTTTCACTTGCTGAATGAATGTAGACTAGAAAAACAGTTGGATCATTTTTCCACTCATTCAATTGTTTTTGTATGGTATTTACCATATCTAGAGATAAAGCATTTAGTGCTTTAATGCGATTTAAGGTGATTATTCCTAAACCATTTTTATTTTCTACTAAAACATTGGGTTGTTTTTCCATATTTTCCTCCATAAATTTTTCGCATAGTATTTATTTACTATACTAATCAAAAATACCATGTTCATAATTGTATTCAAGCATTGTTTCATACATCCAGTCTGATCTCAAATGTAAATACTCTTCAACGTATGAAACCTGACCTAAGAATGTTGATTCAGCCATAACTTCGTATGGATTTGGCCAAATATATGTTTCCATGATGTCCCACTTTTCAAAATTACGATCTGCCTTTGTAGCAATAGATTCTGATAGCACAGGAATCATATCATAGATCATTGGTAGCTCATCAAAAAACATATCGTTAAATCTTTCTCGATATTCTAACCTTATTTCAGGAAGATTCATCATCAATTGAAATAAATGATTTTTATAGTCTTTCATTCCATAAAAGTTTTCAGGTCCATAATCGATATAATCAGCATTACCCAAAGAAAAATCAAAGTCCCATAAAGGTCCGGGTTTTAATAATCCATCCTTTTCTTTGATTAGATAGACACTACTAAACCCTACATCAACATTTTTTGTAAGTTCGTGGATGATGAAAAAATCAATCCATGCATCAACATCGATGAGCGACTCATAACCAAAATCATTCGTGAGTGCTTCCTCGACCGATGTTATATAATCAAACATATATTGTGCATGAATATTAGAATATAATGGATCATCACTTTTAGGTTCTTTGATTTCATATGGAGATCCTGAAACAACAATCCAATCAAATCCCGGAACAATCATCTGATCAAAAAATCTCATATCAAGTTCCATTAGATATCCTGTATTTGCAGTACCCGCTATTGATTCAATATCAAGTTTGTTTTTCTGAAATTCAACTTGTTCTGTCAAAACATATAATCCGTTATAAACGTTATTGATATATAGTTCTACAAATCTTGTTTCTAATGAATACGCGAGTGTATCACATAAGCTTCCCATCTTTTGAACTATCGTATTTCTCATCAGTGATTTATCAGCGTATTCAGCTAAAAGTACATAATTATTTGCTTTTGGCATCCCAAAAATCGAAGTATCTTCATCAAATCTTAATCGGTAAGGTTTTTTGGGATAGACAATCCATGTGGAATTTCCACGTCCTCTAATTTGTGCAGCATCAGTTTCTGTTTCGATAACATCAAGACCATTCTTATTCATACCTGTAACAACTGATGCTTGCATATATGTTTCCTTATTTATCGCATCAATAGGTTGTGGTAGAGTAATATAAATCCGGTACTCATTATACCCAGAATCATCAGAAAGCAATCTAACATCTACTGAATAATCTCTTGTTTGATTATTTTTAACCAGTGTATAATTTAAGGTCACATCCTGATCATAGAATGGAGATTCATAAATATATTCGCCAATAAATGTCTTTCCATTCAGTTCGTAGGTCACACCAATATTCTCAAATACTGGTAATTCAAAGTCGGCATTAATCACTTCGGGTATTTCCGCTTCTATCTGACTGGAAGTAAAAGAAAAAAGAGTATCGTAGTCGATTGACTCACATCCAGATATAAAAATTGAAAATCCTAAAAAAACGATTAAAGTGACAATTTTTTTCATTTTTCTCCTACAAAAAAAAGCATAGGATAATTTTCCTATACTTTTATTATAAATTATTTGTGAGTAATTGAGACAATTTAACCATAATTTCTGCAAGCATGTGCGCAAAAACTAAGGACAGCAGAAAATATGCTGCTTTAATTTCCCAAATTTTCATCTTTTCAAATTTACTTTCAATATGAACAGCTCTTAAAATTCTAAGACATAGTGCAAAGAATATCATCAAGGAAACAAAATAAACGAGTTCATCCATTTAAACACCTCCTAAACTTGACCTGCTTTTCCTTTAGTAATATTTTCTTTTAATTCACGTTCTAATTTAGAAAAATCAACATTTTCTTTCTTAGTTAAATCCAATTTTTCCTTTTTAACTTGATCAAAGGTCTTTTTTGCTTCTTCAAAAGTATCTCCCATTTGTGCTTCGAGAGCTAAAATACTCAGTTCATTGTTTTTAAACTCGATAACACCTTGTTCTACAACTAAATATTTTTCACTTTTATCTGTAACAAATCTAACAAATCCTTCTCTAATCTGAAGAATGATTGGTGTATGATCTTTTAAGATTGCTAATTCTCCATCTTCATTTCGAATGACTACATATTCTACTTCATCTGTTAGGGATTTCCCTTGTTGAGTGAGAACTTTATAAATCATAATTCTTTCGCCTTCTTAATGGCATCATCGATTGTTCCAACCATCATGAATGCATCTTCAGGAAGATCATCGTGTTTACCTTCAATGATTTCTTTGAATCCACGAACAGTTTCCTTCAAAGGAACAAATGATCCTGGGACACCTGTAAACTGTTCAGCAACATGTGTATTTTGAGATAAGAATATTTGTAATCTTCTTGCTCTATGAACTAAAAGTTTATCTTCATCAGTTAATTCATCCATCCCAAGAATCGCAATAATGTCTAGAAGTTCGTGATATCTTTGAATCATTTTCTGGACATTTCTTGCTACTTCATAATGCTCTTTACCAACGATTTGTGGGGAAAGTGCTCTAGAAGTTGATGCAAGTGGATCAACAGCTGGATAGATCCCAATTTCAGTTAACTTTCTACTTAAATTTGTTGTCGCATCCAAGTGAGAAAATACTGTAGCTGGTGCTGGATCGGTATAGTCATCAGCAGGAACATAAACGGCTTGAATTGACGTAATAGAGCCATCTTTAGTTGAAGTGATACGTTCTTGTAAGCGACCCATTTCAGTTGCTAAGGTCGGTTGATAACCTACTGCTGATGGCATTCTTCCAAGTAATGCTGATACTTCAGAACCCGCTTGGATAAATCTGAATATATTATCGATGAACAAAAGCACATCTTGCTTTTCTACATCTCTGAAATGTTCTGCCATGGTTAAACCAGTCAATCCAACTCTCATTCTTGCTCCTGGTGGCTCATTCATTTGACCGAACACGAGTGCCGTTTTACTAATAACACCTGATTCTATCATTTCAGTATAAAGTTCATAACCTTCTCTTGTTCTTTCACCTACACCAGCAAAAACAGAAATTCCTTCTCTTTCTTGTGCGATGTTATGAATTAATTCTTGGATTAATACTGTTTTTCCGACACCTGCTCCTCCAAATAGTCCAATCTTGCCACCTTTGATATAAGGTGCCAAAAGATCAATAACTTTAATTCCTGTTTCTAATATTTCAACTTCACTTGATAAATCATGAAATGGTGGAGCTGATCTATGAATACTCATATGTGGTTCATCAGTCAAAGCTTCAAGTCCGTCAATAGGGTCTCCTAAAACATTAAACATACGTCCTAGTACCTTTTTTCCAACAGGAACTTTAATCGAACTATTGGTTGCTCTTACGGGTAAATCACGCTTAAGTCCTTCTGTAGGTTCGAGCGCGATCGTACGGACAACAGAATCACCTATATGTAATGCTACTTCAAGTGTTACTGTTTTTTTATTTTCAAGTTCCACAATTAGTGCATCATAAATGGCTGGAAGTTCATTTTCAAAATAAACGTCAACAACTGGTCCGATGATTTGTGTAATTTTACCTTTCATCTTGTTTCTCCTTTCCTACACGTTTGAGCCATTGATAACATCAATGATCTCACTTGTAATTTCTTGTTGTCTCGCTCTGTGATAAACCGTATGGAGTTTTTCAACAATTTCATTTGCATTATCTGTTGCATTTTTCATAGCAATCATCCGTGAAGCATGTTCGCTTAATTTTGCATCAGCTAAAGCTGTAAAGATACTACTTTCGATATAAATGTTAACTGTATGATCCAAAACTATTTCAGGTGTTGTATCATAAATAAATTCTTCATTCGTTTTTTCATTTTCTTCGAAAATTACTGGAAGAATAACACGTTTTCTAACCTCTTGATTCGCTGTGTTAATATAGTGGTTATGAAAGAGGATCACTTCATCAATATGTCCTTCCATAAAAACATCCTTAATCAAATCTGCATAACCTCTGAAATACATTGTTGTTATATCATCACGGTTGTATATAATATGTTCATTAACCATAGGTAATTTTCTTTTTAAAGCAAAATAATACCCCTTCTTACCTAGAACAAAGACTCTGTAATCCTTTTTGTGTATATCCTGAACTTCCTCAAGAAAAGCTTTGAATAGCTGATTATGATAGCTTCCAGCTAACCCGCGATCACTCGTGACTAAAACGTATAGTTTTGTCTTTCCTTCATTGGTCGAAGTTAATCTGTGAACATCTTCATTGTTCCTGTCAGCGTATTCTAGGATGCTATGAAGTTTTATCACAAAATCTCTCATATTGTTTAATAAACCTTGTGACTTTTTGATTTTGGATAAGGCAATATTGTGCATTGCTTGAGTAATTGAGGCAGTCTTATTGATTGCCACCATTCTCATTTTAATATCCTTTAATCCCATATCAAATCATCCTTTTCAAACTTTGAATAAACTTGTCAAGTTCTTTCGTGTCTGGAAGAGTTTTAGTATCTACAAGCTGTTTATATATTTTTTGTCCAAGTTCGTTCATATGAAGTCCTTGGTTAATTTCTGTTTCTAATTTCTTAACGTTTTCCAAAGCAACATCATCCATCATACCAGATGAAAGTGCATATATGGATACGATTTGAGTTGGCATTTCAATCAGTTCATGAACATCTTGAATCAAGATTTCAACAGTTTTTCTACCACGTTCAAGTCTACGTTTCGCATTTGCATCCAAATCAGATCCAAATTGCGCGAATGATTCCAATTCTCTATAGTTAGCAAGATTAATACGTACAGTACCAGAAACCTTCTTCATGGCTTTCCATTGCGCAGCACCACCAACACGTGATACTGATAACCCTGCATTAATCGCTGGGCGAATACCAGAATAGAATAGTTCTGCTTCTAAGAAAATCTGACCATCTGTAATTGAAATAACGTTTGTTGGTATGTAGGCGGAAATATCTCCTGCCTTTGTTTCAATAATCGGTAATGCTGTAATTGATCCTCCACCTAATTTATCATTAAGGCGTGCTGATCTTTCAAGAAGTCTTGAATGGAGATAGAAAACATCTCCTGGGTATGCTTCACGTCCTGGTGGACGGCGTAAAAGTAATGATAACTCACGATATGCAACAGCATGTTTTGATAAATCATCATATACTATTAAAACATCTTTACCTTGTTCCATGAAGTATTCACCCATGGTTACACCAGCAAATGGTGCAAGATATAAAAGTGTTCCTTCTCTAGAAGCTCCAGCTGTTACAACAATGGTATATTCCATTGCTTGATGTTGGCTTAAGAGTTGAACAAGTGCTGATACACTTGATTCCTTTTGACCAATCGCAACATAGATACAAATAACATTCTTACCCTTTTGGTTAAGAATCGTATCAACAGCAAGTGTTGTTTTTCCTGTTTGTCTATCGCCAATGATTAATTCTCTTTGACCACGACCAATTGGAACAAGCGCATCGATAACTTTAATACCTGTTTCCATTGAAGCATTAATAGAGCCTCTGGCCATAACGCCTTGCGCTCTTCTTTCAACAGGTAGGAAATGCTTAGCATTAATGGTTCCACCTGCATCAAGTGGTTCTCCTAATGGATTTACAACTCTACCAAGTAGTTCTTCACCAACGGGTACTTCGAAAATGCGCTTAGTCGTTTTGACTAAGTCGCCTTCTTTAATCTTGTCGCTTTCTCCTAAGAGAATTACACCTACACTTGATTCTTCAAGATTAAAAACGAGGCCCTTAACATCGTGAGGAAACTCTAAGAGTTCACCCATCATTGCTTGTTGAAGACCATAGACGATAGCAATACCATCACCTACGCTTAAGACCTTTCCGATATTTTCTAGTTTAACGTCTTGTTCAAATGACAGAATCTGTTTTTTTATAATTTCAGTCATTTCTTGGACTTTTAATTTTGACAATTTCTACACCACCTTAAATCCTAGTATATAATTCTTTAAGTTCACGGGCTATGGACCTGTCCAGTGACTGTCCCTGGTGAACAATTTTAATTCCACCAAGCAAATGCTCATCAATCGTAATATATAAATCAAGTTTTTGATTAGGAAACCTAGGTTGAATCACTTTCCTAAGTGATACTTCCTGAGCTTCAGTAATCGGCTTTGCTGAATAAATGTGAATATGGGCAATCTTTTGATAAGTATCCGACATATGGATCCATTCATCAAAGATATCCAAATAAAGATGAACTAATCTTTTATTTGCAAGCATTTTTAAAAATGATAAAAATGAAGCATCATAGTTCAGTGCATCAATCATTTTAATTTTGTTGTCCATTGTCATCATGGGTGAGTCCATCATTTGTACCCAACTATTATTTTGAGCCATTGTTAATTTGAAATCTTCAAATTGAAAGGTGATAAGACTAACCTTATCTTGCTCTTTAGAAATTTGATAGAGCGCCTTAGCATAATTGGAAATACTCATTATGCTTCTCTTTCTTGAACAATATCATCAATTATATCTTGATGTACATTTTCATCGATTTCTCTTTTAACGATTTTTTCTGCAGCAGCAAAAGCAATATCTTTAATCGATTTTTTAATTTGTTCATTCGCTTGAATGATTTCATACTCAATATCTTTATCAGCTTTATCCAAACGTCGTTTAGCTTCCTTTTTAGCACTCGTAATGAGTTCTTCTTGTTGTTGATAAGCTTCAAGTGTTAGTTTTTCTTTTAGCTGTCTTGTTTCTTCTTTCATTAGTTCGTAATCTTGATGAGACTTCTCTTGTAAATTTCTCGCCTTATCTCTTTCCAAATCAGCATTTTCTAAAGCTTCAGTTAATGCCTTTTGGCGCAAGTCGATAAATTCAGTAATCCGTTTCCACAAAAATGTGCGAACAAAAACAAGTAGCACAATAAGTGCTAAGATATTTAATATAACAATGTCTGGACGATTTATGACCGAATAGAGGCCATTTTCAATCAATACCGATACTTCTTCAAATATTTCCTTCATAAGATCAAATCCTTCTTTTTATTTGTTGATTAATATGAAAGCTATAAGTAAACCATATAGACCAGTTGTTTCAGCAACTGCTTGACCAATAATCATAGTTGTCGTAATTTTACCAGATGCTTCTGGTTGACGGCCAACAGCTTCAACAGCTTTAGAAGCTGCAATACCTTGACCAATTCCGGTACCAAATCCAGTAAAGACTGCAATACCAGCTCCGATGTATGCTAATCCACTTGCATAAAATGCATTAGGTACAACATCTAAAATAGTAGGTAAAATTTGATTCAATAAATGTAACATGTAATTTCTCCTTTATTTTTTTTATTATTTAGCAAAATCATTTTCACTGACTTTGTTAGAAGCAAAGATAACTGTAAGTAAAACGATAACAACAGCTTGAATCAATCCGAATCCAATATCGAAGACGATATGGAATGCGGGTGCAATGAAGATTGATAACCAGCCACCAAACCTATAGACCAAGACAAGAAATACAGAACCACTGGCAATATTACCGAATAAACGTAGTGACATCGAGATGATTGGTGTAAATTCACTCATTACATTGAGTGGAAACATTGGGAAGAATGGTTTAAATAATCCTAGGAAATGCCTCCAATTTTGAGAAATAAATCCAGTGAGCTGAACAATAATAAATGACGAAATTGAAAGTGAAAAAGTAATGCTTGTATATCTGGTTGGTGAATCTAATGCAAAGACACCCGAGATATTTGACAAGAATACATAAGCTGCTAAAGTTAATGTGACGGGAGCAACAAATGTCCAATGTTTTCCAATATATCCTTTAATCATCTTATTATAAGATTCAACAGCACTAATGAACATCGTCATAAACTTAGTTGGAGTTTCTCTGACATCCATCCTTCTAACCTTATGGCCTGCGATAATAGATAAAATGGCAATGAATGTCATAATACCGAGCGAAGTATAGAAATAGACAGGTAAGTTTTTTAAGTAATCAAGAATCTGGGTCATCATAATCCACATACTCCCCTTTCTCTACAGGTTTTTTAATCAAAGGAGTTGCATAAATAAGTGCGCCAATCTTGACTGCCATAAATCCTAGCAACAAAAATATAAATGTATACATCATTATATTTTGATCTGCAAGATCCTTCGTATCAAAAAAAGCAATCGCAATGATGATCGTATACATCGCATAACGTTGAACAATATGTAATACCAGCATTTGAGCTGAATATTTACCTTTAGTAATATGAATCATCTGACTATGGTTAAATAATGCTGTTAAAGAACCTAAAACAACCCATAATAAGTAATCGCTAAAAAAAATCCATGTCACAAGACTGAGTATAAGACCATATGCAATTGCTATTAAACTAATCTTGTGAACTTCTTTCATAGCGTTCCTCGCTTTTTAAAAACTGTAAGATGGTAAAAAAACTTACAATAACACCCAGAAATAAACCGGATGCTGCCAAAATCGTTGGTAGCGTACCTTCTGGATCAATTTTAATACCGATATAGATGCCAAGTATTGAAAGTCCCGCAACCGTAAAAAACAATTGAATGACAAGCACATAAAGCATCATAATTCTACGATTTCTACTTCGTCCCAAATAAACGATCCCCACAGTCTCCAAGACCAGGTACAATATATCCATGTTCATCAAGGTGACTATCAAGTGCTGCTAAATAGATACTAACATCTGGATGATCTTTTTGTAATCTTGCAACACCTTCAGGACAACCAACTAAACCAACATATCTGATATCAGTTGCTCCATGATCCTTTAAAATATCAATTGCTTTAGATGCAGATCCACCACTAGCAAGCATTGGATCAACGACTAAAACGACGCTTTTATCAATATCCTTAGGAAATTTTGAATAATATACTTGAGGTATTAAGGTTTCTTCATCTCTGTAGAGACCAATATGCCCAATCTTTGCAGTTGGAATAATATTGTGAATACCATCGACCATGCCTAAACCGGCACGTAAGATAGGGACAATAACAATTTGTTTTTCTAATTCATAAACTGTCGTTTCACAAATAGGTGTTTCAATGGTTCTTGGTACAGTTGTGAAATCACGCGTGATTTCATATGTAATCAATCCACCAACTTCAGAAACACTTTCTCTGAATTCTTTTGTTCCAGTTCTTTTATCTCTTATTCTCATCATTTTATGATCGATTAAGGGATGATTCAATATCACAACTGTACTCATATTATGCATTCTCCTCAATTTTTGATATTTTATCTAAACGTTTTTGATGTCTAGGTTCAAATGTTGAATTCATGAATGCGTCTACAATTTTAAATGCTTCATCTTTCGTAGTTGTTCTACCACCTAAAGCAATGATGTTTGCATTATTATGCTGTTTAGCTAGCTGAGCGGTTTCTTCATTATAGACCAATGCTGCTCTAACACCTTTAATTTTATTTGCTGAAATACTTATGCCGATACCTGTTCCACATAAAACAATTCCGAAATCATAATTTTCATGAGTCACTGCAAGTCCAACCTTTTTCCCGAAATCAGGATAATCAACTGGAGCTTTCGAATTGGTTCCAAAATCAACTAATTCAATCTGTTTAGACTCTAAATACGATTTGAGTTGCTCTTTTAATTCATACCCACCGTGATCACTGCCAATAGCTATTTTCATAAATATCCGCCTCCGTTTAACCTATAAGATATTATAACATATAAATATATTTATATAATAGCGTTATAACTTGAATAAAACCGATAATTTTCTACAGTTTAGTCTCGTTATAATAAGCTTTCTTACGATCTAAAGCTCTTAATAGTGCTTTTCTAAGTCTAATGCTTTTTGGTGTGATTTCAATTAATTCATCATCATTAATAAATGCCATGCACGCTTCAAGATTCATTACTCTAGGCTTTTTAAGGACAACCGTTGAATCCTTACCTGCTGAACGCATATTCGTCATTTGTTTTTCTTGAGTCACATTGACAACCATATCGGTGTCTGTATTACCATCTCCAACAATCATGCCTTCATAAACTGAGATTCTTGGGTCAAGAAACATTGTTCCGCGTTCTTCAAGTCTACCAATTGCATAAGCAGTTGTCATTCCTATATTAAGTGAAACGAGTGCGCCTGTTCTTCTATTACCTACGGTATCATTAAGCATTGGACGATAGTCCACAAAAATATGAGATAGAATGCCATACCCTTTGGTTGCAGTTAAAAATTGTGTCATGAATCCAATCAATCCTCTTGATGGCATGATGTAATGAATTCGGCTATAGTCGCCATTTTGGTGCATAGAAACTAAATCACCGCGACGTTCACCTAACATTTCAATAACTGTACCAATATATTCAGTTGGGCAGTCTATTTGAACATCTTCATAAGGTTCACACTTCACATTATCAACGATTTTAACAATAACTCTTGGGCGTGAGATTTGAAATTCATAATTTTCACGACGCATATTTTCAATTAAGATTCCTAAATGTAATTCACCACGTCCTGATACTGTCCAAGCTTCAGACGTTCCGATTCGTTCAACCTTAAGTGATACATCTTTCTGGGTTTCTTTATATAATCTTTCATCGATTTTAGATGCTGTAACATGCTTTCCTTCTTTACCAGCAAACGGTGAACTATTTGTTAAGAAAGTGATTTGAACAGTTGGTTCATCAATATGAAGATGTGGAAGTGCTTCTTCATAACCCACTTCACAAACTGTTTCTCCAACATGAATATCAGGTAGTCCTGCTAAAGATACGATATCTCCAGAATAAGCTTCATCAACTTCAAACTTTTCCATACCCATGCTTTGAAAAATCTTTTGAACTCTAAAGGTCACAATAGATCCATCCATGCGGATACAAGATACTGTTTCATTTGTTTTCAAAGTTCCTTTATAGATTTTTCCGATACCCATACGACCAACATAATCGTTATAATCAATGAGTGCTGGTTGAAATTGTAAATGATCTGATTCATCTTGATTTGGTTTTGGTATTGCTTTAATAATGGTGTCTAAAATAGGTTCCATTTTAATATCTAAATCAAGATGTGGTTTGTAGTTAGCAAGTCCTTGAATACCTGAAGCGTATAAAACAGGAAAATCAAGCTGATGTACATCAGCTCCAAGATCGATAAATAGATCATAAATCTCATTGACAGTCTTTTGAATGTCAGCAAACTTTCGATCAATTTTATTAACAAGTACAATTGGAAGAAGTTTAGCTTCGAGTGCCTTTTTCAAAACAAATCTCGTTTGAGGCATAACACCTTCAAAGGCATCAACCAAGAGTAAAACACCATCCACCATGTGCATGATTCTCTCTACTTCTCCACCAAAATCAGCATGACCAGGTGTATCTAAAATATTAATTCGATAATCTTTATAAATGATTGCTGTATTTTTAGCTAGAATTGTTATTCCGCGTTCTCTTTCAATATCATTTGAGTCCATAACTCGATCATCCAACTGCGCATGTGCATCATAACGTTCACTATGTTTCAGCAACTGATTTACAAGTGTTGTTTTTCCATGATCAACATGTGCAATAATTGCGATATTTCTAATTTCCATTATTTCCTCTTTTCATAACCTTATCTATTATATAACATTTTCACAAAAATGAACAAAAAAAGTCCTAGAAAAGACTTTATTTGAAGTTATCTATTTTTAATTACATCTATGATGTCTTTTTCGGTGATGGTTCCAGCTCTTAAGATTTTGATAGAATCGCCAGATAAATCAACGACAGTTGAAGAAATCTTACTTGGTTCTATATTTTGTTCATAGATTTCGTGAACATATTGACCAAATATATTTCTGATTTTAATAATATCATCAAGGGGCGGTTCACCACTAATATTGACACTCGTTGCTCTAAGAACACCGTATTTTTGGAGTAACTCAAGTGCCAGTTTGTGATTTGGAATCCGAACTGCAATTGTTTTCTCACCTGTTTTTTCATAAAACATAGGTCGCGTCAATAAAACCAAGGTTATTGCTCCTGGCCAAAAGGCTTTCATCAACTTCATCGCATGATCGTTGATGATAGCAATATCGTCTAAATCATTGATTGACGCACATAAAATAGGTATTTGCTTAGATTGTTCTCTACCCTTAATCTGATATATTTTTTCTAACGCTTCCTCGTCATAAAGTCTTGCTGCAAGTCCATAAACAGTATCTGTTGGGATAATGATTAAATCACCAGTTTTCATGCTCCAAAACGCCTCCTAAACCAATCAAAGTAAATCTATCTTTTCCAGACAAATCCTTTAGTTGAAGGATAAATGCTTCTGGAAAATTAGTTTTAGCAAACTTGTAAATTTGAGATTTTTGTTGATATCCGTGTTCGAATGCAATCAATGCTTTTTCATTTAAATATGGTTTTGCTTGTTGCAAAATTTTCTCATAAAAATCGATGCCCAATTGTCCACCATATAAGGCAACTTTAGGTTCTTTTTTTACCTCAACTTGAATAATTTCTTCATCTGGAATATATGGAGGATTTGAAATAATGAGATCAAATTTACCTTCGATATTTTCGAATAAATCACTTAAGATAACGTGTGCTTTTGCATTTAATTTAACTTTGTTGTCTGTAGCAACCTTTAATGCTTGTTCACTAATATCACTGATTGTAACTTCAAGTTTTTCTTCTTCTAATGCTAAAGTCAGTCCAATACAACCACTACCTGTTCCCAAATCTAAAACTCTCACTTTATCTGGACTAAAATATCTATCAAAATAATATAATACGTGTTCAACAAGTTGTTCAGTTTCGCTTCTTGGGATTAAAACATCATTATTGACAATAAAAGGATGTCCATAAAAATAGGAGTATCCTATAAGATGTTGAACTGGAATATCTTGTTCGATATATAAATCGAGTTTCGTTAAAAACTCAATTTTAAATGTTTCATCAACATCTGTCTTTAAGTTTAAATAAAATTCGTGAGGATTTTGTTGAGATAACTCCATTAATAAGAGTTTAACTGCTTCCTCTTCTTTGTCTGAATTCTTTATTTTTTTATATGCTTGTTTCAGTAATTTTTCGTAGGTCACACTTGTTCACCCATGAGTAGACGTTTTTGAAATTCATTAAGTAAAGGTTCTAAAATTAGCTCAAGTCTGCCTTCAATAATTGCGTCTAATCTTTGTAAGGTGAGTCCGATTCTATGATCGGTTACTCTATTTTGTGGATAATTATAAGTTCTGATCTTTTCACTGCGATCTCCTCTACCAACAAGAGCTTTTCGTTCTGCTCCATCTATGGCAAGTTGTTCTTCAATGATAGAATCAAATAATCTGGTTTTTAACAGTTTAAATGCGGTTGCTTTATTTTCGTGTTGACTCTTTCCTTCTTGACATGAAACCGTTAAACCACTTGGTTCGTGAAATAAGCGAACAGCTGATTTGGTTGTATTCACACTTTGTCCACCTGGGCCACTCGAAGTAAATGTATCAACACGAATATCTTCCCATTTAATGTCTAATTCAATTTCCTCAGCTTCTGGCATAACATGTACAGTAGCTGTTGAAGTGTGAATGCGTCCCATGGATTCTGTTTCAGGAACTCTTTGAACACGGTGTGTTCCTGATTCATATTTTAAAAATGAATAGATTTGCTTTCCTGAAATCATAAATTCTATAGATGTATAACCACCCATAGCACCTTCCATTGCACTTAATATTTCGACTTTCCAACCTTGAGATTCAGCATATCTTGAATACATACGAAATAAATCTCCCGCAAAGAGATTTCCTTCATCACCGCCTGCGGCACCTTTGATTTCAAAGATGACGTTTTTACCATCATTGGGATCTTTTGGTAATAATAGAATTTTGAGTTTTTCATCGGTCTTTGCTATAGTTTCCTTAATCTTTTCAATTTCTAATTGAAACATTTCAATTAATTCTTCATCGCTTTCTTGTTCTACCATTTCTTCTAAATCCTTAAGCTCATTTGTTTTATCCTTAAAAAAACGATATATTTCTACCGTTTCTTGAATGGCGCTAGATTCTATCAGTAAAGCTGTCATTTCTTTGACTTCAAGCTTTCCGGCTGAGAGCTTGTCTTGAATCTCTTGATATTGTTTTTCAATTAATGCTAATCTATCATACATTTTTATCACCTGCTCAATTATATTACCATATTTTCATAGAATATTCCATAGGAAACCGTCTTTAGAGGTGCTAATTTTTGTTGTCAATTTTTTCACATAATTTCAAAATCTCGAGTCAAATTTAAGGCATCAAATTATGAATTATGTTATAATTAAGATAGTAATAAAAACGAAAGGAAAGGTATTAAAAATGGAAAAACTTTATCATGCTTTAAACAAGCAAGTCGCAAATTTAAGTGTTTTATTCACTAAATTACATCATTTTCACTGGTATGTTTCAGGACCTAATTTTTATCCTCTACATGCAAAATTCGAAGAATTTTATGACGAAGTCAATGAACTATACGATGCATTCGCTGAAAGATTATTAATGATTGGCGGACAACCTGTCTCAAATCTTAAAGGTTACTTAGCAATCACTTCATTAAAGGAAGCATCTGGAACTGAAAAAGCTGAAGAAATGATTGGTCATGTTCTTAATGATCTTAAATTCTTAGTTACTGAATTTAAAGAAGTTCTACTTCTCGCACAAGAAAACAATGACGAAGCAACAGCAGATTTACTAATTCAAACTATTTCAAGTTTTGAAAAGCATATCTGGATGTTATCATTTACACTTAAATAAAATTTTAGAGGCACTCATCAGAGGGCCTCTTTTATTTTAATCTTTATTTTGAATATCGTCGGTACGATCAGCTTGAGCAGTAAATCTGCTATATGCTGTATCGAACATGAAGTGTTGGGTAATCCCTGCAATCCCTTGACGATTTTTTGCTACACTCAAGTCAACTTCGCCAGTTAAATTCTTTTCGTCTCGTTCATAATAATCCTTACGATAAAGGAACATAACAATATCGGCATCTTGTTCAATACTTCCAGATTCTCTTAAGTCAGCTAAGACAGGACGTTTGTCCTCTCTTTTTTCAACTTCACGAGATAACTGTGATAATGCTAGAATAGGAACTTTAAGTTCTCTAGCCATTTGTTTGAGTCCTCTTGAAATCTTAGCAACTTCTTCTTGACGATTTCCTGATCTTGTCTCTCCTTTGATCAGTTGCAAATAATCAATAACAACAAAATCTAATTTACCTTCTTGGCTTAATTTTCTACATTTCGCTCTAATGTCTGACACTGTTACCGCTGCAGAATCATCAAATGCAATATGAAGCTTAGCCAAAGATTGCATACCACCTTCTAAAAATTGCCATTCTCTAGGTGTTAAATGACCTGTTTTAATTTTAGTGTTTTCAATATTTGATTCTGAACTTAACATACGTCCAGCTAATTGTTCATTACTCATTTCCAAACTGAATATTGCGACTCCAGCTTGACCATCTTTGTTTCTTTTAGCTACATTGAGTGCTAAATTCATAGCAAATGCAGATTTCCCCATGGATGGACGTGCTGCTAAAATGATAAGTTCTTCCGGTTGAAGACCGGCCGTTAAAGAATCAAGATTAGAGAATCCAGTTCTTAACCCTGTAATACCACCTTTTTTATCACGGTTTTTTTCCATTTTGTCTTTAACTTCGTGTATAACTTCTGCTAAGTATGCAAATGCAGAAGTTTTTCTTTTTTGTGCTAATGCAAAAATACTTTCTTCAGCTTTAGACAAATATTCGTTGGCACCAAGTTCTCCCTGATAACCTTCTTCTAAGATACTACTAGCAAGTTCAATAACTTGTCTTTTGAGTGATCCATCCTTGACTAAATCAATATATGTTTCAAGATGTGCAACTGAAGGAATCGCTTCAGAAAGAGCTAAAAGGTATTTCATACCTCCCGCTTTTTGCAAGTTCTGATTTTGTTCGAGTCGAGATGCTACACTAGTATAATCAATTTTCAAATTATCAGCAAATAGATCCTTCATCGCTTGATAAATCAAAGAATGACTCTGTTCAAAAAAGTCTTCGTTATTTAATCGGTCAATGACCGCATTAATCTGTTTAGGATCTAAGAAGATTGCTCCTAAGACAGATTGTTCCGATTCATGATGATGTGGTAAACTTTTAGCCATGTCGTCCCCCTCTACTTCTCAATAATATGTACTTCAAATTGTGCCTTAATATCCCTGTGTAAAGAAACGGTGGCTGTATAAATACCTACCGAATTGATATCGCTAGAAAGGTCAACCTTTTTTCTATCGATGAGTATATGGTGTGCTTGTTCAAAAGCTTCAATAATTTGTTTTGTTGTTACACTACCAAATAATTTACCATCTTGGCCAATTTGAATACCCAAAGTAATCTTTTTATTATCAATTTCAGATTTAAGTTTCTTCATTAAGTTGATATGTCTTTGATTCGCTTCAAATGCTTCTTCCTTTATTTTGTTGAGCTCAGCAAGATTTTCTTCAGAAGCTAAGAGTCCCTTCTTTTGGCTCACAAGAAACTGTCCATAACCTCCTGCAACTTCAATTACATCGTCTTTTTTACCTTTGCCTTTAACATCTTCTAATAAAATGACTTTCACTGGTTCTCCACCTCCACCATATTCTAAATCTATATAATTTTTAATCTGATCGAACACATCATGAACTGATGCGTCTTGTACTTGAGCAGCTGCGCTGTTTAGATGTCCACCACCACCCAATGCTTCCATTAATATTTGAACGTTAATGTTTTGATAAGAGCGGGCAGACACGCCTATTGTATTATTATTCATTCTTGCAATCATAAATGCTGCATCAACACCATTAATCTGAAGTGCTGCATCAGCAACCTGAGCAAGTAAAATTCTGTCATCGTAAATATCAGTAGTGATGACAAAACCAAAACGTTCCAAATAAATCTCAATATTATCTAACAATTTATTAATTTCTAAAGTTCTCATCAAATCACGGCGCAACCATAATTTAACTTCAGTTACATCAGCACCCATATCTTTTAGTTTAGCTGCAACTTCAAATGTTCTTGAGCCCGTTCGGTATGAAAAATTATTTGTATCAACAACTAACCCACCATACATAATAGATGCTTCAAGTGGAGAAATCTTAATTTCTTCTTCCATGTTATAAAAATTAAGTAGTTCCATCATGAGTTCGACAGTTGACGATGCGTAAGGCTCAATAAAGCTAAAGACCGCATCAAAACTCTCTTCACTGACACGATGATGGTCAATAATAACAAGCTTACTAGCTTTTTGTAGAACTTCAGGGCTCATCACTATTTTAGGTGATTGAGAATCTACAACGATTAATAAACTTTCTTGCGTAATTTGCTTAACTGCTAGTTCAGAATCCAAACAACTTTCGACAAGCGTTGGTAATTCTTTTTTTACAATTCCATAAATTTTTTGTACTGTTTTATCTAACTTTTCTTCATCAATGACTAACCACGCAGGCTTTTTGCTAGCTTTTGCCATATGAAATACAGCAATCATTGCGCCAAAAGCATCTAAATCCGCTTGCATATGTCCCATGATGATGACATTAGAAGCTTTTTCTATGAAGTCTTTAATTGTTTGTGCATTGATTCTCACACCAACTCTTGAATTCTTCGCAGAAGCATCATTTTTAGCACCAAAATAAGCTATTTTTTGATCTTGGATATTGACAACAACCTGGTCTCCACCACGTTTTTCAGCTAATTCAACAGCGTTTTGAGCATAAATACCCAATTCTTCATAATTCACATCCCATGAAGCAACACCCATTGAAATACTGACTCTTACATGATTTTGAGTGGAAATAAGTCTGACCTTATCCAAAATATCAAATTTATCTTGAATCATAACATCTAATTGTTTACGATACAAAACAACAACCAAACGTTCATCGGCAAAGGGTTTTAAGAATCCATTATACTTATTTGCCCAGTCTGCAATTGCTGCTAAATATTCTCCTTTTAAGCTCGATTGTTCAGAAACATCTAAAGATCCCAATGCTTCATCTAAATTATCAAGATAAATAATACCTAACGCAGGTATTTGCTCGTGATATTTTTGTTTAACAAGCTCACGATCAGTGACATTAAACAAATAGAAAAATTTATATTCTGCACGATATGTTACATCGTATGTTTCGTTTTTAACTTGGATCATAAACTGAATCTTATTATTCATTGCAGCCAAATGAAGTTGTGGCTGTACATCCTTTAAATCTTTTCCTGTGATTTTTGAATCAAATATAGATTTTGCATGAGGGTTAGCCCATTTGATCTCGAATTCCTCATCAAGTGCAATAATACCAATAGGCAGTTCATTAAATACTTCATCGCCGACTTGATTGACATGATAAGACAATTTTGTCCACATCGATAATCTATTTTGTAAGGTCTTAACCTTTTGTCTGTTTTGAAAATTAACCGTCACATAGACAGCAACAAAAATAAGGACAAGACTGCCCAAAAAAAAGATAAATGATGTTAAGTGTTGTGCTGACTCAAATTGAAAATAGGGTAAGTACAAATATAAGCTAAAGCCTAAAACAATCAAAGCGAGTATTAAGAATAGCCAACGTTTCATGTGTTCCACCTACTTTAAGCATATTATATCAATAATATGATGCTAATTCAATCTAAAATGAGTTTCTTAGAAAATAAAAACTGCATATCCATGCAGTTTAAATTAATTAGTCTTTAACGAATGGCAACAATGCCATATGGCGAGCTCTTTTAATAGCTACCGCAAGTGGACGTTGCCATTTAGCAGATGTTCCAGTTACACGTCTTGGTAAAATCTTACCACGATCTGTAATGAATCTCTTTAATAGCTCTACGTCCTTGAAATCTATGTGTTGAACTTTATTTTGTGTAAAGTAACATACTTTCTTGCGTTTTTTAAATCCGCCACCGCGTCTTTGTTGATGCATAGTGTTTCCTCCTTAAAATGGTAAATCTTCTTCTGCAGCGAGTTGCTTACTTGTTTCGTAGAACTCATCATTGTCTGCAGTGTCAGTATCTTTTTCATAAGTTGTATCCTTATTACTTGAATCGCCCTTGCTTTCTAAAAACTGGACGGAATCACATACAACCTCTGTCACATAACGTGTACCATTGTCCGCTTCATACGTTCTTGTCTGAATACGGCCTTCGATACCAAGTAGTGCACCCTTTTTTACATAGCGTGCTAAATTTTCTGCTTGCTTGCGCCAAACGACGCATTGAATGAAGTCAGCTTGTCTTTCTCCTGATTGATCAGTAAATTGACGATTGACTGCTAAAGTAAAGCTGACGACTGGAATATTTGATTGGGTCTCTTTCTTTTCCGGATCCTTGGTAATTCTACCGACCAGAATGACTCTGTTTATCATAATTATTCGCCCTCCTTTACAACAATAAATCTAATGACTTCTTCTGTAATATTAACAACACGGTTAAATTCAGCAATTGCTTCTGGAGTAGCATCAACGAGTAGCCAAACATAATAGCCTTTTTTGTGATGTTCAATTTCATAAGCTAAATCTTTCAAACCCAACTCTTTAAGTTCTAAAACAGTACTATTGTAATTAACAAATATTTCGTTAAAATGATTTACAATGGTTTTAATGTTCTCGCTCTCAACAGTTGGACGGATGATATACATAACTTCGTATTTTTTCATCTGTTCCACCTCCTTCTGGTCTACGGTCTTTAATAAGACAAGGATATATCTTATGCCAAATAATTATATCATATATGATATGATAATACAACGATTTTTAAACTGTTTTTTTTAGAAGCACTCAATCAACTTTTGAAAAGTAAATTCAACTGTTTTTTTGATTGATTTCAATCTTGTTAGTTGACTAAATTCAAGATGAAAACTCTTAATGACACCGTGGAAATCAATAGCGATCCACGCTTCTAATTGCTGGGTATTTGCTTGTACCGAAGGTCCTGCATTACCTGTTACTGAGACTCCAATATCTGTTTTCATAATTGATCTAATTGATCTGGCCATCTGTTCAGCAACTTCTTTACTCACAACAGAATGCTGATTGATCAATGCTGAATCAATGTTCAATAGATCAATTTTTTGTTCAAGGCTATAAGCTACAATTCCGCCTGAAACAACACTTGATGATCCAGGATTCTTAATCATTTCATAGGCCAATGAACCACCGGTCATACTTTCTGCAAACGCTATTGTTAAGCCGTTTATCAGACATTTCTCAAATGCTTTTTTGCTGATCATGATAATTCAAATGAGTAAGTGAATTCTTGGAATACGTCGCCAACTTTACGCATTACTTTGACTGTATGCATGTCGCCAAATTCAGCATCCTCTAGTTGTAAAGCAATATCAGCAATTGATGTAATTGGTGTTCCATTCATTTCAATAATCAAATCATATACCTCTAAATATAGGTAAGCATTTCTTGTTTCATCAAAATCGATTACGACTACACCAACTGGATCTACTGGTAATAATGATGCGTTGTTTTCTTCAAGGAATGTACTTACTTCTTGTACAGTTATACCAAGTCTTGGTTTTCTAACAACAACCGAATAATCATCTTCAATAAAACCTCTTATAATAGGTGCAATTTTATTAATATTTAAGGAATAATTTAACCCTTCTGCTGCTATTGTTCCATCAATAGTTGATATGTTTGCGACCTTCGCAACATTGATTGCTATGAGTTCACCATTCAAATTGAATAATGGTCCTCCACTGTTTCCTGGATTCAGTTCAGCATCATGCATGATAACTAAACCAGGTACGGCATTATATGGGTAGTCAATAATACTAACAATTCCTTGAGTAACATAATTGAATTTTTGAATATCCTGTGGTGTTCCAATTGCATAAACATCTTGTCCAACGATAATTTCAGTAACGACATTATCATCAATTGGAGCAACATGATGGATCTGTAAAACTTCGGTTGTTTCAATTCGAACAACAGCAATATCATAAGTCGCATTACCTGCATAATCAACAACTGGAATATCATCAATGACATCACCAAAATTAACCATCATTTCACCACCGTCTTCGACGACATGAAAATTGGTCATAATATAGTAACGATAAACACTATCTCCTAAATCTTCACTCTTAAAAATGATTCCAGATCCATGACCCGTTTCTGTTTTAACAACAACTACTGATGGCTTAACATCAGCAATCATATCAATTCTTAGTTGTTCATATGCAATAGGTGATGTATAGGGAACCTGAGCTCTTAAATCAAGTGAACATGCAGTAAGTGCGAGCACTGATACTAAAGCTAAAATGATAAGTAATATTTTTTTCTTCATGATGAATATCCTCCTAAATTAAATAAATTATGTGCATTTATAGTTGTTTGATTCATAACCTCTTCAAAGGTTAACCCCTTAATTTCTGCAATTTTTTCTACAACATATTTTGTATACGCTGGTTCATTTCTTTTTCCCCTAAAGGGCATCGGGGCTAAATAAGGACTATCAGTTTCAACCAAGATATATTTTAAATCGATATTGGTCACAATGTCAACAAGTTCTTCAGCTTTTTTAAAGGTGATGGGACCGTCAATTCCAATATAGAATCCTAATTCAATTGCTCTTTTAGCATCATCTAAATCTGAACTGAAACAATGAAAAACTCCTGTGACTTTTCCTTTTGAAGGTAAAAGACATTGATAAGCTTCCTCAAATGAACTCCTCGTGTGAATAACAAGTGGTAAATGAAATCTTTTAGCAAGTTCAATTTGTTCTAAGAAAACTTGTTTCTGAATGTCATAATTATCTTGTCTCCAATGAAGATCTATACCACATTCTCCAATAGCTACTACTTTTTTCTCACTTAACAAAGATTCAAGGTGATCCGTTGTATGATTATCTACATAACCCGGATGCACACCTACCGTAGCAAAAAGCATCTCATGATCGCGAGCTAGTTGTATCGCTTTCTCATTAGACACCTCATCCATACCGATAACAATAATTTTTTTTACTTGGTTTTCTCTCGCATTATTTATTACTTTCTCGATGTCTTGATTATAATCCTCTACATTTAAATGTGCGTGTGTGTCAACAATCATTATAAGTACCTTCTTTGTATTTATATTTTATCATATATAGAATAAAAAAATAGCAACATCGCTATATATCTAAAAATTCACATTTTTAACTGCTTTAATCACTTAATATAAATAAAAACATGTCAGGTTGTCCTGACATGAAAATCTAATAAAATGTTAAAATGTAATGCTTAAAAGCATTATTTTTTACCAGATGGTTTTTTATGTTGTTGAACTTGAGTCTTAGGTGCTTGTCTTGACTGAGCAGGAGCATTTTGCCCTTGCTTGTTATTTTTCCCTTTTAGAACTGGTTTGTATTGTGCCATTAAAATTCACCTCGCTTTCTTGTTTAATAAGTTAATTAATGATCCTTTTGATGACTTATCTTATCCATTATTAAGAAAATATGCTTTATAATTTCCCTTACCTTAATCATACACTTTTCTTTAGAATTTGTTACCTAATATTTATCGATTATTACGATAATTTCAAAGATATGATAATAAAAAAAGGTCTGTGTTAGACCTCTTTAAATTTGTTATTTGTGATTATTCAAGAATTTTAACAACTGATCCAGCACCAACAGTGCGTCCACCTTCACGAATAGAGAACTTAGTTCCTTGTTCGAGAGCGATTGGATGAATCAATTCAACGATCATCACAGTGTTATCACCTGGCATAACCATTTCAGTACCTTCTTGAAGTGTAATAACTCCAGTAACATCAGTTGTACGAAAATAGAATTGAGGACGATAATTTGAGAAGAATGCTGTATGACGTCCACCTTCTTCTTTTGAAAGCACGTAAACTTGAGCTTCAAATTTGAAATGTGGATTAACTGATTTTGGTTTTGCTAAAACTTGTCCACGTTCAACTTGATCACGGTTAATACCACGAAGAAGTGCACCAATGTTGTCACCAGCTTGTGCAAAGTCTAACAATTTTCTAAACATTTCAACACCAGTAACAACTGTTTGTTTAGTATCAGTGATACCAACGATTTCAACAGGGTCACCGACTTTAATTTGTCCACGGTCAACGCGTCCAGTAGCAACTGTTCCACGACCAGTAATTGTGAAAACATCTTCAACTGGCATTAAGAAAGGCTTATCTGTTTCACGAATTGGATCATCGATATAGCTATCGACTGCATCCATAAGTTCTTGAACGCTAGCTTCCCCTTTAGGGTCGCCGTTAAGTGCCATTAATGCAGATCCGCGAATGACAGGAATTTCATCTCCTGGAAAATCATATTCTGATAATAATTCACGAATTTCCATTTCAACTAGGTCTAACAATTCATCATCGTCAACTTGGTCGGTTTTGTTCATATAAACAACTAACTTAGGTACACCAACTTGGCGAGCAAGAAGAATGTGTTCTCTTGTCTGAGGCATAGGACCATCTGCTGCGGATACAACTAGGATACCACCGTCCATTTGAGCAGCACCAGTAATCATGTTCTTGACATAGTCAGCATGACCTGGGCAGTCAACGTGTGCATAGTGACGCTTTGTTGTTTCATATTCAACATGTGCAGTATTAATAGTAATACCACGAGCCTTTTCTTCTGGTGCACTATCAATAGATGCATAATCTTTAATTGATGCTAATCCTTGTTTTGCAAAAACAGTAGTAATAGCTGCAGTTAAAGTTGTTTTACCATGGTCGACGTGTCCAATTGTGCCGACGTTAACATGTGGTTTGTTTCTTAAATATTTTTGTTTTGCCATTTTAAATAGTTCCTCCTATAATAAGTTTATTTTTTGTTTTTTTTAATATTATTTTTTGTTTAGCCATAATCATTGTATATTAAAATATACATTTTTGCAAGCGGATTAATTCGTTCCGCGTCTTTTAATAATTTCTTCCATAATAGATTTTGGACAACGTTCATATTTAGAGAATTGCATCATAAATGTTGCACGTCCTTGTGTGTTTGAACGAAGCGAAGTCGCATATCCAAACATTTCAGATAGAGGTACGCTTGAGCGTATAGCTACAGCATTACCACGACCTTCCTGACTCTCTAAGCGACCACGTCGAGACGTTAAGTCACCAATAACATTACCTACATAATCATTAGGAACAACAACTTCAACATCCATAATAGGTTCTAATAGAACAGGATGTGCCCTCGTCTTGGTTTCTTTAAGTGCCATCGATGCTGCAATCTTGAAAGCCATTTCCGAGGAATCGACATCATGGTATGAACCATAATGAAGTGTTGCTTTAATATCAATTACTGGATAACCAGCAATAATACCATTAGGTAGAGCTTCTTCTAATCCCTTTTGAACTGCTGGAATGTATTCCCTAGGAATAACACCACCTACAATTTTATCTACGAATTGGAACCCTTTACCTGGGTTTGGTTCAAATTTAATAACAACATGACCATATTGTCCACGTCCGCCAGACTGACGAACGAATTTTCCTTCGATGTCAGCTTCACCAGAAATGGTTTCGCGATAAGAAACTTGTGGCTCAGCAACATTTGCTTCAACCTTAAATTCTCTTTTCATACGATCAACAATGATTTCCAAATGAAGTTCCCCCATCCCTGCAATAATCGTTTGACCAGTTTCATGGTCAGTAAATGTTTTGAAGGTTGGATCTTCTTCAGCAAGTTTAATTAAAGCGAGTGTCATCTTGTCTTGGTCTTGCTTTGTTTTTGGTTCAATCGCCACATTGATTACTGGTTCAGGAAATACCATTGATTCTAAGATGATGTCATCTCTTTCTGCAGTGAGTGTGTCTCCTGTTGTTGTGTCTTTTAAGCCAACAACAGCTGCAATATCTCCTGTAAATACTTCCTTGATTTCTTCTCTGTGGTTTGCATGCATTTGAAGCACACGGCCAAATCTTTCCTTATTATCCTTATTTGTATTTAACACATAAGAACCAGAAGTGATTTTGCCTGAATAGACTCTAAAGAATGTTAGACGACCTACATATGGGTCGGTCATTACTTTGAATGCTAAGGCAGTAAATTTTTCATCATCATTAGGATAGCGTAACACTTCTTCGCCGTGACTGTTATGGCCTACAACAGCAGCAACATCAGTTGGTGCAGGTAAGTAATCAACAACAGCATCTAACATTAATTTGACGCCTTTATTTTTGAATGAACTTCCACAAATTACTGGGAAAAATTTGACAGCTAGCGTTCCTTTACGGATTGCTTTTTTTATCTGAGGAATACCAATTTCTTTACCCTCAAGATATTTTATCATCAAATCTTCATCGAAATCTGCTACTGCTTCAATCAATTCTTCTCTTTTTTGTTCAACAATTTCAACCAAATTTTTTGGTATGGGTACTACTTGACTTACTTCATCAGCGGATCCATCATAGTGGTATGCTATTCTTTCAATGATATCAATGATACCGTCAAATTCAGATTCAGCGCCAATTGGCCACTGAATAGGGTATGCTTTAACACCTAAACGATTATGCATTGACTTGATGGAACGTGCAAAATCTGCACCGGTTTTATCCATCTTGTTAACGTAAACAATTCTTGGAACCTTATATTCTGTAGCTTGTCTCCAAACGGTTTCTGTCTGAGGTTCAACCCCAGCTTGGGCATCTAGTACAGCAACTGCGCCATCTAAAACGCGAAGTGATCTAGATACTTCGACCGTGAAATCAACGTGACCTGGGGTATCAATAATATTTACGCGGAAATCTTTCCAATAAGCTGTTGTTGCAGCTGATGTAATTGTAATTCCACGTTCCTGTTCTTGAGCCATCCAGTCCATTGTAGCAGCACCATCGTGAACCTCACCGAGCTTATGAATTTTACCAGTATGGTAAAGAACTCTTTCAGTCGTTGTAGTTTTTCCCGCATCAATATGGGCCATAATGCCGATATTGCGCGTTCTATTTAATGGGAATACACGAGGCATAATTTAATCTCCTTACTTACCAGCGATAGTGAGCAAATGCTTTATTTGCTTCAGCCATGCGGTGTATATCTTCACGCTTCTTCACAGATGCTCCTAAACCTTGGGATGCATCAATAATTTCTTTCGCAAGTCTTTCTTCCATGGTCTTTTCATTACGCAAACGTGCGTAATTGATTAACCATCTCAATGCTAATGTTGTTTTTCTTGAAGCTCTTACTTCAGTTGGTACCTGGTAGTTTTGACCACCGATACGGCGTGAACGAACTTCTAATATGGGAGTAATATTGTTTAAAGCTTCATTGAACACTTCAATAGGTTCACGTCCTGTAGCTTCTTTGACACGATTAAATGCTCCATATAATATACCTTGGGCAGTTCCTTTTTTACCATCAACCATAATCGTATTAACAATACGAGTAACTAGTTTTGATTGATAAATTGGATCTGGTAAAACATCGCGTTTTACTATATGTCCTTTACGTGGCATGAGTTCACCTTCTTCCTTTCATTTCGATAGATTATTTTTTATATATAAATTACTTTTTCTTTGCAGCTGCAGCTTTAGGACGCTTTGCGCCATACTTTGAGCGTGACTGTTTGCGGTTTGCGACGCCAGAAGCATCTAATGTACCGCGTACAATGTGATAACGAACGCCTGGAAGGTCTTTTACACGACCACCACGAATTAGTACCACGCTGTGCTCTTGAAGTGAATGTCCGATACCTGGAATATAAGCAGTTACTTCTGTTTGGTTGCTTAAACGTACACGGGCATACTTACGTAGAGCAGAGTTTGGTTTCTTTGGTGTCATTGTAGTAACACGCGTGCACACACCACGTTTTTGAGGTGATGAATACTCACTTTGGCTTTTATGTAAACTGTTGAAACCATAGCCCAGTGCAGGTGATTTAGATTTGTAATTTTTGTCTGATCTTCCGTTTTTTACAAGTTGCGAGATTGTTGGCATTTGTAGTTCTCCTTTCTTCTAACACATATCCAAGTGTTTCTTTTTTTGTTTAAAAATAATTTTTGGCTTTATTGAGCCAAAATATTGATATAAGCTAAGTGTATTTAACACAGCGTATTTATTATATAATAAGTCTTGTTTAATGTCAACTTTTTAGTCGCTTTTTGCATATAAAATAAAAAAAGTCAATGATAAGTAATCATCAACTTTCTATCAACTCAATTCTTTTGAATACTTCATTCATATGATTTCAAATAATTTACAGATTATATATCATACTATTTGACCATTTCAAGGAATCAATATACAAAATTTCATTAAATATCTTGATGTCTCTCTCTAATGCGTTTCAGTGCTGTAATACCAAATTTGAGAATGACGCTAAGTATAATTATGGGAATGAAAATATAAAGACAAATATAGATTACCAGAAGCCAAATGATACTACTTGAAATAGTATAACTATTATCAACTTCTTGTTGATCAATGAGTAGACTAATATCTCCAAATCTTGTTTGTCGTCCTACGGGATGAACGATTTCAATTTCTTCAGTTGTAAAGATAGTATGTCCATCTGAATCGAAATAGACAATTTTAATAGAATCTATATCAAGGTACTGCTCTTCCGCAAATATATATCTTGTAGCATGATCATGTATAATTACAGATGCGTCTTTATAATAAGCAACATAACTGATCCAATCGCCGTTATTTAAATGTTCAACGTTGCTTGGATCAGGATAGGTATCTGTGAATACTTGATTGATATCATTAAGAATTTGAGTTTCTGGGTAATCATCTCTAAATATTAAGATATCGATATATCCTTCAAATGGATTGTCAAAAGAATCATAGAAGTCATATTCATACAAAGGAATAATTTCTATACCAGGAGGAGAACTCGGTGGTGTTGCTGAAACAGTAAACGGAGACAACAAAAAAAACATAAAAACAAAAATTAATACTTTTTTCATTTTCATTCCCCCAATTTAATTGTTATATTTGAACTAACTCAAATTATTAATTGTTTTCAACTTAGTTTCTAAAAGATTGAGAGCAATTGCACCTATTGCATTTCCTACAATCATCAAAACAATATAAAGTAATGCTTTCAATGTATATATATCACTTAAAAAGAAATATAACATATTAGCAATACTATGTTCAAACTTGGATAAAATGAAGATCATAACAGCAAATATCAATATGAGAACCTTTGCTAAATCATACTTGACATTTTTAAAACTGTCAACAGCGATATACATCATCATGCCACAAAATATAGCTAATGCGAGTGTTTCATACCACTCGTGACCCAACTTGACTATAAACAAATCATGCCCTGCAGTAACAACCGATGAAATACCTGTCATTCTAAATAGAAACGCAACTACTGCTATTCCTATCATATTGCCTAATAGTGTTTTAAGTAAAACCATCAAATAACCCTTGTTATAGGGTAGAGCATATCCAATCTTACCAGTATATAGATAGTAGCCTCTTGTAACAACAACCAATAACCCAAAGCTAAATAAGAATGCTCCTATGATATGATTATCTAAACTTAAATAAACAAGGCCAGCTATACCAACATAAACACCTGCCATGATTGCTTTTATAAATGCATTTTCTTTAATATTCATACCTATTTTCTCTTTTTAAATGCATAAATTGATCCAACAATCTGATTTGCGAGTTTCGCTGGTAAAAATTTAGCAAGTCCAATAATTAATTTGTATTTAAGTCCTATTGTTTTATATAAAGGAATTCTTCTAATACGCACAAGTCTATTAACGACTTTTGCAGCTGATTCAGGATCCATTCCGTTTCTTTCATCCTTTTCCATCACAGCAACTGATAAATCAACTCTTCCTTGATATTCAGGACTATCAATTTCATTCTTTTTACGATTTTTTGTAAATCCAGTTTTAATATCTCCTGGCATAATCGCACAAACTTGAATTTTAAATGGTGAAACTTCATTTGCCAATGCTTCAGAAAATGAATTAACTGCAGCTTTTGAACTGCTATAAAATGCTTGAAAAGGAATCGATAATTTAGCAGCAACCGAGCTAATATTTAGTATTTTCCCACGACCGCTTTGTCTCATATATGGTAAAACCGCTTTTGTCGAATTAAAAACACCCATAAAATTAACATTAAATATGTAGGTTGCATCTTCTGTTGATGTATCTTCAATCGTACCCGAGATTCCCATACCTGCATTGTTAATTAAGACATCAATATGACCTTCTATTTCAAATATTTCTTTATATGCATCTTTCAATTGTTCGTAATTTGTCACATCTGCTTGAATGCTTTTTACATTCTTTTCATGAATTTTACTTCGTGAAACTCCATAAACACTGTGACCTTTTTGCGTCAAATATTGAGCAATAGATAAACCGATACCGGATGATGCGCCTGTAATAATGATAACTTTATTTTTCATTTTACTCTTCATATCCTTCCAAGCCCTGTAAGACCTCTGCAATTCTTTCGATCGCCGTATCCATTTGTTCTTTTGTATGTGTTGCTGTATAACTTGTACGAATCAAACATTCACCAATTGGAGTTGCTGGTGGAATAACAGGATTCACATAGACACCATGTTCAAATAGTTGATTACATGCCAATAATGTTTTCATTGGAGTATAGGTGAATATAGGGATAATCGGTGTTTTTGAATCTCGAATTTTTAAACCGCGTGCTTTTAAACCTTGACGCATATATTCAGCAATATCAGATAAAGCCTTAACACGTTCTGGTTCTCTTTTTAAAATACGCAAAGCTGCTAGAGCAGCTGCAGTATTTGAAGGTGTGATTGCTGCAGAGAAAATATAAGGACGAGAATTATGTCTAATAAACTCAACCGTATCACTTTCAGCTACCATATAGCCACCAAGACTTGCTAATGATTTAGAAAATGTCCCCATAATGATGTCGACTTCTTTTTCCAAGCCAAAGTGTTCAGCAGTTCCACGCCCACCTTCCCCCATGACACCAAGTCCGTGAGCATCATCAACCATCGTGCGAGCACCATATTTTTTTGCAAGTGCAACAATTTCTGGGAGTTTACAAATATCTCCACTCATGGAAAATACACCATCAGTGATGATGAGTTTACCTTTGTTTTCTGGAGCTTTTGCTAATTTTTCTTCTAGATCTTTCATATCACTATGTTCATAACGGATCACTTCAGCATAACTCAAGCGTGTACCATCATAAATACTTGCATGATTTTCCTTATCCGAAAAAATGATATCATTTCTTCCAGCAATACTAGAAATGATCGCTAAATTACTTTGGAATCCAGTACCAAAAATTGAGCAGTCATCTTTGTGAAGAAATTCTGCTAACTCAGTTTCTAATACTCTATGTAGATTAAGTGTACCGTTTAAAAAGCGGGATCCAGAAACGCCCGTTCCATATTTAAGCGTTGCTTCTATTGAAGCTTGAATAACTTCAGGGTGAGATGTAAGTCCAAGATAATTATTGGACCCAATCATAATCATTTCTTTGCCTTCCATATGAACAACGGTGTCTTGTTTGCTAGTTAATTCGTGAAAGTAGGGATAGTATCCCCCTTTACGCGCTATTTTTGCAGCATCATATTGATAACATTTTTTAAATAAATCCATAGTTATTACCTCTCTTCAAAAACCCACTTAAATCTATTATATTACATTTTGGGTTTTTTCTATCTTATGGTGTCCCACTTTGAATAAAAACAAGGATATTATATATCCTTATTCATAGTTGTTTTAACACTATTATATATTAACATAGAACTTTGCAATTTGTGCTGCTAATTTTGCATTATTAAAAACAAGTTCTAAATTTGCGGCTAAGCTTTCACCCTTCGTAAGTTCTTTTACTTTAGATAAAAGATAAGGTGTCGTGTCTTTTCCTTTGATACCTGCTTGTTTTGCTTCTTCTAATGCTTGATCGATTACTTTTTGTATAATTTGGGCATCCATACTATATTCTTTGGGTATTGGATTTGCAATAACGACTCCGCCCTTAAGACCTATTGACCATTTAGCATGAATCAACTTAGCAATATCTTCTGGAGTGTCCATTTCATAATCTAGGTCAAATCCAGATTCTCTTGAGTAAAATGCGGGAAGTTCTTTCGTTTGATATCCTAGGACTTCAACACCTTTAGTCTCAAGAAATTCAAGTGTTAAACCTAGATCTAAAATTGATTTTGCACCTGCACAAACAACTGCAACATCAACACTTGCAAGTTCTTCTAAATCTCGAGAAATATCAAATGTATTTTGTGCATCTCTATGCACACCGCCAATACCACCGGTAGCAAACACTTTAATTCCTGCCATTTGTGCAATTAACATTGTTGCAGAAACAGTTGTTGCTCCAGTTCTTTTTTTCGATAATGTATATCCAAAATCTCTTTTACTGACTTTTAAAACATCTTTCGCTTTAGCAAGATATTCAATTTCATCATGTGTTAATCCGATTTTAATTATGCCATTAATAATAGCAATCGTTGCGGGAACTGCACCCTCTTTTTTAATAATGTTTTCAACATTTAAGGCCATTTTAACATTTTCTGGGTAAGGCATTCCATGAGAAATGATTGTTGATTCTAAAGCAACCACAGGCTTATTTTGATCTAATGCTTTTTTTACCTCTGGGTGTATGTCTAAATATAGATTCATAGTTGATACTCCTTTATTGTTTTTAATAAGTATTGGGGATTCATATATGGTGACACAGCCTTTTCATCTTTCAATGTAATAATTGAAGAAGCTATACCACATGACAAAATATTCATGTCATGAATTTTGGCATATATAGCACCTGCAAAAAATGCATCTCCCGCTCCTGTTGTATTTTCAATTTCGATATTTTTTCCTTTAACAAATTGATGATTTTTACCATCAAAATAATAAGCCCCTTGATTACCCAAAGTAATAAGAATTTCTTTTACTTTTTGATGATAAAAATAGATTCCAATCTTTTCAATATCAAATTTCGTCTCTCCATTAATATTACTTAAGGATTGAGCTTCCACTAAATTGAGTTTCAGTAATTGGATTTTAGAATAAAATGGTTTAAGTTTTTCAGCTTTTATTGTTGAGATAGCTTCTACAAAAATAGGTGCTTTAACTTGATCAAATACATAAGTTAGAACTTCCTTGCTGTAATTTGTGTCAATAATCAACAAATCTGCAGCTTTCAGAGCATCTAATTTATCTGTAATTTGATTAACAGTCATCTTTTCAACATCATCCATAGCTGCAATTGCAACTAACATATCCTTGTTTTGATTTATAACAGCAAGATACTTGGGTGTCTTTTCAATCCATATGGAATCAAATGATATACCAATCTTAGATCCTTCTGAAATAATGTTTTTTCCAATCTCATCATTTCCGATTGCGGTTATCAATGTTGGATTTAATTTAAGGCGTGCAAGATTTTCAGCGATGTTTCTTCCAACACCCCCAAATGATTCTTTTAAGTAACCAGGATTTGAATCATTAAGTTTAATCTGTTGATGTGAATAAGCAAAAATATCTTGGTTCGTTCCACCTAAGATTACAATATGATTCATCAATTAATTAACATCCATCGACATTTTTTTTAAAGATTTGATTTGATCCTTGGACCCAACCACAATCATATAATCACCTAATCTTAAAACTTCATCAGCTTTTGGATTAAAGATGAAAACATCATTTTCTCTTCTTATCGCTAGGACAATTAAACCTGCTTTTTCAGATATTTTCGCATCTCTTAGCTTTTTATCTATAAGTTGGGATTCTTCTTTAATAACAACTTCTTCCATATCAATGGACATATTTTTCGTATCAATAATGTTATCGACAAAAAATTGAACATTAGGGCTTAACATCATTGCTGCCATCTTCTTGCCGCCAATTTCATCGGGACTAACTGTATTATTTGCTCCTGCTCTACGCAATTTTTTATCAGAACGTTCTTCATGAGAACGTGCAACGATATGCATTTTAGCATTTAATTCTCTAGCAGATAAAACAACAAAAACATTATCGGCATCCTTGGCAAGACAAGCAATCAAACCTCTTGCTTCTTTAACTCTTGCTTCTAATAACGCTTCTTCTTTTGTTGCATCATCAAAAATATAGAGCACATCCATCTCTTTAAGGTTTTCAATTGCTTCTAAATCATTTTCAATAACAACAAAATCAACTTCTCTTCTTTTCAATTGCTTAATCACGTGGATCCCTGTTTCACCTGCTCCACAAATAATAATATGATTAGTTAATTTTTCTATTTCGTTTTTCATCTTATTTCTCCTCCAAGCTTCATTAATATTCCCTTCACTAAAAAACCTGAAAACCGTAGACAATAAAAACCCAACCATCCCTACACTCACTAAAATAAACCCTATGGAAAACCACTTGGCCAAAGTGTTCATGTCTGTTACCTCTCGGTAACCAACAGTTGAGATGGTAATGATCGTCATGTAGAGTGCATCAATAAATGTTAGATTTAAAATAAGCATATAGCCTATCGTAGCACCTGCAATGAGCAATACCATGATAGCAATCCATATAAAGATTTTTCTAAATTTCAAAGTAACACCTTTTTTCTTTTTGATTAATCATATTATACCATATTGAAATAAAAAAAAGAGCATGTCATCATGCTCTAAAATTATATCTGATCTGATTTCATTTTAATCTTTTCAAGTCTAAAACCTAAATTTGGTTTTTTAAAATGCTTATCTCTCTTGCTCCACTTTTTTAATGCATCAAATTGATTGATTTCTTTAATAATTGATTTTGCAATATATCGATATCCTTTTTCATTTGGATGAACACCATCTTCACACATGTATAAGTTTTTTGCTTTTTTCTCCATCATTTTACTTCTCACATCAATTAATATGCTTTGTGTCTGTTTCGCACATCTTTCTACTGCTTTACTGTATGCTTCTTGATGCCTGTAGATATTTTCGATGTCTTGTTTTAAAAAAATCATGATTTGATTTGGATCACCCATTTTTGAAATCACATTATCAAAATACGATTGTGAATTTAATGGTATGATCGTTGTTAAAATTACGATGGCGCCTTTTGCTTTTAGTTTTCTTATTATTTCTATCAACATAGATTCAAAATCTTCAATTGATGTTTTGGATTCATGATTAAAATAAGGATCTTGAGAAACCTTTGTCCAATCATAATCTGAATCATTTCCTCCAAGAGCAAACACAGCATAGAGTTCATCATCTTGATTCTTGGATTTTAAATATTTATCAACAAGTTTTTTTTCATATATTCTTTTTAAGGTCTGTCCATAAAAGGATATGTTATCAATAGATTGGTGATAATATTCTGAAACAAGTTTGACAGCATTATCTTCAATTATTTCTAATTTACCATTTGATGTGATGATTCCTTTAGCGATTGAATCTCCAAATACAACAGTATGCATAAAAATCACTTCCCTCATTTTAATTATAATATCTCAAATCGAAAATGATTCTCTACTTAGATTTTTTGACACTCTACAGTTAACCTTGTACTGAGTAGAGTTTTATTTTTTAACTCTACTATGCGTAGAATTGTTCTATGATATAATATGTGTATGAACAATATCAAAGAAGTATTTGCCAAAAACTTCATACATTACCGGAAAACATTAGGTTTGACTCAATTAGAATTAGCAGAGCACCTTAATTATTCGGATAAAGCAATTTCAAAGTGGGAAAGGGGCGAATCATTGCCAGATGTCATCACACTTAAAGAGATTGCTACGCTTTTCAATTTAACAATTGATAAGCTCATTAGTGAACATCCTTATAATAAAGATATCCCTGAATTACACGTTGAAGAATCTCATAAAAAGACTATCTTTAACTTAAGACTCGCTTTACTTTCTGGATCTGCTATCTTGTTAATCACACTCATCGCTTTTGTGTTACTTTCACTCATAACACCTAGTAGGAATGATGCTTGGCTAGTCTTTATTTATGCTTTACCTTTAATATGTATTACCTTTATGCTCTTCTCTATTTTTTCTAAAAAGAAGAATCTTATTTTACTATTTGCGGAATTATTCTCAATTAGTATTTCCTTAATTTTGTTCTTATCTATTGCAATTGCCGATACTTGGATGTTCTTCTTACTTCCTATTCCAGTTTTCTTTATTTTATACTTTGCTTTATCACTTTCCAAAGATAGAAATTTAAAATAGATCATTAAATTATAAATAAAGGTATCTAGCAAAATTGCTAGATACCTTTTTATTGATTTTATTTATGCTTTAATAATCTAATTCTTCTTCCTCAGTATAGGTATTTGAACGGTCATATTCAAAGTGCGCTTCTCTTAAAATACCTGTTCCTGCTGGAATGAGTCCACCAATAATGACATTTTCCTTCAAGCCATTAAGTTCATCTGTCTTACCTTTAATTGCTGCATCTGTCAAGATTCTTGTTGTTTCCTGGAAGGATGCTGCAGATAAGAAGGAATCACTTCTTAAACTTGCTCTTGTAATACCTAATAAGATTGGACGTCCTACTGCGGGTCTCTTAAATTCTCTAAATGCCTGTCTATTTGCTCTCTTGAATTCAGAAACTGAAACCTCAGTGCCTGGCAATAACTCAGTATCACCTTCGGTAACAATTGTAATTCTTCTTAGCATTTGTCTAATAATTAATTCGATATGCTTATCACTGATTTCAACACCCTGTGCGCGATATACCTTTTGAACTTCTTCTAAGATATACATTTCTGCTGCTTGAGTAGAAACGACACGGAGTAATTCTTTAGGATTAATTGATCCTAAAGTTAATCTTTGACCAGCCTTAACACTTGCTCCCTTACGGAATAATGCTTCAACGTTTGGATCCATTGTATATTTGAATTCTTTTTCATGTGCATCAATGATTGTGACAACCGAAATACCACCACGTTGGCGATCAATCGATTTGACTTTACCATCAACTTCACTGATAACTGCTTTCCCTTTAGGGTTTCTAGCTTCAAATAACTCTTGAATACGTGGAAGACCTTGAGTAATATCTGATGCAGAGGCAACACCACCGGTATGGAAGGTTCTCATTGTTAACTGAGTTCCTGGTTCACCAATAGATTGTGCAGCAACAACACCAACAGCTTCTCCGACTTCTACGCGCTTGTTAGTGGCAAGATTTCTACCATAACATTTTGCACAAACACCATTTTCAGAACTACATGTTAAGTTACTTCTAATTTCAACACCTTCGACAGCAGCTTTAATAATAATTTGGCCAATTTCTTCGGTGATTAATTCATTACGTTTTACTAAAACTTGTTTTGTCTTAGGATGTATTACATCTTTACTTGCATAACGACCTACAATACGGTCATATAATGGAACGATTTCTTTTGTGTCATCCATAATTGGTTCCATATAAACACCACGTTCAGTTTCACAATCCTCATCAACAACAATGACATCTTGGCTGACATCAACCAAACGACGTGTCAAATATCCTGATTCAGCAGTCTTTAACGCTGTATCGGTAGAACCTTTTCTCGCACCATGGGTGGAAATAAAGAACTCAGATACGGTTAAGCCTTCTCTAAATGAAGCTTGAACGGGTACTTCAATAATTTCACCCTTAGGGTTATTCATCAGACCACGCATACCAGCGAGCTGAGCAAAGTTTGATGCGTTACCACGAGCACCAGAATCTGACATCATATAAATGTTATTATCGCTATCAAATTCGGCCATTAAGCCCTTCTGAATATCATCACGTGCTTCTTGCCATTGTTTAATAACAAGATCACGACGTTCACGATCAGTAAGCATACCATCTTCATACCACTGTGTAATATCTTCGATGTTTTTATTGGTAATATCGATACGTGCATGTTTTCCTGAATAAACATTGATATCAGCAAACGATACAGTAATACCAGCAACGGTTGAATACTTGAAACCAAGATCCTTAAGTCTGTCTAACATCTTAGATGTTTCACTAATTTGTAGATCCTTGAAGACCTGAGCAATAATTTGTGATAAGAACTTCTTCTTGAATGGAGAAGGTGATACCATCGTATGTATTGCTTCTTTTGGATTAGTTCCCTTTTTAATAAAGTACTTAAGTGGGGTAGTATTTTCCAAATTGACTAGACTTGGTTCATTTAAATATGGGAATGTTGGAGGTAAAATTCTGTTAAAGATTAATTTACCGAGTGTTGTTACTAAATACATATGTTTTTGATCTTCAGTAAATTTTTGATTAATCGATTTTGGATCAATAATAATTCTTGTGTGGAGTCCAATTTCCTGATGTTGATAAGCAAGATATGCTTCATCATAGTGAGCAAAGAAATGTCCTTCATTACGATGCTTGAAGTCATGTTCCTTTTGTTTTTCATCAAGACGGAATCCTTTATATTTGCGGTCTAATCTTTCTTCAATTGTCAAATAGTAATTTCCTAGAACCATATCCTGTGAAGGTGTTACAACAGGCTTACCATCTTTAGGATTTAGGATGTTGTTAGAAGCTAACATTAATAATCTAGCTTCGGCTTGCGCTTCATTAGATAATGGAACGTGGACAGCCATTTGGTCTCCATCAAAGTCAGCGTTAAACGCTGGTGTAACAAGTGGATGCAAACGAATTGCCTTACCATCAATGAGTTTTGGTTCAAATGCTTGAATACCAAGCCTATGAAGTGTTGGTGCACGGTTTAAAAGTACTGGATGTTCTTTAACAACCTTTTCTAAAGCAGCCCAAACATCATCATCCATTCTTTCATACTTGCTATTCGCATTCTTTTTAGAATTTGCATCATTACCTGTTAATGTTTGTAATTCTCTTAATACGAATGGCTTAAACAGAATAATTGCCATTTCTCTTGGAATACCACATTGATACATTTCTAAGTCTGGTCCAACAATAATAACTGAACGACCTGAGTAATCAACACGTTTACCAAGTAGATTTTGTCTGAAACGACCCTGCTTACCACGAAGCATATCAGAAAGTGATTTTAAGTGTCTGTTTCTTTCAACAGCAGCTTTTTTACCACGTTTCGCATTATCAAATAATGCGTCGACGGCTTCTTGAAGCATACGTTTTTCATTCTTAGTAATCAAACGAGGTGCCATTTGTTCTTTTTGTTTTTTCAAACGATTATTACGGTTTAAAATACGACGGTATAAGTCATTTAAATCTGTTGTAGCAAATCTTCCACCATCTAGGGCAACCATAGGTCTTAAATCTGGTGGAATGACTGGAATAACATCCATAACCATCCACTCAGGTTTATTATCTGAATTGTTAAATGCTTCAACAACTTCAAGACGTTTGATGATTCTATCTCTTTTTTGTTTGGAGCTCGTCTTAAGTTTTTTACGCAAAGATTTAACTTCTTTATCTAAATCTAATTCCTGAAGTAATTTCTTAACGGCTTCAGCGCCGGTTAAAGCAGTAAATCTACTACCATATTCTTCAGTTAATGTACTATAATCTTGTTCAGATAGAATCTGTTTTTTAGCAAGTGGTGCTGTTCCTGGATCAGTAACGATATATGATGCATGGTAAACGACTTCTTCAAGTTGCTTCGCTTTAATTCCGAGTAAGATTGCTAGGCGTGATGGAGAATTCTTTAAATACCACGTATGAACAACAGGAGCTTCTAATTCAATGTGTCCCATACGTTCTCTACGAACTTTAGACTCAGTAATTTCAATACCACACTTTTGACAGATTTGGCCCTTATTACCGCTTTGTTTTTTACCACAAGCACATTGATAATCTCTTGTTGGTCCAAAAATACGTTCACAGAACAATCCGCCTTCTTCTGGTTTAGATGTTCTATAGTTAATTGTTTCATGGGTTTTGACTTCGCCATATGACCATTGTCTAATTTCGTCTGGTGATGCCAAACGAATCTTTAAATGGCTATAAGAACGACTGCCATAACCTTTTCTTATGGGTTGAACATGACGATGAATACGTTCTGATAAATCAATATCAAGTAAATCTTCAGTTACTTCTTCAACTATAACTTCAGCTTCAGCTTCGTGAACATGTTCTTTTAATGCATCAAATCCATAAAGTTCTAATATGTTATTAATTTCTTGACGTAAGATCGCATCTTCTTCAAATAAATGATATAGAGTGTGACGATCGAAATCTAAGAATTCTTTTAGATCTTCAATTTTTGCAGATCTTAGAATTTCAACACTTTCTTCACTGATATTTAAATTGTCAAGGTTTCTTGGTAATGCATAACGACGTAAAATTGTTTTGATTTCCTCAAAAGATTCGCCAAGTAACATGTTTAATTCTTTCAAGTTAAATGTATTGAAATCTTCTAATTGATCAATACCTGAAAGTTTAAGGGCCTTTAGAGCATCTTCAGATAACTTTAATGATTCAACGTGTAACGTTAATTTTTCTTTAGCCATCAACGAAATCCTCCTCTAAATTTACTTGGGTTATTATCTACAAGTGACTTCCCAGCTTCATTTTCACCAGTATTTGCATCAATAAGCTCAACATAAAGACCAAGAGCTTGTAATTCTCTAGTTAATACTCTAAATGATTCAGGAATACTTGCTTGTGGAATTGGTTTATCATGCGTAATTGCACTATAAACCTTATTTCTTCCAAGCATATCATCCGATTTAACTGTAAGCATTTCCTGCAAGGTATGTGCAGCACCATAAGCATATAGTGCCCAAACTTCCATTTCACCGAATCTCTGTCCACCATTTTGAGCTTTACCACCCATTGGTTGTTGAGTAACAAGTGTATATGGTCCAACACTTCTAGCGTGTAATTTATCATCGACCATGTGTGAAAGTTTAATCATGTACATGACACCTACAGAAATTCTATTGTCATAAGGTTCTCCAGTACGGCCATCATATAAGAAACGTTTGCCATCTGGTTCAATACCACCTTCAGCCATAATCTTAATTAAGTCATCGTCATCAACACCATCAAAAACTGGCGTTGCAATTTTAACTCCTAAGTTTTTAGCTGCGATACCTAAATGGATTTCTAAAATCTGTCCAATATTCATACGTGATGGAACTCCAAGTGGGTTGAGCATGATATCTACTGGTGTACCATCTTCCATATATGGCATGTCTTCTCTTGGTAGGATCTTAGAAATAACACCCTTATTACCATGACGTCCAGCCATCTTATCACCTTCAGATATTTTTCTCTTTTTAGCAACATAGACACGAATGGATTCATTGACTCCGCTTGGTAAAGCATCGCCATTTTTCTTAGAAAAATATTGAATGGATTGAACAACTCCACCGCCACCGTGAGGGACGCGAAGTGATGAATCTCTATATTCTCTTGATTTTTCACCAATGACTGCATGAATTAATTTTTCAGATGGGCTTGGTTCAAATACACCTTTTGGTGTGATCTTCCCAACTAAAATATCGCCTTCTCCAACTTCCGAACCAGGAATAACAATTCCACGTTCATCAAGGTTCTTCAAGGCATCTAAACCAGCATTTGGAACTTCACGCGTAATTTCTTCGCGTCCTGAACCGGTTTTTAGTTCTCTTGTTTCTATTTCATATTCATCAATGTGTATTGATGTATAGACATCTTCTTTAACTAAATCTTCACTCATGATGATGGCATCTTCATAGTTATAGCCTTCCCATGTCATGAATGCAACTGTAACATTTCTTCCTAATGCCAATTCACCTTTGTCAGTTGATGGTCCATCAGCAAGAATATCACCTTTTTCAACGTATTCTCCAGTTTCAACAATTGGACGTTGCAAAATACAAGTATCCTGGTTGGATCTAAAGAAACGAATTAAATTAAATGCTTTACTATTACCCATACCATAATCGCTTAATGTCTTAGCCATTTCATACGTATAAGGCTTGTTTGGATCATATAAGACATTGTTGCCAACCATAATTTTTTGTTCTGGTTCTGGAGTAATGACTATCTTTGTACCATCAGCATAAGTTACATAACCCGTAACATCACTAACAATAACACTACCTGAGTCTTTTGCTGCACGATATTCAATACCTGTACCAACAATTGGTGATTCAGGTTTAAGTAATGGTACTGCTTGACGCTGCATGTTCGCACCCATTAAGGCACGAGAAGCATCATCATGTTCCAAAAATGGAATCGTAGATGTTGCAACAGATACAATTTGCTTAGGAGATACGTCCATAAAAGTAACTTCTTCAGGGTCAAACATTGAAGTTTCACCGCGGAAACGTCCAATGACTCTTTCAGCAATAATTGTTCCATCTTCATGAAGTTCAGTCGCTGCAGATGCAATGACTTCATCATATTCTTCATCAGCAGTTAAGTATTTGAAGTTTGGTGTTACAACATGTGTCCCTTTAGAACGATCAACAACCAAGTATGGTGTTTGAATAAATCCATATTGGTCGACCTTTCCATAAGTAGCAAGTGAACTGATTAAACCAATAGATGGTCCTTCAGGTGTTTCAATAGGGCATATGCGTCCATAATGGGAGTTGTGAACATCACGAACTTCAACGCCAGCTCTATCTCTAGCAAGACCACCAGTACCCAGTGCAGATACTCTTCTTTTTTGTGTTAATTCAGCAAGTGGATTGATTTGATCCATGAACTGTGAAAGCTGTGAACTTCCGAAGAAGGTTTTAATTGCACCAGCAAGTGGTGTCATATTGATAATATTTGAAGGTGTCGCATCAGCAAATGTTGTTGTCGACATCTTATCTTTAATATTCTTTTCAGCTCTTGCTAAACCAATTCTAAATTGATTCTTTAAGAGTTCGCCGATGAGGCGGAGTCTGCGGTTACCTAAATGGTCAATATCATCAGTTGATCCCAAACCATCATATAAATTCAGATAATAACTCATTGACGCTACAACATCAGATAATGTGACGTGTTCTTTTGCTTCTCTTTGATCATTACCCAAGACTTTGACAGCGTAAATACGGTCAGTTTCTTTATCTTTAACCGTAACTTCAATCATTTCAACGATAACGCCTTCACGTTCTCTTTCTTTTTCGTAAACATCTTTACCAAAGAAATATTTAATTACTTTTTCATCTAAAGATTGACGGTTTCTTCTTAAGATAGCAAGAACTTCTTCTGTAACTTCTGTATTCTTAGAAATGAGTACTTCACCAGTCCGAAGATTTACAATGTTATCTTTCGTAAATAATGCATCTCCACCATCAGGTAGGCGAGTTGCTAAAATTTCACCAGGAGTTTCATTCTGTAACGAATCTTCCTTAGAAATAATTTCTTTTCTTAAAAAGTGACGGTTATCGGATAACATTTGAATGATTTCTTTTGTAATCTTAGTCTTTTCAGTAATAATAACTTCTCCAGTTTCTGGATTGATAATATCAGTTGCTGTATATGTACCTAAAATACGCTTTAAAACGTCTAGCTTTTTATTAAACTTATAACGTCCAACAGCAGCTAAATCATAACGGCGACGTTCAAAAAGACGCATTCTGATAAATTCTCTTGCTGCGTCAGCAGGTACTTTTTCACCTTGTCTTAACTTAGAATAAAGATCAACGATTGCTTCATCTGAATTCTTGGTTTCATCTTTATCAAATGTCGAATCCATATAAACGGATTTTCCAAACACTTCATAAATATCTTTTTTCTTTGATAAGCCTAAAGCACGCATCATCGTGGTCATTGGGACCTTCTTTGAGCGGTCAAGCTTAGCATACATAATATTTTTTGACCCGAGTTCATACTCAATCCAAGCACCACGTGTTGGGATGACTTGAGCCATGTATTTAACTTGGTTTAATTTCTTATCTAATTCACTTGTGAAATATGCTCCAGATGAACGAATAATTTGTGAAACAACAACACGTTCAGCTCCATTAATAACAAAAGTCCCTGACGGAGTCATGAATGGGATTTCACACATGAGTACGACGTTTTCTCGTACTTCGCCTGTGACGGCATTTTCAAGTTTTACACGAGCAGAGAGTTGCTTAGCATAGTTGACGTCTCGTAATTTTGATTCTTGTTCATCATACTTAGGTTCAGAAAGGAAATGTTCCTCAAAATATAATTTTAAATCGCCATTATGTCCTTCAATGGGCGAAATATCTTGCAAAAGTTCTTTAATACCTTCATCTACAAACCATTTAAATGACTTGGTTTGAATCTCGATGAGGTCCGGTAAATCAATGTCATAACGCATTCTAGAATAGTTTCTACGTTCTGCTTTTTTACCGTATTTGACGCTCCGATATCCCATAATCCACACTCCTATCGTATTTGGAAATCATGATTTAATATATAATATTACTGAAATGAAACAATGATTATGCATTTAACAATATTATCATAGTAATTGTAAATAGTCAATGACTTTTTTTACTTTTGAGCAAAAAGAATCCAATAACCATTCTTTTTCTCTATAACCGTACAATTGTGGAAGATTTCCTCCAAATGTAGGACTGAAGAGGGTGCACCTTGTTTCTTCTGAATGACAGCGTACAAAACACCACCTGTACTCAAATTAGAATAAGCTTCATTATATAATTTAAATACGGTTTGCTTACCAGCTCTGATTGGTGGGTTGGTCACAACCACATCAACTTTGATCTTGACATTATCAAATAACTGACTGATTTCTATACAGACATTATCAATTTCATTTTCTTTTTGATTTTTTATCGCCATTTCAATGGCTCTTTCGTTCACATCATAAAGATAAACATGTTTATCTGGATACATTTTTGCTAAACATAATCCGATGGCTCCATAACCACATCCCATGTCAATCACTGTCATTTGAGAATCTTTTAATTTGACAGTTTCGAGTAAGATTCTACTTCCAAAATCAAGTTTATCTCTACTAAATACACCACGATCTGTGAAGAATTTAAAATCGATATTATTGATTTTTGTTTCATAGCTTTTAACTTCATGATCAAGTTTTGAATCGTTTATATAATAATGACTCATAGGTCTCCCTTACACAGCGAAAAAACCCGAGAGTATTTCTCAGGTTGAAAATCGCTAGAATTAGAAACTATTTGATTTCAACAGTTGCACCTGCATCTTGTAACAATGTCTTAAGTGCTTCTGCTTCCTCTTTCTTAATGTTTTCCTTGATAAGTGCATCTGGAGTTTCAGTTAATGTCTTAGCATCAGCTAATCCTAAACCAGTCTTTTCGCGGACGATTTTAATAACTGAAATTTTGTTCGCACCATAAGTCTTAAGAATTACATTGAATTCAGTCTTTTCTTCTTCTTCAGCTGCTAAAGCTGCTGCTGGAGCTGCTGCTACTGCCGTTGGGTCAATACCAAATTCTTCTTTTAATCCATCTACTAATTCTTTGATTTCTAATAAAGTCATTTCTTTAAGCGCTGCAACGAACGCTGCTTTTGTTAATTTAGCCATTTCTCTTTTCCTCCTAATTATTCTTTTTCGCTACTGATCATGTTAAGACCGACCGCTAATTCGCGTATTGGCATCAACATACCTACTGCTAACATTGTCAACAATGTTTCTCTCGATGGCAATGTTGCTAATGCGTTAAGTTGTTCAACGTCTGCTACTTTACCTTCTACAATACCTGCTTGCATTTTAACTACTTTATTGCTCTTTGCAAATTCATAAACGATCTTTGCGGGTGCGACAACGTCTGAATAACTTATTGCCAATGCTTTAGCGCCATAAAATGTATCAGCTAATGCATCAAATCCAGCGGCAATTGAAGCTCTTCTAGAAATGTTGTTTTTATAAACTGTAACTTCACAGTCTGCTTCTCTTAATTGGCGACGTAGTGCTGTGAACTGCGCTACTGTCAAACCAGGATAATCGAAGACAACAACGGTTGTAGCACGTCCAAGCTTTTCACTTAATTCACGTACGGACTCTGCCTTACGTTCGATAACTGCTTTTAGCATGAATATGCCTCCTTCTGAAAAATAAAATCTCTCTCATGCACAAAGACATAAGAGAGAATAATCATTATGATTTTTCACCTCGGTAGGAAATTAAGCGTTAAGCACCTACTGTCTTTGGCCGTTTATTTACTAATTAATTAAGCGTTCTTAAATGATTCTCCATCAATATGAACACCAGGTCCCATACTTGAAGATAATGTGATACTCTTCATATACGTTCCCTTAACTGTTGTCGGTTTGATACGAGCAAGTTGATCGTAAAGTGTTTTAACATTTTCTTTCAGCTGTACTTCTGTGAAAGATACACGACCAACAGGTGCGTGAATGTTTCCTACTTTATCAACACGATATTCGATCTTACCATTTTTAATTTCATGGACTGCTTTTTCAACATCCATGGTGACAGTACCTGTCTTTGGGTTCGGCATTAAGCCTTTGGGCCCTAAGATACGTCCTAATTTACCAAGTTGTCCCATCATATCTGGGGTAGCTACCATGACATCAAAGTCAAACCAACCTCCTGCGATTTTTTGAATGAGTTCTGCTGCGCCTACTTCATCTGCACCAGCTGCTTCAGCTTCTTTAGCTTTTTCACCTTGTGCAATAACTATAACTCTTGAAACTTTACCGGTACCGTGTGGTAAAACGATAGCGCCTCTTAAGTTTTGGTCAGCTTTTCTTGGGTCAAGATTTAAGCGGAACGCTACTTCAACTGTAGCATCAAACTTAACAAATGAGGTTTTTTTGACTAAGCTTACTGCTTCGTCATATGCATACTTTTTTGAGCGATCAATAAGTTTTGCAGCCTCAAGATATTTCTTTCCTCTTTTCATATTCTTCCTCCTAAAATGTGGTCTAGCGGGATATCCTCCCACAATTCAGATAGCTAGCGATCTAAATTAGTCTACTACTGTGATACCCATATTGCGCGCTGTACCCTCAATAATTTTCATTGCTGCTTCTACAGTGTTCGCATTTAAGTCAGGCATCTTTCTTTCTGCAATTTCCTTCACTTGTTCACGAGTGACGGTGGCAACTTTATCTTTTTTAGCATTTGCTGAGCCGAGTTTTATGTTTGCTGCTTTTTTAAGTAAGTCACTTGCTGGTGGGGTTTTTGTAATAAATGAGAATGTACGGTCATCATATACCGAAATTACTACTGGTACTACAAAGCCCATTTGATCTTTTGTTGCTTCGTTAAATTGTGAACAGAATGCTGGTATATTAACCTGTGCTTGACCTAACGCTGGACCGACTGGTGGAGCTGGATTAGCTTTACCTGCTGGAATCTGCAATTTAACTATTTTAACAACTTTTTTTGCCATGAGACGCAACCTCCTTCTTTACATAAGTATGTGGTATGATTTTACTCTTCCACTATGGTGTGCTTTCACACGCGATATTATTCTATCATTAAGGGTATGCTTTGTCAACAAAAAACGATGTTATTTATCTGATTTTAGCGCCAAATGGAAATAGTGCAAGTACTGAGAGTTTAAACCACTGTATTGCAAAAGGAATTCCGATGATGGTTAACGTGAAAAATAATGCAATTCCTAGGTAGCCAATTGCCATCTCCCAACCCACAAAAATCAACCATAATAAATTCATAATTGGATGTTCTGCAAAATCTGATATAACCTCTTGCCCAAAGGGGAATAGGACCAGCCTTGAAAACTTAAAGCATTGTAATCCAAATGGAATTCCAATGATTGTAATAGAGAGTAAAAAGCCCAGTAAAAGCCACAACAGAGCTGCGAGAAATCCACCAAACACAAACCAAACGATATTTCCTATTAATCTCATATTAGTACCTCACTTCTATACTTATATCTTAACATAAAAAAATACTCCTATTAGAAGTATCTTTTATATAAATTAAAATCCACATTCACCGTGGTCATCACAAGCTGCATTTTGATCGCCTTCTTCTAAAGTGCTGAGTGGGTGATCTTCTTCCCAAATTTGTTCTAAAGCACGTGTGAAGTAGTCTTGTTGTTGTGCACCAGAAATACCATATTTTCTGTTTAAAACAAAGAATGGTACGCCTTGAGCACCGATTTGTCTCGATTCTTGTTGTTCTGCCAAAACCTGATCATTATATTGATTCGATTCTAGTACCTTTTTAGCTTCGTTGCCATTAAGTCCTAGTTCACTCACCAATTTATCTAATGTGTCGTAATCAGCAAGATTAAGTCCATCAGTAAAGTAAGCTTTCATAAAACGATTTGTGACTTCGTCTTCTTTACCAAATTGATTAGACCATTTCGCGATGCGATGTGCGTCTAATGTATTTGTCATTTGAATGATGTCATAACGGTAAGTTAAGCCAACTGTTTTTGCATTTTGAGTAAATGAATCAAATCTTTGTTTTGCTCCTTCAGGTGTTGTTCCATGACCTTTTGCAAAACTTTCATATGCTGTTCCCTGCATCACTTTTGGTGCTTGGGGATTTAGCTGATATGCCTTATAGATTACTTCTACTTGATCTTTGTGTTTAAATTCGTTTAGTGCAATTTCAAATCTCTTCTTTCCAATGTAACAAAATGGACAAGCAAAATCCGACCAAATTTCAACTTTCATATCTTTATCCTCCATATATTTCTTTCGCTAGTATAGCACTTTTAAAATAGAAAATCATTAATTTTGCTTTACTTTTTGCATTTATTGAACATTTATTGCAAAAAAGATGATAATTTTTGCATTATTTTGTCTTATCGTACTAAAATGAGTGTGGAGGTGCATATTATGTCTAAGTATCATAGTAAGGATATTTTACATTTTACTGAGCTAACTTTGCTCATTCGAGATTTCAAACGATCCTTAGAATTTTATGTTGATATCTTAGGATTTACATTATTAAATAAAGAATCTCATCTCGCTATTTTATCAGCAAATCAAATAGATCCGCTCATAACATTAATCGAAGATAGAAACGCTATACCCATTGATTTTAATTTGGGCCTTTATCACTTTGCGCTTCTTCTTCCAACCCAAATTGAGTTTGCTAAAATGATTAAGAACCTATCTAAAAAGCACTATCCTGTTTCAGGTATGTCTGATCATGGTGTAAGTGAAGCAATCTATTTAGATGACCCCGATGGAAATGGTATTGAAATCTACTGTGATAAACCTGAAAGTGAGTGGTTAAATGAAAATGACCAACTTGCTATGGTTACAAAAGAACTTGATTTTAATGGAGTCATGTCAGAATTATCGTCTAATGATGTATTTGATAAAATTCCTTCCAATACATTATTAGGACACCTACATTTCTATGTGTCAAATCTTGATGAGGCTAAGTTGTTTTATGCGGACGCACTCGGTTTTGCGCTAACGATGACTTATATGGATACAGCTTTATTCTTATCCGCATCTAAATATCATCATCACTTAGGATTAAATACATGGAACGGTCATGCTCCAATCAATAAGAAGCGTCAAGTTGGTTTGAAGTCTTATGTTTTAAATGTTCCAAAAAATCAACACCGAGATTTGATGAGAAGATTAGCGAATGCTCATATTCCAATATTAGTAGAGAATGGCCAAAAATATATTCTTGATATCCTAAATCAAAAAATATTTATCAAAGCTCAAGAAAAAATAGCGGAAGTCTAGAATGAACTACATTATGTAAAAAGATAAATTAAATAGGACACTTTTATACTAGAGTAAAGGTATAAAAGTGTTTTTTCTTGAAACAGTACACATAAAATTGTGCAAAAAAAACGAGATGTTAACTTCATCTCGTTATCTATAATTTAAAATAGTAATAGTTTACTCATCATCGCTTCTATCTGAATCATTCTCATCATCAGAATGGTCATCATCCTCTTCTTCATGGTCACGATCAACCTTTCTTTCGGATTCATATTCGTATTCATCTTCATCATCTGGCTGAACATAAATCTGATATGATGTTAATCCCGAGATTGCATCAGTCTTAATCTCGACCTTCATTTGACCAGATTCAGCTGTATTAGCAATCATTGTTTGGTATAAAATCTTTAGAATATTCTTATCGTTCTCTTGTTCGTATTTAAATTTGTATGTGCCATAATCCAAACCATTTCGGTACTCAAATTTTATTTCTTGGTTGCCATCTTCATTAGTTATCTTTATTTTATTTTGAGAGGTCACTATACCATTTTCAACAATAGTAATCGTGTATTTACTTTCATCATCTTCTGTTTTATATGTAGATTCTACATAGTTCATAGCATCATTGACTGTTTTAAAATAAATGATCTCATCGGTTTCTTCTACTTCTCTTTTACCTAAAAAATCAAATTGTAATCCCTTATAGAGAAAGATACCTTCAATAGTAAATTGAACATGCTGATCTTTTTCAGTATATGAAACTGTGTTGAAATACAGTACATATTCTATGGGTGTCCCAAGCAAATCTATGGAGGTTAGTATAACTTTAGATGTGTATGCTGGATTGTCAGATGTGACACTTTCAGTCAAAATACCCTGATTTTGTCCAGTTACCGTTTCAATCATTCCTAAAAATGGCTCTATTGTTGTTACTGTTTCAATTGATGAGAGGACAGTTATCATGCTTAGAGCTCGTGTATAGGTGAGTGTTGTTGGTGTGAATTGGCTCATTAAGGTTGCGGTAGATACAGCAGATACTGATAATGTCGATTGGTAAGCACTATCCGCATATGGATTAATGGTGATTTCACTTGGCTTATTATTCAATAAATTGAACCCAAGAACTACCATTGCTAAAATAAATACAGTAGATAATGTCATTTTGAAACTCAATAATAATTTAGAGGTAGGGGTTTTTTCATTTCTCATGATGATGTTTTGTTTTTCAGTAAAAAGAACATTCCAATCAACATTCATCTTTTGATTTGGGACGTGTGATTCAATATTAGATTTTAATATTGCTTTTATTTTATATTTCTTCATCATCGTTTCCTCTAACTCTTCTGAGTTTTCTCATCGCATTTTGATAAATCCATAAAACTGTACCCAGTGGTTTATCTAATAATTTTGCAATTTCGCGGTGCCGCATTTCTTCTACTACTTTGAGTAAAACAATTAACCGTTCGTCCTCATTTAATAGATCCATCATTTGCGTAAACGAATCCAGCTCATCAGGCCTGGGTTCCTTACTGAAAATCGTATGATGATTCTCTTCTGAATTTAGGCTAACAGTTAACTTGTGCTTTCGGTAATAATCAATAGAATGATGATGCGCAATTTGAAGCAACCAATTCAAGAAGTTTGTGTTTTCTTGATATTGATGTATAGAAGCGAGCATTTTCATATATACTTCTTGCATAATATCTTCAGATATAACATGACTTTTCATGATGGCGAAAATAACAGAATATACCGCATTTTTTGTCTTAGTATATATATATTCAAATGCTTCTTCATCTTTGTTTTTAATTCTATCAATATATGTTTGTTCGATTATCATCAAAAGGCTCCTCAAGTTGATTTATGATTGGAGAAAATAATCCCCAATCATATCTTACCATTAGATTTATTCTTAGTGTAATTTATGCTTTGTCTTGATAATAATTAGTTTGTTGTAGCACCTGAAACTTCATCGCTTAAAGAATCTTGTGTTTGATCTTGTTGATCTGTAGTATCATCGGTTTCACTCTCATCATCTGCATCATCACTATCATCACCATCATCATGTTGAGAAGATCTTTCAGATTCATGTTCATACGCATCTTCATGATCAGGTTCTACATAAAGTTGATAGCTTGTAACATTTGTAAGTTCATCAACTATAACTTGAACACTTATCTTTCCAGAAGTTTCTGTTCCATCAATTAAAGTCTGATATTTAATTTTTAAAACATTAATTCCATTTTCAACTTCATATTTAAATTTATATTCACTGTAATTGGTTCCTTGAGTATATTCTAATTTGATAGATGTTTCTCCATCTTCAGATTCAACTTTCACTTTACTTTCAGTAATAACTATTCCATTTTCAACAACTTTTAGAGAAAACTTCTTTTCGTTACCTTCAATTTTGTATTGTGAAAGGACATAATTATTTTCATCAAGATATGATTTAAATGAAATTTTTTCTTCTCCATCTTCAATTTCTTTACGTCCAGTAATTTGATATTCAACTGTGCCAATTAAAAGAATGCCATTAATTTCATATTGAGTTTCAGCTTCGTCTGTAGGTTCGGTCACATCATCGCTTGGAAGCAAAACGGTATTATAGTACATTGTATATAGCATAGGATTATTTAGTAAATCATATACTGTAAACTCAGTTTTTGTTTCATATAATGGATTGTCTGATACGGTAGTTACAACGTTTAATCCATTATTCTCTGCCAACAAAGTTTCAAACATTTCTAAATACGGTTCAACTTGATCAATTGTTAGATCTGGAGTTTCCGTACTCAATGTTGTCGTAAGTTGTGTCGCTGTTGATAAAGGTTGTGTTTCATTAGCGCTTAGCAATACCGATGTGGAGATTGCTGAAAATGAAAACACTTGTTCATCTGATGAAAACTCGAATGCACTTGATAATGCTGTTAAACCTGAACAAGCTGCTAAACTTATTGTGATAAATAGTAACATAGAACCTAATAATATTTTTTTCATTTTGCTTTCCTCTTTTTCTTCTATCTATTAGGTAAACGTATGTCGACGTCATTTTTATTGGTGGAAAATTATAATAAGTGCATTTTTATTCAATATGCACCTTACGTAATGGTCTTTTTCTTTGCTCTTGAAAATAATAAAAAAAGTAGACTCATTTTTAATTGTCTACTTTTTGGAGGTCACTTCAAGCAACCGTTTTTATTATAATTCTTTGATTTGATTAGCATTAAACTCAGTTGGTGTTGCACGTCCAAATAAATCAAGATCAACAACCAATTTTTCTTGATCATTATCCACATCAACAACTTCACCCTTGAGCCCTATCCATGTACCATCAATAACTTCAACCACTTTACCAAGTAAATGATCATATGTAGGTTTGCTGATAACGCCAATCTTTAATAAAATCTGATTAATTTCATCTGGAGCAAGTGGAACTGGTTTTGTTCCTCCACCTGATGAACCTAAAAATCCCGTAACACGTGGCGTATTTCTGACAACAAACCATGATTCGTCAGTAACCATCATTTCTACGAAAACATACCCTGGAAAGAGTTGTTTAATCTTTTCTTTTTCTTTGCCGTCAGCCTTTTTTTCAATGACGGTTTCTTCGGGAACAATAATTCTGAAAATAAAATCAGACATCCCCATACTTTCAACGCGTCGTTCCAAGTCAACTTTGACGGCATTCTCATAACCTGAGTAGGTTTGAATAATATACCATCTAACAGCTTGACTCATAGAATGCCACCTAGTAAACGAATAATTAATATATCATATAACAATAGCATACCTGTCAAAATGATTAAGAAGATCAAAACGCGTACTGAATGATCTAAAAACTTGGTCCATGATGGCCAAGTAATTTTCTTTATTTCGGGAATTGCTGGTAAAAAGAATGGATAGATTACTAAAATAAGTCCAAATACGGAAATAGCAAATAGCACCCATGCAAAAATGATACCGTTATTACCTTGTCCTAAAATTGGAAAATTTTCGTTAATCTGTAAAAGTGTACTTCCGCTGATAATCATTAATGATAATGCACCAGATAAAGTTGCCAAAACACCTAGAAGTAGGTTCTCCCATTTATACTCGGTTGTCAGTACTTCTAATAATTTACTTTTTTGTTCATCTGGTTTTTGTCTGATTGCCATAATAGCCTCCTATTTGCTTTCCTTATGAATCGTATGCTTATTACATTTGGGGCAATATTTGCTTACCTCAATACGTTGTTTTTGAGTATCTTTATTCTTCGTTGCTGTATAATTTCTGCTCAAGCATTCCGAACACACTAATATTATTTTTTCACGCATTAAAAAACCACCTTTTGTGGTCATTAGCAAGTGTATTTTAACACTTAAAAATGACTTAGTCAACTGTATATTATATTATATCATAATTTTATATTTTTCTTTGATTCTAAAAATCGTATTATAGATTTGTTTTTTTGAATAACCGGTCTTCAATAAAATATCCGAAACAGAGTATCTTTCAATAAAGTAGAGCGTATGAATTTGATTTTCTAGTATTGAAGAAAATATAATTTCATCAGGTTCTTCTTCAATATATGAAACACCCTTGCAAAAATCAGTGTTTTCATATAAATGATAATCAGGCAAACTCTTTTTCATTTTATAAAGTTTTCTTTTCAAAATAAGCTCAAAATATTTTGTAAAACTTTTATTCCTTGATTCATTAAATGATTTTATGGCTTTGTGAAGCATAAGTATACCTTCCTGATGAAAGTCATCATGCTCCTTGACATCAACATTTAATAAATGGACTTGTTTCCAGATGAATTTATGATACTTTTTGAACATGAATTCCATCGCATGGTCATCTTGTTCATTTTGGATGAGATAAACCAGTTCATAATCATTCATCACATAGCGCATATTATTTGATTGCCTTATACATCATGAGTGCTGCAGCAACACTAACATTGAGTGAGTTTATTTTTCCGAACATTGGAATTTTAACCAACATATCGCAATTTTGTTTCACTAAAGGTCTTATACCTTCGCCTTCATTTCCCAAAACGATTGCTAGTGAGAGATCTAAAGGCATATCATCGAATGTTTGATCAGTTGCTCCATCAGTACCAATCACCCATATATTATGTTCTTTGAGTTTGAGTATTGCTTGATTGATATTAGATACCTGTATTACAGGAACATGTTCAATTGCACCGGAAGAAACCTTTGCTACAGTTGCGTTGAGCGGAACCTGGCCTTTTTTACTCAAGATTAGCCCATCAAGTTGAACAGCTTCAGCGGTTCTGATGATTGCACCTAGGTTGTGAGGATCTTCAATCCCGTCTAAGATAAGAAATCGTTGTATCTTCGTCTGATCAATCATTTTATCTAATGATTTAAACTCATAGGCTTTAACATCAGCAACAATACCTTGATGAACAGCATTTTGAGTCATTTGATTCAACTCCCCTTTAGGTACTTTGAAAAATTCCATACCTTTATCCTTTAAAAAATTAAGATAATGGTAATCAGAAAATTTTTCATCTATATATAATTTATAGATAGGTCTATTTGTGAAAATTGCTTCTTTTATTACATTTTTTCCATATACGATCATGATTTATCCCTCCGGGTTTATTCTATCAAAATTAAAAAATGAAATCAGAAAATATTTTGAAAAATTTCTTAATAAAAGGGCGTGTGTACGCCCTTTAATCATTGCATATCAGCTAGCTTGTTTAATACTGATCGAATAAATATTTTTGTCCATCCATATAAATTGGATAGAATATACATTAATGGGAATGTTGCTTGAGCTAATACAACTAAGAGTAAGATTTGTGGAACTGTTAATGGTGTAACCTGATAAATATCTTGACGATAAAACGGTGCAAAATCAAAGAAGTATGGAATAAACGTTATCGATAGGAAGAATACACTCACCATAAATGTGAACAATGCTCTCCGCATCTTATTAAATGGTGTAGATACTCTAAACAACACAGTCAGTGATACAACAGTTGCTGAAATTACGATCAAAGTAGAAACGACAACACTGTCCATTCCTAATGATCTTTCAAAACCAAAGATAATTAAACTATTAATCATAACCACTAAAGCACCAGGTAAAGCCGCTTTAAGGATATTCCATAAGAACCGTCCTTTAACGAGTTTATTATTAGATTCAAGAGCTAAGAAGAATGACGGAATACCAATAACAAGATAATCAATTAAAACAAGCTGACTTGGTTGAATTGGATAATATCCATTCCTCACGATAGCTATAATGGCAAGTAAGAATGAAAAAATTGTTTTTGTCAGGAATAATGTTGAAACGCGTTGAACATTATTTATGACTCGTCGACCTTCACTAACAACTTTAGGCATTGATGAGAAATTAGAATCTAACAAGACTAGATGCGAAACATTTCTTGCTGCTTCACTACCTGAAGCCATTGCAATTGATGTATCTGCTTCTTTTAATGCAAGAATATCATTAACACCATCACCTGTCATTGCAACAGTGCGTCCATTGTTTTTCATTGATTCAATCAAAAGTTTCTTTTGTTGTGGAGAAACTCTTCCAAAAACAGTATATCTAGAAGCTGAACGAACAACTTCCTTATCTTGCATGCCTTCTAAACTAATATATTTATCAGCATTTGTTATACCAGCACGTTGTGATATACGTGAAACTGTTGCAGGATTATCCCCCGATATAACTTTGACATCAACATTATGTGATTTGAAATATTCAATCGTTTCAATCGCATCAGGTCTAATCGTATCCTCAATCATAATTAAAGCGATTGGAACAATCTTTCCTTCGACCTTGGTTTCATTGATGTTTCCTGATGAATGAGCAACAACTAAGACTCGATATCCTTCTGCCGATTGTTTATCGACTTCTCTTTCAATAGTGCTATAAGATTCTTTGATAACAAATTCAGGTGCTCCTAAAACAAATGTACCATAGCGATCAAACTGAACCGCACTAAATTTTCTGGAACTTGAAAATGCAATAAGTTGTTTATGTCTTAGTCTCTTGGCCGTGCCAAATCTTTCAGCAAGCGCATCAGAAGTCAAGTTTTGATCGTTTTGAGCATTAATCATTGCTGAAACGATATTTTTCAAGGCTAAGCCTGATTCATTTTTATATTCAATAATGCTTTTTACAGTCATTGTACCATCTGTGATGGTTCCTGTCTTATCGAGACATAATGTATCAACTCGAGCAAGCATTTCAATACAATATAATTCTTGAACCAACGTATTATTTTGTGCAAGTCTAATAACCCCAACTGCTAATGCCATAGAAGTTAATAAGAATAAACCCGAAGGAATCATCCCAATCATTGCTCCAGCAGTTTGTCTAACCATCAGTGAAAACTCATCACTTGCGAGTTTTTGTGCAAGTGTAAAAGTTGGATCCCAACTGGTTGATGTCCACATCAAATAAAGTAGTATAGCAGCAAGTGGTAAAATCAACACACCAACAACACGAATAATAATCTTTAATGATCCGAGCAAATCAGACTGAGGTTTCTTATATCTTTTTGCTTGATTCGTAAGTTTTTGGATGTAGATATCTTTACCAACAGCGGTTGCTTGTGAATAACAAGAGCCCGAAACTACAAAACTACCGGAATAAAGGGTGTCGCCTTTTTTCTTGATAATTGGATCAGATTCACCAGTTAATAAAGATTCGTCAACTTCAATTGATCCTTGTCTGACAACTGAGTCAGCAGGAATTTGCTTTCCTGAACTTAAAAATAAGATATCATCAATAACAACATCATGAACAGCAATTTCAAATTCGTCAGAATCTCTAATAACAATTGCTGTTGGAGCTGATAATAATGAAAGTTTATCAATTGTTTTTTTAGCTCTTACTTCTTGGATGATACCAATAGTAATATTGGCAGTAATAACACCCATAAAAAATAAATTTGAAATAGATGCTCTTACTAAAATCAATGCTGTTGCAATTGCAAAATTTAAAAAATTAAAGAACGTAAATATATTTGCTGAAACAATTTTTGGAATACTCTTACTACTACCAGAATCGACGATATTAGCAAGACCCGCCATTAAACGAAGTTCTACTTCATCAGTCGATAGACCTAGTTCAACATTAGGATTATATCTTTCAACAACAATATCATCTCTACTCTTAACTCTATCTTTAACATTAAGACTTTCTTTAGGTTCGTCATCAAGTGGAACATGAAGTCCTAAAGGATCGCCTTTCATTTGGACGAGTTCTTCTTTAATGATGGTTTTTGGACCTTTTTGTTTTTTTGGTTTGGAGACTTCTATATTTTGGTTATCATTATCCGCATCAATAAGAGCTTTAAGATCATCATTAGATGATTTTGTATTCGCTTTTTTAACTGTTTTTTCCATCGAAATCTCCTTTCTCTATATAGATAAGTGCATGCTCAATCAATTGATTGGCACGATTTATATCATTTAAATATAACGATCCTATCAATGCTTCAAATCCTGTTGCTAAATGATATGTTTTCGCATCAATATTTTTACGACCTGGTCCGCTTGCATTTCTGCCACGCTTAAATAGATAAAATTCATCTTCATTAATTAATGATTGTTCAATGAAATAGGTCATAATTTTTGCTTGTGCTAACCCCGAAGTAAATCTAATGGCTTGTTTGTGCAAGTCATTGACATGAGTTAGTTTTTTATCAATAAGGTACATGCGTACTTTAAGTTCATAGTATGCATCTCCGATATACGCTAGTGTTAATCCGTTCAAATTTACATCCATCCCTGCTCTGTAAGCTCAGATCTAAGTTGGTCAGCGCGCATAAAATCTTTATTACTGCGTGCTTGTTCCCAATCGCGATAAAGATTGAGTGTACTTTCTGTCATTTTATAAATAGGCATAATACCCAATACTTCTAAAATTTCTTTAGCAGTTTGATATAACTTGCCTAACATTACTGAATCTTTTTCTTTGTTCATTAATTTGATAATTTCATAAATTAGTGTCATTACATTAGGAATATTAAAATCATCATTCATAAGCATTTTAAACTGTTCTATATATTCATCAATAACTTGTGGTTTTCTCAAATTGTCTAAAGACATAGTTAAAAATGCTTTCTTTAATGCACGTTCTATTTTATCATATTCTTTTGAAAACTGCACCATTAAGTCATCTGTATAATGAATTGGTTGTCTATAATGATGTCCCACCGTCAACAATCTAAATGCTAGCGGGTCAAAGGTTGTAATCAAATCTTTTACTAATGAAATATTACCCAAAGACTTACTCATCTTAACTTGATTAACATCAAGTCTACCAACATGCATCCAATAGCGCGCCAAATGATGATGGTCGTGAACAACAGTCTGAGCAATCTCGTTTTCATGGTGCGGAAATTTTAAATCTGTTCCTCCACCGTGAATATCAATTTCTCCACCAAAAATCTCATGGTTCATAACAGCACACTCAGTATGCCATCCTGGTCTTCCCAATCCCCACGGACTTATAAATGTTAATCCTTCATCAGATGATTTCCAAATGCTAAAGTCTCTAGGATCTTCTTTCCCATCTTCTAAAGTGATTCGCACACCTTGGTTAAGCTCATCCATATTTTGTTTGCTTAAGATACCATAATCTTGAACTTTTCCAACCCTGAAATAAACACCACTTGAGAGTACATAAGCATAACCCTGATCAATCAAGTCTTGAATATAACTCACCATTTCTGGAATAAATTCTGTTGCTCTTGGCATTAAATCAGGTAATGCGCTCCCAAGAGCCATTGCCATGTCGATAAAGTTTTTTGTATATAAATCTGTTAATTCAGTTTCTTTAAGTTTAAGTTCTTTTGCTTTTTCAATAATCTTATCATCAACATCTGTGATGTTAGATACAAATTGAACTTGATATCCAAGATACTTTAAGTATCTTTTAACAACGTCAAAAAAGATAACCGGTCTGGCATTACCCAAATGAATGTCACTATAAACTGTAGGTCCGCAGACGTACATTGTGACCCGATTTTTTCTAATTGTTTCAAAAGGTTCAATTTTAGAAGTTAGGGAATTATATAGTTTGAGCATATGTTGCCCTCCTCTTTGTTTTATTATAGTGGAAATTATTGAAAATAACAAGAAAACTCACAGACTTTTGCATATTTTAAGGAAATAGGCTTTATCAAAAGATAAACCACACTTTTCAGCATGGCTTTTTCTTATATTTTTCTAAGTTCCTTTAGTATTTTAACCATTGCCCAAGTATCTTGTTTACAATACTCCAACAGATCCTTATAGGTCTGTTTAAAGGTTTGCTCATCCATTGATGGAAATCTAGCATACGCAACTAGCGCTTCGTTTCCATTACCAATGCCTAAGTCTTTGTAAGATAAATCACTAAAGACGGGTAATACTTTCTTAATTGAAAATGAGCCATTGAGATCATCATGATAAAAATTAATTGTCTTGGCAATATCTTCATCAAATCCCAATGCTTGATACAGCTTCTTATTTCCTTTGAGCAAATGCATCAAATCAAATAATCGGTCACCCATATCAAGTAATCTTTCTCTGTATTCTGGATATATTTCAGCCATTTCTTTAAGTCTAGTTTGCTCGAATGATTGGTTATAAACCATAATTGATCCACCATCAGGTTTAATGATATTAAGCATATGTTCAACTAAATCTTTTCTTAAATCAATATGTTTGGTAGCAATATAGCTATCATTGTCTTTATCCTTATCACAAACATTTGGAGAATGCTCTATGTGTATTGAATATTGAAATAGGGATTGGCTGTATGATTTTTCTCCCTTGAATCTTGGTAGAGGACAAGGAAAAGTTTCAAAATCCAAATGATAAATGGGGTATTTTAATGCTTCAATACCCTTCCTAATCTTTTCGATATGAAAATAAGGTTCCTCTGTTTCCATGACGTTTCTTTGAATGATATTGTTTTCTCTTTCTAACCAAGAAAATGGAATGTCTAAGGCACTCACATACCCATCGTTAATCAAATCATATTGTTCATGTTTTTCTCTATCTTCATCTTTAAAACCAAAATGAGATCCAATATATGCAAAAATACTATTTTTATTTGGAATATCTTTAAAACAAATTGGATAAAACTTGCATTGTCTCGAATCATTTTTCTGACAATGTCGCCCCAAATCAACTTGATTAGCGTTCATTGTGTCAAGTCTTTCAATGACGATATCAACATCGTTTTCAATGATTGGCATCATAGATTCAGTAAGGCTTGTGACATCGATTAAGACGGTTAGATTATCTCCATAAATGAGTTCATTCTTCTCGTTATAAAGCCCTTCATGAATATATTCACTATTTAAGACAACTAAGTAATATTTAATCTTTTTATTTGTTTTTAAGCCATGTTCGAGCACAAATCTCTGATAGGATATATCATAAACGTAACGCCCTTCTTTGCTTAATCTGTCTCTGAGTTTTGAAACTTTTTTTTCATAGTCTTGATTGATATCTCCGAAAAGGTCCTCTTGTAACATTAAAATACCTTCTGGACTATATTCAAAGACGTGAGATTTTTCATTATCATCATTTTTATATGTTAAATCGAGAAACTTTTTACTCGTGGTTGCTTTAACTTCAAAGATACGAACATAGCTGTCGTCTTCTTGAAATCCATCTAAGAAACAATAGAACCGAAACCCTTCATATTCATATTCAAAACGTTTTTGTTGATAGGTATCCAAACTATAGGTTACCTGTCCATGAAACCTTTTCTGAATTGCCTTCCCACTTAAAACCTCTATTTGATTATAATAGGGTAACATCGTATCCATTTGAACATCAGGTTGTTCTAATAAATCGTTATCTTCCTCATCATACATCGAATCTAATAAGATAGATTTTTTGGCTCTATTTTCTTCACCTATCAAGTCTTCAAGTTCTATGTCATCGGTAAAAGAGACAATCGCTTTGTCTTTTTCTCTCTGTAATTCATCCAGTGCAGGATATCTATTACATCTGATATAATTGATAAATCTAGTCTTTGAAATATGCATAGGCTTCACCACCTTCATTATATCACTTTCTCTAAACAATAAAAACATGCATTAAATCTACACATACTATCGTCTATTTGAACCAATATTTCTCCAACAAAAAAGCCTTGAATCAACTTAATTAGTTGGATATATCAAGGCTCTTATTGGTTTACAAATTGTTATTAATACTATTGGTTAATTATTGAAGTACTGAATCAAATTCTGTTTGAATCCAATCACTTGTGAAAAAATCAGCCATTTCAGCTAAAATACAAACTGGTGATGGATCAGATGCAACCTCAGATACAGCGTTAATCATGAGACTTTCATCACCACATCTTCCAACTAATTGTTGAACTGTAGTATTTGTACCACCAAATGTTTGAGATGCTTTTAGATTTACATCATCTGAGACGGTTATATCAATCGTTTGGAGATTTCCATAACGAACAACTTGTTCGTTAATCTTATATCGTGATCCGAAATATCCAATTACTCCACCAACAAAGAATGCTTTATTAACATCAGCTTCATTGTCATTCTTCTCGTGAGTTAACGTGATTGAACCATGATAGAAAGCATTAATGATATTACTGCTAGCAAAACCAGCAAGACCACCAACATAAACTGCATAATTACCAGAAGTTGTATCTACTGCAGTGCCAAAATCAAGATCGACATTGATATCGCTGGAACTTGTAATATTTTCAACCGATTTACTCTTATTGATTGCATGATGATCACCAATGACACCACCAATGTTAATTGATACATCTTTATTCTTAACTAAATTACCTTCTAAATTAAATATGATGCTTGCATTTGTCTTAACTTCCTTAAGTGTTGCATCATCAGATAATAAAGCAACAGCTCCACCCATTTTAATCTTTCCATAAGATGTTGCTAGTAATTCAATACTTGTGTTATCAACAGTAACGGCTGTCATACTACCTTTAAATTCACCAACGACAGCTCCAACATAAGCTTGAACTGTACTTGAAGATGAATAATTGATTTCGCTATTTGTAATTGTAATATTTTCAATGTTTGCATTTGAACTAGATACATAACCTGCTAAAATACCCACTCTTGATGACGTATTCATATGGAGTGGTGCTGCTGCTGTACCAATATGCATTTGATCGATTACAAGATTTTTGATTGTTCCTGATGATACATATCCAAAAAGACCTGTATAGGTAGCCATAACACTATAGGTAACATTAGATATAGTATATCCCTGTCCATCAAATATTCCAGAAAAAGATGCAGAAAATGGTGATGAAAACGATACACCTGTAAAATCTAGGTTGTTATCTAAAACATAATTTCCAGAACGATTACTATCCATGTCTAAAAACTGCTCTGTCGTCGTAATGTGAATGGTTTCAGCAGATAATAATGTGTATGAAGCTGTACCGATTAAAACAGCATCTCTACCGACAGTAGCATATACTTCTACCGTGTACTTTAAGGAATTATCTAGACCAGTAAATGAAATATTTTGGTATTCTGCCTCTTCATAGAGGTCTTTATTATTAGCGAGTGTATCATCGGGTTTAAGCAACTTAACACTAATAGTCCCGGTAATCTCATTGTTTGGATCATTTACTTCTATAGATAATACAATTGATGTTTGTGATACGTCAACATCATAGAATGTTGCTGTAATATCTGTTTTCGTTTGACATCCTGCAAGTAATACAAGAACAAATATTCCGAAAACAATTCCTATTAATTTTTTCATGATTCACCTCTTAGTTTTGTCATTGTTTGCTGTAATCTGTTTAATACGATTTGTCTGCCTAATAAAGCCAAGGAAACAGGCAAACTCGGGCCATGCATATCACCTGTAGTTGCAATTCTGAGTCCCATAAACAGTGGTTTTCCTTTTACCAATGTATCTTGACTCGTTTTTTTAATTAATTGTTCAATGATCTCAGATGAAAAATCACTGGATTCTAAGTTGTCATAAAATGCTTGAAGCACTGCTAAGCTTTGGTTTTCAACCAAAAACTGATATGCTTCTTCATTTAATGTGAATGTTTGATGGAAAAATGCTTGATATAATTCAACAATTTCGCCAATGTGCGTCATGCGATCCTGGAAAATACTAACTAATAATAATAACCACTCTTCGCTTTTGATAACAATATTTGCTTTGTCTAAGAAGGGTTTACTTCTTTCAGCAAGTTCTTCATGAGTAAGTTTTTTGATGTACTTACTATTCACATAAGCTAACTTTTCTTTGTCAAACATTGCAGGTGCTTTAGATAACCTGTCCGGATCAAACTGTTTAATTATTTCTTCTTTGGTCAATATTTCTTTATTACCATTCGGTGACCAACCTAAAAGTGAAATGAAATTAAACATTGCTTCAGGTAAATATCCCATTGATGCATATTCAGAAATGAATTGAATGACATTTTGATCGCGTTTACTCAACTTTTTCTTATGCTCATTAACAATGATTGTCATATGTCCAAAAATAGGGATATCCCAATTAAATGCTTGATAAACCATCATTTGTTTTGGCGTGTTGGTTATATGTTCTTCGCCTCTTAAAACATGCGTTATTTCCATGAGATGATCATCAATAACGACTGCAAAATTATAGGTTGGAATGCCATTATCTTTCATGATAATCCAGTCTTCCACATCTTTGCTGCTGAATTTCAATTCTCCACGCACTAAATCATTGAAGACATAATCAACATCCTCAGGAACTTTAAATCTAATCGCGTATTTTTCGCTATTTTCTCTATAATCTTTATATGCGAGTCCTTGTTCAAGCAACTCATTTGCATACTTGGTATATAGTTCAAGTCTTTCTAATTGTCGGTAGGGCCCATAAGCCCCTCCTAAATCAGGAGATTCGTTCCATTCAAGACCTAACCAATTCAAATAATTGAGTTGAGAGGCTTCTCCGCCTTTAACATTTCTAGCAACATCTGTATCTTCAATACGTACAATAAAATCGCCGCCAAAATGACGTGCGAATAAATAATTGAATAATGCACTTCTTGCATTGCCTATATGAAGTAGTCCCGTAGGACTTGGCGCATATCTAACGCGTACTTTTTTCATAATTAAACACATCCTTATTTGCACCTAATATTATACGATATAATCCCAGATTAAACAATGTTTAAATGAATTTAGTCATATTTCAGAGAACCTGTATACCCAATAGACTTTAAATAAACATTAATTTGTTTTCTATTTTTAAAAACAATAACCTTATCTTTATATTTTTCCTTGTAGAGTTTAAACAATGCTTTTGATTCTTTAGTTCTACCTTTGAATAATATCCACCATATGAAACTCAAATCTAATTTTTCTTTGCATCCATCAGCAATTGTATCTCTATTTTGGTTATTATATTTGATTCTTCTAATTATTGCCCCATATAAACACTTAAACCGGTTGAAATCGAAAATGAAGAGTTGATCACATAAATCAAATCTTTCATTTGCATATTTACGATATAGACCATCACTAATCCAATTTTCTTGTTTAATGAATGTTTGGATTTCATTTTCTACTGATAATTTGTCTCTTCTTGACCAATTAGGACCAAAAAAGATTCGGTCTATATGTAATACTGGTAATTGATAATGTTCTGCAAGTCTTTTTGCAAAAGTTGATTTTCCTGAACTAGAATGTCCAACAACAAGTATTTTCATATAAGCTCCTTAGTCATCTTCAAAAGCAATCAGTAAATTGCCTGTAATTTTTTTTGAATCCCCATGTTTTACAAATATCATGGTAATTAAGGATAAAACGATAAAGAATGCTGCGTATGGAAACAAGATTAATCTTCCATAATGATCCATCAAAATACCAGAGAATATTGGGGTAAAGATTTGAGCTGTCATAGAAGCTACATAATAATACCCTGTATATCGTCCAACATCACCACGGCTCATTTCAACAACCATGACATATGTATTAATTGAAATCATTGTTAAGCCCACCCCTGAAAATGCAATAATCGTTGCTGTTAACCAAGGTTGATTTTCATGCAAGAACACAACACTTGCCATAGCTGATGCTAGAATGATCATGCCTAGCATAACTGTCTTTTTTCGACCAAACCACATCGACAAAAGCCCAATAGGAAGAATCATAATCACGACAAATACTTGAGCAATAATAAATGGAAAATCATAAAAATTTAGATTTAACACTTTGGGTAAATAATCAGCAATTTTAGACATCACTGCGTTATATCCAGCAAACAATAAAAAGATGGATGCTAATAGAAAGTAAAGTGAAACTCTTCTTCTTAAAGTCATTTGTGGTGTTGATTCAGTTTTACTATAAACCCCTCTATTAAGCTCTAATTTCTCCATGATGCCATTTTTTTCATCGACTAGTTTTGGTTCTTTAACTTTCCAAAGAAATACACCCAAAGTTAAGAGCATCATACAACCAATGAAAATATAAACAAAAACATGATTATCATAATTGTTTTTATTAATACCGCTGAGCATGATAACATAAACAGCAAGAATACCTCCAAAAGCACCCATTAAAGTAATAATAGCGTTCGCTTTACTTCTCAATGGTTTGATGGTTATATCAGGCATCAGTGCAACTGCGGGTGATCTAAAAATAGTCATAGAGATCAAAGCGACAAATAAAATGGCAGCAAAAATGATCAAATTTGTAATATCACCAGAAGTTACCTCCCAAGCTCTTTGACTTAAATAATTGTAATATATATCTTTAATGCTAGATAGTTCTCTAGCGTCCAAACGATTTGAATCATTTTCAAGGATACTTATCATAGGATCTTTTATATTATTCTTCCAACTAGTAAACTGTTGAAAACTAATATTACCTACTTGATAACTTTCTTCCCTTTCATCAGTCATATTACTGATGACAAGATACCAGTGACTTGTTTCATTTACGTCTGCTAAAGAATCAAAAGCAACATTATAATGATCTTCAATAATATCGGTTGCTTTAATATCTAATGTTTGAACACTGTCTGTATACGCTAAAGCCATAAAGGCAAAAGCTGCCAATATAGTCCCTACAATGATATAAGGGGTTCTTCGTCCAAGTTTATTGTTGCTCTTATCGGATAAAGCACCAAATAATGGCAACAAAATAACCGCCATTACATTATCGAATGCCATGACGATACCTGACCATGTTTGGTTTAAACCAAACTTGTCTATGAGTGTTCGTGCAATTAATAAATCATATGATTGCCAAAACATGGAAATGATGAAAAAGATTAAACCTACATAAATCGTATTCCGATAGTTTAACTTCATAGATTGACCCCTTCAGAAGTTTTCATTTCCATTATATCACGATAAAAAAAGAAAGGGACCCAAATGGGTCCCAATGTTTTAACGTTTTGAGAACTGTGATGCTTTTCTTGCTTTTTTCAAACCATACTTTTTACGTTCCTTAGAACGTGGGTCACGAGTTACGAGACCAGCTGGTTTCAATATTGCACGCAATTCTGGATTGATTTCCATGAGTGCACGAGTGATACCTAAGCGGATTGCTCCAGCTTGACCTGTTAAACCGCCACCATAGACGTTAACAGAAATATCATATTTGCCTTCACTTTCAGTTAAAACAAGAGGTTGAGTAACATCTAAACGAGTTGCTGCTGATGGAATGTATTCTTCAAATTCACGTCCATTAATTATAAATAGACCTTTACCATTTGTTAAAATAACTCTTGCAATAGACTTCTTCCGACGTCCTGTTCCTAAATATTGTACTTTTTCTTTTGTCGCCATTTCTTATACCTCCAATACTTCTGGTTGTTGTGCAGCATGCTTATGTTCAGGTCCTTCATATACAAAGAGTTTCTTTGACATTTGTGAACCTAAAGTAGTATGTGGCAACATACCGATGATTGCTTTTTCAACCATACGTGTTGGGAATTTAGCCATGACATTTTTTGCTGGAGTCGCAGTAAGACCACCATTATAGCCAGAATGACTATAATACATTTTCTTATCCCATTTTTTTCCAGTTAATTTAATTTTTTCTGCATTAACGACGATTACATAATCACCATTGTCTACATGTGGAGTGTAGGTTGGTTTATGCTTTCCCTTTAAAACAGATGCAACTTCAGTAGCCAAACGGCCTAAAGTTTTGTTTTCTGCGTCTACTACATACCATTTACGAGTAATAGTAGATGCGTTTGCCATAAATGATTTCATTTTGTGATTCTCCTTATATTCTTATTTGTGAAATAAGGGCTGTGGAATTTAAATATTTAAAACGTACCTATCATATATTACTATATAGATAGTCAAATGTCAACTGTATTATGTATGAATTTATGCAAATATTCGAGTTAATGATGTGTTTAAAAAAGGATTTATATTTTATTGTGTTATTCATGGGAAAAAATAAAAAATGGAAACATAATTTTGTTTCCATTATCTCTATGTTATTGTGGTTATATTTTTTTTATTTAAGAGAAGAATCTCTAATAAAAGCGCAGTTACAATCGCACCTGCAACAAGTGCAATAATAAATCCCCACCAATTTTCCATGATGAAAATAACAAAGATTCCTCCATGAGGTGCGGCTAGTGATGTTTCAAAAAATCCGATAAGTGCACCAGCAATTGCACTCCCTGCAATAATCGCAGGAAGAACCGCTTTAGGTTCTGCATGAGCAAACGGAATGGCTCCTTCAGTTACGAAAGTAGCTCCCATCATCCAATTAGATTTTCCAAGTTTGATTTGTTCTTCAGTAAATCTTTTCTTAAATATGAGTGTTGCTAATGCTATTCCCAAAGGAGGTGTCATACCCCCTGCCATGACGGCAGCCATTAAAATTGAAGAGACACCACCAGTAATCGATGCAACTCCAAATAAATAAGCAATTTTATTGATTGGGCCACCCATATCAATGGCCATCATACCTCCTGCAATGAAACAAATAATAATTGCTAGAGGTCCAGTTAAACCATCGAAAAAGCCTTGTAAACCATTTGATATTGGCCCTATGATAATATTCACACCTAACATCGAAAAGGAGGTGATAAGCGTCCCTAAGATAGGCAGGATGAAAATTGCTTTGAGACTAGTGAGTGATGCTGGTAACTTCGCAAAGATCTTAATAAGAATGAGCATAAAGTAGCCAGCTAAGAACCCTCCGATGAGCGCACCAATAAATCCACTATCCCCTGTTGTAGCAAGTGCTCCAGCTAAAAATCCTGGAACTAAACCAGGACGATCTGCAATTGAATAAGCAATAAATCCACTCAAGACTGGTAACATGAAACTCATAACTAGATGTCCTGTATCATTAAACCATGCTGCAATAGCTGTTCCTGAACCAAAATCAATTGCTCCAGAATTGCTAGCATCAAAAATAAACGAAAGCGCAATAAAAATACCTCCCGCAACAACAAACGGGAGCATGTGGCTGACGCCACTCATCATATTTTTATATATGTTTAATCTTTTCTTCATAAATACCTCTAAATCAGATTAACCTTGATATATCTTATATAATCCATCCATGGCATCTTGAATAAGTTTTTTAGGATTTCTTATTGCTTCACCTACACTGACTTCAATGAGCGGTTTGCCAATGAAACGATTCATCTCAACTGAAACATCAGCTGCAATGATCACTGCATCACATGAGTCAATATCTGCCTTTGTTAATCGCTGTTCTGTTCCCATGGCTCCATTGGTTTCAACAATTATTTGAATTGGATATTCATGGGCTGTTTTTTCAAGCATTTCAGCAGCCATGTACGTATGTGCAATACCTGTGGGGCATGCAGTTACTGCAATTATTTTAAACATTTTTATGTCTTATCTATCGCTTTTAAAATCTTTAGAACTTCTTCTTTTGTTTTCGCTTCTAATAATTGCTCTCTAAATTCCTCATGAATCAAATTACGCGATAAAAGCGCTAAAGCTTGTAGGTGAGTATTTGCTCCAACTTCAGGCATAGCAATTAAAAAGAATAATTCTGCTGGATCTCCATCTAAACTTTCATATTCGATACCATTAACAGATTTACCAAAGACTAGGGATGGTTTAGTAACATACTTTGATTTTGTATGGGGAATAGCTATCTTAAATCCAATGCCTGTTGATCCTAGTGCTTCTCTTTCGTAAACATCTTCAATAAAGAGTTTTAAATCTGAGATACGCTTGTTATCTAATAAGATATTTGAAAGTTCTTTTATCACTTGATCCTTAGATTTAGCCTCGAGACTAAGTTTGATGAGTGGAAGGTCGATTAATTCGCTGATTTTCATGTGTGAATCTCCTTTATTTTGATTTTGTTTTGGTATAACTTAAGTGTTTCCTGTGATGCAAGACCTTCACTAAATACTGTGGCTGAACCACAAATTGCTGCATTTAAATAAGCCTTTTTTGAATCTTGATGTTCTAAATAGGATTTAATAAACCCAGCAACCATTGAGTCTCCTGCGCCAGTTGTATCGATTGCGTGACCGTGAACAAGAGATGCCCTGTAAACAACTTTTGAATCAATGAAGAGTGAACCTTTAGACCCCATTGAAATCATAACATTTTGTGCACCTAGTTCAATCAATTTTTTTCCATAAAATATCATATCATTCATGGATTGAATTTTAATGTCAAAATAATCTTCGAGTTCTGCTAGATTCGGTTTTATCAATAAAGGTTTGAAATGAATGAGTTCCATGAGTTCTTTACCCGGAATATCCATAACAAATTTAATTCCTTTTTGTTGACAAACGCTTGCAATCTTAACATAAGTATTTTCTTGTCCATAGCATGCGCTACCAGAACAAATCAATAGATCGTCTTGTGAAAGTTTTTCAATTTTTTTGAGTATTTTTTCAAAATCTTGATTTGAGATCACAGGTCCTGATGGATTCACTTCAGTTTCTTTAAATCCGTGATTGAGCTTCAGATTAATTCGTGTTGTTCCCAAAATATCTATAAAATCCAGTTTTATCAATCTATATTGGTTTAAATCCGATTTTATGAATTCTCCAGAGAAACCACCTAGAAATCCAGTGGCTACAGTGGGTACACCTAAATTATTAAGGACAACAGAAACATTGATACCTTTGCCACCCGCGCGAAAGTAGGCTTTTTCTGCTCGATTTAATTGATTAGTTTCTAAAGATTTCAGTCTAAGAATATAATCCACGGCGGGATTGAGTGTACACGTGTAAATCATAGAACATTCTCCTTTTTGTTGAAATGCATAGATGATATGTATACAACCTTATTATATCAATTATATGAATGCTTTTCCATATTTACTAGCATGAAATCAAGTTCATCTTCATAAAAAGCTTAAAAGACCTCAAATGAGGTCTTTTATGCGATTATTTTACGTTTGAAATTTCCAAATATGTTCTTTACTGATCTTGTTACGATAAGTAATAGTGAAAACAATAACAGCAATCACTCTTTCAATTTCGGGATATATTTTATTTTTAAATAACTCAGATTGAACCCATGTTCTTAATTTATTCATTCTGATCTTTTAATATTTCTTCCAGCTTCTTCGCTGAATCATAACGTTCAAATAAAACTTCTGCCTTACCCAATATCTGTTCTGGATAATTACCAAATGTCGCTAATGATTCAAAACTCAAGTCATCTAATCCAATTTGTTGTGCAATCTTTAATGATGTTTCTGGTGTAAAAGGCTGAAGTGCGATTGCAATATGTCTAATTGTTTCTAATAGATGATAAAGGACGTGATCAAGAATTTCTTGTTTTTCGGGATTCTTAAATAATACCCATGGTTCGGAAACATCAATATATTTATTAGCAAATCTTGCAAGCTTGACGATTTCTTCCAAGGCATCAGCAACCTTAAGTTCATCCATATGATTTCTAATTTGTGATAACAAGAAAGAACACTTTTCTTTTAGACTTAATTCAAAAGGTTCATCTAGTATCACTTTTTTAACGACACCTTCTCTATACTTATGTGCCATACCGATTGTGCGGTTAACGAGATTTCCAATCGTATTCGCTAAATCACTATTATTTCTTTCAATAAGCAGTTCATAAGTAATATTGCCATCTTGTGCGAAAGGTATTTCGTGAAGCACATAATATCTGACAGTATCCACACCAAAATAACGAACAAGATCATCTGTATACATAACGTTACCCACAGATTTACTCATCTTACTTTTATTTACTAGAACCCAAGGATGTCCAAAAACCTGTTTAGGCAATTCTAATCCTAAAGCCATTAAAATGATTGGCCAATAAATCGTATGAAATCTTAAAATGTCTTTACCAATCAAATGAACATCAGCAGGCCAGTACTTAGAAAATTCAAGTGAGTTTGGTTGATCAGGATGGTAATTTAGACCCGTAATATAATTGCTTAAAGCATCAATCCACACATAAACAATATGTCCTTCATCAAATTCAACAGGAATCCCCCATGTAAAGGATGTTCTAGATACTGATAGATCTGGGAGTGGTTCTTTGAGGAAATTTTGAATCATTTCATTTCTTCTCGATTCAGGTTCGATGAACTCGGGATGCTCTTCTATGTGCTTAATAAGCAGCTCTTGATAAGGTGCAAGTTTTAAAAAGTATGCTGCTTCTTTTGTCCACACTGGAATATCCCCATTAGGGGTTTTTCCATCGACAATATCTTTTTCTAAGACAAATGCTTCTTCAGCAATTGAATACCAACCTTCATACTCTCCTAAGTAAATATCACCTTGATCGTAGAGTTTTTTGAAGATTGCTTGAACAGACTTAATGTGTCTTTCATCGGTTGTTCTAACAAATTGATCATAACTAATATTAACCTTTTGATAAATTCTTTTTATTTCTGATGAAATATAATCTACGTAAGTCTTCGGAGAAAGCTCATTTGCTTGAGCTCTACTTTCTATTTTTTGTCCATGTTCATCTGTTCCTGTTTGAAAAAAGACGTCATAGCCATCTAATCTTTTAAATCTGACAATAGCATCAGCTAAAATAGCCTCATAAACATTTCCTATATGAGGAATCGCTGAAGCATATGCAATTGCTGTTGTTAAATAATATGTTTTTTCCATTTCCATTACCTCCTAAAAAATATAAAATCGCCCTTAAAAAAATCTAAGGACGAAAATTTCGCGGTACCACCTTAGTTCTAGCAATGCTAGCACTCAAAATCCTTAACGCGGACATACGTTTTGGTCTACCTATCGACCAAAAGGCTCGAAAACCACGTTCATTTGATTTAGGGTTCATTTTCACCAAACATGAACTCTCTAGACGCTAAAATCAAACTACTCTTTTTCTCATTGCCTATAATAATCTTATTATATATGAAATCAACTAAAAATCAAGTCTTTTTATTGTCAATCTTATATTCTTGATATACTTCACTTTTTGGGATGTGTCTTTGTTTTGAAACTTGTTTCATCGCATCCTTTTCATTCATACCGGATTTGATGAGTCTTTTTGTATGTTCAGTTATCGATTCATCGAACTCCATTTGTATTTCATAATCTCCTTCGATAACTATTACATATTCCCCCTTTGGATTATGTTCCATCTCTATTGCCTTATCGAGTGATGTTCTAATAATTGTTTCAAACATTTTCGTAAGTTCTCTTGCTAGAGCAATATTTCTATTACCTAGAATTTGATAAATAGTCTTTAATGTTTTTAAAACTCTTAATGGAGACTCGTAGATGACAAGTGTTTCTTTTCTTCCTTTATATGGTTCCAGAATATTTTTCATTTCAGATTGTTTTCTTGGTAGAAAACCAACAAAAGTAAAAGGTTGAATGATAAGGCCCGTTGTTACAAGAGCCGCTAAAATTGCACTTGGTCCAGGAATAGAGACGACATAATATCCGGATTCTATTACTTTTTTAATGATTTCATATCCGGGATCATTAATTCCGGGTGTGCCAGCATCACTAATTAATGCAATATTTTTCTTTTCCTCTAAAAGGGATATAATTTGAGATTCCTTTTCCTCTTTATTAAATTCATGATAACTCATCATCGGTTTTTTTATGTTATAGTGATTTAACAAAACTGAGGATATTCTAGTATCCTCAGCTAAAATTATATCTACTTGATTGAGTATTTCTATTGCCCGATATGTGATATCTTTTAAATTACCTATGGGTGTTGAAACGACATAAAGTGTAGGTTTGGGCTCCTTAAAGCTCTTCTGCATTAGTGACCGACAACTCTCTTTGCACGTTCTCTTAAATCTCTTTCAGTGTAGACCAATCTCATTAATTGCTTTTTCTTTGTTTCATCAATCTTGAATTCAAGACGTAATTCTTCTAAAAAATCGTGTTCAAGGGTATTGTAAAAATCATCTGACATCGTAACCTTCATTAAATTCAAATAAACAATGTTTTTTATTTTTTTATGAACAGATTTGAAGAAATGAATCGTTTCTGGCAGTTTTTTGCTCAAGGCAAACTGATACTCCTCAACAATATGATCTCCTACTTCAGCAAGCATCATATTTAATAATCTCTGTTCTAATTCACTAGGTTTTCCATCAACAGAGACCATGTGCATCGCTAAATCAAGAAATTTTAATTTTTCTTTTCTATTTAATACGCTTAGTAACATAAGATTTCCCTCCATATATATCAACAACTTCGTTCGTTAGAACATGCTTTTCATAGTATAAGATAAGCGGTGGTTCAACCTTCATACCTGGTTGTCCGTTTTTTATTGCTTCAATTAATACATGATTTGGATTTGCGTTAAGATAAGGATGAACAAACCGGATGCGTTTAATCTCAAGAGCGAATTGATTCATTACCTCAACAATCTCAGCGAAGCGATCAGGCCTGTGAATCATGAAAAAATGTCCACCGAATTTTAATGTTTTTGAAACTGATTCAATCAGCTCTTTTAGTGATAACATCACTTCGTGGCGTGCAATTTGATCCTCTTCACTTTCATTAACGTTGCCGTTTTCTGTGATTCTGAAGAATGGAGGATTGCTAATAACCACATCCAAATCTTTTAAATCAGTTGATCTGACATCTTGATGTATGCATGATAGTTGATCAGTAAGATGATTTAATTCAATATTGTGCACTGCTTGCAAATATCGATCCTCTTGAATTTCTATTCCGATGATTTTTGCTTTTGTTTTTTTACTCATATATAGAATTAATGCTCCAGCACCAGTACCAAAATCTGCAATCACTTTTGAACGTGCTGGTATCTTAATAAAATCAGCTAACAAGATAGTATCTAAATTAAAAGCTTGTCTAGATTTTTGTTCAATCCATAGATTGGTACCCAATAATGTTCTAAGCATGATTTATTCGCGTGTAATTCCTGCGAGTGGCAACCATTCTGTTTTCCCACTCTCTGCATTTTTCACTTTAATCTTCTGACCTATGATGTTGAGTTCAACAACAGTTGCTGTTCCGTTTTCTGTTTCCACTTTTTCCTTTAGATCTGGAAGCAATGCCTTTAATTCAGTATATACATTATCCTCATACTTAATGCAACATAATAATTTGCCACAAACACCGGAAATCTTTTGTGGGTTTAGCGCAATATTTTGATTCTTTGCCATTTTGATTGAAACAGCCTCAAATTCACCGATAAATGTTGTGCAGCATAAAATCAAGCCACATGGTCCGATACCACCAATCATTTTTGCAGCATCTCTAGGTCCAATTTGTCTTAATTCAATACGTGTATGATAAATTTCACTTAAATCTCTAACCAGGTTTCTAAAATCAACGCGAGTTTCAGATTCAAAGTAAATCAGCAGTCTTTTTCTATCAAGTGTATATTCAGCACCTAAGACCTTGATTTCTAGATCGTTTTGAACGGCCAGTATTTTCGCTTTTTCAATAACACCCACTTCAAGTGTTTGGTTGTATTGGTCTTCTTTGATATCGCCTTCATTAGCTTTTCTGATAATAGGTTTAAGTTCACTTGTTAATTCTGATTCTTCAATTTCTTTAAATAAATAAACTTTGCCTATTTCAATACCACGCGTTGTTTCAACAACAACTAAGTTGCTGATTTCTATTTCTAAATCTCCATAGGAGAAGTAATATTTTTTTCCTGCTTCTTTAAATTGTACTAATGCAACTTTCACTTTCTCACCTCATCTTTTCTAACATGTTAGATAATTGGTCGAGCGCGAGCTCGAGATTAATATAATAGGTTTGTTTCTGTAAAATCTCTTGAATTTGTTCAATCAGTTTTTCAATATCTAAAATCTGCATTTGATTTGATTGAATTTGAATTTGTTCTTTAAGAAATGTGAACATAATATCTTGATGTGCTCTATAATGGATTAAATCTAAGAAATATAATAAGATTAACTCCAAAAAGTTCATGAAAAATTCTCTATCTTGAATAATAAATCGCCCATGCTTTACAAAATACAATGGAAACGATATATCTTTATCAGCCCAGTGAATAATGATTTCTTGAATGAAATTAACCATCTCAAGAAAATTAGGATTTTCAGCTAGTAAAATTGCTTCATCGATGTTTTTTGTCAAATAGGGAGCTAAGACTGCAACCCGTTCATCGATACCTAAATTAATCAACTCAAGTTCTAAATCTTTTTCGTCAATACTTTTTAGATACAAAACCTGGCTGCGTGAAATGATGGTTCTCATGACATCATCAATATTATCAGTTAATAAGAAACCGTAAACACTGTGACTCAGTGGTTCTTCCATAAATTTAAGTAAACTATTAGCCGCACTACTTCCTATTTTTTCAATATTCTTAATGACATATATTCTAGGGCCACTAACTAATGCTGTTTTAGAAAACTCAGCTTGAAGTGCTAAAATTTGTTCTTTTTTAATAGACAAACCATCGGGTTCTATAACCATCATATTAGCAATCTTGCGTTCGGCAATTTGTTGTTTGAGATGCGATGTATCTTCGCGATTTTGGCTAAGAATCATAAAAGCAACTTCTTCTACTAATTGAGATTTCCCACTGCCTTTAGGACCGCTGATCAAATAGAGATGTGCAAGTCTATTTTTTAAGATTGTTTGTTGAAAAAAATACTGTGCCTGTTTCATATACTTTCCTTGATTTTAGATATGATTTGTTCTTTAATCTTTTCAATTGACTGCGTTCCATCGATTGTCACGATTCGATTGGGATACATTTTAGCAATTTTTTGATATCCTTCTCTTACTCGTTGATGGAAGATGACGGTTTCTTGATCGAGACGATCATATTTTGACCGATTGGAAATCCGAGACATCCCTACCAATGGATCTAAATCAATATAAAAAGTTAATTCTGGCATGTGATAAGTTGCATATTGGTTAATATTTAACACGAAATCAAAACCTAAATCTCTTGCATATGCTTGATAAGCCAGTGAACTATCTAAATAACGATCACATAAAACAATTTTGTTTTCTGCTAAGGCGGGTAAAATTATTTCATCAAGATGTTGTGCTCTTGCTGCAGCCAAAAGAAGAGCCTCTGTATTAGGGGTTACACCCTTGTACTTAGGATTTAAGATAACATCGCGTATGGCCTCTGCAATCATGCTTCCGCCAGGTTCTCTTGAGGTTAAAACATCATAATCTCTTTTGAGAATATCAGCAATATCTTTAATTAGTGTTGTTTTCCCGGTGCCTTCGCCACCTTCAAAAGTAATGAACATTTGCACTCTCCTTATGAGTTTATTATAGCATGCTAATAGTAGATTTTGACTAAAAATAATCCTCTCGCTTGAGCAGTTTTTCCAGCTAAAGACCTATCGTTTGTTTCGAATATTTTTTTAATGGTGTCAGGATCTTTCTTACCAATCCCAATTTCAATTAATGTTCCCATCATTGAACGCACCATATATTTTAAGAAACTACTACCATGAAAGGTGAAACTATAGTGTTTTTTTGTTTCTTTAATCTCCACACGATAAATAGTCTTTGCAGTGGTTCTGTCTTGAACATATTGAGAAAATCCCTTAAAATCATGTGTTCCTACAAAATCATTAATAACCTTTTTTACAGGTTCAATATCAAAATTTTTGATATATACTTCATAATTTTTGGTAAATGCAGTACTTGGTTTTTTCGCAATGACATATTTATATATTTTTGATTTCGCACTATGTCTTGCATGAAAATCAGATTTCACTTTTTTAATTTTTTTGATTCTTATATCTAATGGCAACCTATCATTAACACGAAGCCATGTTTGTTCATCGATATCTAGGTCACTATCAAAATGAAATACTTGTCCAATCGCGTGAACGCCTTTGTCAGTTCTTCCCGCACTATATATTTTAATATCAGTTTGCGTCATTATGCTAAATGATTTTTCAATAACCTCTTGAATACCCAATCCGTTATTTTGTCTTTGAAATCCATGATAAACTGATCCGTCATAACTAACTATAGCAAGATACCTCATGAAATCACCTTAGAATAAATGATTAATCCCAAAATAACAATCGCCATTACAAGACTTAATATATCAACAAATCCAATCGTATATTGATCAATTCTTGTTCTTTTCGCACCAATGATATATCCGCGAACTTCCATTGCATTTCCCAAATCTTCAGCTCGTTTAAACGAGATAACAAATACAGGAATTAATAAAGAGATGATTTGAACGACCTTATCTTTAAGTTTGCTTTCCTTGAAATCGACTCCTCTAGATGCTTGAGCTTTCATTATTTTTTCTGTTTCACCTAACAATGTTGGAATATATCTTAATGTCAACGATAGCATCATAGCAATCACATCAACGGGTACTTTAATAACTTTTAAAGGCTTAAGCAAAGATTCAATTCCGTAATTTAAATCAGTGGTCATCGTTGTAAAGGTTAACAATGAAGTCATAATAATGACATTCGTAATTCTTACAAAGATAAACCCAGCTCTCATGAGCCCTTCATCATAGATATATAATGTATAACTTGTAAAGCCAACATATGGAAGTGAGGCTTGTATAAAAAACACCATAAATGCTGCAAAAAAGAAATATAGAATGCGTGTTTTTATATATTTTTTGGACCAATTATAAAAGATTAAAAATAAGATGATTCCAACAATACTCGTTAGAGATATATACATAGGAATCGGATCAAAAACAAGTGAGCCTGTTTTGACATAAAAGAGTTGAATGAAAAAAGTGAATGTTAATAAAAAGACAATAGGGCGAAGCCCATTTAAAACTTTACGCATTGGAATACCAGAGGATGCGGTTAAAATCATGATTCCAACAAAAATGATAAGCATTGTAATCAAAGGAATCGCACTCACTGAAATAGGAATCAAAAAGGTCCCTACTAAAAGGATAACCAAACTAAGCAATTTAATTCTCGGATCAAGTTTATGTAACCAAGAGTTTCCCGGAATAAATTGACCAATCGTAATATTATTCATGAGATACCTCCTTTAAGTAACTTAAAAGAGAATCAAAATCATATTTCGGTTGATATGAAATTCCCACGTTTTTTTCTAGATATTTCAATATCTTAAGCGGCGTTGGTAAATCCAAATGAAATGAATCAAAATCAGGATGCTCAAAAAGTTTTTCTTTTGTTCCATCAAAGACCAAAAGTCCTTCTTTTAAAACAATTACACGTTTTGCAAACTCTGAAACTAAATCCATATCATGCGAAATAAGAATAATTGTTTTATTTTCTTTTTCATGTAATTCTTTAAATATTGCCATAAGATCTCTTCTACCCTTAGGATCTAATCCTCTAGTAGGTTCATCTAAAACAAGGATTTCTGGTTCCATAGCAAGAATACCAGCTATTGCAACTCTACGCATTTGACCACCACTGATTCTAAATGGTGATTGCTCATAAAGCGATTCATCAATACCAACAATCTTTGCTGCTTTTTTAGCCATTTCTGTGGCTTGTGCTTCAGTTGACTTGAAATTTTTAGGTCCGAACATAATATCTTTTAAAATTGTTTCTTCAAATAATTGGTATTCAGGAAATTGAAAAACTAGACCAACTTTTTGACGAAGATAATTAATCTTTTCTTTCTTCTTGGGTGGAAGGTTTTGCCCAAAAACAACAACATTTCCGCTGTTCGGTAACAACAATGCATTCATATGTTGGACAAGTGTAGATTTTCCAGATCCTGTCTGACCTATGATTGCTATGAACTCGCCCTTTTCATCGATATTTAAATTAATATGTTGAATGGCGTCATAATTAACTTTTAGGCCTTTATAAGCATAGCTTACATCTTTGAATTGAATGCCCATAGCGCCTCCAATATCTTTTTATCAATGTGATCATCCTTGATTGCTTCATTGTAAAGACTCAGCTCAAATGGAAGCTCCAAATGAGATGACTTTAAAAGATCTTCCTGTTTGAAAACTTCTTTTGGAGTACCTTCTAAAATGACTTGCCCTTCTTTGAGTACGATTAAATAATCGCTTTGTGCAGCAAATGATAATTCATGAGTTATTGTAATAATTGTCTTATTTAAATCTTTGTTTAGTATCTTAATTAAATTTATGATTTCTTGAGTTCCTTCAGGATCTAACATAGAAGTTGCTTCATCTAGAATCATAATATCTTGTTCCATTGCCAAAGCGCCTGCAATAGCAACTCTTTGCTTCTGTCCTCCTGATAACTGGTGTGGTTCTTTACTTAGAAATTCTTCCATTCCTACCAAAGAAGCATAGTGGTGAATCTTTTCAACCATTTCATCGTGAGGGATTTGCTGATTTTCTAGACCAAAAGCAATATCATGCTTTACAGTTACACCAACAAATTGATTATCTGGATTTTGAAAAACAATACCAATTTTTTTACGTATCTCGGCAATGTGTTCTTCATTCAAAATTAATCCGTCGATATAAATTTCTCCAGTTGCTGGCGCTAGTAATCCGACTAAAAGTTTCGATAATGTCGATTTTCCTGAACCATTGTGTCCTAAAATGGATACCCAAGTTCCCTTGGATATCGCTAAATTTACATGGCTCAACGCTTCATCAATACCATTATATGAAAAGCTTAAATCGCTTACTTTTATCATGAAATTCACCTACATTTCGTACCTTAACATTATATCACGTTAAAAAGATATTAGAAAGACAACTGTCCATAAATTTTGGGTTTTCACTTAGTGAAGTGTTATTTATAGGATGTCTACACATAATTTGCTTAAATATTCATTTTCAATGTAAATAATTAGCATTTTTCTAATTAATTCTTTATAATAGACGTGAACATAAGACAGAGGTGAAAATATATGGTATTTAATTTTACAACGGACAATTTTGAAAAAGAAGTATTGCAGAGTGATGTTCCGGTTTTGGTCGATTTTTGGGCAACTTGGTGTAGTCCATGTTTGAGAGTTACACCAATTTTAGAAGATCTTGTTAAAGAAACTGGTGTCTTATTTAAAGTTGGAAAACTTGATGTAGATGCGGAATATGAAATTGCTGATCAATTTGACATTATGAGTATTCCTACAATGGTTGTTTTTAAAAATGGAAAAGTCCATCAATCAATGATTGGTGTCCAATCTAAAGCAACACTTAAGAAAATGTTGGAAGCATGAAAAAAGTTATAATTATTGGATATGGTCCAGCAGGTGTTACTGCAGCTCTATATCTAAAAAGAGCTGGTCTTCATCCACTGGTTATCGGTAAAGATTTAGGAGCACTTGAAGGATACGATGATTTAGTGGAAAACTATTACGGATTTCCTGAACCCGTTGTGGGTAGCAAACTTATCGCTTCCGGAGTTCAACAAGCGAAAAATTTGGGTGTCGATATCATTACTGATTCAGTCATCTCATTAAAACAAAATGAATCGGGATTTACACTAACAACTACAAAAGATTCTTTTGAATCAGAAACAGTTTTACTCGCTACCGGAAAAACGAGACAAACCTTAAATATACCGGGTTTTACTAAATTTAGAGGAAAAGGTATTAGTTTATGTGCTACTTGCGATGGCTACTTCTATCGGAAGAAAAAACTAGCTATTGTAGGCTGTGGTGCATATATGGAACATGAACTTGAATACCTCAATAGGATTTCAAATGATGTTACAGTATTTACACATGGCAACGACTTAACATGCAAAATAGATAATCCAGTTGTGTCTGGAAAAATTATTGGCTTTAAGGGTGCTGAGAAAATCACTCACATCGTTACTGATGATGGTGAATACCCAATTAATGGCGTCTTTATTGCACTAGGGATTCCCAGTTCAATTGATTTCGCATCACAACTCGGAGTTGTTGTTGAAAAAAATAATATTGCTGTTGATGAGAATTATCAAACCAATATTGAAGGTTTATTTGCAGCAGGGGATATCATCGGTGGAAAACTACAAATTACAAAGTCAGTTTATGATGGTATGCAAGCAGCAGATGCAATTTATAACTATTTAAAAAATGAGTCTAAAAAAGCCTAGTTAAGAGATTAACAAGGCTTTTTTTTATTATACTATTCTAAAGTTTTGTATCATCTAAATTTCTAAGAAAGCTCGGATTGGTTTAACGATTTTTTTAACTGTGCCTTTTTTAAATGGGTTTTTTAGGTTTGCTGATTCAATTAAACCAAGAAAACTTGATAGACAAAATGGTGTTATTAATTATTTTTGATGACATCTATTAATTCCTTAATAATGGTTGCTTTATAATCCGCTTCAGGTGATTTTTTTGCATCACCAACTGCAAAGGCAAACATACCTGCTCTTTTTGCTGCAATTATACCCGCTTCTGCATCTTCAATAACCAGGCAATCTTGATTATTCATCTTTAGTTTGGTTGCTGCAGTTAAAAATATATCTGGAGCTGGTTTACTATTTTTTACGTCATTACCATCGGCTATTGCATCAAAACTGCCAATTAATTTTATTTGCTTTAAAATGAGTTTTGTATTTTTAGATGAAGAACCAATAGCAACTTTGATGCTCATCTGTTTCAAATCTGATAATACTTCTAAAACACCTGGCAAGATGAAAGTCTCATCAAGCTTTCTAAGAGATTCAACATAATAATCATTCTTAATCTTTGCTAGACTCACCTTTTCACTTTCTGTGTAGGGTTTTTTTGATTTTTCTAAAATAATATTAAGAGATTCCATTCTTGAAACCCCTCTTAGACGATGATTAATGGAGTGATCAAACGATATATTTTCTTGATCGGCCATATATTTCCATGCTTTATAATGAAATTCATCAGTACTTACTATAACCCCGTCTAAATCAAAGATGACTGCTTTAATCATTTTTTTCCTCCTTTATAATCAATTATGCTTTCATTTTAGAAAAGATAATTGCAGACTTGTTTATTATAAAATAGATCATCGGTACTGTTAATACCAAATTAATTCCAATTAAAATGAGTGCTATTGAATTAAATGACATCATATCACTTAGCCAAGAATAAACAAGTCCACTTAGAGCAATAAATGTAAATCCACCAAAGATACCCAATAATGCAGTCACACTTTGTTTAACAACCTCAGCTTCATTTACAAAATCAAACTTTGGTAGCAGCATATTCATTATCGCATCAAATGCTGAAATAAGAACTGCAAAGACAACAATTAATACGATTAATATCAGTTGTGTGACTATGCTAAAACCAATTGAGATACCAAATAAGAGAATACTGATTGCTGCAATTGGAACAATTAATAAGAGATTAAACGCAATCTTAGAATAAACAATTGTTTCTGCTTTAATTGGGAGGCTTTTTAAAATCCAAAAGTTCTTCCCCTCGAGTGAAAGACTAATTGCTGGAGTATAGGTCATTGCCACAGTAAAACCTATTAAAACAAGTATAAGTACTTCAACGTCCAATCCAGTACCTATCATTTCTCCTAAATAACTTTCGATTTGACTTTGATAAAATAAACTTGCAATTGAAAGAAAAATTAAGATAACCGGACCGAATCCTGCATTGATTGCATAAATTGTTGAACTTAAAAACTTCTTAAATTCTTTTTGAACCAATGTAACTAATACCGATTTTTCCTGATACTTAAGCTGTTTATTATTCTTTCTGATATTAGATTTAATACCTTTTTGATTAGTTCTTTGAACCAATCCTTGAATACTAAACATAAAGATTACGAAAGCTATGGAGTGAGTGCTAATTAAAAGTCCTAAATTAAGAAAACTATGTTCATTAATCGCAGTTATAAACCACTTAAATGGTGGATAAGCATTACCGATTCCTGAAAATAAATTGATTTGCCCTGTAAGAGGATTAACACTTGTTTCGTTGATTGAAAATGAGAACATGAAAATACCAATCATTATCACAAAAATCAATATGATGGAGATTAGTTTGCTTCTTCTAAATTTCGAGGTGACCATTGCAACAAGTAATGATAAAAATGACATCACAATAATAGGAGCTAAAGGAACAAATAAGAATGCTACTAAAAAGAAAATTATGCTTAGTATATTAAAACCTGTCCAGTAAAAGTATGAAAACACAATAGGTAATGTTAAGATAAAAGCTGATATATATAACATGACCATCATGACTGTCATCTTCGCAAATAAAACAGTTCTTGGATGTATAGGTAGAGGTGCTAATATATCGTAGTCTTTATAGTAAAATAAGTATCCACTAGCTCGAAATAACACAATCATAATTGATAGTCCTATAGAGTAAATGGTGATGAAGCTCAGTAGAATTTCTGGCTGACCCATCCCATTAAGTATTCTTCCTAAATCAAAAAACAAATAGCCAAAAGAACCCAGAAAAACAACAATTGCATAGATTAATGCAAGTCCAACAAGTATAGCTTTTGTTTTAGATCGTTTCAAATCAAATCCCAGTAGTCGCTTAAATGAGAAATTCTCTTTGAAGAATAATTTGATTAATTGTTTATACATTATGATTCGTTTGCGATTTCCATAAAGACAGTTTCTAAGGACTCATTCAAGATGATATCTGCTGTATTGCCTTCAGCAATGATTTTCCCCTGTCTGATAATGGCTACCTTATTACATAGTTTTTCAACAACTTCTAAAACATGAGTTGAGAAAAAGATTGATACTCCGCGACTACAAATATCTTTAAATATTTCTTTTAATTGAAAACTTGCTTTTGGATCAAGGCCAACAAAGGGTTCATCCAATAATAATAGTTGTGGCTTATGGATGAGCGCACCAATAATAACTAATTTTTGCTTCATCCCATGTGAATATGAATTGATTGGATTATTTAGTACGTCGATAATCTCAAATAAGGTCGCATATTTATCAATTTCTAATGATCTTGTCTTGTTATCCAATTTAAATACATCAGAAATAAATTCTAAGTATTGAATACCCGTTAGGGATTCATAGATATCAGGGTTATCTGGAATATATGCAATCAATTTTTTTACTTCAATTGGTTTAGTTTTAATCGAAAACCCATTGAATGTTATTTCTCCAGATTCAAAACTAATAATCCCAGCAATAGATTTTAACAAGGTTGTTTTTCCTGCACCGTTATGCCCAATAAATCCAAAAAGATCGCCTTCCTCAATGGTTAAATTGATTTGATCACATGCTTGTTTTACACCATCATAACTCTTTGAAACGTTTTTAATTTCTAACATAATCATTCTCCTTTATGGGTTGTGAACTGTAATATCTACTCATATTTTATCATCAAAAGATGATATTACATTAATAATGTTGCTATATTCATCACGATTAAACAAAAAAAGGCCAGATGGCCTTTGATGTTAATTGATATAACTTCTTGTGCTAAATTCCTCGTTTAATATGTATGGCTCATCAATTAGATATGCTGAAGTACTTAGATTTACGTAAAATGAATCATTGTTACTCGTTGTGATTGTTCCCCATATCTTATCAACAAATTCTGGATGATCAATAAATGGGTTTCTATTATGCTGATAACTATAAATGACATCATTTCTATGTTGTTCAAAGCTGTCAACTGGATCCATTGCATTCCACTCCAAAAGGGTATCAAGCATTGCCATTTGATAAACCGCAGGACTTGTACTATTAACAAGATTTAGATAATCGTATCTAATCGTCATATAAAACAGGATACGTGCAACATCTCCTTTGACTTCATCTCTTGGTTCATAACTTATATTTAATCCTGAGTCATCAAAATAATCATTACTACGACTTGAATTTTCACTTGGATTAGCAGGTTTGAGGTTGTGTAAATCGGATGCTGCATTGATAACATAATTATCAGCATCAACACCTAAAAGAGATTGTGGCCAAACATGTTCTCTATTCCATGTAATACCGGCATCCCAAACACCTGAAACTGATGTTCCACGATAAACAAGTATTACATTGTTACTATTGTTTGGATCCGCATCCGAATCATCTAGAATATATCTAGCATCACCGTAATTTACACCTACAAAACCTGTTGTAACAACAGTTCTTAAAAAAGTTTCTAAGGTCAATCCCGTTAAACCATCTGCACCTTCATAATATCCTGTATATGTATACTCATCAAGAAAATTCCATTGAGCATAAAGGATAACATTACTCGTCATTACTTCATCAAAAGTATAATATTCTGTTCCAATTCGTGTCGTTGTCCAACCAAGGAATTCATATCCTGTTTTAACCGGATCAGCAACTGAAGCAATACTTTCTTGATATTTATAGGTAACAACACCAATTTCTTCATATCGATCCATCAATGTTAGTGTATAATCCACACGATCAAAATAGCTTTTTATTAATAAATCATTTTCACTCGATACTTCTCCCGAAAGATTACTCAATTCATCATTTAAAACAAAACCAGTCATTGTTGAGTTCGTTGATTTTACAGTTCCTTCTTCTGCAATTCCACTCGCTGAATTCAATAATGAATATGCTTCATCTTCTAAGTTTTCTATATAAACTTCAATTGTAAAATGTCCTGTGATAATCGGAACTAATATTGCATAAATCGTCACATCTTCAGTGATAGCATCATCAAAATCAAAAGGTTCTAAGGATGTTAGATTGGTTGTCCATCCATCAAATCTAAGGTTTTCTAATTGGATAGCACTCAGTTCATTAACCAATTGTCCGTCAACAATTCTATAATTAATGAGTTCACCATTCACGTTAAAAGTAACATCGTGATAGATGATGGTTCCTACAACTGTGAGATCAAAAAGTTTTTGAACGCTACTTGATCCTAAAGATACTGATAAAACTAATGTTACAGCTGTGTCTTCTTCTTGTCTATTTACAGTGCCGAAATTATCAATCACGGAAACGTTACTGCTTTCCCAACTAATATTAGCGGAAGGTTCTAAAACAGAAGTCAAAGGTAAGGTTAGGCTAGTAGTTACAGTATTAGCTGAATCACCTTGGGCAAATGTAATTTCAACTGCATCCATTACTTCTGATGCAGTATGTGTAATATTTGTTGTTTGATCACACCCAACAAGTGTGATACTAACTAAGATTAAAGCAATTAAACTAAATAATTTTTTCATATATTTCCTCTTTCTAAATCATCGTGCATATCTATTGTATTATGAATGTTATCAAATAACAAGAGTAATTATGATAAGTCACTATTACAATAGTGTCTTTTTAATTCTCAAATTAGATAAACAAAAAAGGTATAGACTAATCCATACCCTAAATTTGTTTTTCGATAGTCTATTATTTAATTTGCTAATTAAACAAATTCAATAATTGCCATTGGTGCAGCATCGCCGCGTCTAGGCACAGTTTTGATAATTCTTGTATAGCCGCCTTGTCTTTCGGCATAACGTGGTCCAATTTCAGAAAATAACTTCTGAAGTGCATTTTGACCTTCTTTAACGTCTTCAAAACGTACAGTTTCAGCTGCTTGTCTTCTTGCGGCCAAAGTACCAGCTTTTGCTAAAGTGACCATCTTGTCGGCTAATTTTTTCAATTCCTTTGCTTTTGCTTCAGTGGTAACGATACGTTCATTGATGATAATATCTGTTACAAGATCACGAAGTAAAGCTTTTCTTTGAGCGCTATTACGTCTCAATCTACTATAAGCCATGATTTACTCCTTCTCTTCATCGTCTAAATGAAATTTTGAATCCTTAGTTGCTGTATTTTCGAATTCTAATCCGTGTTCAGCAAGCTTTTCCTTCAATTCCTTAAAGGATTTTCTACCAAGACTTCTAAATCTCATGACATCTTCTTCTGTCAAACGAATGATTTGAGCAACTGTATAAATACCAGAACGTTTTAAACTATTAAATAGTCGCACAGATAAGTCAAGTTGTTCTATCTTCATTTCTAATTTCTTATTTGTTGGTTCTTCTTCTTGTTCAAAAATAAATTCAGTCGAAGCTGCTTGTTCACTAATTTGAACGATAACATCCAAATAATCAATGAGCATCTTAGATGCTAAAGCCAAAGCTTCTTTTGCTAAGATTGCACCATTAGTTTCAATGTCTAATGTCAGTTCATCAGCATCTCCTCTTGTTTTTTCAACATGATAAGAAACTCGTGATACTGGTGTATAGATTGAATCAATTGGAATGATACTCTTTTCATTCTTGCTGAATACTTTATTTTTTTCAGCATTTACATAACCAACGCCGCGTCTTACAGTAACTTCCATAGAAAGTCTTCCTGTATCAGATAGGCTAGCAATGACTTGTTCTGGGTTAATAATCTCAACACCATCAACATGATTAAAATCAGCTGCAGTTACTTTTCCTGCACCGACTGCATAAAGTTCTAGCTTTTGTTCAAAGTCAGGTTCAATTGAATCAACTCTAAAAATAACTTTTTTTAGGTTAAGAACAATGCCCATGACATCTTCATAAATGCCTTCCATAGTAGAGAACTCATGTTCAATACCGTCAATTTTGATATTCACGATTGCAGCACCTGGAAGTGAAGAGAGTAATACTCTTCTTATAGCATTTCCTAAGGTAATTCCATAACCGCGTTCTAATGGTCTAATCACAAAGCGACCCTTGTTGCCATCAACTGACAGTTCTTCAACTGCTGTTGGTTTTTCAAACTTTAATTCTTTCACAAGTTACCCTCCTTAAGATTATCCACGTGGACGTTTTGGTGGTCTGCATCCATTGTGTGGTACTGGTGTTACGTCTCTGATTGCAGTAATTTCAAGACCAGCTGCCTGTAGTGAACGGATAGCCGCTTCACGACCTGGACCAGGTCCTTTAACTGAAACTTCAACCTTGATCATGCCATTATCCATTGCTGTTTTAGCAACAGCTTCAGCTGACATTTGTGCAGCATAAGGTGTAGATTTTCTGCTACCCTTGAAACCAAGTGCACCAGCACTGCTCCAAGCAATTGCATTACCATCAACATCTGTGATTGTAACAATCGTATTGTTAAAGGTTGTATGAATGTGTGCAACACCAAGGGGAATATTCTTTCTAGCTTTACGCTTCGTTGTTTTTTTACGAGCCATGATTTATTCCTCCCTTACTTCTTCTTGCCGGTAATCGCTCTGGTTTTACCTTTTCTCGTGCGTGCATTGTTTCTTGTGTTTTGACCACGAACAGGTAATCCTTTACGATGACGGATTCCGCGATATGAACCAATTTCCATTAAACGTTTGATATTTAAAGTTACTTCACGGCGTAAATCACCTTCGGTAATATACTTTAAAATTTCTGTACGAATACGGTTCAATTCGTCTTCAGTTAATGCCTTAACGCGTGTACTTTCACTCACGTTTGCATCCTTTAAAATTTGTTGGGCAGTTGGTAAACCAATGCCGTATACATAAGTCAACGAAACCACGACGCGTTTGTCGCGTGGAATGTCAACGCCTGCTATTCTTGCCATAGTTCCTCCTATTTAACCTTGTCTCTGATTATGTCTTTTGATTTTTTTATTAATTACGTAAATTTTACCTTTTCTTTTTACAATGATGTCATCTTCGCTTCTTTTTTTAACTGACGCTTTTACCTTCATGTGCGTTCCTCCTTATTTACGGCGGTATGTAATTCTACCGCGTGTTAGATCGTATGGTGACAACTCTACTGTAACTTTATCACCAGGTAAAATGCGTATGTTATGCATACGGATTTTACCAGAAACATGAGCCAATACAATATGGCCGTTTTGGATTAGTTCAACTTTGAACTTTGTATTGGGTAATACTTCGATTACTTTAGCTTCTACTTCGATTAAATCTTCTCTAGCCATAGATTCACTCCTTCTTTTCTTTTGTTAAAATTTCATATCCAGTTTCCGTAATCACAATCATGTGTTCAAAATGTGCACTTGGTTTGTGATCAGTTGTTACTGTTGTCCAATTATCTGTTAGTACCTTGATGCGTTTAGTCCCAAGATTAATCATGGGTTCTACGCAAAATGTCATACCAGGTTTTAATATGGGTCCAAGATTGGCTTTTCCAAAGTTTGGAACATAAGGTTCTTCATGAAGTTCTCTACCGATGCCATGACCAGTAAATTCCTCAACAATGCCATATCCGTGTGGTTTAACAAATGATTCAATTGCGTGTGAGATATCTGAAACATGATTTCCAGGTTTAGCTTTTTCAAGTCCGACATAGAGTGCCTTTTCAGTCACATCTAATAATTTTTTAATCTCGGGTTTGATTTGTCCTACTGGATAAGTTGTTGCAGAATCAGCATGATACCCTTTATAATTGACACCAAAATCTAATGTAATAATGTCTCCTTCATGAAGAATTTTCTTCACTGAAGGAATACCGTGAACAACAACTTCATTGACTGAAGTACAGATGGATCCCGGAAAGCCATGATAACCCTTAAAAGAGGGGGTGGCTCCAAGATGAACAATAAAGTTTTCGGCGAGTTGGTCGAGTTGATGCGTAGATATTCCGGGTTTAACATGCTCTGCGAGCATTTGTCTAGTCATTTCTAAGATGTGTCCGGCTTTTCGCATCAGCTCAATTTCGCGCTGTGATTTAATTTGAATCACTTAGTCTCACCTAATGCTTTCATTACTTGAGCTTCTACATCCTCGATGGATTTTGTTCCATCAATATAGATAATAGCTCCTTTTTCTTCATAATACCCAATTACAGGGGCTGTTTGTTTATTATAGATACTTAAACGTCTATGAACAGTTTTTGGGAGATCATCATTTCTTTGAATCAATTTGCTACCATCTAAATCACATATGCCTTCAACTTTTGGTTGTTTGCTGTGAATGTGATAGACAGCACCGCATGATTCACATACTCTGCGTCCGCTGATGCGCTCTATAATTTGTTCTTCAGGTGCAGTCATATTAATCACTGCATCTAATTTGCACCCCTTTTTTGCTAAAAATTCATCCAGAGCTTTTGCTTGTGCTATATTTCTTGGATATCCATCAAATAGGAATCCTTTTTTGACGTCTGAATGAGTTAATCTGTGACGAACAATTTCATTTGTAATATCATCAGGTACAAGTTCGCCCTTACTAACATATTCTTTTGCAATTTTTCCAACAATCGTTCTATCTTTATATAGTTCTCTAAAGATATCGCCAGTTGAAATGTGTGGAATTTGATAATATCTGGTTAATGTATCTGCTTCTGTTCCCTTGCCTGCTCCAGGAGGGCCCATAATGATTATACGCATTTAATTATCCTCCAATTACTTAAAGATTCCGCTATATTCCGTTTGACTTGCGTCCGTTTCAACTTGTTGAGTTGTTTGGATAGCAACCCCAACAATAATCAGCAAACTGGTACCACCGAGTCTAATCGCAGATGCTTCTGTACCGGTAAACCCAAAGATAATTGATGTGAAAATTGGTATAACTGCTAATACTACTAAATACAAAGTTCCTATAACTGTAATCTTAAATAAAAGCTTGGCAATATAATCTTGGGTGTCTTGCCCTGGTCGAATACCTGGGACATATGCGTTTGATTTTGACAAGTTGTGCGATATCTTTTCCGGGTTAATTGTAAGGAATGAATAAAAGAATGAAAAGACAACAATTAAGAGAACATATAGGATAAATCCAATGGGTTGCTGGTAACTAAAGATACTGTTCAACCAAGCAGCTAAGCCTGTTGATGTATTTGAACTTGCAGCAAACCCAACAATTGATAGTGGAATACTAAGAATTGTTTGTGCAAAGATTACTGGAATAACCCCACCACTATTAAGTTTCATAGGGATGTTTGAATCCGATTTTCCTTGACGATTGGCATATTGAATAGGAATCTTTCGTACCGCAATTTGCATGTAGACGACCCCAAATAAAATACCAAAATATAAAGCTAAGATGATAAGAAAATATACAATATCCCAACCACCTGTGCCATTTGTGATATATTTCGACCACAAAGTTGTCATCATTGTCGGTAAGCTGGTTACAATCCCTGCAACAATTAGCATGGATGTTCCGTTCCCTACACCTTTTTTGGTGATGAGATCAGCTAACCAAATAGCAAGTGCAGAACCACCGGTAATAACCAGTGCCATATAAATGTAGAAGAAATAACGATATGTTGCAACATCTGCTGCTTCCAAACTTGGAATCAAAACACTACCATTAACACTGATACCAAGAATTAATGCTAAGCCTTGTATAAATGCAAGAGCAATAGCTAGATAACGTGTTAATTGATTTGTTTTAAATTTGCCCGTTTCCCCTTGTTCATTCCACTCTTTAAGTGTAGGAATAACCATTTGTAATAGCTGAACTGCAATGGATGCAGTAATATAAGGAGTAATCCCTAAAGCCATAATTGAGAAACGTTGAAGCGCTTGACCACTAAAATTGTTCAAGATTGCAACAAAGCTTCCGCTTGTTTGCATAAATTGGACAATTGCATCTGTGTTAAAAAGTGGAACGGTAATATGAGCCGCGATTCTAACAACTACCAAGATTAGCAAAGTAAATGCTATCTTTGTCATAACTGCCTTATTACTTAAAACTCTCTTTATGCGTAACCACACTTTAAATCACCTCTACAGTTCCACCGGCTTTGATAATTGCTGCCTCAGCAGTTTTTGAGAAAATGTGTGCTTTAACTGTTAGCTTTTTCTCTAATGATCCATTTGCCAGTACTTTAACGCCTGATTTAAGTTTCTTGAGAATATTTCTAGCTACTAATACTTCTGGTGTGACAACTTCGCCATCATTAAATTGATTGAGATCAACTAAATTAACGATTGCGTATTCTTTACGGTTAACGTTTTTAAATCCTCTTTTAGGAATACTTTGGAAAAATGGGAGTTGTCCCCCTTCAAATCCTGGACGAGGACCGCCACCTGAGCGAGCGAGTTGGCCTTTGTCACCTTTTCCAGCAGTTTTACCGGTACCACTACCAGCTCCTCTGCCTAAACGTTTACGATTTTTGCGAGCACCTTCAACGGGTTTTAATTCGTTTAACATTGGTTTTTCCTCCTACTCAACTTCTTGTATTTTAATCAGGTGTTTGATGGTATTAATCATACCAAGGATGGCTTCATTAGACTCTTTTTCAACAACCTGGTTAATCTTTTTTAATCCTAGTGCATGTGCTGTTTTTACTTGATTTGGCTTGTGACCAATCAAAGATCTTACGAGTGTTATTTGTAGTTTCATTATACCAACTCCGCTACATCTACACCGCGAAGTGCAGCAACTTGTTCAGCTGTTCTTAATTCTTTCAAGGCTTCAAAGGTTGCGCGCACCATATTAATTGGTGTGCTTGAACCAATAGATTTTGATAGAATATCGTTGATACCAGCTAATTCGAAAACAGCACGAACTGCTCCACCAGCGATAATTCCAGTTCCTTCAGAAGCTGGTTTCATGAAGACTTTACCTGCGCCATAGTTACCTGTGGCTGCATGAGGTATTGTTGCTCCAACGATTGGTACTTTAATCATATTGACTTTAGCATCTTCAATAGCTTTCTTGATTGCATCAGGAACTTCTGATGCTTTGCCAGTACCAAAACCGACTTCACCTTGTTTATTGCCAATAACAACTAAGGCAGCAAAACGGAAACGACGTCCACCTTTAACAACTTTAGTTACTCTGTTAATGGAAACTACACGTTCTTCGAATTGATTATCTTGTTCTTCTTGTCTATATCTATCTCTAGCCATGTTCGTTTTCCTCCTTAGAATTTAAGCCCTGCTTTTCGAGCTGCTTCAGCAAGTGCTTTGATACGTCCGTGATATAAATATCCTCCACGATCAAATACAACTTCTGTAACGCCCTGAGCAAGTGCTTTTTCGGCAATTAATTTTCCAACTGCCTTAGCGGATTCAACGTTTGAACCCTTAAGGCCTGTTTCTTGACTACGTGCACTGATAAGTGTCGTTTGATTAACATCATCAATCATTTGTACGTAAAGTGCATTATTGGAACGGAAGACGTTCATTCTTGGACGTTCCACTGTCCCTTCAATTATTTTACGAATACGAAGATGACGTTTTTGTCTAGTGACATTCTTAGATATTTTTTTAATCATAGTGATGTCCTTTCCTACTTAGCAGTCTTTCCAGCTTTACGTGGAACATACTCATCAACATAACGAATACCTTTTCCTAGATAAGGTTCTGGTTTTCTAACACTTCTGATTTTAGCAGCAAATTCGCCAACTGCTTGTTTGTCGGCTCCTTCGATGATAACATCTGTGTTTTTTGGAATGGTGACAGTAATTCCTGCTGGAATTTCTAGATCAACTGGGTGTGAATACCCCATACTTAAATTGACGACATTGCCTGAGAGCGCTGCTCTATAACCAACACCGCGAATTTCTAATTGCTTTTTAAACCCTACTGATACACCCATTACCATATTATTTAATAAAGCACGTGTTGTACCATGGATTTTTCTTGAAAATATTTCATCATTTGGACGAGTTACAGTGATTGTAGCTCCGTCTACTTTGATGCCTAAACGTTCATTGAATTGGAATTCAAGTTGACCTTTTGGGCCCTTAACTACAGCGTAGTTTTCTGGGCTTACCGTGACGGTAACACCAGCAGGAACTTGAATCACTTTATTTCCTATACGTGACATAATTTCCTCCTTATTACCATACGTAGGCGAGCACTTCGCCGCCAACTTGAGCTAAACGTGCTTCACGATCAGTCATAATACCCTTAGATGTAGAGATTAAGGCAATGCCCAAACCATTTAATACTTTAGGTAAATCTTCTACTGATACATAAACACGAAGTCCTGGTTTCGATATCCGCTTTAAACCTTTAATTACACGTTCTTTTGTTGACGTGTATTTTAAGGTCACAACAATTTTGCCTTGGACACTGTCTTTTACAGTTGTAAAATCAACAATGAACCCTTCTTTCTTAAGAACTAATAAAATATCACCCTTAAGTCTAGAAGCTGGCATTTCTACTTTTACATGACGCATCTTATTTGCGTTACGAATACGCGTAAGCATATCCGCGATTGGATCAGTCATAACCATTGTTCTTCCTCCTAATTACCAGCTTGCTTTTGTAACACCAGGAATTTCTCCCTTGTGTGCCAATTCACGAAAATTAAGACGTGACAAGCCAAACTTGCGCATATAACCGCGTGGGCGACCATCTATTGCATCGCGATTTCTAAGACGTGTTGCTGAAGCGTTTCTTGGAAGTTTTTGAAGTGCTTGATAGTCACCTTTTTCCTTGAGTTCTGCAACGATATCACGATAGCGTTCAACAATCACACGACGTTTCATTTCTTTAACAATCTTTGATTTTTTAGCCATATTACGCCTCCTTACTTCTTAAATGGCATGCCAAGTTGACTGAGTAATGCTCGTCCTTCTTGGTCAGTTTTTGCCGTTGTTACTATTACAATGTCCATACCACGAACCTTTTTTACTTTATCCAAACTAACTTCTGGGAATATAATCTGTTCTCTAATACCAACTGTATAGTTACCGCGACCATCAAAAGCATTTGAAGAAATACCTCTAAAGTCACGAACACGTGGTAAAGCAATAGAAATTAATTTGTCTAAGAAATAATACATTCTTTCTCCTCTAAGAGTGACTTTAGCGCCAATAGGCATGCCTTCTCTTAATTTGAAGTTAGATATTGAATTCTTAGCTTTAGTGATTAGGGGTTTTTGTCCTGTGATTACTTTTAATTCTTCAACCGCATCGTCTAAGACTTTAGGATTGAAAACTGCATCACCGACACCCATATTCACTACAATTTTATCGATTTTCGGCACCTGCATCACTGATGTGTAATTGAATGCCTTAATCAGTTCGGGTTTGACAACATTTTCGTATCTATCTTTAATTGCGCTCATTGTCTCACTCCTTATTTGTCAAGGCTTTCGCCAGATTTTTTAGCATACCGCACCTTTTTGCCGTTGACTTCATGAAATCCTACTCTAGTTGGTTGTCCTGTTTTAGGATCAACGATTGCAATATTTGATACATGGATTGGTGCTTCTTTGTCAATAATACCGCCTTTATCTTTTTGGTTCTTTGGGGCTTCATGTTTTTTAATCATGTTAATTCCCTCAACTAATACACGATCAGTTTTTGGATATACTTTTAAGACGCGGCCGGTCTTGCGAGTTCTCTTCCCTTTTTTATCAGTTACAAATTGGTCGTGTCCGGCAATAAGTGCAACTGTGTCTCCAGCTTTAATATACATACACGTGCCCTCCTTACAGAACTTCAGGAGCAAGAGATACAATCTTCATAAAGTTCTTGTCTCTAAGCTCTCTGGCCACTGGTCCGAAAATACGGGTACCACGTGGGGTCATATCATCTTTAATAATAACTGCTGCGTTTTCATCAAACTTAATGTAAGATCCGTCAGCGCGACGAAGGCCTGAAACTGTGCGGACAATAACTGCTCTTAATACTTCACCTTTTTTAACCATACCTGCAGGTGCAGCTTTTTTTACAGTAACTACCACAACATCACCGATATTAGCATAGCGACGACGTGTTCCGCCTAAAACCTTAATCACAAGGACTTCTTTAGCGCCACTGTTATCAGCAACAACTAATCTACTTTCTTGTTGAATCATGATTTTTTCCTCCCTATACTAGATCGGCATTAGCAACGATTTTTAAGAGACGGAATCTCTTAGTCTTTGACATTGGACGAGTTTCCATAATGTTCACTGTATCGCCAATTTTTGCTAAACCTTCTTCATCATGCACATGAAATTTCTTTGAAACCCTGATACTTTTACGGTACAAAGGTGATTTCTTATATGTGTCTACAACCACGGTAATCGTTTTATCCATTTTGTTAGATACGACAATTCCCGTATATACTTTTCTACTATTACGTTCCATGGTATCCTCCTTATTCAGCACGTTCACTGATGATTGTCTTCATTTGTGCAATCGTTCTCTTAACTATTCCAATACGAGCTGTATTTTCAAGTTGTCCTACTGCAAGTTGAAAGCGTAGGTTGAATAATTCTGCTTTAAGCTCGACAATTCTTTTTTCAAGATCATTTGTGTTGATCTTTCTGATTTCAGTCGCTTTCACGCTTGCTCACCTCTTTTAACAATTTTTGTCTTAATAGGCAATTTGTGTGATGCTAAACGTAATGCTTCTTTAGCTACTTCATCAGAAACACCATTGACTTCAAACATAATCTTGCCTACTTTTACAACCGCTACCCAATGATCAGGAGCACCTTTACCGGAACCCATGCGCACTTCTAGTGGTTTCTTAGTTTTAGCTAAGTGTGGGAAGATGTTAATCCATACTTTCCCTAATCTTTTCATGTGTCTAGTCATCGCAATACGAGCTGCTTCGATTTGACGGTTTGTAATCCATGCACCTTCTTGTGCAACTAATGCATAGTCTCCATTAAGGATTTCATTTCTACCCTTAACTTTGCCTTCATAGCTGACACGGTGAGGACGACGGAATTTTGTTCTTTTAGGCATTAACATAATTATTTGCCTCCCTTGTTGTCACGAGGATTATTTGAGCGACGTGGTCTTCTATCTTGACGTGGTGCTCTTTCGTCTTGCTTTCTAAGGTTTTCTTCTCTTGTTTGGCCAGGAAGTACTTCTCCATTATAAATCCAAACTTTGATACCCAGAATACCATAGGTTGTGTTTGCTTCTGCTGTTGCATAATCGATATCTGCGCGAAGTGTATGTAGAGGAACTTGTCCATCAGAATAACCTTCACTACGAGCGATTTCCGCTCCACCTAAACGACCAGAAACGAGGGTTTTAACACCTTTTGCTCCTGCTTTAAGTGCACGTTGCATAGCAATTTTTTGCACACGTCTAAATGATGCACGGTTTTCAAGTTGATCTGCGATGCTTTGTGCAACGAGTGTTGCTACTCTTTCAGGACGTCTAACTTCTACAACATTAAATACGATTTCTTTTTTAGATAATTTTTCTAAATGAGCAACTGCTTTTTTCTTTGTTTCTGCATCACGTCCGATAACGATACCTGGTTTAGCAGTGTGTAAAGTAACTTTAACACGATCTTTTCCACCTTTACCTTTTACGCGTTCGATTTCGATGTGAGAAACAGCGGCTTTTTTATAAAAATCATTAAGATATCTACGAATTAGTTCATCTTCTTTTACTAAGGCAGGTACTGCTGTTTTTTCAGCATACCACTTTGAATCCCAAGTGCGGATGATACCAAGACGCATTCCTACTGGATTAACTTTTTGACCCATGTCATCTCACCTCTACTCTTTATCTGCCACGATTACAGTAATGTGGCTGGTTCTCTTCTGGATAATATCGCCTTGACCTTTTGCTCTAGGCAAAAGTCTTTTAAGACGTACTCCCTCATTGACATAAACCTCTTTAACAAAAAGGTTTTCTACATTTGCATTGTTATTGTGTTCAGCGTTAGCGACAGCGCTGTTCAATACCTTCAAAATAATTGGTGAAGCCCCACGTGGTGTGAACATTAAAATTGCTTGCGCTTCTTTTATGTCTTTCCCGCGAATAAGATCGATAACCAATCTTACTTTTCTAGGAGCAATGCGAACGGTTTTAGCTATAGCTTTAGTTTCCATCATATCTCCTCCAATTACTTCTTCTTAGCTTTCTTATCATCTTTACCATGTCCATGATATGTACGCGTTGGTGCAAATTCGCCAAATTTGTGTCCAACCATATCTTCTGTAATGTATACGGGAACATGCGATTTACCATTATAAACGGCAACCGTGTGTCCAACGAAATCTGGGAAAACCGTTGAACGACGTGACCAAGTTTGGATCACTTTATTTTCGTTTGCAGCATTTTGTTTTTGAACCTTAACTAGTAAGTGATCATCACAAAATGGTCCTTTTTTAACTGAACGTGCCATAATTTTCCTCCTACTTCGTGCGACGACGAATGATTAAGTCGCTTGACGCTTTTTTCTTGTCGCGTGTGTTTACTCCGCGAGCCTTCTTACCCCAAGGGGTCATTGGTGATTTTCTACCAATTGCCGTTCTACCTTCACCACCACCATGTGGATGGTCATTTGGATTCATTACGGATCCACGAACTGTTGGGCGAACGCCCATGTGACGTTTTCTTCCTGCTTTACCAATGTTAACTAATTCATAGGACTCATTACCAACAACACCAATTGTTGCGCGACATGTGCCTAGAATCTTTCTTACTTCACTTGATTGTAAACGTACAAGAACATATTTATCTTCTCTACCGAGAATCTGTGCTGAGGTTCCAGCACTTCTTGCTACTTGTCCACCTCTACCAGGTGAAAGCTCAATGTTGTGAATTGTTGTACCAACTGGAATATTCATAATAGGTAAAGCATTACCTGCTTTAATATCCACTTGATTACCTGAAACAATTTCGTTACCTACTTCCAAGCTTTTTGGAGCTAGGATGTATCTCTTCTCACCATCTACATAGTGAATTAAAGCAATATTTGCTGTGCGATTCGGATCGTACTCAATTGTAGCCACCTTACCAATAATATTGTCTTTATTACGTTTAAAATCAATTACGCGATATTTTCTTTTTGCACCGCCACCTATGTGACGTACGGTAATCTTACCTTGGTTATTTCTTCCGCCGGTGCGAGAAAATGGCTCAAGTAGTGATTTTTCAGGAGTAGATGTTGTGATTTCTTCGAATGTTAACACACTCATGTTACGGCGACCATTAGTCGTCGCTTTGTATTTTTTAACCGCCATTTGGTTAAACCTCCTCTAATATTTCACTTATACGGTGAAGGCGTCAATCTTTTGACCTTCAACCAATTTAACAATTGCTTTTTTGTAAGCAGGTTTGTATCCTTCGTGTTTACCCATTCTTCTAAATTTAGGCAACACGTTTACTGTGTTCACAGTTAAAACCTTCACATTGAAGATTGCTTCAATTGCTTTTTTGATTTCAACTTTGTTTGCTTTTTTGTCAACTTTAAAAGTATATCTGTTTTGACCTTCGATTAGTTTAGTTGATTGTTCAGTAATGATTGGACCTTTAATCATGTCATAATATTTAGTCATTGCCCAATACCTCCTCTAATGCTTCAACTGCATCTTTTGTCATTAATAGATTTCTACAATTTAGGATGTCGTATACGCTAACATGACTAACTTGTGAGAAAGCAATAGTTGGAATATTTCTTGCTGCTAATACTAAGTTTTCAGTAAATGCACCCGAAACAACTAAAGTTTTTCCTTCAATACCAAGCGATGCTAACATATCTTTGAACATTTTAGTTTTTGGAGCTTCAATGTTCAATGAATCAACAACTTTTAATTGACCGTTTACTGCATGATATGATAATGCAGATCTTAATGCTAATTGACGAACCTTTTGATTCATCTTAACTGCGTAGCTTCTTGGTGTTGGACCGAAGACGACACCACCTTTACGCCATTGTGGAGAACGCGTTGAACCCTGGCGAGCACGACCTGTTCCTTTTTGACGCCATGGTTTCTTTCCACCACCTGATACTTCGCCACGATTTTTTACATCATGAGTACCATGTCTCATTGCTGCTCTTTGAGCATTTACAACATCATATAATGCTTGTTGATGTGGCTCAATCCCAAATACATAATCTGATAAGGTGAGGTCAGCAACTTTTGTGCCTTTTTGGTCTAATACGTTAATGTTTGGCATGTTAACTCTCCCTACTTACCACTTTTAACAGCAGATCTAACAATTACAAGTCCTTTTTGAGGTCCTGGAACGCTTCCGCTAATTAATAGTAGTTGATTTTCTAAATCGACACCAGCAATTTTTAGGTTTTGAATGGTTACTTGTTCAGCACCCATTTGCCCTGGTAAATTTTTACCTTTAAGCTTGCCTTTAACTGCACCCATAGAACCTGGTCTACGGTGATATCTCGAACCGTGAGTCATTGGTCCGCGACTTTGATTGTGTCTCTTGATGGATCCGGCAAAGCCTTTACCCTTCGAAGTGCCTGTGACATCGACTTCTTCGCCGATTTGAAATAATTCATTTGTAACAAGGTCACCAGCCGATAAATCCACTAATTCATTGTTAAGCTCTTCTTTAAAGCGGATTTCTCTAATGAAGCGCTTAGGTGCTGTATTAGCTTTTTTCACGTGCCCTTGTTCAGGCTTGTTACTTAATTTGTCCCGTTTAGTTTCAAAGCCGATTTGTGTTGCTACATAACCATCTGTTTCAATAGTCTTCTGTTGTAGAACTACATTATCAGCCACATCTATCACGGTTACTGGAACTAGCACACCATTTTCATCGAAAATTTGCGTCATTCCAAGTTTTCTACCTAAGATTCCTTTGGCCATAATTTTACCTCTTTCTTAATGTTACTTATTTTTTAAGGACAATATCGATACCTGATGGTAAATCAATATCCATCAGTGCACTAATTGTTTTTGGGTTTGGATCAATGATTTGAATCAATCTCTTGTGCGTTCTACGTTCGAATTGTTCACGAGAATCTTTGTTAACGTGAGGTGAACGTAAGATTGTGAAGATTTCCTTTTCTGTTGGAAGAGGAATTGGCCCTTGAACTGTAGCCCCAGTTCTAAGTGCACTATCGACAATCTTTTTAGCAGCTTGATCAAGCAATCTGTGATCGTAAGCCTTTAAACGAATTTTAATTACATCTTTCGCCATTTGAATAGCTCCTTTCGCCTATAATCTTGTATAGACTTGCTCCACGGAAAAACTCAACACGTAGACAACGGCTATCCGTGTGTCAACAACCTTCCATTTCACAGCCTTACTCATGTTTACACACGAGCGTGTATTATTATATATTAAATAAAAAGCAAAAGCAACCCTTTCGGTGCTTTTACCTCTTTTTCAATACATTTTATCGTTTTATTTATCATTTTCTTCGTCATCTTTTTTTGATAATAGCATTTTGATTACTTCATCTCTTTTATCTTTATGTAGATCTCTGATTGCTTGGGCTTTTTGTTCCTTTTTCAATCCCTTTAATTCTGCTTTAATTCTTGCTCTTTCTGTTATTTCTCTTTCTTTATCAAATTGATCTAATTCTCTTTGATCACGGTCAACAATTCGTTGTGCAGCTACCCCTATAAAGGTACCTCTAGTATCTACATACTCTTTAATTACATGTTCAATAAGTTTGACTTGACTTAATTGAATGGAGAAATCAGTAAACCCTGCTTTAATAAGTTTTCTTACTATATGAGGATTATTAAGCATATTTCCAGCAACGATATGTTTTGTTTGCATTTTAAATGTTCTTAAAAATTGATGTAAGTCTCTTAAATTCGGCCAAAATACATTTAACATTTGTTCTTTTGTTAAATTGCTAAATCGATTATAATCATCTGAAATTTCTTCAATTAAATCATTGAGTCCTATCACAGCAAAATCCATCGTTTTATAGTCTTCAAAATATTCAAAAGCTGATTCAGTTTCTATCATGATTCCAACTTTAACATTATCAATTCCACACACTGAAAAAGCACCATGCACCTGTCTTCTCCAGTATTCTATTTCATCAGGTATTCTAATCATGGGTATGATGATATTTACTTGACGATTATAGACTTTAGATGCGAGTGCAATCGCTCGCAAATTATCATCAAAAAAAGGCTCGAATTCTATATGGGTTTCTATATCTGTAAATCCATTACCAAAAAATTCAGTAGGTCTTTCTGGCCTAAAATCCGGTATCCTAATATATATTTCCTTATCTCCAATATCTCTCATGAATTTTAAAAATATCTCATACTGTTGTTCTAGGGTGAGTTGTACACCGTTTGTGACATACATGTATTCTGTTTTGTAGGGAGCCACACCGGCGTACCAGTTGCTATGTGCTACTCTTTCAGTAAATCTTGTGTCAACCATTGGAGCATATAGGTTAATTTTTGATTTCGGATAACTAGGATCCTCCCCAATAAAATATGTTTTTGAATGAATAATGGCATTATAAGAGTCAATCTTTTCTATTTCGGGATTTTCAATAATCTTTTTGTTAATTCCATCAATAATTACAAGGTCACCTTCAATGAAATTGTGGTGATGAATTGCAATTGGTACTTCGAACTCATGAGAAAGCGTTCTTGCTAGCTCAACATTTTTAATATTTTTACATATCATTCCGCGAAAATTTATTTTGATATTATTGAAATATTCTTTTTTGAATACATCTACCAAAAGAATAAAATCACCTTCAACATGCTCAATAAATCTTTCTAGCATTACCATTTCGTATCTAATTTTTAATCTTCCTATTAATTCCTTGAAATATTCTTCAATGATTTCCTTATCCTCGGTGAATTTTTTCGGAAATACCATTTGATCGCTTTTGAAAAATTCTTCTAGTGCAACTTCAATTGCTTCTGAAAAATTCATTTTATGATCAATAACTAACTCCCTAAATCTAAAATTGACACTTTCGGTATCGAATGTAAAAAAAACAAAATCCAGTAAATGGAAAATTACATCTGAGGTGTCAGCTAATATTGTTTTCATTTCCCTATACCGGAGGTATTCATCAATCGTGTGATTATTCATTTTATCAAATAAATCGTTAAACTCTGAGTGTTTCACTTTTTGAACTTCTTTTTGATTGTCAAAAATGACAATCTTCCCCATTGAAACATAATTTCTTAAAACTGTGCATTGCGGGTATTCTTTGTGCATTTTGTCTTCCTCTTTATTGTAGTTTATTTTTTATTAAATACGCAGCTCCAATAAATCCAGCATTGTTACCAGATTTCGCTAATATGAATGGAATCTGATACGTTGAAAATCTTGCATGTTTTTGATAGTGTTGAACAATTAAATCCAACAAAAATTCTCCTGCTTTTGAAATCCCCCCTCCTATAATAAACACTTCAGGATTAACCACCACTGCCAAAATACTTGCACTAATTGCAACATATTCAGCGACTCTATTAACGACTTTTAGGCCAATACTGTCACCAGATTTTGCAGCATCAAATATATTTTTAACGGTAAGATCATTCAGATTAATACTGGTTTTTTCTATGAGCGCTAATTGTCTTGTATATCGAAAAATGGCTGCTGTTCCACACACTTGTTCTAAGCAACCCATCGATCCACATCCACATAATTCCATTGGTTCATTTGAAACACGAATATGACCAATTTCCCCACCAAATCCAGCATGTCCTTCATGAATCTTCCCGTCAATAATAATCCCTCCCCCTACACCAGTACCTAATGTATAAAATACAACACTATTATAGGGTTTTTTAAAACTGTGGCTTTCACCAAGCGCTGCAATAGTTGCATCGTTTGATACAGCAACATGAATATGATTTGGTAAGTATGACTCTAGTACTTCATTAATTTGCATGTGTTTCCATTTTAAATTTGTACATTTTTCCACAAATCCATTCTTAACTGGGCAAGGAATTGCCATTCCTACGCCTTTTAAACTACTCATTTCTACATGATTAATCAAATTTATCTTATCAATCGCCTCTCTGATAGTTATAAATATGTTTGTTTCGTGATTATTTTGAGGAGTATATATCTCATATGTATCCACCAAAGTTACATCAGGCAACAAAAAAAGGCCGAACTTAATGTTTGTTCCTCCTACATCTATTCCATATACATATTCAGACATATTAAGCCCCCTTTATTTTGCCATTCATATTATACCTTGATTTTTTTAGAAATGAAAGGCAATTTTCTGATTTAATAAAAAATATGAGCATCCTGAAGGATGCCCATATCATTTTAATCTAAATTAATATCTTTGCTTGAAGTACTGACTAATATTTTCTAAAGATTTCATAAGAACTTCATCTTTTTCTAATTCTAAGTCTTCAAATAAAGAGTCAACCATTTCATCATGAAATTTATCGTGTGTTTTTAAAACTTCTATAGCTGATTCGTCTAATTTTAATAGAACTTTTCTGCGATCGTTTTCATCTCTATATCTCAGCACATAATTTTTCTTAACTAGTACATTAACTGATGTAGTTAAGGTACCAAGAGTAACACGTAATCTATGAGCTACGCTGCCCATAGTTGGAATCTCCGAATTTCTAATCGCTTCCAAAACATGAACTTCTGTCATTGAAAGTTTTACACCTCTTCTTTTTAGAATATCGCTTTCAATACTCAGGATGTGATTAAATACATCTACCAAAAGTTCATTAATTACCTGTTTCGGATCTACCATTTTCCATACCCCGTTTCCTATAATACAATATATCCAACACCAAGTGTGCCTGGACCAGCATGAGCGCCAACCACAGGTGTTAATGGCACTACTTCAATTTGCAAATCAGGTCTTAATGCTAATATTTGTTCCTTGACTTCACGAGCTTTTTCTTCATTATTTGTGTAGACAATAAACATAATGACATTTTTTCCTTCGATATCGTGCTTAATTATTTCTATTAATCTAGCTTGTGCTTTATTTGTCGTTCTGATTTTTTCAAAAGGAACCAAACTTCCATCCCTTTGAATATGCAATAATGGTTTAATCTTTAATAGAGTCCCAAGAAATCCACTTGTAGATGAAAGTCGACCGTTTTTAACTAAATATTTCAGTGTATCAACAAGAACATAAATATAAATATGGTCTCTAATTTTTTCTAAAGCATCTATTATTTCAATAGTTTTGTGTCCAGATTTAATCATCTTAATAGCTTCGATAATCAAATATGCTTCTCCATATGAAACCGTTCGTGAATCTATAACGTAAACATTTAAACCGTGCACCATATCTTTGGCTAAAATAGCACCTTGATATGTTCCACTTAACTTAGAAGAAATGACGACTGTAATAACATCAGTATATCCTTCTTCTTTTAGTTCTTCATAAATACTAGCAATTTTACCAGTCGAGGTTTGAGAAGTTGAAACATCAATATCAGGGTTATTGACGATTACATCATAAAACTCTTTTGCCTGAATATCAACATAGTCTTCATATTCTTTTCCACCAAGATTTAAAGTTGATCTGATTAACTTAACAGGGTAATCCATTTTTAAATAATCAACTCCAGAGTTTCCACATACAACTAAACCAATTTTTTCACTCATTTTATCTTCTCCTTCAAATTGTTTGAATTTCAAACATATTAAACTAACTATATGATAACACATGCCTATAAAAAATCAAACAAAAAAGATTATATTTGTTTAATGAAAATTAATAACAATCTTGCTTAATAAAATTAATTTATAAATGTAAAGAAAAAAAGCCACTTAATGGCTTTACTATAAGTTAGTGGTGGCTCCAGAGAAAATTGAACTCCCGACACAAGAATTTTCAGCTGTTTCATGCATATTAATCATCCGCAATAACCGGGGTTGAGACTAAAAATGCAATTAGTTAAATATAGGTGTAACATAATCTTGAATTTCACAACCATCTACACCATACTCATCAATTAAATAATTAGCCATACTTTCACCGTGTAAATAAGCTTGCTCTTGAATGCTGTCCATAACATTTTCGTCTTGTAATACATCATTAATATAATATTGGTATATCCCATCATTTTGGTATATATGTTTATATGTGACATCATCTTTTTCACAAATTGCTACTAAAGATCCTTCGGGAATTTCGACTTCATCAGGGGGTGCTAATAGTCTTTCTCTTAATATTCCACAACTGCTTAGTAAAATTACTACAAACAGTGAAGAAGCAATGATTAACATTTTTTTCATAATATACCTTGTATACTCAATAATGTGATGATAGATCGAGTATTTTCCTTTCTTTCTATTAATTCTATCTATATGTCCATTTAACTTAGCAAGAGAAAATTTATTTTACTAATTTTTTAAACTCAAAAACAACCTTTTTGTTTTTGTTTACTAAAATTTTAATAAACTCAGCATCTGGTGTATTAATTTCGATCGAAGGATGTACTAAATTCCGTCTGATACTAATTTTATACTTTTCATTTATATTACCCAATTCATTTACATTAAATCCTTTTTTAGAATTCTGCAAATAGTAAATTACCTCATCCTTAATAGAAATAACTATCATTCTTCTATTACCATAAAATAAATTTGCAGCTATTGCATTATTTTGACCGTTCATACGATCATCATAACCAGCAAACCAGATACCTCTGTCATCCAACAGATTGTTCTTTTTAAGATATTTCTCTAAATCTTTAAAATCTTCCTTCTTTACTTCAAGTATCTCAACTGATTTCATATTAGTCTCCCTCTTTCTTCATTCCCTTATCTTATTTTGTATATATTAGAATAACATTAGTAGCAATTATTTGTGAAACAACTCGGTGTAACATTTTTAGTTGCAACTTAATATATTATACATATGATAATATCGATGCCCACTAATTGCAAAAGATAACAATATTTATTTTTGTTGTATTTTATATATCTAAATTCTTCATCATATATATATGTGAATTGCTTTTGAAATACTGTTGTTGTTTTTTAGTGAAAATTGATTTACTAACATCTATAAAACCCAGTTTTTTGTATAACTTATAAGCTAAAACATTTGAATCTAATACTTCTAATGTTATTTTTTTTAATTTTTTCTTTTTTGCAATATTTTCTATTTCCGTAAAGAGTTTAGATCCAATTCCCATACTTCGAAATTTACTTGACACCACAATTCCATGGATATGTAATTCATCTTCTTTTACTTCGTGTTCAAAAAACCTACCCATTTTTCGTACCTTCAATAGCTTAAATAAGCCATATTTCTTAATCAGTTTCAATACACTTAAACTCTCTGGTTCACTCATTTTCTTTCCCAAGTAATCCAAATGTGTTACACCTGCAATACATCGATCAACCTCTGCTACAATAATCCCTTCATTAATTTTTCTAGGAATAGTGCCCGTATCTTTAATTATATTTGTATTTACATCAATTCCTTTTTTTGTGTAGGGATTCATTTTTAAATTCCATAATTCCATGGTTACATTTAGCATTTTTATAAAATCTTTTTCTTCATACGGTCTTATTAATACTTTCATAATATTCATTACATCCTTTCTACATAACGAACTTGGTTTTTTAACCGATAATGATAGTAAATATATATATAAATCATGAAGTAATAACAATTTCTTTTCTTGACCCTAGACTGATTTTAAAGACCTAAAAGGAAATAATTATTTAGAGTCTTTATTAGAATCTTTATCAGAGTCTTTATTATAACAACTATCGTATGTCAAGTTTGATGCATACAATACTGCTCCCCCAATTGATCCAACACTAGGCGAAGATGAGCTTCCTAAGGTGCTTGCTAATCCAATATTATACAAACCTCTTGAACTGAAAAGAGACTTATCAAAAACTGGATATTTGTTCTTAATTAAGGATATGAGTTTTTTATATATTTTTCTATAATCTTTGACACTATTTTTATCTTTTATATCAAGATAAGAAAGTTTTTCTCGCATTGTAGATAATATCTGAGTTATCTCACTATCATCAATTTTATCAATATTGTCAACTATTCTAAGTAAAACAAAATATTTAAGCTTCTTTAACTGTTTCTGATCAAATTTCTTAGAAATCTCAATAAATACCTCAATATTTTTTTTCATAACATCCCTTCCTACTAACATTCATTGTAACATAAAATAAATATTATAAAATCCGGAAAACAGTGGGTATTATATAGTTCGCTATTGCATTTTTATACCATTTCAAATACTAATTATCACTAATTAAACTTTTTACTCTGCCAACGGTTCCATCTTCGGTCATTACTTTAATCCCATGGGGATGATATTGAGATTTAGTTAATATTTTAGATACTTTGCCCTTTGTCAATACCCCAGTTTTTTGATTATGTTTTTCAACAAAAAGAACTTCTAATCCTATTTTTATATCATTCCTATTTCTTCCATCCATATCTTAACTCCTTCTTAAATTTTTGTCATAAAGAAAGAAACCACCTAATAAGGGAATATAAGAAACCATTTATTCTTTATTTCCATAATTTTTCCCCTTGATGTATGTTTGCGTTTATTATATCATGTATTATATTTTACATAAAAGTAGTTGATACTTTATCCTTTATTGTTCGATTATCTTTATAACTGTTTTATACTTAAAGAGAACGGCACGTTGATTAAGCCAAATAAATCCTAAAAAACAACTAAGTACGTTGCTAATTGTTTTCTTTATAAAGGCATTTATGATATAATTTTTATGAAATGGAGTTGATATAATGAATAAAAAATTAGTAGATGCAATAAACACTCAAATAAACTATGAAATCGAATCAGCACATGTTTATTTAGCAATGCAATCATATATTAGTACACTCGGACTCGACGGATTCGAAAATTGGTTTGGTATTCAATTTGAGGAAGAATTAGCACATGCTCGAAAATTCATTAAACATATGAATGATCGGGGAGCACGTGTAGAAATTCGTGGATTTGAAGACCCACGCAATGACTTTTCTTCTCTTTTAGAAGCATTAGAAGTATCTTTAGCTCATGAAAAAGGTGTTACTAGTAGAATTAATGACATCCTGAGCATCGCTCATGAAGTGAAAGACTACGCAAGTATAAGTTTTCTACAATGGTATGTTGATGAACAAGTTGAAGAGGAAGATAACTTCCGTAATCTAATCGGCAAAGTTAAATTACTCAAAGATGCTGGACTTTATATGTTAGACAAAGAGCTTCTAGCTCGTGTATTTGTCCCAATCGTTTATTAATTAAAAGTTATGGAGATAGGTATGTGAAATAATAATAAAAACGATGCTATCCGATAGTATTGTTTTTTTCATACGTCACCTCAACTGATATTTCCTCTATAAATAGTATATCATATGTGAATTGGAGGGTTTCTCTTTCGAAAAGGATCTCAGAATGATACATGAAAATATACTAATTCTGATTAGATATCAATATCTATTTATATAAGTCTTACAATATTTTATTGACTTTGATGTTCTTCAATAAGCGCAGTAACATCGATCATACTGGCGAAATGAAGTAATTCAAGATCAGGTTCAATACCATATTCAATGGACTCATATACATAACCATCTACTTCATTTCCGGTTCTCGCAATATACAAAATAGGGGAAGAGATTGTCATAAATATACCATCTGTCAACGTGATTGCGAACATGGGTCCTGATCCTCCACTGTTTTTCCACCAATAACCGTTGTGACATTGTATGTTCTCATTATCTCTTTCTTACTGATATATTCATTTAAAACCATCTTTACTATTTTCAACTTAAAGTCCATGCTGTACTGATTCATCTTCTTTTAATCTCCTTTTTACTATTATACTATCTTTTCTTCTTTTAGGTGGTACCTATGTGTCCCACTTTATCGTGGCAGTGCAAAAAAGCTATTCCAGTCATATGAAATAGCTTTTTATATTTTATTAGATTATATAATATATTACCAAATACTTACCATCTTATCTTTGGCTAAATACATTTTATCTGCTACTTTAATTTGATAGAACTCTTGGAATTCTGGTAAATTACTTAATTGCATATTTGCTCTTAAAATAGAAGGTCCATGAACATCAACTCTTAATAATAACTGACTATATTCCAAAGATGATTTTTGACGCCATACACTTGCCCAATTTTCAAAGAAATCTTCTAAATTATGCTTTCCTCTTTTTTTACTTGCTTCTAGCGCACATCTTAATCCGCCACTATCTGCTATATTTTCTGAGACAGTTAGTTCACCATTACAAGAACCATTACCTGTTTCAACACCCTCAAATAAATCAATCATATCTTTAGATTTTTTCTTGAATGAGTCTAGGTCTTCATCTGTCCACCAATTACTTAGTGAACCATTTTCATCAAATTTAGCTCCATTATTATCAAACGCATGTGAAATCTCATGAGCCATAACTGCGCCTATACCACCATAGTTTTCAGAAGGACTTTGTTCTAAACTATAGTATGGTTTTTGCAAAATAGCTGCTGGAAATACAATTTGATTATTTGTAGGACTATAATAAGCATTAACCATACTAGCTGGCATACCCCAAATGTTTCTATTTGGTGCTTTATTATATTTTTCATAGTTCAATTCATTAATGATTTTAGTCATCTTTAATTTTTCTTCCAATAAATTAGAACCCTCTTCGTAACTAAGGATTTCAAATTGATCATAATAAGGAGGTAATTCCTCAGGATAACCTACATGAACAGATAATGTCGATAGTTTTTTAATCGCTTTTTCTTTGGTTTTTTCATTTAGCCAAGTATTATGTGTAATCCGTTCGTTATAAATACTTATGATTTCATGAACCATCTTTTTAACATCTTGTTTTGCGACTGGTCCAAAATAATTTATACCATAATAAAGACCTACAACTTGACTAAATCTATTATAGGCTTGATAGAAAGCAAATTTTTCTTTGCTTTGAGCTTCTTTAGTACCTGATAAAGCTCTGCCGAATGCTCCAGCTGCAACTCTAATTTCGTCAGTTAAATCTGATGCGAAATTTTTTACATTAGATACAATCATCCATGATTTGATTAAGTTAAAGTTTTCTTCATTAATAATGCTATCAAAAGCATTAATAAAGTCTGGATTTAAAATAATAAGTTGTTCAACATCTTGTTTAACAAGCGCTTCTGCACAAGACATTACATTGAAATTCTTCGTTAATTTGTTGACATCAGATTTCACTAAAGGGTTATACATCTTCACATAATCTGCTTTTTCAACACTAGATTTAGTCACAGGAACTAATAACTCATCAAAAGCTAGTGCTTCCTTAATAAGTTTTACTGTCTCGTCTTTAGAGAAACCATATAAACTTAACAACTGTGTTGTAGTTTGAGTAAAAAGTCCAATTAATTGTGCTTTGGTTGTTTCATCTTTATAATAGGTTGTATCTGGTAAAAATAGACTTGAAGCACCAAAATATAATACTTGATTGTTACTATTCATAAAATCTTGCATCACATCAAATCCAAATGGTGTTTCTATAGATTTCAAAGTTAACTCTTTAAAAGATTTTTCTAAATCTTTTAAATTGTTTAATCCATTAATCTTATTTAGTATCACTTCAAATGGTTTTGTTCCAAGCTCATTTCTTTTATCAAAATCTTTAGTCATTTGATAGAGTTTGATAAACTTCTTCATGTTGTCATTTAAGTCTGTTTGATCTTTTTCCCACTTTGCAGTTAAATCCATTAACGTTTTCTCAATGTCTAAATGGAGTTCTAAAAATGCTGAAATAGAAGGTTGATCATCTGGTATCACGGCTTTTTCTAACCACTCACCATTGACTGCTTCATAAAAATTTGTTTCTATCAATTCTTTTTTCATATACTCACCTCTTATTTTATTGTAACATTTATAAATATAATTTGCGTAATATGTAAATTTAATATCATATAAAATAGCAGATTGGACAACCCTCTAGCAACACAAGGACATCCAACAACTTAATAAAATAAAAAAAGCCACTTAATGACTTCACTATCAGTTAGTGGTGGCTCCAGGGAGAATTGAACTCCCGACACAAGGATTTTCAGTTCTTTCATGCTTGATTCATTACACATACAAAGAATATTTCCGAGTTGTTTAGTCTTTAGAATTTGTTTTCTGAACTTTAAATAAAATCTTTTCGAAAAATAAATACGTAATTACACCAATTATAGCTGGCCCAGTTGTTGTTAAAATATTATGATAACTAGGATAATTACTAATTAAGAAATCGCCAAGATATATTAACAAAACTAAAAATATTCCTGCTGTAACTAATAACGTGCACGATACAATTATTAAAATTCTCAGTTTATTGCTTTTTATTTTTATCATACGTTTCTCTCTTATTCTTCGATTTTAAAAAACTTCAATGCCTCTTTTACATAAACACCTAGGTCACTTGGAGCCCAATGGATTTGGTCTTTTTTGATTACCAATCTATGGTCTACATCTAATGTCTTTAGAATCATTGATAATCCTTGTGCATAAGGCAAACAAAAATCTTTATCTCCTGAAAAAATATATGGTTTTATGTTCTTTTTTTTGAATAAAATTAATTTATCTTTATCTCGTTCCAGATCAGGGAAATAAGGGATAAACAAACAGACTTTTTCATAAGTAAAAATGTTGTTCAGTAATCCTTCAAGAATAACTCGTGCTCCTGCGGAAAAGCCCATGAGGATTATGTTTTCATCTTTGATAGCATAGGTGCTTTTTAGTTTGTTAATGTGTTCGTTGATCTCGTGTGCTCCTTCGACAGGGTCGTACCAATATCCGAAACCACCTAGTCCGTTTCTTGATGACTCTGGGAGCGCAATATCATATTTGTTATCTAAATCTTTCAATAACGTTTGGTATCGCTGGATATCTAAATCTCGCAATAATCTAACTTTGTAGGGATTATTACCATCGAGAACTATAATCAATTTTCTGTTTTGTTTTTGATTACCTTCAAATACTTCCACTTTTTTCGGGATGGATTTTGTAAATTTATGAACCCTTTGTTCAAATGTTTTATAGAATTCCTTGAATCCCGGAAGTGACTGTATTGCATTATAGGAGTCAAAATCCCTGATGAATGGAGGATACCATATATCCTCATCTTTCAAGGATTCATTCATGTACACAAGTAGTTCTTCAGGTTGTTTGAATTTCTCTAACATTACGAATTTATAAAAATTTAATACTGGTTTGGGAATTTCATGGCTAGGGCCCTCGATAGTAAGTAAGTTAAAAGCTTCCTCATATTTTTTTTGTTCATATAACGGATTTACTTCTTTGTAAAGTTCTATAAAATTTTTCATTTTTTCTCCCCTTTTCAAAAAACATAAAAAGAAAACAAAGGTTTGTCTTCTTGTGCTTAAATATATTTATCCAAATATCTTTCATCCATTTAAAGTCTTCCTTCTACTTTTACTTTACTCTCTTTTCCATGTTTTTCAATAGTAAATTGTGGATTTATGTAGAAAAAATATATATAGAACTATTTCCCTAATTATGTAAGCTAAAAAGATTTTAATGTTATATTGTACACTTTTAGTTGCAACTTATTATGAGTTTTTAACTAATTAAAAAAATAAAAATCCACGCCTTCAAGACGTGGTTTTTCTCCTACGCCTACAAGGCTAGCTACTGGCGACCCCCATTTGAGGGTCTTTTTATTTGCCCAATTGCCTTTGTCACCCTTACTTACCCGTAAACGGGTCTTTATACTCTTTCAAACTTTTCTTGTCTTTCACTTGGTCCTCTAGTTCTTGATTTCTAATATAATTTTCTACGACTTTCTTGTTTAGACCTACGGTCGAAACGTAGTACCCTTCTGACCAGAAGTGTCTGGATCCATAGTTATACTTGAGATTCGCATGCTCGTCAAATATGATCAAGCTACTCTTCCCTTTGAGATATCCCATGAATGAACCTTACCGCCAGTTTAGGTGGTATTTTAACGAGCATGTGAATGTGATCAATCATTGCGTGTGCTTCGACTATTTCGACCCCTTTGTATTCACAAAGACGTCTCAAATATTTTCCGATATCTGCTTTCAATTTTCCATAGATTGCTTTTCGTCGATATTTTGGACAAAACACGATGTGATATTGGCAGTTCCATTTTGTATGTGATAAACTACTTGTGTCATCATTCCTCTTTGGCATTGGTGATAGAATCCTCCTTGATTATATTGGTGTAAGGCAATTGGTTATTACCATTATACCAATCAAGGGGATTCTTTTTTTTCAACGCTTCCGCTTTTTTGATTCCACCCGCATAGCAGGTGGTTTTATGTTACCCTTCGGCTAACATAATAAAAAAAGCCACTTAATGGCTTTACTATCAGTTAGTGGTGGCTCCAGGGAGAATTGAACTCCCGACACAAGGATTTTCAGTCCTTTCATGCACAAAAAAAGCCCAGCAAATTTCGCTAGGCTTATGATTATTTAAACTTGATTTTAATCAACAAATCCCCAGTGAACAAGGATATTGCTTGGATTCCAATCCACATTCCAACTAGCAGGTATGCCTGCAGCTCTAACATTGATGACAGAACATCCTGAATAATTAAATGCGCCTTCTCCCATATTGATAACATTTAATGGAATGATAATGCTAGTTAGTCCAGTTGTATAATAGAATGCTTCTAACTCAATTGTAGTAAGTGTATCAGGTAATACAATGGTAGTTAAACTAGTACACCAAGCAAATGCTGATCTACCTATTACTTCTAATTGTGATCCGTTAGCAAATACAACAGTAGTTAAATTTGAAGCAGAATCAAAGGTGCTTCTCTTAATCTCAGTAACGCCACTTGGTATTGTAATACTTACAATCTGTGTATTTTCCTGAAATGCTCTGCTATTAATACTAGTTACTAAATAAACTCCATAACTAGCAAGAATAACTAAATCAGTATTTATGTTAGTCGGTGACATTCTAATTATGGTAGCTATGTTTAATGTAGATGTTGCGTAAACAAAATCACCATCATCAATGGTTTCAATATATCCATAGAAAATTGGGATGTCATCTGGATTCCAGTTCGCATCAAAAGATACAACTGAAGTTTCAGATTCTAAATACAAAGTTAAATTTCTACAATCATTAAATGCATTCTCACCGATATAAGTAACACTGATTGGAATGACTATATCTTTCAAACCAGAACAATTATGAAATGCCGAATATCCAATGTTTTCAACTGTATCTGGAATAACAAAACTAGTCATGCCATAATCATTGGCAAATGCTTCGTTTCCGATAGATACTAATAGACTACCTAGTTCAAATTCAACAGTTGTTAAACTCGAAATATAATAAAATGCTGCATCACCTATCGAAATCACAGTATTAGGAATAAATACTGATGTAATACTTGACCAAGAAAATACATCATTATCAATTGCAACCACATGAGATCCTCCCAAAAGAGTTTTTGGAATAACTATCTCTGTTGCGCTACCAGCAAAGCTTATCAAAGTAGCCTCATCACCGATAACATTGTATGTCATCTCATTTTCTACTACTTGATAGGGTTCAATCCATTTCGCATATAAGGTAATATCATCGATTGGCATTGTATCAAATACATATAGATTGCTAAATTCAGGTTCAGTATACCAACCATTAAAGATTGCATTTGTCTTAGTTGGATCTTCTGGGCTAGAAACCGCACTTCCTTCTGCTTGAGTTATAGCATCAACAGCTGTTCCGCCACTTGAATCAAAATTGATAGTTGATGTATTTAATATCCATTTAGCATATAATGTTAAATCATTTTCAGGCATCACAGTAAGTATATATTGATTGCTTAGCTCAGGTTCTGTGAACCAACCATTAAAAGTATAACCTGCTTTTGTTGGAGGTGATATGGATTCAATAGCTGTTCCAACTGTCTGAGTGATTGGTGACACCGCTGATCCATCATTCGTATCAAATGTAATGGTAGACGATAATGCTTGCCATTTAGCATACAAAGTGATGTCATTTTTTGGAATAACAGTAAAAGTATATTCTGTATTAAATTCTGGTTCTGTATACCAACCTAAGAAAGCATATCCTTCTCTTGTAGGATTTGAAGGTTCAACAACTGCTGTGCCTTCATCTTGTGTGATACTACTAACAATAGTTCCATCATTCGAATTAAATTCGATCGTTGATTGATAATAACCCGTATAATTCCATACAACAGGTAAATTGCTAGGATTCCAATCAATATCCCAAGTGGATGGTTGTGATGGTAATGCCACATATATTGTAGCTCCTGGCTGATTTAGCATGGCTAAACTTTCAAAATATACAACTGTATTAGGTATCATAATCTTAGATAGATTATCACAATCATAAAATACATGATGCCCAATTATCTCGGTTCCTTCAGGAATAATAATCTCATGAAGTCCATCGCAATTATTAAATGCATTATTTACAATTTGTGTAATATTCGAATTTTCTTCAAATACTACCGTTTCTAAATTGATTGCATTTTCAAATGCACGAGAATGTATAATTTCTATTGTATTTGGAATAAATACTTTTGTTATTAATTGATTGTCCTTAAATGCACAACTCGCTATTACCACCACTGATTTATCATTAATGATTTTTGGAATTGCAATCTCAGTTTCAGTACTACTCGGAGATTGATTAAGAATATAAATTTCATCAAAAGTAGTATCTGCATAGATGAATTCACCATTATCATAAGTTTGTAAATAGCCAAAGATACAAGTTCCATTGAACCAAGACCAAGCCTCCCTCCAACCCGATGGTAAGATGCTCGTTCTTAGAAATGCTATTGCCCCGTCTCCAATGCCTAAAGATCTATAACCCATATACTCAACGCTTAAAGGGATTATTATACTCATTAAATTATTATTGTTTTGGAATGCAAACATTCCAATTGTTTCTAATGTCGAATTTTCTTCAAAAATAACTTCACTTAAACTAATACATTCAGCAAATGCATTTGGTCCTATAACTTTTAATGTATTTGGAATATACATTGATGTTATATTGGTTGATTGAAAAGCAGCACTTGTAATTTGAACGACTTCATCTCCATCAATAGTGCTAGGTATATGAATATCCATATTACTTGCAGTATCAGATAGACCTATTATACTTACTTCACCTAAAGTTGAAGTTGCGTAAATGAATTCTCCATTATCGATTGTCTCAATATATCCCCATACTACAGGTACATCAAATTTATTCCACTCATCAGCCCAACTTGCTGGTTTGCTAAGTAAATCTGTATATATAGTCAAAGCACAATCATGATCAAATACAAGATCTTCCATATTGACTACAGTAGTTGGCATATTTAAACTTCTTAAATTCCAATTATATTTGAAAGCATATACTCCAATAGTAGTTAGTCCTTCAGGAAGAACAATTGATTCAATGTTATAGTTTGTCACAAATGCCCATGGAGCCAACTCTGTAACTGTACTAGGAACTATATATTCTGAACCTTCTCTTTGATAAGGATAGAAATATAGTTTTGTCATATCTTTATTGAATAAAACTCCTTCATGGTTTATGAAATATAGATTATCAGAATCTACATTAACTAAACTAATCTGGAAAGAATCATTAAATGGATCTTCATCAATATATCTAAGATTTCTACCAATATTAATTACCCCTATTTGTTGATTAAGTCCAAATGCTCTGAAGCCAATTCTTTCAACAGTTTCAGGAATAGAGAAGATGTTTCCTTGTCTTTGTGCTGGATAGTTAAGTAAATTTTTCATATCTTTTGTGTATAATACATTATCTAAAACTGTAAAATATTCATTTCCCTCGGAAATATAGATATTCTCTAAATTGCCCATGGAGTAAATATTACCATCCGCTATATGTGATAAATAAGTAGGTAGATATATACTTCGACTAAATTCATTAACTGCTACCCCTCTCATGTCAAAATTTGTAACAGGTAAGCCGTTATAAAAATCAGGGATGATAATATCTAATGGTATTGAATTAATGTTTTCATAGTTATTTGCTTCATATGTACCACCATCAATTAATTCAAATACAAGATTAGTATCTTCTATCCACATTGCTTCTAAATATAAATCTTGGGTAATATGACTGTATCTATTATAGTATTCACTATCATAACTCCAGCCTAAAAAATCATACCCAGATTTTTCTGGCATTACTAAATTCAAAATTGTATCATAAGGAACATCGTACTGACTATTAATTGAATCTCCACCATTTGAATCAAAAAATATATCAAATAATTGAATAGAATACACACTGTAAACATCCATATTGCTTGTAACTTCAATGAATTTTTTGTCCCAACCGATAATATCATATCCTAATTTCATAGGAATAATCGGACCTTGGGCACTATTAAGATAATTCACAGTTTCTACATATATAAGGTCTTCATCAAAATCATAGAACCTTACAATATATGTTTTTATCTCCCATCTTGCATAAAGAATAATATCTTGATAAACTTCATCACTCGAAGTGAACTGATCATTATTTACAGAATCACCTAAATACCAACCAGTAAAATGCCAACCTTCTTTAGTGGGAACCGGTAATTGAATGGTTGATCCATATGAAACAGTACTCATAGAATTTTGTGCTGACCCACCATTGGAGTCAAAAGTAATAGAATAAGTATTAATTACATATTGTGCAGTGATTATCATATCTGAATCAATATCTACAAAAGACTGATTCCATGAACTAAATGTATATCCTTCCCTTGTGGGATTCTCTGGCGCGATAGCATCATCGCCATACATCACTATTTGCGAATCAAAAAAATATCCATTAAAATCTCGGAAACTCACTGAATAAACTGTAATGATGTCTCCAAGATTTTCTTGTGTGGAATCCGTATATTTAATGATTAATTCCCCTAAATTATTAATTGATGTTGATTCAATCTCTTTTCCTACATCCGCAGTCAAATCAGAAAGAGAAATCAGAATATTCCAAATACTGTCACTATCATATTTCCATTCTATATTTCCAAAATAAACTCTTAAAACGATTTCGTCACCAGAAATCCCTTGAGGTCCTATAACAGTCTCAAGCCACTCTTCATACGTTCCCACAAATGCACCAGCTGATAACGCTATATTATAAATGCTTTCTAACTGACTATCCAATAGGGTTTCTTCTGTTATCCATTTAGCATAGAACGTCATATCGCTTGATAAAGGTGTATCTAATAATGAATTTGCACTAAACGGTTGATTGAATGTATTGTTATCCCAATACCATCCATCAAAAACATAACCCTCTTTTGTTGGATTATCGGGTATAGTCACTGAGGTGATTCCCTCAGTTTCAATTGAAGCAACCTCAGTTCCTCCGTTACTATCAAAGTTAATTGTATAATTAAGACTTTGTGTACATGCACTTAATGCGAGCAACAATAAAATTGATAGAAAAAATATCGTTTTCTTCATTTATAAATCCTCCCATATTTTTATAGCAAAACTTTGAAAAAAATAACACATCAGAGATTTTTATCTCAGATTCATTATTTTATGTTACTTTGCTCTTTGGTACTACCTTACTACTAAATATATAAATTTACAAGTCCCTAATTTTCTACTATCAGTTTTAATCATTTCTTATTATTTCTTTTTCAAAGTAAATTACTATATGTTTTGATGCACTGTATCATGCTGAAATTTATTTGAAAATTGGGTAACCCTCTTGAGAGCAAAGGACCTCCAAGTATTCTATAAAATAAAAAAAGCCACTTAATGGCTTTACTATCAGTTAGTGGTGGCTCCAGGGAGAATTGAACTCCCGACACAAGGATTTTCAGTCCTTTGCTCTACCGACTGAGCTACAGAGCCAAATGGCGGTCCGGACGGGATTTGAACCCGCGATCTCCTGCGTGACAGGCAGGCATGTTGACCCCTACACCACCGGACCAAAAATGGTTGCGGGAGAAGGATTTGAACCTACGACCTCCGGGTTATGAGCCCGACGAGCTACCAGACTGCTCTATCCCGCGATATATAAAACTATTAAATTGGAATACTATGGCGGAGGAAGAGGGATTCGAACCCCCGCGGCTTTTATGCCCTGTCGGTTTTCAAGACCGATCCCTTCAGCCAGGCTTGGGTATTCCTCCGTATTATAACATATTTTTTTAAAATTTTAGTTATTTGGTGGACCCGGTAGGACTCGAACCTACGGCCGACCGGTTATGAGCCGGTAGCTCTAACCAACTGAGCTACGGGTCCGAACTGGTAGCGGCGGGGGGAATCGAACCCTCGACCTCACGGGTATGAACCGTACACTCTAACCAGCTGAGCTACGCCGCCATATATAACTATCATTTTAAAGTTGTTACAAAGTTTGAAATCACTTCATACAAAAAGCCATATTAAAAATTATTGGTGGAGCCTAGGGGGCTCGAACCCCTGACCTCCTGCGTGCAAAGCAGGCGCTCTCCCAGACTGAGCTAAGGCCCCTAAAAATTGGTGGTACCTCGAGCCGGACTTGAACCGGCACGGACTCATCGCCCATGGGATTTTAAGTCCCACGTGTCTACCTATTTCACCATCGAGGCAAATAATATATTGGTGACCCGTGAAGGATTCGAACCTTCGACACCTTGATTAAAAGTCAAGTGCTCTACCACCTGAGCTAACGGGTCTGCAGTGGTGCCGAAAACAGGAATTGAACCCGCAACCTACTGATTACAAGTCAGTTGCTCTACCAGATTGAGCTATTTCGGCATAAGAATGGTGGGAGTTGACGGGCTCGAACCGCCGACCCTCTGCTTGTAAGGCAGATGCTCTCCCAACTGAGCTAAACTCCCATTCTAAAGAGATACTGCCTGGCAACGTCCTATTTTCGCTCCTTGGAACTATCTTCGGCGCTGAAGTGCTTAACTTCTGTGTTCGGGATGGGAACAGGTGTGTCCACTTCGCCATCGTCACCAGACATCTCTCAAAACTAGA